>Ga0206912_1003_pt1 | contig 204046 bp, 176 predicted proteins | sample Alteio_BWOrgHeat_75_FD_152933 | JGI IMG/M metagenome (GOLD analysis project Ga0206912, IMG submission 152933) | Enriched cells from forest soil in Barre Woods Harvard Forest LTER site, Petersham, Massachusetts, United States -... | ecosystem: Environmental > Terrestrial > Soil > Temperate forest... | reverse complement strand
CTCGCGAAAGGTCAATGGATCTTTCGTGAGATATTTAATTTATGTATGTCAACAAGTAGAATGATGGCAGTCATACGTTTTTTTTCATTTTCCTTTCTCTTCTTCCTTGCATTATTGGATTCTACGCTTGTTTCCAGCGAAACTCGCGCTCCTGATGTAGTTCTTGAGATCCCTATGAGGGATGAAGTAAAGCTGCCTGCAAATCTCTACCTGCCGAAAAACTTGATGCCGGGCCAAAAGGTCTCCTGTATATTAGTCCGCCACCCTCTTGGGCGTGATAAAGCTGATCCTGTATGGTTTGATCTGGTCGATGATGGAGGCTATGCGCTTGTTATTCAGTCAACTAGATCCTGCTGTGATGAAACTGGGATTATTATGCCCTATCTTACCGATGGATGGTCGCTTTCAGGGACTCACCCCGTTGATGGCTATGATACGGTTCAATGGCTCAGCTCTCAGCCCTTCTGTAATGGTAAAGTTGCAACTATTGGCGTTTCTGCAACTGGTATTACTCAGCTTTTAATGGCGCCTTCGGCTCCTCCCAATCTTGTCTGCCAGCATATCGAGATGGCAGCTCCCAGCATGTATCAGTATGCCGTGTTTCCAGGCGGACAGTTCCGCAAGGAACAAGTTGAAGGTTGGTTGAAAGTACACCGCCGTCAGCCCTCTGTTGCCGAATGGCTTAAGCAGCGTTCCCGCTATGACAGTTTCTGGAGCAAGTTTAACGCCATTGATTATGCTGACCAGATTCGTGTTCCACAGCTTCATAAGGGCGGCTGGTTTGACATATTCCTTCAAGGAACGATTGACGCATTCATCGCAGCAAAAGAGCATTCCCAGGCCGAAGTTCGAAAGCTTCACAAGCTGGTGATTGGTCCTTGGGGCCATCGCTGGAGAACTTCAGGCAAAGTTGGTGCTTTTACACTTACCCCACCTATGATGACTCCTCCTGTGCAGATAACTCAAAGAGCGTGGCTTGATTGGCATTTGAAAGGCATGGGCCGCCAGATTGCGGAAGCTCCTGCAGTTCAATATTATGTCATGGGTCCCTTTGATGGATCAAAGTCGCGTGGGAATGTGTGGAGAACTGCAACAACTTGGCCTCCCGAAGGTTCGCACTATATTGAACTTGGCTTTGCAAAGGATAAACTACTTTCTCTAAATGAACCGAGCGAGGAAGCTGCGACCTATCCGGTACTATATGATCCAAGCAATCCTGTTCCAACCGTTGGCGGACGAAACTTATTTATGCCCGATGGACCGCTTGATATTTCTTCTCTAACTTCCCGAAATGATGTGCTTCTCTTGGCCACCTCTGCTTTGAAAGAGGATATGGAAGTCACTGGCCGTCTTTATGCCAATATTTATATCGGAGATTTAGCTGAAGAGCGCGACCTCTGCCTTCGCTTAGTAGATATTACTCCAAAGGGCGAGCACTTTATTATCAGTGAAGGGGTCTCTCATATCTTGCCAGGTGCTCAAGCAGACTCAAAAGCTCTACAGCCTCGCTTAGTTGTTGTCGATCTTTGGACAACGAGCATGGTCTTTGCTGAAGGGCACAAGATTGGATTGCTGATCTCAGCATCTAACTATCCGGCGTATGATTTATCTCCCGTAACCGGAGATAAAAAAGCAACCGGGTACACCATTTACTCAGGGTCAAAGACCCCTTCACGCCTGATGCTTCCTGTGATGGATCAAGCAGCCAAGTAATCAAAAAAGTCTTTATCATTCATGATGAGAATGCCTGCATGGACGATGCAGATTTCAAGGCTATGTTCAATGATCTCGCCCGTCCCTACTTTTGGCAGAAAAAGAGCGCCTAAAGGGGAGTTATTGGGAATGGCTTTATCTAAGCTGTTCAAGCAGAGTTCATATTCACTTAATGAAAACCCCTCCTCTTCAACCCTAAAGAATACCACAGGTTTTCCGAACGAGAGGGATTGGATAGCGTAAAAAAGAGCCTCGGTATCCATGGGCGGCTCACCAAAAGTATCCCATAATTTCCAGAGAGATGAGCAGAGAACGCCGGTACAAAAATCTCCCTTTGCAGCCTCTCCTATGAGAGTTAAAGTGGGAAAAGAGATGATTTTGTCTTGCTTGAAGTCGTACATAAGGAGATAATCTCCTACACAGGATATTATATCATTTTTGAGGGGTTTTATGGTGCAGATACTAGGGAAAACGGTTCCAGCAGTAACAACTAAAGCAGTCGTTCAGGGAAAAATTGAGGAAAAATTCACCTTAGAGCAGTTTCGAGGAAAAAAAGTCCTCCTCTTCTTTTACCCGTTAGATTTTACCTTTGTGTGCCCAACAGAGCTTTTGGCCTTTGAAAAAGCGCGTCCCCAGTTTGAAGCGCTTAATTGCCAGCTTATTGGCTGCTCGGTCGATAGCTGCTTTACTCACCTTGCTTGGCAAAAAACAAAAGTTTCAGAGGGCGGAATCGAGGGCGTCTCCTATCCGCTCATTGGCGATGTCAATAAGCAGGTATGCGAGCAATTTGGCGTCTTGGTTCCAGGCGAAGGAATTGCCTATCGGGCGCTCTTTCTCATTGATGAATCGGGTATTGTCCGCCATATGTTGATGAATGATCTGCCTTTGGGACGATCAGTCGATGAGGCGCTCCGCATGGTTGAAGCTCTTCAATTCTTCCAAAAGCATGGTGAAGTTTGCCCCGCAAACTGGAAAAGCGGTGCTAAGGGAATGAAGGCGACGCTTGAGGGGTTAAGAAAGTACGTAGCTACGGAAGTGGTGCGTTAAAAAGAGTGCATTAATATTCTTGAACACTCTTCTTAAACATTGGCTTTTCACAGTTTCACTCCCTCTCGTAAATAGCTGTCGAGGGTTATTAATTCACCGTCAACCTTGAGCTCTTTCATAGCTGCTTGGAGTGCTCTTTGTTCTCGTTCCATTGTGTTGGCATCTTGGGCATCCCAGCATACCTGAAAAAGCTTTTTGTGGCCGCGAGCTGTTTGAGCTAAAAAGTCAACCTCATATCGCTCCTGAGTCAGATAGTAGTGTACAGTAGAGCCAAGCCGTTTTAGGTCGAGATAGACAATATTTTCAAAAAGTCGTCCGAGATCGTTCTCATAATCTAAGGTTAATGCTCTGACCATGCCTGGGTCGATAGCGTATAATTTTCGAGGGTTTACCTGCTTTTTTCGTATCGATTTATTGTACAGAGGTATCAGAAACGAAAGGTACGCATCTTCAATGTGGTCCACATATTCGTAGAGGGTGTCTTTTCCAATTTGGTAGCCTTGGCTTTTGATATCGTTGTACATTTTAGCTACTGTAAACGGCTTGCCGACATTGTGAATCATCGACAAGATCATGTATTTAATCAGCGTGGGATTTTTAATATTGTGTCGCTCAATAATATCTCTGTAAAGTACCACGTCCAGATACTCTTGAAGTGTTTTTTGTTTGACGTCAGGGTCATAGAGGAGAATCTCTGGAAAGCCACCTTCGGATAAATATTGGTGAAAGAGTTGCTTGAGTTTGTCCTGAGTTTTTTTATCATACAAGCTTTGATCGATTGAAATTTTTTTCGCACCCATAAATTCATGGAAGCTGTAGGGCCAGATTTCGACGGCCAAAGAGCGACCGCGTAAACTGGAGGCAATCTCTTTACTCAGCAATTTGGCGGACGAACCGGTCAAGAAAATCTCAGCATTTTTCGTGTCGTGGAGACGGCGAATAACGGTGGGCCAGTTGTTCACGTTTTGAATTTCATCGAAGAAGAGGTAGCACTTTCTATCGTGGTTTTCGGGATAGAGGGAATAAAAGGCATCTACCAGTTTTGCCAATTTCTGCTCACTTAGCGGGAGAAGTCGATCGTCTTCAAAGTTGATAAATAAAATCGCAGAAAGTGGTACACCCTCGTTCAGAAGCTTTAAAATGTACTGGTAGAGAAAATAGGTTTTTCCTGCTCGCCGTATTCCGATAGCTACTTTGATTTTATTTGGGGCGTTGGGAAATTGCGCTTCTCGATGGAACATATCCTTGAGAAGCTTCAGTTTATGATGGAACTCACCGAGCAAAATTTGGAGCATCAACTGTTCGTTCATAGAAAATCTTCCTTGGTGTAAGGATGTATAGATCTAAATTCATCCTTACCATAAGGACAATTTACCACAAATTCATCATTTCTGACAAGGATAGTGATTAAATTTTCATGTTCGATGGTTTTTTATAACCTAATTTAATTACAACTTATTAATTATGGAATGGCATTTTGTAGGATGTCGCTTTTCTCGAACGATAAGAGCGGTTGCAGCTGTTTGCGCCCGAGTTGTTGACTCTTGAGCTTAAAGAAGAGGAGTCCCTCTTCAGGAAAGTACTCTTTCAGTATCAATTTGTCCTGTAAGTTAGCTGTTTGCTCGATGTGGGATTGAAAGGCTTTTTGGAGCGGAAGAGTTGGTATATAGACAATAAAAAAGCGATCAGTTCCATCAAATGCCAAAGCGCTTATGAGATGAATCTGCTGCTTTTCTAGAGAGTGAACAAGTACCTCTTTCCATTGTGTGCGGTTTTCGGCTGTCCAGAAAATTGTTTTAGGAATGGATGCTATTCCATAAAGAAGCTTTCCCTCTTTGTACAACTTATAGTCTTTTTTTAGTGCTAAGTCTGGCGTGAGGTGCTCTGCAGCATTTTTAGAGGTATATAAAACATCAAAAAGAGTGCTCTTGTAATAGCCTCCTGCCTTTTCTTTCAGCAGGCTGCCAATAGCGATATCTTTTTCTGTTGCGACATCTTCATTTTTTAGATCTTTGGTATCCAAAAGAATGGCTGAAAGAAGAAGATAGGCGGAATCTTGAGAGATGCTATCAGGGTTTGAGGACAAGATCTTTTCAGCAACGAGAGTTGAATTTGATCCCATTGTTGTAATCAATTTTTCATCCTCTTTCATCAGAGGATAGAGGCTCTTTTCCTCTTTATGGTGATCGATAATCCTTTCGACATATTTTTCCAAAGCCACTTGATCGGGTGCTAAACGGTTATGATCAACGAGTGTGATACGAATAAAGCCCTGTTTTGCAAGGTTGAGTATAAAAGGAAGATCTTCCTGATAGAGAAAAGAGTTAGGATCAATCTTGAGCGTTTCAAATACATATAATACATCGCGGCGCAAGGATAGATCATCTCGAGGAATGTTGAGTACCGGCACATACAATCCCTTTTTGCTGTTTGCGTAGGAGAGTGTGATAGCGCTTACAATCGAATCCATGTCGGCCGATTGATTGCCCAAAACAACGTGGATGGTCTCTTTTGGCAATTCCCCGCTTTCTTTGAGAGATGTAATTTGAGTGTGAATGCTTTTAAGGTAGCTACTGATAGAGGGTTGTTGAGATACCTCAACAGTTGCGATTGGAGTAGATGCTGGTAAGGAATAGCAAATGCAAATAGCGGTGATTATGAGAACAAAGAAATTTTTTAAATTAAATACTATTTTCATGTGCGATATTTTATTCTAATGCCACACATTATACTCTATAGTAATAGTTTATTTACAATAATTAATTTACACTACTCATATCTCCCGCGTAGCGGGCACTCTCTCCCAATTCAGCTTCGATGAGAAGAAGGCGGTTATATTTGGCTACTCGGTCGGATCGAGAGGGAGCGCCCGTCTTAATCTGGCCGGTCGAGAGTGCAACACATAAGTCTGCGATAAAGCTGTCTTCCGTCTCACCCGATCTATGGGAGATGATCGCTTTCATACCGGCATTACGTGCAAGCTCTACCGTTTCAATGGTTTCTGAAAGCGTTCCGATCTGGTTGAGTTTGATCAAGATGGCATTGGCCGATTTTTCTCTAATGCCTCGTTTTAAAAAGTGGGGATTGGTGACAAAGAGGTCATCGCCTACGATTTGAATTCGGCTTCCAAGCCTTGCATTGAGTTTGTGCCATCCTTCCCAATCATGCTCATAGAGGCCATCTTCGATCGAGTCGATCGGATAGGCTTTTACGAGAGATTCTAAGTAGTCGATCTGTTCTACAGATGTTCTAGAGGCAAATTTTTCTTTTCGGTTGCGGCGCTTCTTTTCGATATATTTTTTTGTCTCGGCATCATAAAGCTCATTTGCTGCACAGTCCATAGCGATTGAAATATCGGAACCTGGCTGAAGGCCGGCGCTTGTTATTGCGTCGACAATTAAGTCGAGCGCCTCTTGGTCGCTGCCTAAATTGGGAGCAAATCCCCCCTCATCTCCAACAGTGGTTGAGAGCCCTTTTTTCTTTAAAATGGCTTTAAGAGCCCAAAAGACCTCCACGCCCCAACGAAGAGCTTCCCGAAACGAGGGAGCTCCAATAGGCCTGATCATAAACTCTTGAAAGTCGAGGGAGTTATCGGCATGAGCGCCTCCATTGATGATGTTCATCATGGGGCAGGGAAGAAGCGATGAGCATGGGCCGCCCAAATACTTCCAAAGAGGCAGCTTCAAGCTTTTAGCTGCGGCTTTTGCAGAAGCAAGTGAGACAGCAAGTATTGCATTGGCGCCAAGCCGTGATTTATTTTCCGTTCCATCGCAATCGATCATGCGCTTATCGATCTGGTTTTGGTGAAAAACAGCCATGCCGGAAAGAAGGGGACAGATTTCGTCGTTGATAGCATTTACCGCTTCAAGTACGCCTTTACCTTTATAACGGTTCGGATCGCCATCGCGCCTTTCGACAGCTTCATTTTCACCTGTCGATGCGCCTGAAGGCACATAGGCTAATGTTTCCACACCGGAATCTAAAATTAAACGGCATGCAACAGTGGGGGTTCCGCGAGAATCGAGAAGCTCATATCCAGTAATTGATGCAATTTTGCCCATAAATAGTGTATCCTTTTTCGGAGTCGAATAAGAATTCCTTGTACGATTTGACTAGCTGCGAGACAGTATCTTTTGCGCTTTATTCCTCGACTGTGGCTGAGGCCACGGTCTCGTCTTAAATCGCAACATCTACTACCTCTCGCTTACGTCAAATCGTTCAACGAATTCTTATTCGACTCCTGTACCATTCTTATAATTGATTGAATAGATTTTATGCGTTGGATAGTAGATAGTCCTTTGACTATTTTAGAGTTTGCAGCAAAAGCGTTTCCCGATAGCAGCCGCACGTCCCTACGTGAGTGGATTTCTTTGGGCCGTTTTATTGTTAATGAAAGAGCTATAACCGATACCCGAACTTCTCTCAATGTTGGCGATGCTATCCAGTTCGTTTCAAAGCCTCCTGCCTATCGAGGAGAGCCCTTTTCTATCGCTTATGAAGATGACGATCTCGTCGTAGTTGATAAACCCTCCGGCCTATTAAGCGTTGCGCGCGACACAGGTGATGAAGAGTCGGTCCATAGCCATTTGAAAGAGAGATACCGAAAGACTGTCTATGTTGTGCATCGGCTTGACCAAGAGACTTCAGGACTTATCCTTTTTGCTCGAACCTATGACGCCTATGTCAAGCTGAAGGAAGAGTTGAAAGTGCGCAAGATGAAGCGCTGCTATGAGGCCATATTGGAAGGGCAATTAGAAGGAAAAGGAACTTGGGAGTGCTACCTTAAAGAAGAGGGCTCTTTCCGCGTTCTTGCCTCAGAAAATCCCTACCCTTCTTATGAATTTGCAGCGACCGATTATCGAGTCTTGAAAAGCTCTATGCGCTACACTCGAGTTGAGTGCTATCTTCAAACGGGTAAAAAGCACCAAATCCGCGTCCATGCTCAGCGAGCGGGCTGTCCCGTAGCAGGCGATGAGCGGTATGGTTCCACAAGAGAAGTCCCAAGACTTTGCCTCCATGCCAAAGAGCTTACCTTTACCCATCCTCGAACGGGCAAAGTGATGACCTTAAAATCCCCAACCCCTCGCCTCTTCGACAAGATGGTGGCCTATCGGAAGCAGCGGCCTTACCAATCGAAAGAAAAAACCGTATAGCTCTCTCTGTGCGAATCTGACAATAGATGCTAGATCAGCACAGATTTCTCTAGTGAATGCGTGTTATTTGAAAAGATGATATGTATTAAACTCTAAGAGTGTGTTGGTTTTCAAAGATGGAAGAGCTTCCAGAGCGCCATTTAGAGTGCGGCGAGTGTAAAAAACCTGTTCGAGTCTGGTATACAGAGATCGTTGGGAAGAACATCACCCATATCGCTATGTGTAATGACTGCCCTTTTTTACGTGAAAAGCTGAAAGGACAGACGGTTCTTCGCGGCGGACAAGTATCCTCTGAGATGGCCGATGTTGTTTGCGGCGGCTGCGGACTTACTCTTGATGAAATTCGGATGGGCTCTCCTCTTGGATGCCCTCTTTGCTACGAAATTTTTGCCGATGAGCTTATACAAGAGCTTACTCTCTCCGAACGAATAGCGATAAAAACAGTTCCTATTAAAAAAGGCACTTGCCTACACACGGGAAGAAGACCTGGACAGTCAAAAGAGGGAATGCCATCGCTTCAGCTCTACACGCTTCATCAAGCATTGAGCGAGACCTTGGGTAGAGAAGATTATGAGCAGGCGGCGCTGCTTCGCGACCAGATTCGGAAATTGACTGAAGGGAAGGAGCCGAAATGACTATTTCCTTTTCTGAAAAAGAGAATCCTTGGGTGGGAAATGAAAATAGCATCTGGCTCGCTACAACCCTTGAACTTTGCAGAAATGTGGATAAGTTTCACTTTCCTATCAAGCTTAATGCAGAGAGAAAAGCTCATATTATTCAACTCATTCATAAAACCTTAAGTCAGTCCGATATATTTTCTGGGCTCTCTCTTCTTCTTGCGACCGAAATTTCCCCGATGGATCGCCAGTTTTTATTTGAACATTTCCTCATTTTTGGACATCCCCCACAGCCACATCCAGGCGAAGCTTTTGTCATCGACTCCTCTGGGCAAATACTCTTTGTTTTGAATATAAAAGACCATGTGCAGCTCTATGCTCTCAGTACATCGCAGGATTTGGAGCGCTCTTGGACCCTTCTTACGAAGATTGAAGACGCACTCCAAAAAACAATCCAATTTGCTTTTTCAGAAGAGTTTGGCTATTTGACCTCCGACCCGATGCATACTGGAACTGGACTTATTGTCTCGGCCTTCATGCATGTGCCTGCACTCATTTTGGAAGAGAAGCTTGCCTCCTTTCTTGACGAGGAGCGCCAAGAAGCTGTTTTTGCATTAAATCTTTATGGAAACAGCGAAGATTTCTTGGGAGATATTCTTGTATTAAAAAATCGGTACACTCTGGGCGTTACCGAAGAGATTATCATTTCGAACATCCATAAGGCCGCTCTTCGACTTTTAGCAGAAGAAAATTCGGCACGGAATGAATTGAAGAAGAAGAAACCAGAAGATGCTGAAGATAAGATAAGTCGTGCTGTCGGTATTTTACAAAATTCCTTTTCGATCGGTACGAGCGAAGCGTTAAAGGCGCTCTCTTTAGTGAAACTGGGCATTGAACTTGGATGGATCAAAGGGATCGATCTTGCAACGATAAATAGATTATTTTTTGAATGCCGAAGGGCCCATCTTGCACGCCGCATCGGCCCTCAGTTTTCCTTAGAGCATGCGCATGCAATCCGCGCCGAGTTTTTACGGCAGGAGACCAAGTCCCTACACTTTGCGTAATGACTGTTATTGAAACTAATTAATTGAATTATTATAAATAATTGTATACTATGGTTTTAATTAAAATAATTAGAAAAAATGTCATTAGAAGTTTCAACTTATGTCTACCCGAACGACGCTTGGGAATTTATAAAACAACAAGTTGAGAAAAAGAAATCACAACATCTAAGCAGTGTACTCTTCAATAAGTTGCCCGACGAACTCCTCACTCTTATTTTTACATGTATACATCCAAAAGAATTAGCGAGCAAAATATCTTTAGTCTGTAAAAATTGGAAGCTAGTAGCTTCTCAAAAATACGTGTGGGATTCTTTTGATCTAAAAAACCTTTTTCCATTAATAAAAAATGTCATAGATAAGGAAGTTTGGAAAAAGCATGTTGCTTTATCCGCTCATGGACTTAACCTTGATGACGAACAGCCTCTGGATAATCGCACTGATATACCAGAACTGACAAAGCTATTTGCTTCTATAAAACTAGAAGATGAAGATTCTGGTGTGACGATTTTGACAATGCCAAAAGGACTTACCTTGAATGAACTTTGGAAAATTGCAGAATCGCCTCTAAGCGGCAATAAAACAGCCTGTAGGTCTATTTGGGATAAAATTACAGAGCAGTTTGGAGGTTTGTCTGTCACAAACACGTATAGAGTAGTTATCACAAACTCTCTCCTTAAAGGAAGCAGGAATTTGTCGACAACTCAACAACAAGCGCTCGTAAATAAAATGGGATGCGAAATGCCCGAAGTATTACCGGTGTCCACGCTTGCCATTTTAACGTACATTAGTTCTCCAAAATCGCCTCCAGTTAGACTTTATAGTGATGATCCGCCAACCTATGTCCGTTGTTCAAACAAAGTTGATAAGAAGTATAACGTTTGTGCTGGCGGCTTCGCCCTGGCCGGTTTCGACGTCCACCTCAACTTTGACAACGACTACGAGTTTATCGGCGTTGCGGGGCTGTGGAAGCTCTAAAGGCGTTTGGTATTTGGAGACTTGGTCTTTGACGATGGTCTTTGATTTTTGGTACTTTTTTTACACAGTTCCTAACCATTTTTCCGTTCCAATAGTCGTATCTTGTCCATGTCCTGGAAATACTTTTGTATCCGCTGGAAGCTGAGAGAGCTTGCGTAAAGAGGACTTCATTTTTTTCGGCTCGGAAGTGGGAAAGGAGATGTTTCCATAGGTTTCTTGAAAGAGAGTATCCCCTGAAAAAAGCAGCCCCTCTTTGACATTATAGAAGCAGATGCTGCCAGTAGAATGGCCAGGCGTGTGAATAACTTCCCAACTGCTGTTCCCAAGTTGAAGTACATCTTTGTCTTTCAAGAGTTTCGTGGGAGTTACTCCTTCAATATATGCCATGAGAGGAAGGCCATCGGCGCCGGGAGTTTGAAGGTTGAATCTATCTGCTTCGTGAACCGCTACAAAAAGTTGAGGATAGAGCTTTAAGAGAGCAGCTACATCGGAAATATGATCCCAATGGCTGTGAGTTAAAAGTATGCCCTGAAGCTGCAATTTTTCTTTTTCTACTATTTGTAAAACTCGAGGTGCGCTATCTGGCGCAGGATCGATAACATAAGCCAATTTTTCAGAGGCAAGAAGGTAGCAGTTAGTCTCGAAAGGACCAGAGGGAAGCTGCCAAATTTTCAGTTCAGGGCTTTCATAAATAAGCATGTAAAACAGTTTTACTAGAGAGTGAATTTCTTGAAAAATAAAAAAAGATAAGAATTGCTCTGGAGAGGATTCGAACCTCTGACCTCCTGGTTCGTAGCCAGGCACTCTATCCAGCTGAGCTACCAGAGCAAAAAAAACAATAGATCAAAATCGTAGCTGTTTTAGCTATTTCCATTGAAGCCTTTTTTACCTATTCACTATCATTTTAATAGATAAGCAAAAAGTAACGCTAAAGTGACTGCTCTATTTTCATCCCATGCGCCGGCAAAGATTATCCTTTCCGGAGAGCATGCAGTATTATATGGAGCTCCTGCTCTTGCAACAGCCGTAAGCTGCTATGCCAACGCAACCATTCAAGCCTCTGGAGTTCCAGAACTGGGCTTGCAGCTTTTGAACTTTCGCCAGACGGTCTCTGCAACTCTTTCAAGCTTACGCCGTTTAAGAAAGACGCTTTTTGGAAACTATAAACAGCTTCTTTTAGGACGGCTGCATGTTCGAGACGTATTGAAAAGACCAAGCGAGCTCTTTCAATACGCCTTTATTTCCCTGCTTGATGCTTTTGAGTTAGAGCTTCAAGAGGGCGCTTGGGTAAAGCTCGACTCAAAAATTCCGGTTGGCTGCGGCATGGGTTCATCGGCCGCCGTTTTAGTCAGCTTCTTAAAAGCGGTCTCTCGATTTTTAGGCGTTAATGTCTCAACCGATTGGCTTTTCCGTTTAGCTCGGGAGGTCGAACACCTTCAGCACGGCAGATCGAGCGGGCTTGATACACATCTTTCTTTATATGGCGGATCTGTCCTTTTTCAAGATGGAGTGGCCACGCCTGTTTCTTTAGGAATATCTGATCTTGTCTTAGTCAATACGGGACGGCCTTCCACAATTACCGGTGAGTGCGTCCTCTCTGTCCGGGACCGGTTGGGCACAAGCGCTATTTGGAAAGAATTTGCCGATATCACGTCCAAAATTAATGATGCGACCAAAACTCAAGGTGCGCTTGAACCCCTTATTCAAGCTAATGAACGCCTTCTTGAATCAATAGGCGTTGTTCCTGAAAAGGTGCAGCAGTTTATCAAAGAGATTGAAAATTCTGGCGGTGCTGCCAAGGTGTGCGGAGCCGGCGCTGTTCGCGGTGATAATGGCGGGATAGTTGCAGTTTTTGGGAATAAGCCCTCACAAGACCTTCTTGACCGCTATGGCTACACCCTGTTTGAAGTTCAAGCGGGCGCAAATGGCGCAAGCTAAAGTTGTAGCGAAAGCGCCTGCAACGCTCATGCTCTTCGGGGAACATTCTGTTCTCCGTTTTGGAAAAGCCCTTGTTGCAGCTGTTAATGCCTTCCTGACTGTTGAGATAGAAGAGCGAAAAGATGATAGAATTAGAGTTATTTCAGCTCTAGGTGATGAGACAACTTCAAGATTTGATATTCAACTCTCAGATCAGTTTCGCTTTGTCAATCAGGCGCTCATCTCCTTGCAATCAATTATCACATCTGGCCTTACCATTACGATCACCTCCGATTTTCCTCATAATGTAGGCTTAGGCTCGTCCGCTGCCGTGACTATCGCAACGCTTGGTGCAATTGAACGCTTCTTTAGCTTTAAAGAAAGTCCTAAAGAGTTTCATAAAAGAGCGCTGGAGGTTGTCCGTAAAGTTCAAGGACGAGGTTCTGGAGCCGATCTTGCAGCCTCTTTGCTAGGCGGAGTAATTGTGTATCAGGCAGAGCCTGAAGTGATTATGGAAAAAATTGCTGACCAGCTTGATTTAACGATCTGCTTTTCAGGTTATAAGACTCAAACGGTTGAGGTGATACGACAAGTGGAGGTGCGCGCAAAGCAATTTCCAGACCTTATGGATCAGCTTTTAGCTCTTCAGGCGTTTATTGCATCGCAGGCTAAAAGCCTTACAAACCTCGATGTTTATTCTGAAGCATCCCAAAATGTTATGGAGGGTTTGGGGGTAAGTGATAGCACTTTAAGAGAACTTGTACTTTGCCTTAAAAATGATCCTGGAATCAAGGGTGCTAAGATCTCAGGATCGGGTTTAGGCGACTGCGTGATTGGGTTTGGCCTTTTGCAAAATAATTTAGAATTGCCTAAAGGTTGCAAACTTCTTCCTTATGAGGTAACAAGCTCAGGGCTTATTGTGGAGTGATAATTACTTTACCACAGAGATCACAGAGCACACAGAGATATTGCAACAAATTTCTCTCTGTGCGCTCTGTGATCTCTGTGGTTTAAAAATAGAGACAAACTTTAACTTACGGTAGTTAGTGCTCAATATTTATGAATAGAAAAGAATATGTTCGCAAAATTGTATTGCCTTCACACCCAACGAAGAAGAGCGGCCATGCGTGGGCGCCTGTCAATATTGCTCTCTGCAAGTACTGGGGAAAGCGTAATGAAGAGTTGAACCTTCCAACAGCTTCGAGCCTTTCCATCTCCCTTTCAAAAGGGACTCAAACAGATATTTCTTGGCATCATGGCAAGGATCAAATTTTCTTATCTGATCAGATGCTGCTCTCAACTGATCCATTTGCTGTGCGTCTAACTAGCTTTTTAGATCTCTTTCGACCAGATGCCGATTTTGGGTTTGTGGTGAAAACAGCCAATGAAGTTCCTACAAAAGCGGGCCTTGCCTCTTCTGCTTCTGGTTTTGCAGCACTCACATTGGCCTTGAATGACCTCTTTGACTGGAAGCTTTCAAATAAAAACCTTTCGCTTTTAGCTAGGGTTGGCAGCGGAAGCGCTTGCCGCTCAATAGAAAAGGGTTTTGTGCTCTGGACGCGTGGTTTGAGCGACGATGGCCTAGATTCTTATGCTGAAAAACTCTCCCTCTCATGGCCCGATCTTTGCTTAGGACTTCTTCTTGTCGATTCTGGAGAAAAAGCAGTTGGATCGAAAGAAGGGATGCTTCGAACGCAAAAGACCTCTAAGCTTTATCCACAATGGCCAATGATAGTTGAAGAGGATATCATAGAGATTCAGGAATGTATTAAAAAACGAGACTTTGCAAGCTTCGGCCATATTGTTGAATCAAACGCCCTGACTATGCATGCAACCATGCTCTCTGCATGGCCGCCGCTTATGTACTTGTCTGAAAAGAGCTTGTCTCTTCTTAAAATAATCTGGAAATGGCGTGAAGATGGGCTTTTAGTGTACGCTTCCATGGACGCAGGGCCCAATATTAAGCTCTTTTATCAAGCTCTTGATAAAGAGAAGGTGATGAAAGCCTTTCCAAATCTGATTGAAGTAGATCTCCACTAAATCAGCGGTTTAAACATTCTCTTTATCCACATCAAGCAACTTATTTAAGTCTTCAATTACTTTTTTTCGGTAGTCTGCAATGAGCTTAAGAGCCGCTTCTTTTGTAGATGTTGGCACAGTTCGTGCAGAGCAAATGTCTTCTAGACTCTTCATGAGGTTTTTGCAGAGGGTTTTCTCATTTGTGATCAGTGTCTGAATACGCAACTTTTCAAGTGAATGCAATCTGTTTTTGTTAAGAGGAGAAAATTGTGTATCGGTTATCGGTTGCAATTTTGAAAAATAGTTTTGTTGGTTTGAGCACTCTACAAAACATGTTTCATCAATTTTGCGGCGTTTAGATCCGGATACTGCAAAATCGAGACCAGCTGACCTCTTTAAACCTATTAGTACCATGGACTTTCAGCTCCTTTTAAAGGGTTTCGAGTGCCCTCATGGCGAAGGTGCTCTTCTTGAAATTTTCTCCCCAGTTCTTCGAGAATACGGCGATATGTCTCTCCCGACAGAAAATGGTCGATGAGGGGCATCGTGGTATTGGATTCTACGAACGTGACGTCCTCTCTCCAGCCTAAAAAGGCTTTGAGGTAGTCAAGGCCAGAAAGAATTGGAATGCCATCTTTTAAGCTTACATAATTCATAACACTTTGACAGCTGTTGTCAGCTACAAGAGTTGGTGATCCAAAGGTAAATACTTTAATCATCTTTCGTTCTTCTGGGGTCAGGTAGGAGAGCGCTGACTGCGTGTCTGTTCCGCCTAAGCTGTGTGCATAGTGGATGATGAGGCCGCCCTTGCCTGGGCCTCCAAGCTCATTAATTAACTTCTTCCAGGTCTTGACAAGGAGTTGCGCCTGCCTTGAAAGGAATCCAACTTTGGAAAAGAGAGACCTAAGAATATCACCGGTAAATCCATCGGACGCTGAATAGACATAGTGCACAGGTACTCCTCCATGTAGATCAGAGATCGTATCAGCATGGCCGGTGATATCGATAAAGTCGTTGAGGATGCCGTTGATCTGAGTAATACGCACATTCTTTGTAAGCTCTCGCGAGCCATAAGTCCCTGCAATGGTGCTGTCGGGGTTATAACCAATAAGTGTTAGATAACTTCTGCTGACAACGCGGAACGCCACATCTTCTGCATGAGAGCGGAACTCATTGAACCAATCGAGCTGCTGTTTGGCAAAGGTAATCGATCGAATGCTCTTCCAAAAAACTGACTCGACAGCTTCCCAGATATGCTTAGTGAGGTCATTGAAGGACCAGCTAAAAAGGCCGAAAAGTTCGACTTTGCCAAGCGGACAGTTATTGAGAAAGGCCATGGAGTTTTTACCCTGGGTTAATCCGAGAGGATCGTGGCTCGTCCATGCGCGTGTCTTTGGTAGGTAAAGTCTTGCTCCAAAGTCCCATCCTCTAACAATGTTTACAGTTCGTTTACCCATAAATCCCCAAGGGAGCGGCGATTTTTTATCAGCGGTTCCAAAGGCTGAGTAGGATATTGTCCCTGCAGCTTCTCCTGTATAGGAGATAATGCTTCCTTGCTGGTTTGTTACAGTATGATAGACTCCTTTGGGTGTAACTACGCCAATTGTATGAGCTATCGAAGGGGAATCATACGTTGCTATCTTGAGGTCATGAAGTTTCCCGTTGGATAAAGATCCAATTTCTTCAAAGCCAAACCAGAGAAGGTCTAGGGTTGTTTTTTTGTTATTTCTTATCTTTTCAATAGTTCTCTTTCTGTGGAAGGCATCGTAGGAGTACTTTTCGAGATCTCCACGACTGTTTGTAATTTTTGTGAGGCGGTCGAGTGCGTCGTAGGTAAAGGTGGTTGTGCCTTCACTTGTTGAGATAGAATGAAGATTTCCTCGTTTGTCATAGCCATAGGATTCACTGCCGCAGCGAACCATTCGTCCCTCAACATCACGCTCGACGGCTACGCCATCACGCTCAATCAGGTATCCAAGAGCGCAGAATTTTTGGCTTTCAGCTGGTTCTTTTTCCAGCTGTCCAAAGGTGTCGAATTGATACTGAATTGCACCGCCGCTCTCTTTCCAGCTTCTTGGAATTAAAAGTGGATCAAGAAAGGGATTAGAAGGAGAGGGAATTGATATATTAGTCGGTCTTTGTTCCCGAAAAAGAACTTTGCCTCGATAGCTGCATTCAATCAAATCATCTCGAAAGGCAATCGAGGTATCATCAGGAAGATACAAAGAGGTAATCTGTTTATTTGCATTTCGATCTGCCCGAATTAAGGTACTATTTGTTCCATCTTCTAAAAGGGATCCATCGGCAGCATAGTTCTTAACAACGTGTATTCCATTTGTTCGATCTACAGCCGTGGTTAATCGTCCATCCGAGTCATATATGAAAGTAGATGAGATGGTTCCATCCGAGCTGTGGATCGACTGCAGCCGGTCGAAGGAATCATATTCATAGGTAAGGAATGTGGAGTCTGGAAGAGTCTTTTTTATCAAATGCCCTTTATCGTCATACTGATGAAGAGTTTTTCTTAAAATTCCTGTTTCAGATCCTATCTCAATTGATTCAAGACGGCGGTTTTGGCCAAACTTCCAGCGGGTTTTTCGAGAGCCAATAATTGATCCGCCCCTATAGGTCCGTTCAGTAAGTGAGGCAGAGCCGAGTCCATCTCGCTCAGACCAAAATGATTCGCTGAGAAGGCCTAATGTATTGTCGGCAATCTTTTCTGAAATAAGCTCTTCCGTATCTGAATAGACACGTGTTCTTGTTGTTCCTCGATGCGAACGTGCTGTTTGGACATAGCCAGAACTCAATTCTTCATAGGTGTATGTGACCTGTTCTTGTCCATGAGTGCTGAAGGAGGAGGCGGTTAGTATTCTACCCTTGCTATCTAATAGGTACTGGTAGGAGGCGTCAACCGATCTCATTGTCATAAGACATGTTTGATCGCTATTCCATTTCCAGAGCGTTTCAACAATTTTCTCACCTTCGGTTTTGCACTCTTTTCTCTTTCTTCCTTTGAGGTCATAGGTGTATTCGGTAAGGCAATTTATAGCTCCATGGCTCTGAACCGATACGAGGCGATCGAGGTCGTCGTAGGCTATGTTCCAGGTTTGAATCCCTTTCAAAGTATCTTCTTGAATAGTTTTCACTCGGCCAAAAAAATCATATTCCCAGGAGACTGTTTTAGCAGAAGATGTTGCCTTTAGCCGCTTAAGTGAGCTGTAGATAATGTGAAGCTCATCAATTGATCCTGTCGGGCTTTTGATCGAAGCAGAAGTTGGTCTTCCTAAAGAGTCGTAGCTGCAGGAAAGAAGCTCTTCTTTGTGATCAGTAATCGAGGTTGGAAGGCCGTCATTGGTGTAGCTTATTTTTGCAGAGCTTCCATCGGCTCGCTTTAGCTGTTCTAATAGTCCAGAGGATGAGAAATTGAAAGTAATTGATGATCCATCGCTTGAGGATAGCTTCATTGGATTATTGAAGAGGTCATAAGAGATTGACTCTTGTTTTCCGTTACTCTGGAAGATGGAATCAATTCGCCCTAATCCATCAAAACTTTTGTTGTAGATATTTGCAGAGCTATTTTTTTTATTTGTGTGTAAATCCTGACCTTCAATGTCTACAAGCTTTTCACCATTTTGACCATAAGCTATGAGTTTGTTCTTAGAAGTTTCCCACCGCCTTATGCATATCTCTTGACCAGTAGAAAGATCGACATACCCCTCTTCTTGAATCGTGCTCTCTTTTGTGCGGTTGGTTTTTTTCCAGGTTCGAATGGTTGTGTTTTCAAATGAGTTGGGATCAAGGCTTGTTCCATCATCGAGTGCTTCCCAGGTAACCTCTCCATCACTATTTTGCTTCCATAGGGAGCGGATTGAGAAGCCGTCATTGGTAGTTGTGTGAGCTATATGAATACCAAGAGGAGTCTCTTTAAAACGAAGAGTTCTCCCGGACGATTCATAGATAGTTATAAGATCTCTGTAGTCGTCATATTCGATTCGTGATTCAGATTTGCCTTTGTGGAAAACAACCCTGCCCTGGTCATCATATTCGAGGGTGTTGAGGCTCACCTCTTTTCCTTGATCATTGAAAAGGGAGAGGGAGGTGATATAGCTTCCTTGCCGTTTAACCGTGAGTATTCCAATAGGTTCTTGAAAGCTATTGAGCAGTTTGATTTCCTTAATATACCCTGAACTGTCACGACTGATTTGGGTACAATACACCTTTCCTTGAACCAGCTCATGGTGGGGAATAAGGGTATTATTTTCTATTTCGTTGGGTGCCGCTTTAGAATCTAAAATCGCGGGAAGATCAACCCAGCTTGGTGTTGGTTGAAGCAGAGAAAAGAGTATGCGCTTTTGTTCATCCGCATGTAAGTGCAATGGAATTAGTGAAATAATTAGAAGTAAAATATGAATTATTCGTGTCCGCATAGAAATCTACTATTAATGTTGTGAAATATGATAATCTAAATCACTTCTTCTTGAAAACAAATGTTTCAGATTTCAGTTCAAAACAAGAAATTAACTCCCCTCAAAAAAACGATTCATGGTCTTGGTGGAGTTGTAACCGCTGTTGTGCAATCTGAAGAGGGCTCTGACTGTTTTTTTATTGGCGATGAGCAGTTCTTAGATGCCCTCCAAGCTCAGCTTCAGGCTCAACTTCCCCATCTTAAAATTATTCGAGCAGATTCTATTGATTGGAATGAGCAGAGCGCTCTTCACTCTCCTTTTTATGCCAATGGCCGTATTGAGATTCCCCTGCCTAATGCAAAAGTGCTCACTCTTCTTCCCGGTGCCGCTTTTGGCGATGCATCGCACCCCTCCACTCGGCTTAGCTTAGAGTTGCTCTCAGGCAAAGTTTTTGGAAAATCTTTCCTCGATATTGGCACGGGCAATGGGGTTTTGGCCTTAGCTTCTGCCCTTATGGGCTCAACTTATGCTGTAGGAGTTGAGATTGATCCTGATGCACTATTAGTTGCCCATCAAAATTGTGCTTTAAACAACCTTGAGCAAGTTGTAACAATCATTACTCCTGATCAATTTGTAGATTCATCTTATGATATTGTTGTGGCAAACATGACTCTAGGTGATCAGCAAAACGCATTTACACACTACCAAAATTCATTAAAGAGTGCTCATTGCATTATTCTTTCTGGACTTTTGCAAGGACAAGAAGAGGAGGCGATAAAGCTTTTGCCCTCTGGCTGGCAAATTGAGGAGAGGATATGCGAGGGAGAGTGGGTAGCGCTCTTTCTTAATCGATAGTGACAATTACTCTGGCTTTTGCTCGGTCGGTTGCTTTTTGCAGCCGCATCCGCCAGGTTTATCGCAGCCGCCTGTCGAATTTCTTCCGTAGTCGGTGATGTAGAAGCCGCTGCCTTGGAAGGAGAGGCCCACTTTGCTTATTTTTCGTTTTAATCCAGACTTAGAACATTCAGGGCAAATCTTTATGTCAGGCTCAGAGGCCTTATGGATGATCTCGATGGTTTTGTTGCAGGAGGGGCAAAAATATTCATAGGTTGGCATAAGTACTCCACAAAAAAATTCCCTGAAGATTGCTCTTCAGGGAATATAAATTAAAATCCGACCACTTAAAATCCGCCCATGCCCATGTCATCCATGCCCATGCCGCCCATTCCACCCATGCCGCCCATACCAGCGCCCGTAGGAGCTGCCTGTTTTTTGGGCTTATCCGTGATCATACATGCAGTTGTGAGCAAGAGAGAAGCAACGGAGGCTGCGTTGATGAGTGCTGTTTTGGTGACGAGCACTGGATCGATAACGCCCGCTTTGATGAGGTCGCAGAACTCATCAGTCAAGCCGTTGTAGCCATGTGCGTTCTTTCCTTCATAGATCTTTTCAGCGACGAGCTGGCCCTGTTTTCCGCAGTTGTTTGCAATAGCGGTTGCAGGTTCAAAAGCTGCCTGTCGAATAATCTGAACACCGATAGCTTCTTCAGGAGAGGCTTTTACTTTGTCTAAAGCTCGTACGGCACGAAGAAGAGCCACACCGCCGCCTGGAACAATGCCCTCTGCGACTGCTGCGCGAGTTGCATGGAGTGCATCTTCAACGCGTGCTTTTTTCTCTTTAAGTTCCGTTTCCGTTGCGGCTCCAACATTAATTACAGCTACTCCGCCTACCAAATGAGCAAGACGCTCTTCGAGCTTTTCTTGTTCATACGGCGAAGATACATTTGCAATTTCAGCCTTGATGTGTGCAACGCGCTGCTGGAGAGCCTTTGGGTTGCCTTGGCCATCAACAATCGTTGTGTCATCTTTGGAGATTTTTACCATCTTTGCAGATCCAAGCCATTCAAGCTTGGTATCTTCAAGACGAAGCCCTACCTCTTCTGAGATAAAGGTTGCGCCTGTCAAGATGGCAATATCTTGCAGCATTGCTTTTTTGCGGTCGCCAAAGCCCGGGGCTTTGACAGCTGCAACAGGAAGTCCTGCTTTGATTTTGTTGACCACAAGGGTAGCTAAAGCTTCGCTGTCGAGATCTTCGGCAATGATCAAGAAAGGCCGTTGCCCTTTCTCCATCACCTTCTCAAGTATTGGTACGAGATCTTTGGCGCCAGAGATCTTTTTGTCAGTAACGAGAATGAGCGGATTGTCTAAATCTGCGCGCATCGCTTCGGCATTGGTTATGAAGTAGGGGGAAAGGTACCCTTTATCAAACTGCATGCCTTCAACAACATCAAGAGTTGTTTCGATGCTCTTGGCTTCAGAAACAGTGATGATGCCATCTTTGCCGACCTTTTTCATAGCTTCTGCGATAATTCCGCCGATTTCTGGGTCATTATTTGCGGAAATCGTGGCTATCTGTCGGATTTCTTCTTCGGAGTTAACTGGTTGAGCAAGATCTGAGAGGGCTTGAGTCATTGCTTCGACTGCCTTTTCAATTCCATGCTTGATGCTCATTGGATTTGAACCGGAGATGACGTTTTTAAGTCCTAAGGTTAAGATCGCTTCAGCTAAAACAATAGCAGTCGTTGTTCCATCGCCCGCAACATCAGATGTTTTTGAAGCGACTTCCTTAACGAGCTGTGCGCCCATGTTTTCAAATTTATCTTTAAGAGTAATTTCTTTTGCGACTGTCACGCCATCTTTTGTTGAAAGCGGAGCGCCATAGCCTTTGTTAATGACCACGTTTCGCCCTTTGGGACCTAAAGTGACTTTAACAGCTTTTGCCAGCGTCTTTACACCTTTGGCTAGAGAGCGCATAGCTTCTTCGTTGAATTGCAGCATTTTTGCCATGAGATATCACCTTAACTTATACTAGTACGCCTAGGATTTCATCTTCTCTCAAAATGAGAAGCTCTTCGTCATCGCTTTCGATTTTAACTTCTGTTCCGCCGTAGTTAGCAAATAGGACTCGATCGCCCTTTTTGACTGTTGGAAGCTCTCTTTCACCAGCATCATTGATTTCGCCAGGGCCAACAGCAAGCACTTCGCCCTCTTTGGGCTTTTCTTTTGCAGTGTCGGGAAGGAGAATGCCGCCTTTAGTTGTTTGTACTTTTGATCGGCGGACGAGCACACGTTTTCCGAGAGGTTTTATTTCCATAGGAGGTCTCCCAATTGTAGTTTGGGAGTAAGTTTAGGTAGAGAGTGTCATTTAGGTCAATTAGCAGTTTCGATTTACGAGTGCTAAATTTATCATTGTAATACATTTTTAGATATTTTTTACCACAGAGATCACAGAGCACACAGAGAGACAAAGAAGAGAAATTTTCTCTGCAGCTTATCCTGTCGATCCTGCCTATCCTGTTGATTTTTTTGTTTTTTGTAATTTCTACCACAGAGCGCACAGAGTACACAGAGCCTCTTGAGCAAGATTCTCTTTTTCTCTCTCTGTGCGCTCTGTGATCTCTGTGGTAGAAATTTCTCTCATTTCAATATTCAGTGATGAGGTAGCGCTTGCGAACTTCCTTGAATCGTTTGAGTTCACTCTGATGGAGCGATTGAAGGGAGGCAAAAGGAGATGGATCATGGAGGACAAGATTCCATACTTTATCTGTTCCGCAGAGTTTATTGAAGAAATCCTTCTTTAAGGCGGCTCCCTTTAAAGCCTGTTTGACTTTGCTGGGATAAAGAGCCTTCAAGCAATCAAAGATGTGCCAGCAGGTTGAAACTGGGCGGACGGCTACTGGGTTATCAATAAGAATTAATGCTCCTTGGCAGTCCTGTTTTGCATAGCGGCCAGAACTTGGCCTATAGTAATAAGGAGCAAAGCGAAGACCTGGCGGGTTTCTTTTCTGAAGCATTTTTGTAAATGCCTCTGCATTAATCCAGGGAGCTAAAATGACTCGAAAAGGACAGGTGTTTCCAACGCCGATATTGACGATTTCAAGCTCTCCTAAAATTCCGGTAATGCCATAGCAGCAGGCGGCTATGGGATCTGGGATATTTGGGCTTGTTGGAATCCACTGAAGTCCTGTGGATTGAAAAGAGAGCATTCGCTTCCAACCCTTCATAGGGACGACTACGAGAGGGCAGTTAATTTTGTATTCGCCATTAAAAAAGCGGGCAAGCTCTCCAACGGTCATGCCATGCACATAAGGGATTTTGATGTAGCCGACAAAGGAGCGATACTCAGCTTCAAGAAGCGGCCCATCGACAATAAGCCCGCCCAACGGGTTCGGTCTGTCCAGAACAATGACAGGGATATTTTTTTTCGCTGCCTCTTCCATAACGTAGAAAAGGGTTGATATGTAGGTATAGGATCTACAGCCAATGTCTTGGATATCAAATAAGATGGCGTCTAATCCTTTGAGCATTTCGGCTGTCGGCCTGCGAGTCTCTCCATGAAGGCTATACACAACCATTCCCTGATAGGTTGATTTTTGAACATTTTCTCCAGCCTGCTGAATGCCGAAGAGTCCATGTTCGGGTGCAAAGAGCGCTTTTAGGGTATAGGAGAATTCGCTCTCTCTTCGTTTTAGGGCATTAATTGTGCTTTCAAGCGTGCTTAAAACGCCTGTTTGGTTGGTGACAAGGGCAATTTTTTTCCCTCGAATTTCTTTTAAATAGGGCTCTTGAAAAATTCGATCAGCGCCCAGTTGAATGGCTCCGAAAAGAGAGGTGTGTAGAAGTATTAGGAAGGCAAAAATTTGTACATATTTAAACGCAAAGGCGCAAAGTTGCAAAGGCGCAAAGAGAAAACTAAAATAGCTTTTCTTTGCCTCTTTGTGTCTTTGCGTCTTTGCGTTTAAAATTTTCATTGAGACGGTTATCCAAAATTCCATATTCGCTGAATCATAGTGTGTATATAATAATCCTTAAATTAAGCAGACCATAGCAGAACGATATGACAGATGTAAAAGAGAGAGTTGATGCGCAGCTAGAGAAAGAGTTTTTAAGCTTGAATCCCGCTCAGCGAGAGGCAGTGATTCATCAAACAGGACCTATTCTGGTTGTAGCAGGGGCAGGCTCAGGTAAGACGCGTGTTGCAACTGTTCGGATTGCTCAGCTCATTGCATCTGGAGTCTCTCCAGAAGCTATTGTGGGTGTGACATTTACCAATAAAGCGGCTCGAGAGATGCGTAGTCGAGTTCAGGATTTGGTTGGCCACGACGTCCTTGTCTCAACGTTTCATAGTTTGGGTTTGAAGATCTTAAGGGAGTCGTCGCATCATATCGGCTATCCATCGAATGCTGTTGTATATGACTCTGAAGATAGCCAAAAGGCCTTAAAAATAATTCTTAAAGAGCTCTCTTTGAATGAAGATGATTTGGCCAGCATGGCTATCAGCATCTCGTCCATGAAGAATAAGCTGCAGCCGCCGGAAAGTGAAGGCGCTCAAAATAGCCGGCTAGCGGCTGTGTATGAACGATATTGCGATTTACTGAAGCGCTCTGGCGCCTTTGACTTTGATGATCTCTTGCTCTTGCCCGTTTTGCTTTTCAGAAAATGTCCAGAGATTTTAGAGCAGTATCAAGAGAGGTGGCAATATCTTCTCGTTGATGAGTATCAGGATACTAATTACGCACAGTCAATTTTTATCTCGCTTCTCGCTGGAAAGAGGCAAAATCTTTTTGCGGTTGGTGATCCCGATCAGTCGATCTACTCTTGGAGAGGAGCAGATATTGGAAATATTTTGCGGTTTCAAAATGACTATGAAAATGCCAAAGTTGTTCGGCTCGAAGAAAACTATCGAAGCGCTCAGTCAATCTTAAGCGCCTCGAACGCCCTGATTACAAATAATAAGGGCCGGATCGAAAAGAAACTATGGAGTCGAAAGGGCGAAGGCTCTCCTATAACGTTTTTCTGTGCAAAGACCGAGCGAATAGAGGCATCCTTTATTGCCGAATCCATTGAGCAGTATATTCAGGATGGGATAACGGTTGACGAGATTGCCGTTTTATTTAGGACTAATGCTCAATCGCGCTCACTAGAAGATAGTTTCATGGAGCGAAGAATTCCCTATCATATACATGGAGGCATCTCCTTCTACCAGCGCAAAGAGGTAAAGGATATTTTCAGCTACTTACGCCTTGTCGTGCAGCCTTATGATCTTCTCGCCTTTTCGCGGGCGATTCAAGTGCCAAAAAGAGGAATAGGTGCAACCTCCATTGCAAAGATTGAGTCGCTTGCTCGAGAGAGCGGACTTCCTCTCAATCAGCTGCTCTTCGACATTATTTCAGATAATCAGCTGATTTCTTTGGGGAATAAGCAGAAAGAGTCATTGAAAGCCTTCTTAGACACATGGGGTCGAATTTCCGAATCGGGAACAACCGGTGTCGCTTCCTCTATCGAAGCAGTCGTTTTTGATGGAGGCTATCTCAAATCGCTCGAAGGCGAAATGGAGACGTACTCCGAGAAAGCGGAGATTGTATCTGAACTTGTAGCCAAAGCGCATGAATGGGATCGGGAAAGAAAGGGAACATTGCAGCAGTTTTTGGAAGAGGTGACCTTAAACCAGATGTTGGAAGAGGAGTCTGAATCTTCTTGCTCTCTTATGACGATTCATAACGCTAAGGGTTTGGAGTTCAAAGTCGTTTTCATCGTAGGTCTTGAAGAAGATATCTTGCCTCACATCAACTCGAAAAAATCGATGGATGGAATTGAAGAGGAGCGCAGGCTCTTATACGTTGCTATGACGAGAGCGAAAGAAAAGCTGATCATGACCTGCAGCCAGACGAGACTTCTTTGGGGTGGATTTCGCAATATGCGCCCCTCGCAGTTTCTCTATGAAATTCCGCGTGATATGCTGAACTCTGTTCGTAGCGCTCGTTCCGCTGCTGCTCCTTCTGTTTCTGTTGTTCAACCTGAGCAGAAAGCTGTATTTGAGACAGGACAAATTGTGATGCATAGCCAGTTTGGCGTCGGAAGAATTGAAAAGGCAACAGAGACTTCCAATGGTCTTATCTATGAAGTGTTTTTTGGTAAAGATGGGACGAGGAAGAAGATAGCTGCTGAAATGCAGGTATTAAGATCAGTATAAAAGACAGGGAATGTTACCATCCCCTGTCTTTATTCCATTTCTCTTATGGGAAAAGGAAAAGGCCGAGGTTTGTGATCTGTCCAAGGCGATCGCTTGTTCCAGATACAGTATTGTCTACAAACCATACATTGCTATTATGTGAGTTTGCAGCCTGTAGGGAGAGCGTTAAGCTTCCTGGTGCAGTGATGCTGTTGATGATGGTGCTGATATAGTAGGTTCCCTCTGGGATTGGATTGAACGTTGTCAATACAAAGGGAGGCGTTGGAAGTGACAATGTGCTTAGCGATGGGCTAGTGTACACTTGTCCATTAGGTGAATTCACCACGATTTGGAAAGTGAAGTTAGCGCCAGCACTAACAGTGCCAAAACTTTGAACAGCGAGTGTCAAAGTGCCATGCTTATGCTCTTTAACGATAAACTCTTGTGTGTCAAATAGGCTATCACCAACGTCTAACGCTTGAGCATTTGCAAAAGCGAGGGTTGCGATCGGAAGGCTTAACAATTGAACAATTTTGGATATCATTTTCATATCTCTACTCTCCTCTTAAAGTGAGTCAAGAATTTCGTTTAGGTCTTTATTTCTGAGACCGGTTACCCTATTGTTGGGTATAGCGTCATCCTAATAGTTTGACCCAACTCATTGCAAGCATTTATAAACTATATATTTGATATTTATGGAAATTCAGCAGCTTTTTGAGCAGATGCGGCAGGAGATGGAGGTAGAGCTTTCACTCTCCTTATCTTATGTTGCTTGCCGAGTCGAAAGCAGTGGTCTTCGGCCTTGGGAAGCTGCTTGCTGTTGGATTAATGAAAATGGCGAAGTTGAGATTCAGCTGCGTCCAGCTCTAAAGTCAGGCTCTTTTTTAGGATATTCAACTACTGAGATCATTCGGCATGAGCTGGTGCATGCAGCGCGATTTTGGGAAAAAGGCGATCAGTTTGAAGAAATTTTAGCCTGCGAGATTGCAGCGCCTCAAAAGAGCGGCATCCGCCGTTTGCTTCCAACTCTTTTTCAAACTCCAATGGAGTCTCTTCTTTTCATAGTTTTATTTTTTCTCTCTTGGGGAATGGGGATTGCATTTGCCGACAGTTTTTGTTCCCTTTTCCTTTACCTATTGCCTCCGCTCTTCGTTTTTTTCTTTTGTATTGGGAGAGCAGTATATAATAGACGGATTGTCCGAAGAGCGTTAGATAGGTATCCTCTCTCAAAAGTTATTCGAATGAATCAGAGAGAGATTGCAAATTGCTAGAAAAGTCGGGTAAATTGAGCGCGCATAATTATTAGGCAAAAAATGACTTCTTTTATTGCGGATTATGAGGAGTTTACTCCCCAGCAAGAGGCTCTTCTCGACCGATATGTTACCAATACGAGAGGGTCCATTTTTGCTCTTCGAAACCTTCCAGAGGTTATTAAAGGGGCGCTTTTTTCAAGATATTCTCGATCAGCCCTTGGCTTGCGCTCTTTATTATTGAAAGAATTTATTCAAAATGCCGATGAAACGGGTTTCCAAACAATTGTTCAAGAGGCTCCTCAAGCTGAAGCGCAGTTGATTGCGATTAAGAAGGCGCAAAATTTCTACGACCGTATTCTCGATGGCTATGGCGATGATTCCATTGGAGAGCTTGGCGGAGCTCATTTAGCAATAGAAAACATATCTATGCTTGCTGCTAAGGGGATTGAAGATAGTCGAATTGGGGGATCTCCTCTGGAAAAATCGACTCGATATATCTATTTTGATCAAAAAGTTAAGGGCGAGTATCTCTTCTATAGAGAACCTGTGCTCATGACCTCAGCATATAGGGACCTGTATCTCAACACCTGCAATATGCTTTTTGACACCTACTCAAGCCTCATTCCGCCGCTTACAGAATATATGGAGCGCAATTTCCCAAAAGGGGAAGAGGTTTCAAAATCGGCATATTCGGCGGCGATTAGAGCAAAGGTTTTAGACTGTGTACGAGGCTTGCTGCCAGCATCAACGCTTACGAACATGGGCATGTTTGCCAATGGCCGTTTCTTTGAGTATTTATTGCATAAGCTCCATGTTTCCCCTTTAGTTGAGCTCCAAGACATTGGTAAACGCTCCTATGAGGAGCTTTCAAAAGTTATTCCCTCCTTTGTCCGAAGAGCTGATATGTCCCACAGACACTGCCAGGCTTGGATGAATTTTGCTGAAAGTACCCGCGATAACCTTGCAGCATTGGCAAATCAGCATTCTCCCCAAGTCCTTTTTGAAAAATCTCCAGGCGTTCGATTAGTTGCCTCTGATCCCGATGCAAAATACAAAGTAGCAGCAGCGCTTTTATATCCCTACTGCAGCAGAGGCTTCACGGAACTGCTTGAGTATGTACGAAGAGTTCCTGAAGAAGAGTTTGCAAAAATTTTGGATGGGGCTGTCTTTTCCCGTCAGAATCGGCGCCATAAATCCCCAAGGGCAACTGAAAACGCGGTCATGACATTTGAGATTGTTGCCGATTTTGGGGCGTACAGAGACTTGCAGCGTCATCGTGTAGGCACTCAGGAGCGCCAGCTATTAACTTGCGATCTTGGCTATGTCGAGCCTTTTGAAATTGAAGCGTGCGGGCTTGCAAATAAGTACCGTGAAGCGCTGGATAAGGCAAAAGAGGCCTTTGATCATATTGCCAAGGAGCTTCCTGAAGAGGCGCAATATATCGTTCCAATGGCCTACAATATCCGCTGGTATTTTACCTCAAACCTTCGAGCCCTCCAGTGGATGTGTGAGTTAAGATCTATTCCTCAAGGGCATGCCGCCTATAGAGCTGTTGCTCAACAGATGGCGCGGCTTGCAGTTGAAAATGAACCGAGCTTTGAACGGTTCTTCTCCTTTGTCGACTACTCAAGTCATGATATTGGACGATTAGAGCAGGAAGAGAGAGCAGCAAAGAAAAAGGCTGTGGGTATTGTATGAAGGGAAAAGAATTAGGCGCAGTCCTTCTCGTTGCAGGCTGTTCAATCGGCGCTGGCATGCTTGGCGTTCCCGTTATTACCGGCCCTTGTGGATTTCTTCCAGCTGTCGTTTGTTTCCTTTTAGCTTGGCTCTTTATGCTTACAACCGGCCTTGTGCTGGTTGATCTTGTGCTCCATGCGCAAAAACAGACAGCTCAAGAGGTTCACCTCATAACGCTTGCCTCTCGTTCCTTTGGCCGAGGAGGCGTTCTTCTGGTATGGTTTCTCTTCTCCTTTCTCTTCTATTGTGTGATGACTGCCTACATGCTCGGTGGAGGCACTCTTTTATTCGATGCTCTGCAAGGATCAATTCCTCTCAATATGGCACTTGTATTGGTTGCCCTATTTGGAGCGATTATTGTGCTGTATGGAGCACCCGTTTTGGATAGGCTCAATCGATTTTTGATGCTGGGGTTGATACTTACCTATCTCGCCTTGATTCTGACCGCAATTCCACATATTGATATGGCCTATTTGAGCCGCGCTACTTGGGCTTTTGCTCCCCTTTGCCTGCCCGTTATGATTATTAGCTTTGGCTACCACAACCTTGTCCCCTCGCTTGTTTCCTATTTGAATAAGGATCGAAAAGCGATCAGGCGGGCTATTATGATTGGAAGTGCTATTCCGCTTATCGTCTACATAATTTGGGAAGTTGCGATTTTGGGGGTAATACCCTATTCGAGCTCTCAAGCATGGGAAAAGGCTGTACAATCAGGCGATATGGTTACCCGTGTGCTTGCGCAGGCTTCAGGATTTCCTTGGGTAATTCGAGCAGCTGAAGCTTTTGCCTTTTTTGCACTCGTTACCTCCTTTTTGCCGGTTGCTTGGAGCTTTGTCGATTTCTTAAAAGATGCAGCGCGAGAGATCGGCATTGTTAAAAAGAGAACAGGATACCTTATTATTTGCGTCTTTGTGCCGCCGCTGATTGTCGCACTTACAAAGCCGCATCTCTTTCTGAATGCGTTGAGTGCTGCAGGCGGTTATGCCGCTGTAACTCTCTTCGGAATTCTTCCAGCTCTGATGGCCTACAAGCTTAAGCTACGATCTCGCGGACTTATGACAGTACTTATCTTATTTGCACTTTTCGTTATGGGAGTTGAGGTGTACTCATCATTGGGCTAGAATTAATTTGTTTTTTATCAGGATATGTCTATGTCACGCTCTCGGCTCATCGGTGCAACGCTATTGGTGTCAGGAACTACTATCGGCGCAGCTATGCTGGCGCTTCCAGTGTCTACAGGAAGCTCAGGTTTTATACCTTCACTTTTAGTTATGATTGCGGGCTGGCTCTTCATGTACTTTTCCGCTCGAATTTTGCTTGAAGTTTGCCTGGTTCACCCAGAAGATAGTAATCTTTTAACACTAGCGTACGAGACTTTGGGCAGGAAAGGAGCATTTGTTGCTGTTGCAAGCTACCTGTTTCTTCTCTACGCACTTATAACAGCCTATCTTGCAGCGCTCTCGGGAATGTTTGAACAGTTCGGGACGTCTGTATTTCATGTTGAGCTCCCAAAAATTGCTGTTGCCCTTCCTTTAATTCTTCTCTTCTCCTTCATTTTTCTATTGGGAATTCAGGCGCTTGACCGCGTAAACCGCGTTTTAATGCTGGGTCTTGTTATCGGCTTTGTGCTGCTTATAGGAGCAACTTTGCCCGTCCTTAATTTCAGCCGATTGGGAGAAATCCAGCATGGCTATCTTTTGGCATCGCTTCCCATTGTTGTAACGGCATTTGGATTCCACGTAATTATTCCCTCCCTTGTCAGCTACTTGGAAAGAGATGAGAGAGCAATTCAAAAAGCAATATTTTGGGGGAGCTTTATTCCCCTCATTGCCTATATCTTGTGGCAGATGGCCTGCTTGGGCTCCATTCCATTAACGGGCGAAAACAGCATTGCATGGGGCTTTAAAAATGATATCAATGGGGCAGCTCTTCTTGCACAGCAGACAAAGTCCTATTTTGTAGCTGCGGCGGCTGATTTCTTTTTGTTTTGCGCCATTTTGACATCATTTTTAGGAGTATCACTAAGCCTCTTTGATTTCTTAAAAGATGCTTTGAAAAAGTATCCTTGGGCACAATCGAGAAAAGTTTTGCTTGTAGCAACCTTCTTGCCACCTTTAGTGTTTGTTCTCTCCAACCCGAGGGCCTTCTTTGTTGCTCTTGATTTGGCAGGAACGTATGGCGTGGTTGTTCTGCTTGCACTACTTCCTGGCATTATGCTCTGGATTAAGCGCTTTCAGCTTAATGATATGCGATTTGCAACGATGAAGATTGAGCGGCCAGGGCTAATACTGTTTATACTCTTTTCATGCCTCTTCATCCTTATTGAGGCATGCATACAAATAGGAATTATCCAATGAGCCTTTCACAAACCACGCGAGTTTTGCAAAAGGCTCAATAATGAAAATAGGAATTATCGAATTATGAAAAAACGACTATTGACGGGAGATCGGCCAACCGGAAAGCTTCATTTAGGCCATTGGGTAGGGTCGATTCAAAATCGGGTTCGATTCCAAGATGAGTATGACTGCTTTTTTATTATTGCCGACCTGCATGTTTTAACGACAAAGCGTGAAAAGCAAGACGTACTAAACACGCGTGAACATATCTTGCAGACGGTCACGGATTACTTAAGCTGCGGCATTGATCCGCAAAAATCTACGATCTTTTTGCAATCGGCAATTCCGGAGACAGCGGAATTAAATCTCATCTTTGAAATGTTTATCTCTTTAAATCGCCTTGCAGGGCTTCCATCAATTAAAGAGATGGCAAAAAATGCCCACATAGAGCCTGAAAGCGTTCCTTTTGGGTTAATCGGGTATCCTATTTTGCAGACGGCAGATATTGCGCTTCCAAAAGCGCATCTTGTTCCGGTAGGCAAAGATAATGAAGCGCATATCGAAGTGGCTCGCGATATCATAAGGCGTTTTAATATGACCTATGGAGATATTCTGCCTCTTCCTGATGCTCTTTTAAGTTCTATTCCAAGCCTAATCGGGACAGATGGACAGGGCAAGATGAGTAAATCTGCAGGGAACACCATCATGCTGTCTGATGATTCCAAGTCTGTCGACAAGAAAGTTGCAGCGATGTACACCGATCCAAACCGTATTCACGCAAACGTCCCAGGCACAGTTGAAGGCAATCCTGTCTTTATTTTCCACGATGCCTTCAACCCTTTGAAAGATGAAGTATTGGAGTTCAAGCGGCGCTATCGTGAAGGGACAATCGGAGATGTTGAAGTCAAAAAGCGGCTTGCAGAGGTTATTAACCAATTTCTCGATCCATTTCGGGAGCGGCGCCGAGATATTGAAGCGGACCCTGGCTATATTGAGTCGGTTCTTGTCGAAGGGACTGAGCGGATGAGGGAAGAGGCTATTAAAACAATGAAAGATGTAAAGAGCGCTATGGGCCTTTCCGGGACATGGACAAAGTTTCGAAAAGCAGCTCAAGAACATGCCAAAAATGTTTCAGCTTAAGAGTTTTTTTACGATTTTAACAAAAATTACCACAGAGAACTACAGAGCGCACAGAGAGGGTAATCGTTTGTAGAACCATTGTGGCGCTCTCTAATGGTTGAGATAGAAATTAACAGCTTATCCTGTCTATCCTGCCAATCCTGTTAAATTTTTAATTTTAATTAGGCACTCTGGTGGAACTTTTTTAATAAGTTATTAAGTGCTCTGTGGTAAACTCATCTTTAAAAAGATAGTAAGTGTTTAATTATGTTTCAGCTTGAAACGAAATTTCAACCCGAGGGCGACCAGCCTGAGGCCATCGGAAAGCTTACTCAAGGTCTGCAAGAGGGGCTGCGATCTCAGGTGCTTCTTGGTGTCACGGGTTCTGGAAAGACCTTTACCATGGCCAATGTTATTGCCCGGGTAAACAGGCCAGCGCTTATTATTGCACATAATAAAACTTTGGCTGCGCAGCTCTACCAAGAGTTTAAAGCTTTTTTTCCCAATAACGCTGTTGAGTACTTTGTCTCCTACTACGACTACTATCAGCCCGAAGCCTATATCGCTAGAACCGATACCTATATTGAAAAAGATTTTGCGATCAACGATAAGATCGACAAGCTCCGCCTTTCTGCAACCCGTTCACTTCTTGAGCGAAACGATGTGATTATTGTCGCATCTGTCTCCTGTATTTATGGATTGGGTATTCCGGAATTTTACCGACAGATGAGCTTGACGCTTGAGGTGGGACAGAAGAAGCGTCGCGACGATGTCCTTTTCCAGCTCGTTGAGATGCAATATAAGCGCTCTGATCTCGATCTTACTCGAGCAACCTTTCGATCTCGAGGCGATGTTCTCGATATCTTTCCGGCATATGAAGATGACTATGCGATTCGTGTTGAGTTTTTTGATGATGAGATTGAACGAATTTCGGAAATTGATCCGCTCACCTGTAAAAAGCGGGTACAACTAGAACGAGCTGTCATTTGGCCCTCATCCCACTTTGTGACGCCTGAAGAGGTGCGCACTAAAGCGTGCCAGACGATTAAGCAGGAGATGCTTGAGCGCAAAGCTTGGTTTGAATCCAACAACAAGCTGATTGAGGCGCAGAGGATCTTTGAGCGAGTTACCTATGATATCGAGATGATTAAGGAAGTTGGTTTTTGCAAGGGGATTGAGAATTATTCAAGACACTTTAGCGAGCGAACTACAGGCCTTCCGCCCCCTTGTCTAATTGATTATTTTCCCAAAGATTTTCTTCTGATTGTCGATGAGTCGCACCAAACGGTTCCTCAGATTTCCGCGATGTCTGCTGGAGATCGGGCAAGAAAAGAATCACTCATCGAATTTGGCTTTAGACTTCCTTCTGCCTATGATAACCGACCTCTCCGTTTTGAAGAGTTTCAACAGAGGTACCTGCAGGCAGTATTTGTTTCAGCGACCCCAAGCAAATGGGAGGTTGAACAGGCAGCAGGCAGAGTCATCGAGCAGATCATCCGTCCTACAGGCTTGCTTGATCCAGTCATAGAGGTTCGTCCAGCAACGCATCAGGTTGACGATGCTTTGGAAGAGATTCGAAAAGAGTCGCTTACCGGTGGAAAAACGCTTGTTACAACACTTACCAAGCATTTAGCCGAAGAGTTAACTAAATATTTGAACGAACTCGGCGTCAAAGCTCGATATTTGCATTCTGATATTGTTACTTTAGAACGGCTCCAGATTATTCATGAACTGCGTACGGGTCAGTTTGATGTTTTGGTCGGCATCAATTTGCTTCGAGAAGGCCTCGACCTGCCCGAGGTAAGCCTTGTTGTTGTTCTCGATGCAGATAAGGAAGGTTTTTTGAGGTCTGAAACATCTCTCATTCAGATTTCAGGAAGAGCTGCCCGAAACATTCGAGGACGGGTAGTGATGTATGCCGATACTCGTACAGCATCCATTAAAAAGACTTTGGAAGTGACTGAACGAAGACGCGCTATTCAAAAGGCATTTAATGATGAGAATGGGATTATTCCTAAATCCACTAAACGAGAATCAACGCTCCTCGATATCATGCTTTCAGAAATTTCAGATAGCCACGACCCAAAGCTTAAAAAAGATAGAGCTGAGTTTGACTTAGGGGCTATTCAAAAGCAAATTAAGCATTGGGAAGCTGTTATGAAAAAGGCTGCTAAAGAAGAGCGCTTTGAAGATGCAATCTCTGCACGCGACACCCTTCAACGGCTCAATCAGATTATTCTTGAGTTTTCGGGCATAAATTAATTCCAGATGGACTTTAGATACCTTCTATAGGCTTCATTTTTTACATGATCCCGTTTTGCTTGAAGTATCTTGATCCGGATAAATTCTCTGAGTTGATCTTTGTCGCGCGGTTGCAGCTGATCATATTCTTTGATTGTAAGCCATGAGAATGGATTTAAGGTCGTAGCAGGAATACATATGAGTCGTAGTTGGGGATGAAGGATCAGATTCTCAAACTCTATGCACTTCATAGATAAGAAGTTTGGTATTGCTTGAGAGACTGTGATTGAGAGATCGGGCTGTCCATATGTTGCACAGACGTAGGCGGCTTGATTGATTTGCGAGAGTGGTGCGCTATCTTTGCTGTTGTCAAAAAACTGCAATAATATCCCCTGTTGCATGTTCAGAAGATCTTTTGCAAATAAATAGATCTGATCAGCTATAGCCTCATCAATTCCAATGAGATTGAAAAACTTTTTTGTTTTTTTTCGGACAGCGCTTTCTCTTAAATCAATTGATTCCCCTCTGGCAAATACATGGGCTGTGCTTTCTGATGGAAGAGTGTAATTACTGAAGAGGCTAATATTTAACGAAACTAAGATTGATTGTTGAGCTTTTGCAGTATCATCAATAGGGTGGAGAATAGGGTATAAGAAAACATCTTCTTGATCCGTTCTTTCAACCTGTAGTGGATTTTTAAACCACTCAGCTAATGCCGATCGCACTCTCCCTTCTTCTGTTCGACCAGATAGATATTTTGTGATGAAAAGGGTGAGTTGATGTTGAACCTGTTCTAAAGACTTACCTAGGACTGGCTCACCTGGGGAATAAAATAATAGGGTCTGATAGATATCCTCGAGAATCCTTTGTTCTATAGTATCTGAAGGAAAAGATAGTTGAGACATTCTCTCAATTGGTTTTAAGAAGAAAAAATTGACAAACTTTTGTTTGTCTTCAAGAGATAACTCTGGGCGCGAATATTTCTGAATGAACCCATCTCTGCTTGTTATAGAGTAAGCGGTTGGATCTGGAGCGCGCAGAAAGTAAAAATCTTTTGGGAATCGATATCCATACAGCTCTTCTAAGGTGATTTTGACTGTCTCATGAAAAATCAGATGGGAGGCTGTAGTTGCATGATATCCAAAGAAGCTATCGTTCTCTTGTTCGATCACAGAAAGAAAGAAGGGGAAGAACTTGCTCGTGTCAAAGCTATCCGTTTCTTGCTGCTGGATGGTTGAGGCAATGCTGGTCAAACTGTATTTGTTCAAAAAACGGGCGGTAACCGATTCAGCTGCTTGGCATCTTGGTAATGGAGCAAATAGGGATAGTGCCAAAAGAAATAATGAGAAAGGGATTGTGGACATAAAGAAACGATTTAATTTGATTTTGCAACAAGTATAACTGGTTATGGTTTTATTGTTTATTTGGAACTTGTGTGATCGTGTCCATCACAATTTTTACAAAGTTGTCTATTGAATAGAGCTGTGCCTTGTCGCTTTTCAAATAGGCCTGGATATGGTTTATGTATTCATCATATCGTGCCTTATCCATATTTTTGAGATAGTTGTAGAGCGCCTCATTGCTATCAAAGTCCTCTCGGGCAATGAAACACTCTTTAGGTATGTAGGCAGTAACATTGGGAGCTCCCCAATAAATGGGTACGCAGCCTGCCTGAAAACAGTCAAAGATTTTTTCCGTTACATAGCCTGGAACGCCTTTTATATTTTCATAGGCGAAGCAGAATTTATATGCTTTTAGGATATCCACTTTTTTCTCAATTGGGCCTTTGTAGGTCTTTAAGGGGCTTGGCCAGAATTTTCCATACAGGTCGAAGTCGAGGATTTTAGAATTCTCAAAAAACTGAATCACTTTAAGCCGTTCTGTGTAGAGTTCATTGGGATTTGATGAGCTCTTATTGCAAGCGATCATGGTGCAGAGCTTTTTTGATTCAAAAGCAATGGGGTCAGATATCATTGGGTGAAGATCGGGATAGTAGAACTTAAAGTACTTGGTATCATTAACGAGATCATCTCTCCAGGTAAATACCTTTGAAAAGGGTTCATGGAATTCAGGATTGTGGTCTTGAGGTGAAACAGAGGGGGGTTCCCATAAGATGAGGATCAGTTTTTCTTTAGGATATTGCTTGATCTTTTCCAATTGGTCGACAGGTATTTCGGAGACGATTAAATACTCGAAATCTTTGAGCCCATCAAGTGTATGAGTCTGTACAAGATCATACCCCTCAGCTGCCAAAGCATCGCGCAAGCGACAGAATTTCTCTAAACCATTATCTCGGTTGAATACAGGGTTGTTAACAGCAAACAGGTCGACAGTTTGTCCAGGAGTTATGTAAATGGTCTTTTTAGCTTTTGGGAACAGTTCCTTAAGCGGCGAGTATTTTGGCCGGTCTCGAATGACCCATCCCAGCTCTTTTTGCCGTTGAGGATCTCGTACGCCATCATTGATCGATGTTGCAACGTTGTACACATAGAGTACTTCTGGAATAAAGCGGCTGTGCAAGCCTGCCATCTCAACGACAGGAAACATATAGGCAAGATCTCCAGACATCTGGAAGAAGTCGCCATCAAAGAGAAGATCATCTTTATTAATCTTTTGAAACAGCGCCGCGTAAAAAGTTCTAAGGGCTGTTGTGACCCAGTGGTACTCGCGGAAGGTGTTGGTTACAATAACCTCAATGGGCACTTGAGCCGCCCAACCAGGTGACCATGCAGGATAGTATTCAAACTGTCCATATGTTACCCAAACGTTTGGATCTGAGTAGATGGCATGAAGACGGCTCAGCACCTTTTCATCTTTGAAAAAGTCATCCCCATCAAGCTGGACGACAATTTCCTTTGGGTCGCACTTCCAGATAGCCTGGTAGAGGTTTGCAAGTGAGCCGCACCTGGTATCATTTTGGATAAGAGTGACTCGATCGGCAAAACCCTTTTCTTGGATGTATTCTTTTACAAGGGGTCCAGTGCCATCGGGAGAGGCATCATCAATGAAGAGTATTCGATAATCGGCATAATCCTGGCTGAAAACGGAATCGAGATTTTTTTTATACCACGCTTTGTTGTTATAGGAGGGAATCACAACCACAAATTCTGCTGCGTGCAGAAAACTGAAGAGATATATCCATAAGGTGCATGTAAAGAATAGAGTATGAATAGAGTTAATCATATTTTATCCCGACTGTTCCGAACACGGTACACTAATTGCATTGTTTTTGTGAGCATAGAATGTTGATGGTTTTGTACAGTACAAGAAATTTATTTGTGTTCAAGAACATGAGACAGCTTTTTACTCTTTTACTTACTTTCTTCTCTCTCTTTCATTCACTTCAGGCTGAAGAGAAAACCTTCCATTACTACTGTACCGTTGCCGATGAAGTGCACTACCCTCTTCTTTTAAACCTTATTGGAAGCATCCATAAAGCAGATTTTGACCATTTAGATGAGATTGCAGTTTTTGATATTGGGCTTACAGCAGAACAGAGAGCTAAAATTAATCAGATCGAGAAAACGAAGGTATACGACGTCGAGATGATTCATCCCGACTTGTGCACCTACTTTGTTACTCATCCTAGTGGAAAGCGCGTACGCGGTTGGTATGCTTGGAAGGCAGTTGTCATGAAGCAGGCGCTCGACATGTACCCATACATGCTCTACATCGATGCAGGAAGCTTGGTATTGTCATCTCCTGATAACCTTTTTAAGCACATTCAGCAAAATGGCTATTTCCTTATGCATATTGCTCCGCACAATATTGCAGATAGAATTACTCAGTCTGTGCTCAATAAAATTATTGCCCCTTTGCCGTCAGATGAACAGCTGCGTATTTTGAGTCCAAATTGTTATATGGTTGTTTCAGGCGTTCAGGGGGTCTCTAGAGACATCTATCAATCCTATCTTGAGCCCATCTATCGCTGTTCCTTTGATCTTTCTAATTACATGGATGATGGCTCTGCTAAGTTGGGTTTTGGCCAAGGAAGACATGATCAGGTTCTCTTTAGTATTTACGCCAATCTTTTGAATCTAAAGATTGAGCCGCAAAGCTGTGCACAGCTATTAGTTGATGGGGTCTATATGCCCTTTCATTATCAGTATGATCGACCGGATGTCAGTCAAGAGATTTGCATTCTCAGCTGTCGATGGGATGGGACATTGAGCGCGGATAAGCAAAACTATATCCGCTGGAAAACGAAAAAGTTGCGCTTTTTTAACCTTGATCTTCATATCGCAGTTATTGGCGATGTTAAAAATATTTTTGAATCATTAGGCCACGAAGTTGTTGATTGGAGCCTCTCAGGCCACTCTTGGGTGTTTGGAAAGCCGCGTGAAACTGTTGATATCGTTAATGAAAATACCTGGCTCGATATGAATCAATGGATGTGCGATGCCTTTTACGAACGATATAAGGACTTTCTCCAAACTTTTGATGGTTTTATAGTTACCTACCCGCCCGCTTTTTCCCTCCTCTATGAGAAACTCAATAAGCCGATTATAATTGTTAATGCGATACGCTATGAGCATCCCTTTATACTCACTCCTGATCGATGTAATTGGTTGAATGAATACCTTAAAAATGGGGTTAAAAATAAAAAAATTTTCATCGTTTCAAATAACAAAGGCGATCAACAGTATCTGAAGCACTATACAGGCATAGAAAGTGAACATATTCCAAGTCTTTGCCTCTATACCAATGCGAAATACACCGGCAAGAAAGATGGCTATCTCTTTAGATGTCCTTTTATTGATGTGCTTGGGAGGGCTTTTAGCAACAAAGAGCTGATTCAAAACAAGCAAGTTCCAATTCCCCATCAGTGGCAGGAGTTATACGATTTCAAAGGTATTGTCCATTTTCCTTTTCAAACCGGTTCTATGTCCATTTCTGAACAGTATTCGGCCAATGTGCCGCTCTTTTTTCCTACAAAACGCTTTCTTTCAACATTAAGAGCCATTTATCCAAAGAATATTTTAGATCAGCTCACCTTTTATACCCATTTTAAAGTAGAGCCTCCAAACATTCCTGGAGACTTAAATAATATTAATGATCCGGAAGTGTTGAAATTTTGGATCGATGCTGCCGACTATTACGACGAAGAGAATATGCCCTACATTCAATATTTTGACTCGTTCGATCAATTAGAAGAGCTTCTTCAAACAGTCGATGGCCAAGCTATAAGCCATAAAATGAGCGAGTATAATAAGCTCAGAAAAGAGCGTGCAATTGAGAAATGGAAAATTGTTCTCAAACAAGTTCAAGACTTTGATGAGGCCTATTCACAAAAAAGTAACGGGACAAATTTATGAAATTCATTTTCAATCGAATACAAAAAGTTTTGTTCCTTCTTACGTGGCTATATATTTTCAGTCCCGCCTCTATTCAGGCGATAGAGCTCAATCGAGTGATTTTAGCTACGAATAACGATATAACCTATATTCAATTTTGGCAGGTTGTGGCTCCCCTTTGGAGTAAAATGGGCTTAAAGCCTACTTTAGCGCTCATAGCCGATGAAAATTGTGTCGTTGATACCACTCTTGGCGATGTTATTCGATTTGATCCTATTCCTGGAGTGTCTCAAGCACTTCAAGCACAGGCGATAAGGCTTTTACTTCCTATATTATTTCCCGATGACGGCTGTATAATTTCTGATATCGATATGCTTCCAATTTCTCGCGAATATTTTTTTGAAGGTGCTTCCCACTGTCCTGATGATGGATTTCTTATCTATAGAAATGGGGCTTATGGTGGAAATGAAAAAAAATATCCCATGTGCTACTTCGCAGCGAAAGGCGATGTTTTCCAATCTGTTTTCGGCATTTCAAAACTAGAAGAAATTGATCCACTGCTACAGCAATGGGCGTCGATGGGCTACGGCTGGAATACAGATGAGCTTATGTTATACCAATATGTTAACGACTGGCAAATCTCCACAGGGAAGGTTGTTTATCTCGGACATGGTGTCGGGCCCCGTATTGATAGGATGTGGTGGTTTGATCAATTAAGATTTTTAGACGTAAGAAATGCTATCGACTGTCATTGTCCAAGGCCATATTCAATAAATAAGCAGACGATAGATCAAGTGGTAGATGCAACCTTTGCACTATGGGCTCAGCAAGATGGCGGTTGATATTTACTTGAGATAAATATGGAGAAAATTCTCTATACTATTGACCTCTTCCCATTTAATTTCTTTTACCTTGCTTAAGGATAGGACATACTTTTCTAAATCGGGCTTGTTATAACGATTGTGAAAGAGAAGAGCGCCATTTGCGGAACTTAAGTCTATGGCATCAGCTTGATCGTCCGGTTTTATAAAAAAAACGATGAGTACTTCCTTGCTTCCGACTCGTACGAGCTCTCCGATTGCTTTTTGGTAGTTATCAAGGTGTTCTAAGATATGACGTGAATAGCATATATCGAAAGAGGAGTCATTAAAGGGCATCTGTTCAATCGAGCCGCGTTTGACAGGTATATTTTTCCCTTGTGCAACTGCAACTAATTTTTCTGTGATATCAAGGCCTTGATACTTCATGTTTGGAAATTCAGTTTTAAGCCCTTCATAATCGATACAAAGTCCACAAGGGACATCAAGAAACGTTGAATAATTTTTAGTGCGCAGGTAATTCCTCATAGCGACTCTGGAGGGAGCTTTTGTGTCGTCAAGCCAGGCAGCGAAAGTAGACATCGGGACTGTTGTGTCCAAACATTGTTCCCACCACACTTCATGTTCATGGACAGGGATTTTCGGCTCTTCTTTTGATCCACAGCCGGTTGAAAGAAGCAACAGGCAAATTATTAAAATCGAGTTTCGATTACGTGCGACCATAACAGTTATTCTCCTGCCTTTTCACTCACAAAAAGTCTACTAATAGGAACCTTTTGCCTTGATTGAATATTAGAATTCAACTGATCTCTTTATAACTGCCAAGCTTTTGTCCAATAAGCCCACGAATCTCAAAGCCTTTCTTTGAAAGAGTTATAAGGTCTTCTGAGAGTTCTAGCTTATCTTTTTCAAAGAGCAGCATGATTGCAGAACCGCCTAAACGAAAATAGCCTGTCTCTTGGCCCTTTTCGACCTGTCCAGGCGTGTAGGTCTGGATAATGCTTGCGCAGTTGGTCGCGCCTATTTCAACCATAGCAACGAGCCCGAATTTCTCAGATTCTATAAGGGTAAGCTCTCGAACATTTGTCCAAAAAATGGCAGGAAATTGATGGGTTGCGATAGGGCTTACGGAGAGATAAGAGCCTGCAATCCATTTTGAAGGGGATGCTCTTCCTGATACGGGAAAGACAAATCGATGGCAATCAGTTGGGCAGAGACGGGCAAGTATGCCTACGCCTCCTTGAAATTGTTTGGCAAGTTCTGGAGACTGCAGAAATGGCTCTAACTTAAAGCGTACGCCTTTGATTAAAAAGTCTGTAGTTCCAAGGTCTGGGAAAATCAAATATCGGGCATCGGCAGGAAGGATGGCACTTTTTGGGTCGGGATCGATGGGTCTTGCTGACCTTTTGAGCTTGCGAACAAAGAAGTCATTGAAAGAGGAGAAGGCAGCGAGTGGCTGTTCAAACTCGCTCGTATCAATCGAGTATTTTTTGCAAAATGGCTCTATATTCTTTCGAGTCTCTTCTCGATCATGATAGGCGCCCCAGAGCTTAGATACAAGTGGGTTTGAGGTGATTAATCGAACAAGGGCGCCCAATGTTTTGGAAAGAAAGTTTTTCCCGTAGACGAAGCGAAGAGCGCTTTCGCCCCATATCTGTTCTTCTTCAATAGCTCCAGAGACCCTGTTAATGATATGGATGGTATGTTTCATCATTGGATCAGGTCTTTATTCATGCTTGGAAGTTTCGGATTTTCTGCCTGCCTCGAGAGTTTTGTGATTTCTTCTAAAAATGAGGGGCGGAAGTACTCGTTCAAGTGGCTCTGGTTTAAAATACGTCGAAGCTCGAGAGCCTTTTGTGAAAGCAGGAAGAGCTTATCGTTGTTGTCTGGGTCGTCGACACAGATTTTTTCTTGCGTTCTGAAAGCATCAAGCGTTGATTTTAAAGTCTGAAGTTTATCAAGGGTAAGCGTTGCCCCTTTGATCAAAAGATCTACCTGCTCTTCTTCAGTATGGCCAAAATTATCAGGAGATGGAAGTGCCCCAAGCAGAAAACTGGGCACTAAACATACGTAGGTAAAAAAAGTAAAAATTCGCATACGTTGTACTTCTTTAAGTAAAAATAAGTCCTCATTTTACCATTTCAAAGATCTTCCTGTCATTATCCAGATGTTACTTTACAAATCTTAACGTTTTTTCTATCCTCCCCTCCGTTTAAATAATCCAGGAGCACTACATGCGTATCTCTATTGCCCTTCTTACAAATGTTCTATTTTCAGCGACCTCTTTGTTTGCCCAAGCACTGCCCTCTTTTGATAAGGCTGCAGAACAAATTGTGGAGGCAGGAGCTTTTTTGCACCGTTCAAATTTATGTCCTGCGACCTCTGGCAATATATCGGTCCGTACAGACAGCGGGCTTATTGCAATTACATCATCGGGAAAACATAAAGGTGCGCTTAAGCCAGCAGATATCATGCTGGTAGATCTGGATGGTATTGCAATAGACAAGAATCGCAAGCCTTCGGCTGAGACCCTGCTGCACACCCTCGTATACTCTTTTTATCCCGAGGCTGGAGCGGTCATTCATACACATACACTGTATGGTACAGTTCTTTCCCGCATGGTTGCACCAAATACCGAACTGGTGACCGTTGGCTATGAGCTCCATAAAGTTTTTCCAGGCATTACTACCCATGAAAGCACGCTTCATATTCCCATATTTGAAAATAGTCAGAATATGGCGCTGCTTGCAGAAGAGGTTGAAGGCTATTTAACACAAGATTCCAACGTCTATGGCTTTCTTATCAGAGACCATGGGCTCTATACATGGGGCCGTGATATGAACGAGGCCAAAAACCGCATCGAAGCTTTTGAGTACCTATTTGAGAGTGAATTGTTAATCAGACGGTAGTAAAGAAGTGAGAGCCCACAGAGAGAATCTCTGTGGGCGTTGTTAAGGTTCGTTAGTTCGAAGTAAGGGTTTCTGAGATCGTGCTCGAGGTATATTCAGGTTTCCAGCCCTCATCTTTATTGAGAAAGAAGCGAAGAGCTGTAAAGTTAGGTTTTTTACCTATATCAAACCAGTGTGTGGTGTTTGCTGGAACGCTTATTAAATCGCCTGCCTCGCAGCGGACAATATAGAGTTCATTTCCGATATGGAGATAAAAAGGGCCAGAACCATTTGCAAAATAGCGAACTTCATCTTCACCATGCTTATGTTCTTCTAAGAACATTTGTCTTTTTTCTTCGTTAGGTGAATATACGTGGGCTACATCGTAGTAGGTAAATTTATATTCCTCTACTAACTTATCGATATACTCTTTGTAGATTACTTTGATGTCCTCAATGGGTGTTAGGGCTGTTATGGGTAGTTTTATTGGCCACTGCTCAAATCGAATACCCACTTTTTTGAGTTTTTCTGAAATAGCTTTATTGTCCGATGTTTCATATCCAGATACAGGTTTGAATGATGCATCGAGCGTATATAACCTAAATTTGGCGGCAGGGTCTCCATATGCTGCAAGATCGATCTTTTGGATTTTGTTTATCTGAACCTTATCGAACGAGGAGACAACTGGGTATGGATTGTCGGAGGCCACTTTGCCATCACGAGAGACGAGGAGGGGTTGCATGCCCGCCTCTTTGGCTGCCTTGAGCTCTGCTGGGGTGTCTGAGAAAAAGAGTATCTTGTTAGCTGTAACACCGATTTTTTCTGCAATCGTCTTATACGATTTTGCATCCATCTTTCCGCCAACCTTGGTGTCAAAATGGCCGGAAATGATTTTCTCAACGTTTCCATAATTGCTATTTTCAAAGAGCAGCTCTTGACCCCGTTCCGACCCTGAAGAATAGATATAAAGGGGCAGCCCTTCTTTATTCCATTCTGTCATTTGGAGGTAGGCATCCTTATATAACTCTCCTTGATACAAGCCCTCTTTATAGCCCTCTTCCCAGACAAGTCCCTGCAGTTCTTTAAGGGGGGTAATTTTGAGTTTGGGGTCTTTCATCCAAGTATTTAAAATATCAATGACCTGATCAAGGTTGGCATCAAGATCAAAGTTGGTATCACGCTTTTTTGCTTCCGATTTAACATCCTGAATAAGCTTGCTTACCACATCTTCATTTTGATGATTCTTGAGGAATGCACCCATATTGGCTTGAGCATAAGGGAAGAGCGTGTCGAATACGAACGAGGTAGGAGTCGTTGTGCCCTCAATATCGAAGAGAGCGGCCTTTAGTTTTTCAACCTTTTTATTACTGAATATGTTCGTTTTTTCAGGTACAAACTTGTCATTTTGTGTCTGATTGAAAACTTGTACATCTGTGGATGTATTCGTAGTCGATACGATATCCTGAACTTGGTTATCTATCTGAACAGTATATGTTGGGTTTGATTCAATTTTTCGAAGTACCATAACTCTCCTTATTAAGAATTGCTCTGGACATCTTAATGCACCAATTTATTAGCTACAATCTAGAAATTTTTAGTCTGAATGGACTTTATAGATAGATCTGAGCTATATATGTGGGGCGAAAATCGAAAAAATGATTTTCAAACCCTATTTAGGAGTGAATTGATATGCGATCGATAATGAGAACTTTTTTAGCAACCATCTCTCTATTTTTCTGCTCTCAAGCAGCAGCTGACGTTCAAGCTATTGTGACGGACATCGAAGGAACAACGACCTCTATATCCTTTGTGCATGATGTTTTATTTCCCTATGCGCGCCAAAATATGCAGCAGTTTGTGCTTCAAAACCAAGCGAACCCAATCGTTGCTCAAGCTTTAAGCGATGTTCGAACTCTTATGAACAATCCTCAGGCAGATATTTATGCAGTGATTGCGACGCTTGATGGTTGGATGGACGCCGATAAGAAAATAACTCCCCTTAAAACACTTCAGGGTCTGTTATGGGAAGATGGCTACGTCCAAGGTGCTTTCCAAGGCCACGTCTATGATGATGCTTATGTACAGCTTCAAAACTGGTATTCATCTAACCTTCCCCTCTATGTCTATTCATCAGGGTCAGTATATGCGCAAAAGCTCCTCTTTTCCCATTCAACGTTTGGAGATATGACCCCCCTTTTTGCAGGGAATTTCGATACAAGAGTTGGATCTAAGAGAGAGGCAGCCTCCTATCAAGCAATCGCACAGCAAATTGGACTTCCTGCCCAGTCGATTCTCTTTCTCTCAGATACTGTTGAAGAGCTTGATGCAGCAGCGATTGCCGGTATGCAGACAGTCTTGGTAAACAGAAGCGGTGCGCCTATAAGCAGCAGCTATCCCACCGTAACGAACTTTTATCAGATCCAGTTTTAGGGTATTTCTAATTTTCAACCACAGAGAAACACAGAGCACACAGAGAGGGTTTTATTAATCTCTGTGCGCTCAGTGCTCTCTGTGGTTAAATCTATCTCTTTTTTCAAAACCTTAGTCTTGAATGAAGCTCGCAGCAATATCGCTGCCGGTAAAGTGGCCGATCCAGCCATCTTTGTTAAGAAAGAATCGGATAGCAGTAAAATAGGGCGCCTGGCTCATATCAAACCAGTGGCGATAGTTTGCTGGAATGCTGATCAAATCGCCTGCCTCACAGCGGACAATATAGACATTGTCATTGATATGAAGATAAAAAAGCCCAAAGCCTTCTACAAAAAAGCGGACCTCATCTTCGGTGTGGTAATGTTCACGTAAGAATTTTTGTCTAAGCTCTGCTTTTTTAGGTGAATTAGGAGCCATGCGGGCAACGTCTATGTAGGTATAGCCATTTTCTTGGACGAGCTGATCGACATCTGCTTGGTATGCTGCAATCACTTCTTGCTGCTGAGCTTGTTCAGACAGGACTTGGGTTGCTTCCCACTGCTCGAATCGAATACTCACACCATTGAGCACTGCTGCAATGTCTGCATTGTCAGACGTTTCATAGATAATTGTTTGGGGATTATCGGCTTGATAGACCCGTAATTTGGAAAAAGAGTCTGCAAAGACTGTATTAAAACAGCTGCAAAAAGAAATCGCTAAAACAATCAAGTTCTTGTACATAACCACTCCGGTTTATGAACTAGAGAGAATTAGGCGAGTTATACTTTTGTGTACAGGAAAATATAGCCATTGGTTTCCAACATTTTCTGGATCCTCTGGTCGGTATCCACATGCTCTTGGACATAAGAGTCATTATACTCAATCCAGGTAGGAGCATCAGATTTCTTTTTGGAAAGTTGATATGTGTAGTAGTGGTTTTCCCTGCCCGTTGAAGTAGTGCCTTGGAAAACAACTGCAGAGCTTAAGGCATATTCAACCTTTTGACCATCTTCAGATTGTATTGAGAGGTTGTGAGGCGTTTTTACTATTCTAGAATCATATCCATCATCGTCAAGGCATCGGCCTGGCACATTGAGGGCAAAGAAATTAGGTGCGCGGCTCTTATCTTTAACCATGCGTGCTTTCAAGGCTTCTGTTTTACCGTCCAGAATATCTTGTATCGAGCTATTTGCAGGGATATCTTTTATCTTGCTTGGTGATATCAGGTACGTAGATTGTTTCTCTTTCTCATTTCGTTTCGAGTACATTCCCGATTCTTTTTTCCCAAAGATATTATTCATCACAGCTGTAGGGTCGACATACTCGCCAAGTTCCCAATGTTCACCAGAAAGATCGCCTTTGTACAGAAGGTTCAATTTTCTTGCCTCTTTGAGCCATGCTTCAGTTGTTTTAACGGGGATTCGTTTTCCTTGGTCAAGTGTTGAAAAGACCTTCTTCAAGAAGGTTGAAGTTTCATTTGATTCGCGGGTAAGTTCATCTCGATTGGGGAGGCTTGCTAAAGCTTGTAGGGTCGATGCGAAGTAGCAGCTGGAAGCTTTGTAATTGGAGATGCCAGCTCGATGATCTATGGCCTTAACTTCTACCTCTTCCTCATCAGAGTCTATTATGATTGGTTCATTGACTTCAGGTTTTTCTATTTTTGGCTGTGGCGATGCTTTATAAGGTACGCCAAACAGTTTAATTTCTTTTGTTTTTGTAAATAGATCACGAATAGCAGAAGATATGAGGGCAAGCGCCAATGAAACGATGACTGCGATTACTGCTAAAAATCGACGGCCAGCTAATTCTCCTTTTGAAAATGAGCGCTCTTTAGCGATTAATTGGAAGCTGTGGCCATCTTTTTCGACTATTCTCTCTTTGCTATTAAGTGCGGGGGAATCTCTCCAAGTGGATGGAAGATTGATTTCTGATACGTTATGTACAGGATAAAAATTTGTCATATTTTAGTTTGATTAATATTTTAAAAATTACAATAATAATAACAAAATAATGTAAAAAATGCAATTTATTCATTCAAATAGTTCATACAAAGATACCATCGCAGCAATTGCAACCCCTCCAGGAGAGGGTGGAATTGCCATCGTCCGGCTTTCAGGACCTCAAGCGTGCAAAGTTGCAGACACGTTTTTTTCAGGGTCAATAGCTTCTTTTGAGTCGCATAAGGCCTATCTTGGAACTATTTGCTCAAGATCTGGCGATAAGATTGATCAGGCGCTGGCGATCGTATTTCGAACACCGCGATCTTTTACGGGTGAAGATGTCGTCGAGTTTCATTGCCACGGAGGCTCATACATCGCTCGAAAGGTGCTTGAGCGGGCAATTGAAGAGGGCGCGCGTCCTGCACGTCCCGGTGAATTTGCTCTAAAAGCATTTATGAATGGAAAAATTGACTTAAGCCAAGCTGAAGCAATCCAGGACTTGATTGGAGCCAAGAGTGAACAGGCCCTAAAAGCTGCCGAAGAGCAGTTAGAGGGAAAGCTTTCAAAAAAAGTGCAAGCGATGCAGCAGTCTCTCGTTCACGTTGCTGCTATTTTGGAAGCGTGGGTCGATTTTCCTGAAGAGGACTTGGAGTTTGCTCCCTTTGAAGAGGTTATTGAGCAGCTTGAAGCGGTGCATAAAGAAATAGAGCTTCTTATCTCCACCTATGAAGAGGGGCGGCGTCTTCGAGAGGGCATTCAGGTAAGTCTGGTTGGTGCTCCCAATGTTGGTAAATCCTCTTTGATGAATGCCCTCATTGGTTCTGATCGATCAATTGTTTCTCCTATTGCAGGGACTACTCGCGATGTAGTGCATGAAGATTTGAAGTTTTCCGGGATCAATATGCGTCTTGTCGACACGGCGGGTATTCGTCAAACAGAAGAGAGTATTGAGGAAGAGGGAATTCGCAGGTCCAAAAAAGCTATCGGTCAATCCGATGTCATTCTGCTTGTTCTCGATTCAACACGCCCAAGTGATATTGAAAGCCACGCATTACTAGAAACGTTGCCTAAGGCTAAGACAGTTGCTATTTGGAATAAAAGCGACTTGCAGTTTCTTGATCCTTTGCCAGATATTGGCATCGATCGAGCCGTGCACCTTTCTGCATTGCAAAATCAGGGTATTGATGGGCTTCGAAGCGCTATAGAGGATTTGATCTGGGAGAAGGGAGCGCCTCTTCAGCAGGAAGTTACCATTACCAATCTGCGCCATAAAAATGCCTTTGCAGAAGCGGCTCATTCCATTAAACTTGCTGTCGATGGTCTGAAGAGTGCAAAGTCTGCTGAGTTTATCGCTTTTGATGTCCGATCGGGACTTGTGAGCCTTGGAACTATCATCGGGACAAATATCACTGAAGATATTCTCGACAAGGTCTTTTCAAGCTTCTGTATTGGGAAATAATAATTAAACGCAAAGACTTGAAAGACTCTAAAGAGATGGTCTTTAGATATTTATCTTAGCGCCTTTGTGCCTTTGCGTTTAATTATTTCACAAACAGTTGCTATATGATCCTCAGAAAAAGGTACAATGATATCTAAATTAAATTTGGTCAGAATGAGCAAAAAAGAGCGGGCAAAGCGGGTTCAAAAGATGCTGGACAACTACTTTCCAGAGCCGCCAATACCCTTGCAGCATAGCGATCCTTTTACGCTTCTTGTGGCTGTTGTGCTTTCTGCCCGCTGTACGGATGCTCGTGTAAATCAAATAACTCCAAAACTCTTTCAACTTGCAAAAACGGCTGAAGAGTTTGCAAAGCTGGATCCGAAAGAGGTGCAGGCGATCATTCGGCCCTGCGGCTTATCTCCTCAAAAATCAAAAAACTTGGTTGCCCTTTCACAAATCCTCGTTCAAGAGCATAGCGGAAAAGTCCCAGACACATTCGAGGCGCTTGAAGCGCTTCCAGGAGTTGGCCATAAGACAGCTTCTGTCGTTATGACCCAAGCCTTTAATATGCCTGCATTTCCTGTTGATACGCACATTCATCGCTTAGCAAAAAGGTGGGGCTTTTCAACAGGAAAAAACGTGAAAAAGACGGAAGAGGATTTGAAGGAGTTATTTCCTAAAAAAACGTGGGGAAAGATTCACCTGCAGATGATTCACTATGCAAGGACCTATTGTCCTGCGCGCGGACACGATATTGATCACTGTCCAATCTGTTCAGCGATTGCTTCCGGCAAGGCGTAAATGATATCTGAGGCGAGCATGGAATACGATGTAAGATGCTCTGCCGCGATCTCTCCAGCCCTTCCGTGAAGCCAGGTGCCGACAAGGGCTGCATCAAGGGGCGAAAGCTTTTGCGCCATCAAGCCCGCAAGTATGCCAGTTAAGACATCTCCAGAACCAGCCGTTGCCATGCCAGGATCTCCTCTCGGCATGACAAAGCACTCTCCTTTTGCGGAAAAGATAAATGTGGGGGCGCCTTTGAGAATGAGGGTGCAGCCGTTGCCAACAGTCCATGATCGGATGGTTTCAAGGAGTGGTTGATTTAGAGAGGAAATTTTTTGATCAAGAAGCGTGCTCATTTCACCCTTATGTGGAGTTATGAGCGACTCTTTGAGCCATTCGAGGTGATTTTTGCAAAAAAAGAGGCCGTCGCCGTCGATGACCTTTTTCTTAGGAAGTTTGGAAAGATATTTTGTAAATATCTCAAGAGCCTCATTGCTTCTTCCAAGCCCAGGTCCAATGAAGGCTGCGTCTGCATGTGTAAAAGTTGAGAGCCAGCTTTCTGCCTTTTCGATGGGAATGCGGATGATCTCTTTGAGAGGAGATACAGAGAACGCATCTTTTGGTGTAAAGAGGCGTACAATGCCTGCCCCCATTCGAAGGGAAGCTTCAGAAGCTAAAAGGGATGCTCCGGGCATCTCTAAAGATCCTGCAACACCAACAACTGCTCCAGCACTATATTTATCCCGGGTTCGTTTAATTGGGGGTAGATGGGGAGCAATGTCGGAAAATTCAAGAAGAGAAATGTTTTTGTCAGGAATAGGAAGAGAGAGGGGAAGAACTATCAGCTCTCCAGTATATTTCCAGCCCTCATTGAGAAAGAAGCCTAATTTGGGCAAGTGGCAGGTGAGCGTGTAGTCTGCGTGAACCGCTACATCTGCCATACCAGTCGTAGGATCAAGTCCCGATGGAATATCGATAGCGTAAACGGGTATATGCTGATCGTTGATAAATTTGATCGCCTTTTGAGCTTCATCTGAGACTGCTCCTGAAAAGCCAATGCCAAAAATTCCATCGATCAAGCAGGAGTAGGTGTGGTCAGCTGGAAGAGTGTCAAGCAGTATGCCTCCAGCTTCAACAAAACGTTTTTTTTGAAGAGCGTTAAGAGAGTCTTTTTTGGAAGGTCCAAGGGTATATGCAGCGCATGGAATGTTGCGTTTTAAAAGATGGCAGCCGATTAAATAGCTATCCGCCCCATTGTTTCCAGTTCCAGCAATGATGAGGCTGGGGCTATCATTGATATAGCTTGCAGCGGATGCTGCAACCTCTTCCATGAGCAATTCAGCATTACAGCCCTTTTCAATATCCTGCATTTCTTGGGCGGTGACGATTGGTCTCACAGGTGTTCCTCTTTGGTCATTCGCTGCATGAGCTTTGAGACAGCCTCTTTTGGTGAAAGATGACCTGAAATAATCTCATGCACATAACTGCAAATAGGAAGGTCAACGTGAGCTGCTTCTGCTAATCGAACAGCTGAGTGGCATGTCGATGCCCCCTCGACCACCATGTCAATTTCCTGCTTTGCCTCCTGTTCGCTCTTGCCGAGGGCTAAGAGCTGGCCGAAGCGGAAATTTCGGCTAAAGTTGGAAGAGCAAGTTAAGAATAAATCACCCATGCCTGAGAGGCCATAAATTGTTTGCATATGATAGCCTCGAGCATGTGCAAGGCGTGTGATTTCATGCAGGCCTCGAGTCATCAAAGCTGCCTTGGCTCCATTTCCAAGTTTAAGGCCTTCCGAGATGCCGCAAGCAATAGCAACAACGTTTTTAAGGGCTCCGCCTAAAGCGACTCCATCGACATCGATATTGGGATAGACTCTAAACGTTTGCGATGCAAAAGCAGTAGCTGCTTCATGGGCAAACGAGAGATCATACGAGCCTATCACAACGGCGGTGGGAAGATCATTGCATACTTCGCTTGCAAAACTTGGTCCGCTTAAAAGAGCAACTTTAGAATGGCCTAAAATTTCCCGGGCTAGGGTTGGCAGCAGTTTGCCATCGATTGGATCAATACCCTTTGAGGTGAGGACTAAACCAGTGCTGCTTGAAGGAGATTCTGCCAGTACTTGAAGGATCGATCGAATTCCTCCAGCAGTTACCGACTCGATGATGAGTTCTGCTCCAAGAAGTGCCTCTTGAATATTTTCATAGAAGGTAATATCGAGATTGCGGGCAGAGACTGGCAAATGAGGGTGGTTCTTTCCTGCACGCAGAAGTGCAAGAATTTTTGGGTCTCGGCTCCACGCAGAGATTGTATGGCCATTTTTTGCAAGAAGACGGGCTAAACAAAAACCCCAAACTCCCTGCCCTAAAACAGTTATTTTCATAAGATCAATTTCGCCATTGATTGCAGTATATCAAAGAATCAAAATCCGTATTAACTACTTCTTCAGGCGACGATTCTCCCGTTGCATTTTTTATGGGGAGAAAGTGGCTAGAGCGGTCAACCTCGACAAGAGAGAGCTTATTTACATTCAAAAGATGATCAAAGATGAATCTTTCGAGCTTTATAACGTTAAATCCTTCGACTGTTTTACGAGCCGCATGCCACGAAGTTTGGTCACCACTGAGTCGATAAGCAGTATCGAGGCGAGTGATGAATTGCGAAATATTGGCATAGGCAAATCGTAAATTGCCTTTGCTATCTGTCGATTCAGCGATTTTTGGGTCGACTTCAGAATACTCAAGAACAAACTGTTTATCATTAAATCGTACAAATAGACCCACCTTCTCAAAGGCGCTTTTTCTTTTTATTGCTGCCCAGGTCATTTCATCATCATTCAAGAGGTGTTGTGAAAGTAATTTTCTGTCAAAAGGCATTGCTTTCAAATTATCTACTAGTATGACTGCAAAGGAAGAGATGGCTGCCTTTTTCCAGTTATCCAGTAGAGATGAATCCCTCATAGCTTCAAAGAGGCCGCCATTTCCATCTGGACCCAAGAGGAGCGAGTCATCCTTTCGAAGAATTATCTGCTCCTCAACAGAGAGAAGTGGAAGGCTTTTCTGGCAAAAGAGCGTTATCAATGACTTAGAGCCAAACCAGCTATTTTTTTCAAAATATTCTGTTGTTTCTTTGTGATTTGATTCAGAGGTCATTATTCCAATGTAAATGGGTGCTTCAATGAGAGCACTGAATGATTGCAGTTTTTCGATGTGTGTCTGGAAAAAAGTTTTAGCGCCTAAGGAATAGGTCCCTTTAGGTCCTGAAAAGCCAAATCGTGTTCCTTGCCCGCCAGCTAATATGACGCAGGCTAAGGGTTTATTTTTTAAATCAGAAAGAGATACGATTTTTTTTGGTGTTGAAAGGATTGGAGGTTCTAAATCGTGATAGAACCATGTATCGGCATCAGTGTGGATTTCATCGAGAGCCGTTTCAAGAAGCTGCCAGTTGACAGATTGTAGACTAGCTCGAATTCGATCTTGCCGATCATTTGGAGCGGTTTTAAGAATTTGAAGAAGTTCGGTTTGCTCTAGTGTTTTTAATGTGTCTTCGAGCTGCATATAGCCTCTTGAATAGCATTTAAAACCATTTCAGGGGTAATTCCTGTCATGCAGCGAAAATCGATTGGGCAGGTGCGTAAATAACAGGGAGAACAGGCAACTTTGTTCTGTACCACATGACCAAAGGCCCAAGGTCCTGTCTTAATAGAATTCGTAGAGCCAAAGAGCGCAACAGTCGGCACCTGCAGGGCTGAGGCTAAATGCATAGGCCCTGAATCGTTCGTGAGGAGAATTTTCGCGAGTGAAATAAAGCTCATGAGCTCTCGTAAAGTTGTTTTCCCAGCTAAATTAATAACTCGCGGGGAAAGCCGTGCGCAGATCTCATCGACAAGAGGTTTTCCAGTTTTATCGCCAAAATAGAGAACGCGGACGCGAGGATCTTGAATCAGATTTTCGGTGACTAATCGAAAATTTTCTTTCGGCCAGCATTTGGCTGATCCGTAGGCAGCGCCAGGGTTAATGCCAATCACGATATGGTGAGGAAGTATGTCATGCGCTTCTAATGTCTTCTGCGCTGCTTTTAATTCATTAGATGAGACTTTCAGCTTGGGTTCATAGATGGGATGAGGTTTAGAGGTGAGAACATCGAGAAGTCTTTGGTAGGTGATTACTGCGTGTTCATGCTCTTCATCTACAGGCAAGGAAAGTCCATGGGTGAGAAGGGGCGATCGAAAATGGTCTTTGAAGCCTATTCGTTCTTTGATTCCAGCCCGAAAGAAGTCCCAGGCAGATGAGAATGAACGAGTAAGCAGCAGGCCTGAGTCAAAGGCAAATGATTTTAAAATGGCTGTGAGCTCATTTTTCTTTTGAGGCATTGGGATGAATGAATCGACTGGCATTCCTTCTAAAAGCGTGCAAATGGGAGGTTTTGCAACGACATGGATAGAGGTCTCTGGAAGCAGGCATCTCAAACCTTCGATAATAGGCGTTGCCATGACTGCATCCCCAAGCCAGTTTGGAAAGCGTACTGCAAGTTTTGTCATACGGGTATTCTCTTTTGGCTAAGAGCGAGTTGAAGGAGAAGAGAGACGTCAGAGACGTCTGGTCGTGCTTGAATGCTTTTATTGACCGCTTGAGATGCTTGATGTTTGGGCAAGCCTAAAGCAACGAGTGCGGCTATTGCTTCTTCAATAAGCTGTACTTTTGCAGGTATCGATTGGGTTGAGAAGGAGTACTTGCTTACCTTATCTTTGAGCTCCATGACAAGACGTTCGGCACTTTTTTTCCCGATGCCAGGAATTTTGCTGAGTGTATTGGTGTCGTTTCCAAGAATTGCTTGGGCAAAATCTGAAACGTTTATATGGGAAGTAATAGCAAGGGCAAGTTTCGGGCCGACTCCTGATACTGTCTGCACATCTAAAAAGAGGTCTCGTTCGCTTCTGGTTAAAAATCCAAATAAATTGAAGCTGTCTTCTCGAACGACTAAGTGTGTGTAGATAAAGAGTTGGTTTTGGATTTGAGGAGCTTTAAGATGAAAATGGGCTCCTACATGAACTAAAAAGCCGACGCCATTTACTTCGATAACGGCTTTATCCCCTTCAACTTCAACAAGAGTCCCTTTTAAATAACTATACATATATCTACATCAGTTTAGAGTGTTGAGCTCCTGTTCGAGGAGCTGGGTGGCGAAGATGTGTGAGGGCGATAGCAAGTGCATCAAGGGCATCGAGAGGAACATTTCCCATTTTCAAGCCCACATGTCTTGTTGCAGCCATTGCTACTGCTTCTTTTGCAGCACCTCCTCTTCCGCAAACGGCCTGCTTGACTTCACGAGGAGGGTATCCATATGTCGGTAAAGAGTGTCTTTTAGCTGCTAAAACGATGCTTGCAAAAGCTCCTCCAAGTTTGAGGGCGCTTTGCATGTTTTTGTGCACAAAAGGTGTTTCGATAGCTACTTCCGTGGGCTTAAATTTATCAATCAGATAGAGGATGCTTTCATGAATAATAGCATATCGCTCTGAAAGAAGATGGTCTTTAGGGGGCCGGATGCAGCCTAAATCAAGTACTTTAGTTCCTAATAGCACTGCATAGCCTGTCGCGCGAGTTCCTGGGTCTACGCCCAGAATAATTTTGTCTGCTGGTTTATTCATTGGTTAAAAGAGGCTTCCTGGGCGTTCATGTGAGCCTCCTTCAAAAAAAGAAGTAGATTCATATGCTCTCTCATGGACCCTATCATGGGAATGGTCAGATTCATGAGGTCTGAAAAGTTCGTAAAGCTGGTTGGAAAGACGCTCTGCAAGATTGAGTTTGCTTAATGCAGCTTTGAGACGAGTTAATTCTCTTTCTACATCTCTAAGAGCATCTTTCGTTTTTGCAAGCTCTTCTTGAGTCTCTTTGAACTTTGATTGGATCGATTCATGCTCTTCGAGGAGGAGCGCATTGCCTTTTCTTTGGTCATGAAGAGCTAATGTTTGATTCTCAAGCTGGGTTGAGCTTAAGTCAAGTTCTTGTGTTCGAATAGCTAAGAGTTCATGAAGGGATGCAACCTCTTCGACTTTTTTACGAAATGCATCTTGAAGTTGGACAGAATCCTCTTGGAGGGCTGCGAGCTCTAGTTCTCTCTCTTTACATTGGCTAGAGGCAAGGCTCTCTTTTTGCTGACTGACGTTAAGCGCTTCTGCAAGCTCAAACACTTTACCTTCAAGACTTTGAATACGAGTGTCATTTTCTTGAGATTTTGCCCGTTCGCTATTGAGTTGCTGCTCTTTTTCTTTTAAGTCGATTGCAAGTTGAGCTGTCTGCTGTTTTTGTTCTAAAAGTTCATGAGCAAGTTGATCTGAGTGGGATTGAAGAATTTGCTGTTTCTGATTAACATCTCTAAGCTCTTCCTCTAGATGCGCGCTCTTTAGTTGGAGAGTTTCAAGATCCTTTTTAAGATTTGCATTTTCTTGAACCAGATCGTGCATTCTTCTCGATGTTGCAATTTTCTCGCATCGAAGAGCTGAGATCTCTTCTTCTACCTGCTGCTTTTCAAATACAACTTTTAGGTAGGCTTGAGTATTAGTTGGATCTTGCCGAATGGGCGACGGAACAGGTTTTAAAGCTTCAGCTTTTTTAGCTTGAATTGCTTCAGCAGCCTTTGCTTCAGCAAGTTGAAGCAGTTCTTGAAGTTTTTCTATCTCATTTTCACGAGCTTGTGCAAAAGAGTTTTTTTCGTGCAGCGCCTTTTCAGAAGCTGAAATTTTTCTTTGAGCCTCTTTTTCGAGTCCATTTTTTTCTTCAAGGAGAGAATGGACTTTTGCGCCTAAGGCTTTAATGATGGATTTGAGCTGCTCAATTTCTGCTGGATCATTTCTTCTTGTATCAGTTGCCAAATCACATTTGGAGACTTTAGGTTGGACAGTTAATACAGAAGAAGAATCTATTCCCGAACGAGAAAGCGCAATGCTTAAATCCTCTTTCGTAAATGTTCGTTTTTCCATGCAAAATCCATGAAATATTTAAGTGTCTGCAGAGTACTCGAATTTGGATTATATTTATACTGATTAGCATTAATTGCTGAAAAACCTACCAACTGGCACTCTTTGTTGTTTCAGATGAGCTAAAAAGTATGCGGGAAATAATTGTTACAGGAGCTGCAGGTTTTATCGGCTTTCATGTCGCTAAAGCCTTAAGAGAAAGAGGAGAGAAAGTTGTAGGAGTTGATAATTTTAACCCCTATTACGATGTTTCTCTTAAGCGATCTCGAGCAGCCATTTTAAGCGAGCTCGGAGTGCCTATTGTCGAGGCAGACATCTCTGGAGAAACTGTTTTTAAAGATCTTTTGCAACAGTACGCGCCATCTCAAATCATCCATCTTGCAGCTCAAGCTGGAGCTCGCTATTGGCTCCAGGATCCCGATTCCTATATGCGTTCAAATGTGTCCGGCTTTTATAGACTTCTGGATGCGTGTAAAGATACCCCATCGGTGCGAGTTATTTGGGCGTCAAGTTCTTCGGTTTATGGTTCAAATAAGAAAATTCCTTTTTCTGTCGATGACCGAACAGATCAGCCAACAGGGTTATATGCAGCAACCAAGAAATGTAATGAGATTCTGGCCTATACATATCATCATCTTTTTCAAATTCCTTTAATTGGCCTTCGCTTTTTTACAGTGTATGGCCCATGGGGACGGCCCGATATGGCCTATTTTCGCTTCACTGAGTCCATTTGGAAAGGCGAGCCTATAGATTTATATAATTTTGGCAAGATGCGTCGTGATTTTACCTATATAGATGATATTGTTAAGGGCGTTTTAGGAGCTCTGGACTGCTCTGTTCACTATGGACTTTATAACCTTGGAAATTCAACTCCCGTTTGGCTTGATGAGTTTGTTGAGACTATTGAACGCCATTTAGGTAAAAAAGCGCAAATCCGTAGAGTTGAAATGCAGCCTGGGGAAATGATCGAAACGTATGCGGATATTAGCCAATCAAAGCGCGACTTTGGCTTTACTCCTCAAACGTCGCTGGATGTTGGCATGCACCATTTTATTCAGTGGTGGAAGAATTATACTAAATCAAATTTAGAGAGAGTAAAATTAACTCTTGGTTAAAAATGGTAAGGATACTAGGCTGTCCTTGTTGTTCGAAATGTATACAAACAAGTTCAAGAATGGAAATTTAGCAAGGGCAACGCCTAGCTGGTCTATTAAAAAATCGAGCGCATGGTGTACTATGAGCAAGATTTTTTAATAGACCAGACAAGATGTTGACGAAGCCAAAAACAATTCTTCAACATGTTTGTGTATAAATAATGGGGTAAAATGAAACGGCTGAAGGAAGCACTACCGGTTCTTTGTGGAATATGTGTTTCGTCATTGCTCCTTTGCGGCTATATAGCACCTCAAGATAGAAAATATCTTGATTACTTCCTCAAGCTCTATTCTGCTGAACTTTTTCGGGATAAAAATTTTGTTCTTGTATCCTCTTACTCGTATGTAGGCGTCAAAAACATCGAACAAATCGATATGATCCTTTCATGCTCTAAACCATTAGGCCGTCGACAAGCTCGTGAACTTATTGTAAACATGATCGACGACATTATCCTTGCTATAAATGAAGATGAAAATTTGAAAAAACGGGGATTTCTTGCTCGCCCCTTTACAGTTGATCGTTTGACATTAGAAATACGTACAGATAACGTCTGGTCTGCAAACATCGATGTAGATACCTGCAAAACTATACGCCTATCGAATAGTAAAATTACCTATGATACCTACCCATGGTCAACGCTTCTTTCGGCAGGTTCAGAAAGCTATACGGAAGAGTATCAATATGCTCGAATGCTCTGCGGGAAGCATACTGAATACACGCCTCCAAAACGTCCATACAACCCTGAGCTTCTTCCTTATAACGCTATCGTTTCTGAGGAAAATCCTGTGCCGGGCACTCCCATGCCTTCTAAGCCGGTTAGAAATGCCTCAAAAGCACCTATGCATGTGTTTGTTGGTGCTATGGATGCGACGAATGTTGCGCCTGCAAAAGTTTCAGAATCTTTGGGTTCTATTGATTGGGTGGCTCCTCCAAGTGATGTAATTGAAGTTCCTGTTCAAACCGAGAAGTTCCCTCAAAATACAAAAGACCAGGACTATATTAAGGACATAAAGGGCAAGCTCAACGAGTTATTCCCTGATGGACAACCTCAACAAAACAGCATTCGCGGAAAAGTTCAAAATGGAACTCTTCAGATTTGGAAAGAGAATCCAGCAAGTCCAACAGCTTCTAGAGAAACTGTGCGCGGCAATCAAACTATTTTTACATATAATGCATTATCTCCCAGCGATAATCAGATTCCAGCTACTGCAAAGGAAAGGCTATACCAAGAGCATCCTCAGCCAGCATTTGCTGATCAATATGACTCCCAAGTAAGTGATTGGGCCGATTCTGATGCAGCATTTGAAAGCCCGAAATCGTCAAATGATACACGCACTCAATCCGTTGCTGTTTCTGCTCTTCCAGAAAATTCGATATCCGACCGCTCATCTCTCAAAGTGGATTCTTCGAATTTATCCAGCGGCTTTGCAGATACTCAACAGAGGGCTTCATGGCAAGAAGAAGCGATTGCGCAGCAAGGAGCTATGCCTTCCCAGCAATCTCAACAGCAGAGTCGAATGGTTCTCACAGGTCAATCTATGCCTGAAAATGAGGCCAAAAAGCCTCAGAATCAAGAGCAGGGTTGGGATGATCAGAATAAGTCGATGTTTGATAAACCCGCACAAAACTCCAAAACTGTAGTTGCATCATCTGAAATTCCATCGCAGGTAAATAGCAATATGCCAACTCAAAATCAGATGCGCATGCAAGATAGTATGCAAGATAGTATGCAAGATAATATGCAAGATCAGAGCAGCGGTTTTGCAGATGAAAGACCAGATAATTCCCGCACACAAATCGAAAAACAATCTATTCCTGAAGAAATCAGTAACCCTGCAACAGTGCAAGCGCCTATTTCGTCCCAATCACTACCTTCACAAACCCTTCAGCCAGTAAACCGCATTGTTGTGGATGCGAATGGGGCTGAACAAATGCCAAATATTCCATCTGAACCACAGGACGATTCTCAAGACGATTCATTAAAACAGCTAGCAGAAAAACAGCCATTAAATGTGCCGCCTGTTCAAGAGAGTGATAATTCTAAACTAGACGATATCCCCAAACAGCCTATGGTTGCAGAAGATACTACTTCTTCAACTCAAGAGCTTGCCACTCCCTTACTCCAGATTCAGGAACCAACAACGCCGCAGCAACCGGAAGATAAGCAGCAGGACGACAAGCAAATACCTCAATCGCAGCAAACAGCTGCAGATGAGCCTCAAGCAACAGCAGATGAGTCTATAGACCCAGAAGTTTCCGATAAAAAAGTGCAAACAGATGATGTACAATCAGCTGTAGATCAACATACTCAAGCGCTCAAAGCGTATGCAGTTGTTAGCAGCTATCGATTGCATCACTTATCAGGTTCTCTGGCTGCAGCTCCTGCAAGTCTAAAGTCTTCAGAACCATTAGTTAGTGAAACAGAGGATAGTTCTCAAGCTGATCCTCAAACTGAACCTCAAGTGGAATCTCAAGTTGTTGATCCTCAACAACAAATCCAAAACAGTCCAGCTCCTAATCAAGTAAAGCTTTCCCTTGGGCAAAAGCTGATGTCATGGCTTCGCGGAGGAGATGAATCACAGACGGAAGAGGATAAAAAGCTTCCCGAAGAAAAAACTCTCGAACAAAAGCCTGACGAGGTTTTACAGCCTGAAATGGAATTAAAATCTCAAGAAACAGCGCCTGAAAAGCTTGTTGCTGAAGTTGAGCCAGAAGAGGTTCCTCAAGATGCTCCTTTAATGCCATCAGATGCCTTAGAAGAGGTGCCCACAGGCATGATGCAGCTCAATCCTCAAGAGGATGTGCCAGAGGTTATCCAGGAAAATCCACCTGTAAACAGTCAAGCTCAGCAGAGCGATTCAAATCACTCTTTTGCAGGCAAATTCTTCGGTTGGCTTGGAGGCTCTTCTTCAAGTGATTCAGCTCCTGAAGAGGCTGCAGCCTCTTCAAACGGAAGTCAAGAAATTGCTGACGAGATGAATGATAGCTCTAATATGAATAAAAAGCCTTCAGATATGGCTACAGAGCCAGAAGATGTGGTTGAGGATGTTAAGTTTTAGGAATAGACTTTTTTCCAAACAGATAGAGTTTTGAAAGAGGTTATATGTCTTCTATTCATGCATCTAATGCTCAGAAGCTCCTTGATCTGAATCCACAAACACTCAATGTGCTTGATACGGATTTTTCCTCTTCACTAATCCGCTCTAATGGCTTTAAAAGCCGTTTTTTAGGATTTGTCAAGTGGGCTTCAAGAATTGTTCGTCATTCACTTACAACAAAAACGGTCTATTTAGTTCTGCAAGAGACCTGTACTGAAGTTCAAGCAGTTTTAAAGCAGCTAATGGAGGAGACTCCGCCCCGCTTTTTTCAAACGTTTCAAAATCGAGTTAGTTTTATCAACCAGTGGAGGCACATTCTTACTGAAGAATCCCTCAATAAATTGAGATCTATTTTTGGGCGCTTTCAGCTTTCAGTTTCTCCTTTAGATTTCAAAGCGCAAAATCGAATTTTGTCTTTACGAGCCATTGCCGATATTGAAACAGCCCTTCGCACTCCATTTCCCGTAGAGCTATTCTTACAACTTTCGAAGAGCGATACATTAACAGACGATCAAAAGGTTGAATTACAAACATGGTTTTCTCTTTTTAATAGAGAGGCAGGTTTTATTACGCCAAAGACCTTTTTATATGCTTTACAGGGTTCTTTAATACTATCAGATAGCCGCGCCATTTCTTCGTTAAGCGTGCTTGTATGGCGGCTAAAATCCTTGAGGTACATATCCTTTAATCGCCTTGATTATGCTGCGGAAGCTGCTTTACGACAATTTCATGAGGGTAGTGAGATTGCTGGGAGAATGAAGTTTACCATTGCTCAGAAGAAGCTGATGAGCTGCTTTGGAGAGTATGGGATTGAACTATATACAACCTTATCAGGTCATCTGCTTTTAACTTCAGACAATCCCTTTAAGCTTTTAACTTGGCTTGGCGCTCTTTTGAAATGTGTTCATGTTGCGTCGACTGTAGAAATTGTCGACTTTGACCCTCAGTATCGCTGGTTAGCTATAGAGGGATTTGAGGCTACTTTAGACAATGCAAATTGGCACCAGTCCTTTCCAAGCCGCGTTCATGAATGCGATCTTCCACTTTTGAGCAGCGTAAGTCTTCTTGTGCGCTTTTGCATTCAAAATCGGATATCAAATATTCCCCCTGCAAAGACCTTTGTGGTAGTAAAAGATAAAATAAAGACTCTTGTGCCGTATACGATCGATCCTGATCAATTTTCTCTTCCAGATATTGCAAAGTGGGTATTTGAAGCAGTTGGAAAGGACACTATTAGATATCGAGAGGTATTATTCGAAGCGTTTGCTTATCAGGATACTCAATATAAATTTTTCTTGGAGATTGTCGAGCGGGTACTCAATGAGAAAGATAATCGAGGTGTGGTTGAAATTGCTGATAGCTTTGCAATCAGTTCCAAACCCCTTCGTGAACAGGCAGAACAATATGCTCTTGCGCTACATCAATTCAAATTCCAATGTTTAAAGCAGCTTATTAGCAAACAAAGCGAGGGGACTATTATCCATAAGATAGCGGCGTTCTTACAAGATCGTCATCTTCTCTTCTTTGTCGATGAGGAATGGATTAAAGCATTATAACGCTTGCACACCGGCCGGTTTTAGGCTGCCGGCGATAGGAGAAAAAGCGGCTGTCGCATACTGTGCAAATGGGAAGAAGCTCTATCTGCTCTTTCGGCACTCCACACGTTTCTAATTGATTTATACTGATTTTCCAAAAGTCGAAAAGATCTCCCTCGCTTCTATACTTCCAAAAGGGAGCTGGAAGTTCCTTTTTATAATTAATGAATTGTGCATGGTCGGGGCCAAGGCTTGGGCCAATTGTGACGACTATTTCTGTTGGATTGGTTTTATATTGTTTCTGCATAGCAGCTATTGTTTTTTCAATAATATTGAGCACACTTCCCTTCCAACCATTATGAATGCAGCCAATAGCTTTGTGAACAGGATCGTAGATGAGGATAGGCTGACAGTCGGCGTGTTTACAGGTTAAAAGAGCTCCTTTGCAGTTGGTGATGATCGCATCAGAGCCTTTGAATTCAAAGTCTTCTACCGGAGCTTCGTTGAGGATAGAGACTGAATTTCCATGGACCTGCTCCATGGTGATAAGAGGGGCGTTATTGAAGAGAGCTTTAATTCGATTCTTATTTTCCGCGACGTTTTGAGGGTCATCGCCAACGGTTGAGCTGATATTAAGTGAATCAAAAGGCGCAGGGCTGACTCCATCCAATCTGTTAAAAAAGCCGTGGGCCACTTGGTTTTCATGTAGAATTTTCGAAAATAGCTGCATATATACACCTCGTGTTTCAATCGTTGCCTTTGCCAAATTCCAATCCTTGATCCACTCAGTGTATTGTTGCCCAAAAGATTTTTATCAGGTACCTTGAAGGTATATGAAAAAACTGCTTTTTTTGCTTCCTATCCTTGCCCTTGCTCTACTTTTATTTTCCTGCGGAAAAGCGGAAAAGAAAAACTACGTTATTGCCCGCGTATCCTCTTGGGATCCTTTAGATCTTTATGGATCTGAGCAGAGTTTAAATGGACTTCTTGATGACATTTTGCAGCAGATTACGGATCAATATGGGGTTAAATTTCAAGTTATCACGAGTCAGCATCAAAATTATCAACAGCTGATTGAAGATAAGGGATTTGATGGGGTCTTAACAACATTTGAAGTTACCCCTATAACTGCACGTAAATTTGGCTATTCTGATCCCTTTTTTGTTTCAGGTCCTGTTGTGGCCGTGAATAGTTTATCAAGATTTCGATCGGTTTCCGATCTTAAAAATGCCGAGATTGGGGTGGATAGAAATGTATTTTATTCAATCCCTGAAGGGCAGAATCCAGATTGGATATTACGTCCCTATGATTCGGTCTTCACAGCCCTTGATAAGGTGGCCACTTCCGGTCTTGATGGTGTTATTCTCAATTTTGTCATCGCATCGAGGCTTTCTCGAGGTTTATATGCAGGAAAACTTCGAATTCTACTTCCACCCCTCATTACCTTCACTGTTCGATTAGTTGTACGTAAAGGTGAAGATAGCGAATTGATAGAAATGATTAATAGTGAGCTTGAGAGGTTAAAAGAGGGCGACCTTTACGATAAAATGCTCGCCTATTGGGGCTTAGAAAACGCTTTACCAGCAAATCGGTAATTTCTTGGACTATTTTTAAATCATTTGACCACAGAGAACTCAGAGCACACAGAGATTCTAGAAAGATTTACTTCTCTGTGTGCTCTGGGGTCTCTGTGGTAAAATATTGTAGGAAACCTACACTAAAGCAGAGCTTTGTTTGTAGGCCGTTATGACCTTATCAAAGTACTCTTGCGAGATGGGAACGGGTTTAATGTCCCAGATGTTCGTGCAATATTCATTTATTGATCGATCAGTTGAGAATTTACCCATCCCAGCAATGTTATGCAGCGCATATTCTGCCCATTTCTGAGGAGTTTGATAAAGTTCTTCAACCTTCTTTTGGGTGTCGTAGTAGCTTGCAAGGTCTTTTAAGACAAAGAACTTGTCAGGCTGAGTGCCCCATGATCCTTCTAAAAGGGTGTAGTAGAGTGATGAGAGCGACTGGTGTTCTGCTTCGCCTGTTGCCAAGGATCGATCTTTGAGGGCATCGACGGCTCGTTTGATTTTAGGATTATTGCTGTAGATATCCCATGCTTTATAGGTTCCCGCCGCTTTCAAATCATGAATTTCATCAGAGCTCGCTCCAAAGAGGAAGGGCCACCATTGGTCTCCCACCTCTTCGCGCATTTCAACGTTTGCTCCATCATCTGTGCCAATGGTGAGCGCTCCATTCATGCCGAACTTCATATTTCCCGTACCAGAAGCTTCAAGACCTGCTGTTGAGATCTGCTCGGACAAGTCTGCTGCTGGGATCAGCAGCTCAGCTTTAGATACATTGTAGTTTTCAAGATAGACGACATTGAGAAACTGGCTTGCAACAGGGTCGTTATTGACCTTCTTGGAAATGCAATTGATAAGACGAATAATAGTTTTAGCCGTATCGTAGCTAGCTGCTGCTTTTCCTCCAAAAATGGAGAGCCGCTTTTGCCGCTGTTTATAGGGATTATCCAATATTTCGTGGTAGAGCATGATTAGGTGGAGGGCATTCATGAGCTGCCGCTTGTACTCATGAACCCGTTTAATTTGGACATCGAAGAGAAAGGAGGTGTCAGCAGAGAGTGAAAAACTGGATTGATGGCCCTGAGCATCGCGAGGACGTCCATCTTCCCGTATGAAGTTAAGAAGTCGATGTTTATTCTTCCGTTTTACCTCTAAAAAGCTGTTTTGCGTCTCTTCATCTCCTGCAAAATCGGCAAGCTTTCTTATTTGACTAAAATCGCAAATCCATCCGTCGCCAATCTTGGAAGTAATAAGTTCAGCAAGATCGGGATCGCAGTGTAAAAGCCATCTGCGTTGAGTAACGCCATTCGTAACGTTTAAGAATTTGTCCGGCATCATCTCGTAAAATTCTTTGAAGATGGTCTTTTTTAAAATTTCTGTGTGGAGGGCCGCAACTCCATTGACCGAATGGCTTCCTGCAACGGCAAGGTTTGCCATTCGTACCTGTCCATTTTCTAAGATAGAGAGTCTGCGGACTGTCTCTTCGTTATTGGGAAAGCGCTTTCGAACCTGAGTGCAAAAGTCCTGGTTGATATGTTCAATAATTCGGTATTGACGCGGCAGAAGGTATCTGAAAAGGTTTTGATCCCACACTTCGAGCGCTTCAGCAAGGATTGTGTGGTTGGTGTAGCTCGTAACTGCTTGGGTAATTTCCCAAGCTTCGCTCCATTGAAGAGAAAAGCGTTTAATAAGAATCCGCATGAGCTCTGCAATCAGCATAGCAGGGTGTGTGTCGTTGATTTGGATTCGAACCTTATCTTTGAACTGCTTTAAGTCTGGGAACATCGAGAAGTAGTAGCGGAAAATATCTTGGATGGAGGCTGAGACGAGGAGAAACTCCTGTTTCAATCGAATGCGTTTGCCAGTCTCATGCTGATCGCTTGGATACAAAACATCGGTTAACGTGGTGTTTTCGGCTGCTTGATCAAGACGTCCCGCATTGTATCGCTGCAGCTCGAAGTTGCGAGGAGATTCTTTGGTACTCCAAAGGCGTAAAGTTACAACGCAGAAGTCATTTTTTGGGCTGTACCCGACGATTGGAAAATCATACGGCATTGCCCATACTTCTTCCGCGTTTGTAAGGCCAAAAATCTCTTCGCCAACAGGGCTTGTTCCTTTGACTGGACTTCCGCAGAACTTGACAGGCATTTTTCGAAGGTCGCGGCGAAATTCCCAGGGGTTTTGAGTCCAGAGCCAGACGTCGGGCTTTTCAACCTGCCATCCATCCCAGAGCTGCTGTTCAAAGAGGCCATACTGATAGCGCAGTCCATAGCCTCGAGAGGGCATTTTAAGAGTTGCTAATGAATCTAAAAAGCAGGAGGCAAGCCTGCCTAAACCGCCATTTCCGAGACCTGGGTCAAATTCATGAGATATAAGCTCGGATAAAGACCTTTTAGTTTTGTGGAGCGCCTTTGCTATGACTTCCTGATCTTTGAGGTTGGCAATATTATTATATAAAAAACGGCCAGGGAGAAATTCCATCGAGAGATAGAAAATCATCTTGCTGCCGCTCTTTTGCCACGTCTCAGCAGTTGCTTGCCAGTTGATCATGATCTGTTCGCGTACAGAAAAGCAGAAAGCTTGATAGAACTCATCTGATGTAGCATCTTCTAAGACATGACCAAACATCGTGATCAAATAGTGCTTGATCTTCTGGACGAGAAGCTCGGCCTGCTCATCGGCAGTATGTGGCACGATCGTTGTTGTCATCGTAGAACTTGGGAACAATCCATAACCTAAGATATAAATGAATAGAGATTAATTTAAACGGAGAACTTTGTAGTCGTGTATACACCGAGTGGTTCAAGGATTGGAATTTGGCAATGGCAACGCTCAGCCAAGCCTTTTAAAAAATCGCACTCATAGTGTATTACGAGTAAGATTTTTTAAAAGGCTTGGTGAGATGTTGCTGAAGCCAAAACCAATTGTTGAACCAGGAGGTGTATATTAACCGCTCTATCCTCTCTCTTCTTCAGCTCTTGCTTTTAGGAGTTATACTCTTTTTCACTGCAATGACCTACTGGTCCTATCTCGTTCAAGAGGAGACGCTTTTAAGAATAGAGAAGTCACTGGATGGGAAACTGTTATCTCCCTCTTCGCCCTTGCAAAAAGCAGCGTTTCAAGAGAGCAGCCATATTCATCCCGAAGCTCCCAATCTTTTAACCCCCGATCCCTTTATTTCAAAAGCGCTTCCAGCTCTGCGGGCAGGCAAAATTGCTACAGGCACCTATTCATTGCCCTCTTCCCAGGGCAAGCCTGAAAATATCTCTCCCTTTTCCCCCTTTGCAGAGGTAAATGATTGGTTCACTCTTTGCATAGGCTCTGTTGCTCGTCCGCATGTTGGGCTGTATGATGCCTTTGCTCCTGATCTTGCCTCTAAGGTTGAAAGGATTGAGAAAGAGGATCATGTAGAATTTTGGGTACACTTACGAGATGGAATTAACTGGCAGCCTCTTGAGAAGAGTTTTTTCCCATCCTCTCTTACAGTCTCCGATCAATTCTTGAAGTCCTATCCTGTAGAAGCTCAAGATTTTCGCTTCTTTTTTGATGCCTATAGCAATACTCAAGTCGATGCTCCCGTGGCAGTTACGCTTCGAACGGTCTTGTCTTCTCTGAAAGACCTTAAAGTCATTGATTCAAAGACATTTGTGGTAACTGTAGATAAGGTTGAGTATGAGGGGCAAAAAGTTATTCCCTTCGATGCAGAGAGGCTTGTCTATGGCCTGCGGCCGCTGCCGCGATTTGTCTATCTCTATTATCCCGATGGACGTAAAATTTCCCCTGAAGAAGAAGTCAGAACAAGTTCGAGTTTTGCACAAGCTCTATCGCGCCATTTCGCTTTAAATGTGATTGTCTCATGCGGTCCTTGGACGTTTGATGGCTTTGATGAGGAGATGATTTCGTTTAAACGAAACCCAAACTATCCAGAACCCTATCTAGCAAATTGGGAGAAAATGGTTTGCCGATTTTACAGCACTCCCGATGCTATTTATCGCGACTTTGTTTCGAAAAATGCCGATCTCTGCTATGTGCCTCGAAACAAGCTCTTGGACTTTAAAAAACTGGATAAGAAAAACATAACCTCCCTTACCTTCCCAGAAAGAGCCTATTTTTATGTTGGATTAAATAATAGCAATCCCATATTGCGCTCAAAATCAGTCCGGCAGGCTTTGGATTATGCTGTAGATAAAGAGAGAATTATTCAGCAGGCATTAAATAATCAAGGAGCTCCTTGCACAGGACCTTTTCTTCCCTCATCGGATAGCTGCGATCCCAATATTAAACCACGCCCCTTTTCCCCGATTACTGCAAAAGAGCTTCTAATTAAAGATGGATGGACGCTCAACAGTGAAGGCATATTCGAGAAAGAAATCGATGGCAAGCGTACGCCTTGCCGCTTCTCACTTATATATATCGTAGGAAATCCAACGATTAAGCAGATATGTGATTTGGTCTCGCTTCAGCTGAAAGAAATCGGTGTTGATTGCCGCCAGAGAGGAGTTGAAGTTGCAGAGATTTCAAAAGCAATAGAAGAGAAGGACTTTGATGCCTACTTCTTCGGATGGCTGCTTGATACGCCTCCTGAGCAGATCGATCAATGCTGGAGCTCAGCGCAGGCTAAGTTAAAGGGCTCTTCCAATGCAGTGATGTTTGAGAATAAGGAAGTAGATCGTATCTCCGATGCTTTAAAGCTTGAAAGCGATCCAGAAAAGAGAATAGCGCTGTATCACAGAGCACACGCAATTATTGTAGATGAGACCCCCTATCTCTTTCTCTATTGCGAGGTGAGAAAGCTTGCTTTTTGGGATTCCATTGATATGGTATTTATTCCAAAAGATAGGCAGGATCTATGTCCAGGGGCTGTTGACCCTGTGCCGCAGATATACTATTCTTGGGAAAAAAATGAGGGAAAGGTATGAAACAGCTGACATCTAATGAATTAGCCTTTGCTTTAGAAAATGCTTCAAGAGCTGTGCGGGTAGGCGGCACGTATGTACATTACAAATCAGCTGAGAAGCCGTACAAAGTGTTGAACGTAGCTCTTTTAGAAAAAGAAGAAGAGCCTTGCGTTGTCTATCAAGCTCTTTATGGTGAAAAGCTCATTTGGGTGCGTGCTCTTTCCAAGTTTTTGGAATCAGTTGATCATGAGGGAAAAAAAGTTACCCGCTTCAGGGAAATTTAATGGTTGTTTATCTTGCCCGACGCTTACTGCTTTTACCCTTAACCCTAGCGTTTATTCTTCTTCTCAACTTTGTCATTATCCATTTAGTACCAGGCGACCCTGCGACGCTTTCATCCCTTGGCGGCGGGGCTGGAAGAGCTCTTTCTGGTGGCGAACATAACCGTCAGTTTCGCTTGCGCTATGGACTCACACTGCCGATTCTCTGGAACTCTTGGGTCTTTGATTCGACCGATAAGGTGAAAGCCTCCCTTGAAAAAGCCCTCACAGACCCTCTTCATGCCGATACAAAGACGCTCAAAGATAAGGCTCCCTTCATCTTAAGGCCTCTTTATGAGATTATGAAGAGCGGCCCCGATTCTCTTCGACCTCTTGCTTGCGAGCTCTTTATATTAGGTTCTACTAAACTTCTTCCCTCAAAAACAGATTCAATTGAGTTTCAAGAAGATGAAGCATGGAACAGTCAGATAGATATCTTGAGAACTAATTTTGAGAAGAATCGATCTGTTCAAGATGTTCTTAATGCCTGCTCAGAACCAAAAGCGCTTACTTTGAGGCAAAAAATTCATCTCTCTTTTGTAGAAACTCGCTTTGTCCACTATCTCTCAAGCGTTATCCGCCTCGATTTTGGAACGAGAAGAAATGATCCCTATATGCCTGTTGTCGATGTTGTCCTACATAAGCTCTGTTACTCTTTGACCCTATCTGCACTGCCCTATTTTTCAACATTTTTGCTGGCGCTCGTCTTTGGGCTGATCATGGCTTCTCGTAGCGGCAAAATGGTTGATTTTACTCTCGATACTGCATTTCTTATCCTTTTTGCTATTCCGATCTTTGTGGTAGCTCCCTACTTCCTTGAAAAGGCAGTTCAGGGACTCCATATTCCATTTACAGATATTAAACTGCCCTTAAGAGGATTTTCAAGCGATCCACAGATTTATGAAAATCTGACTTCGATGGGTAGATTCAAGGATATTGCGAGGCACTTGGCTCTTCCCATATTATGCCTCACCTATAACCTTTTAGCCGTTCAGACCCGTCTTGCAAAATCTGCTTTTCTCGAGGTCTCTTCCAAGGAATATGTCCGTTTCGCTATAGCCAAAGGAGTGGGAGAAAAGCGTTTGTGGCTGCATCATATTCTGCCCAATGGAGCCATTCCGCTTGTCACACTTGCTGCAGGATCCCTTGGTGTGCTTTTAGGCGGCTCTGTAATTGTTGAGACTATCTTTGAAATCCCAGGCTTTGGAAAGTTCTTCTACGATGCCATTCTTGATCGGGACTACAATGTCCTTCTCTTTTCCTCCATTGTGGGATCCTTTTTAACGCTCGTTGGCTATTTGATTGCCGATATTGTCTATTGCCTGATCGACCCAAGAATTGACTTTGAGAAAAGGGCCACATGAAACGTTTTGGAGCAATAGCTACACTCTTCTTTGTCCTCATAGCTCTCTATGCGCCCTTTTTACGCTCTCATTTGCCGCTGGTTGTCGTCTATGATGGCTCGATCTATTTTCCACTCATCTCTTCGCTTTTATCGCCGCTAGAGTTTCCCTCGCTTCTTGAGCGCTTTTGGAATTATGGTTCAATCTTTCTCCCATTTGCTCTCCTTATTTGGGTTTTGACTCGGAGAGTCTGGTGCCTATTTGCTACTGCGCTCATTGTCTTTATAGCTATGATCCTAGGCTCTTTAGATACAAATTTGAAAGCGGCTCTTCTCTATGAGCGTGATATTTTGTATGACTCACAGGTATCAAAAGAAATTTCTGATCAAAGCCTGATACGAACGCCTCGACGGCGCTATCTTGAGGCTTTACAAGAGAGTCAAAAAGGCACTTGGCAGCAGAATGAACTCTTAGCTCATGACCTAAAACTTCAAACCGAAGCGAAGAAGATATCGTTTATTGCTTGGCCCCCGTTCGGAATTATCTCCTGGTTTGAAGATCTTGGTGGAAGCTCTGAGCAGAATGAGCAGGTTTCATTCGGCCTCTTAACCCGACGAAACCGCCAAGACCTTCCTTCAGCCCTTTTATTCGGACTTCGAGTCTCGCTTTTCGTTGGCGCTGCAACCTTTTGTTTAGCTTTTGTTTTTGCCGTCCCTTTAGGACTTCTTTCAGGCTATTTGGGAGGATGGTTTGATCTCTTCTTATGCCGTTTTGTCGAGGTGTGGGAGTCGCTGCCGCAATTTTTGACGCTCCTTCTGATCATTACCTTTTTCGAGACCAAGACAATTTTCTTAGTCGTCGGACTCCTTGCGCTTTTTGGCTGGACGATGCTTTTTCGCTATATTCGGGCTGAAGTGCTGCGTGAGCGCAAGCTTTCCTATATTGAATGTTTGGAGCTCTATGGGCTTCCCCGCATTCGGATCCTCTTTCGCCATCTTCTTCCAAACGTCATCTATCCCGTTTTGGCCTTGGCTCCTTTTGAGATTATGGCAGCAATCACCAGAGAATCGGCCCTTTCTTTCTTAGGCCTTGGCGATGAGCGGATATGTTCTTTGGGAATACTCATGGATGAGGGAAGAGTCTCGTTCCCTCAGGAAAGCGTCCTTCTCTGGCCGCCTGCAATACTGCTTACTCTCCTCCTTATCGCTATTGCTTTCTGGGGAGAGGGCATTCGACGCAGCTGGAGTGTTAGAAAGGAAAATTAACTCTTTAGCCACTGAACAATTTGCTCATGAGCTTTATTTGATGTGAGCAATCCTATATGACCTGCCGGTACTGTTCTCTCGTTTGCAGGTAGAACAGATGAAGGGTCTGTTCGAGTTGAAACATCATAGCTCCCGTTAATTTCATAGAGGCGATTGGATAGGCCAGCGTCTAAGCTCTGTACTCTAACAAAATCTCTGCTGCCGATCTTGGATCCAAGTGCTATGACCTTCCCTGGAAGAACTCCTTGGCAAGATATTTGGGTAGTTGCCGATTGTTTCGCTAAGAGGCGTGCTGTTTCTTGTGCCAAAAATCCACCTCTAGAATGGCCAATGATATCTAATTGGATATCTTCTGAGGTATGGCGCCTATATTGAGCTTTGATTTCAGTAATTTTTTGCTGGAGTATTGAACAGTCTCTGTCGGTAATTTCACCCGAAGGAAGATTGATAGTATAGACCGGCCCAACATGGGCGTTTTTAAGTTTTTTGGCTAAGCTTAGCCAGGCTGATTGGTTATGGTAGTTTCCATGAATTAAGAGGATAGGCTTCATTTTTGCCTGCTCAGCAGAAAGCGTTTCAGGATTTAATCGATGAAAATTAAACTGCTTTTTCCAGCCTATAGGGAAAAGAAAACCAGCTTTGATGACTTTCCAAGGCTCGAGCAAGATAGATTCAATAATTACTGCTAAAATCATGCAGCGACGGCCAAGAGCATCCACCATTTTTTGGACTGCATTGACATACGCAGTCCATATTCTTTGACAAAGTGAGGGTTTTTGAGGGATGGGTGCTTGAGAAATTGGCGATTGGATTTGTTCAGTTGGGATTGGCTGGGTATAGGTAGGTTGGGTGCTATTAATGCTTAAATTGCTCATAATTATCCATTTAATTTAATTAATTATGCCATATTAAATGATTTATTTAAATATAGTAAATTAACACTAAATCAAATGGGAAAGCAGCTGATAGGTGACGACGGAGAAGAAGGCTCCTGCTGGGATGGTAATGAGCCAAGAGAAGGCGATATCGCGAATGGTTCGGAGGTTCAAGGTTGCAAGACCGCCGGCTAAGCCAACGCCTAAGACAGCGCCGACAAGCGTATGGGTCGTTGAGATGGGAAAGCCCAAGCGGGAGGCGAGCAGAATCGTTAAGCTTGCTGCAAACTCGGCAGCAAATCCTCGAGAGGGGGTAAGTTCCGTAATTTTTTTGCCAATGGTTTCAATAACCTTCCAGCCATAGGTTGCAAGGCCTAAGACAATTCCAAAGCCTCCAAAGATCAGCATGCTGCGCCCATAAGAAAGAAAAGAGAGGTCGGATGGGATTTTGAGGGCATTAATAACTGCTTGAAGAGGGCCGATGGCATTGGCAACATCGTTTGCCCCATGGGCAAAGGCCATCATGCAGGCAGTAATTATCTGGAGAACGGCAAACATCTTTTCGATTTGCCTGAACTGTACAGCTTCCAAGTGTAGGTGCAGGTCGGGATGAAGGCGTGCTGAAATGGCTTCAATTTCCTCTGCAATTTCGGGCGTTTCACCAAACTTCCTTCTCATTTTCTGCAAGACAATCAGCCTCTGCATATCGTCAGCGTGGCTTTTGTCATGAGCGCTTTCTTTAGGAAGATAGATATATTCAATCAACAGCACAGAGAGGTAAGTGATAGTAGCCATAATGATTGAAGATATAACGGCTGTAAGAAATGAGGTTCTTCCGACAGATGAACAGAGGGAGAAGGTTAAGATAAAGATGACAAAACAGGTCAGTTTCGGCATGAGTTTTTTAGCCGCGGCAAGTGGCACAGGCTTGAAGAAGATGGCCGATCGAAGCGATGAAAAGACTAAAAATGCCACTACAGCACCTAGAAGAGGCGATACTATCCAGCTCAATCCGATTGCAGTGACTTCCTTCCAGCAGATAGCATCAATTCCGCCCGCACAAATTCCAAATCCGACAATGGCTCCGACAATAGAGTGGGTGGTAGATACTGGAAGCCCAAGGGTTGAGGCTATATGCAGCCAAAGGCCGGTTGCAAAAAGGGCTGAGATCATGCCCAGCACAACGATTCTAGAAGAGCCTGTGTCTGGCAGCTCGATAATGCCCTTTTGAAGGGTTTCTGTAACATAAGAGCCATAGAGGACTGCTCCAAGAAATTCAAATATCGCAGCCAATACCACAGCCTGAACGATGGTGAGCGCTTTTGAACCAACGGATGTGCCCATAGCATTGGCAACGTCATTGGCTCCTATATTCCAAGCGGCATACAGCCCGAAAACCAGTGCTAAGGTAAGAAGGATTGTATCTTGTTCCATCTTATGGGTTCCTTCTTAAGGCTTCTCTAGCATCATGTGAAAATAGGAGCCAAGTTTTTCAGAGAGGTTGGAGAGCATTCCCACCTCTTGGAATATTTTTTGCCATAGATAGAAGCTTCCCACCGATAGAGTAGTGTCCTGTTCTAAGAGAGCTTTGAGTAGGGCAAGCTGGAGGACATCTGCTTCATGTTCTCGAAGAGCAACCTCTTGGATGAGGAGGCGCACTTTGGCAGCCTCAATCCCCCCAAAAGAGTATTCTATAAGGTCGGGAAGCTCTTTGACAATATCTTGAGCTAAGTGAAAAGCTTCGATATTTTTCTTTAAGAAGGCATCGAGGGGTTCAATAAAAGATGGAGGCAGCTCCAGCTTTTTCAAGGTGAGTAAAACGGAGATATTTTCTGCAGCATCTGCAAGAGAGTCTTGCGTGTCGACCATCTCCAGAAAGTCGCTTCTGGAGAGTGAGAAGAAGAGTTTTCCAGGGATGTTATTGCGAATATCGCCCTTTGCAATATCTGCCTGATGCTCCAAAGTTGAGATTTCATCGGCCAGTTTTTGCAGCTTTACATAGTCTTGGCTCTTGAGTGCTTTGAACAAGTCAGGTAGTTTTAAAACACAAGAGGCAACTTTTCCCATGTGTACCTGAAGCGGTGCAATGGGCGATTTTCCAAAGAGGTTAGTAATATTTAACATGCAATCATCGATATACCTAAATGAGAGTCTACCTCAACTGCCCCTTCTTTCCATCGAAAAACTTTAACGAGAAACTAGCTCTAGGCAACCGCAATTTTGAATCGACGTTTAAATTTAATCAGAGGTTTGATCTTTGGTTTTTGGGCTCGCAGTATCCATAGATCAAGAGCCATTTGGGCATTTAACCAAAAATCGGGTGAGGTGTTAAAAGCTGCTGCGAATTTTATTGCCATTTCCGGGGTTACACTCGCACGCTCATTTACAATGCGATTAATTACTTTATAGTCGCAATGCAGGTGGTCAGCAAGATCCTTTTGAGTAAGACCCAATGGCTTTAAAAATTCTTCACTTAAAATTTCCCCTGGTGAAGTTGGCTTTCTTTTCATAATACTCCTTATGAGTGATAATCCATTATTCGAACATCACTGGGCTGTCTGTCCCAACTAAAAACAATGCGCCATTGATCATTAATACGGATGCTATACAGGCCATCGAGGTCGCCTTTAAGGCTTTCAAGGCAATTACTTGGAGGACTCTTTAAGTCTTTAAGCTCTGTAGCATAATGGAGCATGTCTAGTTTTCTTCGTACAATCTTATGAATACTTGCCCATCCCTTTTTTCGAGGAAGCTTTCCTGAAAAAAAGAATGCTTTTGCATCATCATCTTTAAAAGATCGAATAGTCATCCAAACGAAGCCCTATAAAACGAATATACCTCATCGAGGTATATTTTACATAAATAAAATTCAAAAATTGGATCTTGAGTGCTTTGAATGAGTCAGGTACTTTCAGAATACAAGAGGCTACTTTCACATTTGCTTTAGTCGAGGTTACTAATATTGGACATACAAACAGCCCCACATTCAAACAAGAGTCTACCTCAACTGCCCCTTCTTTCCATCGAAAAATTGAGTGTCTACGTTCAATCGAAGATTTGTCTCTTAAGGGAAGTCTCTCTCAACGTGCAAAAGGGTGAAGTTGTTGCAATCGTTGGCGAATCGGGGTCGGGAAAGACAACTCTTGCCCAAGCGATTGGACAGATTTACCTTCCCGGACAAAAGGTTGAGCTTACCGGATCTGTCCGCTTTAATGGAGATGAGCTCGTTGGCCTTTCAGACTCGGCTCTTCGCAAATATCGCGGACGCGATATCGGCTACGTTTTCCAAGACCCCTATGGGGCGCTCAACCCTATTCAGCCCATCGGTATGCAGATATCTGAGAGCTTAACGCTGACCTCAGATATCTCTTTTGATGAGGCCTTTGAGCAGTCTGTGCAGATGATGGAAAAGGTTTTCCTGCCCAATCCCCGAGAGCTCTTTTGGCGATACCCTCACGAGCTTTCTGGAGGCATGAGGCAGCGAGTTGTCATCGCAACGGTTGCCCTTTTAAAACCGGACCTTATCATTGCAGATGAGCCAACATCTGCCCTCGATGCCGCCCTTCAGCAAGAGATTTTGGAGATTTTGTTGGAGCAAGTTCGCTCGGAACATGCAGGTCTTTTGATCGTTACGCACGATTTTTCGCTCGTAGAAAAGATCGCGAGCAGGGCCTATGTGCTTGATAAGGGAAGAGTTATTGAAGAGGGAATGATTGAAGAATTGTTGAGAGCCCCTCAAGAGCCGAAAACAAAAGCGCTTGTCTCCGCGTTCAGGAGGCTAGAATGTCAAGTGTAATCAAGATAGAGGATCTGCATGTCAATTTCAAGTCTCCTGTATTGAAGGGAGTCTCTTTAGATATCCCTGAAGGCTCATCGTTTGGCTTAATGGGAGAATCGGGCTCTGGAAAAAGCACTCTTGCACGAGTTATTGTCGGGGCAGTAAAGCCTACATCCGGCTATGTAGAGGTGCTTGGACAAGATCTCGTGACCTGTTCCAAAGAGGAGAAACGATGGTTGAAGCAGGCTGTTCGGATGGTGTTTCAAGACCCTGCTCACTCTTTTAACCCCCGATATCCCGTTCGAGAGCAGCTTTTAGAGATTGTGCATAATGATTTCCCAAACTTAAGCATGAAAGAGCAGGAAGAGCTTGTCGATCGAGCGCTTGTGGAGGTTGGTCTTGACCCCTCCCATACATATCGATACCCGCATCAGCTCTCTTTAGGTCAGCTGCAAAGAGCGGCTCTTGCTCGAGCAATCAGCTCTCGGCCCAAGCTTTTAATTTTAGATGAGAGCTTGTCCGCGCTTGATGTTACCGTGCAGGTGCAAGTTTTGGATTTAATCCTGAAATTGAAGAGTGATATTGGCTTAACTTTATTGTTTATCTCTCACGATATGCGGCTTGTTCGCGCATGTTGTGAATCGGTCGTAGTGTTGAAAGACGGAGTTCTGGTTCCTTGATAGTAACCTGAGTTTTTCAGAAAGATTTTTGTAAAATCGCCCAAGATTGGGAGCCACTTTGGAATCGTAAGATTATTATTTTATTTTGCACGATGACAGTATGTGAGTATAAAGCTAAAACGTATTCTATATTGATGTGCAAAACGATATTAAAATTTTTTTATTTATGCTGGAAATTGGATTTTTTGTTACGAAGAGATAACGTTTTTTATGGGTTCGGAATGTATCACAGGATTTTGCATCGTGCAGTATGCATGTGTATTGCAGTAGGTGTAGGCACTATATTTCCCATATGCGCGGAATCTATAGATGATGGCAACTCAGATTCTACTCAGATCGAAAAGGGCATTAAAAGAGGTCCTCGTGGTCTTAAGGGTGAGCAAGGACCAAGAGGACGCAAAGGTGAAGATGGACGCCAGGGTGTTGAAGGGCCACAAGGTATTCCTGGAACTCCTGGGCGACCAGGTCTGGGAGGTCCGACAGGTGCTACTGGCCCTACAGGCGCTGCTGGTCCTAACACTGGAAGTATAGTTTCACCAAGTAATCTGTATTATTGGGGTAATGATCCATATAATGCGTTTGGTGAGGTGCCTTTTCCTACCCTTGAGTATAACCAAGGGATTACAGCCAATGGAGCCGGTACTCATTTTACGGTGACGAATGCTGGCTTTTATGATGTTCAGGTTGTTTTCAATCAGGTACAAGATGCGGGTACATTTGTGGAGTTACGGATTAATGGGTCATTTGGTGTACTTGGTGATGGTTATAGACAGGATCAATTAACATATGATGAACTGGTTCTGACATGGAAAACTTTTTGCAATGCGGGCGATTATATATCAATTGATTCAAATGGTTCTCTAAATCTTCCGAGTCTTCCTTTTCCAAATCGGCGTATCATTATAACTCAATCTGGATGATGTTCTTGAGCCTTTTGCAAAACCAACGAAGTACTGTTTTGCAAAAGGCTTAGTTGATGATAGGCCAAGAAAGTGCAAACAAGAGATTTAAATCACGAGTGGCTTTCCAGATGCTGCAACAGCTCTTTTTAGTTGAGGAACGTGCTCGTCTCTGGGGCATGATCAACTTCAACAACGCTCCTAGTCCTTTGTGAGATTATCTTTGTGAAATTATCTTGGGTGGGAGATTACTTAACTTGACGCTTCTATTTATCACGCCAGATGACAAAATGTGAGTATCAAACTGCAAAGCAGTATCTCTATGGTGTGCAAGACAATATTTAAAAAATTCTAAAACAAAAATTATAATTATATGTTACGAAGAGAGAACATTATTTTTGGTGTAGTATGTATTACAGGATTTTGCTTCGTGCAGTATGTATGTGTATCGTAGGGGGTATCAGTACTATATCTCCTTTACGCGCGGAATATGCAGCAGATGACAATTCGGAATCTCCACTGATCGAAAAGGGCAGTAAAAGAGCTCTTCGTGGATTTAGGGGCGATCCAGGACCAAGAGGACACCAAGGAGAAAAGGGGCGCCATGGAGTTTTAGGACCGCAAGGTATTCCCGGAACTCCTGGACCACAAGGTCCGATAGGTAGTGGCACGGGTCCTACAGGTGCTACAGGTGCTACTGGCCCTGCAGGTGGTATAGCTAATCCAGGAAACCTCTATTATTGGGGTAATGATCTATATAGTCAAGGTGCTGGTGAGATAGCCTTTCCTACCCTTGAGTACAACCAATCGATTACAGCAAATCTAACTGGAACTGAGTTTACGGTGACGAATGCGGGCTATTATAATGTTCAGGTTGTGTTGAATCAACTAACCACTAATAGTACATCTGTGGAGTTACAGGTTAACGGGGCACTCCTTCATACCGGTGATGGCTATACGTTGGATCTACTTGCATATGATCATCTGGTTCTGACTTGGAAAATCTTTTGCAATTCGGGTGATGTTATATCAATTGTTTCAAATGGTTCTATGAGCGTTCCGTCTATTCTGTTCCCAAATCGACGCATCATCATAACGCAGACTGGTTAATGATATTGGCCTTTTGCAAAACCAACTATGCACGGTTTTGCAAAAGGCTTACTCAATCAGGGACCAAGAGAATTTAGAGTGTTTTTAGCTTCCGAAGGGGGCTTAATTGCATTTTATTTCACGAAACCGTTCTTGTGCATGCTTGCTGTGATAGGATTGCTGTTTTGAAAGAAGGCGTTCTAATCATCTAACTTAGGCGGATGGACTTGCATAGTCGTGAAATATTTTTTTCGAATAGCTGTTAACAATCCCCCACAAATTTGGAGCAATATTTTTAATCGTCTCGTCAGATATGCCCATTGCCTTTTGCTCCCAAGGGCGTACGATAGCTTCTACATGCATGGTGTGCATATGTATTTCGTTGTTAGGGTCGAACGGCTTCCCGCCAAAATAGAAATTGTTTTCTTCTAGATCTGTAACCAAGCTTTTCCACACAGATAGTTCATCGGGAGAAAGTTTTTTCATGTCTACTGTTTTACGGTATTCGATATCAGCGAGAAGGGCTTTAGTATAGATTTTTTCTTCCTCACTGCCACTTTTGAATGGGGAGCATCCATTTTTAACAATGAGTGCATAGAGCAGGTGCTGAATTTCGTGGATGATTGTTCCCTTTGCGTTATTTTCAATTGAATTAGTCCGAGGATTGATAAGGGATTTGACAAATAGCGAGTGGTGGCGCGCATAAAACCCAAAGGTGGTCGTTGTGATTTTATAGGGAGCTCCAAGAGCTCCTACACTCTCGGGAAAGCCTGATATAAAAATCTGCGCCTTCTCTCTTCTGATGAGGGCTGCCAATGCTCTCATAATTGGTTCGAGAGCTGGCATCGTAAAAAGCTCTTGGAAGGTCTTTTTTAAAATATCTCTAGCTACTTCCCGGTTTGTCGTGGCTGCATAGATAGTGTTTATGCCATTTACAATCATTGTCCATTGCACGACGGGAGTTTCAAAATAGGTATTTGCGAGTATGAGCTCTAAATCAGTTTTTATCTCTTTTGGATGTATAACAGGGTCATTTTCTATAAGAAGTCTGTTTTTTCGGCTTATGGGATCACTATTTAAATTGCCTCTACCGGCCATTTTGCTTCGATAGGATTCATGGACGGATACGAATGTATAGTGAGATGAGGGGTGACTATAACTGGCATAGCAGTTTTTTAATGCGGCTTTGATAAATGTTTTAGCTGCAAATATCTGAAGTCGATCGTTGGGGTTTATTTCAAATTGTTCGGATAACAATGCCGGGTTATCTATCACCGCTTCTAATTTTTGAAGCATCTGATGGACTTCTTGGGGATTGGACTTAGCCTTTTCTCCGAATAGTGCTGATTTGATTATGAAACTATAACCCGGATCTGTTCGCATATATTTTTTTGATAACATCGTCAAGATGCTATGGCTGCTTTTTGGCTCGAAAGCATCAAGAGTATTTCCGTATGTGTACTCTGCTCCTTCGTGCTTCTGTTTGAGCATGTATCCATCTATAAATTCTTTTATTTTTAACTGTTGACGTATCGTTAAGGGGTCCTCTTTCATCCTCAAACCTTGCGATTCAAGCTGTTCATTTAAAGATTGAGCGGCTCTCTCTAGTTTTGCCTCTTTCTCTGGGATATCTGTTCTCTGTTGTATTTGTAGGGGAACTTTTGTCTCCATGGGAGCCACAGGTTCTTGAATCCCATTTTTTCGGCTGATTTCTTCTTGCTGAATTTGGTATGGGGGAGACTCTTCTATTTTAACCGGTGGCAAAGTGTCGACCCATATTCGGATTATTTTGGCATTGTGTTGGTCAATCTTGTTATTGAGCCGAAAAACAGCATTCGATAAATCGTATGCTTGTTCGAGAGAGAGGCTGCTGGGATTGATTGTTTGAATAAAGGCGGCAATATTTCGAAGTTTGTACTCTCCAAATCCAAAGAAGGCTTTAACTTTGTCGAAAAAGCCAAGCTCTTTAGCGGAGACCCACTCAAGGGAGGGGATCCCCCCTTTTTGCGATAGCCTGAGGAGCATCCGCTCCTTATTCTGATCTTCAGGCGTCCGCAGGCTAAAGTCATGTAGAGATTTTATCGACTCGTTTACATCAAAATTCAAGGGCGCTGATTTGGGTTAATTTGTCTTCGATCTATATGCTGAGTGAAGTATTCAAGGCAAATCTGCGAAGGGTTTTCCAGGAGCTGCAATAACTTTTAGGCTGCTGTCTGGTTCTAGGTCCAAGAAGGCGCTGGTTTCACGAGCGTGCTCCACTTCGACAACAGCACCTCGTTCGAGGAATTCAAAAGCGCGGCACGCTTGTGGAACTTCATCCATCTGTGTCCCAATCATCAGATATTTCTTCCTAATCGCTTTTAGAAAGTAAATAGAGGGTGGTTTGGTATAAGCTGTTTTAGAAAGGCCTCTACAGGTATACAGAGAACATCGTTAATGAGTAGCTTTTCTGATCCTCTATAGAGTAGAAGGGCTTTTGCCATTGGATAATCTTTTATAAACGTTTGTAGCGACTTGCAATCAGACTGGTTTATCTTTGTGGAATTTTTAACTTCTATAGCCCAAATAGCATCCGGGCCATAAATTACAAAATCAACTTCTGTGCCTGTCCTTGTGCGCCAGTATCCAATTTCATATTTTGTGCGGCCATAATCGTTCCAGGCTACTATATGTTGAGCTACTAATCCTTCGAGTGCGGCTCCATCTATTTCTTCAGGCTTATCAAAAGGCCCTTTCGGGCGTAGAGTGCGAAAAATGCCTGAATCAAAAAAGTAAAACTTTGGATGCGAGGCGAGAGCTCTTTGGGCTCTTTTAGTAAAGACTGGAAGTCGAAAAGCGAGAAGAAGGTCTTCCAATATGTTAATGTAGTTTTCAACTGTTTTACGTTTTACTTCACATTCTCTTGCTACGTTTGTGACGTTGAGCTCTGAGCTATGAGAAAAGCTGATTCCCTCTAAAAAGCGTGAAAAACTTTCTAAATTCCGCACTAAGCCTTCTGATTGAATTTCTTCTTGAAGGTAGAGTCCTACATAAGCTTGAAGAACTTCCTGTTTGCTTTGAGATTCAACTACAAGCGGTAAAAGGCCATTTTGCAGCGATGATTCAAGAGAAAATGAATCTTGTAATTCTGCTGCCATAAATGGATGTAGAGTGCATTTTAAAGCACGACCTGCAAGTAAATCGGCACCAGTCTGTTTTAACTTTCTTGAACTTGATCCTGTTAAGATAAACAGTTTGTTGAGTTTTTCTTCGATCAGGGCATGGACAACAGGGAGTAGTGAGGGAATTTTCTGGACTTCATCAATGATTACGCATCGTTTGTCAGGATTTCCTCTAACTAATTCGAAAAGTCTTTCTGGATGAGCACTATACATTCTGAGTTGATCTGGTTTGAGTAGATCAATCCAAAGCCCATTTTCAAATTGATTTTTGATTAAGGTTGATTTTCCCGTGCCTCGAGGTCCAAAGAGAAAAAAACTTTGCTGAGGTGCTTGAAAGAATCTTTTAAAGTAAGTCATGCATTTTTGGCATGGCTAATGCCATATTTTCACTCATTTTGGCATTAGCGATGCCATTTTGTCAATAAACTACATGCGAATTAGAGAATTAACGGTTTCCCAGGAGCTGCAATAACTTTTAGGCTGCTGTCAGGTTCAAGGTCTAAGAATGCGCTGGTTTCACGAGCGTGTTCCACTTCGACAACAGCACCTCGTTCGAGGAATTCAAAAGCGCGGCACGCTTGTGGAACTTCATCCATCTGTGTACCGATCATTTTTTTACCATCGATGCCGCAGAGCATATAGCGCTTCTGGTTGTGGATAGTAAGCGCAGGGCTGACGACTCGGTAGAGAGGGCGTGACGGCATGGGCGCAGCTTTCTTGTGATAGGCGACAATGAGATAGCTGAATTTAAGCGAGTTTGAGTTGATGGAAGAGGCGCTTTGAATTTTACCGAGGAGTGCTGGCTTTTCATATGCACGCTGAGCAAAGCAGGTAACTTTAGATTCAAGGGCTGGACACTTTCCCGTCCAGATACATGGAGCAATAATCTGTCTATTTTCTTGCTGAAAGCGGTCTCTGAGCATTAATATATGCTTGTTTGAGGCAGGTTCCGATCGGTCGATAAAGACCATGATTCCATCATCTGTTAATCGAGTGGCACAATGAGCAATCAGTTTTTCCTGCATGTCAAAAGAGTTATTAGTCACCTCTCTCAAGCTGTAGGGAAATGCGATCAGGTCAAACTTGCCTTCAGGCAGATGGTTTTCAGGAAAGCTCCAGTAGCGGAGAGTGACTGGAAAGCCCTGTTTAGCGATGAGGTCGGCACCGAGCTCAAGCGCATAGCGGTTGGAGTCGGCCATGGTGACGTCGTTTGCACCTTTCATCAAAGCTGCAAGAGCAAAGGGGCCGCTTCCGGAACCAATTTCTAAGACTTTTTTAGGTGTATGGGAGAGTTCATTGAGCACACTTAAGGATTCTTGATAGTGGCGGATGAAATGGTAGAGAAGGTAGCTCTCAGATTCCTCTTTCGTCAGAGTGGCAGGATGGCTCTTTTCATACGCTTTTACATGGTCGACAACTTCCTTGAATTCACGCGTTTGAAGGTTGTCATTTGGGCCTGTCTTTTTTGAAAAACGTCGAAAGGTGTCCATCGCAGTGAGAAGGACTTCGTCGGTTTGAGGCTTTACGGTATTTCGCTTCATTGGATAATTGACTCGATTTCTGATTCAGAGAGTTTTTTGAATCTTCCAAGAGGAAGCGCTCCAAGAGAGAGATTGCCGATTTTCACACGCTTAAGTTCACGTACCTCAAATCCTTGAGCTGCAAGCAGCTGACGCACTTCATGCTTTTTGCCGTCGCAAACAACGATTCGAATCGTTCCCTTTCGAATTTTTGTCACCTGGACCGGTTTTACGAGCGATCCTTCAATCATAACCCCTTCAGAAAGAGCTATAAGATGCTCAGGAAGAATTTCCTTATCGACGTGAGCAATATACTCTTTAGATACTTCAAAGGATGGGTGCATGATTCGGTTAGCTAAATGGCCATCGTTTGTGACTAAAATGAGGCCAGTGGTCTCTTTATCGAGTCGTCCAACAGTAAAAAGACGAGGAACATTTGAATCGATAAGCTTGATTGCCTGCTTCTTTATCCGAGGATCAGCTGTGCAGACATATCCAATGGGCTTATTTAAGGCATAGACAACTTTTTCGGAGACCGGCTTTACCCGTTTGCCATCGACAGTAATGACATCTTTTGCAATGTCGACCATTGTTTGAGGGATCAGGACAGTTTTTCCGTTTACCTGGACGTGCCGATTTTGAATCAGCTCTTCACACGCTCTTCGAGATGCGACACCGCACCCGGCTATAACTTTACTTAGACGCTGCATAATTAATTAACTTTAGGTAGAAAGAGTATACCCTTTTTCCCATTTGTAAATCATTGGAATTCCAGTGGCTAGTTCTCGTTTTAATATTTCATCTTCCGAAAGTCCTTCAATATGCTTAATTATGGCGCGAAGGGAGTTGCCATGGGCGGAGACTAAAACATTTTTACCAGCTCGAACCAAGGGATCAATTTCTGAATTAAAACAGGGAAGGGTTCTCTTCAGTGTCATTTCCAAACTTTCACCCTCGGGCGGTGCTGTTCGATAGCTTCTTCTCCAGATCTGCACCTGCTCGGCGCCAAATTTGTCGGCAGTCTCTTTCTTATTTAAACCTTGAAGCGCGCCATACATCCGTTCGTTGAGCTCTTCGCGTAGGTATATCGGCAGCACATGCGCTTCAGTTTTAGCGGAGTAGATCTTTCCCCACTCATGCATTCTGCCTTTTGGATGCTGAATTACAGGAGTTTTGTGCGTTTTATTTTTTGAAAGGGCAAGCGTTGCAGTATTAATCGCCCGGCAAAGCACCGAACAGAAGACGACATCAAATTCGAGGTGAGCTAAAGCATCACCTGCTTGAAAAGCCTCTTCGATTCCCTTAGGGGATAGGGGCACATCGACCCAGCCGGTAAAGAGGTTGGCTTTATTCCAAAGTGATTCGCCATGACGCAGAAGTATTAATTTACCCACGATAAGCCTCGAATTTTCTCTTATAATATCGTATACTACAAATAAAGATGGAGCGCTACGCTCGTGATATATCTCGATAATGCCACTGCTTCAAAGCCCTCGGCCCAAGTTTTGTCCGTGATGGAAGAAAACCTCGATACCTTCGCCTCCATTGCCTCTCCCTATCTTTTAGGTATTCAATCGAAGAAAATCGTAGCCGATTCCTATGAAAAGGTTTTTTCACTCCTGCAGCTGCCCGAATCAAGCAGAGTTGTTTTTACCCATGGTAGTGCCGAAGCGGTCTCCCAAGTGCTCTTTTCCGTATGGAATGAATCAGCTCGTAAAAGCGGCAAGACACACTTTATTGCAACCGCCCTCTCGGAAGCTCCAGCGGTATTAGCTATGAGCTATTATGAGCCGCAAGGCGGCAAACTGCATATTACCAAAGCCTCGAGTCTTGGGGTTGTGACGTCAGATGATGTGATCCGAATGCTCTCTCCTCGAACGGTTCTCCTTTCCATTTCCTATGTTTCTGGTTTGACTGGCGTTGTTCAGCCGCTCTCTGAAATTAAAGCCCTCTGCCGTGATCGAGGGGTTTTTCTTCATGTAGATATCACCCACGCCGTTGGAAAAACCTATCTCGATCTCAAAGAGATGGATGCCGATTATGTGACGCTCTCTTTCAATCAGCTCCAAGGGCCAGTAGCCTCTGGGCTGCTTATCGCCAAAGAAAATGTTCCCCTTGCACCTCTTGTATTTGGCCAAAATGAGGAGCTTCTTCGAGGAGGGGAGGTTGATATCGCAAAGATGACAGGCTCTCTTTATGCTTTGGAAGCAACACTTTTAGATGGCATCCTCTACGCTACGGAAGTGGCAAGATTGAGATCGCTTTTTGAAGAGTCAATTTTAAGCTCCGTGCCAAATGCTTCTGTGCTTTTTCAGGACCAAGAGCGCTCGCCTCATATTACCTGCATGACTTTCCCTGGAGTCAAAAATGAGGCGCTCCTCTTCTTGCTTCAGAAGAAGGGGCTTTATGCGACCATGGGCGGAGGACTCTTTCAAACCCTCTCCGTTGCTCTTCAAGCGTGCGGAATTGACCATCAGGCATCTGAAGAGGCGCTCTCCTTTGCTTTGAGCAAAGAGACCACTGAGGACGAGGTGAAAAAGGCGGCTCTCAATATTTCAACCGCGGTGACTGAATTACGGCGCCTCTCAAAGGTATTTGTATGACATTAGACGCAGCAACAAAACTTTTTCCTTGGGCGCTTTACACAAAAAAATTGTCGAGCCGCATCGAGACGCCCTATTGCAGCGGTGTTTTTACTCAAGAAGATGCCGATAGCCGTGCTATGCATTTAGCTGTAGGGACTTCAGGGTCTTTGTCTGATGGAAATATAATTCGCTATTACTGGCTCGTCGACCCTCAAGATGGGGTCATTATCGATGCCCGCTTTCAGCTTTATGGCGACAGCGCGCTCATCGGAGCGGCTGAAGTTGGCTGCGAGCTCTCTGTTGGTAAAAACTACGACCAAGCTCGAAGAATTTCAGCAGAGCTCATCGACCGCCATGTGCAGGAGAAGGGCTCAGAGGTTGGCTTTCCAAAAGAGACTTGGGGTCATATTAACCTGATCATCGAGGCGCTCGATGAAGCAGCGGCTGGCTGTGAAGGCATTCCGCTAGCTGAAGAGTATGTTGCCCCGCCGATTACCGCTCAGCCGATTGATGTAACCGTTGGCGGTTGGCCTGGATGGCAGGAGCTCTCCTTAAAGCAGAAGCTCAAAGTGATCGAAGAGGTTTTAGATAGAGACGTGAGGCCCTTTATTGAGATGGATGCGGGCGGCGTCCAAGTGCTGAATTTGATAGAAAACAGGGAATTGATCATCGCCTATCAAGGCACCTGCACCACCTGCCACTCATCTACAGGCGCAACGCTCTCTTATATCCAGCAGGTGCTGCGTGCAAAAGTACATCCCGATCTGTTCGTCACGCCCAATTTATAGAGGTTATTTGGCCTTGTTATTGGGTGCGAGCAGCACTTTTCCTGAGGTTTTTCTCTCTTCAAGTTTCTTTTGCGCTTCAGCTGCCTTTTCCAAGGGAAACACTTGATCAATCCGCAGCTTCAGCCAGCCCTGCTTGATACCTTCCATGACCGCTTTAGCGCGTGCCATTAATTCCTCATTGGTCAAGATAAAATTAAAGAGGCTTCCTCCCGAAAGCGTCAAGGAACGACCCATTAATACATTAGGAGATATGGGATCTGCAGGGCCGCTTGAAGAGCCAAAAATGACAATATTTCCACGAAGAGCTGCAGCTTGCAGATTGCCTGGAAAGGTGGTCTTGCCGACACCATCAATGATTAAATCTGCTCCATGTCCATTGGTCAACCGTTTTACTTCGGTTGGAAAATCTTGCTTGGTATAGAGGATCACCTCGTCTGCGCCCGCCTCTTTTGCAATCTTTGCCTTTTCTTCAGTAGAAGTGGTACCCAATACTTTTGCGCCCAAATGCTTTGCCCATTGAACGAGAAGAAGTCCCACTCCGCCTGCTGCAGCATGGATTAAAACGACATCATTGGCCTTTACCTTTCGAAATTCATGAAGCAGGTACTGCGCTGTCATTCCCTGCAAGGGAAAGGCTGCCCCCTGTTCAAATGAGAGTTCTGCAGGAAGCGGGATCAAATGATCTGCAACTACAAGATTTTGTTCGGCATACGAGCCCGGCTCATGGACATAGGCAACTCGATCTCCCGGTTTGACGTTTTTAACGCCCTCTCCGACAGCTTCGACAATCCCTGAGCCTTCCAACCCTGGAATAAAGGGAAGTTGTACAGGATAGGTTCCGCGCCGTTGATAGATATCGATGAAGTTAATCCCAGCTGCTTGCACGCGGACTAAGGCTTGGCCGCTGCCCGGTTTTTCTACTTTAGTCTCTTGAAGTTTAAGGACTTCCGGCCCGCCATATTGAGTTACTTGAATTGCTTTTTGCATATAGAGATCTCCTCTGCTGTAAAGTTTATTCTTTAGCAAAGTGTGATTTCATGTCTAGCTGGTGAAGGTTAGGCTATGATTAAACGCTAAGACGCAAAGTAGAGAGTATTTTTTTCTATTTCTTTGCGTCTTTGCGTTGAATTTTTTACGAAACAAAATAGCTAAAATATTTCGGCAGAGGAGATGGTTTTTTTGCCTGAGGCCGTTCTACAGGTTAAAAATCCTTCCGGACTAATGGATTCAATAAGAGCTTCTTCAACAGTACCATCAATCTTGATGGGAAAACGGTTTCCCACCATCCATATAACTTGGTTTTGCCACTGAGTTTGAATATGTATAGAGCTCTCTTGAAGCTGCTTTTGTAGTTCCAAGCTCAATTTTTCTAAGACCTTTGCGACAGCTACTTCCTGATGAGTCTCTAAATAGATCGATGAAGCTGCGCGGGTAAGCCCCTTTGGTGCTGACTTCATCAAAACATTGATTCCAATGCCAACGATGGCCCAGCCAATCTCTTCTTGGGCATATTCGATCAGAACGCCAGAGAGTTTTCCCTTGTCTGTGATGAGGTCGTTGGGCCATTTGATGCGAGTCTTTACCCCAAAACTATTGAGAGTATCAAAGGTTGCAAGAGCTGCAATCTGTGCAAGGAGAAAGGGTGAGTTTTGATAGGCAAAGGCAAAGGTTGCATAGAGATTTTCACCGAGAGGCGATGACCATTTATTGGTATTTCTTCCCTTTCCTTGAGTCTGTTCATCTGCCGAGATGATGGTGATATGAGTGGGATCGAATTCACGCAGATTTCGTCTGGCAAAGCTGTTGGTTGAGTCTATGCTCTTTAGCGAAATACAAGTTGTAGGTAGCATGGCCTAATTAAGTCACTATACATACTCTATGTGGTCAGCTAAATATTTTGCTCGTATCGATTTCCGAGTTGTTATCATTGCTCTCCTCCTCAATTTTGCAGGGCTTTTAACTATTGCCTCATTTTCATCGAGCCTTTTAGCAGGGGATGGAGATGATAATATTTGGACTAAGGTGGTCTTAACGCAGCTTCAGTGGCTGGGCATCTCTTGGATTCTCTTCTTTTTTGCCGCAGGAATCGATTATAGAAAACTTCGAGAATGGGTCTGGGTGCTCTATGTTCTGGTTGTCATCGCTTTGGTCGGCCTCTTCTTTACAGATTCTGTCGTTCGTGTGCATCGCTGGTACCGCCTTCCCTTTTTAGGACATGCGGCGCAGCCGTCTGAATGGGCTAAAATCGCTATGGTTTTGGCTTTAAGCTGGTTTTTAGAACGGCAGTCTCGAGAGAGTCGATCATTTTTGACCTTTGTAGGCTCTATGGGGATTGTGGCCATTCCCTTTTTGCTCATTGTTAAGCAGCCAGATCTTGGAACAGCCCTCGTTCTCTTTCCAACCGCCTGTACGATGTTTTACTTTGGCGATATTAACCCAAAAGCTCTTGCGATCTTGACCGGAGGCGGGGTGGTTGCGCTTGTTGTCGTGGGGTTCATTTTTTCTGGTATTCTTCCTTACGAGAAGGTGCAGCCCTATGCTCAGTATGTGCTGAGAGAGTACCAGTATGAACGGCTCAATCCCAACACCCACCATGCGCAGGCCGCTCAAACGGCGATTGCTTTGGGCGGAGTAAGCGGTGTTGGCTGGAGGCAGAGCGAATATTGGCGGGGAGGATCACTTCCCGCTCCCTATACCGACTCTATTTTTCCCTCTTTTGGCGAAGAGTTTGGCATGGTTGGGCTAGCAAGCGTCTTGCTGCTCTATTATGCGCTGATTTTCTGCTGCCTTCAGACGGTTGCTGTTGCTAAAGATGCTTTTGGACGGCTGCTTTCAGCCGGAATTGCGGTTATGCTTGCTTTTCATGTCGCAATTAACATCGGCATGATGACAGGATGTTTGCCAATTACCGGCGTTCCTCTTGTGTTGATGAGCTATGGAGGCTCATCGATGACTGCAACCATGGCAGCCTTAGGGTTAATCCAGAGCGTCTATAGCCGTAGATTTATGTTTTAGATTTGAGTTGGTATGAAATCACACTTTTTATTTAAGCCTGGGGAATGGGTTGGAGAGGGAGAAGTCTCCTTTTCCTTTTCACCCGATAAATTACCTTTCAAGGTTCAATGGGTCATCTATGATGAATCTCAAGGAGCTATCTGTTCTGTGCAAACGGTTCGCATTGAGGGTCAGGAGCAGATGGTAAATGCCTTTAAGAGTATTTACAAAGAAGATGATCGCTTTGATATTACTCTTGAAAATGCCGATTTGGGCAGTTTTCAAGGTACGGGGCTCTTTCTAGAAAACTCAATTGCTTGGGAGTTTCACTATCCAGGTATACTTGAGGGCTATGAAATCTATGAGCGCACTTCGGATAAGGAATATACTTTACGTGCAGAGTACTGCGGAGAGGATGTTCGCACAATTATTGTTGGCCATCTGCATCGAAAATAGCCCATTCTAAATACATATTTGGAATCATTTTCCTGCAATATAGAGTGAAAACTTTATAGATTTCGTGCAGTTTGTTGAGCTTTTCTTCGGTTAGATTATCCATATGATGTCCAATGAGGGTGGCGCGAATGGCTAGTTTAAGAGAGGCCACAGGACAGTTGTGTTTTTGTTGGCGCGATGGTTCAAATAAGTCTAGGAAAGTGAGATCTGAAGAGAGTTGTTTGCAGTCGAGGGAGGGTTTAAATTCCGTGTAGATATACTTGTCTGCTGCTTCTATAGTCAAATCATTGAGTTTAAAGAGCATATCGATCATTTCAATTGTCAGTTTAGTAGGATCAAAAGTATAGGCTTCAAAACTAGTACTTTGACCTCTGTATCTTTCACCCCTATTGCAAAAGAAGATATAAGGACCAGCAATGGCGATAGCCATACTGTGTTCTTCATGACCAGTTTCTAAGATGAGTGTGTGGTTATTGTTCAATCTTATGAACATCTGTTCTGATGATTCACAAATGCCATACATGATCGAATTTCCAATTTCTTCTAGTATATTTTCGGTAAGCAGCCCCTCATCGAACCACTCTTTATGTATATATACGGCATCCTCACTAAAGGAGCTCCAAAGATCGTGCAAGAGTGGATAGATGCTTGTCGGACATGAACCCAGATTCTGAGTTTTATATCCGAGAATTTTTTCAGCTTTATCCGAACCTAAGAATTGCTCCAGAATTATTTCCCAATGCGATTTATCGATATGGTTTGGGGAGAACAAGGTTCCAATTCCTCTCGTCTGAAGATAGGATTGTATTGAGGAGTTATAGTAGCTTAAAGCTGTTGTGAGCAGAGTTGTTCCCTGCGGTGAGTATAGTTGATCAGGGTTTTGAACTTTATCAAGGATCTGTTTGAGTACATCAATCCTCTCTTTTCTTATCAGGTGTGAACATAGGGCAAATAGGTGCGTTTTATTTAATTGTTTTTCGATGGGCTCTGATACGTTCAGGATGTTATCGACAAAGGAAAAGTAAAATTTTGATGATCTGATTTCAGAGCTGAAGAGGAGGACAGCTTTTTGTACCGATCGAGTTTGGCTAATTTTAGTTATCAAATCCCATTGCTTAACCGTTACTTCTTCTTTAGATATATTGATAAGTTGGTTGAAATCTCTCTCCGAGAAGCAAGCCGTTCTTCTTGCCAAGACAAATAATTTTCGAATGGCGCGGTTGATTTTGCACTCCAGAATGCGGGCAGGATCAGTACAAGGAGCTGAAAGCTCTGTATGCGGAGGATTATACAGATTTTCATAGCAGTAAATATCTGGGGCAAAGGTAGTTACATCAGACATACTATTGGTTCACTTTTTTCCAGTTGAGGTATTCTTTTTCAATAGTATCTCGTAAAAAGCTTGTGAAAGATTTGTAGATCTGGTGCAGTTTCTCAAGCTTTTCTGGGGTCATATTGTCCATGTGATAGCCGATGAGAAGGGCCCTTATTGCAAGTTTAAGAGCGGATACGGTGCAATTATCTTTTTTGGAATCTGAAGGTTCAAAATTGTTGATGAAGGAGATCTTCGAAAGAAGCTCTTTGCAAACAAGCCTCTCTTTCAATTCTTGATAGATGAATTCATTTGCCTCTTCTGTAGCCATTTGGCTTGTCTCTTGAATCATTTTCAATAGTTTGGGTGTCAACTGAGATTGGTCGTAGGTATAGGCTTCAAAATTTTTTTTCTGGCCTTCATAAAGCTCGCCGCGGTTGCAAAAGAAGATGTATAGGCCCATGAAAGCAATGGTCATGCTATGGCCGTTGTCATTATTATCTTCGCCATTATCCTCGCCATTATCCTCGCCATTATCTTCGCCATTGTCTCCTGTTTCAATGATCAGCGGGCAGTTGGTGTATAAACGCTGATGAAGAAACTGTGGAGTTCGGCTGAGTCCATAGAGTATCGCGTTGCCAATCTCTTTTAAAATATCTTTTGTGAGCAGTCCCTCTTCAAACCACCTTGTATGGCTGGTCTGAACTTGATCCGAAAAAGAGCTCCAGAGATGATGAAAAAGGGGATAGATATAGGCGCTGTGAGATCCCTGTTCTCCTGGGTTATACCCGAGTATTTGTTTGGCTTTATTGATTCCAAGGAGCTGTTCAAGGCTCCTTCCCCAGTATTTTTCTTCCATATGTACAGGTGAGAACAGGGTAGAAGAGCCCCTCAATTGGAGAAGGGTTTTTGCTTTATTGAGATGAGCTACTTCTGCGTCGAAAAGAAGCGATATCCCCCTCTTTGAAAAGATCGTATCGGTTCTGTCAGTATGTTTTAAGGCTTTTTCGAAAAGGGAAAGATCACTTTCTTTCATCAAGGCGTTTAATAATGGATAGAGATGTGCTCGCTGTATCTCATGGTTCAATTTTTCGATTTCATGCAGATTATTTTTTGCAAAATCGAGATAAAATCGAGGGGTGTGGACCTCGAGAGCAAAGCGGCAAGTGGCCTTTTGGACGACAGGAATATCCCAAATTTTACTCACCAAGTCCGACTGTTTCTCGGAAAGATCTTTGTTACATATCTCGATTAAAAAATTATATTCATTGAGAGAAATGGCTTGAGGTGTCTGCATGCGGGAATAAAGACATTGAATTGCTTGGTTGATCTCATCCTCGCTTTGAGGGTCACTACGAAAAAGGAGGTCTGGACTTTCATCCAACTTCGGGCCTTCATAGGTTTGGGCGGTTTTTATTATGGTGCTTGTCATTGGTTTTGTTTCCACTTGAGATATTCTTTTTCAATAGTGTCTCGTAAAAAGCTTGTGAAAGATTTGTAGATGGTTTGGATCTTATTGAGCTTATTTAAAGTCAGGTTTTTGCCGTGATAGGCTATGAGGTTTGCTTTAATGGCAAGTTTCGCATTTGCCACAACACAGTTATTCTTTGTTTGTTCAGAAGGTTGGGGGAGGCTTGAGAGGCTTGAGCAAAATTTCTCTGCTTTTTTGCACTCAAGCAGATCCTTAAATTCCGTGTAGATAAATTCATCAGATATTTCGCAATCATAGCCAGATGTTGCCACGATACTGCTGATCATATCCTCATTTAAATTCGAAGGGTCAAATTTGTACAGTTCAAGACTTTGTGTTTGACCCTTATATGGGTCTCCACGGTTGCAATAGAAGAGGTGGCGGCCGAAGAAGAGCATTGTCATGCTGTGTGCCGTATCTCCCAATTCCAAAATAATAGGACGCCGTTCCTGAAATCGTTTCAATAGTTCTAGGGGAGATTTTTTGATCGTGGAGATGATGGTATCGCCAATCTCTTTTATCATTGGTTCGGAAAGCAGTTTTTCATTGAACCAGTCGGGATGATGCTCTTTTGCGAATAAAGAAAATCTTTGCAAGATTGTAGCGAGGAGAGGATAAATAGTGTTTGCAGTCGAAAATGGCTCTTTAAGTTCGACTCCAAGAAGATGTTGAGCATGAGTAGGGTTCAAGATAGATTCTACAATCTCGTGACACTGCTCTTTATTCAGGTGTGAAAATAAAAAATGTTCTCGTATGTTTTTGGGCTTAAGCGATAGTTTCGAAACTTTTTTTTGTGGTTCCTGATCTTTGACTGTAGAGCTATTCGTCAAGAGAACTCGTGAGTAGAGAGTCCTCAGTGCGTTTGTATGTTTACGCTCTGAAAGCTTCTTAATAAGGTTTGGAGGTGATGGGATTATGATAGGCCCAAAATTACTTCTAGTATTTTCTATATTTGAAATTGACATGGTACATATAATTAATTAATGTAATTGTATAGATATATTTAATTAAATACAAAGTTTAATACAGATCCGTTAATTTGCATTATTAATAAGTCCGCAATGGGGGCAGCGACTTAAAGGACCTGTTCGAGTGTTGGTAAAGCTTGCTGCGCAAAATTCGCAGCGTATTGCTGAGTGAGTATATTGAAGAATTTTTTTGCGCTCTTTATGCACGCTTCTAACCCAAGCAAGAAGGAGCATGATCACCATCGAGCCAACATAGAGCATGCAGGCAGTATCAGGTAGAATTTCAATCATGGAAGCCCGTCCTTAGTTAACAGGTTCATGAATTCCCCAGAACAGGCAAATTCCATAACTACTGTTCCGTGAAGAACATCGTGCGTGAGCTCTGGGCTAAAACGGAGTTTTTTTACTAATCGATTGGCGAAAAGCTGCAGGCGATTGTCTTTGCACGTCGCCACAGTTTGTGCATAGAGCACAGCGCCATCAAATCCTTGTACCTCTACATCAAAAGAACAGCTATTTTTTATTGGATTTATTTTAGGGCTGACAAAAAGGCCTTCAAAACAGGAGTGAGAAAAGAGGTCTGAGCCGTCGTAAATAAGTGCAAGCGGTTGGATCTCGCCTTGAAGCTTGATTTGAAGTGGAAAAGTATTCGGAGGTGCAAACTCAATTTGATCGGGGAGCTGTTTTTCCAGCAAATGAAGACCCAGCAAATGAAGACTATATGTGCCTGAGAAGTCTTTTTGAGTCATAATAGATTGCATCTCTTGAAAGAGGGAGGGATCCATTAGAGGAAGAGGCACCTGCTCATCCAAGATCTCTTTTACGTATCCAAACTGTTTCGGATTGAGGTAGTTATTTTCACTCTCGTCTCTCTCATTAGAAACTACAATTGATCCATAGGAGGTATCAAAAGTAACAAGGGTTGGAAGATGCGTCTGAGGATTTTCATCAATGGGATAGGTTTTGATTTTGATAAAGGTGATGAAAAAGAGGTGGAAAGCAAGTGACGCTAAGAGTGCAATACCAAGCAGGGAGTAGCCTTCATCGGGAGATTCATCGCGAAACAGAAGATCGAAGAAGCTCTCGTTGTGGTCACTCACTGATAGATCATTCACTTATTGTCTTAGGTGTTTCAGGAGTTTTAAATGCAAGACGTACGTGGGGAGTTACTTTTATTACTTCCGAAAAGATTTTCAAGAAGGCATCGTATTCGACTCGTTTATCGAGGGAGAGCACAACTGTCGGTTTGTTCGGTGTCGTTGGCATTTGCGAGATTACCTTGCTCAACGCTTCTCCAACGCTGCTTAAATCAACGATCTCTTTTTTCGAGCCTACATAGATGACATGGTCTTTGTCCATGATGATTGGGATTTGACAAAGGCGTGCAGGCTCATCTCTTGAAATCTCCGGATGAAGAATCGAAAGAGATTTTAATGGAAGCGTGTCGGAGGAGACCAAAAAGAAGATGAGCATCAAAAAGATGACATCCACTAAAGGGGTCAAATCAATAAGGTTATAGCACGGCTTTAGTTTCGTCTCGAAGTGCATTGCTGCCCCTCAGATATAAGATCTATAACTTCACTGGCTCCTGCTCGCATATCGACCGCGACAGATTCAATGCGGCTGACTAGCAGGTTGTATGCAATAACTGCAGGGATTGCGACAACGAGGCCTGCAGCGGTTGTAACGAGAGCAAATTCCATAGCTTCGCCAATTTGGGTCGCAGAAATTTCAACTAAGCTGCTCATGCGCATTTCACCAAATGCACGTATAAACCCTAAAACCGTACCAAGAAGGCCGATAAGCGGGGTTACGTGGGCAAGCACCGACAAGATGCGGGCATGTTTTTCAAGAAGCGCAATTTCAATAGTTCCTCGCAGCTCCATTGCTTTCATGATATCTTCACGAGAGCGTTCATGATTTGTAAGGCCTGCTCGTATGATATTTGATACAGCTCCTCCCGTCTCTTGGCAGATTTCCAGTGCTGATGCGATATTACCCTCTTGGATAGCGGGACGAAGGCGTATAAGCAGCCGCGTGGTATCTTTGTCAACACGGCGTAAATAGGCGAGACGTTCGATAAAGACTGCAACACCTATGACAGAGCATAGAGCTATGACGACGATGATCATATTCCAATCTGCAACAAGCTGTCCTATTTGTGTCCAGATGCCGGACATATATTACTCTCCATTTTTACCATTCTGAATTTCAGCAAGCTTGCGCTCAGCGAGCGCGGCCCACTGTCCACCCTTCTTTTTTACTGCATTGAGCTGTTTTACGGTTAAATCCAGCCTTCCCATTTCTTTATACACTTCAGCTCGAAGAAGCGCTGCTTGTACTCGAGCAGATAAAGCATATTCGCTATTAATTACTTGAGACAGTTCATGGATTGCCCGATCCAGCTTTCCAAGACGACGATAGCATATACTCCTTTCAATCGCCATTTCTAGAGCATACCGAGGATTTTGATTTTGCTGGGGTTGAAGAAGAATTTCGAGAGCAAGGGGGTGCTGATCCTTGGAAATAAGCTCGCGGCTTAAAAATAGTTTTGCACTTTCTAAAGAACCAATAGTGAAAGCGGGCGGAGTAAGTAGTTTTAATTTCTCCAGTTCCTGGATGCTCTTATCGAAGTCTTGTTGAGCAATAACTGCCAATGTTTTGGCATACTGGCAATCATACTCTGCTCTTTGCAGCACTTCGGGATCGGTCGTTTCTGGATTATCTTTGAGGCCAAGGGCTACATCTTCAAACCAGGAAGCGCAAGAGAGGATGCTCTCTTTCTCAAATGAGCAGTTTTTCATACGAAAGGCTCGTCTTTGTAGAGCATCAAGTTCAATAGATGAGGCTGCAAGTTGGCTTAAATAGATGCTTGGAAGATGCAGCGATAAAGGTAGAGATCCTTGAGTTGCTTCGTAGAGATGGTTTTTGGCGCTGTCGACTAAAGAGAGTGTTTTGTCGAGAGCAGAGTCAACATCATGGGTGTCGCTTCGGACTTTTCCAGCATCGAGATGGGCATTAGCCAGCAAAAGCTCATTTATGCCTAATCGAAACTGCTCTTCAGGAGTCTCTACAAGGGCCGGATCGGGCAAAAGGGGCAGTGAGCTTTTTTGTAGAATTTGCAGCTGGGCAATAACTGGGTAGGGTGATGAGGCTGCTTTAAGTTCAGAAAGCTCAGTCATGAGCTCTAAACCTAAGTGATTATATTCGGACGAGTCCATCAGCATCTGAGCGGTGTGAAACCAGGCGTGATAGAGCCCTTCATATTCGGGCGCAACTGATTTTAGGTTTAAAAGGCTTGTGTAGGCATCATGAAGCCTTCCTGCTTTGAGGGCTAGGTGCAGTTCGAGATGGCGGATAAAGGGATCAGAATTAATAAGTTCAGTTGGAAACGGCACATCGCTTCCATCGAGTATTCGAAGGTATGTGAGAAGTGCTTCAATCTGCTTTTCTAAGTGAATATCTTTGTGTGAATTCAAAGCGAGAATAGGACTAATGGTTTGCAGGAGAGCTTCTAAAGATTCGGGGTCGTAGGAAAGTGTTTGCTGCGGCAAGAGTATCTCTTGATTATGCGGGCATAAGTTAATTGCTGAATAAAAGAGCTGTTGAGCCTTCGTGGGTTGATTAAAAAATAGTTCGATTCCTAGGTGGATATAGGCTTTTGCAAGCGCCCTTTGAATAAAAAGAGAGTTATTATAATGGGTGTTGGCAGTACTTAAATTTGCGATAGCGCTTTGATACAGCCCTTTATTTAAGTCTAAGAGTCCAGACAGAAGAAGCGCTTCAATGCTGTTCATCTGAAGATGCTGGACAGCAAGCTGTATGTTACTAGCGTCCTCTTTGAGGTAGGAAGCCAAGCCAAAGTTAAACCAGTTGGTTGCATTCTCATTTATTTTAAGCGCTTTCAAAAAGCAGCTGGAGCTTAATTGTATATTCCCCTCTTCAAGACCGATGAGCCCCATAAGTTGATAAGGGTCTGCTATTTTTGGTTGATAAAGAGAAATGAGCAGGCGAAGGGTTTCCTTAGCTTCTGGGAAATTGTTGTTTTCAGAGAAGAGTACTGCTTTTTGTAAGAGCAGTTGCTGTGCAAGAGTGCGTTTTGGCTTATCCGCAAAGATAAAATCTTGGAGAGGAAGAGAGTTTAGAAATGCAAGAGCCCTGTCCGACTCTTTAGATTGTTGATAGATGGATGCAAGCAGGCAAGCAAGCCTAAGCTTAATTTCATTTCGTGCGGCAGTTGAGGTGCCTGTCGGGAAGTTTTCTTGTTCTATATATGAGTATAGCGGGAATAAAATCAGTCGCGCTTCATCAAGCTTTCCTTTTCGAAAAAGGTCCTGGCCAGATTGAAGTTGTTTCCACAATAGTTCATCTCTATAGCGTATAAGAGCTGCAAAGCGATCGCGATAGGTTTCAGGGATATCGTTGCTGCTTTGGAAAAGAGATTCTATCATCTCAAGCTGTTGGAAATGTTCCGCTTCCAAAATTTTGAGAACAAGTTCAAAGGATTGAGGTTTGTTTTTCGAGAGCTCTTTAGCTCGATTAAGTATGTCATCGAAGGAATCGCTATTTTTTGAAAGAAGGGCTGAGATGACTTCAAGCTGTTCAGATTCAGTTAGATGTTGGAATGAGAAGCTATTGAAAAGGCGAAAAGAGCTGTCCAGGCTCATCCCCACTTCAATGGATTCGAGTATTTTTTCCTGTTCGCTTTTGCCTTTGAGAAAGAAGCAGAAGAGGTTCGTGTGGATCAAAAGAGCTGCGAATACTGCCTTTAAAATAAATGATGCCTTCACAAGATCCTTAATCGATTATTCTTTTGTAGTTTACCTTATCACTACTTTTTCTGTTTTTTGCAAAAAACCTGAAGCCTTCTCAGCTCAGTTGAACAAGTTTGAGTGGTAATAAGTTGGTCGACGATTGGGGTATTTTGCCTTAAAAAAGGAGCGATCTGGCCCAAATTTTAATCAAAAACAGGAAAAAAATTGCAAAAATGTTGCAGAATATATGCAAACCCATGTAAGTATGGGTTGTTAACACTCTAGACTTTATAAGGAGGAGTTTATGGCCCTTAATCACACTACTCAAGAAATGCGTGATTTGCTTTGTGGTATCGCTGTTGACCTCGAAAAGGCATCAAGCGGCAACAAGGCTGCTGCTCAGCGCGTACGCACTGGCACAATCAAGTTAGAAAAAACAGCAAAGAAGTTCCGTAAGGAATCAATCAATGCTGAAAAGAGCGGACAAGGCCCAAGAAAGCAAGCTAAAAAAGCTCATTCTAAGCCAAAAGCTGCTAAAATGAAAGCGAAGCCAAAAGCGAAGATGGTAAAGCACGCTCATCATAAGCGTCCTACAGCTAGACTTCCAATGAAGAAATTCTAATTTCTTCCGGTAGTTCTACCGGATGGTTCCAATTAAAGATGTGGGGAGATTGAGTAAGCTTTAGGGCTTGCCTCAAATCTCCCCTTTTTGTTTTCTCGTGTTCGCATCGATAACTCAATAGTCAAAAACAGCGTTAGGATAGACCTAAACTGCAAATTAAACGCAAAGTCGCAAAGGTGCGAAGGCGCAAAGGAGAGGCAGTTTTTATTATCTTTCTTTGCGTCTTAGCACCTTAGCGACTTTGCGTTTAATTCTACCATCTACTTATGGGTGATAGGATGCGGGCAGGGGCAGGGTAGAATGAATTCCTTAATTAAGTTATCATCGTTTTCAAAGGTGTGCAATGGCAAAAGAGACGCTGACAATTACAGACTATTCGGATAAAGGCACAGGTCTTGCCACTTTTGTACGGCCAGATGGTAAAACATGCGACGTTGAAGTGCCCTTTACCTTAGTTGGTGAAAAGGTCGAGGCTGAAATTTTCAAAAATTCAAAGAAAAAACCTTGTGCATACCGCGCCAAAGATCTCGTAATTCTTAAAGAATCTTCCAGTCGAATAACTCCTCGCTGCCCCCATTTTGGATTATGTGGAGGCTGTTCTTTGCAGCACATGACATATGAAGAGCAATTGAGGTGGAAAGAGGAGAAAATCTTTACTCTTTTTGCACCCTATCGAGAAACAGTACAGTTTCATCCCATTATGGCTGCCGATTCGCCTTGGGGATATCGTAATAAAATGGAGTTTTCTTTCGGGCAGGATGCTGCAGGAAAAAAGTTTTTAGGGCTTATTATTGGAAACTCAAGAGGACGAGTTTTTGACTTGAATGAGTGCTATCTCATTGATCAGTGGGCAGTAGACTGCTTATTGGCCGTGAGAAGTTGGTGGCACGCCTCTTCCCTTGCAGCATATTCTCCTAGGAATAATGAGGGTGCGCTTCGGAATTTGACTATTCGCACTGGAAAGACATCGAACGATAAGATGGTAATCTTGACTGTTTCAGGGCGTCCTGAATATGCAATCGTAAAAGCCCAAGTCGAATCTTTTGTTGAGGCAGTTAAGGCTCTTCCTGCTGAAACATTGTCTATTGTTTTGCGTATTCACCAGGCAATCAAGGGACAGCCGACCCAGATTTTCGAAATGATACTATCGGGGCCTGATCATGTGAGGGAAACGATTCATGATTTGAAATTTCATATAAGCCCTAATGCCTTTTTTCAGCCAAACACACTTCAGGCCTCTAAGCTTTATGAACGAACGCTTTCTCTTGCGAATTTGAATAGTTCTATGACTCTATGCGATTTGTATTGCGGTGTAGGTGTTTTTGGGATGCTTGCAGCTCAAAAGGTGAAAACCGTCTACGGCATCGAGCTCGATCACGATGCAGCCTACGACGCTCGAGTTAATGCTGAACGGTTAGGTATCTCTAATTTTACCGTTCGCCGAGGCGATGTGGCAACTGTTCTTAAAGAGATGGCGCTTGAGGGCCTCCAATTGAGGCCGGAAGTTGTGCTTGTCGATCCTCCAAGGGCGGGGCTTGGTCCCAAGGCAGTAGAAGAAATTGAGGCATTACGCCCTAGTACCTTGATGTATGTCTCCTGCAATCCAAAAACACAGGCAGAAGATGTGCTTCTTTTGTCTGAAAAGGGATTTAGGGTGACCGATATTCAGCCTGTTGATCAATTTCCGCAGACGCCGCATGTAGAAAATATCCTCCGTTTGGTACGATAGCTACTTTCATATTAGTTTGAGGTTTTATGTATTTCTTTTTAGATGCTCAACCAGCTCAAGCGAGTCAAGGTCAAGTAGGCCAAGGGTTTGAACAGACATTTATCATGCTTGCCATAGCACTCATCTTTTTCTATTTTATCCTCTGGCGCCCAGAGCAAAAAAAGAAGAAACAGGTCGAAGAGCTTCGCGCTGGCATGAAGAAGGGCGATCGAGCAATGGTTGCAGGAATTGTGGGCGAAGTGGTCAAGGTAAACGCAGATACGGTCATCTTGAAGATGGTTGAAGGGGCCAAGATCGAAGTGCTGAAAGCTGCGATCTATGATGTTCAGCCTCGAGCGAATAGCGATAAAGCTGAAGAGAAAACCGCAGAGTAGTCTTAATAACAGGGCTTATTAATTAGGCCCTGTTATCTCTTTTTAATTGATTTTTTATACTAATAATTATTATTATAATTACTAATTTATAATTATGGTATAGTATGAGTTTTACTCCTCTTAAAAGATCACTTATTGAAAAGCCCTATCCTGAAGAAAAGTGGTATAAATTCGAAGAAGAGAGCATTGTCCCTCCGATCTTTAATCCGAAACAAAATAATGATCAAGAATCTTTATCCATCCCGATAGATGGGATACTCTTCTCCATGCCAATAAACGAAATTTGTCAAAATGAAGAGACGATCAAACTCTATTTTTCAAAAGTTGTTCGTCATCGGTTAAGTAAATCTTTAACCGATAGCCAGCTTTTTGAGATCAGGCGGACGGAAAATCGTATTATCCAGCTTGTACAAAAACAATTTGGAGAAAACGGTGAAAAGTGCCTGACCGCTATCAGAGAAGATATTGAAAAATCTTTTAAATGCTATTTAATTATTCTCAACGATAAGTTGACAACTATATCGCATAAAGATCTTTTTGGTGATCTCAAGTTGGTCAAGAGCGTAATTGAGCGGCTGCAGAACTGCCTCAATCCTAAGTTGCTCACCGTAACACAGTACGGCGTGTTGTCCTATAACCTCAATCGAATACAAACAGCTCTTGAAATGAACCGCAAGGAACAATTGTCAAGTCTGCTGAAAGACGAGGTATCAGAGAAGGAAATTTTTAAATCTGAAGAGGTACTTTCAGAATCAATTGAGCTCCTTTTTAATCATCTGAAGCAAAATCCACAAGATCGGGAAAAGGGGTACAAAACCTTGAATACCATTTTGAGCATTGTGAACAGCTGTGAAGATATCGGCTTAAAACATCGAATTCAGAAGCTCTTTTTCAAAGGGTATAATGAACTTAATCAGCCCATGAGCATCTTTTCGTCAAAATAAATAAGGTAATTTATGAGTGATAATCCTCTTAAAAGGAAGGCGTTTGTAGAATTTCCCGATTCTGAAAGCAAACTATATAAGATTGTAGATTGCCCTGATAAATTATGGGGAGTGGTCTTTGAGAATAATTTTACCGATCTTAAATACCCAAAAAGTTTACCCATTCTTCTGGATGGGAAAATATGCTCTGTAGCTCTTCATGAGATTTTCCAAGATTCAGAGTCGCTTGAATTTTATTACTCAAAACTCATTCGTTATCCTTTTTGTACACTTGTACCCCAAAATGAACTTGATGTGATCCAGCGTACAGAAAGTCGTATGATGCAAATCGTGCAAGAGCGGTTTGGCATGGAAGTTGTAAAGAGCATGAAAGAGTTTAAAAATATAATTGATCTTTCCTATAGAAATTATGCTGTTATTTGCAATGGGTTCTGGGCTACGTGGACGCACGAACAGCTTTTTAGTAACTTTAAGCGTGTACAAGCCTCAATCAGAGGGCTTGAAGATTTCATCAAAAGAAATAATCAATCCCACTATCTGACCAATGTGGCAGCAATTAACCTCGAACGCATTAAAAAAGCACTGGAAGATCTGCAAAACGAACCTGATCTTTGCGACATCGAAGATAACCTGTCCTCTCTACAGTTATATCAGCGCGAGTCCTATTTTATAGTGAAAAATGGTGCCTGGTATACATGCTATGAAGGGGAAGTCTTTAAGTCGGAAGAGACGCTTAAAGGCTGTATTACGGAGTTATTCAAGCATTTAGAACGCAAAAGTCAAGACCAAGATAGGACGTCTAAAGCCTTAAATCACATTTTAGAACGTGTTAGAAAGGTTGATGATAGTACCTATCAGACACGAATTTATAATTTTTTTAACAGTTTCATTCCGAATTAACAAACACGTCCATCTTTTCGGTGGACGTGTTTGTAGACATTAATCTTTCATTCCAAGCAAGAATTCGACGTTGCTGTTGGTCTTTTTTAGTCGACCCAAAAGCAAGTTCATAGCATCGATCTGTGAAAGGTCAGCGATCGCTTGGCGCATCATATAGATCTTTTCAAGCTCGCCAGGATGGTAGAGAAGCTCTTCCTTACGTGTTCCGCTCTTGAGAAGGTCGACAGCTGGGAAGATACGTCGGTCGGAGAGAGGCCGGTTGAGCACAAGCTCCATATTGCCCGTACCCTTGAACTCCTCAAAGATAACCTCATCCATTCGTGAGCCTGTCTCAATAAGCGCTGTCGCAATGATCGTCAGCGAGCCGCCCTGCTCAATGCTTCTTGCTGAGCCGAAGAATCGCTTTGGCTTATGGAGCGCGTTGGCATCAATACCGCCGCTCAAGATTTTGCCAGAGTGCGGCTGCACAGCGTTGTATGCACGAGCAAGTCTTGTAAGAGAGTCAAGGAGGATGACGACATCATGGCCATATTCAACAAGGCGGCGAGCCTTCTCGATGGTCATCTCTGCAACTTGAACGTGGCGCTCTGGGGGTTCATCAAAGGTTGACGATATGACTTCACCCTTGACGAGGCGTTCCATATCGGTCACCTCTTCAGGACGCTCATCGATCAAGAGAACCATCAAGATGATATCTGGATTATTTGCAGCAATGGAGCTGGCAATATTTTGCAGGATAACCGTTTTACCCGTTCTTGGAGGCGCAACGATGAGAGCTCTCTGGCCCTTTCCAATGGGTGCTACCAAGTCGATGACTCGAGCGGTAAAGTTCTCCTTAGTCGTCTCCATCACAATTCGTTTGCTTGGATAGAGCGGAGTTAAGTTCTCGAAGTGAATACGCTCTTTTGCTTTATCAGGAGCTGTATTGTTGATTCCGTCAACCTTAATCAGAGCAAAGTATTTTTCCTTGTCTCTTGGCGAGCGGATAGAGCCGGAAATGGTATCGCCCTTTTTCAAGTCAAAACGGCGGATCTGGGCAGGCGAGACATAGATATCTTCAGCCGAGGGCAGGTAGTTGTAGTTTTGCGAGCGGAGAAATCCGTAGCCGTCGGGAAGAATTTCAAGAACGCCTTCGCCATACAGCTCTTCATTGGGGCGCTCAGAGATTACTTTAACGATCTCAAATACCATTTGAGCGCGCGTTAAAGATCCTAGATGCCTCAAGCCAATTTGCTTAGCATAGGCGTTGAGCTGGTCAATGCTCATGCGCTGCAAGTCGGCAATGTAGGTGATGTTATGAGGTGCACCGGATTGGGGTGCATCTGGATTGGCTTCAGCAGGCGTTGCTTCCGATACGCTGTTTTGAGTAGCTGCATCAGACATTGTTTCTTGTTCTTGATAGGGCATATTTTCTTCCTGATCCATAAATGAGCTAACTAATTGGTTGTAAACCTAAACTTTAGGTTGTAAGGGTTTCATATAAATTTTTTACCTGGCTTTTCAGCTCATCGAGCGTACCAAAATTGGTAAGCAGGTAATCACATAGTACTGCTTTATCTTCATCGGGCATAAAGCGCTTTTGCCTAATCTTTGATTCATCAGTTATTGGTTGACTTCCTTGAACGAGAATTGTTGTATCAAACCAGTCGGCAAAGGGCGTTTTACTTTCAAAAAGTAGAGGGACTTCGGCAACGAAAAGGGAATACTCTTCAACTACTGCTTGCTGCCACGCCCTTTTCATTATATCGAATACGTAGGGGTGCACTACTGATTCGAGAAGTTTTAGCTTTTTTTCTGATGAAAACACAAGTTGTGCCAATTTCTCACTATTAATTTTTCCATCCGAGAGGATGTCTTGCCCAAAGAGCTGCACTACTTCAGCGATTAATTGAGGGTCGCTTTCATAAGCTTGCCGTACACACTGATCAGCATTGAAGGTGAAGGCTCCGCAATCGGCAAAGAACCTTAAGGTGGTGGATTTACCTGATGAGATCGAACCGGTAAGACCTACTTTGGTTGCAAAGTTCGATTTATCCACATTCGATCTATCCACAACTTTAACATTCTCCCCAATTTTTTCCAAATTCGATGTCAACATCGAGGGGAACTTTTAAGTTCATAACCGATGACATGAGTTTGGGTATATGCTCTTTAAAGAGCTCTCTCTCTTTTTCAGGAATTTCAAAAAGCAGCTCATCGTGGATCTGCAAGATCATAAGCCCTTCGACCTTTGCATCTTTCATCCAGCGATCGATGGCAATCATAGCAAGCTTAATAATATCGGCAGATGTTCCCTGGAAGGGTGTGTTGACCGCCAAACGCTCAGATGCTGTGCGTATCATGCTGTTTGAGCTTGAAATATCGGGAAGGAGACGTTCTCTGCCTGTAAGGGTTGTTGCCCGTCCTGTTTTATGCGCTCTTGCTTTCAACTCTTCAATAAATCCTTTAACCCTTGGATAACGGGCAAAATAGTGATCGATAAAGAAGGCAGCTTCACTTATCGGTATTTGGAGTTGCTGTGAGAGGCCGTACGCCTGCTGTCCATAGATAACTCCGAAATTAACCGCTTTGGCTTTCCGCCGCATATCGTTCGTCACTTGATCGAGAGAGACTCCGAAGAGTTCGGAAGCTGTAGCTTTATGAACATCTTGGCCTGTCTGAAAGGCTTTCAAGAGATTGGGATCTTCGCACATATGGGCTAAGATCCGAAGTTCGATCTGAGAGTAGTCAGCAGAAAGAAGGATCCAGTTTGGTTTTTGGGCCTGGAAGCTTTCACGGATTTTTTTGCCAAGTTCTGTGCGGACGGGGATATTTTGGAGATTAGGATCGGAGCAGGAGATTCTTCCAGTCGTAGTTCCCGCCTGATGAAAATGGGCGTGCACTCTTCCAGTTTCTGGGTTGACCATCGTTGGAAGAACTTCCAGGTAGGTTGACCGAAGCTTTTCAAGTGAGCGGAAAGTCAATAGCTTTTCTGCGATTGGGTGGATGCCCACAAGTGTTTCAAGGACATCTTGGCCGGTAGAATGGGAGGTTTGTGTTTTTCTTCCCTTTGGCAGCTTCAGCTCATCAAAGAGCACAACGGCCAGCTGTTTTGGGGAGGTGATGGTAAATGGATGTCCTGCCAATTGAAAGATTTGGTCTTCAAGAACAGAGAGCTCTTTTTGAACATAGTGTAAGAGCTCATTGATCATGGTGGTATTGATATAGACCCCCACCTCTTCCATTTTTTGGAGGATGGGAAGAAGCGGCATCTCAATATCATTAAAGAGGGGGTCGAGATGGCGCTTTGAAAGCTCGGCCCCTAGTTCTTCATAGAGTCTGTAGGTGTACTCGACATCATCTCCGCAGTAGCGGGCCACATCCTGAATTGGCGCCTTATCCATGGTGGTTTGGTTTTTACCTGTGCCGATCAAGCTTTCAATAGTCGTCATCTCTTTATGGAAGTACTTTTTAGCAAGAACATCAAGGCCATGGCGTCGTTCATGGGCATTGAGAAGGTATGAGGCTAAAAGCGTGTCAAAATAGGGCGTAAGCTGTTTGATCCCGAAGTGGTTGAGGATGTGCAGGTCATATTTTAAGTTGTGCCCGATGAGAGGACGATTGGCTAGAAGTTCTTGGAGGTAGCTGTGCAGGTATTCAGATGTTGGAATGTAGTATACTTGCCTAGAGTTTAGGCATAGTCCAACGCCTACAAGCTTTGCTTCCCACTCATTTAAACTTGTTGTCTCGCAGTCGACGCAGAGAGGGTTTTTCCCTCGCAGCTTTGGCAGGGCATTTTTTAATTCTTCTTCTGTTGAGAGGATGTGAAGCTCAGATTGTGTGGGAGCTTCCATTTTCTCCCCCTCCATCATCGAGAAAAATTCTTTTTCCTTATAAAACTCATTTAAAGCAGGCTGTGAAGGCTCTTTCCAGGCATACCAGGAAAGATCATTAGGGATTGGAACGGTATCGATTAAGGTGACCAGTTTTTTTGAAAGGAGTGCTAGGCTCTTCTCTTTTCGAATAGTCTCTCCCCGCTTTCCGCTGATTGAATCTGCGTTATTGAGTATGCCGTCTAAAGATCCATAGGTTTGAAGCAGCTGCAAGGCGCCTTTGGGCCCAAGTCCTGAAACGCCAGGGATATTATCCGAGCTATCACCTGTGAGTGCGAGAAAATCACCTAAGAGAGAAGGAGGGATGCCCCATTTCTCTAGAGCCTTTTTTTCATCGATGACTTCAAAATCATGCATGGGGTCGATGATGTGGACTTTGGGGGAGACAAGCTGCATCAAGTCTTTATCGGCAGAGCAGATGGAGATCTCTTCTTTATCTTGTCCCCATTTGGCAAGGGTTGCAATAGTGTCGTCAGCCTCTACTCCAGATATATTTAAAAGGGGCAGGCCAAAGAGCGTGCAAAAGCGTTTTGCCTCTTCGATCTGCTTAATGAGCTCTGGAGGAGTCGGTTTTCTATGCGCCTTATATTCAGGGTAGATATCCAGGCGTGCCCGCTTGTTGTCAGGGCCGTCAAAGACCGCGACTGCGTGTGTGGTAGGACAGAGTTCTCTCAGCTTTACTAAAGATCGTATAAAGCCGAAGAGCGCACCCGTAGCCTCTCCCGATTTGGTTGAGAGGCCTCGGATTGCAAAAAATGTACGATAGATGAGCCCTGAGGCATCAATGATTGAAAGCACTTGGTCGCCGTTACTTCTGTAATCCTGAAGGATGGTACAGATAAAGCGCTTTGCCAACAAGAGCCGGATCAATATCGCCTGGAAGGCGAAGCTGATGTTTGATAGTTCCTTTGAGAGCAGATGTTTCTGAACCAAAAAGGTCTTCAAGGAACGAGCCGGTTGAAAGCTGCACAACTTGATAGCTGTCTCTAACACCGAGGGATGTCGCCATCATTTCGAGAACGGAAAAGTAGGAATCATTGATTTCGTCAATATAGCCCTTGGCTAATGCTTGATCAGCTGGGAATATTGAAGCGCCAATTTCTGTTAGAATGGGTTTGGTAAGGCTTGTTCTGGCAGAGGAAACTGTGGTTATAAATTGATCATATAAGCTGTTGATTATGTTTTGAATTTGAACTTCTTCGTCTGGCTTCCAGGGTCTGAAAGGGTTCAATTCATCTTTATTGGTACCTGCAAAGAGAGTGACAGACTCGATTCCGAGGCGGTCCATAAGCGTTGTAACGTTAAAAGCTGTTGGCATGATAACTCCAACACTTCCAACAAGTGATGACTTTGTAGCATAAATTTTATCTGCTGCACAGGCTATATACATTCCGCCAGAGGCGCAAAGACCATCTACATAGGCAACTACGGGGATATTTAATTTAGCTTTATATTCTTTGAGAAGTTCACAGATGCCTGCTGCGTCATCTGCTGTGCCGCCAGGGCTGTCGATGTTGAGAAGAAGCGCTTTTACTTGACCAGGTTTTAAATCGCCATCGATGGAATCAACGAGGAGTTTTCGAATCTCATCGCGCTTAAGCTGACTGCCGAGTCCAATAATTCCATGAATGTCGATTTGCAGAATTGTTGGGGCAGAAGTTGAAAAACTTTTCATTTTCCAGTCGTGGTTTGGCAGAACTTGAGAAGTTGTCCATTTCGACGCTGTGCTGGAAGAGCCAAATATAAGTCCAAACCCAGTAAAAACAATCAAGAGTCCAATTGCAAAACCAATTACACGGAAGAGTGTTTTGAGGGTGGCGCGTGTAATATCTTTTCGAAGTGATTCATCTGATGACATAGAAAACCTAAAGCAATTTTAAAGCCACGCTACGCCATCCTCTAGTTTTTCCGCTAGAGGAGATTTTTCAAATGAAGTATAGTATTATACAATCAAGAGTCTCTTTCAAAAGACTCATAAATACTACGGATTGAAATATGTATCTTTGGAACCCTTTGAATGTCGTTGACGGTGAAGCCAGATGGTTTTTACATGTGATTGCGTGGATCTTTGGGGGTTGGCTTCTTCTTAACTGCGCCCATTTTCTTGCCCGTAAGTTTCTGCATAAAAAGCATCCTGAAGGCTTCTTCTGGTTTGAGATGGTGTTTCAATCCTGTTTTAAGCCCTTCGTGGTTTTTATCTGGTTTTTTGTATTTCTTGAGGGAATCGATGTTGTTTGCGACCGCTATCTCTCTGATGTGTTCAAAAAAGAGGTCCACTTGATAATTAAACTTGTAGGACTTCTCGTCATTGGCTGGATACTTCTTCGGTTGAAGAGCCGAATTACAAGGCATATGCTTGCTAAAGTCCGCCATGACGAGGGCCGCGGCGAGCAAGATACGATCACGGTCATCTCGAAGCTGATTTCGGCAATTATCTTCGTTTCATTATGCTTAACAGCTCTCGATATAATGGGCGTCAGCCTCACGACACTTTTGGCATTCGGAGGAGTATCCGGTCTTGCAATCGCTATTGCGGCTCAAGAAGTTATTGCCAATTTTTTTGGCTCCTTGATGATTCACATTACTCGCGCTTTTCGTATCGGTGATTATATCGTTCTGACCGAGCAAAAAATCGAAGGGTATGTCCGCCATATTGGCTGGTATCAGACCACGGTTGCGGCCGATTCGACACGTCTTTTAGCTATTCCCAACTCCATCTTTACCAAAGCGATTGTTGCTAACCGAACGAGAATTTCTCACCGCCTTCTCGATGAAACAGTTTCTGTTAGCCTTGATGACCTTCCCAAAGTTCCGGTAATTATTAAACAGATCAAATTGCATTTGAAAAATCATTCGGCGCTTGATAAATCTGAGAAGATGAATGTCTGGATCCGCAGTGTGAGTCCAACGGGTATCGATATCGGTCTTTTTGCTTTAAGCCACTATTTGGATGAAGAGCAATTCTTAGAGCTTCGCGATACGATCTTAATTTCTATGGTTAAGGAAGTTCTTGATGCTGGCGCCAAGCTCGTCAATCCTTCGTTGGTAGCGCTTCACTCTCATCAAGGATCGGAATATTAAAGCTCGAGATTTTTCTTAAAAAAACAAATTAAAACAGGATCCGTTTCGCGGGCAGGATCGCCTTCGGCGGCAGGATCAGGAAAAGAGAGTTGCTCTCTCATCGACTCACCCTTCGCAGAATTTGACCGTCTCTTTTGAGATCTTGCCTCAGCCCGACTCAAAATTGATCAGCGATCTTCGGCGTTTGGTGAGTGATGAAGATGCGCAGGATCTCTTCGGATTCCAGTGCCAAAAAGATGGTCAAAGTCCAGTTATGACGCTCGCGGCTCCAAATTGATGCTGATCGATTCGATGGAGTACCCGCTCTTTTTACCATGATCGAAGCTGACAGATATGCTATTTTGGCCAGGCAGCAGTGCATCAGTGATGTCAAAATAAGCGTTTGACCAGTAGGCGGGAGGCCAGGGGAACCAATAGGCTGAAAAGGCAGAAACGATCACTTTGTCATTGACCTCGATCGTGATGGAAGGATAATCTGGCACACCCCTCGTCGGTCCAAACATATGCGTGAGACCTAAAGTTGCCTTCTGAAGAGGGCCTTCCTTGTTTTCAAACATAACCGTAATTCTACTATCGTCTTCCGTCATACATCTTCTGCGACCATACGGATAGAAAGTATTGTCGCCACCATCAAGGAAGCCACCTTCGTCGGTATAACTGACCCCAGGAGCAGAGGATACCCACACATCATTCGGTGAACTTGCAGCATCGCTTGTGGTTGTAATCTCTGGGTAATTCAAATGAACGACAAATAGAGCTGAAAATGCCTCTGCAAACAAACCGCATGCTGCCATTAAAGCAAATAAGAATATTTTCATAATTCTGTTTAAAATGTTTTAATATTAATAATAGCTATTTTGATAATTAATTGTATAATTTATTCAGCTCTTCAATTTCAGCATCCAGGTAGATACGTGCATCGGGATTTGGGTGCATAATACTTGAAAGCAGATGCGTAAGATCTCTTTATAAGAAAAAATACTTGTAAAAGGGCTATCGGATAGAAACAAGCGGCATGTTGGCAATAGAATGCGAACCATGATGTGTATATATTCAAATATGCTATGCTACCATTAGTTTTTTGAGCATTCGAGATGGAGTCTCTTCTAGCGTGGCTTTCGGCAAATGCCGACCACGCATACATTTGGATATTTTTCCTACTCGTCTTAACGGGCTTGAGTATACCTATCAGTGAAGATTTGATGCTTATTGCAGCGGGAGTTTTAGCTGGAACCGTGATGCCTGAATACACAATTCATCTCTTTTTAGCAGTTTTTTTAGGCACCTATTTTTCTGACAATATTGCCTATGGTTTAGGCAGGTTTTGCGGCAGCAAGCTTTGCAACTTTGGGTGGTTTAAACGAGTATTTGCGCCTGAGAATATGCAGTTTTTGAACCAATTTTTACATCGTTATGGCGCCTGGACGCTCTTTTTTGGCCGTTTTATTCCCTTCGGCGTTCGAAATGGGATATTTATGACGGCTGGATTTGGAAAAATGCGCTTTGTAACCTTTATGCTGTGCGATGCTGTCGCTTGCCTTCTCTTTACTGGACTGATCTTCTTTGCGGCCTATTCTATTGGGCATAACTATGAATTCCTCATAGACTCCCTGCATGTCGCAGGCTTAATTTTGCTCGGAGCAGTTGTGATCATCTCCGGCACGCTCCTCACCCTCTTCTTTAGAAAGAAATATGCTGTACGAACTGCTTCGTAATACCCCTAATATTCTATCCGGTATCCGCTGTCTCATGGCTGTATGCTTATTGATTAATCCCGATCTTCTTTCAGTGAGATATGTCGTTATCGGTGCCATGACCGATTTATTTGATGGCTATTTAGCTCGCCGCTGCAGTTTTTCAACCCGCCTCGGCACATGGCTTGATCCGTTAGGAGATAAGCTCTTTGCCATAGCTGTGGTAGTAGCGCTCTTGATCCGCTCGCAAATCTCTTCTTTGCAAATTGCAGCTCTCTTTTCACGAGATATCGCCCTCATTTTATTTTCTCTGGAACTTCTCGCTATTGGCAAATATGGAAAATGGAAGGTGCAGTCATTTCTCTTCGGAAAATGGGCCACAACTCTTCAATTTTTGATTTTTGTGCTGATAATCAGCGGGAAACAGGATACGACAATACTTTTCTGGCTGATGGGTGCGCTTGGCCCCCTTTGCCTTATCGAGCTCAATGTTCTTTTGGGCCGGAAAGCAAAACAGTAAGAGATTGTTTCTTATTTTTTTCACCACAGAGATCACAGAGTACACAGAGTTTTAAAGCACATTGCTCTCTTCTGTGTACTTTGTGATTAAATTTTTAATATGAGTTTAGAAGCCTTGAGAGTACCAATGGGGCTTTGTCATTCTCGAGTTCATCTCAGTTCTCTTTTTTGCAAGGAGCTGTTGAGTTTTTTTAATTTCAGAATCAGCATTAAGATACTTTAAATTTTCACCGAATGTAGAGAGCTTTACCTCCCCAACTTCTGTTCCAGTGATGGCTGAAGCAACCGAACCGAGTACCACTATGGGGCTTAACATTGTAATGACAGGAAGTGTCACAGGAAGTAAGAGGGTTGAAAGGGGATTGTTAGGGTTTAAAGGAAGAGAGTTAGTCACAACAGATTTCACTCCTTTCCAAGCCTTTGTGACTTTTGGGTCAGCTTTGATAATCAGCCCAGACTCGTCCGTGTGTTTCCACATGCTATCATAGTCTGTGCAGGCATCAAATTTTTCGATTATTTTTTTTGCTGTTGCCTTAATCGTATTAATAAGTCGAGCACGTGTCAAGTTTGTTGAAGATTGGTTTTCTTTGGTTACTAAATTGCCATTGGAATCAGCGGTTAATTTAGTTTTAATTGTTTCTTTTATCTTTTTGGTAATTTGAGTTTCGGTATAGTTCATTTTGTCATATTCTGAACGAATTCCATCAACGATGGAATCAAGAAGGGTAACATTCTTTTCCATTTGCTCATTAGTGAGTACGACTGAATTATTAGTAATTTTAGTCATGCAAATTTTCCTTTAGTTAGTTAATTAAACAAATTAATTATATCAGCAAAATTAGTATTATGTCAATTCTAATTAGGATAAGAGATTTTAAAAATTTCACTCTCGCTGTCTTCTCAGAGTGAATTTTTTTAATGTTTAAGCAGGCGTGAGTTCCGGTTCACCATCAGGATGCTTTTGGTCGCCAGTAAGGCACTTGGTAAACTCTGTGCCGAGCGAGCGAACAGCTGCAATCCAGACAAACATAACGCCAACTAAGATGATTCCAACGTAAGGCGCGCTTGCTGAAAGTGTTCCAAAGAAAATGAGAAGACCTTGGTGGATAACCGATCCGCCCGATTTACCCAATCTCGAGCCAATACCGTCGATAGCCGCTTTGCCCTTGAGCTTATGCTCAGGAGTAAGAGGAACGAAGGCCATCTCTTTAGTCGCATCAAATACCGAGTACTTGGCCGCTTTGCTGAAGCAGTTTTGCGTTGAGCCTAAAAAGACTGCAAGAGCAAGAGGGGTAATCCCAAAAAACATGGTCAAGATAGGTCCAAGCGATCCATCGAAGAAAAGACATGAGAAGAAGCCGGCGGTGGTAATGAGGAGTACGACCGGTGTAATAAGGGCTGTAAAGGTCCATCCAAACCTTCGAATCATGCCTGCCATAACAAGGGATGCTGAGGTTGAAATGATACCCATGATGCTTGTTAAGTTGTTGATATAGACATTGTAGTCATGAGAAGAGGTGCAGTATTGGCGAAGCTGGTCCTTCCAGATAACCTCGACCAAGTTAATAACCAAGTTGTAGGAGATGACAAGCGTTGCGATCCAGATCAGGTAATTGGAGTTGGCGAGGTAGACTAAGCTTTGACGGAAGCTCAGTTTCTTTTCCTTTTTCTTCACCTTTTCTTGAGCATCTTTAGGAAGATATTTGGGGTTGCTTAAGACATGTTTATTCATCCAGCGGAAGGCAAGAAGGACTCCGATACCGGATGCCACGATAAGGGCCATGATTTTCATGAGGGATTGTTCCCACGCATCGTGTCCAAACGAAAGCGTTGGGTCAAAAACCTCGGAGGAAAGGGCAATGGCAGTTTGACCTGCAACGATTGCAGCTATGTTTGAGAAGATACTCATCACGCTGTAAAAGCGGGGAGCTTCTTGAATTCTTGTGATTTCGTTTGCAAAGCTCCAGAAAAGCACATTCAAAATCATCGTGCTCCAAAGCTCGCAGACGACATAAAAGCAGGTGAGCGTCCAGTGGCGGAACATGGCGATTAGGCCCATGAAGCCTTTAGGCAGTACAGTTTCTAAAAAGTCAGCCATGGCGTGCGGGTGGAGCTGTTCACGCATGGGAAAGATAATAAATCCAAAGACAAAGAAGAAAATTAAAAAGCTTACCAAGATGATTTGAAACACTGCAGAGCGGGAAAGTTTATTGGAGAGGTAGGTAAAGAGCATTGTTGAAAGGACAGCTGCAGGTAAAATTACCCAGACCTTAATAAAGGGGAGTACTTCGGCGCCGGAATTTTTGGCAGTAATCACGAGGGCGTCTTTCAAATTGCGTAAAATGCTGTAGTTAAAGCAGATCAGCGTCAGCATGACCAGCATTGGTACCAGCTTTTTAACCTCAAAACTATGGATTGGCCAGATATTGGATCGTATCCTGCCAAATTCACGTGTGGTAGACATCTAAACCCCTTTAGATATAAATAGTATAACACAAAAACAAATGAATTTCAAGAAAACAAACTTCATTTTTAAATAGTCGCAGTAACAGGTTGCGGTTGTGGTTGTGTTTGAGTCGGCGGCACTTCCTCTGCTTTTTCAGTGAAAAGTACCCCTAAGTTTCGAACAGCTGCCATCCAGATAAAGATCATGCCAAATAAGATCGCTGCGACGTAGGGAGCCGACGCTGTCAAGCTTCCAAAGAAAATGAGAAGTGTCTGGTGAACAACGGAGCCGCCCGATTTACCTAAGCGGTTAAAGACTCCATCAATCGCAGATTTGCCAACCAGTTTTTCCTGTTGGGGAAGTGGGATGAAGGCCATCTCTTTTGTCGCATCGAAGACAGTGTACTTAGCGGCTCTCGAACAGCAGTTTTGGAGTGTTCCAAAGAGAACAACCATTGCAAGAGGTGAGATAGCAGGGAAAAGAAGGGCAAGAGAGGGAGCCTCCTTCATGAAGAAGAATCCGAAAAAGCCGAGTGAGGTGATGAATAGAATTACGGGTGTAATGGCTGCAGTAAAGGTCCAGCCGAGCAATCGAATGGCGTTGCCAGAAACTAAAAGAGCAGAAAGGGTGGCAGCGATGCCAATCCAGGTCGTTACCTGGTTCATGTAAATATTATAGCTTCTCGGATCTGGATAGAGTTCTCGAACCTCATGCTTCCAGAGGACTTCAACTAAGTTAATGACGACGTTATAGGTGACAACGATAACAGCGATATAGAGTAAGTACTTCGAGGAGAAGACCTGTTTAAAGCTGTCGCGCATCGACTGCCTGGGTCTTGCAGCTGTTGGATCATAATCGCCTTGCAGTTCTGGGTGGGTGTCAATGGTTCGGTTGAGTTTATAAAAGATTCCAAGAGCTAGAAGCCCCGCTCCCACAACGATAGCGATAAGTGTTTGCAGCGAGTAGTCCCAAGCGTTTGGGCCTTGGAAGAATTCAGCGACAAAGATTGATGATTGGCCTGCAACAATACCAGAGAGGTTGGTTCCGATGCCGAAAAGGCCGTAGAAGCGTTTAGCTTCTTGAAGTTTTGTTACCTGGTTTGCAAAACCCCAGAAGAGGAGGAAGAGGACGATATTGGACCACACTTCCGACATAACATAAAAGAGAGAGAAGGACCAGTAGCGGATCATAGCTACGAAGCCTTTCATGCCAATGGGAAGCAGTTTTGTCAATCTGTCGCAGAACTCGTGCGGGTGGAGTTCATCTCTATAAGGATATACGAAATAAGCAAAGGTAAAAAAGAAAAGCAGGAAGATCGAGAGCATGACGTAGACGACAGCTTCTCGTCCAAGGCGGTTTGAAAGGCGGATAAACAAGTAGGTGAGCAGAACAGACATGGGAAACATCGCCCACACCTTAATGAAGGGGATAACTTCTGCGCCTGAGTCTTTTGCAGTAACAACAAGAGTGTCCTTCATGCATCTGAGGACATTATAGTCAAAGGAGAGGAGGAAGAAAATGAGAAGCATGGGAATGAGTTTTTTAAGCTCATGGCGATGCACGGGCCATAATATCGCCTGCCATTTATTGAAGGGCTGGCTACTCGGATTTTGAGAATCCTGGTTTGTCATGCATTAAATTACATACTTGACAAAAAGTATAACATATTATCTGTGTTAATTGCAATTCAAGTAAAAGATTTAAGTGCTTCTAATCCGGGCAGGGTTCCAAATTCGATGAGTTCAAGGCTTGCCCCGCCGCCTGTAGATACATGGCTGATTTTGTCTTGAAGTTTGAGCTGCTCAAGTGCTGCGACCGAATCTCCTCCTCCAACGATAGTGATTGTCTCTTTCATTTCACTTAAGGCTTTTGCGATCGAGTTTGTTCCTGTCGAGAATTGTGGAATTTCAAAGATCCCGACCGGGCCATTCCAAAGAAGAGTTTTAGCATTTAAAAATAGTGATTTCCAGAGATCTATAGTCTCAGGTCCTATATCGACACCTTGAAAGTCGTCTGGAATACCATGGTTAACATCGATAATCTGTACAATCCGCGGTTCAGAGAGAGAGTTTGTTATGACCAAATCTATAGGTAGATAAATTTTCTTTTTCGACGTAAGAATTGTTTTTGCTTCCTCGATGAATTTTTCTTCAAAGAGAGATTTCCCAATAGCAATGCCTTGAGCTTTGAAAAAGGTAAAGGCCATAGCGCCGCCGATGAAGAGGGAATCTGTCTTCTCAATGAGAGCTTTGATGACGCCGAGCTTCGTTGAAACTTTTGCTCCGCCAACGATAGCCATAAACGGGCGCTTTGGGTCGTCGAGCGCATTTTTAAGGAATTTGACTTCCCGGTCGAGTAAAAAGCCGACCGCCCGTTTGTTTGGAAAATATTGAGCAATAGTACAGGTCGATGCATGCGCTCTATGGGCTGTGCCAAAGGCATCGTTGACGTAGCAGTCGCCAAGACGGCTGAGTTTTTTGGCAAATTCAGGATCTTTCTCAGGCTCTTCTTCAGCGGGATAAAAACGGACATTTTCGAGCAGAATGAGCGAGCCTTTGGGAGCATTTGCCACACTTTTTTCATCGAGGCAATCGGATATAAAGAGAACTTTTTTCCCAATAAGCGCTTCCAGCCGCTCAGCACAAGGTTTAAGAGAGAATTTTTCCTCTTTGCCTTTTGGCCTTCCCAAATGGCTCATAAGAATAACGGTCGAACCTTGATCGAGCAGGTATTGAATCGTGGGAAGGGCTGCCTTGATGCGGGTATCGTCGGTAATTTTGCCTGTTTTGTCTTGAGGTACGTTAAAATCGACGCGTACGAGCACCCGTTTTCCTTTCACATCGAGATCTTTAAGCGAGGTAAGCATGTGGTCCCTCAATTCATGAATTTTTGAAAAAGCTCGAGATAGTGAAGGATCAAATTTTTATTACCACAGAGATCGCAGAGCACACAGAGAAGAATTGTATTAAATCTCTGTGTGCTCTCCGATCTCTGTGGTAGAAAATATAAAAGTTCAATATAGCACTACATCGTATGCATCATCTTATTCTACATTAGACCTTTACTTTCTTTTTGAAGCAAAAAAAATCTAAACAGTGCATATGGATAGATACGATATTTTTAGTTACATGCTATGTCCGCGACGGTAATTCCTAGAAGAGAAGTGAGAGAGGGTTTAGAGCGCTCAGCAAACTTTGCTAAAGCCTTTTCCGACCTAATTGATATAGTCATTGAACCTGTCGCCTACATTCTTGCGACTCAAGAAGAGCCCGCAGCTCCTCAGCAAAAAGCGATACTGCCCGAATCCTTGCGTATTGAGCACAGAGCAAAAGAGCTGAAAAACATTATCTCTTTTGAGCCTGAGCGGACCCGCCTTATCCACACACTTGACCACCTCTTTGAGTATGGACCCTCTATGCTCACTTCGAGCTCTTGGGAATTGATACAAAAAGAGTTAAAATGCTCTCTTGATGCGATGAAGGAAAAGGGTCCCGAGTTTGAATCGCTTGTTTTTAGCCAGGAATTTTTTCTTCTCGTCTACAGCCTTGCAAAAATGCTTTTTGAAAAGGGGATCTTTGACAAAGCTTCCAATATACTCTTTTTTCTTGTAACTCTTTGCCCAGCCTGCCCCCAATTTTGGGTAGCGTATGGACTTCTCACGCAGAAAACGCGCCATTTTAATACGGCGCTGATGGCCTACATGAATGCCTCGGACTTAGAGCCGGATTCCATTGAGACAAAGCTGCATCTTGCCGATTGCTATGCCGATATGTTCATTAAAGAAGAGTCTGTAGCAATTTTAGAATTGGTTGCTAAGAGCGCTCCTCTCTCAGAGAGCGTTGTATCCATGCTCGCCTCTATTCGACTCAAAATTTCCCATAATTGGAAAACAGCGGAGTAATAAACGATGGATCCTCTTTCTGGAATAACTCCCTCTTCTTTCCAAAAACCAGTTGATGGTGGTGCATCCACTACCTCTTTGCCCGATGTAAAAGATATTAAGATTCCTGAAGGGGTTCAAAAAGGGGGGATAACAGGAAAAATAGATAATCCACATTTAGACACTCCTGCCATGAAAGAATTTTGCAACGAGACGGCTGCTGCTGGGTTTATGGGAGCGGCTTCTGCATGGATGGAAAAAGGGGATGAAGCGGCTAAGACACAATTTACTGCCTATAAGGCTGCTATTACATCAATAGAAACACTCTATGGTCAAATTACAAAGACTGAAAAGGGTTTGTAACCTGCGTAAAGAGGCCTCCCTTCTTTCTTCGATTAAACTCGAGCTTCAAGCTGAAGAGTAAATCTTGGTCAAATTTTTGCCTCATCGCCCACTGAATATAATCGAGCGGAAGATCTTTGAAGAGTCTGCCTCTATATTTACCCAGCGGCATCGTTTTCATTAAAATCGGCTTTGAAAGTACTTCTAGAACTTGGTTGAGTGTTTTATATTTCTGCGTAAGATGTTGAAAGACCTTGACGTTTACCAAAACATCGCTCATAGCTCTATGTGCGCCCTCTTCAGCAATGTTGAAATGCGATCTGAGCATTTCAAGCGAGTTTGAGGGGCTCTCTCCATACAGCCTTCCTAAACGGACAGTGTCGACACGTGTGTTATTTTGAATATTGCAAGGGATGTTGGACCGTTTTGCCTCTTGAGTGAGAAGTTCAAGATCAAAATCGATTCCATGGCCGATAATGGGATGGTTTCCAAGGAGTTTAAAGACTGTTGGTAAAACGGTTTCAATCGTTGGGCTCTCTGCAACCATTTCGCTTGAGATCTTATGGATAGCGTAGGATGTTTCTGGAATATCGCGCTGTGGATTGATGAGCGTTTGAAACTCTTCGAGAACAGAATTGCCTCGAAAGAGGATGACGGCAACCTCTAAGACGCGATCGGATTGCGTGTCGAGTCCTGTCGATTCGCAGTCAACGCATGCTAAAATCGTTTCATCAAGAGGCGTTGTGTAATTCATGCAGAATCTCTTTTCGTAGGGCGTCTGTTTGAGCCGGAGTTTTGAAACCATGGGAGATGAGCGTTGTATTTGCTATCAGCTCATTTTCTTGGAACTGTTTTACTCTGACCCGAAGTTGATTTCCTGAGAGTTTATCACATTTGGTAAGAACTATGAGAATAGGTATTTTCCGTATCCTTGCAATTTCAAGAAGAGTTGCCTCTTCCTCTTCAACCTCGCGCCGAATATCGACAAGGAGCAAAAAGAGGCTGATTTTGGGATGGTTTCGAACGTAGGAGTCGACCAGGAGTGTCCAGTTTTTCTTTTTTTCTTTCGAAACTTTGGCATAGCCGAAGCCGGGCAGATCGGCAAACAAAATCTTGTTGTCGACGAGGAAATAGTTGATGCTTTCCGTTTTTCCAGGCCTTTGGGAGGTTTTTACGAGCGATTTTGAGTTGAAGAGAGCGTTCAAGAGGGTTGATTTGCCGACGTTTGATCTTCCTAAGACTGCAACTTCACGTAAATGGGGAAGTTTTTGATTTAAGTCGTAGGCGGAGAGCAGAAAAGTAGTATTTTTAAAATCCATAGGTTATCTGCCTCTCATTTTCGGATAGCGCTTGAATGTGGACGCGGCAGGTGTTGTGAGGGAGAATCGGTTCAATTCGCTCGCTCCATTCAATACAGACATCATGCTTTCCATCGAGATACTCATCAAATCCAAGTGCTAAAAATTCATCTGCATTCGAGACTCGCCACAAATCAAAGTGATAGAGATCATTATAGATATGCAGAATCTGAAAAGTCGGGCTTGAGATTTCATCACTCTTTAGTGCTGTTCGAAAAGAGACATAGCTTTTAATAAGCGTTGTCTTGCCAGCACCTAAATCGCCAAAGAAAGCAACGATGCTGGGTTTAGGCAGTATTTGAGCAAGTTTTTCGCCAAAGGCTTGAGTCTCTTCAATAGAGCGGCTTTTAACTTGCTCCATTTTCCTGATCATTTTTTTCCTGATCAACTTCGCCAAGCCAATGCTCGATGTAGCGGTCAAAACCGCCAATTTCAGTAAGAGCTTCAACGAATGAGGCAATTTTATCCTCTTTGAGCTGCTCTTGGATCATGTGCATAAAGCTCTCTTCAATCTGAAAGCGAGTCTGGTTTTGCACTTCTACGAGAGAGACTCGTTTGAGGTAGTTTTGTTTGAAATCGTCGATGACAGCTTCTTTTGAGTGGAAGAGTTTGCCGTTGATAGCTGATGAGAAGACAACCTTGGTAACAGGCGTCTTTGGCTTGAACTTGCTTGCATAGGCTTTGATCACTTCAAGATCTTCTGAAATGAAGAAGCGCTTAGAACGAAGGCCGCCAACACGCTCTTTATTTTCTGGGCATTTGGCAACCCAGTCGTAGATCGCATCTTGCGGATTTGGGTGGGTGTTATCGCCAAAGACTTTGCCGGTAAATGGGCAGATGTAGATCTTTCTCGTTCCTTCATCGACCGCTGCTGGATAGTAACCGATTTTGATTTCGGTCTCTCTCCAAAGCTTGCCTTCTGCTTCGAGGATTCGGACAGCATCATCTGAAGATTTAAAGACGATTTTATCTCGAACGAAAAGCACAGGATCAAGGCGATGTTTTTGTTCTACATAATGAAGATACGTTGCAATAAGCTCTGGCCTTTTGCTCTCTTCAATAAAGTTGCGGATTTCCTCCACCATAGACGATGGGATTGTGGTCTTAGCTGCCATAATTTAAAAACCTAAAGAATAAGTAGTATAGACTGTACCTGTCCGATCTGTTATCATTCAATGACAACTTTAGTTTTACGAGCATATATATGCGATCTTGCGGTCATGTCCAGTCAACTATTCCATCACTTTTACAATCTCTTTTTTCTGCAAGCTTTACCCAGGTTGCAGGCTTTGATGTTCAAGCAGACATTTCTCGAAGCAAAGTAGCTGAGTATCAGTGCAACTCCGCTCTTCGCTTAGCCAAACAGATGGGGATAAAGCCTTTTGAAATTGCACAGAAGGTTGTAGCTCAGATTAAAGACTCCGATTTAATTTCTAAACTTGAAGTTGCAGGCCCCGGTTTCATTAATATCACTATTAATCCGAAATATTTATCAGCTTCTGTGAACAAGCAGCTTCAAAGTCCAACACTCGGTATCGATGGAGGCAAGCAGCTTCGTATAATTATTGATTTTTCATCGCCCAACACGGCTAAAGAGATGCATGTCGGCCACCTTCGATCGACCATTATTGGCGACTCTTTGGCGCGCACCTTCGAGTTTTTAGGCCACGATGTTGTACGGCTCAACCATATTGGCGATTGGGGCACCGCCTTTGGCATGCTGATCGCCCATATCAAATCGCAAGAGGATTTTTCACTTCAAAAGATAGAGCAATCAAACCTGCAAGAGTTGATGAGGCTCTATAAAGAATCGAAAAAGCGATTTGATGAAGATCCTTTCTTTAAAAAGCAGTCGCAGATGGAGGTGGTTGCATTACAGGGCGGAGATGAAACCTCTCGAAAGATTTGGGAGTCCATCTGCACCATTTCCCGAAACGCGTACCAAGAAATTTACGAGATGCTGGGCGTGCATATTCAAGAGCGGGGAGAGTCCTTTTACAATCCCTACCTCTCGTCTGTTGTTCAAGAGCTTGAACAAAAAGGCCTTGTCACCGTTTCTGATGGCGCTAAGTGCATTTTTGTGGAAGGTTTTGAGAACAGAGATGGCGAGAAGATGCCCTTAATCGTTCAAAAGTCCGATGGCGGCTTTAACTATGATACAACGGATATGGCCGCTATCTTCCACCGCATTCGGGATGAGAAAGCCGACTGGCTTGTCTATGTGACCGATATGGGCCAGGCTCTCCATTTCGATATGATCTTTAAAGCAGCTGAAAAGGCAAAAGTGCTCGATCTTGAGAAAACCCGAGTCGATCATGTGCCCTTTGGGCTTGTTTTAGGATCGGATGGAAAGAAGTTTAAAACACGTTCTGGCGATACGGAAAAGCTTGTCGATCTTTTAAATGAGGCAGTAGAACGTGCTGAGGCCATTTTACAGACAAGAAATCCCGATTGGCCAGAGGCAGAGCGGAAGAAGATAGCCCATATTTTGGGGCTTGGTGCTGTTAAGTACGCAGACCTCTCCTGCCATCGAGGAGGCGATTACACCTTTAGTTATGACCGCATGCTGCGCTTTGAAGGCAATACTGCAGCCTTTATTATGTATTCGTATGTGCGGACGCAAAGCATTAAGCGCAAGATTGGAACGAAGTACAAATTGGATGAGCTGAAAGTAACTTCCCTTGTTGAGCCCAATGAGCGGGCGCTCGCTCTTCAGCTTGCTCAGTTTCCTGAAGCTATTGAAGCGGCCGCCCAAGAGCTTTTGCCCAACCGTTTAACTGAGTATCTTTACAGCCTATCCGAACAATTCAACCTCTTTTTCAGGGACTGCCGAGTAGAGGGCGATCCCAATGAATCTTCGAGGCTGGCACTCGTTGAAGCTACTGGCAGGGTCTTGAAGCAAGGACTATCTCTTCTTGGGATTGATGTGCCTGAGAGGATGTAAGCTGTGTTGACTAGCAGATGTATTGTGCTACTTCTATACTGTGCTACTTCTATTTTTCGTTATTCAAGATGTCAATTGCCTTGTGCAGTTTGACACCTACATCAGCATCAACTTCTTGTATTAATTCTTTTGCTTTTTGATTGGGGAAATCAGCACGAACAGCTTGCACGAGTTGCGCCTGGAAGTTTTTCAACTCACGATTATCATGATGGAGCTTGCTGCCCGTATATATGCTAAATGCACGCACGCCATTTAAAACATATTCATTGATTGCGGCGTCCTCTAGTGCGCCTGAGGTAGTTTTTGAGGTCGAAAAAGTTTTCGTAAACTGTTGTTGTAAGTTGTTGAATAATGGGGTCCACTTTTCTATTGGTGTTTGATTTTTTGTACGCTCTGCGGCGGTATTTTTGATGAAATCAGAAATGAATTTCAATTCTTTGCTAGGGAGTTCAGTTGATGAAATATTTTTAAACAACTGATCCAGAGGCACGATGTCCCTATTGGGATCATTTTTTAATTCTCGTAAAAAGGTAATTCTAGGTGATTCATTTTCAACTTTGTTGGGTATTTCGATCTTGTCAAGCAGACTGGAAATAGAACAAAACCCATTTTTTATCTCTTGTTTCATGGCATATGTGTTGAACACAATACCAATATTAGAAAGTAATTTTCCAAAAAGCTGGAGATCATTTTTGTCTAATTGTGTGGTCAACGAAGGATAAATTTTGGAGAAAGTCTCTTTAGACTGCAGTTTGCTTTCTTCTTTCTTCTGAACTGAGGATTCTGTGTCACTCTTGTCTTTTCGAGGTTCGTTGCTTACCTGAAGGTTATTCATAATTCGATCGAGTGGGTCATCAAGCTTGTCCTTTTGCGTATTGAGTATGTTCTTATTAACATCAAAAACAAACTCGAGAATATCGATATTCCCACTCTTGGTTAATTTATTGAGAGTATGCTGGGGAAGCGTAACGTTTACCTTATCTTTCAGGTATGTACAAACAGTCTTCAATTGATCTGGAGACATCTTAGGGCGTTTTTCTGACGGTAATTTGCTTATTTGATTGAGAGCATCAACTGTTGGGGTCTTGCTTTCTGGATCGATAGAAGCGACTTTAAGAAAGTTGGACATGATTTCGATAGCTTGTGTGCCTTTAACAACGCTCAGTTTCTCCTGTGGTCTTGAAGATCCAGTAGTTAGTTTTTCTTCTTTGAGTTCAGGTTTTGTAGAGGATTCTCCTGACTTATAGGCTTGAAGGTCTTTGAAAAATTGCGTGACATTCAAATTCGTGGGATTATTTGGGGCCGCTCTAAGGAAAGCAATGACAGGAGGCTCATCTGGCTTTTGTGGGGGAAGCTGAATTTTGATCATAACAAGACCAAATCTATAACCGCCCTTCAACGTGGTTTCATTAGTAACGTCTGAAGGGTTCAAACTTGCTCCAGTTCCTTCTAGTAGTTTCGAGAGGTCGGTTAGCTGTTTTGGATTAAATATGTTTGGAAGAGTGGGCTCTTCTTGTTTAGCAGGAGTTTTTGTTGTTTCAGTGGATTGCTGAGTTGGTTGGTCATGCGTTTTAGTAAAAACCCCACTAATCGCGATATCAAGATTTGGTATTTTTCCAAACAATTTGTGGATGAATTTATCGTTGAAACAATTAATTTTTGAATCTAAAACATCTTTGATTTCGATTTCGCTGCTCTCGCTCTTAATCTTAATATTAAGCAACTCAGTGTTGCCCCTAAGCCCTTCGACAATTTTATTAAGATGAGTGCTACCATCAAAAAAGCCTTTTATACGAGTCCAAGTGTATTGGAGTACGTTTTTTTCTCGAGGAATATAGTTTATTTTTAGACTTGTTCCTGACCCCGAAATGGTCAAAATTCCTTTCCGGGCATGGGGCTCATTGTTTTCTCTTGCCCAGTCACGGAGTGCAGCTACATTTGGATTGATGGTAGACATATAACCTCTAAGAGTTGAGTCTCTTATTCCTGATTATATCAAAAAATTAGTTTATTGCTGTTTTGGAGCTTTGCCCAGGGATTTCCTGGACGAATGAGGGGACGGCGTAGCCGGGAAGAGAGTCTCTCAATTGCTGAATGAGAGAGAGTCCAACTTTGGTTGGAACAGCAAAATGGGCAGCGCCTTTGACTAAATCGAGCTTATGAAGGTAGTAGGGAATAATTCCGTTCGTAATGAGTGTCTGAGAGAGGTTGAAGAGCACTTCAAACGAGTCATTGATCCCTTTAAGAAGAACTGTTTGGTTTAGAATTGGGATGCCAAGCTTTTGGAGGGACTTGAGGGAGTCTAGCACCTGCTTATCGAGCTCTTTAGCATGGTTTGTGTGAATGACAAAAATAATTTGCTTTGGCTGTTTTGACAAAAGGGCGAGAAATTGTGGAGTTATTCGTTCTGGGATACCTATCGGAAACCTCGTGTGGAAGCGAATGATATCAATGTGGGGGATATCTGAAAAGGCAGCTAATAGTTCAGAAAGCTCTCGAGTAGAAAGGGAGAGAGGATCGCCGCCGCTCAAAATAATCTCGTTGATTGAGGGATCATTTCGAAGAGTTTCTAGCTCTTGTTCAAATTTTGAGCTCTTGACACTGTAATCAAAATTTTGTCGAAAGCAGTAGCGGCAGTGCATGGCGCACGTGCCCGTTGAAACGAGCAGCGCGCGTCCTGAATATTTTTGCAGAAGCGAGCCGCTTCTAGCGAAGCGTTGATCATCAACCGGTTCTAAAACAAATCCTTTGTGCGCGGTGAGCTCGTCGTTGAGTGGAATAAATTGCCGAAGGATTGGGTCATCAAGACTGTTCTGCTCGATCTTCTCTGCAAGGCGCTTCGGGATATTAAGAGGGAATTTGGGATTTTTCAAGACGCGGGAAAGCAGCTCTTCATCCCATTTGAGATACGAAGCTAATGCATCAAGAGAGCGGAAGTTAGTGCGAAGGATCGCACGCCAAAGAGAGTCGGACATAGGTCATCTAGTATCAAGGGAAAAGCAATTTATTTCAAACGTAACTATTCAGATATCAATTTTATCGGGCACGCACTTAGTAGCCAAATTACCCATAAGTCATAAAAAATGACGTAGAATAAAACTAAAAGGCAAATTCAACGCAAAGTCGCAAAGATACAAAGGCGCAAAGAAAGATAATTACAACTGCCTTCTTCTTTGCGTCTTAGCACCTTAGCGTCTTTGCGTTTAATCATTAATAGATACGTACTTAGGGCTTGTGCATGTATTAGGAGAGTGATTTAGACGAGAATATGTTCGCCTTGAGGCACAGGGATCTCTGGAGTTATCGAGACTCTTTCGACTTCAGCACCGAGCGATTGCATCTTCTCCACAACCTTTTCATAGCCGCGGTCGAGGAAGGGAACGCCTGAGAGGCGGGACTCTCCTTGAGCGATGAGCGCTGCGAGTACATAGGCAAAGCCTGCGCGAAGATCGGGGATTGTAATAGACATGCCCTTCAGAGGTGTTGGACCACGGACAGTCACGCTGTGGTAGTGAGCACATGAGTTAAAACGGCATTGTTTGCCGCCAAGGCATTGTCGGAAGAGGGAAAATTGCGCTCCCATCTCATTCAATGTCTCTGTGAATCCAAGTCTGTTTTCATACACAGTTTCATGGATGACAGATGCGCCGGTTGCCTGAGTGAGCATAACAGCAAAGGGTGGCTGCCAATCGGTCATAAAGCCTGGGTGGACATCGGTTTCTAAATGGAGTCCTCCTTGAAGCGGGCCGTCATAATAGAACTCAATACCGTCCTGGCGAACAGAAAAGCCTCCGCCAAGCTCTCTGAGCTTGTTCAGAAAAGTAATCATATGCGCGTGCTGAGCACCTTTCACAAAGACGCGGCCCTTAGTAAGAATCGCAGCCATGCCCCAGGAGGCAGCTTCGTTTCGATCTGTTACAACATGATGCTCTGCTTCATAGAAATGGCGAGTGCCCACAATTCTAATTGTTCGATCGACATCGAGAGTGATATTTACGCCGATTTTTTGAAGGAAGAGGATGATATCGACAATTTCAGGTTCAACGGCAGCGTTTTGAATTATAGTTGTACCTTTAGCGCCAACGGCTGCGAGAATCGCATTTTCAGTTGCACCGACGGATGGGAAGGGAAGTTCAATCAAGCCGCCAGTTAAGCCTTGGTGTGCTTTTGCAAGATAGGCGCACTCTTTTTTCATCTCGCGTAGCTCGATATGAGCGCCAAGTTTAGAAAGAGCTTCAATATGAAAATCAATTGAGCGAGGACCGATTTTACAACCGCCGACGGTTGGAACAATAACATCTTCTCCTGTTCGAGCAAGGAGCGCTCCAATCATAAGAATGGGAATTCGATTGGATCCGCAAAATCGCTGAGGAATATAGGAAGTTCTAATTTCTTTTGTATGGCAGCGAATAGTTCCCTTTTCTTTATCCCAGTTGACCTGCATGCCCAGTTCTTGGCAGAGCTCTACGGTTATTCGGACATCGCCGATATCGGGAACATTGGTAAAAGTGCATGGTTTTGGGGATAGAAGGGATGCAACTAATAATTTAGTTACGGAGTTTTTAGCGCCGGAAACTGTCACGTCTCCTTGCAGCGGCTGACCGCCGACAATGCGCAGATGTTCGCTATTTTGGTGCACGAATACCCTAATCTTTGACAACACACTGATTTTTATACTACTCGTATGCAAAATTGCAAATTTATTTTTTCTAAATCGTAAGTCCTTGATTTCCAAGGACTTACGTTCACATTTTCGAAGGGTGATAATTTTTAGTTTGTTTAACTAATGATTAAAACTATGAGAATCAAAGCATTTATTGAAAAAAGGCGATGCAAAAGCAAGTTCTTGAAAAATTTTAAGACTGCTGCTAATATCTTCGATCTTTGACTATTTTGTTAAATGATAACCTGATGAGGTTGTATGTCCCAAGATGCTAAACGAGAATTCGGGAAGTGGCGCGCCTTTTTCTGGCCCGTACACGGTTTTGAACTGAAAAAAATCCTTCCGATGTTCTTCATGTTCTTCTTCATATCCTTCAACTATACGATTTTGAGGGACACTAAGGACGCGCTCGTCGTGACGTCCGCTGGTGCTGAAGCAATCCCCTTTCTGAAAGTGTGGGGAGTGGTTCCAGGAGCGATTATTTTCACGCTCATATATGCAAAGATGAGTAATATCCTTAGTAAAGAGAATCTTTTCTATGCGACTATTTTACCATTCTTAATCTTCTTTGCGCTGTTCGCATTTGTTCTCTATCCAGCACGTGATGTGCTGCATCCAAATGCATTTGCAGATTACCTAAAAGCATCTCTCCCAGTTGGCCTTTCAGGCCTTGTAGAGTCGATCCGTACCTGGACTTTTTCGATTTTCTACATTATGGCTGAGCTGTGGGGTTCTGCAGTTTTATCTCTCCTTTTCTGGGGATTTGCAAACGACATTACCAAAGTTTCAGAAGCTAAGCGTTTCTACGCTCTCTTCGGCTTGGGTGCAAACCTAGCCCTTCTCTTCTCTGGTCCTGCTATCGTGTACGTATCAGCTATCCAAGATCAGCTTCCAGTGGGCGCAGATGCTTGGCAAATTTCCCTCAACTACCTCATATCCATGGTGTTGGTTGCAGGTATTTTAGTTGTTGGTATCTACTACTGGATCAACCGAAACGTGTTAACTGATACACGCTTTTATGAGCCGACTGAGATCAAAGGCAAGAAATCTAAGCCAAAGATGTCCATTAAGGAGAGCATTATCTTCTTGGGCAAATCCAAGTACCTCCTCTGCATTGCGCTTCTCGTAATCGCATATGGAATTTCTATTAACTTAGTTGAAGTTACCTGGAAGAACCAGTTAAGACTTCAGTATTCAAATCCAAATGAATACAGCACCTTCATGGGCTATTTCTCAACAGTAACAGGTGCCGTAACTATCTTCATGATGCTTTTCGTTGGCGGTAACGCTATTCGTAAAGGCTGGGGCTTTGCGGCCATGATTACGCCTGTTGTGCTTCTAGTTACAGGAACTGCATTCTTTGCGTTTGTTCTTTTCCGTGATAACTTGTCTGCAGCTATCGCAGCGTTGGGAACAACTCCACTCTTCTTGGCAGTTATCTTTGGTGCAGCTCAGAACATTATGAGCAAGTCAGCAAAGTACTCCCTCTTCGATCCAACCAAAGAGATGGCCTATATCCCGCTTGACCCAGAATCCAAGGTTAAGGGTAAGGCTGCCATTGACGTTATCGGTGCACGTTTGGGTAAATCGGGCGGTTCATTCGTTCAGCAAGCACTTTTAGTTGCTTGTGGATCGATTGCTGCAATTACACCCTATGTTGCCGTTATCTTGTTCGTCATTATCGCTGTATGGATCATGGCGGTTCGCTCCTTGAACCGACAGTTCGTTCAGTTGACGGCTGAAAAATCGCAAGCTGCAGCTGTAAAGGTTACAGTTTAAGCCAAGCGTTTTTGAATCACGAAACCCCTATTGCCCCGATGCTGGGCGATAGGGGTTTTTTTATTTATAAAATTAAACGCAAAGTCGCAAAGACCCAAAGTCGCAAAGATTTTTAATTTCTCTTTGCGTCTTTGCATCTTTGCGTTTATTTTTTTCTAAATATCAAGTTCTTCTGCAGGGGCAATATCTATCCACTTGCCAGAATGAAATTGGTTTGCTAGGCTGTTTCTCTCAACATACTATTTAACCCCCTGAGTTCGAATGGAAAAGCAAAAGCGCTGGCAGCTCTTCGTCATCCTTGGCGTCTTGCTCTTGACTGTCTACAATATTCTCCCAACAGTTATTTTCTATAGCAAGCCCTTATCACAACCACTAACTGAGCAGCAGGCAAATGATACTGCTCTCGAGATTGCTGCACGAGTAAATCAACTCGAGCAGGACTCTATCGATTGGATTCATGCGCTCTGCAAGAACATATCGGTTACGGCAACCTCTATAGAAGTTGATTCTGTTGATCCACAGATTATTCGAGTGGCGTTTGCAAATGCTGAAGATGCAAAAGCATTTCGAGCTGTTCTTCCAAGAGCGGGCGCAATTGTTCCCTTCGGACCAAGCCAACTCTCCCTTTTTGAAAGCGATACAGCTGCCGAAAGCCTTAAAGTACACGTTTTGCGACGAATTGGAATACGCCTCGATGATGCACAAACAGCTCGTGTGTTTCAATTTCACAAGAAGTATGAAAACAACCAGGTAACTCCAGAATATACAGCAGTTGTTGCTCCTCGCATGGCAGAGGTCATTAAGGCTACCTGCGGTGAGTCTCCTCCTTCCTTTGAATTAGCTCAGATTCAAAAGTCTAAAGATTCTGACTCCATTGAGTCTTTAGCCGAAGAGATTGTAAAAACAGACGAACTCTTCGATACAGGCTCTCAGATTCGAAAGAGATTTTTTCAATCTTTCAGCCAATCCTTTGAAAAAGATAAGGGCGATGCGGCAAAAGCACTTGCAGCGCTTCTTTCAGAGCGCCTTAGAGCAGTTGATGGCGAGATTTCAGCCATAACTGCAAAAGGTGAAGAGATCTCTGACAGCCAAAGAATGCAGCTTGACCGCCTTAAGACCACTAAGGGGCTTCTCACAAAAGCAGAAGCTATTGTCCAAAAAGAAGCTTCCCTGATCAACAGCGGCTTGAAGCCTTGGAGCTTTGCTTCTGCAATGCAGTGGACAGCGAAAGAGCGGACGAAAGATCCAGCCGACATGGCTATCTGGACTCTTTTTGTCGGCGATCGCCACCCACTCATCGGAGAAGTTTCACTTGATTGGGGCAATGCAGTTATTGCTTTGAAGCTGCACCCAGAAGTCTTGAGCATTATTCAATCGACTCCTAAAAGCGAAATTGATGCTCGAAGACGCGATGAAATTGATCGACGTGTCTCTTTAGAGGTTGCACGCATCAGCCGAGAAAGCGGCGAGTCAATTACGGGCGATGGAATTATCTATCGGGTTCAGCTTGACACTCTTTCGGGGTCTACAAGCCTTATAGCGCTTGATCTTCAAGCGCTCGGATCACAGATGGCGTCTCAGTTGAAAGCGCAGCTGGCAGAAGATTGGAATCCAGTATCTTCTGATTTGAATAAACAGTATCTGCCATTTCTTGATTGGGAAGCATATACTCAAGCTTCTCCTCAGCAGAAAAAACTGTGCTTAGTCTCTTTCGTGCCAGATGCCCAGTTTGCAAATCAGAGCGATCTTAAAACAACATCCTTGTATGTGCTAGGACGTGGATTTAAAAAGCTTATCGATAGCAAAAATGAACAGGCGCATAAGGACATTGAATCGCTTGCCCTCATGCTGCAAGCGCGTGGTTTTGTTGCCTATTTTGGCGATGTGCTAAATGGAACCATTGACCTTTCTGATGATATCGTTTTCGAGCTCGATGGCTACGCAACGCCTCTTCTTCAGGCAACTCGCGAGCAGTTTTCAACCTATTCAAGCGTACCTGTAGCAGTTCTTGAGTGTTCAAACTACGAACAGCGCCTTTTGACAAAAAATCGCATTGCCAATGCGGTTCAAGAGGATTTGGTTCGCTGGAAAGAGGAGTGGGAGTCAGCTCAGGTTGATTTGAAGCTCAATGCACGTCTTTATGTTCCGAAGCCTACGAGAAGCACGCTTATTTCCAACATAAAGCGAGCCGCAAAACTCTATGTGCAGGGCGATGACAGCAAAATTTTAAAATGGGGTCTTGATCTTTCAGGCGGCAAAAGCGTTAAGCTCGGGCTTGTAGACCAAAACGGCCGGCCAGTTACAAAATCGGAAGATCTCCAGCAGGCAGCATCAGAGCTCTATACCCGTTTGAATAAGATGGGTGTATCCGAGCGAGTTGTCCGAGTTGAAAATGAATCGATTTCGATCGACTTTCCAGGCCTTCAAGGTGTCTCGGCACAAGAGCTTGTTCAAGCTTCCGCCATGTATTTCCATGTTGCAAACGAGCAATTTGGCCCATGGAATAAAGAGACAGCCAAAGATGTGCACACCTTCTTGCAAGAAGTGTGGAGCGAAGCCGTTGTCTCTTCGAGAAAAGATGTCGACAGCATTAATGAAATTGCCTTCAAGAAGCTTGAGCGAGCTCAAGTAACTGCTAAGGCAAATACTATTTCTAGCGCAGCTCAAAGGCTACTTTCTGCTGGGCTTGTCTTAAAGAACCCACATGATGGGATCTCAAGCGTCGATTTTGACGATACAACATCTATGGTTGCGCGCCATCGCGGCGATGACCCAGCCGATTGGCATGGATCTTCGCATCCCCTTATCTTTGTCTTCAAAAACTTTGCTCTTGAAGGATCCTCTCTTGAGAATGTTCATGCATCCTACGATGCTGTAAAAGGAAATATCTTGGTGTTCAGCGTTAAGAGCCGTTCGGCATCTGGAAGATCTGAAAGTCCTCGAGATGAGTTTTACCAATGGACATCTCAGTTTGCTGAAGATAAAATTATCGGCACTCCAAGAGAAGCCTTTTCAGAAGGGCGTGGCTGGAGAATGGCCGTTATTTTGAATGGCGAAGTAATTGCAGCTCCGACCCTTAGTGCAGCCCTTCGCGATTCTGCAACGATTACTGGAAACTTCTCTCAAGGCGAAGTTCAACGTTTGGCAACAGATCTGCGAGCAGGCTCTTTGAGCTTTACGCCAAAAATTTTGCTCGAACAGAATGTAAGCCCAGAGCTTGGACGGTCCGAGAGAAATTCAGGCATCATCGCATCGCTGCTTGGCGTAATCGCCGTTGTAGCCTTGATGGTCTCCTACTACCGCTTTGCAGGCGTTGTTGCATCCATTGCCGTTATCTTTAACGTTCTTATGATCTGGGCAGTGATGCAAAATATAGGCGCCGCAATAACTTTACCTGTTCTTGCAGGTATCGTATTGACCGTCGGGATGGCTGTTGATGCAAACGTCTTAGTTTTTGAACGCATCCGGGAAGAGTTCTTGAAATCGAAGCGAATAGCTTCAGCGATTGCTATGGGCTATAAGAAAGCCTTTTCTGCGATTGTAGACTCTAACCTGACAACGATTTTGGCAGCCCTTATCTTGATTCAATTTGATAGCGGTCCTATTCGCGGCTTTGCTCTCTCATTGATGATCGGTATTATTTCGTCGATGTTTACGGCACTCTTTGTGACTAAGTACTACTTTGCTGGATGGGTGCAAGATCCAAAGCATACTGAGTTGAAGATGTCCCGCTGGATTCCAGAGACGAACTTTAATTTCTTGAAGTACAAGAAGGCTGCTATCCTTGCAACGCTTGTTCTCGCAGCTGTTGGAGTACTTACAGCATCCGTTTCCTGGAGATCACTCTTGGGTATGGACTTTACAGGCGGCTACTCGCTGACTTTTGAAGTTGAACCACTTGGCGCAAATGTTAATCCAAAAGCTCGTGTTCAGCAAGCAATGGAGACAGCAGGACTCGATGTTCGCGAATTTCAGGTACGAGAGCTCGGCCGTCCCGATCTTTTACGGGTTCAGCTCAGCCTTTCTTTGGAACAGCAGGGCAGGCCTTTCTATCAGATGCCGCAAGAAAATTCAGGATCATTTGCCTATGAATATCAGGCAAATCCACGTATTGAATGGATTGTAACATCATTAGAACAGCAAGGAGTAGAGCTTCGTCCATCTTGCAAGCCGAGCCTTAATCAAAGCTGGACAACGATGAGCGGTCAGTTCTCATCCGTTATGAGAAATAATGCGATTATCGCTTTAGCATTGTCTCTAATCGGTGTTTTAATCTATATCGCAGTACGGTTCGAATGGAGCTTTGCGCTTGCATCGGTTGCAGCACTTGGGCATACCCTTCTCATGACTCTTGCGGTCATGGCTGTTGCAAACTATATTGGCGCACCTCTCCAGTTGAATTTGGAAGTGGTTGGTGCATTGATGACAATTATTGGATACTCGCTCAACGACACGATTATTGTCTTTGACCGGGTTCGTGAAGATGTTCAGCTCTACCGAAAGAGAAGCTTTAGCGAAGTTGTCAATATTGCTTTGAATAGCACGTTGTCTCGAACAATAATGACTTCGGGAACAACTCTTGCAGTATTGATCTGCCTTGTGCTCTTTGGCGGCGGTTCTATCTTTGCTTTTTCATTTGTCATGTTGACAGGTGTCTTTGTAGGTACCTTATCAACAATGTTCATTGCATCGCCGCTATTGGTGGCTTTATATGAAAAAGATCAAGAGATGTCATGACTTATGAAGCGCGGGGAGTCTTTGATACAGATGAGCGAATACCTTCCAAAGGGCGATTCGAACATAATTTTGAAGTTCCTCCGCTGCTCTGGATCTATCCCACTGTCAATGAGACAGAAGTCCAAAAGATCGAATCTGAATTTCATGTTCCTCCGGTTCTAGCTAAAGTACTAGCCAGCCGGAGGCTTACTTCCCACCTGTCTGTTCATCGACATCTTTACGGAAAACTTCCAGACCTGTACGACCCCTTTCTCTTCAGCGAGATGCCGCAAGCGGTCGAACGAATTCGCAAGGCTATCAAAGATCAAGAGACTATTTTAATTTATGGCGATAATGACGTTGATGGCATGACTGCAACGGCATTGCTTACAGAGTTTTTAACCTTTGTTGGCGCAAAGGTTATCCCCTACATTTCGAATAGAACTGCACTGCTTCGCCAGAGCATGATTCTCGATGCCTTAGAGTTTGCTTTACGCAACCACTCAACCCTGCTTATAACAGTTGATTGCGGAATTACAGCCGCAGAGCAGATTGAAGAGGTGATCCGGCACCATATCGACGTCATAATTACAGACCACCACGAACCAACAGACAAAATTCCTCACTGCATTGCGACATTAAACCCGAAGCTTGTAACAAGTGAATACCCAAACCGCGACCTTACAGGTGTCGGTGTTGCCTTCAAGCTAGCCCACGCCTTAACTGAATATCTTGAAGATGAAGGCGATATCCTTCCGAAAAAAGTGGACCTCAAACGCTATTTGGATCTTGTTGCTATTGGGACAGTCGCCGATATGGGCGTCTTAACCGATGAAAATCGGATTATGGTGAGCTATGGGTTGAATCAGCTGCGCCGTAATAAGAGAGTTGGGCTTTCAAAGCTTCTCTCTATTTGCGAAACAGATCCAGCACTAACAAATACCAGCACGATTGCCTCCAAGATTGCTCCTAGGCTAAATAGTTTAGGGCGTATTGCAGAGCCTGAGCAGGGAGTAAAGCTTCTGTTAACCAGAAATGCGCTCACTGCTGAGAAGATGGCCATTGAGCTGAATCTCTACAATATTGAGCGGCAAAAGATAGAAAAACTCATGTCAAAGGACATTGGCAGGATATTGGAAGAGCAGCCTGGCCTTACCAAGCATAAAGCTATTGTTTTGACATCGAGAAAATGGCATCCAGGAATCATTGCCATCTTATCCATGCGCCTTGCAAAGCATTATAACCGCCCGGCAGTAGTAATTGCGCTTGAAGGGCAGGTGGGCAAAGGTTCTATCCGCTCCATTCCAGAATTTCCCGTTCTTGGAATATTAAAGAAGCTTTCAAAGCTTCTGCTTAATTTCGGCGGCCATGATGTTGCTGCCGGCTTAACTATCCGAGAACAGCACTTAGATGAGTTTATTAAGCAGTTTATTGCAATTGCCGATGAGCAGCTCTCCGATCACCAGGTGCAGCATAAGCTTGTTCTTGATGCTGAAGTTTCATTCGATGAGCTGACCTTCGATGCTTTGGAGTCAATAAAGCTATTAGAGCCTTATGGGCATGGAAATCCAGCTCCTATGCTTTTTGCTGAAGCTATTCAGATTCAAGAGCCGAAAATTGTCGGCCGCCACCATCTAAAACTTTTTCTGGAGCAAAAAGATCGCATGCTGGAAGGGATTATGGTAAATCAAGCGCATAGAATTCACCAGCTCCAAGGCGCCCCTAAGCCCCTTCGCATTGCCTTTACTCCTCAGGTAAGCGGCTCGAGTATTCAACTTCTTGTCCGGGATTTTCAACTGCTGTGACCTTGTCCATTGGTGAGAAATTCGACTGCACTATTGAGAAGGTTGTCTATGGCGGCCATGGCTTTGTGCGAGTCCAGGGATGGGTTGTTTTTATTGTAAGCAATTCTGGGATCATTTCTGGCGAGAAGGTTCGAGCTTGCATAACGCGTAAACAGGGCTCATTTTTCTGGGCGGAGGTTTTAGAGCTTCTTGATCCTAGCCCTTCAAGAATTACCCCTAAGTGCCCCTATTTTGGTTCTTGCGGGGGCTGTCAGTTACAGCATATCTCTCAAGATGAGCAGCAATCTCTCAAAACTCAATGGTTGAATGATCAGCTTTTGAGAGCTTTAGGGCCTGTTCAAGCGAAAGTCATTTCCCCTAAAACATGTTGGAATTGGCGAAGGCGGATTTTTTTACATGCCCGTTGCACTGATTCTGGCTGGCAAATCGGTTATTTTGAAAAAGATAATAAAACGCTCTTTATGCCTGAGATTTGTCCAATATTTTCTGAAAATAAAGAGATTTTTGCGGCGGTTCGCGACTTTTTTTTAAAGCTGAAAAAGCAGCAGGGCAAGTCTATAGAAGTGTGCATAGGAAAAATTGGCCTCGATCAATATGGACTTTTTTTGCATGTAACGGGAAATTTAGAGAACTCTTTTGACAAGGCCATTGCCCATTTTTCGAAGAGCTTCATTTCAATTTCCATACATGGAAAAGATAAATCCTTTCAGCATGGTCCTCAAACCTTTTCAGAAGAAATTTTGAACAGCACAATCTTCTACACCCTTTCTGCCTTCCTTCAAAACCATCCAGAGGCCTACTCATTAATCCTCAATTCGATTTCTGCAAGAATGCAAAAACCGCCGCTTCACGTCTATGATTTATATTCGGGTGTGGGATGTACAACGTGCCTTCTCAAGCGGTTAGGATATACTGTTGAGTCTATTGAATATAATCGAAAGGCCGTTGCCTGTGCTGAAATGGCGCTTGAAAAGAATAATTTAACAGCTGATGGAATTCATTGTGGTAAGGTTGAAGAGATGCTTCCTAATTTGAAAATGCCAGCATCTATCTGGATCGTAAACCCGCCGAGAGAGGGGCTTCATCCAAAAGTCATTGAGCTTTGCATAAAACAAAGACCTCAAGAGCTGTTTTATACCTCTTGCCATCTTGCGACGATGATTCGAGATATAAAACCGCTTCTTGAGGCGGGCTGGAAGATCGCCTGGATTCAAGGATTCGACCTTTTTCCCCAAACGACTCACTTAGAAGTCGTCTGTCAATTAATCCTTACGAATTAAACTGCGCGCTTTTTGCGAACGTTCATAAGACCATCTTTGTAGGTCTTCAGGTCAGTCTCATAGATCACCCATGCTGCGCCACGACGGGAGGCTTTCAAATAACCTGTGCGTGTTGCATAATAGATCTTTTGAGCTGGAACATTGAGCATTTTCGCAACTTGGTTTATAGAATAATAACCTTTTGTGTTGTCGAAGAGGAGCTCTCCCTGATACAACGATTTAGACCGTGAGTATCGATTTTTTCGATAATCATGAAGGTCATCAAGGTTGATCATCCAACGGCTTGCGTCTTTGATCGCCTTCAGTTTTTTCAACTTGATTGCCACATAAATGGCTTGGCGAGTGACATTATGAATTTTTGCCGCTTCGGTAATCGAAACGATCTTTTTCTGCTCTGCAGAAACTTCTGTTTTTTTTGTAGAATCCATTTTACATCCTTTAATAAAACTAAATTTGTTTGTTTGATTACAGATTATCAAATAAAGATAGAATATATATCAACATTTTTTGGAACAAATTTAAAACTTTTTTGTTTTTTACTCTCATTTTTAATTTGTTTTTCTTCATTTATAGAAGCAAAACCTGCCGATTTAACATATAAAGATGTTCCCAAGCGGTCCGAAGAAATTATGCAGTGGCATGCCATTTATAAGGATTTTACCCCAGAGCTTGCTCAAAGGACGCTTCGAATGTATGTGGAAGGATTAGATCCTTCAAAATCATATCTAATTGAATCTGATGTTACTTCAGCTCTATCCCCAAGTAAAGAATACTTAGAAAAGATAGTTCAAGATTATAAGTTAGCCAAATTTCCTGCATTTGAAGAACTTTTTGATAAAATGAAGGCCGCTGTTTATCGACGGCGAGTACTTGAAGAGCAGTTAAAAATCGCAGAACTTCCAACAGATGTCACAGTTGAAGGTGTTAAGAACCTTGATTGGGCTAAAAGCGAAGATGAGCTTTTTGAAAGACTCAAGAAAATTAAAGCGCTTCAAATGCAAGCTGTGGCTAAGTTTGAACCAGAAGAACTTACTCGAACAATTTCTTATATTGAAAAGTACCGAAAAAACCGTGAAGAAGAGTTTTGCACGAATGATTCCAAGCTGCGGGAAAAGTTGATTGCGACTTCATTCATGAAAGCTATTGCATCCGGGATGGATTCTCAAACTGTTTTCTTTACACCAACAGAAGCTAAGCAGTTTTTAATTGCTGTACAGCAGCGTCTTTTTGGGATTGGCGTACTCATGCGGGATGATATTGATGGGTACACCATCATTAAGCTTGTTGAAGGGGGCCCTGCGGAACAATCGAAAGCTATTGAGTTGAAAGATAAAATTATCGCGATCGATGGAGAGCCCATACTTGGGCTTGATGTATCAGATGTAGTTGAAAAGATTCGAGGGCCTGAAGGAACGACAGTCAATTTAACTATCCTTCGCAACACAGAAAAGCTCAATGTTACTATTAAGCGTGCTGAGGTTGTAATTAAAGATGCCCGCTATGAAGCGAAAACGGAAGAATTTGGAGATGGAGTACTTGTTACACTCGTATTACACTCTTTTTATCAAGATCAAGAGAGCTCATCATCGAGTGATCTGATTTCTGCATTAAGAAAGATCCAGAGAAATCACAAGGTGAAGGGAATTTTATTAGATTTACGTTCTAATGGTGGAGGTCTTTTAACTGAGGCTGTAGCTGTTGCGGGCATGTTCCTTAAAAAGGGAATAATTGTTTCTATCAAAGATGAAAGCGGGCAGATACAGCATCTTCGCAACTTAGATTCGTATCCTCTTTATAATGGACCTTTAGTTGTAGTCATTAATCGTGAAAGCGCTTCTGCTGCGGAAATTGTTGCCCAGACTTTGCAAGATTATGGACGTGCGCTCGTTGTTGGGGATGCAAGCAGTTTTGGCAAGGGCTCTTTTCAGATTTTTACCTTGAATCCAGGTCCTGATGCCAAAGTCAATCCTAAAGGAGAGTTTAAGGTGACTCGAGGATGCTACTATACTCCCTCGGGAAGAAGCCCTCAGCTTATTGGAGTCGTATCCGATATTGAAATCCCAGGACCTCTTACAGATGCAGAAATTGGCGAGAGATATTCGACCTATCCGCTCGCAGCAAGCTCTATTGAGCCCTGTTTTAAAGATACATTGAGTGATGTGCCCTTCTTCCAGAGAAGCGAAATTCGAAAGCTCTATCTTTTTGACTTAGAGAAGCCGACCAATGTGTGGAAAAAATATCTTTCACCTTTGAAGAAGAATCATGATGGGCGGATGGCATCAAATAGCGAATATCAAGGCTATTTAGAGAGAGCTAGACAAGTAACGGAAGATATTTCCCTAGCTGAAGAGCTCATAAAAGAGCCAGATTATCAGGGACAAGAGGCGACTCAAGTATTGCGTGATCTTGTTCTTCTTTCAGATTTACAGGTAAAAGAGGCAGAAATTAAAGAGGCGGCTTAATTCTTTTTAATACATTCTTGATTTTGATTATTACTCGGAGTATTGATGGAATTGGTAACCAAAAGAGATAATTTATGTCCGAAAATCTTTTAAAGGTGGAAGGGGCTGATACAGTTACTTTCCAAGAGGTAGAGACTCTAGAAGATTTCGAAGATAAGATGGATGAGGAAGTTACCACGACTTCGAATCAAGGAGTAATTCAGGAAAAAGAGCAAGGGAGTTCTTACTACTATCACAATCCAAAGCATAATAACTCGCTTATAGACAAGAAACAAAATTGGGATCTTCTTGCTAACAATCTCTTAGAGATATCTAAAAGAAAGGAAGAGGAAGATGTTGGTAAATTCGTCTCTTCCCTAGAAATAAAGCTCGAACACTATTGCCAGGGATCTTATAGTTCTCAAGCAAATGAAGAAATAGATTCTATATTTGATGAGTTTCGAAATCAGTTATTTGACTTACGCGCACTTATTCAGAAATATCATTTAGAAAATAAACCTTTTTGTAAGCAATTGTATGCGGTTGCTTGCCGCTATTTCCAATTAGAAAAAATTCCAGCTCAATTACGAGGGATGTCAAGGCCCTCGCTTTTAAAATATGCGGCCCTATTTGAAGGAAAAATTGACTGGGTAAAACAGAAGAGTCAAAGGAGTGCTACATTTACTGACCTTTTTAAGAGTACCTTTAGTTTTAATTGGTTGCTTTCTCGACCGGAGGTTGATCCTTCTCGGCTCGAGCGCCGTGACGCTCTTGTACCCTACGATGTTCAGCGTGATATTAAGACCAGCTCATTTACTATTTTACAAAAGAGAAAGGTATTTCCCTTGATTGGCAAGGGGAGGTCAAAGATTGTAAAGGCTGCAATTTATATTCCAAAAGAGACGGATAAAGAGCCTGAAATTTCTGTAGAATCGATTATTCATGAGGGAAGCAAAGCGAGTAAGGAAGTAAATAGCCTCATACTCTTTTCTGGCGCACCTTCCCATGTCAAGGCACATGTTTGGTATACATACAAAAAGAAAGATGGAACGGTATGTACCTGCATCATTTTAGAGAGGTATGAGGGTAATTTATGGAAAATAAAAGGGCAGCTTGGACTGAAAGATCAGATTCAGGTGGCGCTCGATGCATGCACCGGCATTTATTTCATGCATACCCACGGCTATGCCCATTGCGACATAAAGCCTGACAACATCTTGTTTCGCCAAGTGGGCGGAAAATATAGAGCGTATATCTGTGATTACGATTGTATCGAGACTTTTGATCATCTTAGAAAAAATCCATATAATCAATTTTGGTATGGGACGCCTCTCTATACAGCTCCTGAGGTTTGGACAGAAGGAAGGCAAGACATTACAGCATGCGAATGCTATGCGCTTGGGCTATCGCTTTTATTTATGTCTGGTTTATTTGATAGCGAGGGAAAGCAGCTTCAAGCCTTAATAACTGAGCATCAAAATGCATTAATGCAAGGCCGTAATAGAGAGCTTATTTCGAAGATACAACATCTACAGGTAAGTTTTTTTGAGAAGGTCATTCAGAGAATTCGGGATGAGAATGATACCTCTTTAAAAGAGTATTTGCATGTTCTTGTAGCCATGATACAGCCTGACCCAAAAAATCGTCCAAAGCTTGAGGTTGTTTTAAGGAAATTGGCCGAACTTCGGGATCACAAATGATGGATTAAATTAAGTAATTTGATACGTCCACGATCGATAACCTATCAAACTCTTGCAATCTAAGAGTCAAGACTGGGAAAATATTTCTACTAACGATGAGAAGATATGTCAGTACGAGTACGAATTGCTCCTTCACCTACGGGTGATCCGCATGTGGGAACAGCCTACATTGCTTTATTTAATGCTGTTTTTGCCAAACATTTTAAAGGCAAATTTATTTTGCGAATTGAGGACACGGATAAATCGAGAAGCCGTCCTGAATACGAAGAAAATATTTACAAAGCCCTTAAATGGGCTGGACTTAACTGGGATGAGGGTCCAGATGTTGGCGGCCCCTTTGGCCCATATCGACAGTCGGAAAGAACCGCTATTTACCAAGAATATGTCCAAAAACTTCTGGACAATGGAACGGCCTATAAGTGCTTTGCAACAGCCGAAGAGCTTGCCGAGATGAGAGAGGTTGCTTCTAAAACAGGTTCTAAGCAGGGCTATGATAGACGGTATCGCAACTTGACCCCTGAAGAGGTTCAGGCTCGAGAAAATGCAGGACAGTCGTACGTAATTCGTTTAAAGGTTCCATTAACCGGAGAGTGCGTTTTTGAAGATGCTATCAAAGGACGTATCAGTTTTCCCTGGGGCGATATTGATGACCAGGTTCTTTTGAAATCAGACGGCTATCCAACCTATCACTTAGCAAACGTTGTAGATGACCATCTTATGGGCATCACGCACGTTATCCGAGGAGATGAGTGGATAAGCTCAACGCCCAAGCACGTGCTCCTCTATCAATCCTTTGGCTGGACGCACCCTATTTTTATGCATATGCCCCTTTTGCTTGGCAAAGATGGCAAAAAACTCTCTAAACGAAAGAATCCAACCTCGATCTTCTTTTATCGCGATTGTGGGTATTTGCCTGAGGCCTTTTTGAATTTCTTAACTTTGATGGGCTATAGCATGCCGGACGGGCGTGAAATCTATACTCTCGATGAAGTTATTCGCGATTTTGATCCCAAGAGGATCGGCGTTTCAGGAGCCGTATTTGATATTCAAAAGCTTGATTGGTTGAACCAGCACTATGTTATTAACTCTATTCCCGAAGATAAGCTTTTAGAGCGGTTGAAGGGCTGGAGCTTTAATGATGAATTTTTAAAGAAGATTATTCCGCTTGCCCACTCTCGAATTAAGAATTTTGGCGAGTTTATGGAGCTTGCCGATTTCTTCTTCGTCAACCATCTGCCCTATACTCAAGAGCTTTTCAAAATTGAGGGCTATTCTCCACAGGCAGCTGCTGCGATTGTACAGGCAATCATCTGGAAGCTCGATGAGCTGGAAGATTGGGGCTCGACGGGTGTCTCTCAAGGATCGAAAATAGTTGCAGAACAGCTAGGGCTTAATCATAAAAAGCATGTAATGCCGCTTCTTTTTGCATCGCTCATGGGCAAGCGCCATGGATTGCCCCTCTTTGACTCTGCTGGAATTTTGGGTAAAGACCGTGTGCGAGCACGCTTTTTACAGTCGATTGAATTTTTAGGCGGCCTTTCTACGAAGAAAAGCGATGGTTTGAAAAAGGCTATTGAGCGTAGTCAAGGTCCAGCCTTTATGAAAGAGTTGGTATGACATTTCATCGGTTGAATCCCTTCTTTGGACATATTGAAGAAAGGTATCCACTTACTAAGCCCGATTCTAGTAAACAGACTTGGCATGTCCGTATCAATATTTCCGGCTCTGAACTTGATTTTCGAGTAGGAGATAGCATTGGGATTCTGCCGAAGAATGACCCTTTGATCGTCGCGCAAATTCTAGAGCAGCTTCAAGTGCCTGCAGATAAACTCTTTAATGATCCTCGGACAAAGGAGCAATATTCTGCATTTCAACTCTTGTCTGCTCGCTATACGATTACCCATCTGCATAAAAAAGTATTATTAAAGATTGCCGAGTACATACCTGCTTCTTTACAACCTGAATTTTTAGCGCTTTTGGATAAAGATGAAGATTGGATACGGGTTCATGATCTCTCTGATTGGTTGCAATTTGCTCAAAATCCACCTATTCCCTTTGATGCACTCTTAGAGACTCTGACTCCTATGCTTCCAAGGCTCTATTCAATCGCTTCCTCCCTGTTGGTTGATCGAGAACGCCTTGACCTGACAGTCTCTCGCCTTAGTGTTGAAGCTGCAGGCAAAACGCGGCCCGGCATCTGCTCGAACTATCTCACTCAAATCGCTCCTCTCTTTGATCCTGAAGTGGGTGTTTACTTGCAGCCGACCAAACATTTTCATTTTCCCGAAGATGATCTCATGCCTGTGATCCTCATTGGGCCTGGAACAGGAATTGCCCCTTTTAGAGCCTATCTCCAAGAGCGTCTTGCAAGAGGATCGAATCTTGGAACACGTCTTGGATCACATTTGGGGAAGGTATGGCTCTTTTTCGGCGAGCGCCATTCTGCAACTGATTTCCTCTATGAGGATTTCTGGAACAAGCTCATGCAGCTTCCCTTCTTTCGTATGGATGTCGCTTTTTCAAGAGATCGGGACCATAAGGTCTATGTCCAGCATAAAATGTGGGAAAATAGAGAAGAGCTTCTATCGTGGCTCGATCAAGGCGCCAGGGTTTATATTTGCGGAGATGCACAAAGGATGGCACGAGATGTAGAAGCGATGCTTCTAGCAATTTTTCAAGAGCGCTTTCATGGGGATATGGCGTTGGCTAAAGAAGCGTTAAAGCAGCTTCGTAAAGAGGGCCGTTACTTGAGAGATGTCTATTAGCCAGATTTTTTTTGCCACAGAGAAATATTCAACCACAGAGATCTTGAGAGCGCACAGAGAGAGATAGAGAACGATCGTTAGTAATACAATAGTGACAACTATCCTTAAGGATATGAATAAAAATTAACAGAAAGTTGAGAGCTAATTTCTCGCTCTGTGTGCTCTGTGTTCTCTGTGGTAAATATATTAAATAGAGTGTGCTTGATAAGGGAAGGCAGCAGCTTGAATAGCTGCCGCCTTTTAGAAAAGCGTTTAAGCTTTTGCTTGTGCTTGGGCTGCAGCTTCAACGAAGCTGTTCCAAAGTTCGTGATCAACGATGCTGCGCTTAACAGCTGCAATTAATTCTTTTTGAGCAGTCTTCAAATCGCGAGGACGCATAAGTTTTCTGATTAATTCTGAATTGCCGGTAGTTCGAGCTAGTTGAAGAATTTGATCAAATTCTGATTTAGCAACGAGGTAGGCATCTTTGCGTTTTCTTGATCCGCGAGCTGCACGTCGCTTTGGATTAACAGTAATTGGGGAATCTGAATTAAGTATATAACGCTTGAGAAGTTCAGAAAGTTGGAGAGGTTCATTCTTCTTTAACTTTCTAAATGTAAAATGGTGGATATAACCGCCGTTTTTCGCAGGTAAATAGCGGCAAATAGCATTTTCTTGCTTTGCGCCAATTTTCTTCATTGCATGTGAGATCGCCTCATCCAGCTCTTTGCTAGACAGGCTCATTTTATGTTCTTGTGTTGCTAACATGTTTTTCACCGTTTTGTTTTTCAAAATTCACCAAATCAATAACAAAAACAGTTTAGATTAGTCAACCATTTTATCTTAATCTATTCTTTGCGCTCTCTAAATGAATGGTAAACATTGCGAGAGTTTCTTCTCTTGTTGTAGAATGATGAATAATTTTTACGAGCATTCAATTGTTTATAATTCGATTACAGTTCCTAATTCTTCTTTTGCTTACTTCTTGCGGTACAAGAAAACCTACTGCTGTTGAATCCCCATCTTCCGATAAGGTCCAAGTGCTTTGCACAACGGCACAGGTGGCAAGTCTTGTTTCAAGCGTAGCAGATGATAGAGCAGATATTGTTGTGCTGATCCAGGGAGAAAGCGATCCCCACTCATACCAGCTTGTCAAAGGCGATGATGAGAAATTTCGACGTGCCGAAGTGATTTTTTATTCAGGACTTGGCCTTGAACATAGTCCAGCAATTACTCGTCTGATGGCAAAAAAAGAGAAGCTTTCTATAGGTGATTCTATAAAGCTGCAACGACCAGAACTTTTGATTACCTATGCAAATCTTCCCGATCCCCATATTTGGATGGATGTATCCCTTTGGAAACTGGGAGTAAAAGATATTGCAGATCTCTTTTCTCGTCTTCGACCGGAATATGCAAAGGAGTTTCAAGAAAGAGCCAAAGCTGAAGAAGAGCATTTAGAAAAAGTTCATGATCAAATCAAAACTCTTTGCCAATCGATTCCAGATGCGTATCGATATTTGGTGACAACGCACGATGCCTTCAATTACTTTACACGTGCCTATCTTGCAATTGATGATGAAAGGCAGATGAATACCTGGCAGCCAAGATGCTTTGCTCCCGAAGGACTTGCCCCAGAAGCGCAGATTTCAACTCAGGATATTGAAAAGACGGTTAACCACATCTTGAAATACAATATCCACTGGATCTTTTCTGAGTCTAATATCTCGCAAGAGTCCATTCAACGAGTTGTTGAAGTGTTAAAGCGAAAAGGTCATACAGTTGAAATTGCAACCACTGCCTTGTATGGCGATGCGATGGGGAGCTCTGATTCTGTTGGCTGTACGTATGAGGGTATGATGCTTTTCAACGCAGAGACGATTACAAAATTTTTACGAGAAAGCGGAAATGGATCCAGCTATTGAAGTACTTTCCCTAACTGTCCATTACGGCACATCTCCTGTTTTATGGGATCTCTCCTTCTCAATTCCTCGAGGAGTTTTAGCTGGAATTATTGGTCCGAATGGGGCGGGGAAGAGCACTCTTTTAAAGACTATTTTAGGTCTTATTCCACCAGCTGTCGGCGGCTTTAGAATTTTGGGAAAGAATTTCGAGCAAGTTCGAACGCAAATTGCCTATGTTCCTCAAAAAGGCGCAGTTGATTGGGACTTTCCTATCACTGTATATGAACTTGCAGAAATGGGTGCGTATGCACGCCTTGGGTTGTTTCGAAGGCTTACAAAGGACGATCGCGCGCTCATTATTGACTCGCTGAATAAAGTGGGGCTTTCAGATTTTCAGAATCGAGAGATTCGGGAGTTGTCCGGAGGACAGCAGCAGAGAGCCTTTTTAGCTCGTGCGCTCGTTCAACAAGCAGAACTTTATCTTCTTGATGAGCCCTTTTCTGGAGTTGACCATGCGAGTGAAGAGACCATTTTACGCATTATAAAAGAGATGGTTGGGGCTGGAAAAAGCGTTATCATTGTCCATCATGATCTAGAGACCGTAAAGCGCTACTTTGATTGGGTCGTTTTGTTGAATACTCGGCTTATAGGCGCAGGAGCTGCTTCAAAAGTTCTTACTTCCAGTAATCTTCAAAAAGCGTATGGACAGCAGTTTACAATTCTTGCAGAGGCTCTTCGCTTGTCTCAGGAGACTGCTTAAATGGAGAATTGGCTGCAGTCGGTTCTCTTTATTCCTTGGGTTGCTTGTGTCGCACTTGGAGCTTTAGGCGGCTCTATCGGCTCAATTGTTGTGCTGAAGAGGCAGTCTTTGCTGGGAGAGGCGCTCTCGCATGCCTGCTATCCAGGCCTTGCTCTTGGCATTTGGCTCTCAGCCTCTTTTGGAAATGATATTTTGTATACTGTTGCTGCAGGGTTTATATTTGCATTTCTTGCCTACTGGTCTATTGACTATCTGACTAAGGCAATACAAATTTCTACCGATGCAGCTTTATGTGTCGTGCTTTCTAGTTATTTTGCTTTGGGACTGCTTTTTATTTCTGCTGTTCAAAATAGTATGCCGACGCTAACAAAAAAGTTGCATGCGCTCCTTTTAGGCCAAGCTGCAACCATCTCGGAAAGCTATGCCATCGTATCTGTTCTTTTGCTTATTATAATTTCTGCAATACTTGCCTTATATTCTCGCGCTTTAAAATCAGATCTTTTTGATCCAATATTCTCTCGCCTAATGGGAATCTCCTATTCAACAACCCACTATCTTTTGGCAACAGTAGTTGTACTTACCCTTATTTTGGGCGCAAAGGTTATGGGAGTTGTACTGATGTCCTCTCTTTTGATTTTCCCGAGCGTTACTGCCAGACTTTGGTGCTCCTCCTTTTCTTCTCTTCTTGTTGCATCGGGCATCCTTGGGGCGCTCTCGTGTAGTCTTGGATTATTTGCCTCTCACTATTTAGGCTCCGGCATGCCAACAGGACCAACTATCTCGGTTCTTCTCTCTTTGCTCTTTATCTGCTCATATCTCTTTGCACCTGGTACAGGAGTCCTTATACGGCAGTGGAAGAGATGGGGATTTCGTTCTCAATGCGCTCAAGAAAATTTGCTCAAAGCGATTTGGCGAATGGTGGAAAAAAGCGGACGGACGAGCGTGTTAGTCACAGAGCTTGCCTATAGTACGGCTCTTGAGAGCAGTCAAGTACTCTCTCTTGCTAAAAAATTGAGATCTCAAGGGTTTATTACACTTGAGCGGGATGAAATGACATTGGAAGAATCGGGTATGCATGCCGCTCGAAAGCTTGTGCGTCTTCATCGTTTATGGGAGCTCTATTTGGTTGAGTTTTGCAATATGCCCAAAGATCGAGTCCATCCGAGCGCTGAAGAGATGGAGCATATATTGACGCCGCAGATTGAAAAAGAGCTTGATCGGCTTTTACGCCATCCAGTTGTCGATCCGCATAAACAGCTCATACCTAGAGATAGCGATGGATAGTTACCATGGGTTGACATTCTTCCAGGTGCTGTGGACTTTTTTGACACGCCTCTCTCATATGCTTTCAGGAAGCGCTCTTGCTACCGATGAAATCCAGTTTTTAGTTTTGAATTTATTAAGCGTTGCTACAGCACTCGTTGGAACCCTTTCGGTGTTGAGACGCTATACCATGATGGCCAATGCGCTTTCTCATACATTGCTTATTGGTATCGTGCTTGTCTTTCTCTTTGGCTACCATTCAGGTGAGATGGAAGAGGGTCCCCTCAACCCTTTCCAACTTGCTATCGCAGCGTTGGTTGGAGCGGTTCTTACGGCTTGGACAGTCCACCTCTTTACTTCGAGCAATAAGATGAAAGAGGATGCCGGTATTGGAGCCTCATTTACCTTTCTGTTTGCGTTGGGGATTCTCTTGCTGACCTGCATTTCAAGAAACGCCCACATAGGGGTTGAGCTGTTGATCGGAAATGCCGATGCCTTGGTTGAAGAGGATATTGTGCCAGCATTTCTATCGGCTCTTCTTGCTTTTTTGGTGTTCACCCTCTTCTCTCGAGGCTGGAAGGTCTCCTGCTTCGATCCTATTTTTGCAAACCTATCAGGCTTCTCTCATAAGGCATATGGAGCAGCCCTTTTGCTGATCCAAGCCTTTTGTGTGGTTGTCGCCTTTCGATCCGTTGGGGTTGTGATGGTGCTTGGCCTTTTGTGCCTTCCTCCCTTAATTGCCCGCCTCTTCTGTTCCAGATTCAAGTCGATGGCCATCGTCTCATGCGGGGTTGCAGTTTTGGGCTCTACTCTGGCTATCGCTCTCTCTCGCCACCTCGTTACAGTCTACTCTTTCGCTCTGTCAACAGGTGCAATGGTGGTGGTCCTTTTGGCGGCTATCTATGCTATAAGTTGCTGTTATAAGAAAATGGTGTTGATTAGGAAAAAGTGCTGATTTGCAACATCCTAATTATCATATTTTTCTTTACGGGCAAAGACGCATTCGCCCTCATAGGGAATTGGAAGGGGCTCATCTATTCGTACAATATCAAGTCCACAGGAGCGCATATTATCTTCGGTAAAATTGGCGACAAAGTACGTGTGAACGAGGTCCACTGTTTCGTGGTCTCGCTCTTCAATTTCGCCGTCAAAATAAAAATGGAGGCAAGCTGTATCCTGGGTCCAATCGACACTGACAAGCCGGAGTTTTTTGGGAACTTCTCCAATTAAGCAGTGGTGTAAATAGGCTAAGATGCTGCGTCTTCGTTCAATCTCTTTACTGTTTTCTTTCATTTTATATTGAACTCTTTTGGTCTGCAAGGAACTACGTGTACTCTGTCCTTGGCATGGTGAATTATACCTTGAGTAGTTGGTTTAAATTTTTTTGTGTCCATATCCATGTACATTCCTATTATCTCTCCAAAATCTATTCTTTCTTTATATCCTGGCGCCCCAAATTCAATAAATCCTTTCTCAGTAGAAGATTGAACGATAGCCTGACCTTTGCCTACGAATTGTTTTACTTTCCGTTCAACATCGGGATGCGTCCAAATGCTTTTTCTGGCTTTGTCCTGAGCTGATAATGTCTCATAGCTATTGTGTCCAGGAATATGCTTGCCTTGTTTGCTCATATCAAGTTCTTTGAAGGCACATGTCAGGGCTCTTTTTTGTGCAGCATGTTCTGTTGCGTGCACCATTTCCAATTGATGCTGATTTGATATTGTGAGGGTTTTTAGATTGCAGAGGGCATTTGATTGGCGTAATTTGCTGTACGCTTGTATGGCTTTAGTGCTGCCATACATACAGAAAATGTCTACCCCATATTTCCCGAGTACAAAACCTGCCTTCTCTCCACGTGTTCTATGGTCAAGCTTGTCCCAGTTAGTTACGAGGTCGTGGAGCTCCGGTGCCATATGCTGAGCAAGAGTTGAGAGTTCTTCTTTGCGCAAGTATTCAAAGAGCTTAGTTGTTGCATCGATCAACTTTTCAGGAACAGCTACAGGGTCTGTTATCCCTGCCCAAAGTAGTTGTCCTAAGCCATTAAGCGAATAGAGAAGTGAGGAGGGGAGTTCACTTGCAGCAGCATATAAACCATGCCCTGCGCCAATGACTAGACCTTACAACAGCTTCAGGAACGAATTACATCAAATATCTTAAAGAAGCTAAGGACAGAAAGTGTGAAATTAATTTGATTTATTTGTGGTTAGAGGATGCAGATTTAGCTGTTGATCGAGTAGCCCAAAGAGTAGCTCAGGGCGGCCATTCTGTTCCTGAAGATGTCATTAGAAGACGATATGAGGCAGGATTGAGAAATGTATTGAAAAGCTATTTACCGCTTGCAGATACAGCCATTATATTTGACAACTCCAGTGTGGAATCTCAAAAGCTTGTTGCTAGTAAAAAATTTAGAGGTGAGTTGGAAATAGAGGATAAAGTAGTCTGGGAGAAAATACTTAAAGGTGCATATGGTAAAAAAGAGTAAGAGTGACATTTTTGATCTTCTCTTAGAAGGCCATAGAAAGGGGCTTGAGCTTGCGATTGATACCTCAATTCGTACTGGTGTTCCTCTAGTCGTGATGAAAAACGGTAAAATTACTTATATCAAACCTAAATTCAAATATGTTCGCGTCCCCATATCTACTGCTAAGAGAAAAAAAACGAAGAGTGCTTAATTCTTTTTTGTTATGAGTTCTATCAGCCATATAACGTTCGTTTGTAAAAACATTGAGAAGTCAGCGCAGCTCTTTACATCCCTATTGGATGCAAAAGAGGTCTATTCCAGTGATGGGAAAAACTTTTCCCATTCGAGAGAGAAATTTCTGCTTATTGGGAACCTCTGGCTTGCCCTTATGGAAGGCGATCCAGTTTCAAGATCGTATAACCACATCGCATTTCGCATTGAGGAATCTGAAATTCCAGAGTATATGGCCAAATTAAAGAGTCTTGGCCTGGAAATCGTGCCTGGAAGACCACGTAATAGCCTTGAGGGCCGCTCCATTTATTTTTACGACTACGATAACCATCTTTTTGAGCTGCACACAGGGGATCTTGAAACTCGGTTAGAATATTATCGTAACCCTTGAATCGACTTAGTTTTTAGTTGCTGAGATTTATCGAATTATCAACCCCAAAACGGTCAATAAACTTTCTATCATGGCTTGCGGCAATAACGAGCCCCTCAAAGTGGAACAGAGCCTTTTCGAGCTGCTCGACCATATCGAGGTCGAGGTGGTTGGTGGGCTCATCGAGCAGTAAGACGTTAACTTGGGAGAGCTCGAGTGCTAAAATCTCCACTCTTCGTTTTTGACCTTGGCTCAAAATACGGCAGGGAGTGTCCCTTAGAGGCAAGATCCCTGCGCGATGAAGCTCCTTGTTCATATCAAAAGGGATTTGAACTTGCTCTTGAAGCCATTCAACAGGGGTATTATTTTCATTATCGAGAGATGAGTTTTGAGGCAGATATCCAAGGCGTGCGCTTGAGCTCCAGTTAATTTGTTCCCCTTTTTGGTTTGTAAAGAGCTTTTGCAGAAAAGTTGATTTGCCCGACCCATTTTCTCCTAACAAAACGAGCCGATCGTTCCGTTTACAGGTAAGGCTGAGGGCTTTAGTTCGGGTATGCACATCGTGAAGAGTTAACACAACCTCTTCCTCCAACGATATTGGCCGGAATCTAAAAGGAAGGCGATCTTTGGGAATAGGGTTTTCTAGAGGTGTGCTTTCGAGTTCTTCAATCTCCTCTTTTAGCTTTTTGATTTTGGTTGTTTTACCCTTTTGAAAAAGCTCTCCATGCCGATCATAGGCCATAGTAAAGGAATCGGTTGGCTTTGAGGGCTTTTTGGAGTTATGGTGGGACTGTATTAACTCTCGCTTAAGGCTTGAAAGGCGACCTTGCGTGCGCTCAAACTCTTTTGCTCGTTTTGCAAGATCCTCTTTTTTCTTCTGACAATACATGTCCCATCCCGCTCCATATTCTATGAAGCGATCTTTGGCAGGGGCAAATTCAATAATACGGGTGGCGACCTTGTCGATGAACATTCGATCATGAGAGGTAAAGAGAGCGCCTCCAGAATACGATTTCAGGTAGGATTCTAGCCATTCAAGCGCTTTTTGATCTAAGTGGTTGGTCGGCTCGTCTAACATGAGAAGAGGTGTCTCTTGGACAAGGCAAAAAGCGAGCGCCAGCCTTCTCTTTTGCCCCAAAGAGAGCGAAGATAAGGGCAGTTGCAATTCAATTTCAAATCCCAGCAGCTCTTTATAAAACGTTTCAAATCGAGAGAGTCTCTGTTCGAGGAAGTTAATAGATTCGATGAGCCTTTGCATTGTTTCTTGCTCGTATGCTACTCCTAAGGCCTTTTCCAAGGCCTTTTCCAGGGATTCATAAGACAAGAGATGTGCGTCTATTTCTTCTTGTAGGGATGCGTGCATGAACACGCTTTCTTGTGGAAGATGTTGGAAGAGAGTGCCCTTGCAACCTTCTACAAGCCTCTTCAAAAAGGTGCTTTTGCCTGAGCCATTGGGTCCTATAAGAGCGACTTTCTCTCTGGCATGAAGCGAAAAGGAGAGCTTTTCAAAAAGTGTAGTAGTGCCAAAAGAGTGGGTAAGGTTTTGAACCTGAATAAGCGGATACGACATAAGAGTGACCTCAACGTTTAAATGGTTACTTGAAGTAAAAAAGTTGAAGTTACTGTCGCATCTATTTCCGCTCCTTGTTGGAATAAAGAGTACCAGCGAGCATTTGGTCGCTGTAAAATTAAATTAAAATACATATTAATTTATTGTCTACTTATTAATACACGCTATTGATTTTATTTATTGATTGTGTTTAAAATTTGTTGGTTATTAAACTTTTTAGTTTAAACTTAAACGGAGTTTTTTGAATTATGAAGAAAGCAATTATTATACTTTGTGCTATTGGTCTATTTTTAAACTCAAACGCCATGTTTGCAGGTGGAAACAAACAAGCTTGTGCAAACAAACAAAAATGTGCAAATAAACAGAGATGGAATCGAGTACTGTTTGTTACAGATAATTGCAGAGTGATTCTTCAGAGAGGCGAAGGCAGTGCGTATGGCGAGTGCCGAGTTAGCCCAAAGAAAAGAGGAAGCTCCTTCAACAATCTGCCTCAAGACAGCACATTACCTGCAGAGATCCAACAATGTGAGCAGGTCATATCTGCGATTTACGCAACTATCTTAGGTACTTCAAACCACACCTTTACTCAGGAAAACGCAACCGGCGCATGCAATAACGGCTGCTGGTATTACATTCCAGATGCAACTGCAATAACCTCGAATAACAATCTTCGTAACTGGCAACTAAAAAAGCTGTTTAAAAAGACTTTTGTTGAAAGTGGCTACGGCTCTGCGAATGCGCATGGCAAACTTGTTCTACAAGCGGCAAATCAATAGTCCTAAATTCGTAAGCGAGCTCCTTTGGAGCTCGCTCTCTTCTCACTAGTTTCCCGCCATATTATTTTTATAACTACAAAAATTAATACAATATAGTATTGTTTTAATTACAATAATTATGATAAATTAGCTTTTTAAAAAATAAACGAGGTTAAATATATGAGTAGCTGTACTGGATGTAGTAATAATCGCCCGCCTGTTCAACCAATAAATGTGCAGAATAACGGGAATGTTAGTGGACAAAATCCGCAAAACCGGCCAAACGTTCCGTATGCACCCTACCTTCAACGGATAATCGATCAGCAAGCAGTCAACCAGCAAAATCAACCAGTCAACCCGCAAGTAGGTAACCCTCAAGTAGTCCACCAGAATAATCAAGCTGTAGGTGGTCGTCTTAAGTGGAACGAGCGAGCGATCAGACGTTTAGATGGCTGGGAAGCGTATCTTGATGTAAAGATGCCAAACCTTCCAATTCAAAACAAACTTGATCAGCTCGGCCGCTGGATCGAATCCAAATTTGCTCCTTTAAAAGAGTTTAATGAGTGGCTTGATAGCAATGTAGAAGGAAAATGGTATAAAAGATTAGCTGACCTACTGGTAAAGCTTCCAGCTCGAGTTGTTCGTGACATTATTCGACAGCTCTATAACATTGTCAAAAGTGCTCTTTACGCTTGTGTTCACCCATTGAAGGCATCTGTAAAGCTTGCTAAAATGATCGTAAACTTGGTGCATTCCTTAACAATACCTGAGAACTGGTCCAGAATGGGCGCAGGACTTATGGGAGCAAGTTTCGGCCAATCAATTATGGTTCCGAACCCTGCTTCAGCGATTGGATTTTTAATCGGCGGAGCTATGCTTCTTGGCGGACTTTCAGTTGGTGCTGTGAAGGCTGCAATTGACGCAAGAGAAAATCGATTTGAAGCAGCTGGGCAAAATATACTTTCTCAATTGAAGGAATTGCCTGAAGTTGCTGTTAGCGGCCTCTGCATGGGATTAATTACGGGCGGAATTGCACGAGCGGCAAATCTCGTTCATGGTCCTCGATATGTAGTCCGACGATAGTTTTAAGTTAATTTATTTTAACCTAGAAACGGCTGATTTCAATCACCGTTTCTAGGTTTAAAATGAGCGAATGACTTTTCGCTCTCATCTTCCTGTTGTGTAGGTATCTGGTAGCTTGCAGGAGAAAAGTTTGCAAACTGTGCAATCTCTTTTCGGTAGGTGAGATGTACGCTTCCAACTCCTCCATGACGATTCTTGGCAATAATCACTTCAGCTTGTCCTGGGCGATCGTTGGAGTCATAATAATCCCGCCTCAGTAAGAACATCACAATATCTGCGTCCTGTTCAATAGACCCCGATTCTCTCAAGTCACTCATCATTGGTCTGTGGCCGGTTCTCTCTTCTACTTTACGCGAAAGCTGGGAAAGGCAGAGGACAGGGATGTCGAGTTCGCGCGCAAGAGTTTTGAGCATTCTGGAAATTTCGGAAATTTCATTTTGGCGGTTTTCTTGGTTGCGAACAGATCCCGATCCCGTAATGAGTTGGAGGTAGTCGATAATGATAAGGCCGACGCCATGCGCCTCTTTCATGCGCCGAGCTCGAGCTCTAATATCGCTGATCTTAAGGCCTGGCTGGTCGTCGATGAGCATGGAGTGGTCTTGGATCGTATTGACCGCTTCAATAACATGGTGAAACTCGTTCGATGAGAGAGAGCCTGTTTTAATTTTTTCAGACTCAATTTCAGACTGCGAGCAGACAATTCGATGAACAAGCTGTTCAGCAGTCATTTCAAGGGAAAAAATGCCGACAGGGATGCCGTTTTTAAAGCAAATATTTTCAGCGATGTTAATGGCAAGAGCAGTCTTTCCCATTGCAGGACGGGCCGCTAAAATAATTAGGTGTGAGTTATTGAAGCCATTAATGATGCGGTCTAAATCGATAAAGTGGGAAGGAATGCCTGTTATGCCAATTTCCCCATCTCCGCGCTGCATATAGCGCTCTTGGCGCGCTTCAAGCTCTTTTATAAAGGGCAAGTTGGAGTGCGCTTCAACACCCGATAAGATATCGCCGATTAGGACGCCTGTCTTCGAGTGCGAACTCTTTCCGATCTCAAAGAAGAGCTTTTGGGCATCATCTAATGCTTCATGGACATCTGCAGGCTCATCAAGTGCCTTTTTCTCAACGACTTGGGAGGCAGAAATCATGCGTCGAAGGAGCGCTTTGTCCTTGACGATGTTTGTGTACTCTTCAATATAGGCGGAAGTTCCTGCAAATTGAGCTAAGCTCATGAGGTAGGCAATGCCGCCAATGGCATTGAGCTTATCCTGGCGTTTGAGCTCTTCAGCCATGAGGTGCACATCGGCAGGCTTATCTTTGATGAAGGATTGTTTTAACGCTGCAAAGATGGTGCGATGTTCTGAGTAGTAAAAATCACTTTCGTCAAGGGCATCAGCAGCAATATTCAATCCATTGACAGATGTGAGCATGCAGCCCAAAACCATCATTTCAGATTCTTTGGAGCTGGGCGGAATTTTTATGGAAGAAGGAGACATTCCACTCATGTTTGCACTCATCTTATTTTATTATATGGGTTGAAGTATCGGCAGTATAATCCGGCAGGTATCGATTGGCAATCTGATTTATTTCCAACTTCAGCCTTGAGAGCAAATATCATAAGAGGTTAGGATTAACCCCATCTTATTTTACGGAAAGGTGGCTGAGTGGCCGATAGCGCGTCCCTGCTAAGGACGTGTACCCTGATGAAGGGTACCGAGAGTTCAAATCTCTCCCTTTCCGAATCTATAGATTAATCTATTTCAAGGCAGTGAAACTACACTGCCTTTGAATGGAGAGTAAGAGCGATGCCATAAAGAAGGGCAGAGCTGAGAGATGTCGTCGCCCCAAGCGGCCAGTCCAGATGATATGAACTTAAAAATCCCACCAAAAATGCAACGATTGAGCAGCCAATGGATATAAGAATCATTGAGCTAAAGCGTCTTGATATGAGCGCTGCTGTCATCGCAGGAAGAGTCAGCATAGCAATGACTAAGATTGCACCAACAACCGACATCAAAATAACAACGGTAACGGCAACAAGCGCTGTGAGCGCATAGTCCAGCTTTTCTGTTGGAATGCCTTGGAGCTTTGCCTGCTCTTCATCAAATGCGAGAGCAACAAGCGGTTGGAAGAGGGCAGCAATAAAGAGGCAGATAAGCGTAGCCAAAATCAGCAAACCAACCACATCTTCAGGAGAGCTCCAGAGAATATTTCCTACCAGATAGTTCAAAAGTTCAACGTTGTAGCCAGGAGTTTTCGAGATAAAGACTAAGCCAATAGCCATGCCTATGGACCAGACAGCGCTGATCGCTGCATCTTCTCTCTCTTTATGGTGATGTTTTAGGTAGGTAATGATAAAAGCGGCGAGAAGTGCTGCGAGCAGTGCGCCAATAATGGGAGGACAAAAATATCCCATCACTCTCTCTGCCCAAAGGCAGATGCCAAGGCCGCCCAAAAGGGCATGTGAGATGCTTCCAGCAAGAGAGCTCATACGCCTTATGACGACGAAGCTGCCCATAACGCCTCCAACAACAGATGCGAAGAGAGCTGCTGTGAGAACAGGCAAAAAGATGGGGTTTATAAGCGGCTCAAAAAATGCGATCATTGTTTTGTTCTCGGCAGTTGAAGCAGATGCTGATCTGCTGTCTCGATGAGAGGATAGTGGTAGAGGCCAAGAGCGAAGTGCTCGCAAACTTCCTTGGGCTGCATCAAGGTGCATTTGCCTTGAACACAGAGAAGCTTATCGACATGGTCAATGATGGCCCGTAAGTTATGCGTGACCATAAGAATGGTCATCTCTTTTGAGAGTTTGCCTAAAAGTTTGAGGATAGCAGCTTCGGCGTCAATATCGACGCTTGCTGTCGGTTCATCTAGGAGAAGTATTTTAGGTTTTGATGCAAGGGCGCGAGCGATCAGTATTCGCTGAATTTGTCCGCCTGAAAGGGTTCCAAAGGGCACCTCTTTAAACTCAACCATTCCAACTTGGGTGAGCGCCTCTAAAGCTGCCTCTATATCTAAAGCTGATGGTATTGAAAAGAGAGTGTGAAATTTTAAACGTCCTTGTAAAACAACCTCTAAAGCAGTGATGGGGAATTTACGGTCAAAATTGAGATGCTGCGGCACATAACCGATCTCTGCCGGATATTCATTTGCGGGCCTTTCCAGTATGCGGATAGAGCCTGATAATGGTGTATAAATGCCTAAGAGAAGCTTGAGAAGGGTACTCTTCCCTCCGCCATTAGGGCCGATAATTCCACAGAAGTCATTTTTAAGAATTTGAAACGAGACGTTTTGGAGGATAGTTTCGTCCGGCCTATACCCAAAGGTTACATTTTCGCATTCAATACTTGGTTTCAACTGCCTGCTTCCTTTAGTTCCTGGCCAAATGCCTGTGCAATATGCTGTATGCTTGTAAAGTAGTCGCTGCTGTAGGGATCGAGCTCAACAGTTTTTAGCTTAAGAATCTCAGCTATTCTTTGTGCGGCCTTTTGGGAGTACTGCTTCTGGGTAAAGAGAGTAGTTGCATGCACCTCTCGGATGAGGTCAAGTGCTTGGGAGAGCTGTTTTGCAGATGGCTCCTTGCCCTCGAACTCAAGAGCATATTGCCGTATTCCATAACGAGAGAGCAGGTATCCATAGGCAGGATGAGAGACGATTATGGTCCCTGTTTGACCTGAAAGAGCTGCTGAAACCCCTGCTTGCAGTTTGTTGAGCTTGTTCATAACATTTTCAGCTCGCTGATAGATGTCGGATGAATCGGTCGGGAATTGATCGGTCAAGGCATCTCGAATGGTGCCAATCTGTATCATCATCATCTCAGGGTTCATCCAGATATGGGGATCAAATGATCCATGGTCGTGGCCACATGGAGAGAGCTCTTCTTGAAGTGTCAATCCCGAGCGCAGATCAACGATACGTGGGTGGTCTTTGTTTAAGCTTTTGATTGCGCGAGATTCAAAAGGCTCTCCTACAATAAACCAGATGGAGTCTTCTTGCAGTTTTTGGATCTGTTTCGGCGTTACATCAAAAGAATGTGCGCTTGCTCCTTGAGGAACAACGAGGTGGACTTCGATCTTTGGTCCCGCAATCTCTTGCACAATATTGAGGTAGGGAGCAAGGGATACAGCAATACTTTGAGCAGAAAGCGAGCCTAATAGGAGGAAAATTGAGATAATATGTTTCATCGTGATCAGGCCTTAATTGTATCACGATTGTAGTCCTTGATATGGATTTCTCTCCTCCTAAAAAGCATGAAGTTGATAGACTTTTAACATTCACATTTTGGAGGGGTGTCCGAGTGGCTGAAGGAGCCCGCTTGGAAAGCGTGTATACGTGAAAACGTATCGTGGGTTCGAATCCCACCCCCTCCGTCCTTTTAAACCCAAGTTGTTACCTAGTTGCTACCTATTCCCGCAAAACGATTGGCTGCAATATCTCATCTCCTTCGTTTCACTCCTCTTTCAGGTAAAAATACCTGAAGTCGTCGTTCATCTTGTAGCTGAGATATTTCGCACATTTGTTTAGAATGTCTAGGTAGCACTTAGGTTTTAAGGTTTCTCTTATGAAATGTGTTCTTCTTTGCCTATTTTCCATCCAATTGCTTATTGCCGAAGAGGTTGAAAAGTATACGTTTGTTTTGCCAGGGGATTCTCGTTTGCAGGAAGTATCGGCTAAAGTATCCCTTGAAGAGCTTCAATCAAAGCATCTGCAGGAAATAATCGATCAGATGTTCTTGATTGCTCGAGGAGAGCGAAGCGATATGGAAAAAGGGGTAATGGTTGGGCTTGCTGCACCGCAAATTGGGATTCTGAAGAGAATTATTTTGGTCGATACTGGCGTTGAGATGGGTAAAGAGGAGTTAGGGCAATTGGAAGTGTTTATTAACCCTGTTCTACTCAAAAAATCATCGACAATTGTTATGGAACGAGAGGGCTGTTATTCTGTTGCAGACTGCCTTTGCGGTATTGTTCCTCGGTCAGAATCGGTTGTTGTTCAGGCGCTTGATCGCAATGGTTTCTCTCTTACTCGTGAATTTAGCGGTATGACAGCCCGAATTTTCCAGCATGAAATTGACCACCTCGAAGGCATTCGTTTCCCCGACCGTGTAGGGCCTGATGGTGTGTTGCATTGGGTGAAGGAAGATGAGTATCCCGAATACCGCAAGAATTGGCAGCAATGGAAAGTGCTCTGTTCCTGGTCAGATTGGTGTGCGATGAAGAGTGGAAAAAAACACAATTAAGGACAATGAAATGTACACGTTTGTTTTGCCAGAGAGTTCTCGTTTGCAGGAAGTGTCGGCTGAAGTATCCCTTGAAGAGCTTCAATCTCAGCCTTTGCAAGAAATGATCGATCAGATGTTTGCCATTGCCCGAGGTGAGCGTGGCGATACGGAAAAAAGGGTGATGGTAGGGCTTGCAGCGCCGCAGGTTGGCATCCAGAAGCGGATTATTTTCGTCGATACTGGTGTTGATATTGATCGAAAGAACTTAGGTCATTTAGAAGTGTTCATTAACCCTATTCTCCTTAAAAAGTCTTCAGCCGTTGTGTTGGGCAGAGAGGGCTGTTTTTCTGTAGATCCTTGTCTTTGCGGCATTGTTCCTCGATCAGAAATCGTTGTTGTTCAAGCACTTGATCGCAACGGAAAGTCTCATACCCGTGAATTTAGCGGTATGACAGCCCGAATTTTCCAGCATGAAATTGACCACCTAGAAGGCATTCGCTTCCCCGACCGTGTAGGGCCAGATGGCGTGTTGCATTGGGTGAAGGAAGATGAGTATCCCGAATACCGCAAGAATTGGCAGCAATGGAAAGTGCTCTGTTCCTGGTCTGATTGGTGTGCGATGAAGAGTGGAAAATCTTCAGTCTAAAATAAACACCGATAAATCAAGGGTTTGCAAGGGTTTTTGCAAAGGTAAAATCTTTGGCAGCGTTGGCAGCAGTGATAAAGCTCATTCTTGTATCAGCACTCAGTTTAAACTGCTCATCGAAAGTAAGAATTGATTCGTAGAGGCCCAGAGCCTCTTTGAAGGGTGCTTTTTCAATGAAGGCTTGAATAAGGGTGTTTGTATCTTTGGGATCAGGAGCGGTTCCCGTTCTATAAAGGGCAAAAAAGAAAGATCGAGCTTCATTGAGATTTTTTGCTAGAAGGCTCTCGAAGATGTTGTGCTCAAATCGAGGGTTGAATTGGGGATGGGCACTTTTGACTAAGAGCAATTGGGTTGCAGCTTTTGGAAGTGTAGCATCTTGAAGTTGAGAATCAATAATCGGTGTGAAAAGAGTCTCTATGAGATCTTTCGGCATCTCTTTAAGAAGGAGCTTCATACTATCTTCGGGCAGATTTAGAAGAGTATTTGAGATAGTTTCATCTGGTAAAAGATTGTAGTGTTTGAGTTGAGATATATATTGCACAGCTTTTTGTGGATTATTTTGTTCTATAGCAGTGCAGCTTGCATTAAGAAGAAGAGACTTGATCGAAGGATCATTAGGATTTTTCACTTTGAGTATTAAGCTCATATCCTTTTTTTCCGGCGTACTCAATTTCGAAATTGAGAGAAAAGGCATTGATTTTTTGAGGAAGGGTTCAATTATAGCGGCTTCTTCCTTGTTCAAAAAGACTGTAAGGCCGCTATTGGGTTTAAGAGTCGTGAGTATGGTCGAATTTAGAGCAAAGCTTGCAGTATGGGGTGGAAGCTTATGCACGTTTACAGAAGTTGGTTTTTCAGTTACTTGGAGGTCAATTTTTGAAGCTGCATAAATTTTATCTGCAATCTCAGGCTTATCGCTCTTCATTGCTTGCTCAATAAGTTCTGAGTAGGTTGCTTGGTCAAGCGACAGCGTATCAATACGAGCTTCAATAAGTGTTAATGCTTGAGGCAGGACAGCCGAGGCTTTAGGCGATTGTGCGATGGCTGTAAGCAGCTTTTGGAAGTTGTCTAAAGAAGTTGATTGTGAATAGGAATTTAAAAGCTCTTGAAGCAGAGAAGGAAGTGAGGGGTCCTCAGCCATTGAAGAAAGAAGTCGGGGATATTCTGTAGGGAATTTTGTAAAAACTGCAGCGAGCAGCTCTTTTGAAAGTGGGATTTTTGCATTGGCAACTGTTTTAATAGTCTCAAGGATAGTTTCAAAGCTGGTTGATTCGTTTCCAAAGGTAGCTTTGAGAAGCTCTTGGCATAACGCTTCATTTGACTTAAGCGTGTGGAGGACTCCATTGGCATGGCTTAAGTTATTTTGAGAGAGGTAGGTTTCAAATAATTTGGGACCAATATTATTAAGTGTCTCAGGATCTAAAGCTTTTAAACTCGTTTCTACAGCTTTTTCAATATCCTCAGGTTTGGTTTTCGTTCCTACAGTTTGATGAATCGCTTCTTTGATGATCTCTGCATTGAACTCAACCATGTTCTCGTTCATGATTTTTAAAGCGGCTACTATTTTTTCAGGGTCATTTTTGCACTCTTGCAGCCGCTTTTTATAAAGAGAGAGAATCTCTTCAGGGTTGGTTGCAACCGATGTTATGGAAATTCCCTCTTTAGTGGCTGTAAATTGGATGTGGGGAAAGTGCTCTTTGATATGGGCTAAAACAGCAGTAGGATCATCGGTTTTAATTTTATATTGGAGCAGTTCTTGCCTGTCACCGAGAAAAAGGGGATCTTCAAGAGCTTTGCACGCTACAAGAGAGGGCAGTTTACGCACGTCGAGGATATTATCTTGAGGCTCGAGAGAGAACATCTCCAAATCGAAAAGTGCATCGGCTTCTTGAGCAGGTAAAAGCTCAAGGAGCTTTTTGCAAAAGGCATCGTCGATGGTAAGTTTATAATTATTGATTGCTTGAAAAGCACTTGAGGCAGCTGTTTCAGGGTCAATTTGAGATTCGATGTCGAAGATGCGTTTTATAGCTTTGCTCTGCAGGGAGGGATCGAGTGATTTAAGAGACGCTAGAGATTTGAGCAGCAATTTCAATTGAGCTGGAAGGTTGGGCTTATCGATATTCTCTTCGACAGATAATTTAAGAAGCTCTGTAACAATTTTAGGCCGATCATCTTTAGGGTGCGCATTCAAGATTGTATTGAGATTGCTTAAAGCTTTTGCATCATCAATTTGAATAGAGTCTATAAACGAATTTAAAAGCCATTCTGGTGTGGATAATTTGATTGCTGGATAGCTGGCTTTTATTGCCTGCAATAGCCTGTGGGCAGCAACACCGTTCGTTTTATATTGTTCAATAAGGCTTATGCATAGATCTCGGCCAAGTTCATTGTTGTCTTTTAAGAATTTTAATAAATCAACGAGATCTTCAAAGTCCGTTTGTTTCGTACTTTCTGCATAGAGTTTGTACACACCTGACATCTCATTTTTATTCAAACGGTTAGATGAGATGAGGGCTTTAGCGAGCATCAGCACTGTTTTTGCACTTTTAGAATCTGTTGCTTGATTGAGCAGTTCAAGAGCTAAGGAGGGTCCATTATTTAGAGTAGATATAAAGGTATTTAAATTTTGAATTCGAGGGTCCTTTCCTTCGAATTTTTTGGGAATAGAGGCATTTGAAACCGCCGCTTTTAAGATGTCCGCATTGCGGGAAGTTGAATTGGGATATAGGCTGCCAGCCTCTTTTAGCATCGCATTTGCATCTTCGATATTTCCACTAATGGCCAATTGCGCGATGAGCTCACAATACTGTTGGTTATTCGGCAAAAATTCTGCTTCAAGCATCATTGAAAGAAGAGTATGTCCCTTTTGAGGCAGGTTTGTGCTTAATAGAGCCTCTAAAATCTGCTGATAATTATTTTTAGTTAATGAGAGATTCCATGAATTAAAAATCTGCAGTGCCAAATCATGGAGCTTGGGGCCATTAAGGTTCCTCAGGTGAGGCTTTGCGGTCAACGTATCTATATGGCCTTGCAGAACTTGTTCACAGGCAGAGCGGATGTTTTTAGAATAGCCTTCAGGAAGCGAGGTAATAAATGCATCGATCGACGAATAGGAGTTTGGATCTTTGTTGAGATAGGTTTGAATAGCTGGTACATAGATATTGGAAGGTAGGTTTGAAAAACCGATAAGTTGGCTCATCACCTCTGCATCAAATTGGTAGGCATTTTCTATGAGGTTAGAGAGTACTGTTTCTTCAAATTTCGTTTTTTTGAGGCGGGCGTAGAGTGGAGGAAGCAGGTCGAGCTGCTTTGCGAGAAGCGCTCCTTCAAGAGCTGTTTGGAGAAGGTGGGAAAGAGCTGGGCTATCAGGACATTTTTCAATGCATAAATCTATGACTTCTTGAGCCTTTGCAAAGGACTTTTTCTCGATAAAGGAGGCGACTGCGCTCGAACAGACCTTAATTAACAGATCTTTATCTTTTAAAATAGGCTCAAGGACCTGTTTGGATTCAGCTGATGAACTGAGCAGTATTTGTGCATATAAGCTGTCGGATAGAGGCTCAGTGGGGTTTGTGTCATGAAATTGCTTTAGGAATTTGAGGGCTTGGTCAGGGGAGTTGTTCTTAAGGCAGATCTCGATAGCGCTGTTAAAGAGTTTTTCTTTATATGGGTTATTATTGAGGGTTGTTTGCTGTAAGACAGTTTCAAGACTCTTGAAAGATTTAACCTCTATTGCTTTCTCAGCAAATTGATTGAGGATTTTTTCATCAAATGGGCTCCCGCTTCTGTTAGGCACATAGATTTTATTTAATAAGAGAGTAATAAAAGTTGATGCTTTTTGGGGGTCACTATTGATGTAGTGTGTAAGCGTCTCTTGGCAATCATATAGGCTTGGTGGATAGCGAAATAGGGCCGCTTGCTCAATAAGAGATTTTACGGCTGAGTCTGAAGACAAACATTTTGCAAGGAGTTTGGGAAAAGCTCCAAGACTGGCATAGCTCATTTCAAGCTGCTTATCTTTAAATTCTCGAAGGCACTTATTTGCATCTGTGAAGCTGATAGTATCTTTGCTTGCGATTTCATCGAGTCTCTTATTGAGCTTCATCGAGTCGATAAAAAGATCCCTCTTTCGGACGATAATTTGCTCGCCTTTTTGATCGACAAACATTTCTCGAAACGTATCTTGAAGATAGCGTACAAGCTCAGCTTTATTGACAGTGCATTCAAGAGTAATATCTTTATTCATTGGGAGCTGAAGGCAGAGATTATGAAGCGCTTTTTTGGCCGATCTCATTGTCCAGTCGCGGGCGTCAATCGTTCCTGTATTGAAGGAGAGAGGAATTGTTTCGGCAAGCATATCTTCGAAATTGTGCAACTCTTTTTGAGGGGCTCCTTTTTTCGAAGCTTGTGTATTTGCAGCTTGCATGAGGATAAGCGTTTCTTTTCGAGGAAGGGGTTCTGATAGGCCGCTCATGATGTTGAACATCTCTTCGGCAGACTTTGTGTCATTTCCGGATATATGCTCTTTCATAATGCCTGTGTAGGCAGCTAAAAGAGGAGCTGTACTTTCTGGAAGACTTTTAAGTTCTGTGAGCAGCATTCCAATTGCATCTGAATGAAGATGGGAATTTAAGAAGAGGGTGCAAAATTCGGAATTAGGAGGAATTTTTGCATACTTCATTTTATTGAGTGCATCTAAGGGCTTATCCTCAAGCTCTTTCATGCAAAGATTTCTTGTTTCGTCAACAGTTCGGAATTTAGTAAATTCAATGGTGCGCATTGCTGGATCGAATGAATATTCAATCCGGGCAAAACGCTCAGTCAAAAGTTCAGAGAGAGCTTTCAAGTCCGATTCTGTTCGAGCTGTGATCTTGAGTCCAATGGTTTTATCTTGAGAAGAGTCATTCAACGCCTTTTCAAGGGTCATTTTAGCTGCTGCTATCGACCAGTTGGTTAAATCGAGCTCTTTTTGAGTTAGATCGATTCTCGATTTTGTATCGGCTTTATAGATTTCCAAAAGGAGCTCAGGGTTCTTTGCAATGTCTGCAGAGTCGATGAGGTATTGAAAGGTTTCGTTATTTAAGTCGTTGGTAGTTCCAGAATTTTTTATGGCATCCCAGATTTGGCCGATCGAAATTTTGGTTGAAACGAGCATCATAGAGACAACGAAATTGACATCGCGATTTCTCGAATGCATGATTTTGAGAAGCGTCTCGATTTTTGAAGAGGAGTTTTCTTCTCCAAGATACTTTTCCATGGCCTGTGTGCATCGATGATCAATATCTGGATCAAATTTGATGCTCTTATCATCAAAGATTAACAGGTCATGCATCACAGGCGAGTTTGCTTTGATGTCTTGGGTTATGTTTGTAAAAAGTTCGTCAGATGCATGAAATTCGTGCGATTCTCCGATCTTAAGGTTATCTAAGGTGGGCTCAAAAGCAAAATAGGCAATGGGTGAAGTGTATGGTTTTTCAAAAGAGGTGAGATCATGTACATCTGAAATAAGTCCTGAGGCTACACTCAGCTCATGCGCCATTGTAGGGGTATATCGAGCATTATCAACAAGCTGAAGAACTGTGTCGATTTGAGGAGAAATGCCGGCCTGTTTCATCTCCTTAAGGAGTAAAAGAGCTGTCTTTAAGGTTTCCATCGGGAGAGTAGTGGCAGGTCCTTTTTGAAGATCTTTCAAAACATCTTCAGTAACATTTTCAAGCCCAAATGTTTTAAGTGAAGAGAGCAGTTCGGGAATAGGACATTTTTTTTCAAGAAGGGCACTCTTGAGACCTTTGGCCAAATCCTTTGTATCCGTGCAGTAGTCTTTCAGAGATTCTATGAGCGATAGTTGTTCTTTTGATACGTTTTTAAATGACTCTTCAGGATCTGTAAGTAATCTAAATGCACGCTGCAGTTTTTCTTGCGGGATCGATTTCTCATCGTCTTCACAGCTATCAACTAGCTCTTTTAAAGCATTTATTTGACTTTCTACTTTACCCCAATCGCCCCTTTTGATGGCGCCTTCTAAGGTGTGATAGGCTACCGCAGATTTTGCAGATGGGGAATTCTCAGTTCCTAGAGTTCCTTTTACAATATCGTCATAGAGACTTTTTTCTTTAGATACAAAGTAGACGTTTTTTGATTTATCATAGCTGGTAATGCCAATCCAGCTTCCGATAAGGGCGAGAAGATTGTAGGAGGAGTAGACCCTAACAGGGGATGGAATGAGAGCAGTCTGATCGGTTTTTGCGAGATCGGAGACTTTTCTATTGAGATAAAAAGTTTTGCAGCTGCTGCCCCTTTGATCATTGATAGTCGACAGGTCTTGTTTGTCTATCTGAGCACTAAACCAATGAATATCACGCATCTGCTAACTACATAAGTATATAGATAGAGATATAACAGGGGATATCTTGATATTGCAACATCAAGATGAAGTTTTAATTTTACGTAGTTTAGTGAAGTATTCGAGCCTTTTTTTAAGATCTCTCTCAAACCCGCGCTCTACAGGGTGATAAAAGCTTGGCCGCTCCAGTTCAGCAGGGAAATAGTTTTGACCTGAAAAGGCATCATCGAGATCATGGTCCCAGACATATCCTTCTGAAAAGCCCTGCTCTTTCATCCAGCGTGTAGGAGCATTGATAATCTCTTTAGGAGGAGGAAATTGCGCTGTTCTTTTAGCCATTGCCCTAGCCTCTTTGAATCCGACATACGTAGAGGCGCTTTTGGGACTTAAAGCTAAGTAAACAACAGCTTGCGCTAATGCCAAATCTCCTTCAGGGCTACCCATCACTTCATATGCTTTCATAGCAGAGAGAGCTTGGTTTAGGGCGCTGGGATCGGCAAGGCCTACATCTTCAATAGCCATCCGGATGATTCTTCGAGCAAGATAAAGAGGGTCTTCACCGCCATCCAATAGCCTTGCAAGCCAGTAGAGGGAAGCGTCGACATCAGAGCCTCGCACCGATTTATGGAGCGCCGAAATTAAGATGTAGCGTCCCTCGCCATAGGCAGAGGATCGAAAATCAAGAAGGGCAGAGAGAGAATCTTCTTGAAAATTGGGGATGTCAAGGATCTGCTCAACTTTGTTTAAAAGCCGCCGGGCATCCCCATGAACCGATTCAATGAGCAGCTGTTTTCCGCTCTCTGAAAGGGGAAGCATTCCCAGCTTGGTTTCGCATCGCTGCAAAAGGCTTAAGAGGTCTTTATGGGTAAGCGGTTTTAAAGTTACCACCTCAAGGCGTGAGAGCAGGGCTGGCACCAATTCAAAAGAGGGATTTTCAGTTGTAGCACCTACCAGCACGATCAATCCTGTTTCTATTCCATTTAATAAAAGGTCTTGTTGCGGCCGCATGAGCCTATGAATTTCATCAATCCAGAGAAGTGTCGGGCGAAAAAGCGCTTCTCGTCGGCTGGTGTCCAAGACTTGCTTAAGGTCTGACGAGGTCGCTTGAGAGGGAGTGATTGTAACTTTAGGACATGAAAAGGAATTAAGGTAGAGCTGAGCAATGGTTGTCTTCCCAGTACCTGGAGGGCCATACAGCAATAGGCTTTTGGGTCGGCCTTTGTCAACTTGACGCCTTAGTTGGCTTTCAGCCTGAACAATTGAATTATGGCCGACGAGCTCATCCCATGTTGATGGCCGCAGCTTTTCTGAAAGAGGTATTTGCATGGTGCAGAGTATAGCAGGTACAGGAATTATGACAAAAATCGGGCTCGAGCGCGATGTGTCATAATTAGAACTTAATCGGGCAGCCGTAGGGAATTGTTTCGGTGGTGTAGATGGGATTGCCTTTGAGTAGATTATTGAGACTTTCTTGAATAAGTTCGCGATTAATAGGGTTTTGAATATCTTCGGGATCAGAGCTCGGAATGGTATCGACTGCTCCACGGTATGCAATGTTGCCATCCCCTCCAATAATTACGAATTCAGGAGTTCGAGTAACGCCATAAAGTTTTGCTAAGGAGCCGCTATCATCGATAATCATCGCGGTTGGAGATGCATCATATTGAGAAAGAATTGTTTTCCATTCTTCGGGCGTTTTATGTCCCTCTTGACCAGGTGCTGAAGAGCAAATAAGCAGCCAGATAATATTTGGATTTTTAGTGAATTCTTTTTGCATATTAGGAATATTTTTTGAGCCGACATAGTGTTTTCGAACAAAAGGGCATTCAGGATTTGTCCATTCTAAAACAATAATTTTGCCCTTATATAGCTTGAGTGATTGATCTCTACCTGTAATGTCCACACTTGAAAAATCGGGAGCTTCCTGGCCTGCTCGTGGATAGGCAAATACAGTAGCGGTCATACAGAGCAGCAAGGGTAAAATAATTTTTTTCAATCTTGACAGCATAGAATTCACTTAAACTTATTCCTTTATCGATACTCTTGTTGCATAAATTTTTCAATCATCTGTTATGGTTCGATTAGAAAAGGAGCTCAAATTGCATGAAATATATCTTACTTTTGACCCTTTGTGGCACTTATACATTATTTGCCGATGCTCAAGACGATATTCGCGCTGAAGATATACGACGTCAAGCACGGTTGCAACAGATTCAAAAAAACAATACAGAACGCCAGGACCGTTTGCAAGAAGAGCGCGATCAAGACTATCGAAATCAAGATATAAAACGGCAGCAGCAACAAAGTGGTACAACGAACCCTGCAGAAGAGAAAGCTCAGGAAGAGGAAATGCAGTGGCTAGAGCAATATGCGAAATAAAATTAGGGGTAGTTTTATGAAATATATTTTTCTTTTGACCCTTTGTGTCGCAGGTCAATTATTAGGCGATACGCAAAGCGATATTCGAAGACAGGATCAGATACGCCAGCAGCGTCTGCAAGATCAGCGCAATCAAGATATCGAACGGCAAAGACGGCAGGACGAAATACGGCGGCAAGAAGAGTATGACAGAGCCACCCGTGATGATAGCATGCGCAAGTAGATTTAAAAAAATTATTTTGGCTCGGTTCTCTTCTCTCCCTCTCGATCCTGAAGATTGCCAAATCGATGGTAATCGACTGAGAGGGAAATCTCTCTCAAGAAATGGATGAGTTCAATTCTGCCATTATTTGAGGGGGGTCGGACATCAATCGACATGGCATGTGTTGAGATTTGTTTTAAAAATTCTTCAGGCGGGTTTTGAAAAGATCTAAATCGCGGAAATGGCTGGGTTGAAAAGGCACGTATAAATTCTAATTTTTCATCATACCATTTGCAATTTTGAGATTGAATGAAGTTTTTTAGATTCGTGAGCCTGCAGAAGTTTGAAATATCGAGATTCTGCCCATAGACATTCAGTTCAATTTCTAAAAGAGCTGCAATTGAGGCCACTTTCCAAACATCTTGAAACTGGTCATCGGGAGAAATATAGAGATAGAGCGCATCATGCGGTTCGTAAAAAATGAAATTATCTTGCCCTATGCACGTTTGAAGGGCTCTTTGCTTTGCAAAGTATGTTTGATAGGCCGCAGCATAGGCTCTGCCTACATCTACGAGTTGTTTATTTTCCTCTATGGGCTGCAGAATCGACGTTAAGTTGAGCTGTGAGTGAGACGATATGCTGCACTGCTCTTTATCTTCTGCAGTGCCATCCAATAGCTGAAGCAAAAAAGAGGGTCCTCCTGCTTTCATGCCTGTGCCAAATGAGCTTGCCTTCATTCCACCAAAAGGCTGCCGGCCGACAATGGCACCAGTTATTGCTCGATTAATATACCGATTTCCTGAACGGATCTCTTTGCTAAAGAGAGCTTGTTCTTTGGGATCAAGGGAGATCAATCCTGCAGTTAATCCATACTGGGGATAATTTGCGATGGAGATAGCATCGGGTATCGATTTTGCCTCTATTATTCCTAAGATAGGGCCAAAAAGCTCAGTTGTATGGGTAAAAGATCCTGGCTGCACACAAGTTTTAATGCCAGGCGAAAAAAGAAGAGGGTTTTTTACATCCTGGATAGGTTTTAATAACCATTCTTCATCTGGCTCCAACGATGAAAATGCACGCATAAAGGCATCTGTAGGCTCTTTTGAAAGAGGGGTAATTTTCGATTGCACATCCCAAGCAGATCCTGTAGGTAAGGAAGAGGCAGCATCTTTGAGTTTTTCTAAGAATTGGGTGTGGTTAAGGATAGCCTTTTCGACAATAACTAAACTGCAGGCACTGCATTTTTGGCCTGAAAAAGAAAATGCAGACTGTATGATCTCCTTAACTGCAACGTCTAAGTCGGCAGCTTGCGAGACAATAATTGCATTTTTGCCGCCAGTTTCTGCAAACAGCTTCCGGGTAGGACAGCTCTTTATAAAGAGCCTTCCAGTGTCTGTCGAGCCTGTAAGAAAAACAGTATCGATTCTCTTATCTTGCAAGAGGAGGTATCCTTCCGGGTCATCACGTGTTGGAATAAACTGGAGGACGTCAAGCGGGACGCCCGCTTCCCATAAGATCGATGCCAGCTCAAAACCGACCCCTATTGCCTCTGGAGCGGGTTTGAAGAGCACAGCTTTATGCAGAGCCAGTGCGGCTATAATGCCATTAAATGGTATGGAGCAGGGAAAATTCCATGGAGATGCGACGAGGGCCACTCCTTCTCCTGTATCGGGCTCAAAGAGAGAAGCATCGGATATAAGCTGATTGGCATAATATCGGCAGAAGTCGATGGCTTCAGAAACCTCCATATCCGCTTCAGAAATGGACTTTGCCACCTCCTGCACCATAGCGCCGATCAGCCGGTCGCGGTTTTTTTCTAGTGCATCGGCAATAGAAAAAAGATCGATGTTTATACGATCTTTTGTTATCCCTCGCGCCGTTTGTACAGCCTTTTCGATATGATTGGGTCCTGCAAGCTGGCTTTCATGAATGATATAAGTCGGCCGGGAGGGGTCTTCGCGAGAAAGGGATGTGATGCCGTTGCTATACTCTCCACCTATTTGGAGGGGGATTTTTCGAGTGGGTTTTTCTTCCCAGCTCTTTAAGATATTGACACCCCATTGCCTATTGCAGCTTATACTCCAATCACTATCTGGAGTATTGCTAAATGGAGTATTGGGAATAATGGGAGAAGGAAGGCTTCGGTCCTGGCACCTTCTTGGCAGTCGGTCGACGCTGTTTCTGCTGCGTACAGAACGTTCAAAGCGCTCCATTTGCAATTGCCACGAGGCGCTGTCGGTCGTAAGCTGTGTGAGCGAAGCTAAGAAATTTTCAGGAGCTGTATTTTCATCTAGGCGCCTTGTGAGGTAGGCTAAAGCTGTGTGAAATTCATCATGGGCCACAACTGGGCAATAGAGAAGGGATTGTGGAAAGACTTTTGCCAGAGCCAGCGATAGTGAGGGAGCCATTCCTGCAAGCGTTTCAAAAGAGAGAGCTGAGAGGCATTTTTTTGAAGAGGCTAAAATACCTGCATAGCAGAGATCAAAGACGTTGTGGCTGCCTATTCCAAAAAGACATACTTGCCTTGCATCTTCTTCTAAAAGTCTGTGAAGCATGTAGATGAAATGGGCATCTGTTTCATCTTTTTTCTTATAGGGCGCTTGCGGCCACGATTTGAGGCTTGCCTCTAACCTCTCCATTGCCAGATTTGCGCCCTTAACAAGGCGGATTCTGATTTTTGATCCGCCAGAATCTACTCTTTTTTTAGCCCAAACGATAAGCTCTTCAAGAATGGTGGATGATTCTGGTATATAGGCTTGAAGGGCTATTCCTGCTTGCGCATGTGAAAACTCGGGGTCGTCCAATGTAGTTGTTAAAAGCTTGCAGGTCATCTCTAAATCTTTCCACTCTTCCATATCCAGCATGACCCAGGCGTTTTTCTGCATAGCTGCTCGAAGAAGAGCTTTAAACCTCTGCTGCAGGGTTATAATTGTTTCATCAAATGCTATTGGATTAATTTGAGAATAGAGCGACGAGATCTTTACAGAGATCATTTCAATTTTTGGATTTTCAAAATCTTGGATATAGCTGTTCAGCCTGCGGCAAGCCTCTTGTTCTCCAAGTATTGCCTCGCCTAAGCGGTTTATATTTGCGTGCAGTCCTTCGGCTTGAAGTTTGCGGATTAAGGATGAAATCGCCTTTTTAGAATCTTGAGCGACTATTTGATTCATCTGGAACCGCATTGCAATCCCAATTAAATGTTTTGCAAGCGTTGGCAAGATCTTCCCGAGCCGTAAGAAGAAGTGAAAGAGCCTCTTTTCGCCTTTGGATAAAAATGAGGGCGCTTGCGATCTGGAGAGATCTTTTAAGAGAGCAAAAGAGCGGGAGGCGTCGACAGGGCGGAAAAAACGGTCGGTAAAATTGAGAGCAAAGACTTTGTCTTTAGGATGCTGAATCATCTGGTGGATGCGGGCAAGACGTCTTCTCTCTTTGCTTGTTGCAAGAGTCGATGCCTGCCGCATCATCTCTTGAGCTAAAAGAGAAGAGAGCGTTAAAGCCTCTTCATCGTCGAGCAGTTTACCAGTTGCACTCTCTAAAAGCGCATGACATCGAGTTACTTGACCGTACATTACTTACTTGGTTGCAACGTAATCCCTCTTTTCGTTGCCTTTACTGTTTATGTCAACTTCTCTTAACTGGTTGAATTTTCTCAATTTCTTCCAGAGGCCTTGAAATTATCTGTACATTTCGCCTGCCGGTAATATAGAGAAAGCACCACTTGATCATGACAAGGATTCTGTTTTGGAAGCCGATTAAGTAAAAAACGTGGATGAACGACCAAGCAAACCAGGCAAAAAAACCTGAAAGCTGCAGCTTGCCAATAAGGCCGACAGCTTTTCCTCGGCCGATGGTTGCAAGAGAGCCTTTATCTCGATACTTGAACGGCTTTCTCTTATCTTGCGGTATCGATTTATTGATGATGTTCGCAACATAAGCTCCCATTTGTTTGGCGACAGGGGCAAGTCCTGGAAGAGGGCGTCCCTCTGAGTTCATGAAGCAAGCGGCATCACCAATAACAAAGATATCGGGATTGTTTGGAATAGATAGATCGCTCTCGACAAGGACTCGTCCCTGTTTATCAAGTGGAGTGTTGAGTGATTTAAGGATTGGGGACGCTTGATTTCCTGCGGCCCATATGATGCAATGCGACGGAATAAAGGTTGTGCCCGCCTGCGCTCCCTCCTCAGTGATTTGGGTCACAAAGGTTTTTGTTAGAACAGTGACTCCTATTTTTTCCAGTGCTTTTTGCGCTTTTTGAGCAAGAGATGGGGGAAATCCTGGAAGGACCTGATCGGCTCCCTCAATTAAGAATATTTTCGCTTTTTTCGTATCGATTTTTGTGAAGTTATCAACGAGAGTTTTAAGAGCAATTTCAGCTATTGATCCTGCCATCTCAACGCCCGTGGGACCTGCTCCTACGACAATGAAATTGAGGTTAATTTGGATCTCTTCGGCAGAGGCAGCTCTCTCTGCCCGCTCAAAGACGGAGAGTATTTTTTCCCTGATTTTTAAAGCGTCTTGAATAGTTTTGAGGCCCGGAGCTTCTAGTTCCCACTCATCTTTTCCCCAGTAGGAATGGCGTGTTCCTGGAGCAAGAATAAGCGAATCGAAGGAATAACTGGTGCCATCTTCAAGAATAACCAACCTCTGCTTTGTGTCTATTTTGGATACTGTTCCCATTAAGACATGGCAATTTTCTTGGGAATGCAGAATTTTTCGGATCGGTTCCGCAATATCTCCCGGCGAGAGAGAAGCGGTTGCAACTTGATAGAGCAGCGGCTGGAAGAGATGGTGGTTGAGGCGATCAATGAGTACAACTTCGCAGGGAGCATTTCTCAGTTGATGAGCAGCTTCTAATCCTCCAAATCCTCCACCGATGATGATCACACGTTTCATATGGATTCACTTCTGCTTTATACATCTGTTTCTAGGGCTACGGTGTAATTATTTCAAATAAATACTATAATTAAGGAAACGGCTGAGAGGTTCTCATGTCTTCAATTGTATCAGGTCAGAGTATTCCTTCGTCTCCAGAAGATAAAAAGGGCAGAAAGGATGAGGAAGTTTCAGAGAGTGATTTGAAGATTGAAAAATCTGTTGGCCATGATGTACCTGCCAGTACAAAAAAGGGAAAAAGAAAGCTGCCCCATGTTCCACAGGATAAAAAATTAAAGCCCCCGATTCAAGAAGCAGTTTCAAGTGTCGCTCAAAAACGCAATAAAGCGCTGCCCCTCACTCCTCCAGAGATGAGAGAGGAACTTCAATCCTCCCCAGAGAAAAGAAAAGAGATCGATGAGAAAGCTAAAAATCCCAAATTTCAAAAAGAGAATGCTTCCTTGATCAAAGCGCTTAAAGAGCTGCGCATACAGACTATAAAAGATCTTTGTAAAGGCAAAGATGATTGGGAGATTGTCTATGAACTAGAAGATCTCAACCCTTTTGAGCGCCAAGAGCTATATAGTGTTGCATTTGATCTTAAGAACGAGCTTCCCAATCTCTCGGCTTGTTTTAAGCGCTGCTTTTCAAGAATGCATATGGATGCCTTAATTAAAGATCCATCTGTGAGGGAAAATTCGCTTGTAGCTCTCCATAACCTTGTCTCCCCAAGAATCTTTTTTGAAGAGCTCTTAAGTAGAGTAGAAAAGGGTGTTCAAAACTCGGATAAGATGCTTCTTTTTGCTAAAGATTGGGCTAAGATGAATAGCAACCTCTCAGAATTTCCTGTCGAGGTTATGAAGAAGCTCTCTGAGGTTGCCTATAAGGGCGACTTTGATGTTGCCATTTACAGTTCCTTGACCTCTCAAGCGCCAAAATTTGCAACAGGCCCTTTCAAGACAGAGGATCTCCTTTCATCTGCAATATCAGGTGATAAACAATCGCTTAAACTGCTCGCCTCAGAGTTTAGAATTTTTCAGCAAGCGGTACACACGCCCATTTCCTTGGGCTGCATGCTGGGTGAAAAAAATGAAGCTCTCGAAGGAAACAAAATGGCCTTTGATAAGATTGCAGGGTTTGTCTCTTCTACCATTTTGACTACTCTAGATCCAAAGGAGCGAAGAGAGACCGTTAAGATGTTTATTGATCTTGCACAAGAGTGCTATGACACAGGAGATTTAGCCTCCGTTCAGGCAATTATTTCTGGATTAAGCAAAATGCCCGTTTATCGACTAGAGGGGATTAAGGACCTATTCACCTATGCTGAAGGGGGAAGTGAAAAGGCGCCCTCTATCGGAGTTGCATATGGCGATACGCTCAAGAAGCTATCCCCTATCATTACTGGCGCTTATCAGAAACAGATGGATATGATTGGCCCCTTTGTAGAGAAGCATCCCCGTCCAATTATTCCTGAAGGCGTATTTACCTCTGCGTTAACATTGAAAGTTGAGGAAAAATTCCCAAGCGTTAGCGATGGGGAGTTGAATGTACAAAAGCTGAAGGGTTTATGTGATGTTCTCGAGCCTTTAAACAGGGCTCATGGTTGGATGAAAGAGGAGCCGATCAAACAGCCTCAATCCGATCTTTGCAATATGATCTTGGAGTCGCCAGGATCTGAAGCTGATAATAGTCTCTACCTGCTCTCTTATGCTCTGCAGCAATCAGATACAACAGATATCACCTCTTTTGCCGAAGCAGTAAAGTCAAAGATGTCTCATATTGAAAAGCTCTCCTACCAGGAGGATTCTAAGGAGTTTAAAAAAATCCACAAGGCTTTTCGCAAAAACGAAATACTGGAAAAAGCATTCAAGAGCGGAATTGATGCGAGCTTGATGAAGCAGCACAAATGGAAAGATATGTCCAATTTGCCCGCAGATGTTGGAGTTATTCGAGCGACCGCCCGTTTAAAAGGGTATGCGTTTTTAGAGAGTAGGATTGAACAGGGCCATGAACTTACCCCAGAATTGGTTGAACAGGCAATAAGCAAGGGTATTGAAGGGGTTCAAGGATTAGATGTTGGAGAACAAAAGAAAGGTACTTTTCTTGAGTCTGCACGTTTCTTATTCCTCAATTTTGCTTTAAAGCTCAAAGGGCTCGGCTTTGCAATTAAGTCGCGTCTCATGATCGAATGCAATCGCTATTTTAAGAGTGCTGATGGAATAAACCACGAGAAAGCCATCAAGGAAGAGGCAGCCATGAAGGCTATTGAGATTTGCTTCAAGAAGGATCCCTCCTCGATTGAAAAATATAGAGAGCTCAAGAGTAAAGCAACACTTGATGAAGCTGGAAAGAGTGAGTTACAGCGTTTAGAAGAGGTGCCTGGATTTACTAAGATTTTCCAAGCAATTCTGCTCAACAGCAAAAAGCAAATAGAATTATTAATATCGGATGGACGGCAAGAGGAGCTTAATGAGCATCACGCCTTTATGCTGCCAGATATTGCGCTTGATGCTATCCGTCAAAAAGCTCAAGCTCGAGATAAGAGTACTCGGAAGAGCGTTGGTGTTACTGAAGTAGAGCAGAGTCTGATGCAGCGTGAAGACCAAGAATTCTTGGCTGAGAAACATAGAGTCGATTTTTATCGAACAGGCACTCTTGATGAAAAGCTTATGGCACGCTTTAATAAACTTCCCAGAGATCAACGCATCAGCTTCAATAAACAAGTTGAAAAGCTTGCCCAAGAAATATTCCCTGATGATAAGTATCGTCAAAATCTGGTAGTAAATGAGATCGAAGCTGAAAGCATCATCCGCTTTAATGTCGAATTTGCGCTTAACCCTAAAGCAACAATTACCGTTTTTGAACCCGATCTTTATGCTACAAAGGGTGGGAATGAAGCTCGAGTGCACCTCGCTATTGCACAAGCTTCTGATTTTATTGATCGAACGATTGGTAAAGATCGAAAGAATAGCACTCCCGAAAAAATTGGCCTTGTTCTTGAGTTTTGTAAGCCTCTTTTAGAGAACAGAGACATTCCAGAGGCTAAAAAGCTTTTGAATGAAATGAAGACCCTTTTAACGGATAATTTATATACATGGGGCGCTGGGAGTCCTGACAAAAAGGTAACAAATGCGCTCCAATGGATCTTTGATCCTAAGAATGAGCAGACTCTGCTTTTAAATGATCTTCTTGGCCGTCAGAATGTCAATGATATACGTGAACAGCTGTTCAAAAAAGAGTATGCGAAAGAGGGATTCATCAATCTGCTTAAGCAGGCCAATATAGAACCAAAGGGGAAGACTACCCTATCAGAAATTACAGCCATCGGCATGAAGCTTCGTGTTAACCCGCTTGAGGTGATGGTTCACCAGCTTCAAGATGACTATAAGAATGCAGAATCGATCGGAAATGCTGGTGCTGTACTCATACAGTTTTCTAAAGACCTACCTAGAGACAATCACTATATGATGAGTGATGGGGCAAAGAATATTTCCAATGCAGGGCATGAAGGGAAACGTAAGGAAACAGGTGATAAAAAATATATTGAAGAGTGTGCAAAAGAGATAAATGCCTTTTTTAAAGGCTCCCCTCAATATGCAAAATTAGCTCAAGCTTTATCAACGCAAACAATGGGTAATTGGATCATCGGATCAAGTATAGGCGGTGTTCTCCAGTCTTTACAGAGATCGGGAAATGTTTTTCAATTGATGAACCCTGGTCAGATTGTAGAAATAAATGTTGAACGCGACTCTCAAGGAGCAATTACTGGCCTTCATCTCAAAACAGAGTATGAGTGTCACCTTTGCTTAACAGGTGAAAAAGGCAAGATTTCGATGATGGATTTCGGGCTCAAATTTGGATTTGACGCTACATTTACTATCGATGATAAAGGTATCCCTCAACTCAAGGGTGAGCCAGCTGCGACCTATGAGCCCTTCGGGTTAAAAGGGTAGATTCTATATGCCTATAAATGGCTTTAGTGGAAATGTCACTGGTCCTCAGTTTAAAAATCAGCTTACTGGTTTAGAGAAAGGCCGCGTCTCTAAATTGAAAGAGATGTATGAACCAAAAAGACAGCCAGTTCGTCCTGAAACAGATAAAAAAATGCAGGTCGTTCATCAGAAGGTGACTGGAGGGGATGCCTCGGTAAAAGAATCGCTGCTCAATATCAGCTCTAATAGTTTAAAGGGCCTTCAAGAACAGCCTAAAGATAGCTCCCCGCCTGAATCCTTTCCTAAAGAGGTTGTTGAACAGGTAGTTGAAGCTGAGCCAAAAGTTCAAGTAGATAGTTCTGAGATAAAACAAATCGATAAAGGTCCCGAAACTCCTGAAAAGGTTGAGGAGGGCTCCAAAAAAATGGAGTCAAGGGACGATTTTATAAATTCTTTGGACAAAGAAAAGGTGGGAGAATATTTAAAAATTATCAAAATTTACCCAGGCCCTTTAGTAAAGGGCGGGATTTTAGAAGCGCTAGAGGGAAGAAAAAATCTGTTAATAAAAGATCTCAAAGAGGTTTTCGCAAATGGGAAGGACAAAGAGAAAATTTATTTGAACCTGACCGAAAAACTTACCTCAGGCCCAAAAACCAATATTCGAATACTCGCTGAGCTGTATAAAGAACTCGAAGAAGGAAATATTGAAAATCACCCTCTTCAATCCATTAAAGACGATCTAAAAGCTATCTTAAAGCTCTGTCCTACGGTTTCTCTTATCAAAGAGCTCTCATCCAATCCAGATCAGCAATTTGAAGAAAAGGTGCAAAGAACATTGAGCTCTCTTACATCGCCAAAAGCCTTCTTTAAAACTTCGCTCGATGTGGTTAAAGATTTACCAAAATCCTCTTTGAGATCGTTTGGGGAGTTTGCAGCCGGGTGGATAGGAAAAAATACCCTTCTCAAAGACTATCCCGTTCAAGAGCTTAAAGATTTAGCTTCGTTGCTTAAACAAAAAGGGCTGTCCGATGTTGCTCAGCAGATTTTGATTCTTCTTGATGTTGCGAAAAATAGAAAGATCAATGTTCATTTCAAATCAGGCGAACGTCCTGCTGCCGATATTTTGTCTTTGGTGCACTCAGGGAATCCCCTCCCTGCAGCTTATAATCTTATGGTTAAGATGATTGCCAATGATCTTACAGCAATTAATCTGGACGCCTTAAGCCAAACAGAATCTTCCGATTTGGTTTCTAATACAAAAAATGAGGGTATTTCGACGGGAGCCGATCTCTTTATAACTGCAACCAATGGATCTATTAAATTCATTGCATCACAGATCCTTTTGGCTCCCAATGATAAAGCGCGTGAGAAAATGGTGCAGTTTTTTCTTGACGTTGCGGCAAAAGCCCGAGAGAGGGGCGACTATATTACCGTGCAAAATATTGTCACTGCAATTTCTTCTTTAGGATCAGAGGCCAATCCCCGTATTCACTTCTTAGGCAGGATTATCAATTTGGAAAAAGCAGAAGGAGATCTGTTTAATGAATTAAGTCCTGCACAGCAGAACATTTGCAAGCTGTTCCTTGAGCTTGAGCAATTGGATAAACGGAGCCAAAAGAAAATGAAAGAAGAGGCGGAAGAGAGGTTAGGAAGGGGAGAAGCCGTTCTTTTCCCCATTCCAAGAATGTTGACTCTGCTTATTGGCCAAGGCGAGCTTCCCACTCAGAGAGATAATGAATTTTATTCTAAGAAAATGGATGGCTTGAACAGGCATTTATCTTTTGTAGATGAACAGAAAAAGCTTCAAGGGGGGAAAAAGTTAGCTCCTTATACGGATATCGGTTCCTCTCTTGACTCGTATGCCGATTTGGATTCCGATTTGTTGACAGAAGTTTCAAATATAGTTTCTCCTGGGGCAACTAAAGATATTGTTATCGACCTGGAAAAAAGACTTCCCAGGCAATCCCTCTTTCAGCATAAAAACTATATAATTACTTCTCGATCTTTCCCAGCCACTAAAGCTTATTTCAAGAAAAATGAGCTTGATGCAGAGATTGTTAAGAAAGCTATTGATCTCTCTTTATATAAGTCATGGAACCTCATGAATCGGGCTAATACGCCTCCATCAGATGCCCATAAAATTCGACAAGAGGCTCAGAGAAAAGCGTATGAAATGATTGAAGAGGCGCTTAAGAGGAGTAGGACGGGAAAGCTTTCTATCGACGTGCTTTCGGATATTGCTCAAAAAGCTGTAAAGAGCGCCCTTCCAACATCGAAATAAATACAGTAAGCGCTTCCTTTTTTTTGAAGCGCCTAAATGATATTAATGAATCAAAGTACCTTAATCTACTGTACCTTAATCTACTGTACCTTGATTTTTTTGGGCTGGTCTTAGGTCTTCTTCTTGAATTCCACGTACATGACGCCGTTGGATAGATTTGCTTTTGGCTCTTGGGATTCATCGATGTTGCCAGGAACAGTCATTCGGTACATGAATGAGCTATTTCTCTTTCTAAAATATTTGCGTTTCTTGTCCTCTTCTTTTTCTCTCGTAGAGGCTCGTATAGTGAGCACTCCCTTTTCAAAGGTGATATCGACATCCTCTTTATTAACGCCAGGAAGAGCAGCTTCAACGATGATGGCATTTTTTTCTTGATCTTCGCATATAGAAAGATCAGAGGCAAAGGCGGAAGGGGCTGCTGCCCAATTGGTAAATCGTTGGAGGGAAGGCCGGTTAAAAAGCTGATCTTCGTCTTCAATAAGGGGGGCATTAAGGGCCAATTTTTTGGTTGCATACACTACCTCCTTGAAGGGTGGGAGGATACCTTGAGCTATATATCTACCAACAAAAATATACAACTTGTGATACTGAAAAAAAATAGTGTATTAATAAATAGTATAAGACATACATCATGTAGCACGTATTCGAGAGGAGCAGAATAATGCCGTTGACGAAAGTAGAAGTCATGAAATTCAAAAAAAGACTGGAGGAGATGAGGGGTAAGCTCACCAACTCTCTTCAAGCAAACACTGCTGAAGTCAAACGTCCTGATGAAGCGACAGGCTATTCCCAGCACCAAGCGGATCAGGGTACGGATGATTTTGACCGCCATATCAGTCTTGAGGTGACGACGCAGGAATTTGATCTTCTCAAGAAGATTGATCATGCTCTTCAAAAGATTGAAGATGGAACGTATGGGGTCTGTGATTTGTCAGGAGATCCAATCCCAAAATTGCGTTTAGAAGCAATGCCTTATGCGAATACAACCGTGCAAGCGCAAGAGAAGCTTGAAAAAGGGCACTATTAATCCCGTGAAGAGAGATAATTGGAAAGTTTTAGGCTTGATAGCCTTTATCCTTATTATTGCAATTGACACCTGGACCAAGTATTGGGCGCTTGGGGCCCTTCAACAAGCTCCTATTTCTATCGGTTCATTTCTGGGAATTGACCTCTCTTTAACTCTGACGACAAATCAAGGAGCTGCTTGGGGCGTTGCATCGAGCATCCCGAAGGTTTTATTAGCTATTCGCTGTATCATCATTCTTGGGTTGGTCTGGTTTCTCTACTCGCCGAGATGTCCCATTTCCTGGAAAATTCCCTTATGCTGTGCAATCGCTGGAGCGTTGAGCAATATTCGGGATACCTTCTTGTGGGGTCATGTAGTCGACATGTTTGATGTGCGGCTTTTTGGATATGACTATCCTGTCTTTAACGTTGCAGATATCGCCATCACCTTATCTGTTCTCGTACTCTTCTTTCGATGCAGAAAAAAGTAGATGTTACACTTTACTCCAGCTAATACTCCCAAGTATATGGCTTCAAAATGGATTCATCTTCCCTTTTTAGTAGATGTTGAAGACTTCCAAGACCTATTTTTGCATGTAGGTACTCCTCTTTTTCTTCGCTCGTCCGGGATATATGAAGAAAAGGAGCTGTTCTTATCTCAAGAGCAATTTATCAACTATTGGCAACAGTATCTTTACGATGTAAAGAGCGGCCCTATTTTAGATTCCAAGTATAAACCACTTTTTTCGCTTTTCTGGTCGAGCACGCCAGAAACTGTAGGTTTGATAGATCTGGGCGAAGGTCGGGTCTGCGCTACGCAACTTGCTCCAAATATTGTTTTACAGCTCCATCGCTTTCAATATTCAGTGACTGATGGTCAGTATCGAAGGCAAGTATTTGGTCCAGATACGGTTTCTTGGGGCTTGCAAGCCTCATTTCCCATGCTTGTTCAAGATCCTAAAACAAGAGTGATTAGAAAAGCACTTCTTGATCACGATTGTGAAAATAGAGCGCTTTGGATGCAGTTTCAAAAGTGGTTGAAGGCAAGAACTCTGCCCGTATCTTTTGAAGTAGGAGGAGCTCGCCAAACGGTCCCCTTTCGAATAAGTCCAAGTGCTTTAAAATGGATTGATCAGCATCATGAGCTGAAGATGAAGGGAATAACTGTTGCATGATAGCTATTGTCACGATTGGCGATGAAGTTCTCTATGGGTTTACGCCCAATTCCAACGCCTCCTTTATTTCTCAATTTCTTATTCTCAATGGACTTATTCCACGCCTTGTTACGACGATTGGCGATGATCGTGCTATGATGGCTTCAACGATCCAAAAACTGCTCCAGCAAGGTGTCACGGTGATTACTACGGGCGGCCTAGGCCCTACGTGCGATGATTTTACGAAGAGCGTTGCAGCCTCCCTCTTTTCTAAGAAATGCATTCACAATCCTGAATGCGAAAAAGAGCTGAAAGCGCAATATGGAGCCTCTCTTCCAACGCTTATAGATCAATCGACATGGCCAGAAAACGCCCGCCTCTTCTCAAACCCGAATGGAACGGCTTTTGGCTTTTGCTTAGAGGATGAAAAGCTCTTTGGAAAAGCAAAGCTCATATGCCTTCCAGGACCCCCTTTAGAAATGCGGCCCATGCTGGATCGCTATGTACTGCCCTTGCTCCCGAAATGCGCTGAAGAAATCTTTTTGCAGCTCCATCTTTGCGGCATTCCTGAACATGAAGTCGATCCCTATCTTCGAGAGCTGCAAAAGAGCTACCCATCCCTGCAGTTTGGGATTTATCCATCCTATGGAACTCTTTCAGTCCATATACGCGCTCAAAAGGGAATCAAGTTAGAAGCTGAAGAGGCATATAATAAGATTAAGCAGAAATTTTCGACCCTAGTATTTCAAGGCGATCGGGGAGGAATTGAAGAGGCGGTATTGCAGCTTTTGGGTGATAAGAAACTCACTCTTTCGTTTGCAGAATCGTGTACAGGAGGCGCTCTATCCAGCAGAATTACCGCCATCCCAGGAGCCTCAAAAGTGTTTTTAGGATCAGTAGTCTCCTATTCTAATAGCGTCAAAGAGACTTTATTATCTGTTGATGCTGAGACTATTGAAAAATTTGGAGCCGTATCTCAAGAGACAACAGAAAAGATGGCTCGAGGATGCTTGCAGAAGTTTCAAAGCGATGTCGCTATTGCTGTATCGGGGATCTTTGGCCCCACAGGGGGAACCAAAGAAAAGCCTGTCGGAACAGTTTGTTATACCATTGTGCACAATAAAGTCTTTCACTCTGGAACAAAGCATTTTTCGGGCGAGAGGCTTACAATTCGAGAAAAGGTGGTACAATTTCTTTTAATTGAATGCTACAACCTGGTACAAGGCAATAGATAACCAGGGAAATTTGTATGGTGATTACAGGACTTGCTCTCTTAGGAGCCCTCGGCATGGTCTTGGCTGGAAAGGCCGAGGCAGCATTCTTTCCCTCTCTTATTTCAACCCTTGCCCTATTTCAGCTTTTTATTCTCTCTCTCGTTGTTCTGCAGGGGATAAAGCGGCTTGTTAAGGTAGATCACAAAATTGCTCCTGGCATATTCCAGGTGGCTATGGCAGATATACCCTCCCGTATATTCATGGGTGCCATTTGTTTCATCTCTCTTTTGCAGCTGTTTTTGGTTGCTCTCAACGTCGATTATGCAGCCATTCATCTGGTTCTTTTTGCCTGTTCCATAGACTTGATGATCATGTTTACTCAAAAGTTCTTCTCCTTTTCATCTGTCGATGGACTTCTTCATCAATTTGAACGGCAAGTTGAGAGTGAGCTGAAAAAACGCAATCCTGAAGGGGCGTTAAGCTGGTGCGAAGCAATTTGCCAGGTTGGAGCCTCAGCTATTCGGGATCATAATGCTTTGCAAGGCGCCGCTTCCCTCAACACGCTCTATTTAGGCACTGAGCAGCTTATTGCTTGGGCGCCGCTGGCTCAGCTTTTTTCATCGAAGTATCGAATCGGTGCTGATCTTCCCTTAGTCGAGCGTCTGCAGGTCCTTATTATCTATATTTCTCAAAGAGTTTTATGGTTGATGCGGGATGCACTCCACAGCAATGTACTTCCCATTGGCGAACAGGCAATCTCTTTTTCAGGGCGGGTGAGCTGCTATTTAGTGAATAAACATCCTGAAATTGCGCATATCCCCATGGTGCAGCTTATGGCTAATGCGCAGGAGCTTGCGTCAGTTGAAATTGAACAGATTGAAGTTCATCTTGCTGTAACGATGAGTGAAGTTATTAAAGCAATGCTGTACGAGGCAAAAGTGCAAAAGCGAGTGATTATAGAGCCGCTTATGCATCTTCTTCGCCTCCTTGGCCTTCAAATGAAGAGCTCCTACCAACGAAAAAGCGGACAAAATATTGCGCTCTTGATGCAGCCATTTGCTGAGATTGCAGAGATGCTTGCAGAGCCTGATTTGATGAGCATTGAGGGAATGAGCCAAGTTAAAGATGAGCTGCAGCGGATTTTTATGCAGTTTTCGACCTTAGAAGCAATTCAAACAGGTACTTTTGATCAGCCGACTGAGACGGGCTTTACAGCAACGGATTCAACCTCTTCCTTTCAGCAATAAGCTGAAGCAAGAAATGGTGTGGAGCAGTTCGCATTTTCAAATAACTTAAAAATTATGGAGGGCAAATCCTAAACTTTCAAGTTAATCAGTCAAAATATTTTTTTATTAAATTCAATAATCTGGTAGTACTGTCATAAGATGAATAGGATGAAGGTTTATGAAGTTTAAGTTTATACTGCCGCTTGCAACTATTGTTATGGGGCTGGGACTGGGCAATCTGCTTGCAGGGTCTTCAAGTGACAGTAAAGGGTCAATACCCTTCTATGAAATGGGCAAAAAGCCGCTCAAATCGAAAGCTAGAGTGAAAAAAATACCGGGTTATTACAACGCTCTAATCTCCTGCTTCGGAAATGATCTTTGGACAACATCGATGAATGGAGGGCTTGTTACCTTCCCAAATGCAATGAGTCGAGCTGGTTTTGCACCGCCTGTAGCTAATACCTACTTCCAAGTTCCACAAACTGGCACCTATATTGTTACAGTAAACATTTCAACAGTTTCATTTACTAGTGCTGTGGGTAATAGGGATGGCTACCTTGAAATTCAAATCGACGGGTTGAACTCTCTTGGAACGAACTGCCTCATTGAGCAGGTTCAAAAAATATCTGGGGATACGACTGCATCACCCATATCTGTTACGAGGCTGTTAACTTTGAACAAGGGACAGTCAATCTCTATCTATATGGCCACAAGTGATGCGTCGCTTTTTCAAATTCCTCTAACTACAGCACCCTTCACTGGTTATTCCAATAGAGCAATTTCCATTGTACGGGTTAATTAAGAGTTATACACATCTTGGTTTTGAGTTGCCTCAAGTTAAGTGAAGGCTTCTTAAGAAGGAGAATGTGAATTTTAAACGCAAAGACGCAGAGTCGCAAAGAAAGATGAGTATAATTTATCTCTCTTTGCGTCTTAGAGCCTTTGCGTCTTTGCGTTGAATTATTCTACAAGTAAAACTCTAGTTGACATACAAGCTTCAAAATTTCTTTTGTAACCGGATGGGGAAGCTGCAGTTTTGAGTGGATAAGGGCAATGGCATTAGGTTTATAGGGCTGTTTAGAGCCATACTTAACATCACCTAAAATGGGATGGCCAAGGGCTGCAAGCTGAGCGCGGATTTGATGATGCCTGCCTGTAATCAGGCGGATTGAAAGTCGACTGTTTTTGCCTTGAGGCTTTGCTTCAACAATCTCTAATTGCGCCTCTTGTCTTACAGGGGTCTTCTCTTTAAATGCATAGACTCGATCTTGTTCTCGCTGTAAATAGTGAGTTATTACGCCTGTAGAAGAACACTCTCCTTCAACTAAAGCTTGATACTCTTTTACCCAGAGATTATTCCTGATAGATTCCGAACAGCGGGAGAGCGCTTTTTGCGATTTGGCGAAAACAACAATCCCAGCAACAGGCTTATCGATTCTGTGGACAGCGTGGAGATACACTTGACCTGGTTTATTATCGCGCACTTTAATGAAAGCTTTGAGAGAATCTTCAAGACCTTTTGTGCCATCTGGTTCCGTTTGCGTTGCTACCCCAAACGGCTTTACTACAATTAAAAGATGGTTGTCTTCGAGTAAGATCTCATTCATGGCGCTGGCGAGCGGCCTCGAATACTAAGAGAGTTGTTGCCATGGCAACGTTTAAGGAGTCGGCATTGCCGCGCATAGGAATGAAGGTTTGAATATCAGCCTTTTTCATCCAGAAGTCGGAAAGGCCCAGCTGCTCTGTTCCCATGATAATCGCTAAAGGATCTTGTAGCTTTGTTTCTGTATAAGAAGCTGTTCCTTGAGGGGTTGCTGCAACGATTTTTAACCCAAGGCTTTTGCAGAGAGCATACGCATCTTTAGAGCTTGCCTGGAGAACAGGAACAGTAAAGAGGGTGCCGACGCTTGCCCGTACAACGTTTGGATTGTAGATATCGGTTTTTGGATCTGCTACAAGGAGGGCATCAACGCCTGCAGCATCGCAAGAGCGAAGGATGGTTCCTAAATTACCCGGTTTTTCGATCCCTTCGGCAATGACAATCCAAGGATTTTTTTTGCTTTTGAGGAGTATTTCAATATCTTGAAGCGTTGCAGAAAACTGTTGTGCTATACCTAAAAGGCCATCAGGTCTATCTCTATACGATATTTTCTCAAAAACTCGTTTTGAGCAGGATATAATTTGGGCATTTGGGAATTTGGCTATCAATGCATCTTCGTTTGTGCCTAAGAATAGTTCCCGGCATATAAAGAGCTGCTGTAAAGAGATGTTCTTTTCAGAACCGCGGAGAAGCTCTCGGTACCCCTCAATTAAAAAAGCCTTTTCATCATCTCGATCGCGTCGATCGCGCAGTTTGAGAACTCTTTTAATTTTTGGATTATCAGTACTGGTTAGATGGAACTCGTCCATGAGGCCCTCCAGAGTGCAAAGGTTCCTGATGGAATGGCAAATGGTGTTTTATGGCTATCCCCTTTAAGGAGCATCTCACCCTCTTGGATAATGCCCTTATGGGTAATTGATTGCTGTAAGAGCTGTTTCATAGCGACAGGAGTAAATCCTGGAGTATGGCAGGAGAAGAGCACAAAGGCAGGATCATTGGTAAGAAGCGTGTTGACTAGGGTTAAGAGATTATTGATCTCTTCTTCGATTTTGAAAATTTCGCCTTTAGCTCCACGCCCAAAACTTGGAGGATCTAAGATGATGGCATCGTAGAAAGAGCCTCGTTTGATCTCTCTTTGGAGGAATTTGGTAACATCTTCAACGATCCAGCGGATAGGTGCTTTTGAGAGGTTGTTGAGTTCCGCATTTTCCCGAGCCCACTGAACCATTCCTTTGGAGGCGTCAAGATGGCAAACTTCTGCTCCGCCTTGAGCTGCAGCTATTGTGCTTCCCCCTGAATAGGCAAAGAGGTTTAAGACGCGTAATGGCCGTGTACTGGAAGAAATTGTTTCTTTAATCCACTTCCAAAAGGGACGCTGTTCGGGAAAAACTCCTAAATGACCAAAGTCAGTGGTTTTGAGGTTGAATTTGATTCCATGAGTTTCAAGAACCCAAGCATCAGGAAGATTGTGTTTTGTGCTCCAGCCCTTCTGTTCAACTCTTTCGAATGATCCGTGTGCCTTTTGCCAAACTGATTCGTTTTCTTGCCTGGTCCAAACAGCCTGAGAACAGGGTCGAGCAAGGATTATGTCCTGGAATTGTTCAAGCTTTCGTCCGCTGCCTGAGTCTAAGAGTTCATATGTCATGCAGCTTCCTGAGCGCCTTTTTGAGAAGAGCTTGCCACAAAAAAAGCCGTCACTGTTCCTGAGATGGCGAGAGGAAGAAGAGGAGATAAGTCGAAGATTCTTTGAGCAGCAAAAGCAATTGCGCCTAGTATGACACCAGCCCAGGCAATCTTTGACTTACCTTGTACATTTTGCGTTGCATAGATTGCGGCAAGAAGGGGTGCCCCTAAGATAGCTGCAGAGAGCTCATAGCTTGTGACCATACAGCTGATGATATCAGTGGCTAACAATGTGCCGACCAATGCTAGGGCGCCGGTAGTAAAAGTTGTCGTTCGTGCGAATCTGCCCTTTAAGATGTCATGGGATAGCGATGAGCTGATGGCGAGTAAAATGGCTGAGACAGTCGATACAATGGCAAGCAAAACGCTCGATGCTGCCAGTGCAAAAACAAATGGGGAAGTAGAAAGGGAGACTGCTTGAAGAAAGATGCTTCCTTGAGCTGGATCTGCACCAAGCTTTCGTCCAACCAGACCAAACCAGACGGGGATGAAGGCAAGAAAGGTTAAGATCACTGCCGATATCTTTGAGGATTTTGTAGCAATTTCCGGAGTTCTAGCTGCCATGCATCTTTGGGCCATATCCTGGCCAATAAACATGAAAATTGCAGGCATGACGAGTTCGGGGAGTGCTTTTGAAAAACTTGCCGTGGGCAATACCCAGGTGATGTCAGAAACATTGAAAAAACTGGTCACGAAAGCAACAATCAGAAGAACGATCATGGCTAAGGCTTGGACTACGTCTGTCCAGACAACAGTTAAAAATCCGCCTTGAGTTGTATAGGCCAAAACTAAAAACCAGGAGAAGAGAAACCAGAGGGGGGAGGAAAATCCAAGAGCGAGCATAAACTCTTTAAGGCCAATAGCTAAGGCGATTAATATTCCGAAAAGAGAGCAGAGAAGAAGGAGAGAGGCAAAGCGATAAAGTTTTGGAGATGCATAGACGCGGTCAAAGAGCTGTGCGATTGTATTCAGCTCTAAAGAGCGAAGCTTTGCACCAAATCCTGTGCCTAAGCCAAAAAAGCCAATAGCAAGCCCAAGCGGATAGCCAATGCCTAAAATCCCTTGCCGAAAGGCGCTGTCTGCAGTACCTAAGATAAAGCCGCCGCCGATCTGCGTTCCCAAAAAAGTCATGACAAGCGGGAAAACACCTAAACTCCTGCCGCCTAAGAAGAAATCTTTATGTCCAGGATCGCGTTTCGTCCAGAGCGTCATGAATGCTGAGAGTATGAGGAAGACAAAAAATGGTAAAAGAGCTGTAATAGATGGCATAAATTAATTTTATTAGACTTAAATTATAGCAGAAGCTGATGGTTTTATAAAATCTTTTTTTATGAGGAGATGGAATGAAGCCGGGAAGTGAAGTCCAAATCAAATCGAAAGGGTTATTTGATTTTGAAACGATCTTGAACCCACCATTGCCTTCATTCTCATTTATAAGTACTCTTCAATCAAAAAGTGCAATGCTCGTTCAAGAGCTGCTCAGTTTTCTTCCCGATCCAAATGCTGTAATCAATAAGAAGCTTCGTATAAATGGCTCCCTTCAAGTTTATTCTCCACATAAATTGAGAACGAAGCGGTCTTTGAAATGGACGACCGAGATGGATGCATTAGTGATTCAATTACACAAAGATATGCGTGCTGACAGAGTCTTGAATAATACGTGTAAAACTTGGCGTCAACTAGCCGAAAAGATCAACAGTACCTATCAGACCAAATTTAAGGGTAAGACGGTCATGGAGCATTATGACGAGAAGTTGAAACCCGAATTTAAACGTACTCAATTTTCGTTGCACGAAGATTTATTTATTATGGCGCATATAGCTTATGTGGGACAGAAATGGAGCTTAATTGCCATGAAGATGGGTCGATCGCCCAACAACGTTAAAAACAGATTTAATAGTGGGCTGCACAATACTTCGATTCTCGATTGTATCACAAGGAATAAAGAGATCTTGAAAAGCTCTCTTTTCCAAGAGTCGATCAAAACAGTAGATAAATTGAGCGGGCTTTTTAAAGCACTAGAACAGCTGAAAACTGGCTAAAAATAAAGAAAAAAAAGCTCCTGCCGAAAAGGCAGGAGCTTTTAGAGCATCTTTTTATGCTGCGCGGATCTTGATATCAACACCTGCAGGAAGAGTCAACGTCTTAAGAGCGTCGATGGTCTTCGCTGTTGGGTTCAATATATCAACAAGGCGCTTGTGAGTTCTGATTTCAAACTGCTCGCGCGCCTTTCGGTCAACGTGAGGAGATGTCAAAACCGTGTAGATCTCGCGCTTCGTTGGAAGCGGGATCGGACCTACAACTGCAGCACCTGTACGCTTCGCTGTATCCACAATATCTGCTGTCGAACGATCAAGCGATCGCTGATCATATGACTTTAGACGAATGCGAATCTTTTGACGAAGCGGCTTAGCCTGGGCTGTAGGCTTATGCTTTTCTTGCTTGTGCTTTTCTTGCTTCTGCTTTTCTTGCTTGGCCATAACCGCCTACTTCTTCATTATTTCTTCTTTGATTTTCATTGGAACCGGTTCAAAGTGGCTCGGTTCCATAGTATAGGTCGCTCGACCCGATGACAGTGATCGAAGCTGCGTTGAGTAACCAAACATCTCGCTCAAGGGAACTTGTGCGTGGATAACTTGGGTTCCGCCCTTCAAAGACTCTTGCCCCATAATTCGGCCGCGTCTTCGGTTCAAGTCGCCCATAACGTCGCCTAAAGCAGCGTCTGGAGTCGTAGCATCAACCTTCATGATCGGTTCGAGAATGGTCGGAGCAGCTTTTTTCGCTGCATCTTTTACGGCCATCGCACCGCAGATCTTAAAGGCAAGTTCACTCGAGTCAACTTCGTGGTAAGAACCAAAAGTGATCGCAACTTTCGTGTCGACGAGCGGATAGCCAGCGAGAATACCGCTTGATAAGCCCTCTTCAACACCCTTGATAACTGCTGGGATGTATTCACGTGGAATGACACCGCCGACAATTTTGCTAACAACTTCGTTGCCCATACCGCGTTCGTTTGGCTCAATTTCGAGCTCAACGTGTGCGTACTGACCTCGGCCGCCTGACTGCTTGACGAACTTCGTCTGAGCAGAAGCTGGAGTTGTGATCGTTTCTTTGTAGGCAACTTGAGGCTTGCCGACAGTTGCTTCAACGCCAAATTCACGTTTCATTCGGTCGTAGATGATCTCCAAGTGGAGCTCGCCCATACCTGAGATGATCGTCTGGCCCGTTTCTTCGTTTGATGAAACTCTAAATGTCGGGTCTTCATCAGAAAGAGATGAGAGTGCAACAGCGAGCTTGTCACGGTCTGCTTTCGACTTAGGCTCAATAGCCATCGAGATAACAGGCTCCGGAAACTCCATCTTTTCCAAGATGAGGGGATGATCTGGATCACAGATCGTATCACCCGTAGTTGCCCTCTTTAAGCCGACGCAAGCTGCAATGTCGCCAGCATAGAACTCATCGCGCTCTTTTCGCTGGTTGGCATGCATTTCAAGCAGGCGAGAGATTCGCTCTTTAGTGTCCTTTGTCGAGTTCATGACAGTGGTTCCCTTAGCGAGGGTACCGCTGTAGAGACGAATATAGGTAATTCGGCCGACATAAGGGTCAGACATAATTTTGAATGCTAAAGCTGCGAGCGGCTGACTGTCATCAGGCATGATGACCATTTCTTTATGAGTATCAAGCTCATAGCCTCGAACAGCTCCTCGATCAAGAGGAGATGGCATCCAAGCAACAACTGCGTTCAGAAGCTGCTGAACACCTTTGTTTTTGAATGCGCTTCCGCAAAGAACGGGAACCAGTTTGTTCGAGCAGACGGCCATACGAAGTACGGCATTGATCTCATCTGGTGTCAGACTATCAGGATCAGACAAGACCTTGTTCATGAAACCTTCATTGGAATCATCAACAGTGGACAAGTCTTCTAAGAGCTCAAGACGCATCTTTTTGCACTTTGCGAGAAGATCTGCAGGAACTTCTTCTTCTTCCCAATCAGCGCCCAGTGTTTCGTCGTGGAAAAGATAGGCTTTCATAGTGATGAGGTCAACCATACCCTTAAAGTCGCCTTCAGCGCCAATGGGGCAGTGGACTGGAAATGCGTTAGCACCCAGTTTTTCTTTGATGCTTTCAAGTGCTGCGAAGAAATCAGCGCCTGTTCGGTCCATCTTGTTGACGAATGCGATACGAGGAACGCCATATTTATCTGCTTGCCGCCATACAGTCTCTGACTGAGGCTCTACACCAGATACTGCGCAGAACACTGCAACAGCACCGTCAAGCACGCGAAGGCTTCGTTCAACTTCAATCGTGAAGTCTACGTGGCCAGGGGTGTCGATAATGTTGATGCGAGCATCTTTCCAGAAGATGGTCGTTGCAGCAGAGGTAATCGTAATGCCGCGCTCTTGCTCCTGCACCATCCAGTCCATGGTTGCGGCACCTTCGTGCACTTCACCCATTTTGTGGAGACGGCCTGAGTAATAGAGAATACGCTCGGTAGTCGTCGTTTTACCGGCATCAATGTGGGCCATGATACCGATATTTCGGACTTTTTCGAGCTTGTCATTTTGTGGTCTTCCCATAGGTCCTTAAATCCTTACAAGCTCGGAAATTACCAACGGTAATGGGCAAAAGCTTTGTTAGCCTCAGCCATACGGTGGGTATCGTCCTTTTTCTTAATTGTAGTCCCTTGGTTGTTGTAGCAATCTGCTAGCTCCAACGCAAGAGCCTCTTCCATGGCTTTGCCAGGTTTTGCACGTGAGTGGTTGATGATCCAGCGCATAGCTAATGAAAGCTGGCGGCTGGAAGGAATTTCAACCGGAACTTGGTACGTTGCGCCGCCGACTCTTCTAGATTTTACTTCGAGAGTTGGTTTTGCATTGTCGAGAGCGATTTGAAACGCTTCGAATGGATTTTCAGCTTTGACACGCTTAGCAAAGCGTTCGATAGCATTATAAATGATCCGTCGGGCTGTCGACTTTTTGCCGTCCATCATCACTTTGTTGATGAACTTAGCTAAAAGCGTACTTCCGTAAACTGGATCGGGAGCAATTTGTCGCGCAACTGCTCGTCGTCTTCGTGACATAGTATTCCTCAAAAATTTCGTATTCGACGATCAAAAGTTTATTCACCTGATAGATTTTTAAGCCTATCATGCGCGAGATGCATGTCTATTTATCTCTAAAGAGGCATAAATCTCGAGCGAGGATGGTAGATATACTACCTTCCCAAAACGTTACTTACGGGGGCAAAAAACCTTACTTAGGCTTTTTGGCTCCGTATTTGGATCGTCCCTGTCTTCTCTCTTTTACCGGCGCACAGTCTAATACTCCGCGCACGATGTGGTATCGCACACCAGGAAGGTCTTTTACACGGCCGCCACGAACGAGCACGATGCTATGTTCCTGGAGGTTGTGGCCTTCACCGCCGATATAGGCGATAACTTCTTGGCCTGTCGAAAGTCGAACCCAAGCTACTTTTCGAAGTGCAGAGTTCGGTTTCTTAGGAGTCTTGGTCTTTACCTGGACACAGACCCCACGCTTCTGAGGGCATGAATGAAGTGCAGGAGATTTGCTCTTGTACTGCTTCGGCCTTCGTGGTTTGCGAACAAGTTGGTTAATTGTCGGCATTCAATATTCTTCTCCATACTGCATTGCAATTTTCTGCAAGCAAGTAAGTATACTAGCAACTTTGCCTATCTTAAGTCGAGAGAATTAATTAAGAGCGTAATTTTAAAGTAATCGTGCCCGAGCCCTTTGCTAAGCCCGTGCCCGAATGAACTCAATATAATTAATCTATAACAGTTCAAGTGGTAATGTCTAAATTTAATCGGGCACGGGCTTAGCAAAGGGCACGGGCACGATATGGGTTAAAACCACGGAAAGATATACTTGACGATTTTGGATTGAAGGATGTTTTTAGCAACTCCCTTATATGTTGTCTTGTCTGTTGCTTCCTGTTTGAGTTTATCCTCTATGCCTTCAAGTAGAAGATTGAGATTTTGGAGCGGCTTTTCCCATGATTTTGGATTTTTTGAGTTGGATTGCATTCGAGTTCCAAGGGAAATCATCTCTTTAAAAATTTGAGGGCTAAACTCTTTGGCTTCTGGGGTCAAATTTGGCCATTGGCCGCCTATTACATGCACCAGCTCGTCGGTTGATTTTTGGAATAATTCAGGAGTCATTGGAGCAAGATTTTTAATATGACTAAGGAAGAGATCTTCCACAGTTTCTCGGACATTGGTACAGGTTTCTTGTTTGAGTCCAGCGTCTACGACATGTCTATTTACATCATTTTCAACTTCGTTGAATTTGCCTGGGCTGAATCGACTGAATAAAGTAATGAGATTTACAAGGTCAGTTGGCTGGTTTTGTGAAGCTGTATCTAAGAAAGATTGCCAAATCGTATCGACCGATTTAGTGACAAAATTGTTAGCATTGAGCTCATCTTGTCGAATAAAGAGCAGTTTAGCTAGGACTTTTTGGACCTCATTGTCATCCTTAAAATGAGCTACACTGCTTAATAGTTTGATGCTCTCATAGGCAGTTACTGTTTTATTTCGAGTATCTTCATGTTTTGCATTTGCAAGAGACGAGAAAAGAGCATCTGCATCCTCTCTTGTTTGCTTGCATGTCGGGGTGATTGAGTGCTTTTTATTGAAAGCGTGGATAATTTTATCGCAAAAAGAGGTAACATCGACCCATCTTTCAGTAAACCAGAGCTTCACATCCTTAAAGCTATATTTTTTGGCTACTTGGACTGAGAGCTTACCGTTGGCATCATAGAGAAAGACTGCCCGTAATTTGTCCGTTTTGGCAAAGTTCTTTGTTTGTACCTCGCAACTCTTTGCAAGATCGCAAATCGTATCAAAACTTGCTTTTGGCGTTATTGATGTCATGCAAAAAGTTCTTCCAATGAACGTAATCCAAACAGTTTCAAGAAATTATTGGAAGTGGCAAAAAGGGTCGGCCGTCCTGCACTCTCTTTTCTCCCTTTAGCTTCTATGAGGTTTCTCTCAATAAGCTGCTGCACAAGATGCGAGGACTCAACGCCTCGAATATTATCAATTTCAGACCTTGTGATGGGCTGTCGATAGGCAATGATCGAGAGTACTTCAAGAGCTTGAGGAGAAAGTTCTGCTCGGCCATGCGTGCTATTGAGCTGCTCAAGAAATGGGCTATACGATTCTTTACTTTGAAGAACAAGCCCTCCTGCGGCTTCTCGTATTTCAAAAGCTCGAGTGAGATAGGCGATTTTGAGCTCTTTAATTGCATCATATATCCAGCTGATCGGAACTTCATAAATGGTTCCAATAATACGGTGAAGCTCTTCTGGAGAAAGTGGTTCAGGAGTTGCAAAAAGAAGCGCTTCAATGATGAGCGGAAGCTGCGATTTTATTTCTTCAAGTTGCGACATAGAGTACTTCTGCCTCAATAAAGATGCGGATAAGCCCCTGTTTTAAAAGCTCAAGGATAGCTAAAAAACGGCTGATTTGATGCTTTCTCGCAAGGGATTCGAAAAGCGAGATGAATGAGTGAGGAGCAAGGATTAAAAGAGCGCTGAGTGCTGTTTTTTCCTCTTCGAGAGAAATCTCCTCTTGAGTGATCAGGTGCTTTTGAGGAGTTGATTTTTTAAGGAGCTTTTGAAAGCAAGCTTTAAGGTCCTCTATTGTGGCTAAAGTAGAGGTCTCTTTTTGAGCTTTTGGCAGAGGTTGAATAGGTCTAAATGCTTGACCCCGCCTTGATTCTTGCTTCTGTTCTAAAAGGACGCCGATTTGTTGAGCTGATCTGAGCTCATCAAAAGCATGGGATAGGCTCTCAAAATCTTGCTCTTCATGTGCAAAATTGGGCAGTTCAAGTTTTTCAAGAGAGAGGGCTAAGCTTTTGAGTACATGAAGCCAGGAGGCGTTGTGGGCAAAGGTTGCTTTGTCCTCAACTCCTTGGCTGCCCTTTTCAATAAATTGAGAAATGACTTGAGCGATAAGGATTTTTCGAGTGTCGATTTCCTCTTTAGCAGCCAGGGAGAGTAGCAGTTCAAAGGGGCCTGCAAATTCCGAAAGGGTGCAGGGAAAATCTTTACCCGGGAAATCTTGACCTGGAAAATTTTGACCTAGAAAATCTTGATTCGGGTACATACAACACCTACATAGCATCGCATAATAAAAGGAATAAGTAGATGGCTTCAAGCTTCTTTCTCTCATTTTTCATTTTAACAACTTCCCTTACTCTTCCAGTCTCTGAACAAGATTCATCGCCGAATCGATTTGGAGTTGATGACATACGGACAACAGTTCATGAACTTTTGGCAGGGCACTTAGAGAAGAAAAATGTCACTCCTCAACTCCTGCAGCAGACATGTCAGAACTGTATTGATAAGATGGACCCAGCCAAAGTTTATTTCCTGCAGTCGGAGGTTGACTCCTTTACAAATAGACAGTTTGGAGAAAAAGCATATCACCAATACTTCCAGGGTCGGTTTGACTTCTTTTTAGAGCTGATGACCTGCGTGCAGAAAGCAATTGATCGGGCAAGAGCGTTTCGGCGTCAGAAGCTTACAGATGGAAAAGTTGAACTGTATGACTCGTTTGCAAAAACGATTCCAGAACTCCAAGCGCGGCAAAGGGAATCCTTCTCACAACCAGATGTTCTTCGTGAAGATGAACAGCGAGAAAAAGAGTTTGCGCTTGCTGATTATAAGGATATTCAAAAGCGAGAAGCGCAGTTTACAGAGATTTTTTTAAAGAGTTTTTCTTCCGCTTTAGATGCCCACACCACTGTCTTTACGCCTCAAGAAGCTGAAGCGTTGAGACTTAATCTAGATAAAGAAGCTCAAGGGTTGGGTGTTGTGGTTCGATCAGAGGGCGATGATTTTATTATTGAATCGATCATCGAAGGATCGCCTGCCGATCAGTCAAAACGGATAAAACCATCCGATCAGTTGATTGCGATCAATGGACAGCCGATTAAAAAAATGACCTATGACAAGGTCCAAAGCATGCTTGACTGTCCCCCTGATAAATATGTAGCTCTCACTCTTAAAAGGGGCTTGAATGAGCTGAACGTTTCATTGAAGAGCTCTCGGTTTGAAATTATGTCAGGCCGTACTCAGATGAAGACCTATCCATTTAAAGATGGTGTATTAGTTTCCATTTTTCTTCCCTCGTTTTATGGAGGTGGAAGCACAGTTTCATGTGCCGCAGATATTAAGAATGGCCTTCAAAATATTATGAAACAGAAGAAAGTCTATGGCGTTTTGCTTGATCTTCGAGCTAATCGAGGCGGGTATTTACAAGACGCTGTAGAAGTTGTGGGACTATTCATTAATTCTGGCGTTGTTGTTCAAGCCAAATATTTTGATGGACACGTACAGGTCTTCCGCGATCTCGATCCCGAAAAAGTATATTCGGGTCCGATGATTGTTTTGACCTCTAAGATTACTGCTTCTGCCGCAGAAATCGTTGCTGAAGCGCTCAAAGAATATGGCGTTGCCCTCATTGTAGGAGATGAACATACCTATGGCAAAGGGTCCGTCCAATATGAGACAGCAACTCAAGATGGGAAAGAGGATCGTAATGGAGAGCCCAGTTTTAAGGTAACTGTGGGAAGATATTATTCACCCTCAGGTATGTCAACACAGCTTCAAGGGGTTACAGCCGATATTGTAGTTCCTGGGTCTTTGACCTACCGGCAAATTGGCGAACAGTATTTGAAAGGGGCATTGAAGGGGGATTCAATTCCCTCAAACTTTAAGCCAGCCCATCAACCAACAGAGAAAATTGTGGCGCTTCAAAAGCTAAGCCTTAAGCGGCTTTCTAAAAATACGAAGTATGTATCGCTTATCCAGAATGAAAAAAGTGCCGTTCCAGATCTTGCAACACAACAAGAGATTAATACCCTCCAGTTGCAAGAGGCGCTTGAAATTTTGAAGGATTATGCGAGTGGGAAATAACAAATCATAAAATCGTGATTGTCAGGAATAGGTTGGTTTCGTACACTTCAGGTCCGAATTTTAATAGTATGGCCAGGTAGCTCAGTTGGTAGAGCAGAGGACTGAAAATCCTTGTGTCGCTGGTTCGATTCCAGTCTTGGCCATTTCTCGACTTTGCAATGTCGAGATATTTTCTTCTTTTTGGAAATAGAGTTTATTAAGTATACTCACTCCGCTGAGTTTATAGGTTAGATTATGGAAAAACAATACGCGATTGTTCAGACTGGTAGCAAACAGTACCGTGTTGAAAAGGGCGATGTCATCGAAGTCGAGTATCTCGATACAGAGGCAGGAAGTAAAATTGAGCTTACAGATGTTCTTTTAGTTTCATCTGCTGGAGCTGTTAAAGTTGGCCGTCCCTCTGTTGCAGGATGTGTTGTGAAAGCAAGCGTCCTCGGAGAGGTAAAAGGTCCTAAAGTTGTTGGCGTGAAGTATAAGCGTCGTAAAAACAACTATCGTAAGTTTGGTCATCGTCAGGGGTATCACCAACTGATGATCGATGAAATAGTTTGCTAAGCTGTGAGAGGAGGTTCTTGCCATGGCACATAAGAAAGGTCAGGGTTCTACAAGAAACGGCCGAGACTCGCATGCACAGCGACTCGGGATTAAAGTTGGTCAAGGCGAGTTTGTAACGGCAGGAAGTATTCTTGTTCGTCAGCGTGGCACGAAGTGGCATCCTGGTACAAATGTTGGCCGAGGTACCGACGATACGCTTTTTTCGCTTGTTGATGGCTTCGTAGCCTTTCGACAAACGAAAAATACACTTGTTAACGTTTCCCCACTAGAAGCTTAATTGAGGAGTCTATTGCAAAACTTGCTTCGATTTTTCCAATCAAAGCAAGTTTTGCAATAGACTCTGAGCTTCTCAAATGAGTTTCTAGCGCACAGCGCCCTAAAGGCGTTGTGTGTTGTCATACTATATGTTTGTAGATAAAGTTACAGTTCAATTACATGCGGGCAAAGGCGGAAATGGTTGCATTTCCTTTCGCCGTGAAAAATATATTCCCAAAGGCGGACCTGCCGGCGGCGATGGGGGCCGTGGCGGCTCCATCATTTTTGAAGTCGATGCAAATACTCCTGCGCTTGACTGGTACAGACATACACGTATTATCAAAGCTGAAAATGGCATTCCAGGCGCTGGCGCTTGTCGAAATGGCCGAAGCGGCGAAGATTTAGTTTTAAAAGTTCCTCCAGGAACACTTATTCGCAACCGTGCAACGGGAGATCTTCTCTTTGATGGGGTTGAAGATAAGAGCCAATTTCTCATCTGTACAGGTGGTAAAGGCGGCAAAGGCAACTTTCGTTTTCGCTCTCCAACGAACCAAGCGCCCAATATCGCAACTCCTGGCACTGAGGGTCAAAGCTGCGAAGTCGAGCTCGAATTAAAGTTAATTGCAGAAGTTGGCCTTATCGGCTTTCCAAATGCTGGCAAATCAACGATTATCTCTTTTCTTTCAAAGCACGCTTTTAAAACCGCTCCCTATCCATTTACGACACTTGTTCCCAACTTAGGCTATGTCTATTACAAGGGCGGAAACCGAATTCTCTTCGCAGATATTCCAGGAATTATTGAAGGGGCGCATCAAAACCGCGGGCTTGGCCTTGAGTTTTTACGGCATATCGAGCGGACAAAAGTGCTCGTCTATGTTTTAGATGCTTCGGGAATTGATGGAAGAACAGCGGTTGATGACTTTAAAGTGCTTAGGCATGAACTTGCCTCTTATGACCCAGAGCTTCTCAAACGTCCAAGCCTTGTTGTCTTGAATAAAGAGGACATAGAGTCGGCGCAAGAGGGCATAGAGGCCTTTTCAAAAGAATTTCCCGAATTGAAAGCGAGTACCTTTATTACTGCTGCTGAAGAGGGCACAGGTCTTGATCAGCTTAAGGCTGCTGTCTTCGATCGAGTGTTTTCAATATAAATCTCTCTTAAGATCTACCTCAATATGAGTAAGAACTACAACGCCTCCAAAACGGATGGATTTGTTTTCGACATGAATCTCATAAGGTTTTTGTTCAGTCTCATCAGAAAAGAGTTTTCTTGCGGTTTTGGGTTTGGGAAAAAGTTTTTTTTGTTCATCTTTAGTCAGAATTCGAAAAGTAGACTTGAGCCGGCCATTTTCAGAATTGATGAGCTGCTTTTCAACGTCGCATTGATAGGTTGAGTAAATCCTGACAACACGCTCTTCTTTTTTTTCTGGTTTATAGACGATGCGAATAGTTGAAAAGTTTGCTTGGAGATTGGCTCTAAAGAGGATTGGGGTACTATTTTCCAGATCAAATATGCAGTGGAGCGTGGATCTGTCCTTACTCCAGGTATATTTTGAGAGAGGAACAGTCTGAATCAAGTATTCATCTGTTCTTGGATTTTTGAACTTAACTTGAAGTGCAATTCCCTCTATTTTTTGTTCTTTAGCTAAGAGAGCTACAATATCGTCTTCAAAATACTCTTCGTCCTCATCGTCAGATTGGATGCCGTGGATTCGATATTTTTCGGGAGATGTTTTAGTTACTTCGATGATGGAAAAATCATCAATTGGATTTGAGTCTCGTTCCGGCGTTCTTGGAGATAGAGGAGGAGAGCTGCTCATATATATACATCCCTTACCAATCTATATCTTGTACTAGTCCATAGGATTTTTTCAAAAGTTGTTCTGGGACTTTGGATGAAACAGAAAGTTCAAAATGGCTTGTCTTATCTTTAGATCCTTCTGTAGGCTGAACTTCTTTCATGCCAATTTGATCTTTATAGAAAGAGTGGGAGCCTTCCAAAGGTGTCAGTTTTATTTTTGGAATTTCTAGCTTTTGGGTCAGTTTATAGATGGAATACATGAGAGCAGTCCCAGCTCCTTTGCCGTATACGTGTTTATGCTGCTCTTGAATTTTGCCATACATTCGAATATTCGTAGGGGCAGAAATAAGAATGTTAACATAGAGATGTTCTTTCAAAGAGACGCACCCAATGGCTTGAATATGGGTATCTTTTGTTAAAAAGAGTATCTTTCTTGCTGTAGATTCCTGTTTTTGATTGATAAATGAGTCGAGGTACATAGAGACATTAGTTAAGAGCTCTTTGTATTGATCAACCGTTTTTCTATCTTCAGTTACTTTCGATGGATCGTCAGTAGAATAAAGTTCTCTAGAGCTGCCAAGGCGGTCATTGGCAATATCTTTCCAGTCTTTCAGGGTTTTCTTAATGGCTTTTGCAATTTTGATATCGGAGTCTTTTAATACGACACAAGAAAAGGGTGTTTTCGTCTCTTTTTGAATTATGAATTTATCTTCTATTTCATCTTGTGTGGTGATTATTTTATCTACGAAAGTAAGTGAAGTCATTATAAAATTCTTTTTTAAACAGTGTACAATAAATAAAAATAAAAAACTACTTTAGTTTTGAATAATTGAGAAACAATTTTTTTACGGATAAATGTACAAGTTGGCATTTTCCAAAAGAAAAAATAGCTGATTTAATTTCTATCAACCAACGTTTTGGTTTTATTCGCCAAACGCTGGTTGGTATGTTGAGTTAAAGATCGCAAAATTGGAAAAGTCGCATTTTCTACTTTAGGATAACTTTATGATCATAAGTAAATGTTGATATGGAACAAGCAGAAGAATACGTCAAACGCATAGTGAAAGTACTGATCTTCATCGAGAATAACATCGATGAAGATCTGGGTATGGAAGGGCTTGCAAAACTTTGCTGCTATTCCCCGTTTCATTTTCATCGTGTTTTTCAAGTAGTAGTCGGAGAAACCGTTCATCAGTATGTCAAAAGACTAAGGATGCAGCGTGCAGCTTCGAAGCTGCGATACACAGATCAGGCTATCACTGAAATTGCTTTAGATAGTAGCTACGACACTCCCTCAGCATTTACAAAGGCTTTTAAGCAGTTTATGGGTTCGTCGCCTAAACAGTATCGAGCTTTATACACTGTTGTTAACACTATGATAAAGGAGCTGGCTATGATAGAGCCTGATAAAATTGAGAGTGATCTTCCTGATCTAAACCTGTTATTCATTAGAAAGTATGGCAATTATACTCGTTCTCCCGATGAGGCTTGGGTAGAAATGAAAGGGTTCATTAAAGAACATCATTTGGATCATTCAAAAATTCGCTTTTTTGGGATTTCCCATGACGATCCACAGGTAACAAGTGAAAGTAAATTGCGCTATGATGCGGCGATTCTGCTTACCCAAGAAATTAAAGAAACAGGGAAAATAGGCCGACAAGTACTGCATGGGGGAAAATATGCTATTTTTACGCATCGAGGATCCTATAACGAACTCGGAAAAACATTTGATAGTATTTTTTTAAAATGGCTGCCCAATAGCTTCAAAAGCTTTGATGAGTCAAGATCGCCCTTTTGTGAATACTTGAACATGGAGTATGTCAAGACCGATCCAGA
>Ga0206912_1002_pt1 | contig 207277 bp, 155 predicted proteins | sample Alteio_BWOrgHeat_75_FD_152933 | JGI IMG/M metagenome (GOLD analysis project Ga0206912, IMG submission 152933) | Enriched cells from forest soil in Barre Woods Harvard Forest LTER site, Petersham, Massachusetts, United States -... | ecosystem: Environmental > Terrestrial > Soil > Temperate forest... | reverse complement strand
AGCAAAGGCTACTATGAGCTCTACACAATCTATTCAAAGGCTGCTCCAGAATGTTCTTAAATCCTTTTATAAGAGTCAAGACGTTGCCATCTGGACTATAAAATTATTCTCAGATGCTCTTCAAATCATCCAATTATCTATTGAGGCAGAGCAGGCCGCCTATCAACAGCAAATGGACAAACAGTTGGCACAATACGCCCTTGAAACAGCCCGCCTGCAGGCACTATTAGCTGCATTAACACAGCTGAGCACGGGAAGTTTTGACCTTACTATGGGCAGGCTCGGCGAAGCTGCTAAAGATGCCCAGCAGCAGTGGTCAGATCTTGTTCAACTTGTTCAAGGATGCATACAAAGCATGAGTCAAGCTTTCGATAGGTTTGAGGCTGCAATAGCCAGATAGTGATAAAGAATTTTGAAATCATCCCTTAACTAATTAGTTTTTTTAGGTGAGGGATAGGAGGAATATATGTCAGGAATTGAACACCATACACCCCCTGGAGGGGGCTACAATCCGCAAGACATTGCTCAGCTCACTCAAATTCTCGGGAAGGAATCAACAGGTCCTATCAAAAAGATACAGCAAGAACTGGTGGATTCTCTTGCGTCAGGAACTTTGACCAGTGCGGAACTTGAGTCGCTCAAACAACAGGCAACTTCTGCAATGAGCGACCCTACGCTTCCTGCTGCCGATCAAAAAGTGATCAAGGAATTTATCGCTAAAATAAACCAGACGCTGAAAGATTTTACGGACGTAAGTAAGCTCTCCCAAGTTTTAGCAGGTTCTTCGTCTCCTGAAGTTCAAAACATAGATACAACATTAAATTCATTGATTTCATCGGGAACGTTGACGAGGGATGATCTTACCTCACTTAAAGAACAAGCGATGAAGGCACTTCAGGACCCAAGCCTTCCCGCTACCGATATAACCAAACTCTCGGCCTTTATCAATAAAGTCGACATGATGCTTAAAAGCTCTTCTTTATTCAAACAGGACTCAGTCCACGATATTCAAGCAAAATTAATTAATGCTTTAGCTTCGGGTACGTTAGATAACAAGGAGCTTGCAGCACTGAAAAAAGAGGCAGCTCAGGCAATGGGTGATCCCAATCTTCCTGCAACAGATCAGAAAAAATTGGGAGAGCTTATCGAAAAAATCAACCAGATGCTGAGCGACAATGCAAAGCCTACTAATGAGCAAACCAAACAGCTCTTAAAGATTATGCACGGTCCAAAGTCGGAGTCTGTCCACGATATTCAACAAAAACTCATCAATTCAATGGCAAATGGTACGTTAGACAACAAGGAGCTTGCAGCACTGAAAAAAGAGGCAGCTCAGGCCCAGGGGGATCCCAATCTTCCAGCAACAGAGCAAAAAAAACTGGGAGATCTTATTAAGGAAATCGATCAGATTCTGAGCAACCAGTCAGGCGGCGATGGAGGCCCTCCCTCAAAAGTAAGCCAAGACGTTGCACAGCTCATCCAGATTATACAAGGCATAAAGTCTCCAACTCCAGCTGTCCAGGAGATTCAGCAAAAATTAACGGATGCTCTTTTGGCAGGCACGATTGATAACAAAGAGCTTTCAGCGCTTAAAGCAGAAGTGGCTCAAGCCCAGGGCGATCCCAAAATGCCGGCTGCAGATAAACAAAAGCTTAAAGTGCTTATGGATAAGATAAACGAAATGCTTTCTCCACCTCCGAGCAAAGACACCACTCCCAGTCCTCCTCCCGGTACTGCTTCCCATCATAAAGTTACAGGCCCAACGAACCCCTTCCTGCAGGTAAACGCTGTCGTCGAACTCTATATCATTTCAAATATCTTGGCGAAACTCTACATCAAAATGATGAGGCAGGACTCCCTTTTGAGTCAGAAGCTCCAGACAGCTAATATTTCGATGGCAAAAGATGCCTACAACCAAGGAATTATATCAGGCCAAATGCAGGCAGCAAGCTTTATGGCCGATGCGCAAGCCGCTGGGATGAAGCTCGGGCTTGCAATCGCAAAGATGGGCATACTGGGCGCCTCTGAAGGGCTAACGGCATATAAACAGTATAATGCAGGAAAGAAAATGGGTGCCGACCCTAATGCCAGTCAGGGTGATATCCAAAGATCTAAGGATGTGGCCTCTCAAGAGGTCCAACAAATGACTGCATTTGCCAATGCGGCGCTCGATGCAGGCTCTTCTGCAGTCGACCACACTGTAGCTGTACAAAAGGCAGCAGCGATACTTGCTCAAACACAGGCAGATTCAACAAAACAATTTATACAGCAGATCTCTTCTATGCTTGAGTCTAGCATTAAAAAGCTGGACGATGATGGGCAATCAGCAGAACAGGCTCTTCATAAAATCTGGGATCTTGTAAAAGCACAGCAAGATGTATCAACAAGACAATGGTCTAGCTAGATTCAAAACAGCCCTGTATTCCGTACAGGGCTGTTTAAAATACACAAGAGGGAGAATAGGAATGTTTTCAGACTATATATCGCGCTTAGTTCAAGAGCTTCAGCTTCAAAATGTCCCACAGCTTTCTTCAGGACAATCTTCATTTGGCCTCGAGCTCAAAAGCTCCCCTATTACCATTTATGATGCAGCTCCTGGCATTCGGATCGACTCCAAATTAGGTCCGCTCCCTCAAGTGCAGACCGACCAATTTATGGCCAAGATGCTTCAAGGAAATTTTTTAGGTCAGCTGACCCGTAAAGCAGCCCTTGGGCTGAATGAAGAGGGTAAAGAGGTAATTCTTACTCTTTTTCTTCCCGTTGTGCGCAACTACAGAGAATTCCGGGACAACCTCGAAGACTTTGTTAACACAGTTGCCTTCTGGAAAGATGAAATGGCTCGCCACCCTGGCGACTAAATAAAAATTAGATAAGACAAGATCCGCTCCGCTGGCACGATTTCAAATCCACTATTTCAAATATCAATTTGAATGTTATATGACTCCCAATGAATTCATTTGAGAAATTTTCATCAATCGTGCGATAAAAAAATTGGGGATATCGATTACATCATGAAACAATATACCCGCATTTAAGCGCTTGTATTGTTTTTACCGATGCATCAGAATGGATTTTTAGTTTAAGTGGGGTCGAGTTTGGACCAAGAGCTTCAGTCAGAGCAAAAATCAGAACAAGATCCAGGGCCAAAAGACTCAATGACACATGCCAAGCCACAAGACGCTCAAAATCAGCCAGAACAAGATCCAGAGACACAAGATCAAGAGACGCCAACTGACACACAAAATCAGGCTCCACAAGAACCCGAATCTCAAGATCGTGAATCTCAAGATTCTGTCTCTCAAGAGCCTGCTGCACAAGAACCTCCTGTGCAAGAATCTGATGAACAAGAACCTGCTGTATTAGAAGAAACCGACACCATTGAAGAATCCAAAGAGGCTCCTCAGCCCTTTTCTTCCGAGACTCAAGCTCCAGTTGAGAACGTACCTGCAGATACTCTCACTTCTGATCTCCCTGAAGTTCCAGAAACAGCTCAACCCGACATGCCTCCATTAGGTGAATCGCCGGGGAACACAGCTCCAAATATCCCTCAAGAATCCCCGACAGCTGAGCAGATAGCAGAAACTGCTCAAGAAGCGCTCACCCATGTTGATTTCGACCTCCTCGATGCCGAAGGGCGATGGCTGATCAAAGTTTTATCAGGCCCTAATACTGGTGCTGAATTTTCCCTCCAGAGCGGGACAAACTACCTCGTAGGAAGCGATCCATCTACCTGCGATATTGTATTCCAAGATTTGAGCATCTCAAGGCAGCATGCGCGTCTTACCATCGATACTCAGGATAAGGCCTTTATCGAGGATTTAGGGAGCAAAAATGGCACCCTCATCGATGGTGAAAAAGTTACAACCAAGCGCCAAGCAGTGGGAACGTCCCTTGTAATCCTAGGCACAACCTCCTTCATCCTCGTAGATAAAGAGGGAGAGAGAAAAACTCTTGTAACACCCGCATTTACCGGTCAACAACAGGCTATAGCTCCCGGATCTGTAGGATCAGGCACCCTTGAAGCAGGCAATCAAATGGCGGGCAAGGAAGGGGCATTTCCTGGCCAAACAGCTCAATTGGGCGCTATTCAACATGCGGTCTACCCGCCGCTCCAGTCAGAGGTGGGAAAGATCAAAGAGGAAGAGAAAAAGCAGGCAAAGGCTGCCCACGCTGTCAGCTCTTTAGTAATTCTCGCCGTTCTCTCTGGCGTTATCTTAGTTATCGGAGTTGGAACAACACTCCTCTTTCAAACAGAACAAGTTGCCCAGCCCCATTCAGCCAATGCAGAAGCAATGATTACTAAAGCTCTCGTAGACTATCCAAGTGTCCGATATAGCTTTAATCCCTCAAATAATCATGTTCTTCTCGTTGGCCACGTTTTAACTGCTGTTGATAGAAGCAAACTTCTTGATAACCTCAAACAGCTGAAGTTTATTGCCAATATCGACTCTTCAAACGTCATCATCGATGAGCTTGTCTGGCGAGAAACGAATCAGGTACTCTCGCAAAATCCCGCATGGAAAGGGATTACGATTAGCTCCCCCGCTGCGGGAAGATTCGTTGTATCAGGATCTCTCCGTACAAGAGATCAGGCAGAAGAGCTTTATGACTACTTATCCCAAAACTTTAGCTATGTCGACCTTCTTGAAAAAAGAGTGGTCGTAGAAGAAGATTTACTTGCTCAGGTCTCAAAAGAGCTCAATAATGCTGGATTTCGTGGGGTTACGCCCAGCTACTCCTCTGGAATTTTAACTCTTAGAGGAGCAATTGGCAACACAGGCCAAGCAAAATTCGATGCAGCTCTTGCCAATATTAAGGCAATACCTGGAGTTCGAGGTGTTCAGCTAAACGTTGCCTCATCGCCCCAGCAAGAGGCCGTGGTAAATATCACTGGTAAATATGCGATTACTGGCTCCTCTGTTAAGGGAAATGCAATCACTGTCGTGGTTAATGGACGAATCCTTTCTAAAGGAGATGCAATTGATGGAATGCAAATTACTGAAATTACACCCCATGCAGTTTATCTTGAAAAAGATGATGTAAAATATAAAATTGATTTTAATATGTAAGTGAGATACAATCCCCTTTGGGGGTGGATGCTGAAAGTGTGGCATGCTAAAACCCTATAGCGCTTGAGGAGTACCAAGCTATGTTCGGTATGGAAAAAAAGAAAGAGGGTGAAAAATCCTCCCTATTCCTCTTCGACCTCGAGAAAGAATTAAAGAACGATGCCCGTCGCAAAGAACTCGCGGCCCGGATAGAATCGAGAATATTGAGGATTAAAGAGTTACTCCGCAAGGGAAGCCGTAAAGAGGATTTTGATAAACTTGCTATCCTCTTAAACGGATATCATTCTCTAGCTATTGTATTGAGTAGAGCCTCTCAAGAGCCCGCAAGAAAGCGGAAATAGGCTCAAAGATTTAGAAGTTCTGAGGCTTATTTGAAGCCTAGCTACAGCAGAAGCGCGAATAACGCTTCTACTGAGGTATTTGCGATGCAAACTCTAAAGGTTAAAATCTTTAGAACATGAAATTAGACAAGGCTGGCGGAATCAGTGATTTTAAGTCCGCGTAAGCAAGGAGTGTATATATGACTGGCTATCCAGATCCTTGGACTGGTTTTACACCTGTAGCAGGTTATAATCAGACCAATCTCACTGTACAATTCAGCTACTTAGTTGACATGATCAACCAATTGACCATGGTAGCTAAGTCGAAAATCGCTCGAATCCGCAGCGAAGGTAGCGCAATGAGCATCGGCGATATGTTTGACCTCCAAATGGCGATGAACAAACTCTCCCAATTCTCGGAGATGTCAACATCGATGATTTCGGCGATGAACACATCGATCGGCTCAATGGCAAGAAACATCAAATCTTAAAATGTTTGATGTATATTGCTGGCTGGCTCATCTTTGGATATAGGCTATATGCTATATCCAAAGAGCCAGCGTAGTCTCAATAGTAGAAATACTGAGGCTAGAAAAAACCAAGAGGCTATAAGGAGCTCGATTTGAATGGGCGAAGAAGGCGTTATAGAGTACTTTTCAGAAGATTTTGCACTTCTAATTGAAGCGGGATTTGTAGCTGTAAAGCAACTCGATGAAATAGCCGCGAGACGGCTGTTTAAAGCAGCTGAACTCTTAAACCCAGAGAATCCAGCATCCAAGCTTGGACTTGGTTATATTGCGCTAAATAAGCTGCAGATTAGCGAAGCTACGAAGATCTTTGAGGAGATTTTACAAAAAGATCCTCACCACTACCTAGCGGAAGCTCTGCTTGGGGTGTGCTGTCTTCTTACGAAGAATAATCGTAAGCGCGGAGAACAACTTATCCGCAATGCTCGTGAAAAGAGCGATGACCCAACAATACGGTCATTATCTGATGTCTGCCTCAAATGGGCAGATACCGATCTTCAACCTAAAGGGTCGCTTTTTTCCGTTATGAAATCAAAAGAGGGTGAAGAAGAGTAAGAAAAAGTAACAGTTTTTCTAACTCGTTCGCTCTTTATTGCAACTTGTCAGCGATAATCACCTGTAATTTAGTGGTGGGTGGATATGGCTAATCCATATAAAGAAGATAAAATCGAGAAGATTGAAAAAATCGGTCTCGATAAAACGGCAGGCTTAAATGATGAGCTTGCCCAAAGTCGTGAGTCGTCACGCGTCAAGTTTGACGATGCGCTAGCAAAAGCTGATCCCTCGCGCATTCAGGCAGAAATCAAGATAGAGCCTCCAGCTCAACAACAGATTATCGCGGCTGCCGATCTCAAACCATCGATATTAGATTTTGCTGGTCGTGCTAATCAAACAGAAGCGGCAATTCCTCCCCCAACACAAGCACAAGTTCTTGATCGGGCAGAATTGACAAAACAGAGGTTCAGCGAAGCGATTGATCTAGTGAAAGACAATGTCGACCATCCGGTAGCAGCACCAGAACGTGCATCGATGACGGCATCGATTCAGCATGCCGATCGATATCTGAATCAAGCATTGTCACATGTGACAGGGGTAGAGACAAAAACTGCTATTGATGCTTCAAGCCGTCCTCCTCTGATGCGATTTTTAAGCTTTTTAACTGAGGGTGAAAAACGGCTCAACAATTTCATAACTGATATTAAAGGCTTTGATGTAACTCATAAAAGAATGGGTCCTGAGCAGCTCCTTGGCGTACAAATCCGTTTAGGTTTCGTACAAACTGAAATCGAATTTTTCACCAACATATTAAGCAAATCGCTCGAATCAACAAAGACCATTATGAACGTACAGATTTAACAAAGGTGTGTACGTATGGACAAACAAACGCCTTTCGAAATTGAGGAACTAGACCATCAGCTTGAAAAGGTGATGGGCAGACTCGATGACGTACAGATCACACAGGTGAGCGGCCGCATTACTGAAACAATTGGCATGATTATTCGTGCGGTTGTTCCTCATTGTAAGATCGGCGAGGTTTGTCTTGTTAAACGTGAAAACATGGAACCACTTGCTTGCGAAGTGGTTGGTTTTACAAGTGAAGAGGTTATTTTATCGCCTTTAGGCGAAATGAAGGGAATAGGACCTTCCTCGGAAGTCATTCCCACTCGCATGCCCTTAAACATTAAGGTTGGCCCAAATATCTTAGGCCGCGTTCTTGATGCTATGGGACGTCCCCTTGATCTGGAAACGAAAGGGCCTTTAGAACTCACTGAAACAGTCCCTGTCATACGAGCCCCCCCAGATCCTGTTAAACGCAAAATCATCTCAGAACCATTATCTGTAGGCATACGAGCACTTGATGGCGTTCTCACAGTTGGTATTGGACAGCGCATGGGCATATTTGCAGCTGCAGGCGGCGGTAAGTCTACCCTGCTTGGCATGATTGCCAGAAATGCAGTTGCTGATGTCAACGTTATTAGTTTGATCGGAGAGCGGGGCCGAGAGCTTCGCGAATTTATCGAGAAAGATTTAGGGCCGGAAGGCTTAAAACGTTCCGTACTCGTCGTCTCGACTTCCGACCAAGCATCCCAGCTTCGATTAAACGCAGCTTATGTAGGAACAGCGATCGCAGAATACTTCCGTGACCAGGGCAAATCGGTCATATTGATGATGGACTCAGTAACGCGATTTGCCCGTGCGATTCGCGAAGTTGGTCTTGCAGCTGGCGAGCCTCCTGCGCGAGGCGGCTACACCCCATCTGTATTTTCAACGCTGCCAAAGCTCCTTGAACGATCGGGAAACTCTGACAAAGGATCGATCACTGGGTTTTATACAATATTAGTTGCTGGCGACGACATGAACGAGCCAGTCGCAGACGAGGTGCGTTCCATACTTGATGGACACGTTATCTTATCTGCAGATCTTGCACGTCAGTATCACTATCCGGCAATTGATGTTCTCTCGTCAGCAAGCCGCGTTCTTGGAGCAATTACGACGAAAGAACATATTCAACTGATCGGTAAACTCAAAGAGGTATTGGCGACGTACAAAAAGAACGAACTGCTCATCAAGATTGGTGAGTATAAACGAGGGTCGGACAAGAATGTCGACTTCGCTATAGATAATATTGATAAGGTTAACCGTTTCTTGAAACAATCGATTGATGAAAGAACCTCCTTTCAAGAGACAGTCAACCAGCTTAAAGCACTCTTTAAATAAGATAGATGAGAAAATATGGGACTATTTGACCTGCCTCCCTACCCTCTTGGCCAGGTAATTGAAATTAAACAGAGGCGAATTGAGCAGGCTGAAAAAAATGTTAAAGAGAAGCAGATAGCTTTAGAAAATGAACGAGAAAAACTCAAAGAGAGAGAAGCTGAGCGAGATAAGGTCAAAAACCACTATAAGGATAAGCTGGCACAACTCAGGCGCGAGCTTGATGAAGGGACGACGAGCGATAAGATTGACCTGATAAAAAAATATTTAAAAGTGGTACAGGAAAGGCTTATAAGTGAAGAAAAAAAGGTAAAGGACCAGCAGGGCCAAGTTGATCTTGCTGAAAAGAACTTAGAAATAGCTAAACAGCAATTGAAAGAGCGAGAAAGAGAGCTTGATAAGATAGAGATGCATAAAAAAGAGTGGACTAAAGAGACCCTGCGTGAGTTGCAGATCCTCGAGACAAGAGAGGAAGATGAAGTGGGGTCGACAATGTTCTTGTCGAAGATGGTTATGAACAAGGCTAATCAAAAATAGGAGGGGTTTAGTATGGGTACGAAAAATATTTCTCCCACAGATCCTTCAAGAGATGATGCGACGGTAGACCAATCCAATCCTACCTCTCAAATACAGAGAAAACCTCCTGATGGACAAACAGCGGACAGATTCAAGAAGATTCTGGATACGGGAGAACCTAAGAAGAAAAAAGCTGCTCAATCTTCTGCAAAAACAAGCGATGAGGACGAAAAACCTTCCCTCTTCGGTCTTGTAGGAGAAGCGCGCGCACAAGCCAAGAAGCAAATGACAGCTGATGAGGACGAATCAGAACTCTTAGGTGATACTTCTGACGAAAGCTCTGAAATGGAATTGTCGGACGATTCGTCTGTGACTGAAGCTCTCCTTCAAGGAAGGCAGTCAATGGCGCCGCCTGTCAAGGGAGATTCTATGCCTACGACACCTATTAGACCCGACAGCTCAAAACCTGTAGTTGAAAAAGTTATAGTCCCAGAACAAAAGTCAAAAGATACTCCAAACTCAACTACTGACCCAAATCTTGCTGCTGCTGCAAAAGCTTTTGGCAATCTGCCCGGGATACAGCCTGTAAATATTCCAGAAGTTGCAATAGCCGCTTCAAAACAACAAGCACCTCTTCTTCAAACCAGCGACTTAAAAGCGCTTATTGACCAGATGACCAAGGCAGTTACAACCATTACCTCCCCTGATCAGACAACGACGACTATCTCTTTAAAATACCCTCCGATTTTTAATGGAGCATCTCTACAAATAACAGAATATGACAGCGCGCAAAAACAGTTTAATATCACCTTCACTGATCTTTCACCCGATGCTCGTAGGCTTATTGAGTCGCAGCAAAATCAATCAAACTTACGCCAAAACTTGATTGAGAAGGGATACACAATCCAAATGATCACAGTAGAAACACCTATTCAAGTTGCAGACAATACAGGCGCAAGCGGCTCTAACCTCAATCGCGATCAACAACAAGCCTTTGATGATGAAACAGGCCAAGGTTCTCAACAAGATACAGACGAGCGCTTTACTTAAGGCAAAGTAAAGAGCACGAAGCATGAAGCCGCCTTAATTACCCTCCATTTTAAATCAATGTTTTGAGGAAATGCAGTTCATGACTATGATGAGCTTAAAAGATTAAGATAGCGCATGATTGGAACATCAGCACCAGTACAAAATAAACCTCAAAACCTTTTGTCCTGGGTACGCTCATACTCAGAACCTCTCTTCGAGATTGGCCGAAAAACAGCTATCCCTTCAGGCTTTCAACTTCCCTTAGATGCTATTGTCTCCCTGATTAAAGAGACCTTCAAATGCACTCTTGAAAATGTTCAACTTTCAACTCCCGACTGGAAAGAAGTGTCCCAGACAGATGGAATAGAATTTTTAAAATCTGGTTCAGTCGATGGATATATTGCAGTTGAAATTCCATCAAATATCCTCGATATACTCTCCTGCTCGCTTCTCGGTATAGATACACAAATACTTGCTCTTCAAGAAGACTCCCTTATAAAAGCTACTCGAAAAGTTACTCAAGCGCACCTTCTAGGGATACTTTCTGAAATTCCTGAATTAAAACAGCTCTCTTTAGCCAAGTTTGAAGGAGTGCCCGAGGATTCTCCTTCAAGACTTACCTACACGATTCAGTGCAATTTAAATAAGAGCGCCTTCACACTACTTTTAAGCCTATCTAAAGACTTTTGCCTTTCTTGGCATCGAGCAGAAAAAGAGGCTGCTGCGATTCAAAAAATTGAAACTGCAGAAATTCCGCTTATTCTTGAAGCAGGTCAGATTGAAACCTCCGTAGAAGAACTTACCGCTATTGAGATTGGTGATTTTATCCAAATCGATCATTCCCTCTTTTCGCCCAAATCAGAGAAATTAAAAGCAGTTGTTTCTTTAGAAGGAAAACCTCTTTTCCACGTACGTGTAAAAGAGGGCACTGTAAAAGTTGTTGAAACCCCTCTTCAGTATCAGGAGCTTATCGCTATGACGGATTCTGTTCAAAATCAATCAGTTGACGATCAAAAAGTTCCAGACGAAAGTGAAGTGGATATTGAAAACAACCCCTTTGAAGGTGAAGAGGAAGAAGAAAAAGAAGAAGCTCCACAAGCCTCAAAAGGCAAATCTACAGAAGTACAGCCTGAAGAGCTAAAAACTGTCAAGAAGCTCAACCCCAAAGATATTCCCATTAAAATGACTGTTGAGCTTGCACGGCTTAAAATGAGTGCAAGCCAGCTTTTAGAATTACAGCCGGGCAGTGTTTTAGACATGGAAATTCATCCTGAAAATGGGGTTTCTCTCTCAATTTCAGGAAAAGTTGTCGGCAAGGGTGAGCTCATCCAAGTTGGAAATGCACTCGGCGTCCGCATACTTCAACTCAATGCCTAAATGAACTCAACTCAACGCGATAAACAGCCTGTACCGGAAAAAATAGGCCGATTCCTTGTTGAAGGTTTGTTTCGCGAAGGTGGGTTGAGCAAGCTTTTTTTAGCCAGAAACCCAGAGACCTCTGAACTCGTCGTTATTAAAACACTCAAAGCTTCAAGTCGTTTCGATCCTCAAGCTAGAGAGCTGTTTTTAAAAGAATCAAAACTTATTGATCTTCCTGAACATCCAAATATCATAAAGATCATTGAATTGGGAGAAAGCGAAGAGGAGGGCCCTTTTATATGCATGGAATTTGTGCGTGGAGCAAATATTCATACGCTCATCAAAACAAGCCCATTTCCTCTTCGAAGAGCTCTCGATATACTCCTCCAGATCTGTTATGCCCTCTCACATCTGCACTTGCACAACATTATTCATGGTGATTTGAAGCCAGAGAACATTCTCATTAGTGAACTAGGGCAAGTAAAATTGATTGATATAGGCATTACAGCCTCAACTCTTGGCACACCCTTGTATATGAGCCCTGAGCAGCATCAAGATATTGCTTTAGCACAACCGGCATCTCCTACTTTTCAATCGGATATATATTCACTAGGTATTTTGGCATTTGAGCTGGTTATGGGAAAGATTACACACGGAAAAGTAGTCATATCGTCTGCGCCAAAAGGGCTGCAGCCCATTTTAGCAAAAGCTCTTCAACCAGACCCTTCAAAACGCTATCCACAGATGATCGATCTCATTGAAGACCTATCCAGATACATCCACTCGGGAGAGCTGAAAAAAGATCGGCAGGGAGCCGATTATTTTTTTGAACTCTATGATGAACTTGAAACAGCTAGAAAAAAATTGTTGGAATCCAACTGGAAAGAACGAACGGCGACCAATCAGGTAGGCTTCAGCTCTTCAGCAGGAGTTGGGCTGTATGGCCTATTTGCAGGTATACGAGGAGAAGAGACGATCGACCTCCTCTTTGCAAAAATGAAACACTTTGGAGCCTCAGGCATTATTGATGCCTATTGCCTCCAAACCCTTTGGGACATAAAAGCAACAGATAATAGTCTCCAAAAATACACCTCTGAATACTCATCCTTGCACATTGATAAAAGAAACTTGGCTTGGGAAATCACCCATCAAAGCTTCGGATATTTCTTCTTATGCAAAGAAAACCAGATTGTAGAAATGAAACCTAAAGGCTCATTCAACACAGACGATACTATTATCTACATTGGAGCTGCAATTACACACAGTATTGAATTTCCAAGCACTCCCCTTCCGCCCTCAACTTCACACCTTAAGTCTCTTCTCGAAGGAATGCAAAACTATACTCCTCAGCAGTGCTGTGATACACTTCTTCAAAAACTAAGGCTTTTAGGAATTGCAACATTAGAAACATCCCCCGTCTGTCTTTTTTCATTCAGTCTGCGCTCAATCTAAGCTTTCTCAATACCCGAATTTCGGTAGCTATAAAATTTAAAAAAATATCAATGTACTCTGGTTTGTTTTTATAATTTTTCATTCTGATCTAGATAAAGTAATTCTTTTGTTTTTTTATCCTGACGATCCCATTCATTTCTCTCCGATTGAATTATGAAAAGCAGTTGTTTTTTCATCGTGAGTTAAATTTCATGGAAAATAACGGCCGAATTTGAAATAACAGTACATCATACCGTTTCTGTTTTGGCGATGATATATTCTTAAGGAGTGAGTATCTGGTGCAAGTAAACAAATGGAACGTACATAAAAAAATATTAATAAGCCTTTTAGCTGGATGCCAATTCGGAGCCATAGCTGCATATGGAGACTCATCTCCTCGTATCGGCAGACTTGAGCCAGCTCAAAAACCTTATAGATCTAGCTACGAATCTCTGACAGAAGATAGAAGCACTTTTGCCCTTCTTGCCCAAGCAAGAAAAGAGGAAGAGGAGAAGCTTGCTCAAGAAATTGCGCAAAAAGAGGAACAAAGACAGCTCTTAGCACAGGCTGCATCACCAACAGCTCAACCAGCAGAGGCCTCACCAAGCGAAGGGACAATCATCAACTTCAACAACGTTTCAATCACTGAAGTTGTCCGTTATGTAAGCCGCATCACGGGAAGAAACTTTGTCTACGATCCTCAAGAGCTTCAATTTAACGTCACAATCCAATCAGAAGCCCCTACGACCATTGAAGACGTCATGATCATGCTTCTTCAAAACTTACGCATCCATGGATTCATGCTCATGGAAGATGGGCCGAACTTCATGATTCACTTAAACCCTCAAGTTCGTGCCAGCGGAAGCTTATTCAAAGGAAAAGACAACGCATCCTCTCCTCAGATTGTCTCTCAAGTCTATGTACTTCAAAACGTGGCTGCTGAAAAATGTGCCGCTATCGTCAAAACAATGCTCTCAGACAACGCCTCAATTGAAGTTATTGAAGACTCTAAGATCATCGTTACTGATCTGGTATCCAATATCATTAAGTTAAATGAAATCATTACCAAACTCGACGTTGAAACCTCAGGTCTTGAAGTTGGGCAGTATGTGGCCTTAAACTCATCGCCAGCGGGTTTGATAGCCATTGCTGAACAGCTTTTAGCACCTATTGCCGCAACCAAGCCTCTTGTACTCGTTCCTCATGGCGCTTCAAACAGTGTATTTATTGTATCCACCCCATTTTTGATCGATAAAACCCTCTCTGTACTACAGACGATCGACTTAGGACGGGGAAGATCAGGTATTTTATCTGATGTAAAATTTGATGCAAAAGCCGAAGAAGCAGCAAAAAAACGTGTCCAGATCGAAGAACAGGCACTTCAAGGACTGCCTGAATTCAGTAAAGATCAGCTCGAGAATATGACTGATGAAGAGATTAAAAGACTCCTTCGCGAGCGCGGCTTTACAGAGCAACAGGTCAATCTATTAAATCCAAGAGATTCTAGAACCCTTCTTTGGGAAGATATGAATAGCCCGCAAGCCCTTGCACAGCAAGCAGCTGAGCGGCGTAAGGCGCTTTTCTCATCTGAACTTCCGCTTGGCCAAGCAGAGTCGACTCAGTTTCTTATCTATACCTTGCAGTACCGGAAGAGTACTGAAATTGCACAGGCTCTCCGCGCTATCGCCATAAGCTTAGGCGGCGGCTACAATGAACCGCCTCCTGGCTCTCATAACACTCCTCCTCCGCAGCAACCTATGCGAGATATCGCCCAAAGCGATCTGCTTATGACGCTTCATAGCCTACAGGCAGTCGATGAGAACAATACTATCGTCTTTACAGGAACTAAAACCTCTTTAGCGAAAGTCAAGGAACTCATCACTCAGATCGACAAGCCTGCCCGCCAGGTGTTCATCGAAACACTTGTTCTCGATACAACACTTCAAAACTCGCTTCAATTCGGCGTGGAATGGAGCGGAAGAATCGAAAGAACAAACTTTGGCGCACAGGTTGGTTTTGTCGACAACGTTACCTCTAACTTCGCACCTGTGTTCAACGCTGTTGGGCAGTTTGTGCCCCCGCAAATTGTACCTCCAACTGCCGGCGGCTTTGAAGCTGGCTGTATTGGCCGAAAAATTAAATTTATGGGTCAGGGCTTTAGATCAACTGGTGCTCTTATCCACGCTTTATCATTGGATACTGAAACACAGATTATGATGAACCCCAAAATCTCTACAGAGCACAATGTGCCTGCAGAGGTTTTTGTAGGTCAGCAAATTCCAATCAAAGGCCAATCGATCGTAAACGCAACAGGGGTTGGCGTAAGCAACGTCGTTGCAACGAACTACACAACAGCACAGACAGGTATCTCTTTAAAAGTTACTCCACTGATCAGCAGCCAAGACACGGTAACTCTCATTATCGATCAGCGTATTAGCTCTGCCGACACAGTTCAAGTTGCTGCCCAAGGAAACCAAAATGCTCCTCCAGCAACCACGAATGAAACAAGAACGCTTACTAGGGTCCACATGCCGTCTGACCACTTCTTCATCATGTCTGGTTTGATCAGTGAAGAAAAGGATATGGATTTACAGCGCATACCCTGCCTTGGCGCTATTCCGATTATTGGAACCTTCTTTAGCATTAAAGTGGGCACCAATAACAAGAGAAATATTCTTATCTTTATTCGACCCATCATCATCGATTCACCATTCGATATTGACGAGATTACGAAGAAGCAAGAACAGATCCTCAAAGCTAAATCGAAGACTGAGCGCGGATGGAGAAAGGAATTAAAAGACGTCGAAGAGATAGCAAATCTGTAACACTATTTTTGCTGATGATACTCTGGATAACTTCAGGGTGCGTCAGCAAAAGAGTTCAATCTTTTGACGTTACAACACAGATCTCTCTACAATCAATCGGCCATCTTGAGCCTGCATTTGTTCAGCTTTCAGATCTTGAACGCTGCACAGAGTGGGGTAAAGAGCTGCAGTTTGGCAAACAATTTGCAATCGATGGAGATTTAGAAACTGCCCTCTTTTGTTTTAAAAGATCTCTTATGGCCACTCGAAATTCTCGGCCAACTCTCCTTCGCCTTCAAGAAATTGACTATGACCTCTTTCTTACCTATTACTTAATGCGCCGCTATAAAGAGGCAAACTCTGCTTTTGAACAAGGCAAGCTTGGTGAGCTAGAGTCTTCAAATCCTCTTCGCCCTCAATTATTGGCACTGCTTATAGAGTCCTATGATAAGGCTGGAAAAAATGATCAAGCGTTAAAGTTATTAGCAGCGCTTCGGCATGAAAATCAAGAGGTAGGAAATAAGATTGCCTCCTGGTATCAAGCAACCCATTTTGGGGAGATTTCGCCTGAACTGTCTGCTCCATATGCTCAGGAAATCAAGTTAATCAAAAAAGAAATGGTTCATCCCATAACCTCAGAAATCCTCAATGCAGTTATCCCAGGACTCGGCTATGCTATTTTAGGCCAATACAAAACAGCCTTCACCTCTCTTGCCTTGAACGCCCTCTTCATTACCGCAGGTGTGCAGTTCATTGCTAAAGGGGCAGTTGCTGCAGGTATTATTACCCTTGGCCTTGAAACGGGCTGGTATGTAGGCGGCATCTATGGAGGCGGCCTTGCAGCGCAATATTATAATGAGCAGTTATGGAAAAAACGACTTCAACCTCTTTTCGAAAGAGAGCGGCTCTTTCCACTCTCGCAGCTTTCCTATGGCTTCTAAACCTCTCCGCAATGACTCCTGGAGAGGACTGTGGAGCTATAGCCTTAATAGAGTTTCATCAAAAGGTACTCTCAGAAGCTGACGGTCCAAGAAGTCACTTTTATCCCAGCAGCTCCGAATACGCACGCCAAGCAATCAAAGAGCACGGCATCTTCATGGGAATTATTTTAGGATGCGACCGCCTCATGCGCGAAAATGGCGATACTGGCATCTACCCTCTCGTCGAGCTCAAAAGCGGCGTTGTCCTCAAAAAAGACCCCATTCCAAAATAGAAAGATTTTTTACCACAGAGAACACAGAACACACAGAGAGAGGATTCTCCATAATTAAATAATATCCGCTTTGAGACTATTGAAAAGCCCCTCACCTCTATTTAATTTTGCCGTCTATCCTGTCGATCCTGTTAATTTTTGTTCGATGCATTAAGGGTTCGTAAACTTTCTAGAACTTTTCTCTCTCTGTGAGTTCTGTGTTCTCTGTGGTTAAAAAATTGTGGTGAAAATTATTCTGTGAGTTCTGTGGTGAAAAAGTGCCCTAAGGAATAGGAATAGGCAAGCTAATGTTAAAAAAGAGAGTTTTTCCATTCATATGGTTCTTCGCATAAAACTCTTGGTAAAAGCGCAAGCACCCTATTAAGGGGAGCTTGCCAATATTGAAGGGAAAGACAATACAGGGGCCAAGGCCTGCTATTCTTCCATAAAAGCTTCCAAGTTTTGCGCCGCTGCCCGTATCACCAGTGAGCTGGTGATAGTAATAGCCTGCAAGGCCAAACTCAACGCCGCTAGAAAAGTTATGCCCTGCAAAAAACTCTGTATGCCACTCAATCCCAGATTCATAGTGAGCCTTGTGGTTCTTAAAGTTCTTTGTAATTCCCGTGTAGACAGAAAACTCATGGCCAAGTTCTGGGCTCAGCCAGGTCAACCCAAAGTCAGATTCCAAGGCGTAATGGTTCTGGCCCATATTGGCAATTTTATCCCTCTTATACTTGCCTGTGGGAAGAAACATTCCGAGCGACATAAGGGCGTGAAAGTTATCGATATGCCAGCCAACGACTACAGGAGCTATAAAGATATCCGCGAGTCCATGAGCAGTTTGTTCTTTTTGCAGAGTAACAACTTGAGGAACAATAATTGGTATTGAAAAGCCGCCAGGTCCAGGCATCAAGGCAATCTTTGGAACTACAAGGCTTGCAGAGGCTTTGACATGAAGCTTGCCTATTGGAATGAGTATTGTGGAGGCGAGCTTTCCGCCTAAAAAATCGATATCGGTAACGTTTGAAAGAGTGAGCAGATTTAAGGTCAGCCGCATTTTGCTTTGAGCTTCGACTATTCCTCCTAAAATTGATCCTCCCATTTTGCCAGTATAGCGGTAGTAATCTTCACGCATATAAAATCCAGGGGGCGGCAAATACCCAGCTTTTGGCCCTTGATATCCCAATAAATAGAGTCCAAACCCATTTTCAACAGCTGTAAGAGGAGATGAGATAAGTATTAGTGCTAAAAAAAGCGTGCGCACAATGAAAACCATTTCTTGAAAAAATGTTTTATCATTATCAGGATTTTGAGGACAAGTTTGTTGGCTGTGGGTGTTCCGGAGCAAGCGGAGCCAGGTCATCTTCAGCAACATCTGACTGAGGGATGTGGAGCTTATCCTCTTCAATGAGCACCTGCGCGCGAGCGAGCGCTCGTTCTACAGATAGGTATGGAGCCTCTTCATCGATAGGAATCAGGTTGTCCTTCCCAAGTATTTTTGTAAGCCCTGAGCTTTCAAGCACTTCATAGACTGGGTGAGGAAAGCTTGCAACAATTAGGTGGCGGTTATACTTTCTCAAGTAATCGTGGAGCTGTTTTAAGGCAAGAGCTGCACTTGCATCCAAGTCTCGAACATGCTTCAAGCGCAAAATGATCACTTTAGTCGATACATCATCTTCAGCAATCTCTCGCAAGGCAAACTGAAAAAGGTCAACTGCGCCAAAGAAGAGCTCGCCTTCGACATTAATAATTCTCACAGGACGGTGACTACTGTTTGGACTATTATTTGAGCCATTATTTACATGGTTCAAAACAGGCTTGAGTTCATACGCGACCGGATCGTAGACATACTCCATCACCCGAGGTGTGGCAGCCTTTCGCAAATAGAGAACAATCGAAAGCATAATGCCTATGTAAAAAGCCACCTGAAGGCTTAAGAATACGCAGGATAAGAATGTAACCACGAGCACGAGCTCATCAGAGTGAGTTGTTCTCATGCAAAGCTTGAGCTGTCTAAAATCAATCATCCGTATACATGTAGCTAAAAGAAGCGCTGCAAGTGTCGCCAAGGGAATGTACTGCATTAATGGCCATAAAAACCAAGCCATGATCCAGACAATAATGCCTGAAAATACAGCTGCAAAACGAGTCTTCGCCCCCGATTCATAGTTCAATGCACTTCTGGAGATGCTGCCGGAACAGGGAAGCGCTCCAAAGAACGACATGAGAAAATTAGAGCAGCCAAGAGCAAAGAGCTCCTGGCCAGTCTGAAGGTGCTGTCCCGTATTGGCAGCAATGGATTTTCCAATAGAATGCGTTTCAAGCATGCCAATAAAGGCGATAGCGAATGCGTAGGGCATAAGGGTGCTTAAGAGGCGGAATTCGAAAAGAGGAGGACGTGCAGTAAAGAAGGCTCCTCCAAGTTCTGTCTCTCCAATAAGTTGAAGAGCGCGCCCGCGAGTATCGTGGTAGCTTGATAGTTCAAAAATGGAGGCAAAAACAGTCACTGCAACAACCATTAAAATCGAAACGGGGATATTGAGATTCAACCGCTTGAGTGTTTTCAAGCAAAATAGGCTAACCAACCCAACTCCAAGGGTAATCCAATGAACTCTTCCCAAGTGAAGAATGATGAACTGAATCTTCTCATAGAGCGAATAGGGATCGGTCGGAGGCCGTATGCCTGTAATGGTATAGAGCTGATCGATGGCTATTGCGAAGGCTGATCCTGCAACGTAGCCAACAACTACTGATAAGCTTACAAACTGCACAATTCGTCCCAAACGGAAAAATGCTGCCGACATTTGTGTAAGACCAATGATGAGAGTGAGTGCCGCCATAATTTCAATTGTGACAAGCATTCGATCTGAGTCATCAAGAAATGGGTAGTAGCGGTAGAGAATATCGGCGGTTGCAGATTGGAGGAGCAAAACGGAGGCGTTGTTTGGGCCAATAACAAGCTGCCTTGAAGAGCCTAATAAAGCTGCAGTAATCGTCCCAAAGATTGTAGCAAATATACCCGCAGAGGGTGGCAATCCTGCAACGATTGAGTAGGCAAGCGCTTGGGGCAGAGATAAAAGAGCGACAGCCAACCCTGAGACAAAATCCTGCTTCAAGGTGCTTGGGGTGCACCTTGAAATGTCCCGCCGAAGCGGGTTTAATGAAATTTCATCAGGATTTCGAGCCATGGAAGAGTAGCACTTGTAGTTTTATTAAATATAGCTCAGATCCACTCTATTTGAGCAGTGAAAACTAATCCAAATTTCATTCGTCGACGTACTTGGCAAAAGAGCCTTGGCTTTTTACCTTGCCCTCTTTGGATTGTTGTATCGATTTTTTCAGTCTATCATGTAAAAAATCTTCCCCAGCAATTGCAGAAAAATCTCTCTTTACTTCGATATTTCCAGCATCTTTATCAGCTGATAAAAACTCCTCCAAGAGCGCCTCTTTCTCTTTCTTAATGACGTCTTTCTTAGTTTTCATGAAATCATTCTCTCTATTTTACTGTTTAAGAGATGCCCTATCTGGTAAAATGTTGTCATTGTATCGTTCCAGATTTCGTGTGTAAAATTGTTTTTTAAAATATTAAACGCAGAGGCGCAAAGACGACTTCTTTGCTACTCTGCGTTAAATTCCTAAGGACAAGTTTTACCACGAGATCGGAGCGCCAAATATAGCTCAAATCAACATCTAGATGAAACCTCAGCTTGCTCTCTATTTGAGCAGTGAAAACTTCCGCGTCATCTCGGAGATTGTATTCCATTCACCAAAAAGAACGATGCCGTAATAGATCAGATTTTCATCTTTTGTTATTTTTGTCCTTTCTATCTGCTCGATATAGGTCCCGATAGTCATGGTATCAGTAAAATCCGAGAATAAAATCCCCTTGGCTTTCGCCTCCTGCCGAAGAGCGCGAATCTTATTTGAATTTGATTTGAGAATAATGAAGGGCATTTCAGAAATATCTGGGTGCTCTCCACCATCTGCATCTATGTAACTTGTAAGACGCAAAGGATCTCTTCCAAGAGCTGCCCCAAAACCAATGCACATATGCGCAAGGGCATTCATAATAACCCCAGGCTCAACTTTTTCATTTAAAACAGCGACAAGTTTATTTTTGAACGGTTCCATAATTAACCTTAAAATTTATAAATAAATACTAAAACTGTGAATAGAGAGATAGGTTATTGCGCCGATGGGCGCAGGAAGGACAGAGTGCGATGCTGTAGGACAAAAGATCGGATATTCATGGGTAAAAATATAGCATATTGCAGGTAAAATAATCAAGAATCGTCAACTAGGACTTCGCCTGATTTCACATCCACGAAGAAGTTCATCACAGGCGAATAGAAAAATGCATCCTCTCCCTTCTTGATATGCATGAGAGTAAAAACAATAACTGTATCTTCCAACTCAGACTCAGAAACAAAACTCTTTACGTACATACCTATTTTTTGAATGAACAGTTTCAGATACCACTCCATCTCCTCATTTCTTGCTAAGCTCAATGGAGCAAAGATATTCAGTAAAAAAGAGGCCTCATGATGATGGATAAACCTGAAAAACAATCTGGGATCATCAAAGAGCTCTCGATAGTTCTTTGAAAAGCCATCAAAGAGCGTAGCTGTGATCGTTTTTGTCCTCTTGGAAACTTTTGTAATTTTGATAAAAAAGTGGGTAAACTTAAACGTGAACACACTCCATTCAAAGCAGGGCCTGGCACGTATAAAAAAGCGCATAGGTTTTATGAGGAAAGTGGGAATAGCCACTTTTCCGTTCATCTGCAACATACGAACAAGAGTAATCAAAATATAGAGAGCCAAATAGAGGATAAAAATGGCCTTTATAAGTTGGATGGCGGCTTCTGGAATAACAAACTGAGGGACAGCCTCATTTAAAATGGGGAAATGGAAGGCGATCGGTTTTATATAGAGCAGAGTGAGGCTCATCATGAGAAGGGGTAAGATGTTGACGCGCACCGTCAGAAATACATACAGAAATGTGATCAGAAGAAGATAGGCGCCAAATATTCGCGTTTGAGGCAGGAAGAAAAAGAGCCCTATCAAAAGTTCGGAAGAAACGGCTGCGTAGTTATTAACTTTAAAAAACCACGACGAAGGTTTTAGTTTCTTGAAAAAGAAGAAAAATTTTCCCCAACTTGGATTTACGAGTGCATATTCAAACCCGCTCTCATGTAGATATCCTGAAAAATACTTATGAACCCCAGACGAGAGCATAATGATCCCAATTTCAATTGCCAAAACAGTCTGAATGAAGAGTGCAAGCGTATGCGATGGATCGAGAACAAAGGCCGCTTCAAAAAAGAAGAGGTAGGCTGCAGTGACAAAGCAGATGTGTCCTACAGCTCCAAATGTGGCAATCCGACTATTAGCGCCTGAAACAAAGAGATAGCGCATGCAAAGAAAAAGAATAAAACTGGCCGCAAGCGAATAGCAGTTCAGGAACAAAAAAATCAGGGTTGTCAAGAGAAGCAGGTGAAAGGCGTGGATACGAAAGGGAGTTGTAAACAGACTCTTAGGAAATACCTGAGGACCAAAATAGATATCAAATCTCGGCCATAGCACAAGAGTTTCAAAAAACCAAATCAAACAGACGGCTTGTTTAAATAATAGGTAGTTGTCCATGTAGTATTAATACCAAACCAGAGATATTAGGTCGTATTAATCAATCCCATCTGATAGAATTTCCTCATTTTATGACACGTCATGCACTTGTTGCCCTAGTTGGGCGCCCAAACGTTGGTAAATCGGCTCTTTTTAACGCAATATTGGGAAAAAGAATCTCGATTGTTGATGAAGCTGAAGGAGTCACTCGCGACCGCCTCTACGCTACCACAGACCATTTTGGCCGCGTTTTTGACCTTATCGACACTGGGGGAATTTCTGAAAAAGGGCACGCTCCCTTTTCTGACGATGTCACACGCCAAGCACTCATCGCTATCGAAGAGGCAGACAGCATCATTCAGGTCGTCGATGTCACTGTGGGCGTCTCACCTCTTGATTTAGAAGTTGCCAAAGTTTTACGCAGAACGAAAAAACCGGTCTGTCTGGCCGTCAATAAAGTCGACAATGAAGCGCGCGCTGAAGAACTTTTAGCTTTTGCATCCCTTGGCATTCCACAAATGATTGGAGTCTCAGCCCTTCACCGCTTCCAGATTGCAGAGCTTCTCGATGCGGCATTAAATCCTCTTAATCCTGAAAACTTCTCAAACGAAACAGTTGCAACCCCTCCAAAAGTTGCCATTATTGGAAGGACAAACGTTGGGAAATCTCAATTTGTCAACAAACTCTTGGGCGAAGAGCGCTGCATTGTCAGCCCCATTGCGGGAACAACGCGCGATTCCATCGACACGGAAGTTGAGATTGAGGGAAAGAAATTTATCCTGATCGATACCGCTGGAATTCGAAGAAAGCATAAGGAAAAGGAAGTTGTTGAGAAGTTTGCTACCATTCGAACCCAGACAGCGATCGATCGAGCCGACGTCTGCGTCCTCCTCATTGATTGCCAGCTAGGCTTGACAACGGAAGATAAGAAGATCGTAAGCCAAGTTGAAGAGGCTGGCAAAGGCTTAGTCATAGCTCTTAACAAATGGGACTTGGCTCAAGGATTCCGGATGGAGCACGCTTTGAAGGAAGTTGATGATGAAAACTTCTTTGTCAAGCACTGCCCGAAAATCTGTATTTCGGCTCTCTCTGGACGTAACCTTGAAAAGGTCTTCATCTTCGTAGATCAGGTGATAAAAGCATCCAGCAATCGTATTACCACCCACCAGCTCAATAAAGCGACCATGAGTTGGCTGCAGAAATACCATCCTCCTGTTATCGGCGGAAAACGGCTTCGAATCTATTACTTAGCTCAGGTGGGCATCACGCCTCCCCGCTTTGTCCTCTTTGTCAACTCACCCGCACTTCTTGATGATAGCTATAAGCGCTATCTGATCAACCAGCTGCGTGAAACCTTTGCCTTCGCCGGCGTCCCCTTCGTCTTCCATATACGTGGAAAAGAAGAGCGCACCAAGAGACGCCAAAGTAAAGGCGGCCTCGGCACCAGCGGACAGATCGACCGCGATATGAATGAGCTCACTGAAGAATCCGATACAGAGATATAACTTCTTTGATTCTCCCTCTTATACCCCTAAGTAACCTCACTCTATAAATCAAAAAAAGTATATACTGAAGTTGAGAAAAGTGTGAGATTTTGATGTCCGTTCAACCTCCTAATATCACTCCTGTAAATAAAGAATCCTCACAGCCTATCTCCCAAGAACGAGGGGAATTGGACGGAAGAGATGTTACGCTCAATCCTAAGGCAGCCGATTCAGGCGTTAATCCTGGCCATATCACCAAATTTTTAACGTCGCTCAATAAGATTGCTCACGACATACCAATGAAAATCCTCGATGTGGTTGAACGAGTAAGCAAGTGGCGGGCTGATCGCGCTCTTAAATCGATGACGAGCGACTTGAAATCGATGAATACCGCAACAGAGAAGTATGACTACCATACTAGTATTGCTAAAAGCGCCTCTACCTGGAAGCAGAAGCTGTATGATAGCCACATCGAAAAAGAAGTTGGCATTGAAATGTTCATGGGAAAAAGAGCTGAGAAATCGACCGAATCAGTTCTTCGTCAGGCAGTTAGTCTCCAAAATCAAGGAAAATTGAAAGAGGCTTCCGCGCTTCTTGCAACGGTAACAGAACGCAGTGAGTATGAAAAAGTACTCGATAACTTTCCCGAATTAAATGCGGGAGCAAAAAATATTGAGTCCAACCCGATGCGTCTCAAACCAACCAAAGAACAAAGTAAATATGAAAATGAGAATATTTCGATCCTTACTAAGTTTATAAAAGATCCAGCTACACTCGCAGATGAAGATAAGCCTAAAGTAAACGATTTTATCAAGTACTGCATAGGGAACATGGATTTTAATGTGAGACTATCAAAGCCAATCTCCATCCTATCGAAAAAAATTGAGGTTTTGAAAAAGGAGATTGAGGAGGAGCCCACATGGACTCCCCATGCAAAAAAATTAAACGAACAACTCAGTATCTTGAAAAAAGAGCTAAGCGTATTAGAAGATCTTCGAACATTTACCTTTAAAACGACATTTTTGAACGCAGCTACCTCAGCGAATGAGAAAGGCGACAATTTATTAAATTCCTTAAAACTAAACCTCCCTCAAGAAACTGATATTAGTGAAGCCTATAACAATACAGTTGCTAAGACAGTGGGCAATCTTTCCTATCTTTGTGGTGAAATAAAGCGGGTTGGCGAGGAAAAACAGCCTTTTGGTAGTGATAAAAAAGCTAATGATCAATATAGCAACCAACTTCAAGTTCGAGTAGCAGATATAATGGACAGTATAAAATCTAAAGGTGTAAATGAAGCTGATATAGATAAATTAACTGATTTAAAATACGAATTATTTTCACTAAAACAAGATGATGAAATATTAAATCTAATACAGCTCTTCAGAGATTGTGATGATGCTCTAACCAAAAGATGCAGCAGTCCTGAAAATGAAGCTGTATGTACCTATTTGAGCACAATCCAAAATCTATCGAACGACCCATCTTTACCCCAAACAGCGTCTGATCTTCAATTAACGAGAAAGGAGTATGGCGCCATCAGCAAAATGGCCGGCGTCGAAGGTAAAGGCGATCTATTTGAACAATTACGTGGTAAATTAGATGAAGATTCAGAATTGCATAATATCCATAAAATAAGTTCAAAGAGTGCAAAAATTGGAAATACAATCGAATTTATATCTGATTTAACCCCCTCCTATAAATCTGGAGAGATTCTGCTTGATGATGAGATCTTAAAGAAAGAAACTATGGGAGGAGAGCCCTACACCCTCCAAGGAATATTCCAGGATGTCCTCGCTTTGAACATCAAGGCTCTATATAAAACCGCAACAGCTCTTGTCGCTGATGTCAAAAGGCAGGGAATAGGAGCCCTGAAACCACTCGGAACGGAAGGGGTTATTCATGCAGCCATAGGTACAAAACGGGACAACTCCAACCAAAATGTTGCTCATATAATTAAGTCTTTTGGACGACAAAAGTATGGTGTAAGCGATGCTCTTTGTTGTAATGGATTTCATCCCAATTTTAACAAAATCCTAACCACTAATGGTCTTCAATCGTTAAAACAGCTTGATACGTATAAAAATCAGTCGGATGAATCCATTGCTAAAGATGTTCTAGCCCAATATGAAGCAGAGGTTAATAGACTGATAGCTGAACATACGGAACAATGGAAAAGCAGCCTAAAGTTTTTTGACGGGAATCGTGCAATGAAATCGATTCTGCCCTCTTTAGGAAAATCAAAAGCTGGAGAAGAAAAAGAACTTCTCTTAGGTGGTTCAGAAAAGAACCCAAAAGAGATATTTTGCTCAGACTTCGTCGGGGCTGTCACGATAATGGCCTTAAAAAACGTTGAAGAGAAGCTTCTCTCAGAACTCCCTGAAACTCCTCAACAAAAACCCGCTCTTTTCAAGCAGATCTTCCCCGCCAATGTACAATTGGAAAAAATGGCCCCAAACGTTTTAAAAAAGTACATCACTGACAAAGACTTTTTCGCTAAATCAGATGATCCCTTTGTTGTTAAACATCTCTTCAAGTCTTCAAAAAAATAGCGAGTAAATTAAAGCGCCAGCTGACGAATCGCATCTTGAGTGATATGCATAGGCTGAAGATTTTTCTCAGACATCTTCACCACTTTAGGATTAAGAGGCTTAAAACCAAATCGTTTATAGAAGGGAACCGCGCTCTCAACAGCTTCGAGATAGACACCCTTGAGACTCTTATCTTTAGCTATTTTAAGCAGGTGGAAAAGCGTTTTTTTACCGGCGCCCTCAACTCGAGTATAAATATGTTCGTTGAGTTTAGAACGTATATTATCTGGGTTGGAAGCAAGATAGGAGAGTTTGAGATAGTTGCCTAATTTTTTTCTGCTTCTTTTCCAAATCGCTGTAGTTTTAGTCAAAGCAATTGCTTGAGGTCTCTTATGTTCAACATCCGAACAGATATACATTGAGTCAAAATAGGGTTTTGATTCTTTAGAGTTTTCCAGACACGAAGCAAGAGCCCTGCAGACAGATTCGGTCGAGGCAAAGACTTCCTTTTCAGTTTTATCCGCTATTTGAGTCTTCCTTGCACCTCCTTCACGCTCCCAAAGATGAGCAATATCAGCTACCTGTTGGTACTCTTTCTTATTTAGGGGAAGCTCTTCAACAATAAGCGGCCGCTGACAATGTAACCGTCTGGTCCGAAGATCGGCGGCTTTTTGACAAAGAGCTATCGCTCCAACGGGAAGAAGAAAGGGTATGACTAAAATGGCAAGAGCAATCCATCCAATGGACTTTATAATTCTTGAAACTGTTTCATTAAACAAAATCCGGCGATACGAATGGTTCTGGAACGCGGGATCTCGCCTTCGAATCACTTCATAGGATTTTCCGCCTGGAAGAGCTGTCACTTCAAAGGTGTCATGTTTAAAGAACAGACTATCCGACGTTCCATCTTTGTTAATGCTCAAGCATGCTAAATCCTGAGCCTTCATGACAGTTTTTTGGCCATGCGCAGGGATCAAATTTTTATATTTTCGATAGGTGGCGCATTCATCAAATGCTTCAGAAACATCACTCTTCGATGATCGAATTTTGTTACTAAAATAGTTGATGGGAGAAAGAAGTGATTCTCCTTTCAAAGTGGGATCGTTAAGTACTCTGCGTAATAAAGTCATGTTAATACATATTTTTTAAAAAACTATATCAAAGTTAAGGAAATAATTCAATTTAAATTGATGAAAAATCAACATCATTGCTAAGCTTCTTCGTTATAACGCATGCAGAGGTATTAATGAAAATTCAATTTCGGCGATGGACTGATGCCTTTGCAGAATTTTCTGGATTTGCAACAGATTACCATGCAATGAAAACTCGCGCCTATGCATTTCGTTTAAATGTTCTCATCAAAAAAAAGTTTGAGATGGGACAAACTCTTGCACTCACAAAGTCGGTCCTGCTCTTCAAACAAGAATATAAAGAGATTATCGATATTGAAGGCTCAGATTCCTTAGAGGTATCGAAATTTACCAATACCATAAATCAAATCGATACAATTCAAAACCACCTTATTATGAAGAATATTTCCTACACAAAAGAGCATAAAAAGCTCATTAATCAAAAAGAAGTTCTCTATCTTCAATTAGAAAAAATGATCAAAGAGCAGCTCATTGAGGATAGCCGCTTAATTACCTATGACGACTTTTTAGATGAATAACATAAGGAAAAGCCCATGAGCCTCTATTTTCGATTAGGCAGTCAAGTCTTCAAGGAATTTTCTCAAATAGCAAAGAACTACCGTGAAATACAATACCTTGTTCAAAATACCCCTGAAATTGACCCGATCAGAAAATCATATATTGATGCTCAATCTGTGGCATTAAATAAGGCTTCCCACCTTTTTAGATATAAATTCGAAGAGATCATCGATACGGCAAAGACGCATCCTGTCCAGTTATCACCCTTTACTGTCAAAATACAATCCCTCAACTTCATTCAAGGAGAGTTTGAAAAACATCGCTATCCTAAGACAAAACCGCATCCCAACCGTATTGGAAAGCTTATTAATCTGGAAAGAAGGCTTTTCACAGACCTTGAAGAGGAGGTCAAAAAAACTCTCCAGAATAGCTGCTTTATTACCCATTTAAAAAATAACGAGGAGCTTTAGAGTGAAACTTTTTCTACAATTAGGCCCTTCATGCACCAAAAAGTTTTTCGAAATTTCACAACACTATTCAAATTTGCATAAGTCAGCTCTACAGCTTTCTCAATACCAAGATTTTACAACTCGAAAAATCAAAGATCAGCTTAAGAAGGCTCAAGCGATCCAATTAACCAATGCCGTTACAGTCATTAAAAACAACTATACGGAGATATTCGATCCTAAAAGCTCAGATCCTGTTGCATTATCCGAATTCATTAAAAAAATTAAGGATGTCGCTGAAATCAAAAAGCTCCTTGTTTCCAGCCGTTATCCAGAAACAAATGAACATGCAATGCAGCTGAGATTGCTCTCTCAGCAGCTCGAAGAGAAGGTAAAAGAGCTCATTATAGAAAGATACTTAGAGTAACTCCCGCTTACCTTTCCTGCAGCCCCTCTAAAAGCTCAATAAGTTCGTTTCGGGAGAGCTTTTTGACGATCTGATGGTCATCCCAGCTGACCACATCTTCTAAAAGAGAAGCTTTGGATTCAATCATTAAATCAATTCTCTCTTCAATGCTATTGAGAGTGACAAGCTTGTACACCTGCACACCTCTCTCCTGGCCAATTCTGTGTACTCGATCAGTCGCCTGATTTTCCCGCGCAGCATTCCACCAGCGGTCGTAGTGGATAACAATTGAGCCGGCTGTAAGATCGATCCCAAGTCCTGCTGCTTGCAAAGATCCTAAAAAGACTTTGCAGCTTGGATCTGTTTGAAAGCGTGAAATCTCAGCACCGCGCTTTTTTGTTTGTCCGCGAACCTGTGCATAGCCAATTCCTTTGGAATCGAGATATTTGGCCATGATATCGAGCATTGAAAGATATTGAGAAAAGACAACAACCTTCAAACCACTCTCTTGAGCCTCTTCTAAGAGCTCAACAAATACACTCCATTTCCCCGACTCATATTTTTCAAAGTTTATAACATCTTTGAGATAGGTAGCTGGATGGTTGGATATCTGCTTTAGAGCCGATAATAGAGCAAAGATGTGCATATAGGGCACATGGGTAGCATTGTCTTTGAGGGCGCTTAAAAGAGAGGCGCTATGAGTTGCGGCCACTGAGCGGTAGAGGCTTTTTTGATCGCCAATAAGCTCTGCATGGCAGATCTCTTCCGATTTCTGAGGCAGATCTTGAAGAACATCTTGCTTGCGCCTACGTAAAATAAATGGCTTTACATACCGGCTTAAAAGCTCCTTCCGACCCTCTAAATATCCTCGTTCAATGGGACGTGCAAAAAGCTCACGGAAGGCATGCTCTTCAGGCATATATCCTGGCAATATGAGGTCAAAGAGCGCTTTGAGTTCCCGCAGCTGGTTTTCTATGGGCGTTCCGGTAAGCCCCAGCCGCATACGCGATTTGACATCAGAGAGAGCCGACCAAATTAGGCTTGAGTGGTTTTTGGCAATCTGAAGCTCGTCGAAGATGGCCACATCAAATTCAAGCTTCTGTAAATTTTTACGTTCGTTTCGCCAAATTCCATACGTCGTAAGCAAAACATCGGCATCTTTTAAAGAGCTATCGGAACGGGTGCTTCCAAAATAGGCGCATACATCAAGGCTTGGCACAAACTGATGAAGCTTTTCTTTCCAGTGCCATACAAGCGATGTCGGGCAGATAATCAAGAACCGTATCTTTTTTCCATCCCTATCTGCAAGCGCCTTTACAGAGGCTAAAAGAGCCATTGCCTGATGGGTTTTACCAACACCCATATCATCGCATAAAAGCCCGGAAAGCCTGCTTGTATAGAGATACCAGAGCCAATAAAGACCGTGTTCTTGATAGGGGCGTAATTGACAGTTTAAAAGATGCCTATCGGGCGGCTCTGGCGATTTCATCTCTAAAAGGCGCTCGATAAGTTCGACAGGGCCGTGAGCGCATGAATCCGAGTCAAAAGTAATGGTGTCGTGAGCATGAAGGCGGATAAGATCAAGAGAGGATAACTCCAGGGCAAGATCCTTCTGGACCTTTTCCTTTTTCTTCATTTTTTTCTTAGACTCTATCCAAGCAAAACGATCTTGAGATAGATCCAAAAGGCCAGCTTCTGTCGGCAAATAGCGAATGCCCTTTGCCTTCCCCTCAACGACTTCGTCAAGGCTTACTCGTCCAAGCTCACTTTCCCAGGAAAGGTTCATCTGCCATAAAGCGGCCGAACCTCTCTCTTTCAAATTCTTCTCTTCAATATCGCTTGCAAGCAGAGTCAAGGACTTTGGAGGACATAGCTGCGGGTCAATCTCGCACAAAACCTCGGTGCTGAGTTGATGCAACCCAGATGCAAAAAAATGGTCCCACTCTTCAGGGTTTGCAGCTTCAATATTTCGCTCTTGAGCAAAGAGCATTTGCCCATCCGGAATTAAGAAAAAGCCAGTTTTATCGAGATAGCCATACTCATCGTAAATGCGTACGTCGTCAGAATGAATGCCTGATTTCCAGAGGATTAAAGGCTCAATAGATACAATATCAGGTGTATCTAGATAAATTTTGAGTCCCGATTTGACAAGCGGCGAGTCATCAGTAAAAAAGCCTGGCAGCTGCTCAAGAGCGCTTTTATGACTCCGGATATAGTCTGCAACCTGATAGGGAAGAATAGAGGAATCAGTTTGAAGATCGCTTTGCCCTTTTAACCCCTCTTTAGGATAAAACCCCGCCCCCTTAACCCATGTGTAGGCTCCAAAATCAATATGGGGAACATCAATTTTTGACTGCAATCGAGTTTTTGATACAAATCGAAGCGCCCCGCTTGGCTCAACAGTGTAGGATACGGCCTCTTCTTTTGATGTATGGTGCACCTTGAATCCAGGATGCCTGCTTAAAAAATGGGGATACTGACTGACAAAGGATGATATCTCTTTACGCGGTACTGTGCATTTATTTGGATAAAAGGGAGTATACTCAACTGGAAACAGTCCATACATTTCAGATGTGATCCAGCGACCATACCAAGAGGTATTTTGTTGAAGATCGCCGATAGAATTTCGATAAGGGTCTATAACAAGCGCATCCGCGCTAATTTTGATAGATGCGTGCAGCGGTATCAATTGAGGTGAAACCTGCATCTTTTCTACACGGCTTGGAAGAGCGTGCCGTGTGAGGTCAAGCAGAAGAGCTATCTGTTTTGGATCTTTAACAAGTACGCGCTTGTCACCTACCTGAAACTTTGCCCCATCTGTTTTTTGATCAAAGCCGTGAAAGGAGTAGATATGCTCCTGCATCAATAAACCAAGAGCTTCTGCCTCCCGCTTCGTAGGGCTTACGTACTCGATAGCGATGCTTTTGCTAAGCTTAATCTGACCGCCAGAGCTCGAAGGAGAAAAGGTAGATTTAAACCCCTGCATCTGTTCGATGAGCGCCAAATATTGCGCCAAATCGGATAGCCGTGAGAGCTCAAACTTCAGCTTTCTTGAAGGCCTTCCCTTTCGATAGCGCTCAATCTCATTATCATCAAGCGCAGAAAATTTGATCGAATTTTCCTCAGACTCAATAGGGCGTTCAAAAATCTCCTGAATATGAGTTAAAAACTCCTCGCTTCCTTGAAGAGTAATGAAGGGCTCTTTTTTTCCCTTACGGATAGATACTTCTTTACCTTTGCGATTCAAAACATACCCATCATACCCATAACTTTCACATAGGCTTTCAAAGAGATAGCGCCAAGGCGAATGGTTGAAGAATATATGCGGCGGCGCAAGTCCAAAATCATACATCCAAAGGACAGCTGCTGCTTGATGGATGCAGATAGCATGGCTCGAGGAGTCGCAAGAGCTGCAAAAGAGATCAAAAGGTTGGTATGTGCTCTCACCGTCATCAACATTTTTTTGGACTTGGAGAACAACACAAGGGCGTCCCTCTTCGGACTCCGATTGAGGAAAGAGGATCTGATACACCTGTTCGGAATAGGCAATATCTCGAGGAGCCAAAACGCTTTTGAGCAGATGCGCTTCCTTGGCAAGAGGTATAAGGCTATCCCAAACTGTCTTCAATTAACGCTCCAGTAATTTTTAAACCGTGAACAGGAAGATCACCTAAAAGCTCAAAGTGAACTTCTTTTTTCTTATTTGATTCTATACGGTAATTGATTTGCTGACGAATAGTAGACAATTTTTCTGGAAAAATAGAATCAACCTTTAAGTCAAGATTTGCAATTCCGCAGGGAGCAAGAGCCATAGCAGCAGTATCTAAATGTGCATCTATAAACGACTCAGGTAGAGATTGAAACACTAAAGCGGCATCAAACTCAACGATCGACAAGGGAAGCGCTGTACTGAGCGGCGCATAGAGTTTTAATCGAGAAAGAAGTCTTGCCCAGCCCCAAAAATCAACAGTTGTATAGTTATTTGTACGTAATTTCTTAGAGAGAGCTTTAAAAAGTGTCTCTTTAAACCCAAAATTAAGATGCTCAAAAGAAGATGCTGCCCGAATCTTTTCTTCATAAAGAGCCTTGCCAACCTTTTTTGGATCTGCAAGAACTCCAGGGTTGATAAAGAGCGGCAAGATATGACCAGATAAAACCTGCGCCTGCTGGCCCAGGGTTAATCCGGCTGCAACTCTTCGAAGAGCAATCAGCATATGGAGCTGTATCTCTGGCGTTGTACTTTTTTGCAGCAGTACTTTCTTCCAGAGTTGCTTTAAGCGCCACTCATCTCCAGGAGCGCCTATTCCTGGCCTCAAGGTAAAACCTAAAAGCTGCCAGATCCGCCATGAAATCGGCTTGTCATTTTTTAAAAGCAGATCTGCAATAAAACGAAGGAGCGAGCTCGTCCACTCTTCCTTTGGCTTTTGCAGTTTTTCTTCAATAATGGATAGGGAACAGTTTTCATGAATGAGTCTATCAATTAAGGGTGTAATTGATTGCTTAACATCCTCTGAAAGCAGCTCATCTTTTCGTATAGCTTGCTTAGAGTGGTCATGTGTTTCAAATTCCAACGTCCATACCTTTGGCCCTTTCAATGAAACCTCTACGGTTCCGATTGGGCTCAGCATAGCTCTTAGATGAATGGGCACCGATTTGGCTTGAGATCCATACTTTAAAGCAGAAACAAGGGTTGATACTTGCGATATCTCATCTTCATTTGGCTCGATAATCTCCCCAACCTTATCGTGCAGACGAACTTGCGAGGAATAGAGAGGAAAAGAGACCGGCTGGTTCACCTGAAGCAAAAGCTCTTTTTTAACCTCATGCTCAACTCCCGCCTCCGATCCTCTGGGCAAAATGGTGCATAACTTATTCCCTTGAAGCTGTATATAGAGTGTTTTTGCAAGCCCTAAATGAATTTTTCTTGAACTTGAAAGCTGCGAATAGACAGCACCATATGCGACTGCAAAATCAAGGCTTGTAGCTTCAAGCTCTAAAACCTCAGATCCAGACCAAGCCGAAATCTGCTCTAGAAGTCGACTACGAAACTCTTTAGGCTTTAATGAGCCGCCATTAAAGAGCACTTTGTTTGGGTATCTCGCTCCCTCACTCTTTGTTGCTTGGCGCAAGAATGCGGCCAAATGGGCAGTAATCCTGCAGTCCCGCTCATAGGGCAGTCCAAAAGAGGCAATCGCCTGATTTTTTATTATCTCTTCATCGAAGGAAACTTTCGGGAAAAATCCATCCAGGATATCATCTCGAAGAGCCTCTTTTTTAATTTGGAAGACTTGACCTTGAGCAATAACCGAGGCGCCGCGCTTTTGAATTGTTGCCGACAATGTTGATGGGGCATCGTTTTGAAAAGCTTGGATTTTTAACTGCTTACATGAAGAGGCGCCAAAAGGCCCCTTATATCCGATCTGATTGGAGACAAAGGCATCGATATTATCTCCGCCCAATATCAGGTGCTTGCCGACAGCGACACGATTAAGGTGATCGTCGTCTACATGGATGAGGGCAAAATCGGTCGTCCCTCCGCCTATATCGACTACGAGTATGGAATCGCCTGTCTTGATCGATTTTGCATTTTCCTTTACCCCCATCCAAGCATAGAGGGCTGCAATGGGCTCTTCTAAAAGGGTAAACTTGTAAATCCCGCCCTTTTCAATGCTTTGAGCAACCTCAGCGCGTGCCCGCTCATTAAACGAAGCAGGAATAGTCACAACCACATTTTGCTCTTCAAGAATTGATTCTGGATGCGATTCATTCCATGCAGAGCGGATATGCTGAAGAATAAAGCTTAATACCTGCCTTGGCGAATATCGAAGGGCATCTCCATCGATGGGTAGAAGCTCTTCGCCTCGAACACCTCTATTTGTACTCAGCCAGCTTTTTGCAGAGACAATTTGCTTTGTTGGAACCTTATCCCCTAAGGTTACCGCCAAAGAGCCGATAATGGGGCTCTGCTCATTTTCCCAAGAAAAGAGCTTGCGGCCCTCATAACCAGATAAAAAACAGGCCGATGGAAGCAAAGGGGAGGCTTGCACAATATTTTCAAGGACAAGCTGCGGAATCGCAAAGAGTTCGACACGGCCGCTTAAGGGCGCAAAGGCAACCGCACAATTGGTAGTGCCTAAATCGATGCCGATAAAGTGGGTCATTCATCTCCCTGACGCTGATCTAGCTTTGAAAGATCATAATATATTTTTTTTTGGATTGTTTCTAGATTGGGTGTGGTGGTCGTACTTAAATTAGTCGGTGTGGTGTTTATTTTCTTTGATTCTTTCCTCTCCAAAATCGCATCTGAATCCAATTCACTCTTTTTTATGGTGACAAGAGCGCACACCATAGGAGCTCGAGTTGGAATTGTTTCGTATTTTACATTCATTAATTGAGAAAGAAAATTAAGAGTTTTGCTCAGAGTTTCTTGAAATTCTTTGCCGATTTTGCCGACTATGAGTTGATTGCAATAGCGCTTTAAGAAGGCGGCTAAAAAGGGTAAATTATCTTTTTTAACCTCAAAGTACGCCTTATCAAAAGTCCCATGAATGATAAGGCGAGTAAACACCTTATCGAGATCTTTTGCTGAAACCTCACCTTGTAAAAGGTTCTCAGGGCAAGGAATCTTCCTATTGATACAGGCAGACAAAAAGGTATTCAGCTCTAAAACAAAGGCGTGCATATACTTTTTATAGCGTTCCTTTTGTCCTTCTAGTTTGAGAAATTCCGCCAATGTATCTGGAAGGGAAATTTCTCCCGGCTCTGCATTAAGCCATTTTTTTATAAATTCTGCCGTCTCTCCAGTAAATTCTTTGGGCACTTGTATAGAAGATGAATTGCTGAAGCAACAGAGGGTGCCGCTTGTCGACTTCGACTCTTTAGGAGTACTTGTAAAAGTGATTTGTACCTTTTCAGATAATTTAAGATTATTTATACCGAATGAGGTAAATTTGTTGCCTTTCTCCTCTTCATCTTCTGAGGAAGATGAAGATAAATCCTGAACTTTAATTATCTCAATCGCCTGTTTCAACTCTGTCGTCATAAAAGTCCCCACTATTTTGACTTTTACACAGCTCTTGGTGCTCTATGCTCATTTCAAGAGTACTATTTCTTCTACAATAGGTTGGGGCTGTACTTCTAACAGCTGAACTTCTAACTGCTGCACTTCTAACTGTTGTACTTCTAACTTTGGTTGCAACCCAAACTTTTTCGATATAGTCTCTAGCATTTCAGGCTTAATAAGAGTCCATATACAAGTGAGGTGGCTATAATCTACCTCAGTTCCCCTATTAAGCACCAAAAGGTTACCTAGAGTTTTGCAGAGACTGTCCTGTAATATTGTAGGAACATACTCTCCCTTCTGGACCGCATCGTTAAGTGCCCTACAGCAGCGTTTTAAGAACCTTATCAAAAACTGTAGATTATCTTCAGAGGGAACAAATAAAGCGTTATTCATGGTTCCAAAAATCACGAACTGAGAGAGCTCAATATCCAGATTTCTAGCTGAAACTGAACCCTCAAGAATTTTTCTTGTGAGTTTGATTTTCTCTTTAAAACAGTCTATAAAGAACGTATTCATTTTATCTACTAATGCATTCACATACCCTATAAAGCGCTCTTTTTGCCCCTCTAATTTAATAAAGTCTGCTAGGGAATGCTCTGAAAAAGTGGTTCCTGGCTCTGCTTGAAGCCATGCCTTGATAACTTCTACAGCCTTTCCGGTAAATTCATTAGGGACTTGTACGGTAGTAGGAGTAATGCAAAGACAGCTGAATAAACCAGTTAACTTTGGCGTTTCTTTTGGAGTATCTGTAAAAATAATTTGAACTTTCTGGACAGTTACCGAAGGTTGCAGCACTTCAATTCTAACTATACCCTCAGACGGCTTGGGTACTTCAATATATAATATAGGTTCAGTAGAAGGAAGTCGTTCTGTAAACATAAGAGCTACCTCTTTTTGACTTTTTTTACTTTATCACAAGAGGCGAAATTCAATAAGTCGAGCACCAGAAATTGGCGCTCGACAACAAGGTTTTAGTTTCTAAAGAGCCTCTTCAAATGGAACATAGGTGTAGCCGAGGTCTCGAGCAACCTCTTCGTGAGTCACTTTACCAAAAGCCACGTTCAGTCCATTGCGAAGGCCAGGATCATCTTTCATTGCCTGTTTATAGCCTTTAGAAGCGAGCCTTAGAACATAGGGCATTGTCGCATTGGTCAGCGCATCTGTTGATGTTCGGGCGCACGCTCCTGGCATATTGGGTACGCAGTAGTGAAGAACGCCATCGACTTCATAAGTTGGCTGCGAATGGGAGGTTGGTTTGGAGGTTTCAAAGCAGCCGCCCTGGTCAATTGCGACGTCGACCATCACAGAGCCTGGTACCATCTCAGAGATCATCTGACGAGTAACAAGCTTTGGAGCCAATTTTCCAGGAACTAACACGGCACCAATAACGAGGTCGGCGTTTTTTACACTTTCAGAGAGTGTGCTGTGTGTCGAGTAGAGCGTCTTCAGCCTTGGACCCCAGAGAGCATCGAGCTGGCGAAGGCGAACGAGGTTCATGTCAAGAACGGTAACATCTGCTCCAAGCCCAAGCGCCATGCGGGCAGCTTCGGTTCCTACAACTCCGCCCCCAATTACAACTACTTTTGCTGGTAGAACGCCAGGAACTCCGCCAAGAAGAACCCCTTTTCCGCCATTGGCAATCTGCAATGCAGTCGCCCCTGCTTGCACGGAAATTCGGCCTGCAATCTCGCTCATAGGAGTTAAGAGGGGAAGCCTTCCTTCAGCATCGGTTACTGTTTCATAAGCGATAGCTACGCATCCGCTGTCAATAAGCGCTTTAGTTTGTACAGGATCGGGAGCTAAGTGAAGGTAGGTAAAGAGAACTTGTCCCTCTCGAAGAAGGGGAAATTCAGAGACTTGCGGCTCTTTCACTTTCACGATCATATCGGCTTTGTAGACATCTCGAGCATGCTCAACGATGGTCGCTCCTGCATGACGATACATTTCGTCTGTAAAGCCAATTTTTGCACCAGCGTTGGTCTCAACTAATACTTTATGCCCGGCATTGGCCAGGGCTTTAACCATCGACGGGGTCGCCCCTACTCGATACTCGTGGTTTTTTATCTCTTTAGGAATACCAACTGTTCGAAGCATGATTGCAAATCTCCATCAAGAATATAGGATAAACATTGTAATAAATATTGGGTTATTTCAGCCAATAAGAAAATGCAAACCCTCAATTTATTTTAAACAAAAACTAACTGATTATTTGTATTATAGTTTTATAAAAATAATAGATATTTTCTATCTATAAGCTTTTATACAAATTAAACTAGTACACACAATTGGATTCGCTCACTAAGCTCTATGGTTTTTTAGACATCAAGATCACTTGGATTAAAGCTCACACTTGGCCGATGCTGAGCGATCTTGCTCGCCAAGGTTTTACGCAGCTCATGGCGTGCACTTGGTTCAAGTGTTGCCATAAGATTCTTTAACGCATTTCGCTCAACTGCTGAAAATGATGTTCTCAATGTCAAAATTTTAGTAGCGACTATCTGCTGCAAAATCTTTTCTTGAATCTGTTCATTAAATGGTATTTTACCTTCTTCGAAAGTGCCAAGGCCATAGTTATAGAAGAGCGTTTGAAACCTTGGATTTCCTTTCAATTTCTCTTTGTACTCTGTAAAGGAGCGATCGAGATCGAGGCGTGAGCCTAAGAGTTCAACGACTTCATTCATTTGAGTATCAATAACAAAAAGAGAACGCTCCACCTGATTAACAAAAGGATCCCATGGAGTGTATTTTCCCTCTGACCGATCTACCGGACAGAAATTCTCCGTGAAGAATTTTCGCAATTTGATAAAGGGAAATTCTTTTTGCTCATGCAAGGGGTGTATATAGGGCGAGTGTTTCCCAAATAGATCTTGCCTAAATAGATCTTGCGTAAATAGATCTTGAGGCTCGGGGAGCGAAAATTCAATATGGGAAAAGATCTTTTCATTTCCCTTATGCACCTCGGATTGAACTTCCTTTTGAGTTTGAACTTCCTTTTGAGCTTGAGTTTGAGTTTGAACTTGAACTTGAGCTTGAGCTTGAACTTGAACTTGGTTGGAATTGCTTAAAGTGAAATCTCCTGATCGCACAACCTCTGGAAGATACTTGATTTCAAGACGTCCAGCACCTTTTTCAATAACCCTCTTTGCCTTTTCTAAGAGCTCTTTATCCACAATCTTATCGCGTTCACTCTGTGATAATTTTGCAACGAGACGAATGCGCGCTTGCTCAAGACCACGTAGAAAATGGTCTTTAAGAACTTGAGGATAGCTGTTATTTAACGCCTGGATTTTACCGACTAAATCATCAGTTTTTTCGAGCTCTCTCCATACAGCCAAATCGAGAGCATCCGTTGTTGCTAGGGCTTTTGAGGGAGCTCCAGCAGAGAGAGCCGTGATGGAAGTTGGAACAAAAAAGCAGCTCCTCGTAAGCTCCTGGATTATCTCACGAAACCTGTATCTTGCATCTATTTGAAGATACGTCTGAATGTTCGAGAGGGAGTTTTCCAGCTCATCGCGCAAGATGAACTCAATTGTCTGCTTTTCATTCTTTACATTGAGAGGCTTGAGCACTTTTTCTTCATTCAAACAAAAATGCTGCACAAGGTTATTTATAGAAGGGGTTTGACCATTCCAACGCCTTGATAGTTCAAAAGAGGGCAGATAAACTACCGATGCCCTACCCTTTGGCACTCCCCGTTCACGCAAGAGCCCCTGCTCAAAACTTGACCAGTCGGTATCAAGATCTAAGGTGACAAATTCCGTGACATTTTCAGATGAAAGCCTGTGAGCGCCGCGAGTATGAACATCGTCAAAAAATCGTATTATCTGCTTTGGATCAACTGAAGGATCAGAAGTGATCACCCTCCCATCTAAAGAGAGCATCTGCCAGGAGTCTTCTCGATTCATAAACTCGATATAGAAGGGCTTTGTGGTGTCAATCTTTCGTTGTCGTACAAGCTCGTTAAGGAGTATTCGTGCTATGTTTTCAGCAGCAATTCCACCAAAGAGCTTTGCAACATCGGATATGCAATCGCCTGGACGTATCTGTTCGACAATCTTTGCAATATAGGCTGAAACGCTCCCTTCTCGATCCATTGTCAGAAAGGAGTCTCGGCCGGCAAGCTGATTTTTGTTATGAATCTCTAAGAGAGCGTTTAAAATCTCTCCATGAACAGTCTTTTGGCGCGCACTCCTCACATCAATCTTATCGGGCATTGCGTTACAGGCGGTATCGGTACCGGAAGATCCTGAATTAGAACGCACCATGCCGGTAGAATCTTGTGCATTGCTTGGGATCTTTTCTGGACCCTGAAGGAGGTCTGGCAGAACTTGAGTCTTAAGATATGCAATCACCTTGAAAGGATCAGAATTCAATTGGCGTGTTAGCTCTTTAACATCCTCTTCATGAACAGCTGAAAGTGGTTTTTTGATATCTGGAAAGAGCTCTTTAAAGCGCTGAGCTGCTGTCGACATATCAAGGGTTGATATTTCAGGGTGTAAAGACATCTCTTTTAAGCCGTCGCCTCGAATCTGCATCCAGAACGAATGAACTTGATCTTGAGAGACGCCAAACGATTCATCCAGATATTGCAAATAGGTATAGAACAATCGTTCCATGTCTGTGCCATGAATTGATCCCTCTTTAGGCTTATCGCTTCCTAGGAATGGAATAATGTGTCTGCCATTTTGTGAAAAGCCATAAGAGACTCCGCCTCGCTTTTTAACACCTTCTGGAGCTATATCCGTCATAAGCTGGCGAAGAAAAGAGAGCTTTTGAAGCTCAGCGTCATGTTCTACTTGGCTCTGGATAGCTGCCCAAACTCGGTCTGCAAGAGATTCATCTTCACTGCTTGCAGGATAAAGATATGCAGCAATATCCTTTTGAGAATATCCAGAAACTTGAAATTTTTGAGCTGCCTCTTTAGCGATAGATTGAAGTGCCAACTCTTGATCATCCGGAGAAAGCTTATAATGAATATTGGCTCGAAGAGCACGCATAAGCTTTTGCACATCTTGATCTTTGGATTCAAAACCTGTGGTAAAGAGGAGGCTTACAGCCTCAATTTTTCCCTGTTCGATGGGAGTACAGGTACCAACCTCATAATTGAGCTCCTCCGTCGGATCGGTATCTTTATCCAACTCGTCGGAGACTAATGCAATATGCCTCTTCATAAAAGGACGTATTCGGTCCATGATATCAATTTCACGGTGCAGCTGGGAGATAGAGTCAGCTATTTTGGACTGAGTTTCTTCAGCTTTCGCAATATCAAAATCAGATATAGAGCCCATCTGTTGATCAAATGCCCGTTCGTGAAGAGCAAGCGTACGTTGTAAATCCTTGATCTCCTCGCTCTTGAAGTGCCTTCGAGCTCGAAAACTTTGAAGATCGCTCTTCGTAAGATCAATCCTTCCCCGTTCAACCGTTGTCCTCAACAACTGCCAATAGAGCTGCAAAAGGGATGCTTCATCTGAAGCTGTTGAGCGATCAAAACGAAAATCAAACACCTGCTCGCCATAGGCAGTTTTTGTTGTTCGTGCATAGAGTAACCCATGCTCAAAACGAAGCGGTGCATGAGTTGAAACCCCGCCCAGGGTTTTGCCATCGGCAAGGATGTGTGAGATAACATTTCGTAAAACGGTCGTCTTACCACCGCCGCATTGCTGTAGTTTAAACAAGTTGTTTTTTGCTAAATTCTCTCGAATCACTTCTATTTGACTCGTACGGCATAAAAACCCTAGTTCATGCTCAATTAAAAGGATCGATTCAGCAAGCTCATCTTTTAAAGGATCATATGCTCTTTTTGTATTCAAAAGCTGGAGGATATCTCGTCGAATTTGCTGCCCCTCTTCACTTTCCAGCCCCTTTTCAAAAAGCTTTTCAAATCTCTTTACAAAAGCGGTCAAATGCTGCGCTTGGGTTTGATGAATTAAGTACCTTCTTAAAAGAGGCTTGAGCTTCTCAACATCGAGATCTTCCCCAAGCAGTTGTTTTAAAGGGAGGAAGTCCTTTTCACCATATGAACGAAGTGCTATCTCAAACATTGCTTGGAGAGGATCGCCCTTCGTTAGTTCAAGCCGCTTTTTGAGCTCATCATATTTTTGACCTGCAGGAGGCATTGAAAGGATCTTCAATGCAGCTTGTCTTATGGAAAGTGCTTTCTTCCGTTCATCTAGCTGCTGACTCTTTTTTTCTTCATAAAGCCGATTCAAATTCTGAAGATTATTTGCAATGACACTTGGAGAAACAGTTGACCTGTAGGCATGTAAATCACTTGATAATCCATCCATGAGCTCTTTAGCGTAGCCAACAAGTCCACTAGATGTAAGATCAGGGCTTAGTATTTCACTGTTTTCTCCCAAGTTGAAAGCGCTTTGTTCACGCGTATCCACTTCTGGCTTTGAGATTCGAGCTTCAAGATCAGCGACTGATTTGATGAGGGCATGTATAGATCTTGAGGGTTTTTGAGAAAGCCACAAAGAACAAACTTCGGGATTAATCGCATGCAGCATAATCCCATCTTGAAGCAGCTGCCCATGCTCTTCTTCTGTTACCCCAAATGGCTCAACAATAGCCCTTAAAGAGTTCCAATCAACAATCTTCTCCATATTCTCATGGAGAACTTTAGCGAGCGCCTTAGTCGATCTCATCCCAAGAGCTTTCAAGCGATCAAGCTCATAAGGGTGCAGTTGTACAGTGTGCTTATTGATAGATTGGAACTTATGAAAAAGTTCATACATCTCATGAAAAGCTTGGCTCTCTTCTTCAGAACTTAAGATTTGAGAATTTACCTTATAACTCTGGCCATATCGGATTAATTTTATCCTCGCCTTCAAGGCCAAGACATTGGGCCTTTTTTCATCCTGAAGAAGCTTTTCAAGCTGTGAAAGATACTCACTGCCCTGCTCTGAAAGAGGCCTATTGCAATCTCCTCTTCCTAAGTACAAAAAGGCATCTTCAAGATTTCCTTGCATCGCAAGAGAATAGGCGAGGTAGAAATAGCCATCGGGCTGCTGATCAGCTACAAGCCCTTTGACACTATCTACAGTATAGGTATAGATCGGGATTGATTGAAGTGTATCGCGGCCAAAATCTTGTGATAAGCGATATTCAGGTAAAACAGATCCATCTTTAGCCTGTTTGTTCAATGACACTCCAGGCAATATCAAAAGGGGAGGGTTATTCCCAGATCTATTTTCCAAGAGATGGTACTTTTTAAAGCTTTGCTGGAAGGGTGCCTTTTCGTGAGCATTCGATAAGAAATGATTCAGAGGTTTATCTGAGAGTGCATAGCCTTTATAAGTCATGCTCTTCCAATTTTGCAGCCTATCATCCCAAGAGTATGATAAAGAAGCGCTGCTTCTTTGGTAGGTAATCGTATCCACATGTCCGTGGCGGCCTAAGGCGATGATATGGCCTTTATCTTCAATATCTAAAAATCGATTAAAGCTAGACGTATCCCAAACATTTTGAATGAATTTGCCCGTGGGCGTATGCCGCATGCTTGTAATTTCTAAAGGTTTGCCTTTCACTTGCTTGATAGCACATCTCCAAAGAGGAGCGCCTCTCTTTTCTGCCACGAGTCTTTGTCCATCAGCTCGAACCCATATATCGTTACCTAAGCCTATCCTGGGCAGCGCGGATCCTGTATCTTTGCTTGCTTGAATCTCAGAACCTGGAAAATGTGGTTGATATTGATACCATGAACTGGAAGGGGCTCTTTTTCGATAGAGACGGATCGATCCATCAACACCTAAAATAATGCGGAGAGCAAGCTGAGGGGTTGGATTAAAGTCATACTGCATGCCTGAAGTCTTTTGAGTATCTTGTCCGCTATATTCGATACAGGATGCTGTCCAATCGATACTCTCAGGCTTAATTGCACTATTTTCACGTGCAACGATCGCCTGCACTTGTGCAAATTCAGGAGTTACTAAAAGATCGCGAGGAATTCTTTGAATCAGCTTTCCCTCTTTCCAGCAGACAAATCGGCTAAAATCAATCTCATAAGGAGCGCTGGCATATTTCAAATCAGAGATCTTTCTCCAACCAGCAGAGCCGCTCTTTAATAAGTTGCAAAAATGGTCAGGCCGACTATCCACAAGTTGGCCAATCGCACTCTGAATAGAATAAGAGAGTTCTGCAATTCTCTCCTCTTTGAGAGGATTGCTTACCTTCTCATTACGCGGTATTGCGTAAAACTGTATAAAATTCTCTATGAGTTTCTGATCTACGATAATCTCTAAACCTTGATCGCGGGCAGAGGCTAGTATAGAGAGATATTCTTGGAGGAGTTCTCGGCGGACAGCCTCGCTCATCGTTTCATCTTTCAAAGCTTTAAAAGCCATATCTCGACATGTGTCAATAGAGAAATAACTTCCTGCAAAGCTTAAAATCCGTGTAAAGAGAGTGTATAGGCCTAGCTTAAGCGTTTGATTCAACTCATTCTTTAAAAATTCAGCAAATATTCTCAGTTCATCTTCATTGAGCTTTTGCTGTTTGCAAGCATGTTCAAAAAGCCGTGAAAGAGAGGGTCCTACTCGAGAGTCCTCTAAAAGAGCTTTGTGGTTTGCATAAAAGCTGATAAGATTCTGCACTCGAGATTTATTCCCGGTCATACAGAGCTTCAATCCTTGAGATACATCTGAAGAGAGCTTCTCAATGAGTGCTTTGTCAGATAAAACCTGCTGCTCAGTTATACCATTTAAACGATGGTTCCTATAAGGAACACTTACAGCTCCCATAGGCCCAAGAACTTCTGTTACTACCTTTCTCCCCTGCTCATCAAATCCATTTTCTGTCCCATTTTCAGAATAATTTTCAGAGAGAACTGTTTCAAAGAGTTTATCCCGAATTTCTGGAAGAACAGCCACGCCATTTGCCAAATAGCCATCCGGGTGCTGATCTGTATACTTATTCTGACGTCCCAGAATTCCAAACTCACTTGAGTCCAAAAGACCGAGTCCCAAAGGTTCTATAGAAAAGTAGTCATGGAAAGAAAATGAATCTAAGCCTCCAAGCCCGAGCCTTAATAAATTGAATTCCTTCTTTGGGATATGTTTAATCTGTATAGGACCTTTCTGATTCTCAATCCTCTTCTTAATTACTTCAAATTCGGCAGGGTAATAGCGGATCTTCTGCAGATGGTCTATTAAACCGCCTAAATTCTCGGGCGAGAAGTTCAAACCGCGCAGCATCGTCTTTCCTATCTGCTTGAGGCTCGATTGATCGCGGGCAATCAATGTTCTGGTAGGCGCTGCAAAGGTTTGTATTGCTAAGCTACTCTGCCGAAGATAAATAAGTGATTGAGGAAGGGCGGGATGGCCATTTCCACTTTGACCAATTTCAGATAAAACCTGCTCTAAGGAATGGCTTGCATCAACATATTTTTCCCAAAGCTGAATATCTTCCCCTAAATGGCGTACCGATTGGACCATGGAAATTTTCGTACACTTCTTTGCTCGTTCGTCAAAATAATCAAGCGACTCTGCAATTTGAGATGAGGAATCATCAAATGAAAAATAGGGACTTTGAATTGCCTGTTTTATGAGAGATAGATCAAGAACAAACCCTTGGGCATAGTGATCTGTTGGAGTACGATCTCGAATAATCATGTCTTGGATACGCAAACTCAGCAAGGTAAAGCGAAGATCTAAAGCCGATGGGACAATGCGTTTTAATCCATAGGAGACCTGCTGAATCATCAAAGAGCAATCTTTCAATACTTGAGACCATTTTTCATGCTCTTGAAGGCTTGGAATCCATGTGGAATTTTTTATCCTATCTTCAAAACTCAGAAAAGTCTCTTTTAGCGCAAAATGCACCTCTGAATAGGATCCACCATTCGCTTTGGTTTGCAAGAGATCTACATGCGCTCGTAATTGATCAATCGTGTAGTCATTGATCTCCTGCCGTAAGGGTGTCGTGATGTGAATAGTCGTGACCGGTTTTGCATGCACTTGATTGGGCGCAATAATTGGCGTTTCATATTGCACATTTTCTTTAAAGGGCGTTTTGAAGCCAAACAGCTTTGTATTTGTTTTTGGGAGGGATAATCGCTGTTGAGCATCTTCAAGTTCAAGCCGGTCGACGATCAGAGATACTTGTCTGCAAAGTTCTTGAACGCTTTTGGCATGTTCGCCCTCAATATCAATATGCTCTTCAGCATACTCGATAAACTTTCTCGCCGATACTTTAAGCCATGAGCGAAACTCAGGTTTTGCCAGATCGCTTTTGGAGGCTGATTCATAAATCTTTAGAAACTGAGAGCCTTTAAAGAGGAGCTTTTGCTGAAGGTAGAGGTCTCGTCCGCTCTCCTTTCCTAAGGATACTTTTGTAAATACGCGCAAGATTCGGTAGGGGTCAATTTCAAGAGCTCTTTTTCTGCTTGTAAGAGGAGCGCTCTCTACACGTTTTCCTTTTGAAATAAGCTGCTGGAAAGCAACATTCCGCGTGGTATCTCTATACGCAATTTCGTGTTCATTGACCACATTCTTTCCAAATCGGATACGATCGACCCCCTCTCTTATGAGCTGCTTAATCGAGCGAAAGAAGAGTTTGAACGTCGAAATTGTTTTACCAATATCTTCTTTGGTTACAGGCGATATTGAGACGCCTGTTAAAAGAAGCGTCGAGCGGTTTACAAATTCGTTAACAGCTATCGAATCAAGTAAGACGCTTTCAGTAACGGCCTGAGTCTGGATTTTGCCCTTTGGAGATACTTGAGGCTCTTCATTTTTCTTAGAGTCTGCACCTGATACATCGAGAATTCGAACAACAATCTTATTCTCTTTCCGCTCATATTCATAAAGCCCATAGCACGTTTCATGTGTGTTTGGATCCCATGTGCCTCCTGGAAACAGAATTTTCTCACCCTCTCTTAAAGAGGAAATTTTTGCACTTAATTCATCATTAAATTTGTGCCGTTCATGGGCAAGCTTTCGAAAGGAGGAAATTTTCTGAAGTGCTTCAATTCGTTTCTGGTAGGAAGAGAGCTGAGAAAACTCTTTTACAAGATTTGAAAAGCGTATTTTTGAGGATTCATCGAGATAGGGAATTGAATCTTCGATGCTCTTTTTCCAGATTTCAATGGTTCGTGAGAAGGTCAAATCCTCTTTGCCTCTCCCAAAAAGATCTTGAATAAGGGTCGGATCTTCCTGCTTAAACGCTTGCATAGCTAAAGCGAGCTCAAAGCGGCGCGTATCTTCGAAAGTTTCAATCCTTAAAATCAGACAGATGAAGCGGGCTAATGCGATGAAAAAATGGTGAATGAAGGAGAGAGAGTCATTGCCTCTCGTAGGTTCTAATCTTTTAACATAGTCAGACTGTCTTAATGGACGGATCGAAACATTACGACCTAGATTTTGAATCTCGCCAACTTCAAGAGCCGACTTTGCAACCGAAAAGATCTTTGAAATCTCTTTCGTGTCCCTGGCCCCTCGTATAGCAATTTCGTACCAATTGCCTTTGGCAAAGGCAACTTTGATCCTATCCATTTATTTCCTGATTACTATTAATTTCAATAATAGTATCAGATATAACAAAATATTACTTTATAAATTAATTTGTTATAAAAGTTTTTATTAACAAAACGAATAAGGACAAAGATATTTGTTCATTTATTACCACAGAGGACTTGAGAGCACACAGAGAGTCTATAGATAATTTATCTCTCTGTGCGCTCAGTGTCCTCTGTGGTAATAAAATAAAATTAACTAATTAACTAACTGAAGTTGCAGCACGGTAGAAATTCCCTTTTGCTCCATAGAAACTCCAACGAGATGCTCGCATGTAGCCATCGTCTTTTTATTATGCGTAATAAGAAGAAACTGGCAGACAGCAGAAAAGCTGCGAAGAAGATCAGTAAAGCGAAGAACGTTTGCTTCATCAAGCGGCGCATCCACCTCATCCAATATACAGCAAGGAGAGGGGCGAACTTGGAAAAAGGCCATTAGGAGCGCAAAGGCAGTCATGGTCTTTTCCCCGCCTGAGAGCAACTGCAGAGTTCTCATATCTTTTCCGGGCGGCTTGGCAATTATTTCAACGCCTCGAGAAAAAGGGTCTTGAGTGTCTGATTCAACCATGAGAAGGTCGGCATCCCCGCCGCCAAAAAGTTTTGAGAAGTTAAGCTGAAATGCTTGACGCACCTGTTCAAAGGTTTTTCTAAATAAATCTTCCGCATCTGATTCGATCTGCTGTACGAGCTCAAGCAAGGATAAATGGCTCGATTCTAAATCTTGAAGCTCATCTCCACAAAGGTTTTGCTTGCCCTTCAAGGTTTCATAATCTTGAATTGCTCGGAAATTGATTTGGCTTGCATCGGAACAGAGGCTGTCAAGCTTTTGGATCTCACTGGATAGCTTTGATTCCGACATCTCTTTGTATTTATCAAGGACGTCGGAAGAGACAGCTTCTGCATCCTTTACCTTCTCAAGCTCGGCTTCAACAGAAACGAGTTCTTTGGATACTTGGAGATGCTCATTTCGAATGGATTCCAATTGCTCGCGAATAGCTGCAACAAGCTCTTCCTTCTCTTTGAGCAGCCTTTTCTTCTCTTCAGCATCTGTTTTCAATCTATCAAGGCGCGCTTTGTATTCGTCATGAAGCTCTTGCTTTTCTAACACTTCTTTAAACAGAGGTTCGCGCTTATCCTCACTATTGTCCAAATTTGAAGTGATCTGTTTTGTCTCAAGCTCTAAACGATCAATTTCTTCCTTAGTCCGTTTTAAGCGAGAAGAGCTTTCAACCACTTTTCGCTCGCACTCTCTATGCGCCCTTTCAACTTCTCGATACGCGCTCTCAGCATGTAAAAGCCGTTCGCTTTGCCCCTCTCGCTCCTTTTCAATCTTCTTTGAGAGCGACTCTTGCTTAATCAGCTCATTTTTCGAATTTTGAAGAAGCTTTTCTGCCTCTTCAAGCTCTTCACCGAGCTTCTTGAGCTCTTTTTTTTGGGGATCAAGAGAGTCTTGAAGGCGCTGACTTTCTCGCTCAAGTATCCGAATTCGCTCCGATTGTCCCAAACTTTTACGTTCAAACTCATGGGATTGCTTGTTTATTTCCAACAGCTTCACTTCAAGCGAACGCATCTCTTGGTCGGTCGTTCGCCGTTTTTGGATAAGATCATCAAAGGCAGAGCTTTTCTCTTTTTCCTGGAGTGTAACCTTCTCCTCTTCAGCAATGAGTACCTTTACTTGGCCAGAAAGGGTTTCAATTTCACCATCGAGCACAAGGGGATTTTTCGATTCATTGCCAAATCCAGTGATGATCCCTTCTCGAATCAGCTTTCCACCCTTCACAATAACGTAGCCGCTGCCCTTGGCTTGAGAAATAGCATCGACTGTCGGAAGAGTCGTAATCCACTTGCAAAAAGCTTCCCGGCTCATTCCCAAGAGTTTTAGGCAGAAGCAGTGAAACTGCTGCACCTTTAGCTTTGAGCAGGTCTCAATAAGAAGCTCTAGATCTTCAACGGTTTCAACTACTAAAAATGAGCTGAAGACAGCGCTAAAGCTCTCTATATCTGTATTTTTTAGAAACTTTTTATCCTCTTTCAAGATATCTGCTAAGAGGAAGAGCTTGTTGTAAAGGGGCGATTTTAGATTTTTGTTTTGCTCGAGAAGTTTTTTGACTCCGGCATCAAGTCCTATATGCTCTCTTCGAAGCCCTTCGAGCGTTAAGAGCTTTGTCTGCGTTGAAAGACGGGCCGTCTGCCGCTGCATTTTCTCAGACCGAATACTCTTTAAACCGTCTTCAGCATCAACGATATTCTTGTTCAGGTCGACGAGGGCACTTCGCAACTTTGAAAGAGCATCGGTCTGTTTCTTTTGTTCTTTCTTGAGCTGTTCAAACTCACCTGTATCTGGAGAAGATCGAATAAGCTCCTTATGCTCTTTAGCAATACCTTCAAGCTTGTTTTTGATCTCTTCAAGCCCCTTTGCACACGCATCGCAGGAAACTTGCTTGCTGTTTTTAAGCCTCTCCTGCTGGACAAGCGCACTTTGAGCAGACTTGACGTTTACGAACTGCTTATTAAAGGACTCTTCAAGCTTTTTTTGCTCTCCTGCAAGCTTTTCCCACTGCCCCTTCTCTTCTCGCAATTTCTTTTCAAGCGCTTGATACTGCTGAGATAGGCTTGACTGCTCGCCATCGAGTTCCTGATGCAGTTTTTTAGCTTTGGCACACTCTTGAGCAATCTGGTTTTGGCGAAAGCTTGTCTTCTTCAGCTTATCATCGAGCTGCTGGAGCATCTGCTGAACAAGATTCTTCTGCCCGTTTATTCGCTCAAGCTCTTGCGTATGAGTTGAAAGCGTTTTCCAGCTTATCTCGACCTGCTCTTTAAGAGCCGAAACTTCTCGAAATTCACTGCTTTCCGAAGCGGATCGTTCATCTTTTTGCGCTTCAAGAGCGGCCTTTCGCGTATTCAAGTCATGAAATTTTGCCTGAAATTTATGCTTTCTTTTGGAAGCGAGCAGCTGCTTGAATTGCCCAAGCTGCTCCTTTTTCTCCTCAAAAGTTTTAGCCACCTCTGCCTGGTTTTTCAGCTCCTCAAGCTGCCGATAGATCTCATCAAATCGGATCTTTGCCTTTTCTACATTTTCCGTAGACTTTCTCAATCGGTCTAAAGTCTCTTTTCGCTTTAAAAGCGGCCGGGATATGCCTGAAAGCTCATCAAAGATTTTGCGACGTTCAAATGAGGATTGGGCGATCTCTTCTTCAACCCTTCCCTGTCCAATGACAGCAAAAGCCTCTTTGCCTAAGCCTGTATGTAAAAAGAGTTCATGGAGATCTTTGAGCCTTGCCGCTTTTTTATTGATGAGGTACTCGCTCTCGCCCGATCGATAAAGCCTTCGAGTGATGGCGACTTCTTTAACGGGAAGATGAAGCCTTCCATCTTCGTTGGAAAAGATAAGGGTCACTTCAGCAAAATTTACTGCCTTTCTCGACTTTGTCCCGGCAAAAATGACATCGATCATCTTGTCTGCGCGTAAACTTTTTGCCGACTGCTCGCCTAAGACCCAAGTAAATGCATCAACAATATTGGATTTTCCGCAGCCATTGGGGCCAACGATGGCGTTGATGCCCTCGTTGAATGAAATTTTCGTTCTATCGGCAAAGGACTTGAAGCCTTGAAGCTCAATCGATAACAGTCTCACACTTTTGTCTCGAAAGTTGGTGCTTCAACACTACCCGATTACTTCTAACAAAACAAGCTGCAAAGGGGATTTACAGGCTCTACGTACTAATAAATTATTTTTTAAATTTGCCTACGTATATACTTAAGTGGTAAAGGGTGTAACCCATGACTCAAATCAGCCCATCGTTTTTTGACAATTTAGCCCGCACCTGTTCAGGCGACAGCCTCATTCGAAGCGATGGAAAAAAACTCTCTATTTTTAACCGCATCATCGATTTTTTTCTTGGAAAAAGCCGAGGCGACCACCTACTTGCTGTCTGCACAAAACTCTCTCAATCCATGAAAGAGTTTTCAAACCTTGATATTGATAAGCAACTCGATATTTTAGGACGAATCCATCAAATCCTAGATAAAATACACAACAAAGAGCTGCTTAAAAAATGTGCCCCTCTCATACACGAGGTTGAAGAGGCCGTTATCAAAAATCGATCTCTCGCCTCTCTTTCGGACGAGGTCTTTAATAAAATTAAAGAGGCTTCCATATCGAAAGATAGCCGTCTCCAAAAACGTGAAATGCGCAATATGGAGATGCTGCTCGACACATCATCTCCTCAAGCTGCTGCAACGCTTGTTCAAGACTGGAGCAAGTTTTTCCATAAAGAAGATAAGGGAATGTCAAAGAGCTCTCTCGACTCTCTTAATGGCGCCAATCGCTCTATAAACCCCCTCTTTCTCAAATACTCTGAAAAGCTAAAAGCTGCAGACCCTCAAGCGTTTGTCACACTTTTGACAACAGAACTCGAAACGCAGTTTCTCAAAGAAAATAAACCTGAGATTCGACGTATAGTGTCTGAGCTCGTAGAGCTGATGGAACAAAATGAGGACAATAGAGAGCTTAAACAACATTGTCTCAAGAGCATCAACCAGTTTCTCTCTCAAACGCTCTTTAATCCCGAATACAAGATCGTTGAAAATCGAAAAAATAGATCATTTATCCAACAGCTATTTGCTCTCGATAAAATTCACTCGGGCATCGGCTTTGGGGAGAAAAAAAAGGAAAAACTGCTCATTTTTCGCGATTTATTTACCCTTGTTGATAAAAATATCGACCAAGTCGATCAAAAGTTGAAACTTGAGCTCAAAGTACGGTTTGCAAATTTGCCCTCTCCTCAAGAGCGAACGGCTTTCCCAAATCTTTTTCTCAGCGAGAAAGAGCAGCTCGACATTCTGATTTCGGAACTGCAGAAAAAAGAGGATACCAAAACCTCTCAACTCATTAACCACCTGAAGAAAAATAAAGTATCCCCTGATGATACTCGTAAACTTGCCTCCATTTTGATTTCAAAAAGTGAATTAAGCGACAACAACCTCTCTTCCTTACGAAAAGCTCTTGAAAAAGAGCTTGCAGCTCACAACCATCCTGAAAAAAAATCTTTTGGCGATTGGTCTAACGATCAGAACGTCTCTGAATGCCTTATCTGGCTTTGCTGCGATCCTAAAGTTCAGACAACTTCTCTTATTGACGAACTCAAGAGAACAGGCAAGGCGCGCAGCTTCTTTCAAGAGCAGTTGGTGCTTGATGAGAGCATGATATTGATTCCCCGCTGGTACCATACAACGGGAGAAAAAGGGATACAGGGCATATCGAAGAGCGGTCAAATCGAAGTGCGCCATCAACAACGTTTTAAAGGTTCATGGGTTTCGGATAAGCTGGAAGGTGAGTTTGGTCCCTACACCATCTCATTGAGCAATCGGATCAGCCAGCTCGATCCACAGCCATTTATCGGATTTGAATGGGCCGATCACCGCTGGCGAGGGTTGCAAAAAGCGGTTCCTCTGACGCAAAAGAATCTTATTGGAGTGAAAACAAATCAAAACAAAGCAGCCCAAAAAATCGATAAGTTAAAGATTGTTAAAACCTTAAAAGAGCAGGGATTCCCCCACACCAAAGTTGTTTCAAGCACACAATTAGACTTCATTCAAAAAGAGGTGGGATCGATTTTAGGGAACCCCAATCTCTCCGATGGTTGGTTTAGCAAAGAGAAGGCAATCTCGCAGCACCAAAACAGATTACTGGAGAAAATTCAAGGATTAAGTTTCTCAAATGACCTTCTCAAACCAAAAAGTGATCCCCAGAACCAGCTCACTATTGCAAGCCTCATTCAACAAGTCGTGGTTCCCATCTACAAAGAGCCGATGCCGAAAGATCCCAGCTACATCAGCGAGGTTTCAGAGCTTCGCGTTAAAAGCGGCGCTACCAATGAATCACAGTACAACAAGCATCTTCATGAGGTTGAGGAAGGAAAGGAGCCCGCCAGAGACTTTCATGATACCATGCATGCAGTACGAACGACCCTTTGGACGCAAGTATTGAAGCGCCTCTACGAAAAATTGGGCCAAAAACTGCCCGAAAACTCCATGCTTTTAGCTTTGAGTGCAGGTATGCATGACAGCGGCCGAGAAGCAGAAGGAATTGACCATTGGGACGGTGAAAGCTCCCTCTTGCTCAAGGCCGTTTTACAATCGACTGATTTAGATACGAAAACAATTGAAAAACATGTTCAAACCGTTGCTGAAAAGGACCCCAAAGGGGACAAATTTTCAACCGTAGATCAGATGCTTGTTCACGATGCTGACTGCCTCGAAATTACTCGTGTCATCAGCCGATATACTTTTAATACAAAGCACCTCTGCTTTTTTAAGTTCGACCCAAAGCAAAAAGAGCTTTGCAACAAAGCCATGAACGAAATTTTTGATTTTATCGAGCTTACCGATAATCAAAAAGTGCGAACCCATTTAGAGCACAAAAGCCAAGACTACTACGGAGACTTAGTCCGCCTTATGTTCGCCGTCCATAAAGAGAACCCTTCCAAGTTTCCCCTCATTACCCAGCTCATCGGGGATGACATGAAAGATCTCCTCGAAAAAGAGTCCACAATTTCATCTCAAGAGCTGAAGGCTCTCGTCTCTTAAAGCAAAAATCTCCACGCTGATGAATTCTGTCGTGAAACGTGTCGTAAAAATGTCGCAAAAGATTAATTGCATAAGGAGTAAAGAGGTGCAAAAAGCACCTCTTGATCAATCTCTATTGTTGGTAGCAACTAGTTGGATGACCGTAGGGATATGAATTAGTCTCATCCTCATTCATCTTATCTTGAACAGTATTGTCACTCTTTTTCAAATCACCCTGACCTGTTGGTTGAGTCGTTGAATCTTTATCCTCTAGTGTCAGTGTCTTAACCTGTTTTGTAAGATCTTCTTCAAAAGGTTCAATCTTTTTTGTGGACGATGTAGTGGACGATTTTTGCTTGAGATTAAACTCAACGCAATCACTTTCTGCCTGTTTCTGTAGTTCTACGGTAGTTGCAAGATCTAATACAAACTTCTTTACATCTACTTTCCGGTTCTCTGCTGTGATCTGTAAATACGGCCAATATTTTTCTGACACATACTCCTTGACCTTCTCACTAATGAATTTTTGCACGTCTTCAACTGCCTTAGGAGTCATCAAGACTTTTTTATATACGTTGGAGAGTTTTAAAAATGTCGCATTAGCCGCGCTGCAATCTTTTTCGGTAAATGTACGATCACTAGTTACATTGCCAATTTCCCAATTTGTGGAGGCTAGAATAATATTAAACATTTTTTCTAAGGTACTAGCGCTGCCTGAAATCTCATAAGCGAAATTAGTTTCTGCTGAAACTTTGAGATCTTCTGATGAAAATAGCTCGCGCAAGCTCTTTTGCACTTCTGTCTGATTCTTAATTAATACCATTTCAAACTCCTAACAAAATAATTTTAGGGGTAAGTATAACAATAAATAAAATTGGTGTCAATTTGAACTAAATACTAAAAAGAGAAGCCTGGCAGATCGCCAGGCTTCGTGGGAGGAGAAGACTTTACTCGTTGTTGTTGTTATCGATGATAACTTCAGCGTCTTCGACTTTGTTTGGATCGTGCGGCTGCTTAGGGCCACCGCCTGCTTGAGGATGCGGCTGGCCATCTGGGCCTCCAGCGGGTTGTTCAGCCCCCGCTTTTTTGGAGAGCGCCTCGCCGATCTGCATCAAGTGCTGCTCAAGATCCTCTTTCGTCTGCTTAATGCTGCCTAAATCGTTGGACTCAAGCGCTTTTTTCGCAGCATCGATCCGGGTTTGAATGCCAGTAGCGATATCTTGAGGGATCTGATCCTTGAACTCTTTCAAAGACTTTTCAGCACGGAAGACAGTTGCATCGGCATGGTTTTTGATTTCAACCTCTTCCTTACGCTTCTTATCTTCAGCAGCGTGGTCTTCGGCATCGGTCACCATCCGCTTGATCTCGTTTTCATCAAGGCCCGAGGATGCCTGAATTCGAATCTTCTGCTCCTTGCCCGTTGCTTTATCTTTCGCAGATACATGCAAAATACCATCCGCATCGATATCAAATATTACCTCGATCTGAGGAAGTCCTCGAGGAGAGGGTGGAATATCGCTCAAATCAAAGCGGCCAATCTCTTTGTTATCATTGGCCATGGGACGCTCGCCCTGCAAAACTCGAATGGTCACTGCAGGCTGGTTATCCGAAGCGGTTGAGAATATCTGCTTCTTTTGAACCGGGATCGTGGTATTTCTTTCGATGATCGGAGTCATAACGCCGCCCATCGTCTCAATACCAAGCGTCAAAGGAGTGACATCCAAGAGAAGGATATCTTTGACTTCGCCAGCAAGTACACCGCCTTGAATAGCGGCTCCAATTGCGACCGCTTCATCGGGGTTTACGCTCTTGTTAGGCTCTTTGCCAAAGATCTGTCGAACCATCTCCTGCACTTTCGGCATGCGGGTCATACCGCCCACTAAGATTGCTTCGGCGATATCGTCTTTGGTAACGCCTGCATCTTTCATTGCCTTGAGACATGGCTCACGAGTACGCTCAATCAAATGTTCGCAAAGGCTTTCGAGCTTCGCACGGGTCAAAGTCAAGGCCAAGTGCTTAGGCCCAGAGGCATCCATCGTGATGAAGGGCTGGTTGATCTCTGTCGTCATCGTTCCTGAAAGCTCGATCTTAGCTTTTTCAGCTGCATCGCGAAGGCGCTGAAGCGCCATCTTGTCATGGCTTAAATCAATGCCCTGCTCTTGCTTATAGGTCTCGACAATCCACTTCAAGATCGCAGCATCAAAGTCATCGCCGCCTAAGTGAGTATCGCCGTTGGTTGCGAGCACTTCGATAACGCCATCGCCAATTTCGAGGATGGAAATATCAAACGTTCCACCGCCTAAGTCAAACACGGCAATTTTCTTACTCGTCTTCTGCTTATCAAGGCCATACGCTAAGGCTGCAGCTGTAGGCTCCGGAATAATTCTTCGGACATTAAGGCCAGCAATACGTCCTGCATCCTTAGTCGACTGGCGCTGGGAGTCGTTAAAATAGGCAGGAACGGTGACAACTGCTTCTGTAATCTTCTCGCCTAAGTACGCTTCTGCCGTCTCTTTCATCTTGGTCAAGATATAGGCGCCAACCTCTTCAGGCGTTATCATCTTGCCTGTAACTTCGAACACAGCGTTTCCGCTTGGCCCTTCCATGACCTTGAATGGCACAATCTTCGCCTCTTCGCCGATCTCATTGTATTTACGACCAATGAATCGCTTGGAAGAGTAGATGGTGTTTTCTGAATTGGTAATGGACTGGCGTTTTGCAGTAACACCTACAAGGCGCTCAGGACCCTTAAATGCAACGACCGAAGGAGTTGTTCTCAAACCCTCAGCAGATGCGATAACCACAGGCTTTCCACCCTCCATTACGGCAACGCAGGAGTTGGTCGTTCCTAGGTCGATACCTATAATTCTCTCTTTTTTAGTCATAATAACTCCTTATTCTTGAACTTGTGCTGTTGCAACTTTTACTTTCGCAGGCCGGATAATGCGTCCTGCCATCTTGTAGCCTTTCTGAAACTCTTCTAAAATAGTCCCTTCAGGAACATCACTGGTAGGAACTGTCTCAACTGCCTCATGCAGATGCGGGTCAAACTGCTGCCCTTTTGAAGAAAAAGATTGAGCTCCATGATCCTCTAAAACTTGACGCATGGTCTGTAAAATCATCTCAAAGCCAATCGCCCAGTTCTTAACTTCTGGAGTGGTATTTTCCGCATGCATAAGCGCCTTTTCAAAATGGTCAATCGGCTGCAGTAGATCTACAAGGACATTTTGGATTGCAAAGCTCTGCGATTCTACTTTATCCCTCTGGAGCCTCTTTCGGCTATTTTCGATCTCAGCAAGTGCGCGAAAGTACTTGTCTTTCCATTCCAAAGCTTCTGATCGAACCTTTTCTAATTCGTTTTCAGGAACCACTGGCTCCTGCACCTCTGTCGGCGTATCACTCATCTCTCTATCCTCATAAGTTCCTTGGAAGAGCCAGTTTCGGGCTCTTTATACCCAATCTGAAAAGTGCAAAGACTTTTCGTAAGTACCTTAGAAACCCGATCTGTCTCATTCAATAAATATTCAAAAAGCTCTCTGTAAAACATCCTCATAGGACCAATAACCCCAATCGCCCCAACAGATTTAGATCCAACTCGGTAGGGAGCTGTAATGAGAGCGCACTCCGCCTCATCCTTAACGAAGGGGTCAAGATCATCGCCAATCCAAAATCGAACGCTATTTGATCGAAGGGCATCTCGGCACATACCTCTCAGCACAGGGCGATTCTCAAAAAGCGCAAAGCCTGATGAGAGCGCTTGTGTTTGCTTTCCATCTGTACACGAGAGAAGCCGTGAAAAGCCGGTTCGATAAAGATCCTCTTCAGAAACACTCGAATAGGCAACTAAAAAGCGGGCCATCACCTCTTGATGCAGCGCACGCGCAAATTCTCTTTCAGCAAAGCTCATGGTCTCAAGCTGCTCTCTCTCGCCGCCTTGAGCGCGAACAAGGCATGCCCGGCTAAAAGACTCTAAATTGCGCACCTCTTCGGGGCGAACCTTTCGAGATACTGGGACAATCTCTGTGTGCACCGTACCAAAAGTTGTCACATAAACAGCTAAGATTTGCTTCCGATCAAGAGGAACATACTTAATCTCAAGGAGGCCGTCCCTATCAAATCGGGGAAGAGTTAAAAAAACCGCTGCATTCAAATTCAAAGAGACTTTATCTGCGCTCTCATGCAAAAAGCGGACCACTTCCTTAGATTCAATGCTCGAATCATCGGTTTTTACCCCTTTTACGCTTCCAGTTGCCTGATCAAGAGAGGCATGGGCATAGAGACGAAACGCTTTTGGCATGGGTTCTCGTCCGCCGGAAGTGTGCTGTTGAAGAAGGTACCCTTCTGATTCAAGCGTCGTGAAATAGTTTCGAATGGTGGCCGAACTTAATTCGGGAAAGCCCATCTCTTGAAGCAGCTGGGATCCGACTGGTTTTCCGGTCCTTAAATATTGCTCAACTACGCCAAAGAGAACGCTCATTTCGCGCTCTTTTTTGGTCGGCTTTATTCTTGTTTTGGAATCTACTTGCTTGGTCATATTTTTAGTATAACCAGACCGATTTTCGAAATGCAACAAAAATTTAGCAGTCGTTAAGCTTGACTGCTAAATTCTAAGGATTCAGTGGCCATTCTATCGAGGTTTTCTTTTCGAATCTCATAGGGCAGCACAAGTCCGTGCTTATAGATGCAGTGAGATGCAATGAAACAGACTATAATGGCGTGAATATAGGAGGGGGTGAGTGATTCGCCCGCCTTATCACCTAGAGCACGAACAATAGGCAAAAAATGGGCTTCTAGGCACTTTTTATAGAGAGGACTCTCCCAATTTTGTACCCAAACCAAGAGTTTATGGGTCAAAGATTCAATAGCTAGTGAAAGCTCAGAGGAGAGGAGAGATGCTGGACGTTTTTGCCTCTCTCTCTCTTTTAATAGGAGATTTGCCTCAAATCGGCAAAGACGGGCTATAACCTGATAAATCTCTTGAACGACTTGATCCTTATTCTTAAGAAGCCCCTCTTCTCCCAAAGTAAGTAGCGCCTGAACTTCATAGGAAGAGGAGATAACTCCCCCTTTATTTGCGCTGCTATCTCGAATTATTAAAACCCCGTGGGATTCAAGGGCATCTCTTGCCTCTTGGGTCAAATAGACATTAGCCCCTTCGACGATAACTCTACTGCTCGGAATTCCATCGGGCATAAAATCGGCAATATTTTCTCTTCGGAGCGATGATCGGCGCCCGCCAGCGGGAATAAAGAGATCCGACAAAACTCGATGCAAAAACACATCAAAAAGGGTATTAGCTACCGTCGGATCTAATTCTTCTCTAATTCCATGAATAAAGAGAGGTTTTTTCCGCATATCGAGCAGAAAACTGCCCTCATGAAGAGCATTCAAATCAATAGTGGCAATAGGAAGCCCCTTTTCAACTAGCGGCATTAAGGCAGCAAAAGGGATTCCGAACGGATCATAGAGCAGTCCTGAAACATCCTTAATGGCAACAATGGATGCAGTATCGGGATACTTTTCAGCCAAAAACTTGATCGTATTTCCAGCAACATCGCCATCCGGGCCTCCGGAGAGCTTTATCGAAAATTTCTGTTTTGCTGGATCAATGCCTACAGCCTTTAAAGCCTCTTCTATATAGACCATCAGGCCAAAGGAGGTAACGCCATACTCTTTATGGTTGATGCCGCCGTTTGGCCTTGAGGTCATGAAAGCAGGCCCCAAACTGTAGCCCATACGCTTAGCGCAGCTTCCTATCCAATCAAGCATAGAGTCAGACATTCGTTCATCAGGCCCTAAAAAGACCCACTCAGAGCCTGCAATCAGCATGGACAAGAACGCCTCAATGCACTTCCTTTGAATCTCTTCTTGCTGAGAGGAGAGCGTATAGGGGATAAAGATAACGCCTTTTGAACCCCCTTCAGGGATATCTTTATTCTTCAACTCTTGGGTGTAGGCTAAGTCATAGCATTCGCAAAAGATCTGCTTTTTATCCCACTCTTCTACAACAAGTTCCCGAGGTATTACCGTACGAAGCCCGCCTCGGGCGATATCTTGAAAGCGGATATGAAAGGCGAAAAAATTCTCACTCCAAAAATAAAAAAGGGCCCAAGGGCGAACTGGATATTTATGTCCATCAAGCACCCAGCCATCGAAGCGAAATCCTAAAACTTCGGGGTTGAGAAGAGTATTTGTTCTTGTACAAGCTTGAAAGGCATCATGGATAGTTTTAAAGAAGAGGTTGCTTTGATCGTGTGGGAAATCAGGCTTGTTTCCACCCTCTTTCCAATAGCGAATATAGGCCTCTTCAAGAGGAATAAGCTCTTGAAAAGCTCGTTTTTTATCCAATTCTGAAACTTGCATTTTATCACCAAAAAGCACTTGCTCGGCAAAATGCACAATCGCAGATAAAACTCTCACCGTGATTTCTCCCGAAGCAATCGCAAGCCATTTAATCCGACGAGGACTGTCCCCCCTTCATGCAAAACAACTGCAACCCAAAGAGAAAGTTCTCCTAAAAGCGCCGACATCGAAGCCAGTACAATGACGAGAAGCGCCAAAATTAGATTTTGCCAAACCACATGCTGCGTTCTGATCGCCTGTTGAAACATCCAGTCAAGAAGGTCAATTCTATCATGGAGAAGAATCACATCGGATGCTTCCCGAGCTGTCGCACTCGACATAGTGCCCATGGATACCCCGACGGTTGCACGAGCCAAGGCGGGGGCATCGTTAATCCCATCTCCAACCATGACAAGCCCCGCTTGCTCTGAAAGCTGCTGAATGCATTTAAGCTTATCTTCCGGTTTCAGCTGAGCCTCAACAATATCAATCCCAATTTCATCGGCAACTCTATCTGCATTTTCCTTGCTATCTCCTGTAAGGATAAGCACTTCTTTCCCCAGAGACTTCAACCGTTCGATAGATGCTGCAGCCCCCTCTCGAATCGTATCGGAAAATTGGAGGAGATACCCTTTGCCATCGATAACTCCGCATGCTGTTCCAAATCCTTTTTGCCGCGCCTCTTCAGCACTCTTCATGAGATCCGTTTCTGTTGAAATCCTCTTCAGCGCCCCTTCAACCGAACCTATAAAAACGGTTTGTATATTTCCGTTAAGAGAAACCTTGCCCTCAACCCCCTCGCCAGGAATGGAGATAAATTCAGAGACTTCTGGGAGAGTAAGTCCTTTTTTAATGGCCTCTTCAGCAATGGCAATAGCTATAGGATGGTTAGATCCTCGTTCGACGGCTGCAAATGCTCTCAAGTTTTCTGGATCAACATCTGAACAAAGCTTCAACACTCCATAGGTGAGAGTCCCTGTCTTATCAAAGGCAACTGCTTGGCATATCACCAACGCATCCAAAATGTGCGAGCCTTTTACTAAAATGCCCTTCCTTGCAAAAAGTCCGAGAGAGCTAATGTAGGCAATAGGAACGGCTAAAACTAGGGCGCAAGGCGACGCCGTGATAAGAAAAGAAAGCGCTCGAATGAGAGCACCACTATCGCCCAAAAATTCAACTCCAAAGAAGGGAAGAAAGGCTGCAACAAGTGCAGCAGCTGTCATAATTCCCGCAGCATAATAGCGGCCAAAACGCTCAAAACTGCGTGTCAAGACCGGCTTTCTTTCGTGAGCAACCGTAATGAGTTTTACAAGCTTGGCAAGGGTTGAATCAGAAGAGGTGCACTCAACTCGAATTTCAATTGACCCTTCAATTAATCTCGCGCCAGATAATACCTTATCCCCTTTTGATACGGCCTGGGGCCTTGCTTCACCTGTCAGGTGGGCAAGGGTCAAAGCGCCTGTGCCCGATATAACTGTTCCATCAAGCGCTACCATCTCTCCATGGCGCACAAGAAGCACGTCTTGAAGCCTGATATCGGAAACTGCCCGCTCAAACACAACTCCGTCGTCAATAATCGTTGCCTTTTCAGGAAGAAGCTCCTCAAGATCGGTAAGATTCTTCTTAGCTTTCAAGGTAACTGCATCTTCCATAGCGCCAGAGAGGGCAAAGAGCACGAGAAGAAGCGCTCCTTCAAATCCGCGGCCAATCAAGCAGGCGCCGAGAGCGGCTACTGTCATGAGGACATCGATGTTGATATCTTTCTTTGATAAATCTTCAATGGACTCAATACAGGCTGTAGGGGCTACAACGAGAAGACAAAGTGTTAAGAGCACGTAATCTACAGGGCTTTCAGGCAAGAACAGTCTGAAAAGGAAAGCAGAGAGGAGAAGAACGGCTGCGGTGATTGCTGCCTTCAAAGAGAGATTTCGGCTTAAATTTCTGCCATAAGGATCCAAAAATGGGCTTAAGCTCTCTTCTAAACCTAAAGCAATAAAGCGTAAAAAAGTGCTCTCACGAACCTTTTTTCTCGCAAAGGGAAATTGAACGGCTTGAGAGGTATTATCCACTGGTACTACCTACAAGCAAAGAGCGTAAAATAAAGTAGGCAACAGCCAAGGATGCAATCATCTCTGAAGCTCCCCAAACAACTGCTGGAATGATTCTATTCTTTTCCCGCTTGGCAATAATTGCCCAAGAAATTGCAGAAATCCCAATAGCTCCGATAAGCATGTAAAGAAGTCCAAAATAGGACAAAAGAAGACTCAAAAGGAAAGAGAAGAGCACGCCAAGAGCACCGCCCAACCCCTGCACCAGCGGATGCTGATTTTCGCGCAGCCGAAAACCCATCTCCTCTTCGAGCATGACCCGTAAGCAGCGCTCATTGTCGGCCATCAAAACATCAACGACATCGTCTAAAAGCTTGCCTTCAAAGCCTTTGGCTTTATAGAGCGCTTTCAGCTCCTCTTTCTCCTGATCGCGATTGGTCTCGATTTCTTTTTTTTCTTCAAGAGCTACCCGATGCAATCTCTCCAATCGAAAGTTAGCGATATGAACAGCTCGACATCCACGCCACAAAGCATACCCTAAAAAGAGGGCTGACGAAATAACACATGCATGAAATAAGCCAAAATCAAGAAAGTGTCCCACAAGCACAAAAAATGCTATCCAAAGCATGCTCTCCCGAAATGAATCGAGGCAGGCAAAAAGAGCGCCTGGAGTTTCAGCACCATGAACTTCTGCGGACATCGTCATGCCATTGGCCTGCACTTCAACGATGTGCTGCATTGGACCTTTGCCCTTAAAGTGATCATTATCGCTCATAGAATCTCATTAATTTTAACATTATAATACCGACTTATAGAGTTCTCAGTAAGTACCACTGTGTACAATATTTTTTTAAAGTAGTAGGATCAGAGAGCAGAAGACAGGTCGTAAATGAGCACCATTCCTGTAACGGGCTCTGGTAAACAATTTCCTACAGAGAAAGAGACCTCTATAAAAATTTCAAAGCAGCTTGGGGGGAAATCCTATCTTCCCGTTGATATGGAATTTTTAAAGAAGAAAGATCCGACCAACTACGCCTACTATCCAATTAAAATAGCAAGCCTTGCAACATTTCTCACATCCTATGCTGTAAGTACTGTGGCGTGGTCCGGACAAAAAGTCATTCCTGTATTCATCAATGAACTCACATTCAGGGCTGTCGGCGAATCTGTGGTTGATATTGCAACAAGTGTGACTCAAGAAGCGCACACAAGAACAGACCTAATTGCAACGGGAGTAGAAACAGCAGCCGAACAGCTCATAACGAAAACAGACATTGTCTCATCAATTCTCTCCTATGTCCCGATCGTAGGAAATATCGGCAATATTGGAACATCGGCTGTCAAAGGTGTTGGATACGCTGCAAAATATGGTGCCACAGCTACTCGATTTGCAAGTAAAACAAATACCTCCATCACACTTGCAAAACTTGAGACCTCCTTAGGCATCTGGAAAGCAATGGGATCGACTCTCAACACCCCATTCCAATTTTTGACTGACAAAGTCCTCGGCGGCATTTCATACGGGACTGGAGTCGTTGCAGAAGGGGCTAAGAAATACTACAAAGATCCCAATGCCACAAAATTTGGAAAAGCTTGGAGAGGCTTTAAGAGCTATTTGCCCACAGGTCAAAAGGAAGAAAAAATTGAGTTCAGAACTCTCCAGAAAGGAGAAAAAATCAGCAAAGAAGAATTTCTCAGTTGTTCTCTTTCCGACCAACTAGCAATTCTTTGGATATCGCAGCATGCTCGAAGATTGCCCGTCGGGTCCACGCGAGCAAATTATGAATCAGAAATTATAGACTTAGCCTATGCCCTACGAGCTAAAAGGGTCCTTTCAAAGAACGAAAAATTAGTGGTCAGCCAAGCAAAAGATATAATTACAAGAACCTGCAAAGATTTTAGCTCTCTTTCCCACGTGGATCAAAATTGGCTAACTCCTTATGAATTTGCAAAGTTCAGCCCAAATGAAAAACGTGCGCTCATCAAATTTGCATTTGAAAATGGCATCCCTCAAAAACTTGGGACTGAACAAAATAAAGTTTTAGCCCAAATGGCCAAGTTATTGGAATCTGAGAAAGCATATCCTGATTCTAAATCGAGTACCTTTGACCTGCCCGCTATTGAAACCTTAGCCCTTATTGCCTTCAATCAACTGCCCTCTAATAAACAAAAAGAGCTGGGCTGTTTTTCTCCACAAGATCTCAAACAGCTTTCTCAAGAAGATCGTTTTGCCCTCATTGAATTTCTCAAATCTGAGCTGCCATACACAAAAATGGATCTTCAAAAGCTAGAAAAGGATTTTGATAAATTAGCTTCATTTATTACCGAAAATCTGCCCATAAAAAAACAGATCCAGTTCAAGACTCTTCTCGATCAAAAAATCGATATGATCGAACTGCCCAATGATGTCATCAACAAAATTGAGGAGATGGCAGCTCCTGAAATTCAAGCTCTTGAAAATAGCACACTCAGCGCTGCTGAAAAAAGCTTAAAAACACGCCAAATACTGACGCAAAAACTGCTCGATATTAGGGGCTCAAAGCCAGTATCCGATTCCTCCAAGAAACAAGTTGAAACAGATAAGAGAGTGCTCGACACGGTCGTTCTTGAAGACAAAATTTCAGCAGACCTTCGAACCAAAGGCCTTGTGCATGGTGGAATATCGCTTGCAGGTAAAGCCTTAGGAGGCAGCGAATACTACCTTGGAGAGACGCTTTCATACCTTCTTAATTTGGGGAATAGTGAATATCTTTCAAGTGTGCTTTCCGGCCTATTTAATGGAACTGGGTTTGTACTTGAGAATTTTGCAGGTATGGAATTAGCTCAAACAGCAGTTACAGGGCTTATGTCAACCTTTGGCTGCACAGAATTTGCAACAGCAGCCTCTTTAAAAATATCTGAGTTCGCCATAAATGCATCAGGAACTGCCGGTGAATATCTGCTCCAATCCTGCCAATACTTAAGAAATAGCGAAGAGGGAATTTGGACAAATTATCTAAAGCCAGCTCTTGAAAATGCAAAAACAATGGCAGCAAGCCAATTTGAGACTGCTCGAAATGATGCGCTTAAAGGCGCCTTTGATGCCTATGCAAATAAGTTCAAAGACGACTTTGGTATTTCCCTATCTACCTCCTTTGAGGATTTTAAAGCCAAAATCCTCGACCCTTGCGTTAAAACGATAAAAATTGGGGCAGCCACCCTTTCTGCGAGTCAGCAGGAAGAAAAAATCTTAAAAGCTGCAAGTACAAGTTTAGGAAGCTACCTGTTTCAGCAAACAACAGTTGCATTAGAACAGGCAGGAAAATCTGCCGAAGTTCTCATTGGTAAAAATTTGGATATTAAAACTGTCGACTCGCTTACAAGTTCATGGAGCGGCTTTCTTAAATCATTTTTAGGAAGCGCAACCCTTACCACAGTTTCGGCAACAGAAAACCTGCGTGAAGCAGCACGCGTTCAATCCAAACTTTCTGAATTAGCCCTCCAGGGCTTGCAAACAGGCAATAAGCTCCAAAATAAGGCTCAAAATGCTGCAAATCGTCTTATGATAGGCAAGCCTCAAGAATTTGCTCAGAACCTTAAAAAACAATCACTTGATAAGGACGGCTCTTGGCTTGGCTGGAAGGGAGCCTCATGGGGTTTATGGGGCACGGGAGTTGTAATTGACATTGTAACGAGTAAATTTCTCATTAAATCACTTACCCGCAGTTTGGGGAGAATGGTGCATGCAATTGGACCTAGAGTTGCAGAAGGGGCTCCCCTTTTCTTTAGCGCCCTCTCGCAAGCTTCAAGTCAATTAGGCCAAACACTCTCAGAAGAGACAAATGATCTCTTCGACTTTGCAGGATACCACACAGAGAGCTTGACCCGCCTTGTACATAGACAGCTTCTGCCTGCAAGCGCCGTCGACCCTCTCAGAGTAGAGAGATTTACCAAAGACTTAACAAAAGACGAAAGAACTCATCTCGTTGAACTTGCAATAATCACGAATAAACTGTCCAAGAGCGAAACTAAAGAGCTTTTAGATAGCAAAACAACTCCAGACAGAGTTGCGCGCCTTTGCCTCGTTGTCTTTGATTCTCTTGGAAGAGATCGCTCCTTTGTTGGAACGCCAACGGCTCTTAAAAACAATGAAACTCTTCGTAAAACTATTCTCAAAGCATTGGGAGACAAAGCAAAAGATTCAAATGGAAACGTTTTGCACGACTTGGAGCTTTGCAAAAGGTATTGGGCACTTGACCCGAAACTCAAGCAAAAAATAACCTCAATGACCATTCAGGATTACTTTCTTCTCTCCGATAAAGAGCGCTCCGACCTCCTTTACACCGTCTGCAATATGCAATCGTATCAAAATGAGCTTAATATTCCCGATTCCTGGAACTGGTTTAAACAGTATGAGCAGGTAAAAACAAAGCCCAAAAGAGAAGATATTGAACTCATTTTGAAGCATCAAAAAGATATAACAATCGAAGATCGCCGCATCCTTCAACCCTCGACCCTTGAAAAATTTGGCCTCGAAAAAGCCCAAGAAATCTATACCCTGCTTAAAAACAACAACTACATCGACAATCTTTCTCTCGACGAGAAGAGAACTCTCTTTCCTCTTCTTTCTGATAAAGAAAAAAATGCTCTTTTCCCAAAATTATCTGAAGAGGGGCAAAAAATCGTTAAACCCCTTCTCTCTGAGACAACAAAAACCACATCCCCCATGGCTCGAGAGATGCAAAAAAAGGCGTATGGGCTTCTTTGCTACCTCTTCAATAACGCCACCGATATCGATAATAAAGAGCGGATCAGCTTTTTAGATTGCTCTGAAAATTGGTTTTTATCTTTGGGAGAGACGGAGCAAAAACTCTTATCTCACTTGCTATCGGAAGATAAACCTCTTACAGAGCCTTCAGAGATTATTAAAGCCTTTCAGGCGAAAGATACACCCAAAAAAATCGAGCTCTACAATGCAATTTTTTCACAGCGTGCGGTCGGAAACCTGCTCTTAGGTGAAATCAAATCTTATGAAAAAAGAGAAGCGGAGTGTTTTGAAAAGCTGCAAAAACTCCCCTCAAATCAAAACTTAGAAGAGAGGATGGTTGAGTGCAGGGTAATCGCCAAGAATCTTCGCGCTCTTTACGACTCCCTTATCCGAGGGATCGACCCGACAACTAAAGTTGAAAAGCCAGTGCCTAAAGAGAAGAAAGTAGATTTGGAGTCCAACACAGACTACTTACATATGGTACAATATTTCATCGAGAGCCTACCTGAGAATGAGAGAGTCCGAGCCATTCAAGAAAAAATACGCCTCAATGCCGAAGATAAGAAAACCGATCCTTCCTATTTAAAACAAGAAACGCTCCTTTTAAATAAGCTGCTTAAAGAATACCAGCTCCAAGAAGCTACCCTTCAGAAAGTTGCTCCAAAAGCCCCCAAGTCTGAACTCTCGCTCATCACAAAAATCAATATACAGATTTCCTCCTTTTTCAAAGGGCTCTTTACCTATACCATGGGTACTTTTTCATTTTGGAATAACCAGATAGCAGCACTTCTTGCCTCGGAAAAAAATATCGCCTGGCACCCTCTTGATTCATCTCAGAGCATGGTTTTCTCCTGGAAAGATGAAAAAGGCATTGATCATCTAGAAAAATTTCACTTAAAAACTGGCCTCACAGGCGCGACCATGCTTGTCTCAGAATTAAGCGGAGCCACTTTTGCATCCCCTAAGCATGTTGTAGAACATCTGCTTAACCACACAATCTCCCCTCCAGTTCCGCAAGGAAAAGAGAGCATAGCTGCAGACGTAAAAACCAGTTATTTAAAAATTAGAGCAGTTCTAAAACCTGGGCAAGGAACACTCATTCGAAAAATAGGCGAGCGCATTATCTTTGAACCAAAACCGACATCGGCGATCATGCGGCTTCTTGGAAGAATTAAGCGCTGGTTTAAACCAGCCGAATATAACCTAAAACAGAATCAGGGAGCGCTTAAAACAATCCTCGATTCGAATAGCCAAGTGTTCAACCCGCATGAACTCGAAGAGCTCGAACAGCTTGCAGGAGCTGCTCAAACTATTGATAACCGAATAAGTATCTTGCAAACAGCCGCCCCATACCGACATGCACAAACAGAAAGAACTATCAAAGAGATCTGCCAATGGATACATACAAATCCGCAAAATAATGAATCGCCAACCCTTCTCAAACGGCTTGAACTTGCCGATGATGCACTCCAGCATATTGACGAATATCGAAAGCTTCCTATCAATGAGTTCATGTACCAGACGCTAAATAAGCTGGAAACGGACATTGAACTTTTCTTACGCTCTACATCTTATTCCCTCAAAGAATTGCATTCTGGATTAGAGGTTGATGAAAGCTGTTTACATCATAATTGGAAGCTGTTTGAACAGACAGTTCTTGAACAAACAGAGGCAGCCGCAACGGATAAAACAGCTCGATATGAAATCAAAAGCACCATAAGCCGCCTTGATGAAGCCAAAAGCAGCACTCCGCAGATTGAATCTCTGCGCCTGCTCATGCGTAATCAAATGGTGACAACGCTTAAAGGGCTTGAAGAGGATAAAAGGCTCACCCCCCAAGGAAAAGAGCGTATTGCTCTCGCAGAGTCGTATTGTACGAGCCAAAAAGAGCTAAAAGAGATTGAAAAAATCTTTAATTCATTTGAAACACATCGTTCATCTTATATACATGCGCTCCAAAATCCTCCCACTGTTGCGCATGGAAAGCTGGAATACACAACAAAAATTAACGAAGCGCTCAATGAACTGACTCTTAAAGAAAAAGAGCTTAATGACCACTTTCGCAACTTTAAAAATACGATCAAAACAGCAACAGCACATCCAAATTTTGTTGAATGTTTACAGTCCGCCCCGCGTCCTACAAACAACTATTTTAAAGAGCTGCTCTCCATTGACGCTCTGGAAAAAATGGTGGAGTCAAGGAAAGAGGGGGTTGAAAAATTAGGCGAGCTTGCTAAAAAGCTTAAGCTTTCCATTGATCCCTCTCATTTCTCAACTCTTCGAGAATCAAATAGACCTTCAGAGCTTATGAACGCTTTGAAACCTATAGCATCTTCTTGGCAAAGATATAGAGAAGAAGAGGTCATTGGGGATATGACAGCAATCGAAAAAATTGATTATTTTGACAAGGAACTGAAAAAAAACCCTAGTGACCATACTAATGAGGCAGGATTGAAAAGGCTGGCAATCCTTCAAACAAGCTCACGATTTGACGTGGCGCAAGAGTCGATTTTAGAGACAATTTCTGAGCTTGAGAAGAAAAAAGAATCGACCATTACCTTGGATGAAATATCAAGCTTAGTGAACTCATCCCAACTCCTCACCCAATTGTACTCTGATACCGTGATGATAAAGAATGCGAAAATAGAGCCCTCGCTGTATTGCTCAACGCTTGCAAATCTCGCATCTGGGCTTATTGACCTAGCGCCTCTTCCTCCAGAGAATAAAAGCCATATGAATTCAGCTATTATTTTAGGGCTGCGCTTAAGCTTTCTCCCCTCTGAAAAAGCAAATACTCAAGAGCAAATACGCACCTTTATCAAATTTCTCAAAACAGCCCTAGCACCCATAACCAACTGGGAAAAAATACAGCTAGGCGTTCCATCCGTTACCTATGAAACTGAAAATACTAAGCCGCTTGGATCCTTAATCAAAGAGCTTGAGACTCTCTACCGTGTAGAGGAAAAGGGCAATATTCAAAATAAGAACATTTTTACTATACATTCGCATGTAGAGAAAATCCTAACAACTTGCTGGGATAGACAGGTCTCTACTGCTATTTTCAATAAACTTCACGCACTCATCCAAAGCACTTCTCTCTCTGAGGAAGTTATTATTAAATGGGCAAGGCAAAGCCATGAACTCCTCAATATAACAGTTAATGATCCCGAGTGGAAAATAGCAGATATCAATAAACTCAGAGAGGAAACACAAGAGCCGTCGGACATTAAGAAGCTCAATGAAGAGGAAATCAAATATAGGAGTGAAATTTTAAGTACTTTAATTAAAGAGACATATAAGTAAAAAAAATTATTGTCTTTGTGGTACAATCTCTAGTGTAAGGAGTACTTGTACTCAGTCAAGAATTCAAACATACCAAGAATTCAAAAATGCACAGTACAAGCATTTTCCTCCTTTCCCTCCTACCGGGAAATTTAAAAGGAGAATAATGACATGGGAACGGTAGCAACTCCAGGAGGCCCAAGCATTTCGGGCTTTACCAGCGAAGCACAGATAGACAGTATAATTTCCTCAACCCAACCTGTCTATAACACAAGCCTATCTGATCTGAATTCAGCGAATACCAACTACAACATACAGTATAGTGCTACTCAAAGTGCCGCCAATACTTATGAATCAGCCTTAGCTACGTATAATGCCAATCAAACAACAGCTAATCTGAATGCACTTAATACTGCTACTGCAGGCTTTACTCTTAGTATAAACTCCTTGCAAGTCATTGGTGCACAATATTCAGCATCCGCAAACAGTTACTACAACTCAGCAGTTGCCTACATTACAGCTCTTGCTCAAAAGCAGATGTGGGATACCACTACTTCCCTTAATACGATTTCTCAACAGATAAATAACCTGGGCGGCGATGTATCATCATTTCCTGGAGGAGCAGGATTAACTTCATCCGCATACAATTCCCTCCAGAACCAAAACAATACTATGATAAACGATTATACCACGCTTTTGAACGCCTTCAACGCCTACCGCTACTTAGATTCAGAAATTTCATTAGCTCGGGTTAACAGTATCTCAGATGTGGTGAATGGCGATGTTCTCTCTTTTCAACTTGATTTAGGCCAAGCAACTTTAACGCAAGTTGATAATGCTCAAACACAAGTGAATAACGATGTCTCAACAATTAATTCCCTTGTCAGCCAAAGGGGATCTGCAACGACCACTCTGAATAATGCTCTCAGTACCTATGCAAATGATCTTGCTGGTATCTACAATACTTTTGAATCAGCGGCTGCAACAGGAACCAATGTAGAAGACAACTGGTCGACGTATATTACTATTGCTCAAAACGCCGCTCAAACTATGGTCCAAAATGCCTACAATCAAGCACAGACAAACGATCAAGCTGCAGAAAATGCGCACAATGCAGCCTATCCTACGCTTAATGCTACATTTACAGACGCAGCAGTCGCTGCTGCAGAAGCCAACCTCAAGAATAATCAGCAATCGAGTGCAGGTATTATTTCAAGCGTCGCCACAATACCTACCCTGCCGCCACCAGGAACATCTCTTTCAATGAAGGGGCTCATGGCAATAATTACAAGCATTGAGGTCATGATTAACGAGCTTACAAGATCGCTTTCTGATGCTGAGACAAACCAAAACCGAATACGACTCCAAGGCCAGACTAATGACGTTCTAGGTGCAGGAGGAGTCATACAAGCACAAGACCTTTGGGCTACAATTATCTATACGGCCGACTTATCCTATGACGCCCAGGTACAGACACAAAACGAAAACAATTACAGTACAATCTTAGCTGATTACAACTCTTTCAATAATTCAATATCACTAATAAACACGGCTATTAACAAGGCCAATACTGGAGTCAATGCTCAATTGTCTCAGTTTAATAACCAGACGAACGACCTCATCAACCAAACGAATGCCCTCGGTGGAACAGCAGCCGCAGGAATTAATGCTGCTAATATATCCCCGCCAGATTCCCAAAACTACTTCAATGTATTGGGTGCCGACCCGACTCTTACACCCCCACCACTGGTTCCTGTGCCACCAAATTTACCCAATCCTACCTCAACAATTCCTCCTTTTGGAGGTGTGAGCGGAGTCCCTGCACCACCTCAACTTGACTATGTAAGTGTTCCACCAACAACGGCGACACCTGCCCAAATAACAGCCTTTAATGCCAATATTGAATCAATTAATAATCAACTTGCAGTACTCAATCAATTTCCCTCTATTTCAAGTATCCTCCTCTCAGGATCAAATCCAATACCCTTATTTTACCAGCAACAAATAATACCGATTCGCATTCCTGCTTTCCTTCAAAATGCCTTTGGCCATTTCTTATCTTCAAACGCATTTGCTTCAGGTGCTGCAAGCATGCAAACGGCAAACTACTATGATGTGCTCGCCTTTATAGCCTCTAATATTTCATCAACTGCCAAGGGATCAACCTATGGCACTTCGCAAACAACCAGAGTTCTTCAAAAATTTCCTGCAGTAAACCCTTCAAACTTAGGCGGCGGGTCTGGACTGAGTGTTGCAAATCCCTTCGCACCAGGCGCTCAAACCACCTATACGATCAATCAGGTGATGGAAAAATTTCTTGCCGACCAACCGACAAAGAATCTACTCGAACAACTTTCTTTAACCGCAGGATTGCAAGCGCTGTCGAAACTTCAAGGCCAAACTCAACAGACATCCCAACTGGGAATTACTACAGATGAAGTGGGTGATATTCCTGATAAAGATAAGGATTTAAATGGTGCAATTAACACCTCCCTCACGAATAACCTTCTCACTGCTGCAGGCAATGATGAACTTTTACTTAAAAATGCCGCTGCAACTCTCAGCGGCATTTCAGGATCTGAAGATCTTTCATCTGATGATTTCAAAAAATTGCTTAGCTTAATAGCTGCACTTAAAAAAATCCTTCTTCTCCTTCTTGCATCACTCACTGGCCAGGAAGCAAATCTTCCCATCGATCAGGTTCTGGCTAAAGCAAGCGGAGCTACAGCCAATCAAGCACAGGCATTTGCAAGCCTTGGACTTGATCAAACCACTGCAGCATTACTTGCCGAAAGCATAGGCGCTTTTGGACCTGCACTTGGTGGAATACTCCAAAGTGGCGGTGTATCAGCAGGCGATGCCACAACGCTTTCGTTCCTCTATATTACAGCCCAATTGGGCCTAAATCCTGCAGCCCTTCTGCCTGGAGGACAAGCACAGGTCGATGCTGCAATTCAGAAACTTAATGCGGATGGAATTGTATTTTCGGCAAAACCAGGAACGACTGCGTTCCAGCAACAACTTACCTCCTATTTCCAACAACAAATTAACGCAGTCAAATCCAACCCCGATCTACTTGCAGCTAATCAAAATAATATCAATATAGCTGAAGCAGAGCTCGGATCATCAACAAACACTCCTGATCAAGCCGTCATCCAAGCGGTAATTAATGCATTTACACCGCCTGCCTCTTCAAGCGGTACAAGTTCTGGTGGTACAAGTTCAAGCGGTACAAGTTCAAGCGGTACAACTGCAACTGCAGGGACAACCGCAACAACTGGCACAACGACCCAAAACCCTATTGCTTTAGGGAACGTCCTCCCATCGGAAATACTCAGCAATCTCGTAGCAAACTTTCAAAAACTTCCACCCTCTACCCAGCAATCATTGATAGCACAAGTCTCTGGATCAAGCTTACTTACTACCCCTCCGCCAGGAAGTACATCTACCTCTGGAAGCACACTCACAAATGAAGAGCTTGCAGCTCTTCTTCTTGCTACAAAAACAGGCGCTCTCACAATTCCACAGTCACAAGCGCTTCTCAATTACACTCTCGCTGAAAGCAACTTATCAAATACTGAAACAGCCATCATACAAAAACTGTTTACCCCTTCTCCTCAAGAAGTTATTTTTAGGCTACAGGAGGCCGTGAAAGATGTTAAAGCTAAACATATTAAGGATAAAGAAATCCAATTCAAACAGAATGCTACAAAACTTTATAGAGATCGTATCAATGAGGTTGCACAAATTACTGGAGGCGACACTGTAGGAATTCAAAATTTTATTCAAAGCGTGTCAAAACTCTCCAGTTTCCAAAATGTTTTCTTGAACTACTTAATCGATCCTGCAAAATCAATCATTCGCGATTTTTCAATTATTACGAGAACGAATACGGATAAGAGAAACCAACCCCCCGTCATGCTTGGAGGTTAAAAAATTATGAGTTTAGATTCAGTCAAGGGCGATAATCTTAGTCTGGAAACATGGTTTACAAAATTTGAAGAGCAAGAAGAAGAAGATGGCTCTATATCTAAAGATGAATCAAAACCTGCTTCCAAAAGAAGCGAAGCTGAAGAGGCCGCAGAAGTTCTATCGGTAATGCCGCCTCCCTATCTTCCTCCTGCGCTTTTTTTGACTATTGCCGCAAACTTTCCACAACATTTCTCAATTGATAAAACAGGCGGAGCAACTCTTGACCTAAAAACCTTGGCAATACAACAGCAGCAAATCATCTTGCAGATGTTGGATAAATGGGCCGAGTCAAATGCAAAAATAGCAAAAATGATCAAAGATGAAGAGCTGCATAAAGAGCAGACAAAACCCAATGCATTGCAGCAAATTATCCATGACCAAATCCACAATGAACAAATCAACAAGAAAAAAATTGAAGAGCCCATGGCCTCTATTCTCATCATGTCTTTAGTGGGGGTTGTCGTAGGCGCTATAAACTCAGGCATGGGAAGTGCAACTTCTTCATCTATAATAACTGATACCGTTCAAGCAGCTACAGGAGTACCAATGGCAACTCAAGTAGCTCAGGAATTAAGCTTAGTTGCTCAAGGCATGGTTGTTGTGTCCCAGCTCTGGTCTCTACCGGTTACTTTTGCCTTCCTCAAGAGTGATCCCGAGATGAGTGAGCAGGGTGTCACTCGAGCATCTGCCCGAGCATACTCGACGACCTTAGTGACCTTTATCAACTCAAACTCATTTAATGACTTCCTTATAAACCGCATCCAAGGCTTGAAGATTCCTGCTCAAAAGGTGAGTGCCATTGTTTCAACTATTAAAGTAACGCTTATGATTTCAGCACTTGCCTTAATGTATAAAGTAGATACTGGCTCACTCACTGCTGGAGAGCTGAAGGCGCTTATAAGCGGCAAGGTAAAAACTCCTGATGATTATATGAAATCGCTTATAACAAATATACAAACGGAACTTGCACAGATTCCAGAACCTGGCCGATCAAAGCTTGTAAGCACTCTCCTTCTCTACTACGATAAAAGCCCGGATGTCGAAAGTATGATGGCACCTGCAAAGGCCTTTACTGCACTTTGGACACCAGACGCCCGTACCAAGAGTGAAGAGGCATTAGCTCGAAAAGGGTAAAGAGCTGTTTCTAGAATATTTCAACGCAAAGACGCAAAGAAGCAAAGGCGCAAAGAGAGTTTATAAAGACCATCCTTGCGTCTTTGCGTCTTTGCGTTGAATTTTATTTAATATTAATTAAAAGCCATGGGCGCAAAAGAGATATGAGCGTCATTCTCTCTCTGTGCTCTGTGGTAATTTTATATTAACTTAAAAAAGCTGAGAGACTCTTTTCTAACGCTTGAACATCGCTCCCTGAAACAAGTTCTCGTATAGAATGCATTCCCAAAAGAGGAATGCCTATATCAATCGTTTCAATTCCCATCTGACTAGATATAAGAGGTCCAACGGTACTTCCCGATTGCATATCATTCTTTAGTGAAAAGTAGCTGTAGGGGATTTGAGCCTCTTGCAGCTTTCGCACAAACAGACCGGTAAGATTTGCCGTCTGGCTGTAGCGCATATTAGGATTTGTCTTGATCACAACTCCAGAACCCAGTTTCGGCGTATGTTTAAGGTCGTGCTTCTCTGGATAGTTGGGATGATAGCCGTGAGCAACATCGCAAGAAATAAGTGTTGTACTCGCTTTGAGCTCTAAAAACTTGGCTCTATCCAGCTTAAAACCAAAAGAAATTCGCTCGAGCGTATCGCTTAAAAAGGGGGAAAGCGCTCCTTCTGCAGACTGCGAGCCTATCTCTTCATGATTCCAAGCAACAAATGCTAAAAGATCTGCATCGTTCGTCTTTTGTCCTATAAATGCGGCGAATGCAGCGTACAAGCAAGCTAAATTATCCAGGCGTGGGCCTGCGATAAGATCGCAATCTTTGAGCTTTTCCGCTTTTTCATCCGACACAAGGAAAAGATCTTTGAAGGTAATGGAGGGGTCATTAAGAAACGCATGCTCTTTACCCATAGCAAAAAGGTGGTCATGCTTCAGCACTTGGTGGCCTGCATCATTGACTGTTCTATCCAAGTGAAACGCGATATGAGGAATAAAGGCTGCATGGTTTAAGTCAACAAGCTCTTGCTTTCCAGAACGAAGAATCATCCCAGAGAGACGTAAATCTCTCCCAATCCATGATGAGAGTATGGGGACTCCATAGGGCTCAAGCTGCAAAAGAGCGTGCCCCTCTTTTATGGCGAGAGGATAGGGTTTTACCTTAAGGGCAGGGCTATCAGTGTGGGCAGCTACGATTTTAACCTTTTCAATTCGTTTAGAGGGCGTTTTTATTAGAATGCAGGAACAGCCGCGTCGAATAATATAAAAAGATGAGGGCTCAATGGACCATGATGTTTTTTCGTTGAGAGTTGCAGCCCCTGCTTTTTGTGAAAGAGCCGAAATCTGTTCAACTACATGCCAAGGGGATGGACTTGAAGCTACAAAAGTTTCAAGGGTTTCTGGAAGCATCATTCAACAACTCCTCCTTATCGACAACACTCACACAGCGTTTTTGCTTCTGTAAAGCGTGATCATATCTAGCATCATAGTATTCAAGAAGAGTTGAGACTGCAATATCCAAACTACCTTCATCGACGCACTTGGTGATAAAAGAGACCTTTTCACGGCCAAGACGTTTATATAAATTATTCAGCAATTGTACAAACGTATCTTTGGTTATGCTCCCATATTCTTCAAGTATTCGAGCTATGCGCTCATCCAGAGAACAGGTGAGAAAGTAGAGCTTTGATTGAATAAGCGCTTGAAAAAGAGTATGGGGAATGACGCACGAACCAACCATTCGGCTCTCATCTTCCACAAAAATCGGCGCATCTTGGGGAATATCCTTGAGCTCAAAAGCAATCATATTTTCAAACTGCTCTGTGGTAGGACAGAAGGAGTTTTGAAAGGCACCAAAGGTGCTGCCGCGATGGTTTGCAAGCATCTCTAAATCAAGCACATGGCTTTTGCGCATTTTCAATAAGCGTAAGAGTTCGCTTTTCCCAGAGCCTGTATAGCCGCCGATAACTTTCCAGTTCCTTTGTTGGGTAAAAAGATGTGCACAGTAGCGACGGAAGGCCTTATATCCCCCTTTCAGCTGCATACATCGAATTCCTAGAAGCGATGCAAGCCCAATCATGGAAGAGCTTCTCATTCCGCCGCGAAAGCATAAAACTCGTAAACTTTTTGCATCGCCAGCAAGCGCTCGCAATTCATCTGCTAAAAGGTGCACTTTTGGACCGACAATAGACAAGCCCAATTGAACTGCAGGATCATGCCCCTGCTTTTTATAACAGGTTCCAACACGCGCCCGCTCATCATCGGTAAAAAGAGGGATATTATGAGCGCCAGGAATATGGCCCTGCAAAAACTCTGCAGGGCTTCGAACATCGATGATGGGACTTAAGTTATCTCGGTTTAAGAACCCAATAACATCTGCAAAAGTCATACGAGGTTCAGTGGAAGCTTACCCGGAAGAATTCGATCAATTCCGCCTAAGTAGGGCTGTAAAACCTTCGGGATATTTACCGATCCATCTGCTTGCTGGTTATTTTCAAGGATAGCAACCATTAATCGAGAGGTAGCAAGACCAGAGCCGTTCAATGTGTGCACAAGCTGCGGCTTTCCACCCTTTTCCTTAAAGCGGACTTGCGATCTTCTTGACTGGTAGTCCGTGCAATTAGAAACAGATGAGACTTCGTAGTAGCGGTTTTGCCCTGGAAGCCACACTTCGATATCAATGGTCTTTGCAGCAGCAAAGGACATATCGCCGGTCACTAGGAGTGTTGAGCGATAATGCAGATCTAAGCCCTCAAGCAGCTGTTCACCAGCACGAACAAACTCTTGGAAAACCCCTTCACTTTGATCTGGACGGGTAAATGCAAACATCTCAACTTTGTTAAATTGATGCATGCGAATCAAGCCGCGCTCTTGAGACCCTAAAGCGCCTGCCTCTCTTCGAAAACAGGGTGTATAGGCCATGTATTTTAGTGGCAGAGCCTCTTCAGGCAATATTTCATCAATATAAAGGCCATTGAGTGCAACTTCTGCAGTTGGTATAAGATAGTTATCATGCTCGCCATCTCGAACAGCGTACTGCTGGTTTTCAAATTTCGGCAGCTGCCCTGCAGCAAAGAGAACTTCCTTCTTAACAACAACTGGAGGTATCCATTGCTGAAAGCCATTTTTAATGTGGGTGTCGATCATGTAGTTTAAAAGAGCCCACTCAAGCCTTGCACCCATCCCTTTGTAGGCAACCCAGCCAGACCCTGTCATCTTTGCAGCGCGGGCAAAGTCAAAGAGCTGCAGAGCTTCGTTTAATTCAACATGGTTTTTGAATGGATAAGAAAACTCGGGTTTTTTCCCCCAAGATTTTACAACCACATTGTCCTGAGGATTTGGTGAGACAAGAATATCATCAAAGGGAAGGTTTGGAAGCCTTGCCAAGGCATCGATAAATTTTGGCTCAAGCTGCTGCAATTCATGGTCGAGAGCGTGAATTTCATGTCCTAAAGATCCCATCTCTTCAACAAGCTTGCTTGCATCTTCCCCTTTTCGTTTTTTTTGACCGATAATTTCACTCGCCTCGTTTCTGCGAGCTTTTAATTGCTCTACCTTCGCTTTAATATCGCGAATGCGGTCATCAAACCGGACAACATCATCTAGAGATGCTTCTGGAACTTTTGTCTTCAGCTTTTTTTCAACAGCTTTGGGATCATTTCGTATAAGTTTAATATCGAGCATGTACACACCTTCGGTAGACCGATTTTTTCATCACAGAGCTCATAATAGAGAGAATTATATTACCACAGAGATCACAGAGCACACAGAGATGTTTCACAACCTCATTCGACATATGCCTTCCTTCAGACTCTTTACATTGAAGTTGAAAAGTAATCCTATCTTACAACCTGACAATTTTAAATAAGATAAAAGCTGTGCCTTATGAACTGCTGCAATTGAATTGATCGATTTTATCTCAACTATCACTTCATTATCAATTACCAAATCAAGACGATATCCACAATCAAGCCTGACATTCTTATACCGTATAGGCAATGATTTCTGATGCTCGACATTCAATCCACTCTGCAAAAGTTCATAAATTAAACAAGCTTCGTATGCCGACTCAAGAAGTCCTGGCCCTAATTCCCTATGAACTTCAATTGCAGCACCAATAATTTTACCAGTAAGTAAGCTATCTAGTTGCTTCTCTGTGTGCTCTGTGATCTCTGTGGTAATACAGTTCTCTATACCCATTGCCACACTCACAATTAACCAAACATGCCGCTTAGTACGCGTACGATATCATGGTACGTGACAAAGAGGATGAGGAGTACAAGGGCTATGGTAAAAATCATAACCAGCTTTTCAAGAACTTTTGCGGAAAACCTCTTGCCTGTAACTATTTCAAATAGGGCAAGAAGGATATAGCCACCATCGAGAACGGGAAGTGGAAGCAAGTTTGAAAGCGCCAAATAAAGGCTAATCAATCCAACCCAGTAGCAAGAGTCTGGCAGACTTGACGACGTCTGTTTTTGAATGATCTGAACCATTCCAATAGGTCCTGAGAGCCATTTTGGGCTTAAGTAGCCGCTGACCAACGCGGAAAGTGTTCTCGCCATATCGCGAACAGCTCCTTCCATTGACTCAAGCGGTCCTGGATTGTATAGGACTGGAAGGTCACTGACCCCCTGCAATCCTAAGATAAAGAATTTTTTGCCATCTTGAGCATCCATAGAAGTAAGTGGGACCGGCTTTAATAATCGATAAGGACCCGAGACTGCCGCCTTTCCTGAACCTACATCACGAAGAGCAGCCGTAAACGCTGTTAAATTTTCGTCATCATCAAAGGCTTGAGTTGCTTCCTTAATGCTTACAGGATTTAAGAAGCTCATTTTTTCGACAATCACTACTGCCTCATGCTTCTGCATCTCTTTAAGAATTTCAACTGAATTAGTTACTGGCATGCCTTGAACCGCAATAATTGCGTCCCCAGGAAGCAGCTTTTGCTCCAATCGAATGTCATCGAAGAGTTCAAGAGCATTCTCTACGACTCCCTGTCCTGTCAGATTATAGGGGAGGATAAATAACTGTGAGGATTTTACTGCTTTAAGCCCTGCAGCATACTGCCAGTCGGATATCTCATTACGCACGGGAAAATCGAGCTTGCACTCAGATACTGCCACTCTTGGAACGCGTAGCTGCAGCAGCTGATTCGCCCCTTGGACCGATCTGTGGACAGTTACAAGTACAGAAGAGTCATTTAAAAGTGTTGATAGCTGGTAGGAAGAATAAATCCTCTCGCCATTGACCCAAACAATTCGATCTTTAGGTTGTATTCCTGTCGGACTTACAGAAGATGCCCCTACTAATTCTGGAGTCCAAATAAGAAAATTGGCTGGAGCAAGAACTCCCGAAACCCGCAAAGCGGAATCTGAGCCTTTAGGAAATAAGTAGGGAGTAATGGGAAGTTTGAAGGGCGTATATCCCTTTTCCGACCGCTTCAACCCCTCAACCAACAGCCGATCTTTTGCTGTCATCGGTGCCTGCATATGGTCGCTTGCAACGCGAACAGGCCTATTGTCGTACGAGACGATGATATCGCCAGGCCGTACGCCTTGATTGTAGAGTTCTGATTGCGGATCGACCCAGCCGATGCGGTTTGTAACTTCTGAAAAGGACTTTATCCTTCCACCCATGGCGTAAACGGCCACGAAGAGGACAAAAGCTAAAAGAACGTTTGCTAAAGGACCTGCGAGTGCAACCAAAACGCGGGATACCGGCGAGCTGCCAAAAAAGCCATCGGGAATATCTTTGGGATCAACACCATTTTCCTTCTCCATCCCGGCAATTTTGACATAGCCGCCGAAAGGGAGCCAGCCGATATTCCAGCGAACGCCATTTCGAAGGAAGGTAAAGATAGGCTTTCCAAAACCTATGCCAAACGCTTCTACGCGCATACCGCACCGGCGAGCCATCCAGAAGTGACCAAGTTCGTGAATAAAGATGATGAACCCAAGCGCTAAAAGTGCGAGAAATACTGAAAATAAACTGGTGATCATACGACCTTAATTGCCAAAAGTTCTCAATGAACATGCATTATTACATAGTAGATCAAATCCGTCGATTCCAAAGCAAAGGTATGATTAAATTAGCTAACGTGCCCGTGCACGAACTTAGTAATACAATTCTTTGCAGTACGTACTTGCCGAAATTCCTAAAAGAATCGTACACCAGAAGATGCTAAGTCAGGATTTTTTATGGTGCACGCTCTTCGAATTCAAGGTGGTAAGCCTCTCAAGGGATCTGTTCGAGTATCTGGTGCAAAAAATGCTATTACGAAATTGATTGTCGCCTCCCTCATTTCCGATAAGCGCTGCACTTTTTTCAATGTTCCCGATATTGGCGATGTAGCAATCACGCTCGATATGTGCAAAGAGATTGGCATGCAGGTGGTGTGGGATAAGCAGTCAAAAATTCTCCAGGTGCAGACCCAAGTTCTTAAAACCGCCCATGTCCCCTATCGATTTTCAGCCTCCAACAGAATTCCTATTTTAATGATTGGAGCGCTCCTTGCTCGATCAGAGCAAGACATCATCGTTCCAACGGTTACCAGTGACAAAACAGAAGCGCGTCCCGTCAACTACCACCTCGATGCCTTGAGAGAACTAGGTGCTACCATAGAGCTGAGACAATTAAAAAAAGATGGCGCCTACTACGCCTTTGCACCTCACGGCTTGAAGGGCTGCACCATTACTCTTCCTTTTCCCTCTGTTGGAGCAACCGAAAACAGTATCTTGGCAGCGGCTACTGCTCGCGGTATTACCACGATTAAAAATGCAGCGATCGAACCCGAAGTGGTCGAGCTCATCTTATTCTTACAGAAATTGGGCGCCATCATTACTTTGGATGTCGACAGAACGATCAGAATCCAAGGGACACGCTCCTTTCATCCCGTTGAGCATACGTTGATGAGCGATAGGCTTGAAGCGGCCTCCTTCGCACTCGCTGCTGTCGCCACTGACGGACGAATTTTAGTCGAGGGTGCTGAGCATGCCCATATGGTTACCTTTCTCAACGCTCTACGAGAAGTGGGCGGAAATTTTTCGATCCGCGAAGGGGGTATTGAGTTTTTCCGGGAAGGCAAGTTGAAGGGTGGAATCCATATTGAAACGGATGTTCATCCCGGCTTCATGACTGACTGGCAGCAGCCCTTCTCTGTGCTATTAACTCAAGCGACCGGTGCTTCCGTTATCCATGAAACGGTCTATGAAAACCGCTTTGGCTACACCGACACACTCACAGAGATGGGAGCTGATATCTCAAGTTTCCGTAAATGTTTAGGAGGAAAACAGTGCCGCTTTGCAAACCATGGCTCTCCTCATAGTATTATCATAAGAGGAGCAACAGAACTATCCGGAAAAGCGATCCATATCCCTGACCTGCGAGCAGGCTTTGCCTACATCATGGCAGCGCTCATTGCCAAAGGCGAAAGTATAATCACTGGAACCGAATTTCTCAGCCGCGGCTATGAAGGGCTTGCAGAAAAGCTTCGATTTTTGGGCGCCGATATCGAAAAACAGCCGCTCCCCAAGGAACATACAACCACTGACCCAGATCTTTTCGTCCATGAATTCCCAGACGATAAGGATGATGTAGCCCTTCTTTCAGCTCTTCATCGGTTGGATATCTAGAAAATTGTCTTAAATAGACAATTCTTAAGCCATCCCCTATAAAATACTCCATAATCTCAACGGGAGAGTTTTATGTTCATTCGATTTCTTAAAGAATATGGGAAATCATTATTAGGCGTGAGCGTTGTGACTGGATCAGTGATGTATGCTGTACAATCCCACTCAAATCTACTTACAAATCACAGAAAACTGAAAAATAATTTCTCGGACCTAGACAACAAAAATACAAAATTGGAGCAAAAGGTAGACGATCTACAAAAACAATTCGTGCAGCTCAAAATTCAAAGCGATCTTACTCAAGCAGTCAAGCTTATTAAAAAGCATAAACTGCATGTTGGCTTGATCACACAAGAGAACTTAGCTGTGGACTCAACGTCCAGTACCACCAAACCCAATGAACCAACGGTACAATTGAGTAAAAATACTGTACACAAGACCTACTTCAATTGCTTCCAATTAAACAAAACGGTAGCTACTTGCCTAGAGCCACTTAAACAAGCTGAAAAAGAATGGAAAAGAAAACTAAGAATAGAAGAATAAAAAGAACAGAACTTCCAAGGCAGAAATCAGCTCTTTACTTTTAGCTCCTTAAGCTTGTAACATAATTGGAAGTTTCATCGATTACGAGGAATACATGGCATCTGTTAAGAAAAAGCGCCGTGCTAAAATGGCGAAACATAAGCGGAAAAAGCGAAGCAGATTGAACAGGCATAAGACCTAAAAATTTTGCCTCTTTCATAATTTCGTTCAAGTACTTAACCGCTGAAGAGTTTCTTCAGCGGTTTTTTTTATTTTTTAAAAAGAGCCTTTTACAAAACTCGCTTGGGTTGGAAAAATCGAAGATTTTGAGCCAGGTTTTCACCCTCCTTCCGAGGACATACCCTATCGGGTAGACAAGGAAGGAGGGTGAAAACCTGGCTCAAAAGATCGACTTTAACAATCCAATGGAGTTTTGCAAAAGGCTCTATAGCCCAATTTTTTATGAGCTGGACCTTTCCTGAAGAGTTCGACATCATCGTGATTGGCGGCGGCCACGCCGGGTGCGAAGCGTGCTATGCTCCCGCACGTATGGGTCTAAAGACGCTCCTGCTCACCATGAACCTCTCCTCCATCGCTCAGATGTCTTGCAACCCCTCTGTTGGCGGCATTGGCAAAGGCCATATGGTTCGAGAGATCGACGCTCTCGGCGGCCTTATGGGTAAAGCGATTGACGCGACCGGCATTCAATACCGGATGCTCAACACGAAGAAGGGCCCAGCTGTTCAAGCTCCTCGTGCTCAGGCTGACAAAGAAGCGTATAAGCAATGGATGAAAAAGGTTCTTGAAGAGACGCCCAATCTTTCCTTAAAGCAGGGAACTGTTGAAGATATCATTATTGAAGAGGGCGTTGTTCGAGGTGTTGTCATCAAAGAGGGCATCACCTACCGGGCAAAAGCGGTTATTATTACCTCCGGTACCTTCATGCGAGGGCTTATCCACATCGGCGATGTGAATATGTCGGGCGGACGCGCAGGCGACCCTCCAGCTGTTGGCCTCTCCAAAAGCTTAGAGACTGCCGGTATCAAATTGGGAAGATTGAAAACAGGTACTCCTGTAAGAGTCGCAAAACGCTCCATCGACCTCTCCTTAACCGAAGAACAGCCAGGCGATGAGAATGTCTTCTTTTCTTTTGATCCAATGACAAGCCCAAGGCTTCCCCAAACATCCTGCTACATCACCTATACCACTCCTGAAACGCACCGAATCATCCGAGAAAATATTCATCGCTCTCCGATGTACTCAGGAAAAATCGTGGGAGTCGGCCCGCGATACTGCCCCTCCATCGAAGATAAAGTTGTTCGGTTTGCCGATAAAGAGCGCCACCAAATTTTCTTAGAGCCAGAAGGGCTGACAACCGATGAAATCTATGTCAACGGCGTCTCTTCCTCTTTGCCAAACGATGTGCAATACGCCTTCATCCGCTCCATTCCTGCGCTGCGAAATGCAGAGATTATGCGCCCAGGCTACGCAATCGAGTATGACTACGTCTTATCCGGCCAGATCAACTCCTCTCTTGCCTCTACCCAAGTTAAAGGTTTATTTTTTGCAGGACAGATTAATGGCACCACGGGCTATGAAGAGGCCGCATCCCAAGGACTCATGGGTGGAATCAACGCAGCCTGCTATGTGCGTAATCAAGAGCCGCTCACTCTACGACGAGATGAATCCTATATCGGTGTGATGATCGACGACCTTATCACTAAGGGTGTCGATGAGCCCTACCGAATGTTTACAAGCCGTGCAGAACATAGACTACTATTGAGACATGATAACGCTGATCTTCGACTGCGTAGAAAAGGCTATGAGTATGGCCTTATCAACCAAGAGCAGTATGAACGGCTTCTTATCAAAGAGAAAGCACTTCATGAAGAGCCAAAAAGGCTCGCTAAAATTCATAAGAATTTTGAAGGTAAAGTTGCGTCACTTGCACAGCTCCTCGCCCGTCCCGAAATATGCTATGAAACCCTTCGCACCCATTTTCCTGAAGAGTTGAAGGATTATGGACTCGACACCAACTGGCAGATTGAAATCTTCATTAAGTATGAGGGCTATATCCAGCGGCAGATGGGCGAAGTTGCAAGGCTCTCCAATATCGAATGTATCAAAATCCCCGAGAAGCTTGATTTCCATTCAGTCACAGGCTTGAGAACCGAAGCGAAGCTTCGCCTGACCAAGATGCGTCCCAACACTTTAGGTCAAGCATCCCGCATACAGGGAATTGCGCCATCTGATATCTCTGTTCTCATGATTGCACTCGAAAAACGGGTTCGTACTGAGGAGCCAGAAACATGCTCGAGCGAAAGCTGCCAACCTTAAATCTCTTGCGGTTTGACTTGCTCTCGATCTTCGAGCAGCTACAAGTCGAAGAGGCGCTTCTTAGAACAGGCAGCGGCAACTGGTGCATCCTCAACAGCGGCAGCCCCCTTTCTGCAATTGTGATGGGCATCTCAGGAAAAGCAGAAGAACATATTGAGCCTCATGCCCAAATTTCTGTAATTCGACGCTTTTCAGGAGGTGGTACCGTTGTAGTAGACGACCAGACCTGCTTCTTTTCTCTTATTCTTGACCACGACCTCTTTTCCTGTTCGTGCCCGAAGAAGTTTTTAGCCTATTGCGGCTCGCTTATAAAGCCGGCTTTTTCACACCTTCCTTTTCAAGTAAGCGAGAATGATTTTACGCTCGACGACCAGAAGATCGGAGGAAATGCGCAGCACTTCACGAACTTGAGGCGCATCCACCACACCTCGTTTCTTTGGGATTATTCTAAAGAAAAAATGAGCCTTCTCAAATTTCCCAGCAAAGTGCCTCAATATAGAAAGGGACGAGACCACAACTCCTTCTGCACGACATTAAAGGATCATTTTTCTTCAAAGAATGATTTTCTAGATCAGGTTGAGAAAGCAATCTCAAGCCAATTTACTCTTCACTCAAAAGCTCCTGAGGATGTAGATGTCTATTTGAGCACCCCTCATCGGCAATCACTTGTACTACTCAAATAGGTAATATTGATTAAAGGCTGGTATTAATTATATAACCACAGAGATCACAGAGCGCACAGAGAGATATTCAAGCTAATTTGTCTCTCTGTGTGCTCTGTGATCTCTGTGGTAAATTTCATATTTAAATAATAAACCCACTCATCCCTTTCGGGTAGGCCAAATAGATCATGAAGAGCCTGTAGTGTCGTTCTCGCCCAACGCACGCAATTGCATCTGTCTGCACGACATTAAAGGATTATTTTTCATCAAAGAATGACTTTATCAATAAAATTGAAGAGGCGCTTTCAAGCCAATTTGAAATCAAGACAAAGTCTTTGAAGGATATAGAAGCCTATCTCAATATCCCTCATCGACAGTCGCTTGAATTGCTCAGTCCTAATGTCCATGTTTTGTAAAGAATTCTTGTCCATTCCATCCAATAACAGAAAAATAGGGTCGGGATGGAATGTTTTGGGATACGCGATCCCGAAAATGAATTTCTAGAAAAATGTTTTTACGATGAAAGGGATATTCGCTTAGGAAAGATCGATTATTATGCGACTCTATAGTTCTAACGACTTCATCAAGTACTTTCGTTGTAAATTCACTCGCTTGGCTACTATGAGCAAAGGGATGATGCGATGAATACCATATGAGCTTTATAGAGCTTATAAGGCCGTCCATGGTTTGTAATTCAGAACGAAAGCTGTCAAGTTGTAATTGGTATGGATGCCCCCTGAATTTACCGATGAGCTCATCAACAAACTGAAATTGCTCATACTGTTGAGGCGTCAGCATTTTTTGAACACCCTCAAATCTAGTCTCAGACCTATCCACAACGGATGCATGCAGTATGAGGCTTGGAAACAGAAGACATAGAATGATCAAATACATCGCAACCTTAGTTTTTTCTCATAATATATATTCATTGAATTTCAAGGGAGGGCTAGGGGTTTCTTTCGGGCAGGCCAAATAGATCATGAATAGCTTGTAGTGTCGTATCACGGCCAACGGAGGCAATTGCATCTGTCAACGGGACATTTTTTGGGCAGACTTTAACGCAGTTTTGGGCATTGCCGCACGATCCAACGCCAGCATCGGTCTGCATGACCTGAATACGCTCCGCATGCTTTACACGGGCTGTCGGATGAATGGAAAAGAGTCGAACCTGACCTATGGGCGCAGGACCCATGAAGGGCGAATGATCATTGACTTGAGGACACGCCTCAGAGCAGCAGCCGCAGGTCATGCAGGTAGCCAAAGAGTACATAACCTCCTGTTTTTCAGGAGAAATAAGCGGCCCATAGCCCTCTTCATGATAGCTATCTACTTCAACCCATGCCTGCACCTTTTTGAGGTTTTCAAACATCACCGTTCTATCAACAACTAAGTCTCGAACAAGAGGAAATTTGGTAAATGGGGCAACGGTAATTATTTCAGAGCCTGTCTTTTCAATAATGGGCTCAATCAATGCTGTACACGCCTGCCGAGGCCGTCCATTGATCAGCATAGAACAAGAGCCGCACACCTCCTCCAAACAGTTGGATTCCCAAGCAACAGGAGTTGTAGCCTCACCTAATCGATTAATCGGATTTTTCTGAATCTCCATTAAAGCTGAAATAACATTGGCGCCAAATCGCCGTTTAAACTGGAACTCTTCCCAATACTGCTTTCCAGGCATTCCACGAAATACTTTCAAAATAAATGTTGTCATATGGGCAGCACCAAATTTTCTGGCAATCCTTCAAAGTCAGGAATCGCCTTTATATGCTTACTATAGTCTCGAAGGACAGGCTTGACATATCGAGTATCTACAGGCTTATACGATATTATTGGCCCATCTGGCGAATAGGTGGCAATTGTCGTTTTGAGCCAATTGACATCATCACGCTTGGGGAATTCCGCTTTAAAGTGGGCGCCTCTCGATTCATTGCGGAACAAAGCGCCCTTCGTAATAACGAGCGCAAGCTCTAGCATGGGTCCAAATTGGCGAGCAAACTGGTAGGTCTGGTTGTAAAATGGCCCTCGATCAGCAAGCCCAATATTTTTAAATCGCTCGCGTAGTGTGAGAATTTGATCGATCGTCTCTTTCAAGCCACTATTTGATCGCGTAACGGTTACATTTTTCACCAATAGATCTGAAAGCTCTTCATACAGCTTAAATACATTTTCAGGGCCATTTCTCGATAAAAGCTCTTTCTTCTCCTTTTCCTCGATATCCAGAGCTTCCTTGGCATTGCCACGTTCTGCTTTTATAGTATCGAGATACCGAGGAACTTCCGAACCTGCAACAAGCCCTGCAAATATACAGGAGAGAAGAGAGTTTGCCCCTAAGCGGTTAGCTCCATGGTAGAGGTAGTCGGACTCTCCGATATTAAAAAGCCCAGGTATGTTGGTCATCTGCCTAAAGCGCGTCCATCGGTCAGGATCTTCCTGAGCTGGGAAATCTACCCAAGCTCCTCCCATACTATAATGAACTGCTGGAAAGATACGCATAGGCACTTTCCTTGGATCCTGGCCTGTAAATTTTTCATACATATCGATAATGGAGGCGATCTTTTTCAATTTTTCTTGAGAGAGATGCGATACATCCAGATAGACTTCTGAGCCTCCTTCAACACCCATTCCCATTTCGCAAATCCGCATAATTTCGCGGACGCAAATATCGCGAGGAACCAGGTTTCCATACGCTGGATAAAGCTCTTCGAGAAAATACCAAGGCTCTCCCGTTACGCCGCATTGAAGAACACGTCCGTCATGCGTCTGAATCGTTTTTAATGAATCGCCCGGAACCCAAATCCTTCCCCCCTCACCGCGCGCCGATTCAGACATGAGACGCATCTTATCTTCTCCTGGAATGGTTGTGGGATGCACCTGAATAAACTCACCATTGGCATACTCCATACCCTGCATGAAAAGCCTGCCATTAGCAGCCCCTGTACAGATCACAGAGTTTGTAGACATTCTAAATAAAACTCCCAAGCCCCCTGTAGCCATTATAACGGCATCGGCCTCTAAAACTTGAAGGGACTGGTTGAAGAGATCCATAACAACAACGCCTTTAGCCCGGCCCGAAGAATCCCGAATAAGTCGTAAAAAATCATGGTTTTCATGTTTTTTGACTAAACCTGCAGCTTCCCAGCGCCGTACCTGTTCATCAAGGGTGTAGAGCAGCTGCTGGCCTGTTGATGAGCCGCAAAAAACTGTTCGATGATAGAGCGATCCGCCGAAGCGTCTTGCATCCAGCCTTCCCTCAACGGTGCGGTTAAAGGGACAGCCCATCCTGTCGAGCAGGCGAATGATTCGAGGAGCTGATAAGCACATTTCAACAATGGGCGGCTGATCGGCTAAAAAATCGCCTCCCTTAATCGTTTCATAGGCATGAATAAGTGGCGAGTCTCCCTCATCCTTCATATTGAAGGCTGCGTTGATTCCACCCTGAGCACAGACTGAATGGGAGCGCCGCACCTTCGTAAGGGATACTATGTCGACCGATACGCCTAAACTGCCAAGCTTCATGGCGCAGGAGAGCCCTGCAAGGCCGCCTCCGACTACAATAACCTTTTTTTGCGCCATTTTATCCTCGTAAATTTATCCAGTAGGTCAGCCAAATCGAAGCTCCGCCAAAAAAAGCCAAAAGAACCATCAAAGCGTTTGAAACCCGTCTCATCATAAGGCGTGATGATTCATTCAATGTCAAACCCCACGTAATACAAAAGGTCCAAAGACCATTAGAGGCGTGAAAGCATGCAGCTAGTACAAAAATCGTATAGAGAGAACAAAGAAGAGGTGATTTAAATGTCTCTCGCACGAGTAATAGGAAGGCAGTACCAGGAGAATCTGATTCTGCTAAAACAGTTTGACCATTTTCTATAAGGGTCACATTAAGCCTTTGAGCAAGACTTTTAAGCCCATCGTCTGTGGTAAGCGAGACGACATACTGCTTTCCAACAAGTTCTGGCTCGTTCAAAAACCGCATAGTGAGCACATGACCAAAGAGTCCTAAAACAAGAATCATAGCTGTTAATCGCTGCCAGGTATAGGCGTGGTTTCTTGGCAAGTCGGACAAGGAAGGCTTCGATCCATCGCTTGTTCTTGAGTTATAGCGGGCAGAAAATAGATACGTAATGCCTAAACCCCCGTGGAGAAGGATCGGAAAGCCGATGAGGGTAATTTCAATTACTTGCAGATATGGCAAAGACTTTATAAAATTGACTGCTCGTACAAAACCGGAACCATCATCGCCGATAAATAATGCTGCCTGAGAGTTAGTCAAAAGATGCTCAATAAGATAGAGAACAAGAAAAAGACCAGCTAAGGATTGTGCCCGCCTCCATAAAAACTCTCTTGGAATACGTCTAGGAGTGGGCTTGTTTACATAGCTTTCTTCCATAAATTATTCCTTTTGGATCGCGCCAGGGAAAAAGAAGATATTCTGCTTTTTCTCTTCTGGAGCCTTTTCCACATCCCTCTCAAATTCATTTAATTTAAGGAGGACTGTTTGAGGCGCCTCTTTCGACACTCCTAGCAAGATCTCTCGAATAGCTGCTAAAAGCCCTTTTATGCATTTTGAATCTAATTTTTCAAACCGGGCGATTCTAAGAAGCTGCTGGCACTTATTGCAAGCGGGTACATAAGGAGTTACCCAATCAGGCAGCATATCCTTTTGAGCCTCAAACATATCGATCTCTACCTTCTCAATCCAATCCTCCAGACGATGCAGCAACTTGAGATAAAATGCATATTGGTCTTTATCACTACTCTCATCTATTCGAGCTGAAAAGAGCTCCAAAAGATTCTTGTCATGAACCAATTGCTTGAGCTCCTTTCGCACACTCTCATTTTCAAATTTATCACGAATCTGCAGGGCGTGTGTGTCCAAAGGGATGAATTCAAAATAGATATCACATGAAATTGATGTGAGTAGTTTTTGCCTGCTGTCAAATAGAGATTCGAGGCTCTGCTCTTTTCCCCACACTTCAAATTGCTCTAAAATTTGATCTATACGCTCATCTTCATACACGATGAGTGCCTGGCAACGTTTTGCAAGCTCTATAATATGCCGTTTCTGCAATTCGAGCGCATAGAGCTCTTTCAACCTATTTCGCCGTTCATTAGGATCTGAAATCGATTTCCAATTCAAAATAGGTGATGCATAAGGGAAGCGGTATTCAATTTCCTTTATTATTTCCAAAAGCTTGGATGTAGAAGCCTCTTGGACCGGATAGGCAAGAACAAGAGAGACTTTCTCACCCTCACACTCTTTAGCTACATGTTCAAGATCATCGAATAACTTCTTAAGAAAAATCGATATCTCTTGATGTACCGGCTGAAGAGTTGTTTTTGCGTCATCAAAACGCACCTGGAGGTTTTCATACTCAATCCATAAGTCTCGAATAACGCGGCTAATATCTTCAATTTCACCAACCCCTTCAAAGAGCGGAAAGGGGTTTGATAGCTTAGTATAGAGCTTGCTTAATCCTTCGTTAACTTTGACAAACTTATCAGAAAAGAAGCTGAGACGATACGTCTCTAAGCGTAGATGCAAGACCTCTTCTCGAAAATCCTTGATTCGTTTTGCCCGATAGCTATTTTCTTGCCGAATAAGCTCTAAGTCATGGTCATAGCAGAGCTTATTCATTAATACTTCATATTGATGCAAAGTAAGCTTGCCAGAGGCTACCTCTTCAATCACACTTTTGATTCGCAATTTAAAATCGGCCTGAATTTGATCTAAAGACTCTCTCTCATCAGGATAGGGAATTTTTCCTGAAAAGCAGTCGTTTAATCGAATAAGAAGGGCGCACTCAAGGAATCTTTGCATCTCATTGTTTTTGGATGCCTCTACACTTAGAAGAGAAAAACTCTTCTGAAATGATTCCATTAGTTCATGAAAAAGCCTTTTTTTCTGTTCCAATAGAAGGGATAAATCTTTTGCAGAACCGGTTGCTAATTCACGCTTTAAAACACGTTCAGACTCAAATCGCGTTTTAAGGGCATCTACGTCCGATATAAGATCCTTATACAGCAAAAAGCGAGAAAGTGTTTCTGTGAAGGTTGAAATGAGTCCATCGACTTCCCTGATGAGAGTATCTCTTTGATTTGCCTCTTCTAGACAGTCAGTAAGGTGCTTTCGTTTAGCATGAAAGATCGATTTAATCTCAATTTCGAGTTTTTCTATTGGACAAGTCAAGGGAGTAAATGGCTCGTCGAGTACTTCCAATTTTTTTGATAGATCTGGGTATCGTTCACGAAGTTTTCGTTTTAAATCCGAGGCATCAATGATTAATCCACCTTCAAGTGACCGAATCAGATCATTTGCTTTTTGTAAGAGAGCGTTCTCAGAAGGAGTACATGTTGTATCTTTATATCCGGCAAGAAGTGGATGGTCTAAAACAGGTTTTACAGCTGTTCGCTCTTTTTTAATTTGGGGAGCTGCAGCTTCTTCTACAGGTTTAATCGCTTGTTCTGTTTTTTTCTCTGTCAGGAATTTTGACCGCTCTTTATGTAAAAGCAAAAAGCGTTTTGCTTGCATTGATTCTGGTGCATCTCGAGCAAGCGCCTCTTCAATAAAGAGCTGTGACCCCTCTTGCCCAAATAAAAAGAGAAGTAACTGGTTGAATTGTTGAATGACTTTTAAGGGCGCCTGTACAAACTCAAACTGGTTTTTAGATACAAACTCTTGAAAACCACTCCAGTAGAGCAATTTTCTTCCATTTTCAAATGTTGAACCTATAAAAAAGGCCTTTACCCCTCTTAACCCACGTTGTTCTGGAAAATTTGCTTCGGGATCTACAAACTGCAAAAGCCAAAGAAGATCTTTTTTATCTGCCCGTTTTTTAGAAATAAGGAGCGTACACATATCGTAAAAAGGCTTCCACGAATCTGATTTGCTAAGTGGTGATCCCAAGCTATAACCTTAAATAATCAAGTGCAAGCTGCATATTCATTTCAGCTCTGAGTTCATCGATGCCATCAATATCTTCTTGCAGGGCCCGTTTGAGTTTTTCAATGGAAGAAGCTGAGAGCTTACTGCAAGCCATAAGGGCGATGGCCGCGACGAGCACAGAGTCTGCATCTCGGTTAATCTTTTTAAGAGCACTCATCATCGAAGAGTCAATGAGTTTTTGAAGCTCTTTCCATGCTAGAACAAGCACATCGAGGCTTAAGATAGCATTTAAGTGCGTTTTTGCATCTGGTATGCGTGTCATTTGGTTCGAAAAATTGAAGACTAATCGTTTAAAATCGGAGGATGAGAAAAGCGCTTGCTGCCATTCAGGCAAACTACTATTTGGATCCTTGAGGATCTTCTTTAGCTCTCCAAGAGTATAGGGCAAAGAGGAGCTCTCATTTGTATAGGATCTTTGGTGAAAATATTTAAAAACTAAAGCCAAATCTTGAGCGGACTGAGAGGCTTTGAAAATGGCCTGGAAGAGATTGAAATCAATATTATGCCGATCAAGCCATTTGTCGTTATCAGCAAAGTCGAGCAACTCTGCAACGGCGGCTTTCCAGGCTGGCTCAATGCCACTTCGAATTCGCCCAATAATACGATCGCACACTTCACTCTGGGGTATTTGTGCAAAGGCTGAAAAATCGAGTATGAGCTTGAGTCCTAAAAGAAGCTGTACTGCGTCAGCTATTTGAGATTGCCCAACATGCCCAGATCTAATTCGGGAAGTTATTACATGGCTGCAAAATAATTTGAAAGGCTCGTCTAACTGAGGATCGCTATTCGAATGAAGCTGCTGCACAACACGCTGAAGCCGTGCAGTTGTGTGGCGATACTGACTTCCTCTTCCCCAAAGTATATTCCAAATCAATTGGAAGAGAGTATCTGCGGAGATATGAATTCCAGCTGGCGTCTCTTCAATTCGGATAAATCGCTTCCACCTGCCGCCGCCTTGCATAGCATCGCGAAAAGCTGGATCAAACGTCACAGTCAACATCGAATCTGTTAAGTCCCGTGCAATCTGGCTTCCAACGCTCGAAGTCATAACCCTCTTCAACTCCCTCTTCTAGTTAATGCACTCTTGTATAGAAAAAGAAATATTTTAGGGCTATTTGCAAAATTAAGATTTTTTAAAGATTAAGCGTAACTAGCACTTTCGGGCGTGGGTTCACCTGCCTAGTTAAATAGAAATATTAAACGCAAAGACGCTAAGGCCCAAAGACGCGAAGAGACAAAGAATATAAATAATAACCTTACACTTACTTATTTAGCTTCTTTGCGCCTTTGCATCTTTGCGCCTTTGCGTTTAATTCTTACTTATGCCCAAGGAAGTTCATGAAGGCAGAAGAGACGTTTTGTTGAAGGGATTCAAGAGTACAGCCCAGCATTTCAGCAGCCATTGTATAGGTCTTGGCAAGCATGGCAGGCTCGCATCTTTTACCTCGAAATCCTTGTGGCGCAAGATAGGGAGCGTCTGTCTCCAAAAGAAGATGCGTTTTCGGCACAAACTTAAGCACTTCTTGAAGAGCGACACTTTTAGGATAGGTAACGATTCCTGAAAAACTAATATAAAATCCACGATCTAGCAGCTTTTTCGCATCTTCAAGAGTACCTGTAAAACAGTGGAGAACTCCTCTGACTTGTCCTTGATACTCATCCAAAATAGAAATAAAATCTGAAAATGCATCTCGGCAATGAATTACGACGGGAAGTTGTGCCCGTACACTTAAGTCCAAATATCTTTGCAGGCAGCTTCTTTGCGCATCTTTTGGTGCATGTTCATAGTAGTAATCAAGCCCGGTCTCACCAATAGCCGAAAGCTTTTTGGATATAGCCTGAGACTCTACATATAAAAAAAATGGATCGTCTAAGCTTGCTTCATGTGGAGTCGTTGAGGCTGCATGAAGAAGCGTACAGGGCAGTTTTTCTTGGCTCAATGAATAGGCCTCTTCTAATTCATTGAGCTTTGTAGCTATATTCAAAATAGTCGTAATACCCGCTTCAAAAGCTCGCTGGAGTACTTGCTTACGCTCATCCATTAAAAACTGCGCGCTTGTCACATGGGCATGTGAATCAATGAGTATCAATTGCATCAACTACAATATCGGGAGTTAAAATTTCAGGAAGCAGTATAGGCTTTGAGGCCCCTTTGGGATATAGAGCATAGACTGGAACACTATTTCTTCCCAAATCGCGAAGAGCCTTGGTGATAAGGGGATCATTTTTTGTCCAATCAGCTAAAAACAACTCAACGTTCGCTTTAGCAAAAGCATCCATCACTTTTTTCGAATGAAGCGCAAGTTTATTTGTCTGGCAGGTAAGGCACCATTTGGCTGTATAGTCGACAAAAACAGTCTTTCCTTCACGCAGAGCCTGACTTACAGCCTCTTCTGAATAGGGCTTCCAAGGCCCTGAAGGAGCCTGTACTTGCCGAAAGCCACTTCCCAAACGCACTCGCTGTATCAAGGAATATGAAGGGCCAACTACAAATAAAATAGCTAGAAGCGCTGCGAGAAAACGGGTGAACCTATTACGTACAGGCGTTCCCCATGTGCCCCAGATCCAACCACCAATAGCAATGACAAAAAAGAGGCCAAGCAAATAGGTAAGATCCAATGGTCCTACTTGAGCATTGAGCACCCAGACAAGCCAGAGAACCGTGGCCAGCATGCAAAATCCTAAGAATTGCTTAAAAGTGGCCATCCAAGCTCCGGGCCGTGGAAGAACCACTGAAAGTTCAGGAAAGAGTGAAAGGAAGAGAAAAGGAAAAGCAACACCAATTCCAAGAGATGTAAATACTAATAGTCCTGTGTGCCACTCAAGAGTTGCCGAAAACCCTAATACAGTACCAAGAAGAGGTCCAGTACAAGGACAGGCAATCATCGTAGTCAAAACGCCGCTCAAGAAGGAGGCAAAGTTGGAGCCATGCTTTTTGCCTGTAGCTTGCGCTTCAGCTGCATAAGAGGATATCCCAGTTCCAATCTCAAATAGCCCAAAAAGGCTGAGTGCAAAGAGAAAGAGAATAATTAGCATGATCGTTACGAAGAGAGGCTCTTGAAGCTGAAAGCCCCATCCAACGACCGTTCCAGCCCTCTGCAACCCAAAGATTATGCCTGCAAGTACCCAGAAAGAAACTAAAACACCAAGAGTAAAGCTCAAACCAAGCTTAAAGGTCCTTAAGCGTCCCTCACCCTTCATCTGGACTATATGCAATACCTTAATACCGATAATAGGAAGAACACAGGGCATAATATTCAAAATTATTCCGCCGATGAAGGCAAGAAATGCAATTAAGAGCACACTTTGAGCTGATCCCATGGGCATCATCGGAGTAATCTGTTGGGGAGCAAATTCTTGTACAGCAAATTCTTGAACAGCAAATTCTTGTACAGTTTGAACAGAAGCCTCTTTAGCCTCAGCAGTTCCCTCTTTTGAAAGGCCAAATTTAGCTTGGGCGAGCAGCGGCAAAGCATCTTCATTAATAAGTGATTCGCTGCCTATTTGAATCGGAAGCGATGTTGTGACGGCCCCAGGAACACAGGCAATCTTACACGCTACCCATGAAAGATCCAATTTCACCATTTCACTTCCCATCGAAAGGGAACTATCAGTTGCAAAGTGTGCTATCCAGAGGGGGTTCTTTTCATACCCATCATACTTAACTCCTTCCGCGTCAAACATTTGCGAGGCTGGCCAATCAAGTGAAAGAAGATGAATCCCCGAAGGAAGACTCCAAGTAAATACTGTAGGACTCCCGACTGCTTGGAGATTTTGGCTATATATGTGCCAGCCGTCTGCTATTTGCAGCTGGATAGCGACATCAAAAGCATCACCTGGTTTAACAACCTTATTGGCTGCAACCATTGTAGCTTGCACTAAGGGAGTCTCATCTGCTCGAAGGAGTCCGGCTGCAACTACAAAAAGAAAAAGTATTTTTTTAAACATAATTCCACAAAAAATTCTTAAATTCATTCATATCAACTAAAATCAATCTTGAAAAGAGCGTCTCCAATTCGTTAGCCTCTAATTAGTTTTAGCAAAGTTGAATACAATGTCAGGAAATCCCTTTATTGATGCTTTTTGGGACTCAGATTTCATTGGAAAGATAATTTTCATTGGTCTGATCCTCTTATCCATAGTCAGCTGGAGCGTTCTCTTGCATAAAATGTGGATGGCAAAAAAAGTTCGCGCCCTTTCACATTCATTTAAACGAGCCTTTCAAGAGAACAGGCAAAGGCCCCTCTCTATTGCCTTTGCAGCTCCCAAAAGCCACGATTGTCCCAATGCGTTCATGATTATCTACGAAGTTCTCAAACATACATCTGAAGAGATCTTCACTAAAAATAGCAAAGGACAAGCAGACAACAAACAAACAGAGAGATGGATGTCAACGGCCGACATTACCCTTCTTGAAGCGCAGGCAGGCTCAACCATATCCTCCATCACCAAATACCTTGAAAAAAACCTCTATATCCTTTCAACCATTGTAACGCTTGCTCCCTTTCTAGGGCTTCTTGGAACGGTTTATGGCATTCTGGTTACTTTTTCAACAATGCATGGAGGCGATGCACAAGCGGCTTCCAACCAAGCCGTCCTCTCAGGATTATCTCTTGCCCTTACCACAACGGTCTTGGGGCTTATTGATGCGATCCCGGCGCTGATCGGTTATAACTATTTGAAGAACCAGTTTGCAGACTTTGACCATGAGATGGATACGTTTGCAACCGACGTTCTCTCCACCTTCGAGCTCTCATTTAGAACCGTTGAGGTGTAACTCATGCGCGGAAGAATTCCAAAGATAGCTGTTGATGAACCCAACATCAATATTACTCCCTTGATCGACGTTGTCTTTGTTGTTCTCATTGCCTTCATCATGATCGCTCCACTCCTGGAACTAGATCAAATCAGACTCGCCGCCGGCGGCAAAGCTCTCTCGCACATACCTGTTCGAACAGATCCTCAGAGTCAAATCCAGATCCATGTCCAGGCAGATGATTCTGTTAAATTAAATAACGAAATTATTTCCTTAAGCGATCTTGTCAAGGGACTAAGAAGCTTAAAAAACGAGCATCCCGATGCCCGCGCCCAGCTTTTTCATGATAAGGATGCCCGCTTTGGAACATATCAGAGCGTCAAAAATAGCTTAGAGAATGCAGGTTTTGAGGAGATGGATGTTGTCCTCAACCCGTAGCTCCTACACCCTTTCAACAGTTGCACACTCCATAGCTCTTGTGTGCCTCCTCTTCTGGAATGCCCATAGCCATATAAGCAAACCCAAAACCCTTTTAGTACAAACGGTAAGGGTTAAAGAATTTCAACCGGTTGCTGTACAGCAGAAACCTGCTCCCAAACAAGCTGAGCCTATAGCACCCCCTGAGCCAGAAGTTGCAGTTGCAGAGCCTGTAATTGCAGAGCCAATAGTTGAAGAACCAAAAATAGAAGAGCCTGCTCCAATAGATGAGAGCAAGCCGCAGGAAGAGAAAAAACCTGATGAGGTTAAACAAGAAGAAGTAAAACAAGAAGAAGTAAAACAAGAAGAGCCTCAAAAACCACAGCCCAAAAAAGAGCAAAAACCTGCTCCTAAAAAGAAAAAGCCGGACCCTGCAAAAAACGCAAAACCCAAAACAGATACCTCCTCTAATAAAAAGGCGGCAGATGCCAAAAAACAGGCCCAAATAAAAGCAGATAAATCGAAAGCTGATAAGGCGAAAGCCGATAAAGTAAAAGCTGATAAGGCAAAAGCTGCAGCAGAACAAGCGAAAGCAGCGGCTGACAAACTGAAGCAACAGAACATTCAAGCAGCTTTAGAGAGCCTCAACAAATCCTCATCCAAATCAAAAGCGCTCGTAGCAGTCGCATCTGAGCAGATCTCGACAGTGAGCAAAGTAGGCGCCTTAGAATCAGAGCATCTTCAAACCATATCCTGTGAAGGGGTAGAGGCCTATGCAACGAAAGAAGCGCTTTATGTTTCAGAACTGATCCGTCGTTTAAAGCTTGCCTTGAAGCTGCCTGAATATGGAGAAGTGCGAGTAAAGATGACCCTTTCAAGGTCGGGCAGTGTCACCCAGCTATCTGTTCTCAAAAGCTCAAGCTCAATCAATAAAAAACTGGTCGAGCAAAAGCTCAAAGGTCTTACCTTTGCCGCCTTCGGAGCAAGCTTTGCTAAAGAAGAGTCGCACACTTTTACTCTTATTCTTTCAAACGAATCTTAAAGTCTTCCCGGATCAAGAAGATTGACTCTATTAATACTTTCAACCCATTCGAAAATTAGAATTACAGTTACCGTTAATTGAAATGGAGTGACTGAAATATAAAATTTAATTACTGCTATAACAGTAGATTTAGATTTTGGAATTCTTTATATTGCCACAAAAGCTAGAGAATCGTATATATAATTTGCTTTTAGCTTTAGGCACCAGTGAAGCGTTCTTTTTCAACTGTCCTACTCTACTTTTTCGCAGCCCTTTCTTCACTCTCTTGTAGAGCAGATGATGAACTCTATGTGCTTTTAGGCTCTGAAAACGCCCTCCTTCCCCTCTGTGTTTCTGAGATCGATGCCTCAACAGCGACTCTCCCCAAAGAGTACCTGAAGAGCCTCAATGATGTTTTAATGTTTGATCTCTCCCACAATGGCATGACAAATGCAATAACTGGAAATGAGAGAGAGCGAGTGCTCATTAATCAGCCGAAACTCATCTCCGAAGTTGTAAACCTCGACGCTCTTCGAACTGCTGAGCTCTCCTACTACATTCAGACAGGCTGTCTGCAAAAAACGATTAAAGCAAAGCTCTACGGCATCCAAGCAAACTCTGTTCAAACGGTTGATACCCAATTAACCGGAGATATTGGGCAAGATAGAAGAATTATCCATAAACTCTCAGATGCTATCTTTGAAGCACTCTTTCAAAAACCGGGAGTCGCCTCATCAAAACTTCTCTTCACTGTGAAGAAGAAGAGCGGCAGCAGTGCTGGAACTGCGCAGCTCTTTGAATGCGACTATGATGGGAAAAATATCCGCCAGATTGGAACAAGCAATGCACTCATCACCTGCCCCCGCTGGATTCCTTCAAAAAATGGCGCTAAAAGCAATGCCTGCCTGTATGTCAGCTACCAGATCGGACAGCCCAAACTCTACTACTCTTCATTAAAAGGTGAAAAACCCAAACGGGTAACTCCTATGCGGGGAAATCAATTCACTGCTTCTGTCTCCCCAGATGGATCGCTCATTGTCTTTGCCTCTGATATTACTGGCACATCTGATCTTTTCATCGTTCCTTTTCAAAAAGAGGTAGGCGCCATTGGCAAGCCTCGTCATCTCTTCCATGCGAAGGGAGCCGCCTGCGCAAGTCCCGTTTTTTCTCCCGATGGAACAAAAATCGCTTTCGTCTGCAACAAAGATGGAAGTCCAAAGATCTATGTCATGGATGTACCAGAACCAACAGCTCCACTAGCTAAAATGAATCCCAAGCTTCTTACCAAGAAATGCAAAGAAAATAGTGCGCCAAGTTGGTCTCTTGATGGAAAAAAACTCGCCTATTCAGCTAAAAGTAGTGGGTATCGTCAAATCTGGATTTACGATTTTGAAACAGGGGTTGAAAAACAACTGACTAAGGGTTCTGAAAATAAAGAGAATCCTTCATGGGGAGCAGATAGTTTGCATCTGGTATATAATACTTCTGGATCGAAAAATGAGCTTTTCCTCATAAATCTTAATCAGATCGAGCCGACTCGAATTGTAGAGAGTCCCGACGATGTCCAATTTGCCGTTTTTGAACCCTAAAGGATCTTAAAAGCCCATGAAGAGCATAGCCATGAAGTTAAAGATTGTCTCTCTGGTTGTTTTACTAACCCTAACAGTTGCGTGTCAACGTTCTTCTGATGATGTGTGGAACGACACCAAAACGGCTGGACGGCAAGTTGGTCGCGGAGTAAGTACGCTCGGCGGTAAAGGTGGAGATTCCAGACAGGTGCAATCTCCAGAAGATTTTGCAGCTGATGGTTCACCTAACAATGCCAATTCACGCCCAGATGATTTTATCGGGTTTGATGATGAGTCTCAAGACGGAAAACTTAGGCTAAGCGGAAGCCAGAACGTCGCTCAGCCTCGAGAAACACCTGGTGAGGCAGGAAGCTCAATTCCAGGCATCGAAGCATTTAGAGATCCAGCTCAAGATCCGAGCCTTGCACCAATATTTGAGCATATTCACTTTGACTACAACAGCAGCATGATCAAAAACGATCAAAATTTGGCAATTCTCCAAAAGATCTCTGACTATTTACGATCGCATCCATCGGTCTACCTCTTTATTGAAGGCCATTGCGATACACGTGGACCTGCTGCGTACAACTTTGCCCTTGGCGCTAACCGTGCCAACGAAATCAGAACGATGCTGATCAGAGATGGAATTTCAGCAGACCGCCTCTTTACTGTCTCCTACGGCAAAGAGCGGCTCTTATTCCAAGAAGATGGCGATGAGTTTCATCAACTAAACCGACGCGGACAGTTCAAAATCTGGGAACAGTCTTAAAATGCACCTATGGTTGATTGCATTATTTTGCGGCGCTTGCAGCATCACTTTTGCTGCAGGCCCGCAAGACATCAAAATCATCCATCACCGTCTAGATAACCTTGAGACTGAAATTGAAATCCTTAGAAGCCGCCTTGAATCTCAAGAACAATCCAACGAGGCTTTAGCTAAAGAGACATCCCAGCTGCTTAAAGCAACTCAAGAGACGCTTGTCCGTACACGAGATGGAACAGATACCCTTAAAAAGAACCAAGACAAGAACGTCGAAAAGCTTGCAAGCGATATCAAAATCCTCAAAAATCACTTGAATGAGCTGGGCTCAACTCTTGCCGATCTTTCTAAGCGCATACAGTCTATCACAGAGAACGATCTGACAAGAAATGAGCAGATCCATGATCTAGAAAAGGCCCTTCGCTCCCTTACTTCAGCCTTAAATCCAAAAGCCCCCGAATCTCCCGGAGTCTATACAGTCAAAAGCGGAGACTCTCTTGAGAAAATCGCGAGGGCGAACGGAATAACTATCCAAAAGCTCAAAGAATTCAATGACCTTACAACAGATACCATCCGCCCAGGACAGCAGCTCAAAGTAACACCAAAGTGAATCTTATTTTTATATTTAACCACAGAGAAAGAACTTGAGAGCTCACAGAGAGAGAAATGAACTTTAATCTCTCTCCAGGATTGAAATAAATCTGAAGCCTTTCATCTAAAAATGTGCGCACTACTGAAATTTTTTCTCTCTCTGTGTGCTCTCAAGTTCTCTGTGGTAATTTTTTTTAAGACATCTACCCAACTGCTCTGTGGTTTAAAAAACAAAAACCTGTAAAACGTTACAATATGCTAACCAAAATTAGAGCGTCATGAGAATAGGCATTTTCGATTCAGGAATGGGAGGACTTACAGTATTAAAAGAAGCGCTCAAGCTTCTTCCAAACGCCCATTTTATCTACTTTGGAGACACAGGACGCTTTCCCTACGGCACCAAAAGCCCTAAAACAATTGAACAGTACTCCATCGAAAACACGCTCTTTCTTCTTCAAAAACAAGTTGATGTCGTCGTCATTGCCTGCAACACAGCAACATCCATCGCCTACCCAACCCTCCAAAAGCACTTTTCAGTTCCAATCATCGATGTTATTGAACCGGCAATCGAAACAGCCCTTAAAACATCCTCTAGCGGCAACATCGGCATCATTGGAACAACGGCGCTTGTTCAATCAAAGGTATATCAAAACAAATTAAAGCTCATGCCTGGCATCTCCCTTTCAACTCAGGCATGCCCTCTTCTCATTTCACTTATTGAAGAGGGAATGAGCGATAAGAAAATAAAAAATGCAATTTTGGACCACTATCTCAAACCGCTCAAAAAGAAAAAGATCGATACACTCATTTTAGCCTGCACCCACTTTCCCCTGATCCAAGAAGATATTCAGGAAGCCATCGGGCAAAATGTTCAAATAATAAACCCAAGTACAGAGTGTGCTAAAAGGGTTCATAAGCTTCTAAAAAATACGCCTGAAACCTCTCCGCAAATAGAATTTTATGTCTCTGACGACCCAAAAAGGTTTAAACAAAAGGGTGAAGCATTTTTAGGTTTCCCCATACATAAAGTACATTCGGCATGAACTTTTCAACCGCCGAAGCAGTAGGACGCGGCCACCCTGATAAGCTTGCAGACCAGATTTCTGATGCCATAGTTGATGCTTGTCTAAAAGTAGATCCCGAATCAAAAGTAGAAATTTCGGCACTCCTCTCAAAACAAAAGGTAGTTCTTGCAGGAGAGATCTCAACGACTGCCAAAGTCGATTATGCCAAGTGTGCTCGTCAAGTTATTCATCAAGTTGGCTATAGCTCTATTTGGGGCTATGATCCTGACTCTCTTGAATATATCACAGCCATTGCACCTCAATCCAAAGAGATATCACAAGCCCTTATAAAAGGTGCTGGGGATAGCGCAATCGTCTACGGCATGGCTTGCAGCGAAACAGATGGCTATATGCCCTTAGCTCAAAAAGTTGCTTGGGATATTATGACAAAGCGGGAAGCGCTTCGAAATGAAGTTGATTTCCTTGGTCCTGATGGAAAATGCCAAATTGCAATTCTAAATGAGAAAATCAAACACATCATCTTTTCTACGCAGCATAAAAGCTCTTGCACGCAAGCTGAATTAGAATCTTTGTTGAAACCAAAAATCCTTTCATGTGTTCCAAAGAACCTCCTCACAGACCAGACAAACCTTATCATAAATCCTTCGAAGCAATTTGTCATAGGCGGACCCATTGCGGACACGGGAGCTACAGGCCGAAAAATCATGGCCGATAGCTATGGGGCTGCCTTTCCATCCGGCGGAGGAGCTTTTTCTGGAAAAGATCCTACAAAAATTGATCGTTCGGGCGCTTATGCTGCCCGTTTAGCTGCAAAACATGTAGTTGCATCAAAACTTTCAACTTTTTGTGAAATTTGGATTGAATTTGCTATCGGCGTCCCAACTCCTGTTTCTTTTTTTCTGCATACTCGTGGGACAGGATCTCTTCCAGATTCTACAATCACACAAGCAGTTCTTAAAACGTTTGACTTTTCAGTTGATGGAATTATGCGTATGCTAAAACTGAAAAACTGTATATTTTCCAGCACCGCTTGGGGAGGCCACTTTGGCAATCCTCAATTTTCTTGGGAAAAACTTGAATATATCGAGGAGCTATTGGCCAAATGAACTCAGGCCATGATGAACAAACTAATGCCGAGCATTATGAACCTCACTTCCTCTACCTCTTCCAATGGAGAAGCTTTTTTCTTTTTTGCATAAGCCTTGGAATCATCATCCTCTACACAGTCTCTACCTCCGACATGTTCAATATACCGAAGGAAACAAAACAATCTTATGTAGAATTCAAGATGGCTATGCAGCGCTATGATGCCAACCCCCTCTACTGGGATTTAAAGCAGCGTAATTTAGTCGATGAGATCAAAGTCGATATTACCAAAACGGGCGGCAAGAATGCTCCACTTATTCTTCAAGACGCATCGCCAGAAATGCTCATTTCGTTTCTTACTAAGGAACTCAAATTTCCCTATGAACGACTCAGCTCTATTGCTGTAACCCCGAAGCCTTCTCATTCATCCCTGCAGCTTCTCGTTTCGAAACTTGACCAGGGCGTCTGGCCTTTTGAAATCATCTTAACCCTTGAAATCGAATTTTCACTGGTACATGGAAAACCGCAGCTGCTCTTTACAAGGCTGAGAAGAGGTAAAGAGGATCTTGCAACAGGACTTACCTGGGCCTATTTCGGCTCTGACCTTGAATGGCTAAGGCGTTTGGGTGTTGCATCAATGAAGGCCTCGCAAGGCAATGTGTTCTAAACAAGCCATTCCAGAACAAAACCCTCAACAAACAGTCCAACGAGTACGCCGAGCACTTGTTCGAAGGCTCTCATCTGTCTCTAAATCAATAGAAAAGACTACAAAATCTCTTCACGAGGCACTCAATGCTCAGGATCTGATCCACACGGCTGATCTTATCAAAAGCAACCTCCACGCGATTCCAAAAAATGTATCTACATTCACTGTTCAAGACTGGGAAAAGGAGGGAAAAGAGAGGATTATCTCGATCGACCCACCCCTTTCACCTCGAGAGTACATGCAGAAGCTCTATAAACGTGCTCATAGGCTTATACGTGGTCTAGAACGTATCAAAGAAGAGCTGGAAAAACTTAAAGCTCGAAGAGAAGAGCTTATCCAGATGATTACTCAATACGATGAAGGTATCGAAGTAGAAGTTCTAGCCCCAAAAGTTAAAAAACAGACCAAAAAAGCGCTTGTCCCCTATCGAACCTATCTTGCCTCGAGCGGTGAAAAAATTCTTGTTGGCAAAGATGCTAAATCCAATGACTTGATCACATTTCAAGTAGCCAAAGGGGAAGATATTTGGCTCCATGCCGATAAAGCTGCAGGCTCACACGTCGTCATACGAAAGATTAAGGAAGAGGTCTCTCATCAAACACTGGAAGAGGCCGCACTTTTAGCTGCCTATTTCAGCAAAAGGAGAGTCATAGGCACACAAGTTGAAATCACCGTTGCAAAAAGATCTGATGTATACCGAAAAAAGGGGATGAAGCCTGGCCAAGTACTCGTACGAAAGCACTCAACTATACCTGTTGAGCTCGACAAAGAACGCATTCAGACGATACTCAATTCTAGTGTCTAATTTTTTCTATTAGAGACATGTTAATCATCCGACTTAAAGCGATAGCCGACACCGCGAACGGTATCGATATAATCGAAGTTAGGGCCAAGCTTCTTTCTCAATGCTGCAATATGCACATCGATGTTTCGATCAACGACGAAAGCATCATCGCTTTGAAGATCATCGAGGAGTTGATTACGAGTTAAAACCTTGCCGCGATTGGTAACAAGTCGGCGCAAGATGCCAAATTCAGACAGAGTAAGTTGAAGAAGCTTCTCTTTCTTCTTCACAATATATTTTTCAAATTCGATGGAAAAATCGCCAAAGGCAACCGTATGCATTGGCTTTTCACCTTCGCTATGTCGTCTCATTACTGCTTTTATTCTGGAGAAAAGAACTCGAGGAGAAAATGGTTTAGTAACGTAGTCGTCAGCGCCAAGCTCAAGACCTAAAACCACATCGGTCTCTTCGCTCTTTGCAGAAAGCATGATGATCGGGATATGCCGAAGATCTGGGTTTGTCTTAATTTTTCTGCATACATCAAGGCCGCTTTGTCCAGGGAGCATAATGTCTAAAAGGACTAAGTCTGGGATTTCTTTCTGTATCAGTTCGTAGCCATTTAAACCATCAACAGCGACTGAGAGTTTGTAGCCTGATATCTCAGCCTGAAGCTTGATCAGAGCTGCAATATCTTCTTCATCTTCAATTAAAACAATCTTCGGTTTTTGCATGGAAGCTCACGCCGTAATCAATTTGTTGTATTATGTATATCACGAAAGGTGATCTTCGGTATAGTATTTACATGTTAAAATGATTCGAAGACAGTGATACTAGTATTTGTACTTTTTGGTTTATTTGCGTCGGTTTTTACCATTCAAAAAGAGGCGCTCCTTTTCGCCTCTCCCTTTTTTTTAGTTGGATCTCGCATGCTGCTCGCAGGATTTCTCCTCCTCGGCATCTCCCTTTACCGAAAAAAGCCTATCTTATCGACACTGCAAAAAGGAAATGGCCTCTTTGAAATCACTGTTCTTGCCATTGCCAATATCTATCTTACTAATGTTTTAGAGCTGTGGGGCCTTCAGTATCTTACCTCATTCAAAACCTGCTTTCTCTACTCGCTCTCTCCCTTTCTCTCCGCCTTAATTGCCTACTTAACTTGGGGAGAAAAACTGACAGGCAACAAGCTTATGGGTTTGGTTATAGGATTTGTAGGATTTTTCCCCATGCTCTTAACCAGCACATCTGTTGAGAAAGCCGTTGGTGAGCTTTGGGTCTTTTCATGGCCGGAACTTGCAATAATCGGCGCTGTCGTAACATCTGTCTGGGGATGGATTGTTCTGAAAGAGCTGGTGCATACACATAAGACTGATCCGCTCGTCGCAAATGGATGGTCAATGCTTATTGGTGGATTCTTAGCCCTTATCCACTCTTATCTATTTGAATCATGGAATCCGATTCCTGTTACAAATATACCTGCTTTCCTACAATGCACACTCCTCTTGATTATCATTTCCAATATCTTAGCCTATAACCTCTATGGCTACCTTTTGAAACGCTTTTCTGCAACGTTTATGTCCTTTGCTGGGCTATCGACGCCCCTCTTTACCGCTCTTTTCGGCTGGCTATTCTTAAGAGAAGAGGTCACGGGCGTCTTTTTCCTCTCCTTATCCGTTGTCTTTATTGGACTCTTGATGTTTTACCGAGAAGAGCTCAAAGATGTCGCCCATCCCATCGAAGCTTCGCCACCAGCTCCTTAAAAAATAGAAATTAATTTAATTATAGTTTATTTGTTTAAATAGATATCAAATATATTTTTTAAATATAAGTTGAATGAGTTTGCGAGGCCATTTGCAAAAGTCTCATATCTCTCTCCTAGCACTCTTTGCCCTACTATCCCTAATCCATACTCACCCCCTCTTTGGCTTATTTGAGCAAGATATGGGAGCAACGGCAACTGTAAATTTAGCAGTCACTGCAGCAGGCTCTACTAAAGTCACTCCTTTTGTAATTTCCCCAACAGGGCAAGTCTATACACAATCTACGGCCACTGTAACTCTATCCACAGAAACATTCACATTTACTATCGAAAACCCATTTGAAGGTATGTACCAAGTTGGTGTCGTTATATCGCCAATAATTTTAGGCCAAGTATCATTTAACCTCACAAGTACCACCTTCGTAACCCCTCTATTTACCTATAATTTAGAACCTACAACAAATACCTACAGTGTCACCTGTCCCGTAGGAAATCACACAACTCTTCAAGCCCAATTCACCTATTTTAGAGTTGAAACAATACCTTCGGCATAAATAATAATTCTGAAGTTGAAGGTAAAGAGATTCTCTGCTTTGCTTACCGTTCACATACAAAATACTATTTTTTATGCAAATTGCATTCAGTGAAATAATAGACCAGCCGAAAAGCAGTACGCCTCTTCGGCAAAGCCTACTCGACATTCTCAATAAGCGGATCTGGCTGCAATCTTCCCTCGCGCTCATTTCCGTAACTCTTTTCTTCCTGGTATTGATTGGCGCTCTTTCCCACACCTCCACCTTAAACCTCGGGCTTCTCACCTCTATCTTCTTCTTCTCCCTCGTGGGCGCATATGTGGTCCATATCTGGTATGAAAGCGAGTGGATGGAAACCATCACGGACTCAATCTCTACTCATATCCCAAAACAGGCGGGCGCAGAAAAGAAAGCGCAATTTTTATTTGAAGAAGCGCAGATGTTCAAACTGCCTCAGAACTCATTTTTTTCACTCCCTTCCTATCTCCAATGGCTTAATCCTTGTCTCTACATATTAGAAAAAGTCTTTTATTTCTTCTTCTGGAAGAAAAAACTCGATATTGTAGAGGCTCTGCAAATAGCTTCTGCCCGCGCTCGAATAGAGATTATTGAAACAAATCCTCTAGATACAAAGGCTCATGCAGAACTTGCCAACTGCTTTGTAGCTCTCTCACAACTCTTTTTGGAAGCTTCTCGCCAAAGAAATCGCTATGGCTTCTATGTACAGCTTCCACTCCCGAAGCACACCCAAGAAGTAGAAGAAAAGCATCGTCAATACGCAAACCTTGCCGTTCAAGAGCTGACGATTGTTTCTCAATTCGCTGAAGATACAGTCTGGGTATTCGAGCAGCTTGCCTTAAGCTACAAAGAGCTCAGCATGCCAATTGAGGAGCTCAACGCGTGGCAAAAAGTCTTGAAGCTTGATCCGGATGATGTTCAAGCACTTGTCCGATCAGGCCTTTTAGCGTTTGAATTGAAGCAGCCTAAAACAGGTCTTGAAGCATATTTACGATTAAAAGAGCTCTCTCCAATGCAAGCAGAGGAAGTTTTGTATGCCTACAAGGAATGTTTGAGATGAAGATCATTTCAGGCATTCATAAAGGCTATAGGCTTCCCTCACCTAAAAGCAGTGAAACACGGCCGACACAAGAGAAGGTACGCGCACAGATATTTAATATCTGCCAAGGAGAAGTTGAAGAAGCTATAGTTCTCGATATATTTGCAGGATCTGGCTCTTTGGGATTTGAAGCGATAAGCCGCGGAGCTAAAAGCTGCACCTTTATAGAAAAAGACCGAAGGCAGGCAGAGCTTATTTCTCAGGTTATTTCTGAATGGCATGCAGATGCGGAAGTTCTCGTTTTAGATGCTCGAAGGGGTATCGAATTTCTCAAAAAACGGGTGGAAAAGGGGGCTCCGCGCTTTACACTCTGTCTGTCTGATCCTCCCTACTCGCAAACGACTCCCCAGAACATGAAACTTGTCGTTGAGACACTGATTGCTTTAGATGAAGCCAATATCTTAGCGAATAACTGCAGAGTTTTTGTCGAAGATAGCCTGAAAAGCGAAATCGACACGCTCGAGCTTACCCACCTCAAACTTGAGAATGCTCGAAGATCGGGAAGCACCTGTCTTCGAGAGTTTCGATTTATTGAGACACCTCAATCCCCGCTTCCGTAAACGAACGCTTAGAGATTAAATGATCGTTTTTAAACTGCATAAAGACTTTTGGGCGCCCGTTATCAAAAAATTTATTAAACTTTCCATGGCGCTGTCCATTTTTGTATTCCGATTCAAAGACTAAAACACCCTGAGCATTCCACTCAGAACATATTCCATTGAGCTTTCCAGCCAGATACTGGTTTTTGGCAGCAATTTTTCCAGTATCAAAATAGGTAATTTCCTCGCCGGTTTGCTCACCTTTACTAAACATAATTTTTCGAAAAAGTGTTCCATTGGGAAAGAAAAGGGTAACAGGCCCATCGAGTAGATCTTGTTTGAAGAAAGCTGTTCCTGCAACTTTTCCATCAGCGGCATAAACAACTGCACGCCCCTCTCTTTTGCCTTGAGACATCTCAAGCAGCCGCACCCTGGATCCAGCCTGATTATATTCAATGAACTCTCCTTGAGCCACGCCTCGAACGTAGGGCATTTCAAAAGCTTTAATCCGTCCAAAAGTTGGATGGAGGGGATAAAAGGTCACAGAAAGACCATCAAGCAGCCCATTTTCATAATGAACGATCTCTTCCGTGCCATCGAGGCTTATACGACGCTGTTTGCCAATGGGCGCGCCTTTGAGAAATTCACCCTCAAAAAGCAAATCTCCCGACTCGCTCCAGAGGCGCTTTTTGCCATCTGGAAGCCCTGCAAGATAGGACATCTCCAAAACTTTTTGATCGGGGGAGGTCCATTTCTCAGCCAGGCCATTGATTAGGCCGCCTGAATAACAAATTCTCGATGAAAGGAAGTAGGCTCCATCTCGTATGGAATAAGATTCATGCACCTTTTCAGGCTTGCCATAGTTATAGCTCCCTCTGCTTTCAATTCGCCCGTCTGCAAAATAGCGGACAACCTCTCCATTGGTCTCTCCATCAACATAGACAGCTTTTAAGCAGGGCCGTCCATTCTCATACCACTCTTCACAAAGCCCGGACAAAAGAGCATTTTTATATCGCTCTGATGATCTTTTTGCTCCGCTTTCATACCACGAAAGAAAAAGGCCATCTTCCGCTCCATCATTCCACTCTTCTTGAATTTCAATCTGGCCGCTGGGGTACCAAACAGACACCTTTCCATTAAGACAATCGTCTTTCCAATTAGCCGAAAACTCTTTTTGACCATTTTCAAACCAAGAGCAGTGCTCGCCAACACTATTACCATCTTTAAATGTACCTTGAGACCTATGAGAACCATTTTTATACCAGGTCTCATAAAGACCCTCCACTTCACCCTTATTGAGGCTGCATGCAGAGTCAATTTTTCCATTATCAAACCACTCTTGCGTTTGGCCCTCTCGCACGCCATGAGTAAAGTTCGCTCTCTTCATTTGTTGACCATTTGGAAAATAGGCCGCTTGCTCTCCGTGAAAAAGGCCATTAGAAAAGGACAGTGTCTGAATAAGCTCTCCTGTTGGCAGCCATTCAGAATATTCGCCATCCAACTGCAAACCCGTTGGTACATTCTTCGCTCGATAGCGCCGAATGGGCTTGCCTTTGGCGTCCGACTCAAGAATCGCTCCTTGAAGCACGCCCGATTGATCAAAGACCGCAGAAAATGCAGTCTCTTTATTACTGTGAAGGCGGTAGCATTTTCCAACAAGCAAGCCAGATTTATATCCATTGGAGCCAATTTTATCGCCTGAGCTATTGAAATAGGCTTGTTCTCCATCCTTAAACCCATCTTTGAACCGGACCGTCATTGCCTTTCTGCCATTTTCATGCAGGCGCACCCAATCACCTATGGGACAGCCAAGCCTAAAATGCTCGCTTTCAAAAATCTGGCCATTCTCATACCAGCGCTGCTTGCCAGGAGCTCCTTGAGAATCTGTAGGAGAGCCTAAAGTAAAATATCCAACTTCCAAAAGCGCCCCTGATTCATACCAAACTGTACGCTTGCCCTGTAAAAGCCCCGCTTCATAATGGGCTGAAAGCTGCTTTTTTCCATTCTTAAACCACTCCGTGTACTCACCAGAAAGCAGCCCCTTGCTATAGCAACACTCTATTTTTCGGCTTCCATTCTCATAGTATTCCTTATAAGGGCCATCAAGAGAGGCATTTATAAAGTTGCAATCGATATTGACTGTCCCTAAGGGGTAATAGGAAATAAAGCGGCCAGTCTCAAGTCCTGCTTTGTAGTGTGTAATTGCTGCAAGCGATCCATCTTGAAAAAAGCTGCACGCAACACCATCTGCAATCCCAGCCTCAATACCCTTTCCCTTGGCGGCCAAATCACTTTCCAAAGCTAAGTAGCCATTTGGATAGAACTCAAGACGCTTCATGGGCCACATATCTTGATTTGGGTCAAGAAACTCAACAAGCTTTGATGCTCCATCTTCATAGCGCTCAATCACTTCGGCCTGCCAAGAGGGAAGAACTGGCTGTAATTGGGATGAAGAGGTGGGAAGCTCTCTTAAAAACTCATCTAGAGTTGCTTGAGCACACAGTGAAAATGGAATGAGAACAAGAATTATGAATCTCACAAACAAACCTATTATATTTTATGTGAGATCATAGCAAATCTCCTGAATCTTGGAAGTGACAAACATCTACTGATGTCTAGGTTAGCTTTACTATTAACCACAGAGAACAGTGAGTGCACAGAGAGGAAACTGTAGCTAAAATACTCCGTGGGCTCTGTGATCTCAGTTGTGAAAAAAATTTAAGAACTTAAATTTCGCACCGCAGCAACTGCCAATGACTTTTGCAATCGTATAAGCCGATAAGCAAGGGCTGCAGAAATGATAGTGCCTATAGACATGATAAGAAGAGATTTTGCCGGTGCATCTTCTGAAAAAAGGGAGGCTAAAACCCCGCTTAAGGAAATGCCCACGCCTTCGGAAAAGATCCAAACAAAGCCCATAAGAAATGCTGAAATCATCCCTCGTTCGGTAGGAATAAATTTTATCCCTAAAGCGATAGAGAGAGGCTGGACGGCACCTAAACAGCCTCCAGCTATAAACAAGAGGATCGACATATAGAGAGGGGACAGCTCAGGAGACAGCAAAAGAGCATAGAGAACTCCGGCAGCAAGAACCATAACAGAAAAGATCACCTTGTCAGGCTGAAGCCTATCAGCAAGAAAGCCCAGAGGGACTGCTGCACAAGCAGCACCGAGAACATAGACAAGGTTTCCTCCGCCCAAAATCATCCACGCCTCATCGGTCCTGCTTACTATAAAGTCGGGAATAAGAAACATGATGGACCAGATCACAATCTGGTTAAAAAGGAGAATGAAATAGAGAAGTCTTAGAGGCTGAATCTTAAAATAGCCAAGCATAGTCTTCAAAAAATGGGTCTCAGATTTTTTTGAGATTGTTTTTTCGAGGGGAACTTTATTCTTTGCAATGAAAAGAGCTATTGCTACAAGGAGTGCAGGAACAGCTAAAAGCCAGGTAGACGGATAAGCCCTTTCATAGGTGGTTAGGGAATAAAGGGTCTGGCTCAAAGCAAGACCAACAAGTCCTGAGCTGTGAAATATAGCTACCAACACATTTGCTCGTTTCGGATCTAACGAGGCGACAACACCTGCAGCTGTTGGGTGAAAGGCTGAAGATCCAATATAGGTGCAAATCAAGCAAAAGGCATAGAAATAGAGCCCGTTTCCATAGGGCAAAAAGGCAGATACTGCAGCCAAAACAGGCCCCAAAGCAAGCAGTGCCAAAACATAGCCGCGATCCGCTAAAGATCCAAAATAGGCCTGAAGACCCTCGCCAATGACCACACACACACCAGTAAGAAGTGCAGCCAAAGCAATTTCAATTCCCGCTTCCAGTTTAAAAAGAGGCCAGATGCCAATCATGGTATCGACTAGAAAATGGCCGACACAGGCGAGAATTAAGAGTGTACTTGATCTTGATGAGAGGTTCATAAATTCATTTATTAATGTTTTAGAGATGAATTTTATCATTAAAAAATGTTTTTTGCAATTAGCTATCTAATTAAAATTATTTCTTTTATTTAGAGGTTGTGGTACTCAAAATGGATAAGACAAGGAGATACTTATATGTCTAAATTTCCTGGGGATTATGGCTATCAGGCATTTAGGATTCTGCAATTTGCCTTTGTGGTAGCACCCATTCTTGCAGGTATAGATAAATTCTATAATATACTTGCCTATTGGCCTGGATATTTATCTCCTATGGTTATGCAAGTTGTTCACGGCAATGCACAAGCCTTTATGATGGCTATTGGCGTTGTTGAAATTATTGCTGGTATCGGCACGTTTTTCAAACCGCAAGTTTTTGCCTATATCGTTGCTCTCTGGCTTTTAGCCATTATTATAAATCTTCTTATGACTGGACACTTTTACGACATCGCCCTTCGGGATTTAGGCTTGCTTCTTGGAGCCTTAGCTCTTGGAAGATTAAGCCACAAGTATAGCAGTTAAATACACTGCCGTATTTTTAGTATTTAATATCGAAAAATCGAGCAAGTACTGTATGAATTAACGAGCAACTTACGCGGAGAAGTATGCCTGCAGCGAAAAATATCACCTTAGATGACTTGAAAGAGGCAGAGAAAAAAAAGTCCTCGATCAGCAAAGGGATAAAAAAACAGAAAGTGATTCAGACCGTCGACATGTCCAAAGTCGCCTGCATTATTCTTGCAGGGGGCCAAGGCACAAGACTCTTTCCTCTTTCAAAAAATCGCTGCAAGCCTGCTATTGAATTTGGCGGACGCTATCGCTTAATTGATGTACCAATCTCTAATGCCTTAGGCTCCGGGATTGACACTATTTTTGTCTTAACTCAATTTCTCTCCCGATCTCTTCACCACCATATTCTCCACACATACCCTCCAAATGCTCTTACTGGCGGCTTTGTTGAAGTATTGACTGCAGAACAGCGTGCTAATTGCAATCGATGGTACAACGGAACAGCTGATGCTGTACGGCAAAACCTTGACTACCTTTTAGAAATCTCGGCCGAATACGTTCTTGTTCTCTCAGGAGACCAGCTCTATCGCATGGACTTTTGCTCTATGCTTCAAACAGCCATAACAACTGATGTCGATGTCTTAGTTGCAACACTTGCTGTTGATGAAAAAGAGGCGCGCCGCATGGGTATCTTGAAGGTCAATGAAGACCACGATATCATCGATTTCCATGAAAAGCCCTCATCTATTCAAGCTCTTGATCGCTTAAGAACCTCTCCAGAAATTCTTCACAAAATGGGGTTTATATCCGGCAGCGAAAAGCCCTTTTTGGGGTCGATGGGCATTTATCTCTTCAAGCGGGAAGCGCTTATCCAAATGCTTGATACCGATTTACGAGAAGATTTTGGCAAACACATCATTCCTGCAAAAGTCGGCAAAGGGAAAATTGGAGCATTTGCTCATAATGGCTATTGGGAAGATATCGGCACTGTTGAATCTTTTTATGAAGCAAACTTAGCCTTGGCTGAACCTCAACCTCCTTTTGATCTCTACGCTGAATCAATGCCAATCTTCACAACAGCTCACACACTTCCGGGAGCTAAAATACGTGGAGGCCATATCAACCATGCTATCATCTGCGAAGGATCGGTAATCGAAGCAAATGAAATTACTAGAAGCATCATTGGTCAGCGATCAATAATCCGAAAGGGTACTATTATCCAAAACTCCTACATCATGGGTAATGATCTTCACGGCACCCCCTCTGAAATTGGAGAAGATTGCCTCATCAAAAAAGCAATAATCGATAAACAGGTCACGCTGCGTAATCGGGTCCACCTCATCAATAAGCAAAACCTCACCGATTATGATAGTGATTTGATCTATGTCAGAGATGGCATCATCGTTGTGCCCCGAGGAGTGACTCTTCCCGAAGGGTTCACATTCTAAGTTGATTATTCTACCACAGAGATCACAGAGCACACAGAGATTTGAAAACAAATTTCTCTGTGTGCTCTGTGATCTCTGTGGTAAATTATTTTTAATAACGAGACGCTCATGCGAATTTTTACAATAGCAGATCTCCATCTCTCCTTTGGAGTTCCCAGTAAAAGCATGGATATTTTTGGAGAGGCGTGGAAAGGCCATCCCAAAGCTTTAGAAGAAAAATGGGATGCACTCATTAAGCCTGACGACTTAGTCCTCATCCCAGGAGATATTTCTTGGGCGATGAAAATCGACCAGGCAATTTTAGATTTTGCTTGGGTGGATGCACGGCCCGGCACCAAAGTTATTATCCGCGGCAACCACGACTACTGGTGGGATTCCATATCAAAGGTACGTAAAGCCCTCCCAAAATCGCTACATGCCATACAAAACGATTCTTTTATCCTAGGAGATATTGCCATCGGTGGAGCGAGGCTTTGGGATAGTTCTGAATACAGCTTCTCCTCGATTATTGACTTTAAGGAAAACAAGGCGAGCAAAAAGATAGATCTATCCACCCCGGAACAAAACGAACAGCTTTTTGAACGGGAGCTGCAGCGGCTGGAGACGAGCTTAAAAGCGATTCCTCAGGGAGCTAAACATAAAATTGCTATGACCCATTACCCACCAATAGGTTTAGATCTTGCTCCCTCTAAAGCGTCTCAGCTCTTGGAAGCGTATGGAATTTCTTTATGCGTCTTTGGCCATCTTCATGGAATACGAGAGGGAACTCCTCCGCTCTTTGGAGAAGCTCGAGGTGTTCGTTATGTGCTTGCTTCTTGCGACTGGTTACGCTCAACGCCCGCTTTAATTGCCTGAGCAAGCGCATGAAGTTTTACCATCACAGGATCATTGGCTACAGGCTTAAAAGGTTTTTCTGCCTTTTTCACAAGTTCTTGAACTTCATTTTCAAGAGAATCTAAGTCATAAAACGAGACGGCATCAGATAAAATTTCAAGATAGGTGCAGCCATCTTCATGACTCTGAATAGAACGAAAGGCGCTGTCGAGAATGGGAACGAGGAGAGTGTCATCTTCAATCCAGCGAAGCGCTTGAGCCGCTTCTGCAAAAAATGCTGTTGGATATGAGCCCTCTTTAGCCGCTGTTACAGCTTTACGAAAGAGTGCTTTTGCCTCTATTGGCTTTTGCTTGATGATAAATCGAGCCTCAATCAGCCACGTCCATGGGTTTTTATCAAACAAAGGCTTTAGTCGATTAAAGAGATCTTCAGCATCTTGAATTGATCTGCTGTCCAATAAATCCAGAATAAAGTCAGTAAAAAAGCGCCTTAAATCATGGGCGCAATTGGCCTCAATTGCACCAAATGCCTCTTGGACATTCATTCCCTGATCAACACTCAATTGGACAATCTCTAAAACAGGTTCAAGGGCATCCCAAACAATCTCGGCATCTTCATGTCCAAGGTCGTAGGAGAAAATGGCGCGGTCAAGTTCATCGCAGAGAATAGAGATCGAGGGGCGCTCTGGAATAAGCCGCCGCCACAGTTCAAAGAGGATAAGGTAGATCCGATCAAGCAATTCTGGCTCCTCCTCTTCTTGAGCAGAGGAGACAATCTCAACCATATCTTCAGGAGAATCGCACTCTTCGGCATACACTAAAAAGGTCTGTTTATCGAGGTTGCAGCCAAGTTTGTTTAAGTCTTGAAACAGCGCATCGAGGGTCACCTCTCTCAAGTCTGCAATTTGCCAGGATAAAACTTTTGCCGGCTCATTGTGTTCAAGGGTGCGAAACTTGAGTGCGTTATATAACGCCTTAGTGCCTAATTCCATTAAGATTTCTTTCTCTTTCCTGTATTATGCGTTATATACTCATTCAAGTTCAAGATTTGGAATTTGGCAAAGGCAACGCTCAGCCAGCCTGTTAAAAAATCGCGTTCATAGTGTTTTCTATGGACAAGATTTTTTAACAGGCTGGCTGAGATGTTACCGAAGCCAAAACCAATTCTTGAACTTGAATGAGTATTAGGTTGATTCAGATCAAATTGATGGCTGAATTTAGTTCATTAACCTCTAGTTTTGGGTTCGTTTCCTGAAATTTAGAGGAGATCGTGGTAACGAACCCAAAACTAGAGGTTATTAATCCAGAGAAAGCACCCAGCAGTTTTTCTCAGGCAGCCAGCCGCTGTTGCCCTCTAAAGTCTTAATATGGATCATGCTCTCTTGAATTTCTAAGACACGGACTAGCTCTCCGGGCAGCATTGCTCGAGGCAGCGGCCCTCCAGTAATATGGCTTTGCAATTTGACTGGATAAACAATAACGCCTTCAAGCGGCTCAAAAAACCGAAGAAGTACAATCAAACCGATCAACAAAGACAGTATACTCAACCCCATACCCACCTTAACTAAGGCCGAATAGCGAATAAAAAGCCCTAAAGAAGCAATGCAAAAGGTGGTAAGAACAGCAATTAAAAAGCTAATTTCAAGAACTGAAAGTGGAAGCGAGGGCACAACCCAAAAGGGCCTAAAATCATAGACATCCAACTCCAAATCACAATTCTCTCTTGCAACTAGTAAACCCTGTCTTGCAGCAGTTAAAGATGGATCAAGCCGCAAAGCTGCTAAAAAGTGGTAGACAGCGGCTCCTGGTTCGTGAAGGGCGAGCATGCACGCTCCAACATTATAGTGCCAAATCTCTGAGGGATGTTCAGGCTTTTGAGTAAGATAAAGAGTGAGCGCCTCATTAAATTTTTGCGACTGTTTCTCAACAGCATTTTCAGCCATTGCATCTCTGTAGATATTCAAAGGGTTATTGATGTAGAGATCATCAGCAGAAAGAGAGCTTAAAAATAGGCATAGGATCAGAATGCTCCTCATCGCTCAACCCTCATTTTTCGAATTTTAGTAAAGAGTTGAGATGCTTCATCATACACTTCAGAGGCAGGTTTAGCTGCCCCCTCTTTTTTATAAAGGGTTTCATCGATCTGACGCAAAATCTCTTTGACTTCGCCTACAACCCCATTTGTCGAGAGTTGATCGGATGCATCAATATCAGTGGAAATCAAGTCCGATTCTTTAAGCCTTAAGATCAGAGCTCGTTTGACAAGCGGCAAACTCTTTGAAGGCTGAGATCGAAGCTTTAAAGCATTTAACATAAGTGTATACCCAGATCGAATATCTTCTTGCTTAGCCTCCTTTTTTTTCTTAAGCAGAACCCACTCTATTGCAAAGAGTATAAGAGCAATAATTGGCAGCAGTATCAAAAAAAGAGGCGGAATGACTACTCGACTTAAAGGGCCTTCTAGTGGCGGCAACGCCTCATTTTTCTCCTGTACTTCTTGAATGCCTCCAGTCTCATTTTTTACATTTAGTGGAAGCGCAGGAAGGCGCATAGAAAGATATTGGCCCGTTTCAGGGTCAAAAGAGGAGAGAAGAATCTCTGGAAACACATTGACATCAGACTTGAGCAAAGTGCATTTGTAGAGAAACTGCTTGGTTGTATCTGTCATAACAGGCGCCTGCCCCTCAGCAAGCGAAAAAACACCCTGGATAGATGGACTGTTAACTAACTGTGTCAGCGAAATCGTAGTCAAATCTCCTCGTCCTGAGACTAGAATTTCTAAATCAAAGGGAACTCCTACTCGTATCTGGCCTGGCGTAACAACTCGTGAGCGTAATGCAAAGGCTCCAAGAGCGCCTGAAAAGTTTTTGGGCATTCCGGAAGGAAAGGGCTGCACAGTAAAAGAAAAAGAGGGCGTTTCTGCTCGAAGCAGAGGCGGCAAGAGCACAACTCCTGTTGAAGGATCATCTTTTCGAACAAATCCTTCAGCTACTGATACCGCAACATCAATAGATCCTGCAGACTGTGCACGGCCCTTTAATGAGATCTCTTGAATATTATAATCTCCTTCAAGATAGGCGTTCATTTGGGGAGAGCCCTCATATTGAATCTGAGTGAGAGAAAAGAGGGGCAAAGTCTCAGTTGTAAGCTGAAGGGGATCCTTAAACATGATTTTGTAGACAAATTCTATTGACTGACCAGGATAAATACGTTTCGGCTTTACATCCGCAGTCATTATAAATCTATCTGACACAACTGCCTTGGCAACCTCAAAGCTTGCAACATTTGATTGGATTGATACGCCTCCAATACTGGCCTGGATAGGCCCAAAGGTCTTTACACCTTGAGGCAAGATGCCAAGATTTGTAGTATAGGTGCTCACCACAAGCATATTTGGGTCGTTGACTGAAAAAAGCTCTTTTGGCGCCTTCATCTCTTCTCGAATTAGTTGTACTGCAACAGGCTTGCCATCGACTTGAAAGCTTGAAATATCAACTTGTTGCGATTTAGTACGAATGACGTCGATTTGAGCAACTACAGGCCGCCCAGCTACAGAATCTCGAGGATCTATTTTTAGCTTAATAGTAGCTGGCACATTGACATGTAAATCGTCCGCCATCAAGGAGATGCATAAAGAGCATAAAAGCAAAATAAAACGAATATACATCTAGCTCTGACCTCCCTTTGGAGGTGGATTATCCTCTCGCAGCTTTCGATCGCGAAGCTCTAGTGTTCGGTAGAGCTGAAGAGGATCAAACAACATGCTCGTTGTTTGGATAGTTGAAACATTTTGATTTGGCAAAGCAGCTCTCGTACTGGGTTCTTGTAGTAATTCATATAACAATTGAACCTTTTCGAGAATGGTTCGGATTTGACCATTCCATGTAGTGCTCACCAAATTGCTATTTCCACTAAGCGTCTGCAGCACTTGCAAAGCATCCTGGATGGCAGATTCTGCATCTTTAACTTGAGATGCGTCTGCCTCATTAAATTTTATAGAACTCATGCACTCAACAAATGCGCGAAACCAGGAATTGAGAGCTTCTGCCACATTGATATCAAAGGGCCTGGCAACTGCAACAGTAAAAAAGGGCGCAATACGTTCCAAATAGCCCCTTGCAGAAGCTCTTTGGCCATCATCTGGAGGTAAATTAATCAAGAGATGCAAACAATCAAGCAGTGTTGAGTTTTGAAATTGATCGGTCGGCATTGGCACGGCTCGAGCGAGAAAACTCTCGCAAGTCGATCGAACAGCAGTCATAGGATAAGAAGATGTATCAACCCAAAGAGTGAGAAGCTGATTCTTGGCTGATTGCCTATCTTCTATTGAGACATCTTTGAGCCCTAAAATAGGAAACGCTCGTGCCGTAACTTCAATAGAATCGCCGTTCAAAACGGCAAGAATGGCGTTATAAAATCGATTATTTTCAGGATATAAAATCCGGAACAGCTCTAAATCCTCATATGCCTTTGCATAGGACTCCTCATTTGATACGAGAATGGTAACAGGCAAATTAAAGGAGCTTAAAAGTCCCTTTAAAAACTCACGGCGTTTCTTAAGCACAAAAGGGCTTAATTTTTTCCAAAGCGATGCTTCGATACATGCTGAAAATAGGTTTTCTACACCATTTTCCCAACTTTTCTCTGCTAAAAAGAGAGCTAAGAGATAGAAGCGATCCAGCTGGCTGAGAGCCTCTTCAAAATTGAGGGGCATTTTATTCAGTTCCACACCCAAACAATATGTTTGAACAAGATCTGGTAATAAAAAGAGATGCTGAGGGACCGTTTTTTGATAAATGAGCAAATAGGCATTAATTTCTTGAGCCAAAGCATCTGTTACCATTTTCATATTTGTTAAAGGCGTGCGAAGGGAAAGAATGGACTGCTTAACTCGAGCATGGAGTACAGATGCTGCCGAGGGAAAGGTAAACCCCTCCAGCCGATTGAGCGAGCGAAGCGTACAAGCACTCATCATCAGCCATCTATTGAAAACAGCCGTTCTTGATGAAAGGGTTGCAGCATTCTGAACTAAATTTTGCAGCTTTTCCGCATCAGGAAATTTAAGCGTATCTTGAAGCTGTTCAAAAAGAATAAATTCTCGAAGCTGCAAAATCGCATCCTTGAAGCTGGAAGAGTATCGCTCAATTTGATCGAGCGTGCCTTGGGCTTTATCATAGTCCTTTAGCACTGCTTGGCAAAGGGCAATATTCCATAGCACATAGGGATTATTTTCATTATTAAATCCATGTAAAATTTTGCTCGCCTCTTGATAATCCCCCTGCCTGTAAAAAACCTCTGCCGATTGGATGAGAGGCGAGGGGTCTTGTCCATAAAGCGGAAATATGAAGAGCAGCAGAAACAAGCTTTTTGGCTTAAATGCCTGGCAAAACAAAATAGTTGCAAGAGCCGTAAGCAAAAGGGAGAGATATTGCAAGGCATATTTTTCGGATACACTCACATCGTCCGTTCGGCCTATGCTCATCCTCTCTGCTCGAACCCTCGCAATCTCTGAAGATTCCTTTTGAAAGACTTGTGGGTGCACATCAATTACCTGGAGGTCCTTATCACCTGCTCGGCCTGAATATTCTCTCGGCCTGTCTGTAAAAATAGTTAAAGCTACAAGAGGAGTATCTGAAAGATCTTTTGCTAGGCTTAAAGCCTCTGATTGAACGAGATCTGCCGACTGGCGTGCTTTTGGGGCGCTTAAGGTCTCAAGAATCAGCCTGAAATAGACCAAATCATACGTCGGAGGCACTATTAGCTCCAAAGAAGTACTTCCCGCCTGGCATAAGGCTAGAGGGATGCCTCGATAGGCATTTGCCTCATCCTGAATAAGATACAAAGCGCGCTGGAACAGCTCAGGCCCCTGCACATCAAGAACCGCAATCCATTCCTGCAAAGATACTTGGGGTTGATCACCACTTTGCCCCGTGCCCTTCCTACTTTTTTCCGTTGTGTGCAGAACCAAAAGAATCGAAACAAACGCCAAAAGATATAGGATCCAGCGGTGAGCGGGAGAGAAGCCCTCCTGTTTTCTAAAAAAATTTGACAGCCATTGATCACGCCTCTTGACAAAGAGCCATGCAACTGCAAACAGTATGAGCGCACACCATAAAATATTATAGAGAGCAAAATCAGTCATGTGCATCCCCTCGAAACAAGGAAATCGCCCCAAAGCTTCAGCACAGTTAAAATAGCAGCAATCGCTGCAAAGAACCAACGCACAGAGATAGTATCAGGAGCTGCATTGGATACAGGCGGGAGATGTGCCGCTTCCAATTCGTTAATAGATTGAACGACCTGTTCAATCGATAGGTTAGGCCCCGCTTTAAAGAGCCGTCCCTTTGTATTTTCAATGAGAGCAGCCATCGAATTGAGCTCTTGATTATACTCTGCGTCGCCATTGGGCTCTACAGATATAAAGTAGACCCGAATGCCCGCCTCTCGGGCAGCTCCAAGCGCATCATTAACGGACATCCAGCGAAAGGGATCTTGCTTATCAAGAGGATGAGGATCATTAATACCATCGCTAATAATGACTACAGCTTCGCTGTCAATAGGGATTGAGACAGCTTTGATCTCTTTTGCATAGGCTTGAGTCGCAAGTATTTGCTCAGTGGTTTTAAAAAGCGCGTAGCCAAGTGCTGTGCCATTCATTGAGTCGTAGGTAATTGGCTGCAGCTTTTGTATTTGCTCAATCAAAAATTTCTTATCATACGTTAAGGGACAATCAACGAAACAGGTCCTGGCAAGACTTGAAAGCCCAAAAATATTTTGCCGGTTGCCTGACTGCGCCGATAAGGACTGCACCAAATCAGTAGCTATTTTTTTTGCCACGCTGATTTTTGATTCCGTTGTAGTCCCAAAAGGATCCACCATGGAGCCTGAAACATCGACTATTAATGTTATGACCCTGCCATCTCTTGGCAAAGGCTGTTTTTGATTAAACATCAAAAGAGTTAACGGGAGCGATGGGTTGATGAGAGCCAATACAAGGAGCCCTATAATGGATAATCCAAGGGCGTGTGAGAGGATTGGCCAGATGTGGATTTTGCTCTCTTTGATTTCAATGAGTGAGAGGTTGGGTATATACCACCTTGCAAGAGGAAGCTTTTTAGATTTTCGCCTCCAAAAGAGGATTAAAACCGCAAGTAAAAGTCCAAGTATTTCTATATACATGTTTCTATACGTACTCTTGTTCTTGCTCTGTCTCTGTCTCTTGCTCTTGCTCAACTCCCAGAAGCATCAAAAGTCTATCCAAATCATCAAGGGAAAAATATGTAATCGAAACTTGTCCTTGATCGCCCTTGTGTTGGATTGCCACCTTTGTTCCCAATTGCCTCATAAGCCTCTCTTCAATGCTTTGAACATGAAGATCGCCTGTTTTCGGCTTCTTCCATTTACGGATAAATGAAAGGCTCTTCTTGATAGTGCTGCCACTTTTAAGAATTGTTTGGAAGAGCTCTTCTCGCAATTCGTCCTCTTTGCAAGAAAGCAAAAGCTTTGCATGCGCCATCGAGACAGTACCAGAAGCAATTTCTTTACGAATTTTTTCAGGAAGTTGAAGAAGCCGCATGTAGTTGGAAATTGTCGATCTTTTTTTCCCCACCCTTAAAGCAATGGTTTCCTGATCCATCTTTAAGTCATCAGCCATTCTCTTGAGTGCTAAGGCTAATTCCATAGGATTAAGATCGACCCGCTGCACATTTTCAATGAGAGCAGCTTCGAGCCTTTCCTGATCGTTCATCTCGACAAGAAGAGCTGGGATCTTTTTCAACCCCAAACGCCTGCAAGCTTGCACACGCCTCTCTCCCGCAATGATTTCGTACATTTCGCCAAATTGTGCAATGATTGGAGGCTGAAGAAGGCCGTTTATGGAAATGGAGTGCTTGAGCTCATCAAGTTCTTGATCTGAAAAATTTTTTCTGGGCTGGAAGCGATTTGCTTTGAGAGAATCAATCGCTACTTCTATTAAACGTCTTTTCAAAAAGCCTCCTCTGTGTACACTATATCGTAATCTACTGGAAAAAAAGATATGACACAAAAAAACTCACCTGAAAAACCAACTCTTTTAGACTATGCCCTGCTTTGGTTTCAACAGTATGGCAAGCAGTGTGCCCTTGGAGTTACTGCTTTCCTATTTATTTTTCTTCTTATCCTCTTCTTTTTCACTCATAAAACTGATTCTCGAATCGATCAGACAATTGAGGCCGACTTGATTGCATCAAAACTCATCAAAGATGATATTTCAAAAATAGAACCTGATGAGCGCCTGCAGCTCGTTGCTAAACTCAAAGAATGTGCTGAGTCATCTACATCGATTTATCAGCAGCAACAGGGGCTGATAGGACAAGAGCTCTTAATCTCCCATGAAGCAAAAAAATCAACGCCCTATCTGCATGGAGCACACCGATTTTTAAAAAACCAAGAGCTTTCTCTTTTTGAACAAATAAACTCTATGAGCCAAGCTCTCAGCAGTGAGGAATGGGATAAAGCGTTGGCAAGTACGGATACGCTTCTTGCAACCCCGAACCTTCAAAATCAATTCCCAACTACCTATAGCTATATTCTCCTGGCTAGACTTGCCATCTTCTCGAAAACAGACAACAAAATTGAGCTTTCTAAAACGGCAGGTCAACTCAAGCAACTCTTAGGGTTGAAAAGCGCAGGAAATAGAGTCCCTGATGAGATAGCGGCAAAGATTATGCCCTTGATCCAAGACGGCTCTTTATCGCTATTTGATGTTGCGGGTACTTAAAAGATGACACCTTAAGTTAGGCTATACCCTACCTAATTCGGACACTGTGCTTAGGATGAGTATAATTTTAAATATATCTTGTATTAGAACTATTTGCTAATATTTCACCCCGAATGGTACACAAGGAATTAGTTGGGACTGAAAAGGTACCAACTTGCCCATCTATCTGCCTTGTAAAAGGCGTGAAGGAGGTGACATTTACACAGATAGCGCTTTTAAGAATTCGTTCTTAAAAGGACAGATGGCACAGATCGATTACGATTTGTGAGGGTAAAAAACAGTTTTGTTAGATAGAATTTAACCTGGCTAGAGTTGAAGATCTAAGACTTCAAGCGCAGGATGAAACAAATTTAGATCATCCCAAATGGGATCATTTACGGTGACCAAATTAAAACTGTTCTGGGAGCAGAGGGGTTTTAATCACTGTAGAATGGACCTCGAACTTCGAGGCAAACATGTATGTTGCAGAATCAATGACCGTGCTTGAAGATGTCGAGCTCGGTCGAGGAAGCGACCTCCGCTTGCTCCCAGAAAGCGGATCGCCCTACAGCCGTATTGTGCCAATCTTTGGCGAGACTGCTGAAAAGGCCTCTTCCGAAAGTATTTGCTGGGTAGAAGGATCGGTTTCGATCACCTTCTAAGCATCCAGGGGGAGAGAAATCTCCCCCTCTTCTTTTTATTAAGAGTAGTAATAAATGGCAAAAACTTCAGTTAAATCTCTCATAATCGTTGAGTCTCCAGCTAAAATCAAATCACTCAAACAGTTTTTAGGCTCATCCTTTATTTTTGAATCCTCCTATGGCCATGTCCGAGATCTGCCTGAGTCAGGCATGGGAGTAGATATTGAACACGATTTTGAACCCTCCTATGTGCCTATGGCGGGCAAAAAAGATGTGATCGACCGCCTCAAAAAAGCTGCTAAAGAGGTAGATGTGGTCTATCTCTCTCCCGACCCGGATAGAGAAGGTGAAGCCATCGCCTGGCACATAAGCCAGCTGCTGCCTGAAAAATGCGACATTCAGCGGGTAACCTTCAATTCCATCACCAAAGAAGCTGTTAAAGACGCCCTCAAGCATCCTCGCGCAATCGATATGGCGCTCGTTGATGCCCAGCAGGCGCGCCGAATATTAGACCGCTTGGTAGGCTATTCTATTTCTCCGCTTCTCAACCGACGGCTGCGCCGAGGCAGAAGCGAGCCTGTTTCCGCAGGCCGTGTACAATCAGTCGCTTTAAAGCTTGTTGTCGATCGAGAACGAGAAATTGAAGCCTTTGTTCCAGTAGAGTACTGGAACCTTATTGCCCACCTCAAACGAGAACCTCAAGACCCGCTCTTTAAAGCAGCTCTTATCGAAGTTGATGGAAAAAAGGTTGAGAAACAAATCCCAGAGGGCAAAACGGCTGATGATGTCTTCTTAATAAACAACCAAACCATTGGCGAAGAGATCAAAAAGCAGCTGGAAAACAGCCCCTATGCCATCACGCGAATCGAACGCAAAGAAAAGAAAAGAAACCCTGAAGCGCCCTTTATTACATCAACGCTCCAACAGGAAGCAAGCCGCCACTATCGCTTCTCTCCTGCAAAAACAATGCAAGTCGCCCAAGATCTCTACGAAGGTATTGATTTAGGAGAAAAGGGAACACAGGGTCTCATTACCTATATGCGTACCGACTCCGTACGGGTTGTTGATGAAGCTATTGATGCTGCGAGAAGCTATATCAAAAATGGCTTTGACCAACAGTTTCTGCCAGAAGCTCCTCGCAAATACATGACGAAAAAATCTGCGCAAGATGCCCACGAAGCGATCCGTCCAGCCGATGTGCTTTTAACGCCAGATGTCGTCCGACCCTTTTTAAGCCGTGAACAGCATCTGCTCTACACGCTTATCTGGAAAAGATTTGTTGCCTCTCAAATGGCTTCAGCAATTTATGACACAGTATCGGTTGATATTGAAGCCACCCCTCGATTCCTCCTCCGCACTACTGGCTCTCAGATCATATTCCCAGGCTTTTTAACCCTCTACGAAGAAAAAGAGGATGAAGAAGAGGAAAAGGAAAAAGAGCCCCTTCTTCCAAACCTTGAAGAAAATCAAAAGCTTCTCTTGGACCATGTCGATGCGGATCAAGCCTTTACCCGTCCACCCGCTCGCTATACAGAAGCGACATTAGTTAAAGAGCTTGAAAAATCGGGCATTGGCCGTCCATCGACCTACGCCACCATCATGAATAAGATTCAAAGCCGAGACTACACGCACAAAGAAGCGGGGCGATTAAAGCCAACCGAACTTGGCCGCGTAGTTACCGAGATGATGGAAGCAAACTTCGACAAGATCGTCAACGTCGGCTTTACGGCAGAAATGGAAGATGCTTTAGAAGATGTTGGAGCTGCAAAGTATTCCTGGAAAAAGCTTTTGAAAACGTTCTGGGATGAGTTTTCGCCAACACTCCAAAAAGCTGAAGATACAGCCTTCGTCCCCAAAGTGCAGACAGATATGATCTGTCCTCTGTGCGGCGGCGTAGTCCAAAAAATCTGGTTTAAGAATAAGTACTTTTTGGGCTGCACGAACTACCCAACTTGCTCCTGGACCTCATCTGTAGAAGAGGCAGCATTTGATAAGTCAGAGTATGATGAAAACTTTGATTGGGAACAAAAATGCCCTAAGTGCGGAAGCGAGATGAAGGTGCGCTTTGGCAAGTTCGGCCCCTTCTTAGGCTGCTCAACCTATCCCGAATGTAAAGGGATCGTAAACATCCCGAAGAAAGGGGAGACGGTATTTGTTCCTGAAGAGAGCCAAAAATGCCCAGCTGTCGGCTGCGAAGGTATGCTGACTCAAAAACGGTCGCGCTTCGGCAAACTCTTCTGGTCCTGCAGTGAATATCCCGACTGCGACGTCATTGGAAACAGCATCGAAGATATTGAAATTAAATTTGCCGGTCACCCAAAAACAGCCTCTGTCAAAAAGCCTAAGCGTGGGAAAAAACAGGCTTCAGAAAAGCCTGCCAAAACAAAAGCCAAAACGACCAAAGCAAAGACGACCAAGGCAAAAGCTACGAAAACAAAAGCTACCAAAGCCAAAGCTACCAAATCACCAACTGCAAAAAGCAAAGCAACGAAAGCCAAGGGGAAATAGGCAAGCGGAAATAGATAAGCACAGTAGGTCGTATATCTCCCGAACATGATTGCATAGTATTTTATTTTAATTTACTGTGAGATTTACTTCGGGAGGCTTTAAAGCTCATGAGACTCGTACAATCTATCTTTTTTTCTTTCGTCTGTATTACAGGGTCACTTTACGCTGCCCCTTTTGGGTATGTGACTAATAACGGATCCGATACCATATCGATTATTGATACGGCCACCAATACAGTTGTGGGCTCGCCTATTGCTCTTCCAGTTGGAAGCGGTCCAATAGGCATTGCCATTACTCCTGGCGGAAAATTTGCCTATGTTGTAAATGAAGGTTTGGCTAGCGTGTGTGTTGTGGACCTCACAACGAACACAGTGATTGTACCCTCAATTACTGTTGGAACAGATCCGGATGGGGGCATAGCAATCACCCCTAATGGCAAATTTGCCTATGTGCCAAGTGACGTCTCTAACAACGTTACAGTTATTGATACCACAACCAATACCGTCACTGTCCCCTCAATACTTGTCGGAACCAACCCAGAAGGTATAGCATTCACTCCTGATGGCAAATTTGCCTATGTGACAAATAACGGCTCTAATGATGTTTCAGTAATAGATACAAGTACGAATACAGTCACTGTCCCCTCAATTCCTGTTGGAACAGCTCCGATAGGCATAGCAATTACCCCAGATGGCAAATTTGCCTATGTGACAAATGAAGTTTCTAATGATGTTACAGTAATAGATACGAGCACGAATACAGTCACTGTCCCCTCAATTCCTGTTGGAACAGATCCGTTAGGCATAGCGATCACTTTTGATGGCAAATTTGCCTATGTGACAAATTCCCTCTCTAATGATGTTACCGTAATAGCTACAAGTACGAATACAGTCATTGTCCCTTCAATTCCTGTTGGAGTAATTCCGCTAGGCATTGCGATCTCTCCTGATGGCAAATTTGCTTATGTTGTCAATCAAAACTCTAACAACGTTTCAGTTATTGATATCAGCACCAATACGGTAGTCGTGCCTTCGATTCTTGTTGGATTATCCCCCCAGTATATAGCCTTTGCGCCTCATCAGGGAAATTCAAATCTAACCCCGTTTCCTCCCTTCCAATTTAGCGGAAAAATTCTTCATCAACACGGCAAGTTTAAATTAAAAAGCCAATGGCTTCCAAGCGTGTCAACGGATGTCATATCCTATGAGATCTTTGCCTTTGACCAGCTTCTCGCAATTGTGCCAAGTAACGCTCCTCTTGTTTTTGAAAAACCTCTCCATCCCCAGGATCCCTTCTCTCACCATTGGTTCCGCAAATACCAGAAATATCTACACGAAAAGTATAAGGTTCGCGCAGTAAACTCGAGCAATCAGAGAAGCGAATTTGTCTTTTTGGATGTGGTGCCGGAATAAGTGAAAATGGGCAATACTTAACAGGCCAGAGATTTGAGTTCCACCACAGAGGACACAGAGAGCTATTAAAGCTTATCTCTCTGTGAGCTCTGTGTCCTCTGTGGTGAAATTTAAAAAATAAAACTATAACGCGCAATTTTTCATGCTTAGACCAGATCTCAAAAGAGACGGTCTTATTCTGCATAAGGTGAATGTTTAAGTATTTCTAACTTTATAGATTTAAACTGCCAGAGACAAGGATGATATCATCAAAGGTAAAAGCCAAATCCTACAGCTTGAAGCTGGCAGTTACGAGGGTGACATCATCCTGCTTGACTCCCAGCTCTCGGGCTGACAGAGCAAGCTGATCTTCGCCAACAGAACCTAAGCCCAGTTCCGAGCCGATTTTTCTTGTGCCAAAAACATCGGTGAGCCCATCCGTCATGGCTGCTACAATAATTTGGCGGGTATCAAGCTCATCTTTATTTAAGACTAAGCGGGTAATTTTTGGCCTTGGGCAAATATTCCAAGTTACAGCGCCAAGAGCACGGAGCATCTTCAAAGGACCAAGCTGACCATTTTTAATTACTCCGCCCCAATTCGCAACTGAATTGTGAAATTTGGTTTCATCTATAGAGGCATCGACGCTTGTCTGAATGAAGTTGAGCCGAGGATTCTCTTTGGAGTTATGGATAACCATTCCTCTTGAATCGCCGACGTTCGCATTCCAAATTTCAACGCACTTGTCCCTTTGAATGATGAGATGGGCGCACAATGTCGATCCCGACTCATCAAGATTGTTCTCTTTTAGAAGTTTGTCGAACCAATCTCTCTGCAATCGGGTAACTACCCTTTTGAAGCCATTATAGAGATGTTCTTCATGCTCTTTATCTGACTCTTGAAACTCCTTTTCAAAATCTGAATGCAATCGAGGCAGCGCAAATTCAACAAAACCTGTTCCATTAAAACCATCCATCAAAATGATGCAGGTAGCATCGCCTGTGAATGTTTTATTTTTTATTTTGAATGAAGAGGCTCCAAAGCGATCTTGATTACATTTATTCTTAGATCCTTCGAGCGAAATACCCTTTATAGCTATGTTATTGATCTCTTCTGTGAGTACTTGTGTCTTCAAAGTTACGAACGAAATGGGGAGATTTTTAAGCTTTTGAAAATCATTTGCTCCCTTATTAAAGGGAATATCCTTCGCATTTTTCAATTTCTCCAGAACTTGATCTTGCGGTTTCCAGCGAAGCTCAATAGCCTTTTCTGACAAAGAAACTGTATAATCTTTAGAATAGATAATTTCAGAGACTTCCTTACTAACTTTCATAGAACCCAAAAAATTGATTTTCAAAAATATAACAGAGATAAACTCATATAACAAAAAAGACTATAAATAGAGAAAAAACGTTGGCAAAGTAGCATCTGTCAAATTAGCGCCTGGTCAGAATCGAACTGACGCTCGTAGCTTGGAAGGCTACAGTTCTACCATTGAACTACAGGCGCATGAAAAGAAATGATGACCATAATAGCTTACCTTGATTGATTTTTTCCCTCAAGAAGAGAAAAATGAGTTGTATGCAACTAAAAGTCGTACTGAATATGCGTGCTTATCATAAATTTACCACAGAGAACAGAGAGCCCACAGAGAGAGGATTGTTCTTTGAAATCTCTGTGTGCTCTGTGCCCTCTGTGGTTTTAAAAAAGACACATACCTAATGCGAAACCGGCCAGAGCTTGCGCTCCATGATATCCCGAAAAAGGCAAATACCATCCTCCAGCTTTTTTTATTGGTTATCTTAGCCCTCGGCGGCCGTGTTGTCTATCTGGCTATCAATCGTCATGATGCTGCTGCCCGAGAAGCTTTTCGAGGAAGAAAAAGAGCGCTCTTTGAAACAGCTCCTCGAGGAACCATTCGAGATTGTCAAAATGTCCTCCTCGCCACGAACACAACCGAATATGAGGCTCGGGTTCTCTGGGCAAACATTCAGCAAATCACCGACCGAAAATTGCGAAAAAAATATGTCACAGCGCTATCGCATAAAATTGCCCGAATTCTCAAAAGTGACCCCTGCGATATCGAAGACACTCTCTACTCCTTTGCAGCCCTAAACCCTCATATTCCATACGTTCTTCAAAAAGGGTTGACGGAGCAGCAATACTATGCTTTACGCGGGATTGAACATCTCTACCCAGGTCTTGAAGCTGCTCGAACCTTTCGACGCGTATATCCGCAAGGAAAAGTTGCCTGCCACGTACTCGGATATACCGCTGCCATTCAAAAAAATGAGTACAATAATCTCCTCCATAAACGACATGAGCTGGAACGAGCTTTACAGGCTCATGCCGATGACATGGATACAGGTATCGGCTACGAACCCTTCGACTATGCAGAAACCAAACGGAAGCTCGATAAGCTGAATCGACAAGCGTATACCCTCTTGGATCGGGTAGGAAAAACTGGAATTGAGGGAAGCTACGAAGAGGCTCTTCGCGGAAAACGGGGTATGAGCCGCTATTTTGCAAATGCCCAAGGAAACCTCATACGGCCACTCTCTGGAAAAATGTCCCTCCTTCCTGGAGATAGAATCGTTCTTTCCCTCTCAAGCGAACTTCAAGAGCACTGTGAAAAGCTGCTTGCTGAAAGCGACATAGAGCGCAGATCCTATTTTGATCAAGAGGTGACCTCCTTCAAACCCTCCGTAATGAATCCCTTTCAACGTGGAGGGGCAATTATTGCTATCGATCCTAAAACAGGGGAGATTCGAGCGCTGGCAAGCTTCCCAAGATTCGACCCCAATGATTTTTCACCCTCGACAACAGAGACAAAACAGCTTCATCAGTGGCTTGTCCAGAGCTCTTTTGTTGAAAAGCTCTGGAATAAAACCCTTCCCTATCTCCACGAAACCTACAACAAAAAGAGCGATACCATTGAGAACGAAGAGATATGGCTTTCCTGGAACCGCTTTCTCAACTTAATCCTTCCAGGAAATTCATCTCTTCATACACTCCTCAATGGAAATCAGCCTGTTATCGAATTCATCAAAACGCAGCAAGCGCTCTACAAACTTGCCGACATTTTCGGGATAGCTCCCGACGAGCTCCTCTATTATCTCTATCAAGAGTCGCCAGCCGAAGCCATGCCCACGCCTGATTGTATACGCTATAAACGAGACTTAGACGCCTACATGCTGAAAGTTGAAACACATGATGAACGGATGCTCATGATTGATTTGATGAGGCTCATAGTACGTCTTGAGGACTTAAGTCCGCAAAGCTTGGATCCCATCAAAAACATAACTGTTTCCCAATTTCGCGAGCTAGTAATCACTGCCTCCCAGCAGTATCAGCTATTAAAAAAAGAGGCCTATAACAGCTTCTGGAAAACAGCTTTTCGCTCCTGGCGAAAAGAAAATGAATCCTCATTTTTAAAGCAGATTCGACAGCAGGAAAAGAAAGAGAAAAAAAGAGCCGAACCCTATCTTACTCTTTTACGGCGTGAGGCCAAGCGTCAATTTCAAGAAAAGTGGGATGAGAGCTGGGAAGAGTGGTTTTCCCGATATTTAAGTTTTAAAGAGCAGAAAATTGACCTCAATTCAGCTCTCATTCCTCTCCTTATCCGATCAAGCAGCATAGACTTTCAGCTCTTAGGGACCTATACGCACCTGCCCAAATTTGACTCGAATCAAACCGGCCTCTCGCTTCTTTCTTCCATTAACTCCGTCCTCTTGCCCTCTGCATCCTCTTTTGCGTTCCAAACAACCTCTCCTCAAGGATCTATTTTTAAGCTCGCTGTTGCCTATACAGCCCTTCTCCAGCGCGATAAGGAGTGCAAGGGCAAGTTCAGTGCCTCCGATGTCAACTTCTTCGAAATTATTGACAGAAGCTACAAAGACAAATCAAAACAGTATGTGGGCCTATTTTTAGATGGAAAGCCCATTCCTCAAATTTATAAAGGCGGCAGAATCCCAAAAAGCTCCCATCCCGACTTTGGGCGCTTGAACCTCTCTCAAGCAATTGTAGTTTCCAGCAACCCCTACTTCTCGCTCCTCGCATCCGACTATATCGAAAGCCCTGCAATGCTTGAACAGGTGGCATATTTATTTGGCTATGGCACTAAAACAGGCATCGATCTGCCTGCTGAAGGCAAAGGCAATTTCCCGAATGACCTTGCAACGAATAAAACAGGCCTTTATACCACAGCTATTGGCCAGCATACACTCTTAAGCACACCTCTTCAAACTGCCGTTATGATGTCAGCCCTCGCAAATGGCGGAAAGATTCTGGTTCCAAAAGTAATGAAAAGAACGATCGCTATGGATGTCCGAAAAGAAGATGCGGCCCTACTCCCTAAAGCAGACGCCCTTCGGCTATTAGATCTTCCTCCCTCGATATTCTTGGGAACCGAATCGAGGGTCAACCAAATCCAAATTGAAACTAAGCCTGAAATCGTCCAGCGAGAAGTGATAATGCCGCACGAGGTGCAAAAATGCCTTATGAAGAGTATGCAAGGAGCTGTTCAGCGCATTGTAAGCGACACACACTCCCGCTATCGCCAAAAATTGCACGCCCACCCGGAAATGGAAAGGAGCTTCAACCGCATTTGCCAAAACTTAATCGGAAAGACAAGCACCGCAGAAGTAAACACCCGATTTGGACTCGAACACCCCAAAAACCCCTTCCTCTATAACCACATTTGGTTCAGCGGCATGTACTATAAGGAAGATAAGCCCTTTATGATGCAAACTCCCGACCTCGTGGTCATCGTTTACTTACGCTACGGCGGCTATGGGAGAGAAGCTCTCCCCATCGCAACCTCTGTCATCAGTAAATGGCTTGAGATCAGTAAATTCAAATAATTTTGAAATCCAAATAATCTTGTTACAAACACATTTCCTGCTTATAGGTAAGTATCATAAGTATCTAGGGTCTTGTGCATGAAATTTCTATTATCGCTCGTTTTTGCAATCCTGTTCGCTACACAAACCCTCACTGCCGCTCCCTTTGCCTATGTGGCAAATTTGGTTGATAATACCGTCAGCGTCATCGATATCAGTACCAACCTGGTAGTCGCCACTGTTCCAGTTGGAAATTCACCACAAGCTATAGCCGTCACTCCCAACGGACAATTTGCCTACGTGACAAATAACGGAACTAATACCGTCAGTGTCATTGATGCGTCTACCAATATGGTAGTCGCTACGATTACAGTTGAATCAAGTCCCACAGGCATTGCCATCACTCCTAATGGGCAATTTGCCTACGTGGCAAGTTTTAGCTTAAATAGGGTGTCAGTCATTGACATCTCTACCAATACTGTTATAGGACCTCCCATCAGCGTTGGAGGAGCTCCTGAGGGTATTGCCATAACCCCCAATGGACAGTTTGTATACGTAACAAATTCAGCAGATAATACCGTCAGCGTCATTGATACCAGCAGCAACACGGTGGTTGATACCATTCCAGTAGAAGCTGCACCTAGTTCAATTTCCATTACCCCAAATGGCCTTTTTGCGTATGTGGGAAATTCTGGCACCACTACCGTATCAGTTATTGATCTCAATACCAATTTCGTTACTACAAACATTGATGTCGGAGGATTTCCAGAATCTGGAGGTAATGCTGTAAGTCCCAACGGACAATATGCCTATATTGCAGTTTTTTCCTCTCCTAGCACTCAATTCATTTCCGTTATTAATACAACATCTCAGACTGTAACAACCACCATCCCGCTCCCCTCCATAAGCGACCCTGAAGGAATCGCTATCACTCCCGATGGGAAATATGCTTATGTAACCTATTCTGATCAAAATGAAGTAGGCATTATCGACTTAAGCACCAATATGGTGACTGGTTCACCCATTACTGTAGGAACCGTTCCTTTCGGCATTGCCATTGCCCCTCCTTACTCTCCTCCTCCACCTCCACCGCCTCCGCTATTTCAACCCTTTTCATTTAGCGGAAAAATCGTCAACCGGAATGGCACATTCACCCTCAAAGCAGAGTGGCCTGCAAGCCCCTCTTCCAACATCATTGCCTATGAAATTTTTGCCTTTGACCAGCTTATTGCAATCGTTCCGAGCGGCTCTCCGCTTGTCTTTGAAAGGACTCTTCATCCGCACAATACCCATTCACATCATTGGCTCGAAAAGTATCAGAACTATCTCAACACAAAATATAGGGTTCGGGCTGTGAACTCAAACAACAGCCGAAGTGGATTTACCAATTTAAATGTTCAAGATTTTTGAGGAGTTTATATGAAATTTGTACTCTCGCTAATAGGTCTTATCTTCGTAGCTCAAACCCTTTCTGCATCCCCATTTGCCTATGTGGCAAATTTGAGTGATGATACCGTCAGTGTCATCGATATCAGTACCAACCTGGTAGTCGCCACCGTTCCAGTTGGAAGTTCACCTGAATATATTGCCGTCACTCCTAATGGGCAATTTGCCTACGTGGTAAATAACGGAACTAATTCCGTCAGTGTCATTGATGCGAGTACCGATATGGTGGTTGCTACCATTACAGTTGGAACTAATCCTGCAGGCATTTCCATTACTCCTAACGGGCAATTTGCCTACGTGGTAAATGGTGAGTCAAATAATGTGTCCGTCATCGATATCTCTACCAATACTGTTATAGGACCTCCCATAGCAGTTGGAGGAACTCCTGAGGGTGTTGCCATCACGCCCAATGGTCAGTTTGCATACGTAACAAATTTCAGCGATGGTACAGTCAGCGTAATTAATATCAGCAGCAACATGGTGGTTGATACCATCCCAGTAGAAGCTGGACCTGCTCCAATTGCCGTAAACCCAAATGGCCTTTTTGCATATGTGGGAAATGGCAACTCCTCTACCGTTTCCGTCCTTGATCTCAATACCAATATGGTTACTTCAAACGTTGGAGTCGGTGGACTTCCAGTAGCTATAGCCGTTAGTCCCGGCGGACAATATGCCTATGTCCTCGTTAGCACAATTACCTCTAGTTTCATTTCCCTACTTGATACTACCTCTCAGACGATAACAACCACTATCCCGCTTCCCTCCGGAAGCGACCCTGAAGGAATCGCCATCACTCCCGATGGGAAATATGCTTATGTAACCTATTCTAATCTTGCTGAAGTAGCCATTGTCGACTTAAGCTCCAATACGTTGACAGGTACTACTATCCCTGTAGGAAACACTCCTTTCGGAATTGCCATCACCTATATTCCCTTTCCAAACCCTTCACTGTTTCAACCCTTTTCATTCACTGGCAAAATTGTCAAACATCACGGCAAGTTCAAACTAAAAGCTCAATGGCCTGCAAGCCCCTCCTCCAACATCATCGCCTATGAGATTTTTGGGTTTGACCAGCTCATTTCCATTGTCCCGAGCAACGCCCCGCTCAACTTTGATATTGCTCTTCCACGGCCAGATACACACAAGCACCATTGGCGCGAAAAATACCAACGCTATCTCAACGCAAAATATAAGGTGCGGGCCGTAAGCTCAAACAACAGCCGAAGCGGATTTACTAATTTAAATGTTCAAGGTTTTTGAGGAGTTTATATGAAATTCAGAGCATCGTTCATTTGTGCAACCCTTTTGGCTGCTCAAACCCTTTTTGCAGCGCCGTTTGCATATGTAACGACACTGAGCGAAACAGTAAGTGTCATTGATATCAGCACTAATATGGTGGTGGCAACCATTCCCGTTGGAGCTAATCCGCAAGGCATCGCCTTGACCCCTGATAAAAGATATGTGTATGTAGCAAATACCTACGGCACATCCATCATGGCTATTGATACCGCTACCAACACTGTTATTGCAACCATTACAGATGTATCTCAGCCAGCGTATATTGCCATCACGCCCAATGGAGAGTTTGCGTATGTGACAAATCCCGCTGGCAACACGGTATCTGTCATTAATATCAACAGCAATATGATCACTACAACCATAACGGGATTTGGGGGATATCCCACAGGGATCGCCATCACCCCTAATGGAAATTTCGCCTACGTGGCAAACGGCTTGTCAAACACAGTATCAGTCATTAACCTCTCTACTAACACTATTACAGACTCCATCCCGGTTGGAAGTCAACCATCCGAGATTGCCATCACGCCTAATGGAAATTTCGCCTACGTGACAAATATTGGCTCAAATAATGTCTCCGTCATCAACCTCAATACCAACACTGTTATTGCAACCATTACAGTTGGCCTCCAGCCGTTTGGCATTGCCATTACCCCTAATGGGCAATTTGCCTATATACTCAATCAGTTTTCAAACACTGTATCGGTCATTGATACTGCAACCAACAGTGTAGTAGCAACCATCCCGCTTCCAGCCAGCAGCACTCCTGAAAACATCGCCATCACAGCAGATGGTAACTATGGCTATGTAACGTATGGTAACTTGAATGAAGTGGGAATAATCGATCTCAGCACCAATACAGTGTCAGGGACAACCATCCTTGTCGGAAATTTACCTAATGGAATTTGCATCAACTATATTCCCTTTCAAAACCCTACAGTGCTTCAACCCTTTTCATTCAGCGGCAAAATCGTCAACCAGAAGGGCAAATTCCAGTTGAAAGCAGAGTGGCTTGCAAGCATCTCCTCCAATATCATCGCCTATGAAATTTTCGCATTCGACCAGCTGCTTGCCATTGTCCCAAGCAACGCACCGCTTGCATTTGTGAAAACCCTTCATCCCCACAACACTCATTCACATCATTGGCGAGAAATGTATCAGAGCTATCTCAACGGAAAATATAAAGTTCGGGCAGTAAACTCAAACAACAGCCGAAGTGAATTTACCAATTTAAACGTACAACTGTTTTAGGCGTTTTTATGAAATTCATAGCATCGCTCCTTTGTGCAACTCTTTTGGCTGCTCAAACCCTCTTTGCAGCGCCATTTGCTTATGTAACAAATACGGTAGATAATACCGTCAGTGTCATTGATATCAGCACAAATATGGTTGTCGCAACCATTCCCGTTGGCCATAGTCCGCAAGACGTTGCCTTGACGCCAGATGGAAATTATGTGTATGTAACAAATTTATTTAACGGCTCTGTCATGGCTATTGATACGGCTACCAACACTGTTACTGCAACCATAACAGGCGTATTTGATGCATTGTCTATTGCCATTACTCCCAATGGACAGTTTGCATATGTGGTAAATCAAACTCCCAACACGGTTACTGTCATTAATCTCAATACCAACACAGTCACTACAACCATAACGGGATTTGGGGGATATCCTACAGGCATCGCCATCACACCGAATGGACAATTCGCCTACGTGACAAATGTTTCAACAAGCACAGTATCAGTTATTGACACCTCTACCAACACTATTACCGCCACCATCCCCGTTGGAAATCAACCAAACCAGCTTGCCATCACGCCGAATGGAAATTTCGCCTACGTGACAAATATTGGCTCAAATAATGTCTCTGTCATCAACCTCAATACCAACACAGTTACTGCAACCATTCCAGTTGAACTCCAGCCGTATGGTATTGCCATTACCCCTAACGGGCAATTTGCCTATGTACTCAATCAGTCTTCAACCACCGTATCGGTCATTGATACTGCCACCAACAGTGTAGCAGCAACCATCCCGCTTCCAGCCAGCAGCACTCCTGAAAACATCGCCATCACAGCAGATGGAAACTATGGCTATGTAACGTATGGTAACTTGAATGAAGTGGGAATAATCGATCTCAGCACCAATACAGTGTCAGGAACAACCATCCTTGTCGGAAATTTACCTACTGGAATTGCCACCACCTTTATCCCCCCTTCTGTCTCTCCAGTCTTTCAACCCTTTTCATTCAGCGGGAAAATCGTCAGCCAGCAGGGCAAATTCAAACTCAAAGCACAATGGCTTCAAAGCATCTCCTCAAACATCATCGCCTATGAAATTTTCGCCTTTGACCAGCTGATTGCGATTGTTCCAAGCAACGCACCGCTTGCATTTGAGAAAACCCTTCATCCCCACAACACCCATTCTCATCATTGGCGCGAAAAGTATCAGCAATATCTCAACTCAAAATATAAGGTGCGGGCGGTGAACTCAAACAATACTCGAAGTGAATTTACCAAATTGGATGTGCAAATATGAAATTTTTATCCTCTCTCATTTGTGCAATCCTCTTTTCTGCACAAACCCTCTCTGCAGCCCCATTTGCCTATGTTGCCAATTCTGGAGATAATACTGTCTCGGTCATCGATACCAGCACTAATACGGTAGTTGGCTCTCCCATTCCCGTTGGAACGGATCCTCTATCGATCGCGATCACTCCTGATGGGCAGTTTGCTTATGTGGTAAATGCTGTGTCCAACAACGTTTCCGTCATTGACCTTGCGACCAATACTACCTTAGGCTCTCCCATTGGAGTTGGGGTATTTCCGCAAAGTATTGCTATTACTCCCAACGGAAAGTTTGCCTATGTTGTAAATAGTGATTCGAGCACTGTCTCGGTTATTGATCTTTCGACAAATACTGTTACTGGGTCGCCTATTTCTGTAGGACTTCTACCCTTTAGCATCGCCATAATACCTAATGGCAGTTTTGCCTATGTAACGAATTTTGGAGCCAATACGGTATCCGTTATAGATCTCTCCAGCAATAGTGTGACTGGATCTCCAATCTCAGTTGGAGCAGGTCCCGATGATATCGCTATAACTCCCAACGGACTGTTTGCCTATGTAATCAATACTAATGCAGCCACTATTTCGGTTATTGATCTTTCAACCAATATGGTTACAGGATCGCCTATATTACTCGGGGCCGGATCTCATGATATGGCAATCACTCCTGATGGCAAATTTGCCTACGTGACCAATGGCGCATCGGACGATTTATCTATTATTGATCTTTCGACCAATATGATAGTAGGCTCTCCTATTCTCCTTCCTGCTGGCAGTTTTCCCATTGAGATCGCCATCACAGCAAATGGAAAAATTGCTTATGTCTCCTATTTTAGCCTCAATGAAGTGGGAATAATTGATCTGACATCAAACAGTGCTTCAGGCTCGCCTATCCTTGTCGGAAGCTCGCCTTTCGGCATTGCCATCGCTCCTTTCCTGTTTCAACCCCTCCAATTTCACGGCAAAGTCATCAAGCATCATGGCAAGTACAAATTAAAAGCAGAATGGCTTCCAAGCAATTCCCCAAATATCGTTGCCTATGAAATTTTTGCATTTGACAAGCTTCTTGCAACCATCCCCAGTTCAAAACCGCTAGTCTTTAAAAAAACCCTTCATACCCGCCATACCAACAGAAGCCATTGGGAAAAGAAGTTCAAAAAGTATCTCAACACGAAATACAAAGTACGGGCGGTCGATTCAAACAACGCACGAAGTGAATTTACCCAATTAGGTATACAGAGCTTTCTAAATTAAAAAATATTGTTATCAATACTCATCTTCCGTATGGGTAAAAGTCAAAGTCTGTTTTGAGGTTTTGTAGATGAACCTGTTTAAACCAACAAAGAGTGTGTGCATATGAAATTTCTACCCGCTTTTATTTGCGCACTTCTATTCGCTGCACAAACTCTCTCTGCTGACCAGTTTGCTTATGTGACGAATGAAGTGGATGGTACAGTAAGCGTCATTGATGTCACCACTAATACTGATATAACTACTATCCCAGTTGGATCACACCCTTTGTATCCCGCTATCACCCCTGATGAAGAGTTTGTGTACGTTCCAAACTTTGGTACTAATAATGTGTCCGTCATAAGTACGGCATCCAATACTGTTATAGCAACGACCAGTGTTGGATTGTCTCCACATGCTGTTGCCATTACTCCCAACGGGCTGTTTGCCTATGTGACTAATGCAGGAACTAGTAATGTGTCCGTCATAGATACAACTACCAATCTTGTTACTGGATCGCCTATTGCTGTTGGAAATGCGCCCTTCGGTATTGCCATTGGCTCAACCCCGAATGGGGTATATGCATACACGGCTAATGCAGGCAGTGGTACTGTGTCGGTCATAGATACAGCTACCAACACTGTTGTTGGAGCGCCTATTACCGTTGGTACTTTCCCAGACGCTGTTGCCATCACCCCCGATGGATTGTTTGTCTATGTGACTAATATGCTCGATGATACTGTGTCAGTCATAGACACCACTACCAATACAGTTGCTACAACAATTACTACTGGAATTGGAACTAATCCATTATTTGTTGCAGTCAGACCTGATGGAATGTTTGCGTACGTGTCAAATAGCGCCTCTGACAACATTTCGGTTATAAGTACAGCTAGCAACACGGTAACAGCCACAATCACGCTTACTGGTCCTCCTAATGGAATCGCCTTCTCGCTTGATGGAGCGTTTGCTTATGTAGTGCTTGGAGGCTCCCCAGGTGAAGTAGGTATCATAGACCTCAGCACGAATACCGAGACAGGAACAACTGTCCCCGCAGGAAACGACCCTATCGGAATTGTCCTCGCTACTGGTCCCGCAACAGGACCAACAGGAGCTACAGGCGCGACTGGCCCAACAGGCCCGACCGGCCCAACTGGCCCGACAGGGGTAACGGGAGCGACAGGTCCTACTGGTTCAACTGGTCCTACCGGCGCAACTGGTCCAACAGGCCCTACCGGCCCAACTGGCCCGACAGGAGTTACGGGAACGACAGGTCCTACTGGTTCAACTGGTCCTACCGGCGCAACTGGCCCGACAGGACCAACAGGTGCTACAGGCGCGACTGGCCCAACAGGCCCTACTGGCCCAACTGGCCTGACAGGTTCGACAGGAACAACAGGTCCTACTGGCCCAACTGGCTCGACAGGCCCAACGGGATTGACAGGACCTACCGGTGCAACTGGCTCGGCTGGCACAACAGGCCCAACTGGTCCCACAGGCCCCACTGGTCCGACTGGTACTACAGGTCCTACGGGCTCAACCGGTGCGACTGGTCTTGGACTCCCAGGTCCCACAGGCCCAACTGGTCCTACAAGTGCCACAGGCGCAACAGGGCCTACTGGTTCAACCGGCCCTGCAGGTACTATAGAATTTTTGTTGCAGCCACTCCAATTCACCGGAATAGTCGTGAAGCAAAATGGAAAGTTCCTACTGCAAGCTGAATGGCTTCCCAGCCTTACTCCGGACGTTATTGCCTATGAAATTTTTGGGTTTGACCAGCTGCTTGCGATTGTCCCAAGTAGCTCTCCACTTGTTTTTACGACAAATCTTCCCAATCCCAATACAAAAAAACCTAACTGGTTTTCCAGCTACCGATATTTTCTCTACAATAAATATAAAGTGCGGGCAGTTGACTCAAACAATAACCGAAGCGCGTTTACCAACTTAGTTAGCTTCCAAGGTTTTAATTAAAAAACCTTGTTTACAAAAGTGTTTCTTCACTATAGGTAGAAGATATAGTCTCTATTTAAGGTTTTTGTAGATGAACCTAGTTAAGCCAACGCTCTATGCAGCTCTTGCAATTGCACAAACACTTTTAGCAAAAAGTGAAATAGAGCTCCTTCAGCCATCGGAACTACAAGCTTCTTACGTATTTGAGAAAGGCCCAACTATCACTCCCATTATGTTTGCCTTCACACCGGGAAAAAGATCCGCCTATATACTTGCTTCCGGATCGAATAGTGTCTACATCTATGAACTCTCTATCCCTGTACTCATTAATGTACCAATACCCGTGGGCACAACTCCTGTGGACCTCGCAGTTACTCCCGATGGAACATCTGTCTATGTGGTAAATTCAGGGGATAACACGGTCTCAATCATCGATATCAGCACTAATACCGTCATTTCAACCTTTGCTGTCGGCACAAACCCTCAAGCTATTGGCATTACTCCCAATGGGAATTTTGCCTATGTGGCCAATGCGGGCGATAATACCGTTTCAGTCATTGATTTAAGCAGCAATACTATTACCTCGACCATACCTGTCGGCACAACTCCCTACGACCTATCGATTACTTCGGATGGAACAGCTGCGTACGTTGCGAACATGGGTTCAAACAATGTCTCAATCATCGACCTCAGCAACAATACCGTTGAGTCCACTATTGCTGTCGAAACGAGTCCGAATACTATATTAGTCACGAAAGATGGCCTCTATGCTTATGTTGGCTATGCAAACTCAAATATGGCCACTAAAATAGACCTTACGAGTCATAACTCTAAAATTGACCTGACGAGCAGCACAGTATCAAATCATACCTTGCAAAATGCAAAATCAGTCCTGCAAACCCTTTTTCAACGAAACCCATAGGAACTATATCGAGTGGCAACGTTTATACATTCGTTTAAAGAGTATGTGCAGATGAAATTTATATCCTCTCTCCTCTGCACACTTTTATTATCTGTCCATACTCTCTTTGCAGCTCCTTTTGCCTATGTGGCAGATAACGTTAATAATGTTGTCGATGTCATAGATCTCAGCGACAACACAGTGATTGCAACTCCTACGGTTGGCTCAGGCCCTCTCTATCTTGCCCTCACACCGGATGATGCGTATGTCTATGTAGTCAATAATGGCGGAAATAGTGTGTCCGTCATAAATACGACTACCAATACGGTGGTTGGATCGCCCATTCCTGTTGGAAATACGCCAGAAAATGTTGCCATTACTCCCAATGGACTATTTGCCTATGTGACGAATGCAGCGAGTAATAGTGTATCAGTCATAGATACGACTACCAATTTGGTTACGACAACAATCACCACAGGAATTGGAACTTCACCAGATGGTATTACCATTGGCTCGACTCCCAATGGAGTATATGCATACATAGCTAATGCGAACTCAGGTACTGTCTCGGTCATAGACACAGCTACCAATACTCCTGGTGTTGGATCGCCTATTACTGTTGGCACTAACCCTAATCCTATTCGAATCACCCCTAATGGATCGTTTGTATACGTAGGGAATAGTGGGGCGGGTGATACGGTATCGGTCATAGATACCTCTACCAATACTGTCACTGGATCGCCCATTACTGTTGGATTATCACCACAAGATATTGCCATCAATCCTAATGGCGCGTTTGTGTATGTAGCAAATGCCAACGGTGACACTGTTTCAGTAATTAGTACGGCTAGCAACACGGTAATAGCTACAGTCACGCTTCCAGGAGGTAGCAGGCCGTTTGGAATTGCAACCAGGTCTACGGGAACCTTTGCTTATGTATCATACTTAAACCTTGGTGAATTGGGTGTAATCGATCTCAGCACAAATACTCTAACAGGAACGACTATTCCTTTAGGTGGTACAGGCCCAGCACCTGTCGGTATCGCCATAACTCCTGATCCATCAGGACCCACAGGGGCGACAGGCGCTACAGGCGCGACAGGCCCAACTGGCCCGACTGGGCCTACTGGAATGACAGGTGCCACGGGCCCAACTGGCCCTACCGGAGTGACTGGTGCGACTGGAGCGACAGGTGCCACGGGCCCAACTGGCCCTACCGGAGTGACTGGTGCGACTGGAGCGACAGGCCCTACAGGTCCAACAGGTCTAACAGGTACAACTGGCCCTACAGGTCCAACAGGTCTAACAGGCGCAACTGGAGCTACGGGTCCAACAGGCGCAATGGGAGCGACAGGAGCAACTGGTGTTACGGGTCCGACAGGTGCGACAGGCTCGACAGGTGCAACAGGCTTTACTGGCCCTACAGGGCCTACCGGCCAGGCAGGTTCCACTGGTCCGACAGGCGCGACAGGTCAAGCAGGTCCAACTGGTACTTCTTTCACTGGCCCAACAGGCGCGACAGGTGCTACGGGCCCTACAGGTCCGACGGGTCCAACCGGTCCTGCAATCCCAGGCCCAACAGGTCCTGCAGGTCCGACAGGTCCGACAGGTCCAGGTGCAAACCCGCCCCTGTTTCCGCCAATTCAATTTACCGGAATAGTCGTCCAGCATGGCGGCAACTGCATACTGAAAACCCAATGGCAAGCAAGTATTTCACCAAACATCATCGCCTATGAAATTTTTGGGTTTGATCAGCTGGTGGCCATTGTTCCGAGCAGCGCTCCACTTGTATTCGTTATAGATCTTTCCAAGTCAAACAGGAATTGCTGGCCTACAGGCTACCAATTTGGACTGTACAATAAATATAAAGTGCGTGCGGTTGACTCAAACAATAATCGAAGTGCTTTTACTAATCTGATCACTTTGTAAATAAGCTCTATTGGAAGTGCAAAAGTTGTACAATTAAATAATATTGTTACAATGACTCATCTTCTTTATAGGTAAGAGTCAAAGTCTCTACTCAAGGTTTTTTAGATGAACCTATTGAAGCCAATACTCTATTCAGCTCTTGCAATCGGTACTGCACTTTTTGCAGCTTCACCCAACAGTGAAATATTTGATGTTCAAGTTTCTTACCTGCTTGAGAAGGGGGGAACGATCACTCCCACTATGTTTGCCTTCTGCCCTGGGGGAAAATGGGCCTATATACTCGCTTCAGGATCAAATAGTGTTTATGTCTATGACCTTTCCATCCCAGTACTCACAGATGTGACAATACCGGTTGGTACAACCCCTGTAGATATTGCCATAACCCCTGATGGCTTGTATGCTTATGTCGTAAATTCTGGTTCGAACAACCTCTCAATCATCAACCTCACCACAAATACAGTTACCTCAACCATATCTGTCGGCACAAACCCTCAAGGTATTGCTATCACTCCCGATGGACAATATGCTTATGTGGTTAATGCCGGCGACAGCAGCGTCTGCGTCATCCATTTGCTCTCAAATACCATCACTTCAACCATACCTGTCGGGACATCTCCCTACGATATCGCTATCACCCCGAATGGAGCGTTTGCCTATGTGGTAAATAAGGGTTCAAATAGCATCTCTATAATCAACCTCAATACCAATACAGTTACTTCCACGATTGCGGTAAGCAGCAGTCCGAATGCCATTGCCATCCTAAGAAATGGGAAAACCGCCTTTGTAGCTTATGCAAACTCAAATACAACTTCTGAGATAGACCTCTCAAACAACAGCGTGTCGAATCCAGCAGTGAGTATGATATCAAGCGAGGTCCTACAAATCCTTTTCCAACGAAACCCATAGGAATTTTATTCAGTGGCGACGTTTATCAATTCGATTAAAGAGTGTGTGCAGATGAAATTTTTACCCTCTCTTCTCTTCACACTTTTATTATCTGCTCACACTCTCTTTGCCGCCCCGTTTGCTTATGTGGGTAATCAAGGCGATGATACAGTAAGCGTCATTGATATCAGCACCAATACTGTTGTGGGATCTCCCATTCCAGTAGGAACAGCCCCAGCGTATCTTGCCATTACCCCTAATGGGGAATTTGTATACGTACCAAATAGGGGTGATAATACTGTATCCGTCATAGATACCGCTTCCGATATGGTTATTGCAACCATCCCAGTTGGACATGTCCCAACGGCTGTAGCCATTACTCCTGATGGATTGTTTGCCTATGTAGTTAATGAACTCTCTGATACCGTGTCGGTCATAGATATAGCTTCAAATACTATTGTAGGATCGCCCATTCCTGTTGGATCTATTCCTGTTGGTATCGCCATTGGCTCAACTCCGAATGGGGTATACGCCTACGTAACTAATACAAGCTCACACAATGTGACAGTTATAAATACAGCTACCAACACTGTTGTAGGATCACCCATTTCAGTTGGGCTTAACCCAGCGGCTGTTGCCATCACTCCAAACGGACTGTTTGCCTATGTAGCCAATAATGTGTCTGGAACGGTGTCCGTCATAGATACCACGACCAATATGGTGGTAGGATCGCCGATTACTGTTGGAATTAACCCACTGGCTCTTGCCATCACTCCTAATGGGCTGTTTGTGTACGTGGCAGACTTTAACTCTGATGATGTTGAGGTTATTAGTACAGCTACCAACATGGTAACAGCAATCATCTTGCTTCCCCTCTTTAGTGAGCCTCACGGAATTGCTATCACTGCTGATGGAGCTTTTGCTTATGTCACCTATACAGGCCTAGATGAAGTAGGGGTGATTGACCTCAGCACGAACAGTGTGACAGGATCCCCTATCCCCGTAGGATCGATACCTGTAGGAGTGGCTATCGCTCCCCCTTTCCATCCTGCATCCTCATCCCTGTTTCAACCTTTTTCATTTAACGGAAATGTCATACAGCATAAGGGCAAATTCACATTGAAAGCTGAATGGCTTGCAAGCATTTCTTCCAATATCATCGCCTATGAGATTTTTGCATTTGACCAGCTTCTCGCTATTGTTCCGAGCAACGCCCCCCTTGTCTTTATCCACACTCTTCATCCACAAGATACTCATGATCATGACTGGTCAAAGAAGTACCGACGATATCTCCATGCAAAATATAAGGTTCGCGCCGTCAATTCAAACAACCTACGCAGTCCATTTACCCCACTGGATGTGCAGAGCTTGCAAAATTAAAAAAACTTGTCTCAATCCGCTGTTATCAATATAGATTGAGATAACTCAAATAAGGTGTTTTTATATGAACCTATTGAAGCCAATGTTTTTTGTAGCAGTTGCATGCTCGCATTCACTTTTTGCAGCTGGACCAACCAATTGGCAGGAGGCCGTAAAAACTTCCTCTTTAATCTCTAAAGGGCCAACCATCAACCCAATGGTTATCACCTACACCCCTGATGGTCATTGGGCCTATATCCTCACTTCCGGCTCGAATAATGTCACTGTCTATGACCTCACCACAAACACTCTCACAAATGTATCCATAGCCGTCGGCACAACCCCAGTAGATATTGCTGTCACCCCAAATGGAACAACTGTGTATACAGTCAACTCCGGTTCAAACAACGTCTCAGTTATTGATGTCGCTACAAATACCGTCACAGGAACCATATCTGTAGGACATAATCCTCAAGGTATTGCTATTGCTCCTAACGGTCTATTAGCCTATGTGGTAAATGAAGGCGACAACACTGCCTCTATAATTAACCTGGGAACAAATGTCGTAACCGGCTCTCCTATCGCTCTAGGAACTTCCCCTTCAGACATTTCGATTACTCCAAACGGGAACTATGCCTATGTCACGAACACAGGTTCTAACAATATCTCAATCATCACACTTAGCAACAATACTGTGGGCTCCTCAATTTCTGTAGACACTAACCCTGATAGAATTTTCATCACAAAAGATGGAAAATATGCACTTGTTGGCTATGAAGGCTCCACTATGGCCACAAAAATCATTCTATCCAACAACAGCGTGTCAGGTCCTTCATTTGATGTGGGATTACAGCTACAAAGTCTTTTTATGAGAAACCCTTAAAGAATTTTTAACTGCTCATGCTCTTATAGAAACTCCATTTGTCATCAAGGCAAATGGGGTTTCTAATTAATGGAGCAGTGATGGAGCAGTCCTTGATCTCTCATGGATCTTTCATGGATCTTTCATGGATCTTGCATGGATCTTTCGACCAATATTGTGAGTGACCTATTTGAATATCCTTCCCATTGAATCCTATTTCAAGAGTTAGAATTTAAAAAAACTTGTTACAATCACTCAGCTTCTTTATAGGTAAGAGCCAAAATCTTTTAAGGTTTTTATACCAACCGATTTAGGGTGATCAGCTAAAGAAAGCGCTAAGAGGGTACATGTACAAGAAATTTTTATCCTTTCTCATTTTCACTCTCCTCTTATCCACGCGCGCATTTTCCGTAATCCCTTATGCCTATGTGCCAAATAGCGGAACTAACACAGTCAGTGTCATCGATGTCAACACCAATACGGTTACTACAACCATCACCGTTGGAAACAATCCTGAGATGGTTGCTTTCACACCCGATGGAGCGTATGCGTATGTAACTAATAATGGGTCGCCTTATTCAGTCAGTGTTATTGATACCAGCAGCAATACGGTTGTCACGACCATTTCAACTGGAATTGGAATAGAGCCCTATGGTATGGCCATCACCCCTAATGGCCTGTTTGCCTATGTGGTCAATCAAGGAGCCAATAATGTCTCTATTATCGATCTGATCACTAATGCGGTGGTCGGGCCTACTATTAGTGTTGGAAGTGTTCCCACTAATATTGCCATCACTCCGAATGGACAGTATGCCTATGTCACTAATTTTGCAGGCGCTTCAGTAACTGCCATTGATCTGATTACCAATACTGTTGCTGCGACGATTAGTGTTGGGAGTAATCCATTGGATGTTGCCATCACCCCTGATGGATTGTACGCCTATGTAACCATTGAGTCATCTGCCGAAGTCAGTGTCATTGAGATCAGCTCCAATACTGTCATTGGATCTCCTATTACAGTTGGAACTAACCCTTTTGGTATCGCCATTGCCACCACTCCCTATGGAGAGTTTGCATATGTTGCAAATAACGTTTCTAGTACAGTCAGTGTCATTAATATCGCAACCAATACCGTGGCCGCTACCGTCTCTGGACTTAATGGGCCTACCTATATCGCCGTCACAGCCGATGGGACATATGCGTATGTATCCAACCATTCCTCAAGCCAAGTTGCAGTAATCGATCTCAGCACCAATACAGTCACTGGATCTCCTATCTCCGTAGGAGTCAGCCCTCAAGGTCTTGCCATCAATTATCCCGCTCCTCCAGGACCTACCGGGCCGACAGGCGCGACAGGTGCGACTGGTCCGACAGGTGTTACGGGAGCTACTGGTCCGACGGGAGTTACGGGAGCGACAGGGCCGACTGGTGTAACGGGGGCGACAGGTCCTACTGGCCCTACGGGCGCAACAGGGCCTACTGGAGCTACAGGAGCGACAGGTCCTACTGGCCCTACGGGCGCAACAGGAGCAACGGGTGCAACAGGGTCGACAGGAGCAACTGGTGCTACTGGCACAACTACCTACGTATTCCCACATCCCCTCCCATCAAATCAGTATGCCTATGTGGCAAATAACGGTAGTAATACTGTCAGCGCAATAAATCTCATAACCAATACTGTGGTCGCAACCATTACAGTTGGAAATGCGCCAGAGTTTGTTGCTATTCACCCTTCTCAAACGTTTGCCTATGTAACCAATATATTAGACAACACGGTCAGTGTCATTAATACCTTAACCAATACGGTAGTAGGATCTCCCATATCAGTTGGACTAGATCCCGTTGGAATTGCCATCAACCCTAATGGACTTTTCGCCTATGTAACTAATTTTGAATCGAATAATGTCTCTGTTATCGATCTGATTTCCAATACTGTTGTTGGATCGCCTATAACAGTTGGAACGAATCCATTAGGTATTGCAGTCGCTCCCAATGGACAGTTTGCCTATGTAGCTAATCTAACTTCTTCCGATCTCTCTGTTATCGATTTGACTTCCAACAGTGTGGTCGCGACCATTCCACTTGGAACAAGTCTTTATACTATTGCTATTACCCCTGATGGATTGTACGGCTATGTGACAAATGAGGGAGGTAACGCAGTCAATGTCATTGATCTCACCACTAATACTGTTGCGGACACTATAAGTGTTGGAAACGAACCAAGGGGTATATCTATCGCTGCAACTCCCTATGGAGGAGTGTTTGCCTATGTAGCAAATACCGCTGATAGCACTGTCAGCGTTATTAACACCAGCACCAATACAGTAACTACAACCGTTAATCTGCCATTAAGCAGCAGCCCTACCGATATAGCCACTACCGCTGATGGAACATTTGGGTATATAACGTACAATGGCCTAAATGAAGTTGGGATACTCAATCTCAGCAACAATACGCTTTCAGGAACAACTATTTCTGTAGGGAGCACACCTGTAGGAATTGCCATTGCTTATACCCCTCCTGCAGGACCAACAGGTGCAACGGGAGCGACAGGACCAACAGGGGCGACAGGTGCAACGGGAACGGGAGCGACAGGTGCTACGGGCGCAACCGGTTCGACTGGCCCAACAGGTGCAACGGGGGCGACAGGTGCAACGGGAGGGGGAGCGACAGGACCGACTGGCGTAACGGGTTCGACTGGACCGACTGGACCTGCCGGTTCAATAATATATGTATTCCCATACACTTCAATGCCATTTGCTTATGTGACGAATACGATCGATAACACAGTAAGCGTCATTAATATCAGTACCAATACTGTTGTTGGATCGCCTATTCCTGTTGGAACATCCCCTATGGTTCCTGCAACTACCCTTAATGGGGAGTTTGTGTATGTGCCAAACAGAGATTCAAATAATGTGTCCGTCATAAGTACGGCTTCCAATACTGTTATAACAACTATCGCAGTCGGATTGGAGCCATTTGATGTTGCCATTACCCCAAACGGGCTGTTTGCCTACGTGTGTAATGCAGGAAGTGGGAATCTGTCAGTCATAGACACACTTACCAATACTGTTGTTGGATCGCCTATTACTGTTGGAGATTCGCCCTTCAGTATTGCCATTGGTTCAACTCCGAATGGGGTATATGCATATGTGGCTAATTCCCTTGATGTGGTGGTCGTAGATACACTTACCAATACTGTTGTTGGATCGCCTATTACAGTTGGTACTGAGCCAGACGCTCTTGCCATCACCCCCAATGGATTGTATGTCTATGTGTGTAATACTTTCGATAATACTGTATCAGTCATAAGTACCACTACCAATACTGTTGTTGGATCGCCTATTCCTGTTGGAGCTAATCCAAATTTTATTGCAGTCAGACAAGATGGATTGTTTGCGTACGTGAACAGTCCCACAGGTAACACCATTTCGGTGATAGATACTACTACCAACACGGTAGCAGCAACAATCACGCTTCCCGGAGGTAGTGCTCCTGAAGGAATCGCTTTCACGGCTAATGAGGCCTTTGCTTATGTAGTGTATGGTGGGTTAGCGGAAGTAGGTATAGTAGATCTCAGCACGAATACCGTAACAGGAACAACTATCCCCGTAGGATCCAGTCCTTACGGTATTGTCATCAGTTATCTCCCTACTCCAGGGCCAACAGGAGCTACGGGCGCTACAGGTGCGACTGGTGTAACAGGCGCGACTGGTGCTACTGGCGTAACGGGAGCAACGGGTGCGACTGGTGCTACTGGTGTAACAGGCGCGACTGGAGCCACTGGTCCGACAGGTGCAACTGGTGTAACAGGATCTACGGGTGCGACTGGTGTAACAGGTGCTACTGGCGTAACGGGAGCGACGGGTCCGACTGGTGTAACGGGAGCAACGGGTGCGACGGGAGCTACAGGCTCTACTGGCCCAACAGGTGCAACTGGTCCTACGGGACCTACAGGTGCGACAGGACAGACTGGGGCAACGGGTCCAACTGGGGCTACAGGTTCAACAGGAGCTACGGGCTTTACAGGTACAACTGGCCCAACAGGCGCTACAGGTCCAACGGGTCCTACGGGAGCAACTGGACCGACAGGCTCTACTGGCCCAACAGGTGCAACTGGTCCTACGGGACCTACAGGTGCGACAGGACAGACTGGGGCAACGGGTCCAACTGGGGCTACAGGTTCAACAGGAGCTACGGGCTCTACAGGTACAACTGGCCCAACAGGCGCTACAGGTCCAACGGGTCCTACGGGAGCAACTGGACCGACAGGCGCTACAGGTCCAACGGGGCCAACTGGACCGACAGGATCGACGGGACCAACAGGAGCTACGGGTGCGACTGGTGTAACAGGTGCTACTGGCGTAACGGGAGCAACGGGCGCGACTGGTGTAACGGGCGCGACTGGTCCTACAGGAGCTACGGGCTCTACAGGTGCAACTGGCCCAACAGGCGCTACAGGTCCAACGGGTCCTACGGGAGCAACTGGACCGACAGGCGCTACAGGTGCAACAGGCCCAACTGGTGGTACAGGGCCAACAGGTCCTACGGGAGCAACTGGACCGACAGGTGCTACAGGTAGCACAGGTTCAACGGGGCCAACTGGATCGACAGGACCAACAGGAGCTACGGGTGCGACTGGTGTAACAGGTGCTACTGGCGTAACGGGCGCGACTGGTGTAACGGGCGCGACTGGTCCTACAGGAGCTACGGGCTCTACAGGTCCAACGGGGCCAACTGGACCGACAGGATCGACGGGACCGACAGGATCGACGGGACCAACAGGAGCTACGGGTGCGACTGGTGTAACAGGTGCTACTGGCGTAACGGGCGCGACTGGAGCTACGGGGCCAACTGGACCGACAGGAGCTACAGGCTCTACAGGCCCAACAGGTGCAACTGGTCCTACGGGACCTACAGGTGCAACGGGTCCAACTGGGGCTACAGGTTCAACAGGAGCAACGGGTGCGACTGGTGTAACGGGAGCAACGGGTGCGACGGGAGCTACAGGCTCTACTGGCCCAACAGGTGCAACTGGTCCTACGGGACCTACAGGTGCGACAGGACAGACTGGGGCAACGGGTCCAACTGGGGCTACAGGTTCAACAGGAGCAACGGGTGCGACTGGTTCGACAGGGGCAACGGGAGCGACAGGTGCTACTGGCGTAACGGGAGCGACGGGTCCGACTGGTGTAACTGGTGCGACTGGAGCAACTGGTTCGACAGGTCCTACGGGTGCGACTGGTGCAACTGGTCCAACGGGAGCAACAGGTGGTACAGGTCCTACAGGTTCAACTGGAGCAACGGGTGCGACTGGTTCGACGGGGGCAACGGGAGCAACCGGCGCAACAGGTTCAACTGGCGCGACTGGTGCAACTGGTCCTACTGGAGCTACTGGTGTTACAGGAGCGACGGGTCCTACGGGAGCAACAGGGTCAACAGGAGCTACTGGCGCGACAGGTGCTAGTGTGACAGGTGCTACGGGAGCGACGGGTTCAACTGGAGCTACAGGTGCAACTGGCCCAACGGGAGCAACAGGGTCAACAGGTCCTACTGGAGCTACTGGTGTTACAGGAGCGACGGGTCCTACGGGAGCAACAGGGTCAACAGGAGCCACTGGCGCGACAGGTGCTAGTGTGACAGGTGCTACGGGAGCGACGGGTCCGACAGGTGTAACCGGTACGACTGGAGCAACAGGTTCAACTGGTCCCACGGGAGCAACAGGTAGTACAGGTCCTACTGGTTCAACAGGCCCCACGGGAGCAACAGGAGCTACAGGTGCAACGGGAGCCACAGGTCCTACTGGGGCTACAGGAGCCACTGGCCCAACAGGAGCTACGGGTGCGACGGGAGCAACAGGAGCCACAGGTGCGACTGGACCAACAGGAGCAAGCGTTACAGGAGCGACTGGAGCGACTGGTCCAACCGGGGCAACAGGAGCTACCGGCGCAACCGGTTCGACTGGCCCAACCGGTGCAACAGGAGCTACAGGTGCAACGGGAGCGACAGGTGCTACCGGTCCAACAGGTCCTACAGGAGCAACAGGGCCAACCGGTGCAACTGGCCCGACGGGTGGTACAGGAGCGACTGGAGCCACTGGCCCGACAGGTGCTACTGGGGCTACTGGTTCGACAGGAGCTACAGGTGCTAGTGTGACAGGTGCAACGGGAGCAACAGGTGCTACCGGTGCGACTGGAGCCACTGGCCCGACAGGTCCATCTATGCCTGGCCCGACAGGAGCTACGGGTCCGACAGGAGCTACGAGCCCAACCGGTGCGACAGGTCCAACAGGACCGACAGGTCCCTCTTTACCTGGTCCGACAGGTCCCACTGGCCCCACTGGCGCAACGAGCCCCACAGGCGCGACAGGACCAACAGGCCCGACAGGACCTCCTACTCCAGGCCCAACTGGAGCTACAGGAGCGACAGGGCCGATGGGCCCTACAGGTACTGGTTATGACGGAGCACTCCCAGTGTTTCAACCGTGCCAATATACTGGAATACTCGTGCCGCAAGGCAGCAACTACACACTGATAACCCAATGGCTTCCCAGTCCAACTTCTAATGTTATTTCTTATGAAATTTTTGCATATGATCAGCTGATAGCTATCATCCCAGCCACAAGACCGCTCGTTTTTGAAACAACCGTTCCCAAGCCAAACACAAAGAAAAGCAACTGGGAATCAAACTACCGCTATTACCTCTACACGAAATATAAGGTACGGGCTGTAAGCTCAAATAACACACGAAGTTTATTTACCAATTTGATGACTTTCTAGCGTTGGAGTAAAAAAAATTGTTACAAACCCCTATCCCCAGTATAGGATAGGGAATGCAAAATTAATGAAGGTGCTTTTATATGAACCTGTTTAAACCAATGCTGTATGTACTTTTTGCAAGTGCGGTCATCCTCGTTTCCAGCGCGCTTCTTACAAATACACCTGACATTGAAGCAGGGGATTTACAAGTTTCTACTCTACTCGAGAAGACTGCTATTAACCCCATGCTCATCTCCTACACACCTAATAGACATTGGGCCTATATCCTCACTTCGGGATCAAATGATGTCACCGTCTATGACCTCACTATCAATACACTCACCAATGTGTCGATAGCTGTCGGCTCAACTCCTATAGATATGGCTATTACTTCTGATAGTTCGACTGGCTACGTGGTAAATTCAGGCGACAACAACATCTCAATTATTGATTTGAGCACAAATACCGTAACGGGCTCTCCCATTTCTGTCGGAACTAACCCTCAAGGTATTCGTATTACACCGAACGGTGATTATGCCTATGTGGTTAATGCAGATGATAATAACGTCTCAGTCATTGATTTGAGCACAAATACCGTAACAGGCTCCACTATTTCTGTCGGAACAAATCCGATGGACATCGATATTACCCCCAATGGAAATTATGCGTATATCCCCAACATGGGATCAAGCAACATCTCAGTCATCGACTTAAGCAGCAATACCGTTAGCACGACCATTTCTGTAAACAGCAACCCGACTGCAATTTCCATCACGGCAGATGGACTATACGCACTTATAGCCTATGAAGGCTCAACTAATATTACCAAAATCAACCTCACTACCAACACTGTCTCAGGCCCCACATATACTATGGACGCACCGTTTCTTCGAGCCCTGTTTTATCGAAACACATGAGCTTTCTGCAAAACTCCATTGGATTGTTAAAGTCGATCTTATGAAGGAACTTAAATCTCTGGTCACAAACACAAATTCCGTTTATTATAAGTACCAATTTTAATTTAATGAATTTTTGTGGCAGCAGATTTAACAGATACTACAGATTTGGCAGAAGCAAAAGGGCAGGACTATAGCCGCGGCGACTATAAGTATGGATTCGTCACGGATATCGAGACAGAATCCTTCCCCAAAGGGTTAAACGAAGAGATCGTTCGTGCGCTTTCTAAGAAGAAAAATGAACCCGATTGGATGCTCGACTTTCGTCTCAAAGCTTTTAACAAGTGGAAGGAGATGAAAGAGCCTCGCTGGGCAAACCTTCGCTATGGGCCTATCGACTATCAGAACATCACCTACTACTCTGCTCCCAAGCACAAGCCTCTACTCAATAAGCTCTCAGATGCTGAACCTGAACTTTTGAAAACCTTCGAGCGTCTCGGCATTCCAGTCGATGAGCAAAAGCGGCTCGTCAACGTCGCAGTCGACGTTGTTTTTGACTCGGTCTCTTTAGGCACCACATTCCAAAGCAAGCTCAAAGAGGCAGGAGTCATTCTCTGCTCCATCTCGGAAGCTATCCAAACCTACCCAGACCTCGTTAAAAAATACATGGCTTCGGTTGTGCCTATTCATGACAACTTTTTTGCCGCTCTCAACTCAGCCGTCTTCACCGACGGCTCCTTCGTCTACATTCCCAAAGGCGTTCGCTGCCCAATGGAGCTTTCGACCTATTTCCGCATCAACGATAAAGAGAGCGGCCAGTTTGAGAGAACGCTCATCATTGCCGAAGATGACTCCCACGTCAGCTACTTAGAGGGCTGCACAGCGCCCGCCTTTGATAATAACCAGCTCCACGCAGCAGTCGTTGAACTTGTCGCCCACAACCGAGCTGAAATTAAATACTCGACGATTCAAAACTGGTATGCCGGCAATCCCAAGACTGGAGAGGGCGGTGTCTATAACTTCGTGACCAAGCGAGGGCTTTGCGCTGGAGAGTCCTCAAAAATCTCCTGGACACAAGTTGAAGCTGGTGCTGCAATCACCTGGAAATACCCAGGCTGCATCTTGAAAGGGGATAACTCTGTCGGTGAATTTTACTCTGTCGCCCTCACCAACGGTTTTATGCAGGCCGATACTGGAACCAAAATGGTCCACATCGGCAAAAACACTACTTCGACGATAGTTTCAAAGGGAATTGCTGCCGAGCAGTCCCACAACACCTATCGAGGCCTTGTTAAGATTGTAGGCAAAGCTGAAGGGGCGAGAAATTATACTCAGTGCGACTCGATGCTAGTGGGCGATCGCTGCTCCGCCAACACCTTTCCCTATATCGAAAACCACAACGCTTCCAGCCAGCTGGAGCATGAAGCTTCTACTTCAAAACTCAATGAAGAGCAGCTTTTTTACTTCAGATCACGCGGAATTTCTTTTGAAGATGCCGTAAACCTAATTGTCAACGGTTTCTGCAAAAAAGTTCTCGATGAGCTTCCTTTCGAGTTCGCTCAGGAAGCTAAAAATCTATTAACACTCAAGCTTGAGCATTCAGTCGGATAATATTTATGCCCAAAAACCCTATTTTAGAGATTGAAAATCTCTCAGCTACCATTGCTGATAAACCAATTTTAAACGGCATCAGCCTCTCGATCCTTCCAGGCCAAATCCATGCTATCATGGGCCCAAACGGAGCTGGAAAATCAACTCTTGCTAAGATCCTCGCAGGAGACCCTGCCTACGACATTACTAGCGGTACAGTTCGACTAGAAGGCAAAGAGATTTTAGAGCTCGACCCAGAAGAGCGCGCTCATCTCGGCCTGTTCATGAGTTTCCAATACCCTGTTGAGGTGGCTGGAGTCTCCAATCGTCAGTTCCTCCAGCTTGCTCTTAATGCCAATCGAAAAGCGCAGAAATTAGAGCCTCTTGATGATGCTTCATTTAATAAGCTTCTTAGAGAAAAGATGAAAATGATGGACGTTCGAGATGAGTTTTCCGAGCGATCGGTCAATGAAGGCTTTTCAGGCGGCGAGAAAAAACGAAATGAAATTCTCCAGATGGCCGTTTTAGATCCCAAAGTCTCGATTCTCGATGAAACGGACTCTGGCCTTGATATCGATGCGATGCGAATCGTAGCGAAAGGCGTTACAACCCTTATGACTCCTGAAAAGGGGCTGCTTCTCATTACCCACTACCAGCGCCTTTTAGACTACATCAAACCAGACTTTGTCCATGTGATGATTGATGGCAAAATTGTTCTTTCCGGCGGAGCTGAGCTTGCTCTCAAGCTTGAAGAGAAGGGGTATGATTGGATAACGCCTGAAGTAGGTGCGACTCCATGACAGAATCTACTCAAGAATGCACTTTAGCCGAGCAGTTCTTTAGCCAGTTTGAAGAGCATTGCGACTCTCCCTATGAACCGGACATGCTCCGAAAAAAGCGGCTTAAAGCGTGGGACCACCTTCTCGAAATCGGCCTTCCAGATGCAAATGATGAAGCTTTTCGATATGTGCGGCTCGATCCTCTTTTTACACTCAATCTTGAAAAAGCAGAAGCGTGTGAGATCAAAAGAGAATCGCTCTACCCCCATATTCTTCCAGAAGCGAAAGGCTCCTTTTTAGTCTTTGCCAATGGCGCTTTTAGACCTGAACTTTCAGATATCTCTGGACTTAAAGATATTGTTATAATGCCTCTTACGCAGGCATCTCGAGCGTACTCTTCTCTTCTTCAAGGTACATGGGCCAAGAGCTTAAAAGAAGAGGTAGATCCATTTGTTTCGCTCAATAACGCCTGCCATCATGAAGGGCTCTTACTCTGTATCCCGCCCAATAAAAAGCTTGAATCGCATATCCAATTCCACCACATATACGATATCGACCACCCATCATGGACAATGCCTCGAGCTCAAATTGCCCTTGGAAAATCATCCGAAGCTGTTTTTGTCGATACTTCTTCAGGCGCATATGTAAACTTGTTTGACAACCGATATATCGATTTCATACTTGAAGACAACGCTACTTGTGCTTATTCGCAATATCTTCATAACTCTGAAGCACATCACTTTTCAGCACTCAGAGCAAATCTTAAGAGAGATGCTAAATTTACAATGACTTCGGTCGTAGATGCTGCCTTTTCTCGAAAATCAATCCGAGTGCAGATGGCAGGAGAAAATGGCCACGCTTCCTTAAATGGCGTGAACATGCTTTCAGGAACGAAAGAGGGCCATATCCACGTTGTTGTCGATCATCAAGAGCCGCACTGCTCTTCCATGCAGCTTTTTAAAAATGTGCTCCATGACTCGAGCCGCTCAAGCTTTGAGGGTAAAATCTGGGTTCGGCAAAAAGCGCAAAAAACAGAGGCGTACCAGCTCAACAACAACCTTATCTTGAATAGCAGCGCTGAGGCGCTCTCGAAGCCAAACCTTGAAATTTTTGCTGATGACGTAAAAGCGTCGCACGGAGCAACTTCAGGACAGCTCGATAAAGAGCAGCTCTTCTATTTACGTACTCGAGGGCTTAGTGAAGATGTCGCCCGCGCCTGCTTAATCCAGGGTTTTTGCCAGGAGGTTGTAAACTTAATGCCAAATCAGACCATGCGAGAAAGAGCACATGAACTCGTCATCAGCTTATATGGAACTACTAGGCTCTCGAACAAAATAAATTAAACGCAAAGGCACAAAGACGCTAAGGCGAGAGAGAAGGCAACAAAAATGATTAGTCCACGATGAACCTTCAGGACATGTTCTCTTTTCTTTCTCTGCGTCTTCGCATCTTTGCGTCTTTGCGTTTAAACTTTTAAAGATTGTCTTACTTATGAGTACTCAACAAATTCAGCGTATTAAAGATGCAAGGGTCGACTTCCCCATGCTCGCAAAGAAGATCCATGGAAAGCCCTTCACCTATCTCGATAGCGCTGCAACGACACATAAGCCCAACTCAGTCATCGACACAATCAGCACCTTTTACCGTGAACAGTATGGAACCGTCCATCGAGCAGTCTATTCCACTGCCCAAGAGGCAAGCGGCCTTTACCAAAGTGCACGTGAAAAGGTTGCATCTTTCTTTAATGCCTTTTCTTCGCGAGAAATAATCTTTACCCGTGGAACAACCGATAGCTTAAATATTTTGGCCTTTAGCCTTGCTCAAAGCTATTTAAAACCTGGCCAAACAATCCTCATAACCGAGATGGAGCACCACTCAAATATCGTCCCATGGCAGATGATCTCTGAGCAGTATTCGCTCAAACTTGCAGTCTGTCCTGTTCTTGATTCGGGCGAAATTGATATGGATGCCTTTGAAAAAATCCTTAACTCTCAGTCGGTCGCTGTCGTCAGCTTTCCCCATATCGCCAATATCTTAGGCACCTGCAATCCTGTAGAACAAATTGCAGCCCTCGCCCATAGACATGGAGCGCTTGTCGTTCTTGATGGGGCACAGAGCGCCTCGCATGAACCAATAGATCTACAGACCCTTGGCTGCGACTTTTTTGCCTGCTCAGGCCATAAAATGGTGGGACCAACTGGTATAGGTGTGCTTTGGGGCCGTCTTGAACTGCTTGAAAAGCTAGCTCCCTCGCGAGGCGGCGGCGATATGATCGATCGAGTAACGTTTGAAAAAACAACCTACAATACTACGCCAGTCAAATTTGAACCGGGCACTCCCATCATTGCTGAAGCAATTGGTCTTGGAGCAGCTCTTGATTACCTTACGAGCTTGGATCTTCAAGCAATTAAGGCTTGGGAGCATCATCTCTTGGAAAAGCTGCTTTCAGGTTTAAGCCAAATAAAAGGGTTGAAGCTTATTGGAAAGGCGAAGATGCGAGGTGCGCTTGCAACTTTTACAATTGAGGGCGTCCATCCCCTCGATGCTGCCACTCTACTCGATCTTCAAGGAGTTGCCATCCGTTCGGGACATCTTTGCGGACAGCCAATATTGCGCCGTTTTGGCTGCGATTCAGCTCTTCGAGCATCCCTTGCCTTCTATAATAATGAAGAAGATCTCGATCGATTTTTTGCAGCACTAAAGATGGTCCTCAAGCAACTCAATCCTTAAATACCGGATCGATCTAAGCACCTTCCTGAATCGTGATCACAATAGCAATTTGCCCATCAACAGCTGAAGGAAACACTTGGTAGGTCGCCTTTGCCTGCGGAAAATTGTTGTTCATATAATAGATTTGTACCCTGCGGACAGCTTTAGTAAACCCATGAAAACTGTATTCGGTATTAGGGTTTATCTTAAGCTGCTGTTGCAAAGTGCTTGTTTGGATCGCGCTATTTCCTTGAAAGGTTATCGAATAGATTATAGTCCCTTGCGCTACATTGGCTTGCTTCATTTGGAGCATAGCTTCAATATGCGCGCACTGTTCTTGTACACACTGTTCTTGTGCAGATATAGGTGCAACGAGAAGTGCAGTAGCTGCAATAAAAGCTGTTAAAAATTGACGCATGATATTTTCTCCAATATTAATGAAAGCCTAAACCATTTAATAAAATTTTAGAAAGAAAATAACGGGATATTATGATGGTCAGGATAAGATAACAAATTTCATTAAACTATTAATTAGTTAACTTTTTATCCTGACTATCCTAATATCCTGTTATTTTTGTTTTGTAGATCGGTGAAACTCTAGTTTTTACTCTCATCTTTCACTACATAGCGTTTGAATGATTCCTCATTCCACTGCCGATAAGAACAAGGATCACCGGGGCCCCCACCATAGCGAATATCTTGAGTTAACTCTGAATATGAATGGATGACACTCTCCATCGGGGCATCAAAAAAGAGAGCCATTGTATAGCGTTCAACACAACCAAAAGCCTTATGCACTCTATGTTCAGTTGCTCTGATACCGTCGTTCGTAGCAAGCTGGCCAAACTCTCCCACCTGAAACATCATGACATCTATGTCATCAGCTATAACTTTCTTAAAGCCCTTGTCTTGAGATGTTCTAACAAAGAGTCCTGCCTCCTCTGGTTCAGGAATTGCCTCCCCGTTTGCAAAATAAAAGGCTGGAAGGAGTGTCGTAAACATTCCATGGTCTAAATGAGCCCCGCACCAAAAAGGGTTCTCAACTGCGCTATTTCCACTTTTGCGATAGTAGAGCATGCGTCCTAATCGGGGAACGCCATCTAAAGAAATTCCCGTATCAGGCCCTAAAAGCCCAATTTTCTTCATGACAGCCTCTCCCATCTCAGACATCAAGAATCCCAAATCTTGAAAGGGAGTTCTTAAATCAACTTCCAAAGGCCATTTGTTGAGTAAGCTATCTGGAACAAATCCGTAGTAGGAGACTTTGAGATCATCTACAACCCATCTGCCATCGGGACGCTTAAATTTCTCTTTGCCTTTTTCATAACCGAGGAATGTCTCGCCTAGAGCATGATTAGGGGCATACGACTCTTTTATCTCTTCTGGAAGCGCTGAAAATTCACGAGCTGTTTCAATAAACTTCAAAAGCTTTTCTTTGTATCCTGGAACAGCTTTAATCCCTACGATGCCTTTTTCATATAAAGCAGATTTCAGTACGATCAGAGATTGAGGATCTTCTTTTTGAAAAGCCTCATAAGAAATGATATCCAGAGAAAGCGTCTCGATAGTTTCGCTGCCTTTCATGATACTGCCCGAACAAGCCAACAGTATGCTTAAAGCAAGTAATACTCTCTTTCTCATAGAACACCTTCCGTAAAGTTTTCTAGTTACGGAAAAGAAATATTAATGGAAAGAGCCTTTTGCAAACCTCGCTTTGTTTGGAAAAATCGAAGATTTTATTGCGGCTGCTCTTCCCTCTTACGATGACATACCCTGTTGGGTAGACGAGGAAGAGGGAAGAGCAGCCGCAACAAAAGATCGGTTTTAACAATCGAATGGAGTTTTGCAAAAGGCTCGCTATAGATGTCTCAATTGCAAACCGCTATGCAGGAAATTTCGATTAATGACCCTTTAGGCAGCTCTGCCGCCTGAATAGTTTGACGGGCAGGAGGTGTTAAAGTGTTGAAGCGGTTGGCATATTCTTCGTTCATGCCGACAAAATCCCTCATTAATTCCTTCAAGAATACATCTGTTCGAACCACTTGGCTCATGCTTGATCCTGAAGCTTTTAAAATAGCCTCTATATTATTAAGAACCTGTTTTGTTAATGCCCTAATATCGCCTTCAAGAAGCTCTCCCGTTTGAGGATTAATTGGGAGCTGCCCAGATACAAACACTAATGACTGGAAAGACTTAACCACAATTGCTTGAGAATAGGGCCCAATAGCAGCAGGCGCCTGTTCAGTATCAACTTTTTTAATGCTCATCAGTAAACTCCTCATAAAATCCAATTAAACGAACAGGCGCTTCAGATCCATTCTCAATCTTTAAAGGAAGGGCAATAGCCCAAGCGCCAACAGGAGGAAGAAGATCTGCGTTAGCAACATTTTCGATAATGTATTTGCCAGCGCCTAAAAAAATTTCATGGGTAGGAAAGTAGCCAAGGGTACCTGTATCAGGTGATAATGTATCTATTCCTATACCAGAAATCTTCCTCTCAAACAGTATTTGAGCTGCCTCTTTGCTAAAAGTTGGGAAATGAACCTGTCCGGACGAATCTGCATTTCTGTACTTCTCAGGAGCATTCCAGAAACGGCTCCAGCCCGTATACCCAATCACGAGAGAGCGGGAAGGAATAAGCCCATGCTTTGATTCAAAATCCAGAACGTCTTGGACGGTGATTTGGTAATCGACATCTGCCTTTTCAGCAACATTAAGAACCACAATGGGCAGCACAAGCTCCTTTAAGGGGATTTCAGCAATGCTTATGCCATTGGGAAAGCAGTGAGTGGGCGCATCCATATGCGTTCCAATGCCTGCATTCATTTCAACCCTAAAAGATCGGAATTTTGTTTGTGTTGAACAATCATCATGATCGCGTTTTAGGATATGCTGAAAGCCACAAGAACCAACCCAGGTAGCCACTTGAGCATTGAGAGGGTGGGTTAAATCAACAAATGTTTGGCTTTTGAAAGAAAAAGTAGATGAGGGTTTCATTCAACCTCTAAAGTTCGGGTAAGACTGAGGGCACAATATCTCCGGGGCCCTTCTGCCCCAGCGCAAGGACTATATCATGAAACTCGATAAGCCACTTGATAATCTGCTTATGAAGCTGATCGACAAAAGGATAAAGGCCGATGCACACCATTAAGATAGCAAGCCAAGACTTCAACCCCATACCTAAGAAGGTAATCTGCACCTGGGGTGCTAATCGGTTGATAACACCTAGGAAGGTATCCGTCATCAAAATGGCGATAATGGGAGGGGCGCATAGTTGCAAGGTAAGGGCCACAAAGATCTGAAGGCATTTAACAATCTTATCGTGAATAAAACTCTGTTCGTACAAGAAGGCAGGCCATGCAAACTTATCGTAGGGAAGTATATCATAAGATTCAAAGAGCGCTTGAATAATATAAAAAGGGCCGTCCATCGCGTAGAAGATAGTAATCAGCAGAAAATTATATAGAGTACCTATAGGCGAAGACTGGTTCTGAATAGTTGGGTCATTCGTCATAAGGCTTGCAGCGCCCCTCTGGTGGTCAATTAATACCCCAGAAGATGAAACGATTAAAAAGGGAAGGCCTGAAAAAAATCCTAAAACTGCGCCAATCAAGATCTCTTTACAAAAGAGAAGCAGCATCGTTTCATTAAAAGGAATTGCCGTGGTCATAGTAAAGACCATCTTGGGCAAGATCATAGATAAAAAGCAGATAGCAAGCCCAATTTTAGCAGCCGTTGGCATGATCCTCGCCCCAAAGAAGGGAGAGAGTGTGATTATGGGGGCAATTCGAGCAATTCCAAGAAAACAGACAGAAAGTACAGACAGAGGAGAACCTGTGCGTTCTGAACCCTCCATAAATAGCCGAACGTAATCGAGCCCCATCTGCATTTTAATTTACCTTAGTGAAAAAAGATCACTCCACCTAAATCTTAAGTCAACAATAGTCAAAAAAGATAGATGATCTTTCTAACTGGAATACAATAGCCATCTACATCCTCTTTGGAAGACGAGGTAAACAAGATGGCTAAAGACCAATCTAAAGGTGAGATATCAGCTAAAGCGAGGCGAGCACCTCATCTCTTTTAGTGCGATAGTGATCGGCAAGCTCAGGATAGGTCTGATTCAACCACATTTCGAATGGGTATAAGCGAACATCAAATTCATAGTTCATTCGGCTTAAGACATTCAAATCAGGATTTTTGCTCAAGTGGCCCGTATCAATATAGACCGCTCGATCATGAGTAAATCCGAGGTTGTTGTTGCGGATAAGAGCGTCGTCATTATCAGTAAAGCCTTTTTGAGCCATTGTGAGGAGAAGGTCAATAACTTGGTCAACGCGCTCTTGAGCCTGGTCTATTTCTCCATCGTCCATAAGCTTGGTGATGGTCGGAATTAAATAGACTGCTTTTTTCTGGAGAACAAAACAGGCATCGTCGCCTCGAATACGGTGCGACTGCCCAAAGCGATCGACAAGCTTAACACCCTTAATCTTGTTTCTTGTTCTGTTCAAGTGAACATAAACAATCCCAGTCTCTTCAGGAACCTCTTCAAAACAGAGCTTTGAGCTGGAAAAGATCTCTTCACGATGGTCAATACGTCTTTGCTGCTGGGAAGCTTCTTCTTTTGAAAACCACCTCTTCCAAAATGGCCTTGGCTTTTGAACTGAACGAAGGCGTCCAAGTTGGAATAACTTGAGGACATAACGGCCATCTTGGCTTTCAAATACAACGGCTTGTGCTCCACGGCCAAGCCAGTTAAATTGCTGCTGGCTGACAACATAAAAAAAGGTGTCACGCTCATCTGAGAGCTTTACATCCCATCTCGGATCGTTTGGAAAATTTGATTGCACATTGCTGATTGCAAACAGCTTTGCAGGCCGTGCAAGCTCGGAGATCTTCTTATCAAAATGAATAAACCTTCCAACAGCAAAGGAGAGGACTCCCAGGATGGCCAACAAGACAAGATTCTGAAATTTAAAAAATTGTTTCATGCTCACAAAATAGTTATTGGGACGAGTATAACGAAAAAAGGGAATTTACATCGAAAGAAAGATTACAAAGGTAATGATTATCCTGCTCCCAAACTCCAGACAGCGAAGTTTGTAAATATATTTGCTGAAAAGCTAAAAATCTGCTGCCCGAGCCAGCCTCCTAAAAACATCAGTGTAAGAGTTACAGAGACAAGCTTAACAACAAATGAAAGCGTCTGCTCTTGGATTTGGGTTGCAGCCTGGAAAATGGCAACCACAGTTCCTAAAAACATGGAAATAAGAACTGGCGGCGCAGAAAGGATAAGAATCAAGAGAAGCCCCTGATATGACAGCTGAACAATCTGTGTTTGAAACATACCTTAAAAGTCCTTATCTAAATGTTGAAACAAGGCCTTCAATAAGCAATGTCCAGCCATCGAGCATAACCAATAAGAACAGCTTCAATGGCATGGAAATAGTCACAGGCGAAAGCATCATCATACCCATCGCGAGCAAAATATTGGATACAACTAAGTCAATAACAAAGAAGGGAATATAGATCAAAACCCCGATTTCAAAAGCATTCTTCAACTGCGTAGTTATAAAGGCGGGAACCAAAAGCATAAAATCGTCAGGTCTGAGCTGATCCCGATAGTTTTCAGGCAAGAGCTTATAGACAATTTTATAAAAAAGCCTCTGGTGCTTAACAAGTGAATTATTCTTTAAAAATTCTCGGAAAGGTTCTTTGGCTTTATCAACTACTGCTACAACATAGGCTGCTGAGTCTGATGAAAAAAGCTCCTTGGGTATATCTTTTGCTATTGTCTCTTGAGCCGCATCATACATTTTCACGCCTGTTGGGAACATGACATATAAACTCAAAAGAAAGGCAATACCGTTGATAACCTGGTTTGGAGGTGCTTGCTGAACGCCCAAGGCATTTCGTAAAAGAGACAAAACGACAACGATCTTCACAAAAGAGGACAAAATCATAATGATGAACGGAAGGAGCGACATAAAGACAATCGCTGTACCCTGAATTACTAGAGATGGTCGCTGAAGCCCCTCAAAGTTCAATAAATTTCCTGCCTTTGAAGCCTCTTCGGTTTTTTCCACCTTAACAGGAGCCCGTGTCATGATATTGGCCTTAGGAACAACTAACTGAGGAGTCATTTCTTGTTTTGGCGCCCCGAGCTCAGGCTCGTCATCAGCCCCATAGAGAGAAAAAGTTGAAAACATCACAAACAAAATTGCAATCAGTGCTTTTTTCAAAAACGCATATTTCAGCAGTGCATTTTTCACTTTGAACCACCTTTTACACCAATAGACTCCTGCATGGACTGTAGGGCTGCTTCTAGCGTCAGCCAACGATCCTGCAGTCGGGCATTTATAATACCCCCTTCAGTCTCAATAATACAATCACCAGGGGTCAAATCATCCCGTTCACGAATAGAAAGCGACTCAAGCTCTTCAAAGACATTCTTAAGCTTATTCTTTCCACTCTCAAGCTGCGCAAAATCTTGATGGCAGACGTAGATAACAATTTTTTTATGTTGCGCAACAACCTTGGCGGTTGCCATCACAATTTCTTCAATAGCTTCCGGTCTTTGTTTAATTTCAGCGCCTACAATCTTCTTAGCAGCCCTCACAGAAATTGGCATAATGCTCTTCTGCATCTCATCGCGAACTCGTGCAATCTCTTTTTCTAAAAGCGCAATCATCTCTCCCCATGCTTGAAATCCGGCTGCAAATCCATCGCGATGGGCCTCTTCCTTGATTTTTTCACATTCTTCTGTGACTTTTTGTCTATAATCCAAGGCATCTTTTTGAACGATTGCGAGAAGCTCCTGGCCAGAGACAAGCTCAGAAAATTCTTTAGCGGGAATAACATGGCTGTAGGGAGCTGTTGCCACTTCAGTGGGCTTGCCAGGCTCTCGTAATAAGGCAAAATAGCGTTTTTTAGTTTCCACTACTGTTTACTCTCCTACAGTTTCAAGATACTTCACAATCATGCATACATTAGTATTCCAGGCATCAACCGACTTAGGGTCGAGACCTTCTATCGTATCCATTTTTTGATAGGATAGCTCTTGGGCAAATTCAACTTCATAACGCCTAAAAAAATACCAACGAAATTCATCGCTTTGTGCCTTTAAAAGCTGTTCAAAAACTTGTTTCCCAGACTCAAAAACTTGGATTTTAAGCGCTTCAGGCTGATCTTCCAAGGATTTAACTTCTATCGTCGCTACAGCCATTTTCTTTGGTGCAAAGAGAAGTTTTCGCAAATAGCGCTGTGAAGTTATGTCGAGGCTATTTAAAACCTTGTCGATCTCTTTTTTACCGATTACCTTACGCAACCCTTGAGCTAAAAAATGGCACCCCATACACATGAAGAGTGAATCAAAGAAGCCGCGAGGCTTATCAAGAAGAACTGCTAAAGGAGAATCTGTGACATGCGATTTATCCGGGAGCGCATAATCTTCTTGAGTATTAAATAGATGCGATAGAAGCAGTACTCTCATTTCCTCTGGAATTGCCCCCGAGGTCATTATTTTCTCATGCAAGGGTTCAAAAAATGACCGCTCTTTGTTTGGCAATTGAACAATTTTCCACTTAACCCAGGAGGGATGAAGAACTTCTAATGGGGTTCTTGGATCTAGTATAGAGGCAGATTTATTTTCATCCGTTGATCCAAGGTTGTTTAGATCTACTTCAGACAAAAACGCGAGAAAGGAATCGTTATTCAACAGACCAAAAGAGTTTGTAACTTCACGAAGATGGTTCATACGTATTACATCGACTCAATATTCTCTTGAACTTTAGGACCCTTATCTTCTTCCTTTTTCTCTTCTGTCTTCTCAGTTGCGACAGGCTTTTCTTCAGATTCTTTCTCCATCTCTTCGATAGGATGTATAGAAAAAATTTTGGAAACTCCGCCGTGGTGTGCAGCTAAGGGAACGAGCTTCCAAGCGAGCCATGCCGTAGTAAAAACAAAAATACAACAAAGAATCGTCAAACTAAAGAAAATGAACTGAAATCTTGAGATCGATTCTTGAGCAAGTACAATAGTCCACACACGGGCAAGATCAACATTGCCCTGGTTGGCCGCTGCTTTTTGCGCAGTTGATTCAGCAAATCGAGCCCTGTCGGGAATAACTGTCACGTTTTCAAATTTAAGCCCCTGCACACTACTTGCCACAAGTCGTCGAATTTTTGTAATCAGATGGCTGTTTGGATCGTCTAAAACTCCATTATGCTTAACAAAGACCGATGCTGTTACGTCGCCCTTTATTTGCCCAGGATTTAGGACATCTTCCTCAGGGAATGAGAGCTGAACTTCGGCGTCCAAAATACCATCAATCTTTCTAATCATTGCACCGATTTGCGCTGCAAGCCCTTGCTGATAGCGAATCTTGTCCTGCATTTCTGATGGAACGAGTCCGCCCTGAGTAAAAAGTTCCAAAAGCCTCTCAGGTCTGCGCCTAGGTAATCCATTGGCATTGAGAAGAGCTAAAGCTTCAGTTACTTTGTCGCTATCAACATAAATATCAAACATAGCGGGTCCTCCGCCGCCTCCAGGAGCCTCACTCTTTGCCTGAATTTTGTTAGCATCTATGTTCTTGCCTGCTAAGAATACAATTACCTCGTTGGCTTCCCGTTCATCCAAGCCATTAACAATAACCTTTTGGGAACTGCAGCCGGAAGCAACTAAGAGAAGAATTAAGAAGTATACGAACTGGCATTTCTTCAGAATTTGCATAAGTTAACTCCGTCGTGTCTTTTAGATCCTAAGGGATAGTATTATTTATTTTCACTCAGCGATTTATGATTGCAGTCGAGGAATTATCTTCTTAATTTTTTACATCGACTCAATATTCTCTTGAACTTTGGAGCCTTTATCATCCTCTTTTTTATCTATAGGCTTTTCTATAGGCACTGATTCTTCTTCGATTTCTTTCTCTGTTACATCCATAGGGTGCATAGAAAATATTTTAGATACTCCGCCGCTCTTTTCAGCTATCGGAATCAGCTTCCAAAGAAGCCATGCAACTATAAGAACAAGAATACAACAGAGAATCGCCAAGCTGAAAAAAATGAATTGGAATCTTGGGATTGATTCTTGAGCTAATACAATAGTCCACACACGAGCAAGATGAGCATTATTCTGATTAGCGGCAGCTTGCTGTGCACTCTCTTCTGCAAATCGAGCCCTAACAGGTATGACAGTCACATTTTCAAATTTAAGCCCCTCGACACTGCTAGCAACGAGCCTTCGAATCTTTGAGATCAGTTGGCTGTTTGGATCATCGAGAACGCCATTATGCTTGATAAAAACGGACGCGGTCACTTCACCAGTTTGCTCTCCTGGATTGAGAGGATTCTCCTCAGGGAAAGAGAGCTGAACTTGAGCATCTAAAATGCCGTCAATATGCATAATCATATCATCGATCTGATTAGCAAGCCCTTGCTGATAGCGAATTTTCTCCTGCATTTCTGATGGGACAAGTCCCCCTTGGTTAAAAAGCTGTAAAAGCCTTTCAGGCTCTCGTCGAGGCAGCCCGGCAGCATTGAGAAGAGCTAAAGCATCGGTCACTTTGTCATTATCGACATAGACATCAAATAAAGTAGGTCCACTGGCAGCTCCAGGTCCTGCACTCTTTGCCTGTATTTTGTCAGCGTCAATGCCTTTGCCAGCTAGGAATACAAGTATCTCATTAGCTTCTCTCTCATCCAATCCATTTACAATAACCTTTTGGGAACTGCAGCCGGAAGCAACTAAGAGAAGAATGAAGAAAGGTAAATATAGACATAGTTTCTTTAGTATTTGCATAAGGCAGCTCCCTCATGCCTTCAGATCCTAATGGGATAGTATAATTTTTTTCACTCAGCAATTGCCAACTGAAGCCATTTAGCAAGAGGCGAGCTTTGTATTTCTTTATCCAATAAAAGCTTTGCTGCACACACAGCAACGCGAGGATCGGGGAGAAATTGCAAGAGTAGCAGCGCCATTTTTTCATGAAAAGGCGTCAAAGGTTTTGAGGATAAAAACGAACATGCCTGTTCTAAGAGCTCATCACCAAGAGAAGATAGGGCAATAAGCAGCTCCTCCTCTTCCTCCCCTTCAGCAATGGAAAGAAGGCGAAGCAAGGGCTCTTTGGCATCTTTGATCTTTAATCTCCCTATCAAGCGGATAGCCTCAAACGGAGCTTTTCCATACCCAGGAGCGAGCTCATCACGAAATTCATCTGAAGAGGCCAGCATAATTAAGATCGAAGGCTTTTGAGCAAGCATCATGAGTTCTTTATCAGTAAACTGCAGCTCTTCCTCTTCATGCAGAATTAGTGTGCTATACAACGATGCCTGAGGGTTATCTTGAGCTGTCTTTTGGATGTCGCCATACATTTTCTTCGACCATGCAATCTTCTCAGCATCTGCACCCGAAAGAATCAAGGGTGCAATATCGCGTCCAAGCCTTTTTTCAACATCAGCTAAAAATGCAATACGACTTAAAGAGATCTCATCATGAATTCCTCGAGCATCGCCTCGCTCATAATACTCAAGCATTACCGGAAAGCTTCCGCCAAAGTGCGACTCTCGATGAAGCAGAATCCGGCGATCCTCTTCTTCAATAACCCCAAAAGAGTCCCCTGTCTCAAAAGGCAGATCCTCTTCTTCTGTTTCGATATCGTAACTTTGAGAAAGCAGGGCAGAAAAGAGATCTTTCTGCACATCGTCGAATTTGAATGAGTCCATTAACTAAAAACCTTTAAGTACTGTCAATAATTTGGCCGGTTTTCTCAATAAAAATACCCGCATTGTAGCTCGATCGGACAAAAGGGCCGCAAAACATATGCTTTATTCCAAGCTCTTTTCCAATAGCTTCATACTCTTTGAATTGATCGGGATGGATGAACTCTTGAACGAGAAACTTTTTTCTGCTCGGTTTCAAATATTGTCCAATGGTCACAATATCGCATCCATGCGATGCCAAATCCTTCAGCGTGGAAACAACTTCATCTCGAGCCTCTCCAAGACCCACCATAAGGCCCGATTTTACCCGCATCTGATTCTTTTTAGCGTATGCCAAAAGCTCTAAAGACCTGGCATACGTTGCGGTATGCCGAACTTTAGGGGTAAGTCTTTCAACCGTCTCAACATTGTGGTTAAAGATATCGGGAGAGGCTCTAAACACAGTATCCCATGAAGAATGCACTCCCATAAAATCAGAGGTAAGCACCTCGACAGTTGCATTTGATTTTCGCACAGCCTCGATACAGGCAACAAGATGCGCCGCCCCGCCATCGTTTAAATCATCTCTGGCTACCATGGTTATAACTACATGGCGAAGCCCAAGCTCAAGGGCCGCAAGAGCCACTCTTTCAGGCTCATCTAAATCAGGCATCACCGGTTTTTTTGCATGGGCAATATCGCAAAAGCCGCACGCCCTAGTGCATTCTCTTCCTAAAACGAGAAAGGTGGCTGTTTTTTTTGAATAGCATTCGACAAGATTCGGGCAGCGAGCCTCTTCGCAGACAGTATGAAGCCGAGCCTTTCGAATATTATCTTCTGTCTGAAAAAGCTCCTTGCCATCAGGCAAGGGCCTATGGAGCCATGAGGGGAATCGTTTGGATGATCCTAGCACAACGAGAGGCGACCCCTTTTCCATCTTCAAGCCCGCTTTACTGCAGCTTTCGGATAATGCAGCGGCGAGCCTTGAGCAATAAAAGCTGCCTCAAGCCATCCTTCAGATAAGGTTGGGTGAGCATGTATTGTCTCGATAATAGACTCGATAGTCAGCTCGTTTGCAATAGCTGTTGTTATTGCTGCAATCAAGTTTCCAGCCTCATGTCCAATCACTTGAGCACCTAAAATACGTCCCGTGCCCTCTTCGACAACAAGCTGAGCAAAGCCTTCTGTCTGCATCGCTGCTTGAGCTTTGCCAAGAGCGCCCAATGGATAGGTCGATCGAGTAGCTTTAAGGCCTCTCTTTCGTGCTTCATCAAGCGTCAAGCCTACAGATCCAATCTCGGGATGGGTGAAAATGACGCCGGGAACGGCATCGTAGTTCATGCGCATTTTATGGCCTAAAATATTCTCTGCAGCGACAAGCCCCTGATGGGTTGCAACGTGGGCATACATCGATTTTCCAGCCACATCGCCAATGGCCCAAACATGAGATACCGTTGTTTCTAAATAGTCGTTAACAACGATTGTTCCTTTTTCAACCACGACACCTGCGATATCAAGCCCTATGGATGTTGAGTTGAATGAGCGTCCGATAGCAACAAGGGCCATCTCTGCTTCAATATTCTGCCCGCTTTCCATCGAAACAATAACCCCTTCTCCCTTCACGGCAACAGACTTTACAAAATCTTTTGTCCCAATGGAAATGCCCCGTTTTTGAAATGAGGAGGTAAGTGCTGTTGAAAGAGTTGGACACTCAAGAGGTAGAATTCGATCCAATGCTTCTAAAACAGTAACCTTGACGCCCAGCTCTGAATAAAGAGATGCAAACTCGCATCCGATCACTCCTCCGCCAATAACGATTAATGACTTCGGAAGCGCCTTCATCTCAAGGATAGAGGTCGAAGAGTGAATTCTCTTCCCGTCAAAAGGGAAGGCCGGAATTTCTCTTGGTTCTGAACCTGAAGCGATAATAATATCGGTAGCGCTGATAAAGGTTGATTTATCCGAAGCGATTTTTAATTCGTGAGGCCCTGTAAATGAGGCGCGTCCCTTAAAGATGGTCACACCGTTGCCAGTGATTAAACTTTCAAGGCTTGTACGCAGCTTTGTGACAACTTCATCTTTTCGCTTTAACATCTGGGCAAAGTCAAAAGAAACAGATCCAACCTCGATTCCAAAATTCTTAGCGTTTTTGACAAGATGCAAGACATCGGCGTTTGCAAGCAGCGCTTTCGTCGGAATGCAGCCGCGGTTAAGACAGGTCCCGCCAATCTCTGTTGCCTCGATGAGCGCAACTTTTTTACCTCGCTGAGCAAGTCTTATTGCAGCAGGATATCCGCCTGGCCCCGATCCGATAACAGCTACATCGAAAAATTGTGTCTCCATCTAAAACCTTGAGATCATGTTACTTGCATTCTCTCATACCAGAGGTATTTAATTGAATTTGACTCTTCTCGCTCTAGAGCAATTTAGATATTGCACTCTTCAAAGAATATAAAATTGATACTTTCCACCAAAATGGCAAAAGGGGTATGACTTAAGGATATAGTATAATAATAGCGCCCGGGGATCAATGGCTGCATCGCAAAGGCCCCATACACCATCTTTGAACGCGCAAAGTCGCTGCTGGAACTGCGAAGAGGCAGTCCATCGACTCGCCGACTCCTGCCCCTACTGTAAAAAATCCCTCCACGTCTTTCACATCTCTCCCGAAGATCAAGTTGAAGCAACACTTTACTCTGGTCAAATAGCTTCACACGCACAAGAAAAGCCTCAAACAGTTCCCGAAGACAAGTCGTCTCCTGTTTTATCCCTTCTCGTAGCAACCGCTGCACTTAGCTGCGCTGGGATTTTATTTGTTCTAGCAGCACTGATCTGGATGTTTAGCGATGGAGCAAGCTTTACGCTTGAATGGCCTGAAAGTATGTGGAGAACGTTTGGCGCAGTTGGACTTCTTTTGCTCGTAGCAGGAAGCTACTCCCTTTCCCGCGTTGAATAGCTTTTATTTTTTTATTTTTACCACAGAGACCGCAGAGCACACAGAGAGAGAAATTGGCTTTGATATCTCTCTTCGCGGCTTAGCCTCTTTCTCGTTCAATTATATTGAATATGATTCAACTTGAAAGGCGCTAAGGCGCAAAAAAGAGAGCAACTATTTCTTTCCTTCTTCGCGTCTTTGCGTTGAATTTACCTTTTTAAGCTCCACAGCACTTTTTGAACTTCTTCCCGCTGCCGCAAGAGCAAAGCTCATTGCGCTTCTCTTTGTCCTCATGAATAATCGGCTCTGTTATAGATGGAGGAACAATTTCTGCTTCCTCGACACCATCTAATTCATCTGCAAATGAGCGATCATGCTCAAGCCTTGCTCGGGCAAATATATTGTCAGGCATTGCTGGAGGATTTATGGGCGGAGGAGTTGCGATGATCTGGAACCGGAATAGAATCTGAACAACCTCTTCCCGCACCTTCAGCATGAAAGCGCTAAAGAGCCTGAATGACTCATGCTTAAACTCAACCAAAGGATCTTTTTGACCAACTGCACGCAGGTGGACATCGGATCGAAGGTGGTCCATAGCAAGAAGATGTTCCTGCCAGAGATGGTCAACCGTACGCACCATAATGTTTCGGACAGTTTCACCTAAAATCGTCTCCGGCTCGGGCATGGGAACTCCAGACGCCTTCATAGCCTGTAATTTATCTAATTCAAGCGCTGCTTTCTTCTTGAAGGCATCTAAGATCTTTACTTCCGCACGTTGAGCATAATCTTGAACCTCAAAACGCTCATCCAGAATCTCTTCATCTTCAAAACCAACAGGTGCACATTCTGCCAAAAATTGACGGAAGCCTTCAGGATCCCATCGGCCAGAGCCAGACTTGCGGACGAAGAATACGGCAGCGCCCTGCTCGCATAGCTCTTTAATCACATTCTGAGCAATGTTCATAGGTTCTGTTGTATGCAGCAGGTCGTTGCGGAATGCATAGACAGCCTGACGCTGCTTATTCATCACATCGTCATACTCGAGCGTATGCTTTCGCATTGTTGAGTTTCTCTGCTCAATACGTTTCTGCGCCGTCTCAATAGATTTATTGAGAATGGAGGCGGAGATAGGCTCGCCTTCAGGCGGACGGAATCTTTGCAAGAGTGCAGTCAAGGAAGGGGATGCAAAAAGCCTCATCAACGGATCTTCGAGAGAAATAAAGAACTTCGATACTCCTGGATCTCCTTGTCTGCCCGAGCGGCCTCGAAGCTGCCGGTCGATTCGACGCGCCTGGTGCCTGGTCGAACCAAGGACATAAAGGCCTCCAACGTCTGAAACCCCAGACTCAAGCTTAATATCTGTTCCACGGCCAGCCATATTAGTTGCAATCGTGATTGCGCCGCGGCGGCCCGCTCCCGCAATAACTTCCGCTTCATTTAAATGGTTTTTAGCATTCAAAACCACGTGATCGAGCTTATTGAGACGGAAAAGCCTCGATAGCTTTTCAGAAACTTCAACCGATTCCGTACCAAGCAAAATAGGCTGACCCTTATCGTGAAGTGCTCGTACTTCACTTAAGATCGCGCCATATTTTTCCCGCTCAGTCATGTACATTTCATCGTTCATATCATTCCGGACGCACGTTTTATGCGTCGGAATCTGCAATACCTGCAGTTTATAGATATCCTTGAACTCTTGAGCTTCGGTTATAGCCGTTCCAGACATGCCAGCAAGCTTGTCGTATAATCTAAAGTAGTTTTGAAGGGTGATCGTCGCATACGTTTGGGTCTCACGCTGGATAGGCACTTCCTCTTTAGCTTCGATCGCTTGATGCAAGCCATCAGAAAACCTGCGGCCGGGCTGAGGACGTCCTGTATTTTCATCAATGATGACGATCTTGCTATCCTGAATAATGTAATCAACATCCTTTTCCATAAGCAGATGAGCTCGAAGAAGCTGGCGCAAATTATGAGCCCGCTCTTTTCGCACACTATCTTCTTGTTGAATAGAGAGTTTTTTCTGAAGCTTTTCTGGATCAGACATTGCCTTATCGTGATCTACCATGAGAAGCTCATGGCCTAAGTCAAGCATGACAAAATCATCTTCCTTACCACCGCAATCAGCCCACGCCTGAATACCTTTATCGGTTAGTTCATACTCATTAGCCTTTTCATCAACGGTGATAAAGAGGGTTGCAAGCTCCTTAGCTTTCTCTTCTTTGTTCCCTTCAGAGTAGTAATAAAGATCCCACTTATCCACGGCTGCTCGAACTTCAGGTTCTTCGAGGAACTTTTTTAAGATTTTATTTTTTGGCGTTCCCTTATTTACAAGCCAGAGCAGCTTGCACGCTTTCTTCTCGTTATCATTCAGCTCTGTCTTCTCAGGCGTTCTTTCCCAAAAACGTTCTAAGGCACGCTTCGCTTCCAAAGCAAGCCTCTGGCAATCATCTTTTTGCTTTTTGACAAGGGCAGAAACAGGTTCTTTAAGGATATCATACAGCTGCTTTGAAGCCGCCGATGGACCGGAAATAATAAGAGGAGTTCTTGCTTCGTCAATAAGGATTGAGTCCACTTCATCGATAATTGCGAAATAGTGGCCGCGCTGTACTTGATCCTCTTTACGAGAAGCCATGGAATTATCGCGCAGGTAGTCGAAGCCAAATTCGGAAGCGGTTCCATATACGATATCGCAGGCATAGACGCTCTTTCTTTGCGATGGGTCCATCTCCTGCCGCAGCACACCGGTTGACAGCCCTAAAAGTTTGAAAATAGGGTTGATCCATTCGCAGTCGCGGGCAGCAAGATAGTCGTTGACAGTGACGGTATGAACAGGTTTGCCTGTAAGGGCATTGAGATAGAGCGGAAGGGATGCTGTCAGCGTTTTTCCCTCTCCTGTCTGCATCTCGGCAATAGAGCCGTGGTGCAAAGCAATGGCTCCTAAAAGCTGGACATCATAGGGAACCATGTCCCATTTCTGATTATAGCCTGAAACATGAGCATCCGTTCCAATTAATCTGCGGCAGGCATTTTTTACAGCTGCATATGCCTCGGGGAGTAACGAATCAATACTTTCGCCCTTTTGCACACGCTCTTTAAATTCGGCGGTTTTGGCTTTCAGCTCATCGTTAGATAGGGCTGAAAACTTGCTCTCAAATCGATTAATCTCTTCGACTTGTTTCTGATATCGTCTCAGTGTTCGCTCTTGTGCTGTACCAAATAGGCGTTTGAGGAAGGATAACATGAATACTCCTAAAGAAATTCAAGAAAGAAGAGTACGCTTGTACGATTTTCTTCGCAAATCATCTGTCTTAAGAGCCTTTGCAAAATTTGCTTGGATTGGAAATGTCATAAAGATTGAAATTAACAATCCAATGGAGTTTTGTATAAGGCTCTATATGTAGTATAAAGCATTCGCTATGAAACGCGCACCATTAAAAAACGAGTTCCGCTGGTCGGTCTCACGCCAAGCCTGTTTTGATGAATGCCAGAAAAAATACTGGTATACCTATTACGGTTCCTGGGATGGATGGCCAGTCAATGCTTTTGATCCAAACCGAAAAGTTGACCCCTTAGCAGCCCTCCTCTACAGACTCAAGCAGATCCAGTCGCTTCCTCTCTTTATTGGCTCTGTCGTTCATGAAACTATTGAAGAGGCCTTAAAGAAACATCACAAACAGCTGCCCTCCGCTGAAGTTCTTCGACTCGATGCAAGAAAACGATTTCTCAAAGGAATTGAAGAGTCGAAAGAAAAAAAATGGCTCGATCACCCAAAAAAATTTTCCAACCTATTTGAGTGGTACTACAATACCAATCTGCCCACAGAAGAAGCTATTGCCACCTATATAGAACGTATCGAGCAGATGATTGCCTCGTGGAGAAATTCTCCTGCAATCAATCAAGTAATTATAGATGCAAAGGCTCGCTGGTCTGGTATCGAACAAAATATCGAATTTTTAGTTGACTCAGTTCCCGTGATTGTCGTTATTGACTTCATGCTCTTTTGGCCAAATTCCGAAGGAGACATTCTTATTATTTTTGACTGGAAGACCGGAGGAGAAAGAAAAGAAAATATTGAACAGCTCTATGCCTATGCCATGGCTGCTCAAATAAAACTTCACCAGCCGATTGATAAAGTTGTGATCACTCCCTTCTATCTCGCTCAAGGAGTGACTGGATATAAGAAAATTGGCTTTAAACAAACAGAAACCCTCGACTTAAAAATCGTAGAAGAGGTTCAGAATAAGATTCGAAAAGAGGGCTCTAAACTTTTAGCGATCCATAAGGAGAGCTCTCAAGATCCCTTGCTGTTCCCCTACACAGAAAATCGAGAAAAGTGCCTGAGCTGCCCATTTGTTGAAGTGTGCAAAAAAGCCAACTATGAACCATTGACAAGAGAAGAGTTAACCTCTCTTATACTGGTCAATAAAGAAACCCGAAAAGAAAAAGCGGAATCTCTCCTTTAAGAGAATGGAGAATATCGTCTTTAACTATGTAGGAAGGCTCTTTTATTGCCTTTAATTGATCCCTAGTTTTATTCTTGCCCCCAATCTCAAATACAGCCTGACGGGTTCTGTAACCAGCTTGCTTGGAGTAAAAAATTTCAACATCCGCATTTTGCAAAGATTGAATAAAAAATAATTCCCTTTCCATGCCTTTAACAGGCTGTTGACCTAGATACTGTTGCATCGTATGAATTAGGTTAGTGTTGTTGAGAAGGATTTTTGAAGGCTTGCGCAAGCCAGGGCCTCCTCCTTCATAGGGACGCATTTCCCTGATTAACCCAACGGACGCTAAAATTCCTACATAGTGCTCAACTGTTTTGTGATCTATTCCCAGATTTTTTGCTAAACTATGCATATTGAGATCCCCAGGAGGAATTGAGGCAAGGTAGGTTAATAATCTCTTAAAATATTGGAGATTAGGTGTTTTCAAATTGTAATAATTGGCAATATCTTCAAAAACTGTTTTATCAATGACTCTAGATACCTTTTCATAATACGAATGAGGATCTTCAAAGACAAAAGGGTAGTATCCCTTTTTTAAATAATCTTCGAAATGAGGAAGTATTCTTTCGACGCCTTTCAAGTGGCTTAGAGAGGCGGTTGTATTATCGAGTATTTCCTGAAACGGAATTGGCTTAAGATTAAGATTCAACGCAAAATTAAGATATTCTCTAAAAGACAATCCATGTAAACGATACAATTTGGCTCGGCGAGACAGATCATGACTACCTTCTACGAGATCGAGCATAGAGCTACCTGAAAACACGATTTTCAGTGAAGGAAGGGCATCATAAAGGTTTTTTAACTCTTGATTCCATCCTTGATATTTATGAATTTCATCGATGAAAATAATTCGATATCCCTCAACTAAATGAAGGTTGCTTACGAATTCTAGGAGTGTGGTTTGTTGAAAATAGACGAGATCTGCAGAGAAATAGAAGCATTTACCTTCTTTAAACAACTCATTTTTAATGTATTGAAGTAATAAAGTTGTTTTACCTACCCCTCGAGGTCCAATGAGCCCGGTCAACCTATTCCGCAGGTTAAATGAAGGATACAGATACCGAGTTTGGGATGAAGCCAGAGTCTCAATGAGACGGTGAAAGGTTGAAGTTATAAAACGGTACATTTGGAGTGTACTCCACTTTTTTATGTCTTAAGTTGGAGTGTACTCCAACTGTCCAAGTAAACGCAATCTAAATAATATTGCGCATTTAAAACTTACCTGTATATACTCCTCCCTAATCCGAGATAATCGGATATTTAACCAAGACCGAAATCTTCCAATTTTAAGGGAGATGCCGTGTTAACAGGTAGGTCGGTAGAAGAATAACACAGGTGATTTTGAAGCGTCGTGGCGCTAGATTATAAGATCTGAATCGAAGACAATAGCTAAAAGCTATTGTCAAGATGAAGATCTTTTAAGATAGTGCCACGGCGTGCAAAAGCACCCTGTTATTGTTTTAGCGGCCTACCGCAAATATAAAGGGACAAGGCTTGGCATCACAAGTAACTATTAAAGACCTCGTAGAGGCAGGCGCACACTTTGGACACCAAAGACAGCGTTGGAACCCAAAGATGAAAGTATACATCTATGGTGAGCGAAACGGCATCTATATCATCGACCTTGCAAAAACATTGCAGCAGTTGAAAAATGCGTGCAAGCTGGCACAAGATGTAGTAGCTTCTCGTAAATCTATTCTCTTTGTTGGTACAAAAAAAGCTGCAAAAGCAATTGTTCGCGAGCAAGCAGAACTCGCAGGCGAATTTTATGTTTCTGAGCGTTGGCTCGGCGGCATGCTGACAAACCTTGCAACTCTTCGACAATCTGTAAAAAAACTCGATCGCATCGAGAAAAAGATTGCTCAAGGCGGCGAAGGCGTCACAAAGAAAGAGCTTTCACTCATGGCTAAAGACCAAATCAAGCTCGAAAAGAACCTCTCAGGCGTTCGCGCTATGCGCAAGCCTCCAGGTCTTGTGATTGTTGTCGACCCAGGCTTGGAAGATATCGCAGTAGCTGAAGCTCGCAAGCTTAAAATTCCAGTTATGGCTTTAATCGATACCAACTCAGATCCCGATCCTATTGACCTCGTTATCCCTTGCAACGATGACTCGACACGCAGCATCAAGCTCGTTCTTGATACCATCACAAATGCAATCATTGAGAAGAAAAACGAACTTCTTTTTACTGAAAATAAAGAAGATCAGGAAACCCCCGCAGAATCATTGAAAGCAGACCGTGAAGAGATGGTAGAAGCGATCGAACTCTTTGAAGGCAAGGAGTAGGATTTATGACACAAGTCACTCCAGCTCTCATTAAAGAGCTCCGAGATAGAACTGGCGTTGGCATGGCCAAGTGCAAAGAGGCTCTTGACGAAGCTAAAGGCGATATTGATACAGCAATTGAAATCCTCCGAAAGGCTGGAATGGCATCTGGCGTTAAAAAACAGGGCCGTGAAACCAAGGAAGGAGCAATTGTTGCAAAAGATACTCAATCTTTTGTTGCGCTCGTAGAGATCAATGCAGAAACTGACTTTGTCGCTCAAAACGAAAAGTTCAAACAGTTCTGCATCCAAGTTGCTGAAGAGGTGGCTTCAACCCATCCAGCTTCTTTAGAAGCGTTTCTTCATCAGCCTTACTCTAAAGATAAGAGCATCACTATTGACCAGCTTCGCTCCCTTCTTATTCAAACGATCGGCGAAAACATTCAAATTCGCAGAATTCAGTTGATGAAGAAAGAGCCTGGAACGTCCATCGGCATTTACTCCCATATGGGCGGTAAACTGCTGACAGCTGTTCAGCTCAAAGGCGCTGGTGAAGAAGAGCTCGCTAAAGCCGTTGCTATGCATGTGGCAGCTGCCTCTCCTGAGTTTCTCTCTCCTGAAAAAATCGCTCCTGAAGTTATCACTAAAGAGCGGGAAATTGCTCGAGAGCAAGTCGCTGGAAAGCCTGCCCATATTATGGACAAAATTATCGATGGCAAGATCAATGCTTTCTTCGATCAGGCATGCCTTACACGCCAAAAATATATTCGCGATGACTCCGTGTCAGTCGGTGAATTTGTGAAGCGTGAAGGTAAAACTCGCGGAAAAGATGTCGAAGTTATCGGCTTCGTCCGCTGGGCCGTCGCTCAGTAGGTTCTTTTAGTTAGTTTGCCTTATTCACAATCCAGCTTTCTTCTGAAAGCTGGATTTTTTCTTTTCTTTCGTGCACTCTTCAAATTACAAAACTAATGTAGTAACTCATGCCACCTCAATCACTACCTCGCCGCATCTTACTCAAAATTTCTGGAGAGATGCTCAAAGGCGATGAACACCTAGGGCTGTGTGGAGACACTCTCTCCAGGCTTGCAAAATCCATTGCCGAACTTTTAAACCACAAAATTGAAGTTGGCATCGTCTTGGGCGGCGGCAATTTATTTCGAGGAATTCAAGGTTCAGACCTCGGCATTTCAAGAGTCTCTTCCGATTTCATGGGTATGCTTGCAACGCTCATCAATGGAATTGCTCTTCAAGAAGCCCTTCGCTCAGCTAATATTGAATCAAAAGTAATGAGCGCTCTTCCTTGCGGAACGCTAGCTCCAGAAATCTCCGTTTCAGAAGCTCAAAACTTAATTGCGGAAGGTAAACCCGTTATCTTTGTCGGCGGCACTGGTAATCCATTTTTCACTACAGACACCGCTGCAGCACTTCGTGCAGCAGAAATTCATGCAGACCTTGTTGTTAAAGCAACAAAGGTTTCAGGTGTTTATTCCAGCGATCCAGTAAAAGATAAAAATGCTAAACGATTTGAAAGAATCACCTATGCAGAGGTGCTCGAAAAAAATCTTTCTGTGATGGACTCGACAGCGATCGCCCTGTGCATGAGTCTTAAAATCCCAATCTTTGTCTTTAAACTTTGGGAAAAAACAACTATTTTAGAAGCACTTCAAGATCCCTCTTGTGGTACTATTGTTTCTATTGAATAACTCACCTTATTCAAAGATCTCTTTTGCAAATGGTGAGTGAATAAGGAGAAAACCTATGGCTGATATCTTAAATAGCGCTAAGCAAAACATGATTCAGGTGATAGACCATTTCAAACTTGAGCTTCGAGGCATTCGAGCAGGACGCGCAAGCACAACGCTTCTAGAAAACGTATTTGTTGATGTCTATGGCTCGCAAATGCGTCTTAAAGATATTGCGACGTTTACGACTCCTGAGCCGCGTCAAATCCTTATTATGCCCTTTGATGCCTCTAATGCAAAAGCAATAGAACAGGCGCTCAACAAAGCTAATTTAGGTATCCGCACAGTACTTGAAGGCAAGGCCGTTCGAGTGGTATTCCCAGAACTTGATGGCGCTCGCCGTAAAGAACTTGTATCCCAAGTTCATAAAGAGCTTGAAGCTTGCAAGATCGCCATTCGAAATGTACGCCGCGATCACAATGAAATACTGAAAAAATCAAAAGATACTCCTGAGGATGACGCTAAGCGAATAGAAAAACAGATCCAGGAAGCAACGGACAAAGGATGTAAAGAGGCAGACGATGTTGCTCATGCAAAAGAAAAAGAGATCATGACGGTCTAAAGATCGGTCCGACTTTATTCTAGTTCTTAGCTCGACTTCTTGGCTCGACTTTATAAAATGTGGTGGAGCGATTTACAAAGTCGAGCTTAATTCTTAATTCCCTTGTGAAAAATGGGATCGCCTCAGTATATTGTGTTCACTTTTCGGTTGATGAACGTCTTCCAAAAGTGGCCATTTAGAGAAATGTGGCCCCATCGTCTAGCCTGGTCTAGGACACCGGATTTTCATTCCGATAACAGGGGTTCGAATCCCCTTGGGGTCAACAGTATTTTGAGTCTTTAGCTCAGCGGTTAGAGCACCTCACTTTTAATGAGGGGGTCGATGGTTCAAATCCATCAAGACTCATACTTTCTTTTTCGTATTTTCTGTATAGTTGACTCATGAAGACGTTTCGCCAGAAGATATTTGTCAGCTACTTTATTCTCCTGCTCCTCTTCCTCGCACTCATATTTCCTTTTGTCCGCAATTCCGTTGAGCAGATTGTCTTCAGGTCCATGGATGATCGGGCCGAAGAGATTATTGCAAAGCTTCAAGAATCCAATGACATAGAAGATCTCTTGCGGATTTTACGCGACCAAAAATATCAGCTTTTTTATCGCGTCAGCATCCTCGATTCTGAACGGCGGCTTCTCTACGACTCGCACACAAAACGACTGATGGGACCGCTCTTCTTTCCCTTGCAGTTTGCAACCCACCCTGAAGTTGAAGAGGCTTTTCAAAACGGGACCGGCTACGCAGAAGAATACTCCCACCTTCTCGACCAAAAGCTTGTCTACGTCGCACGCCTCTTTACAGCTCACGGCAAGCAGTATGTGCTCAGGCTTTCATTTCCCTATGACTATATCAGAGATTTAAACCACGATTTCGCAATTGGCTTTCTCTTGATCTGCTCATTCATGCTGACGCTCTTCTCAGTAATGGTCGCATTTGTCTTAAACCACCTTTCAAGCCCTATTCGAGAAATTACACGCGCAATCGGACCATATAGCGAAGGAAAAGATCTAGCTTCTCTTCCGATGATTCAGATTAAAACGACGCCAGGAGATGAATTTTCAATTTTAGCAAATACCTTAAACTCCCTATCAGAGCGCATCAAGCTTGAGATTAAAACCGTCACAAAAGAGAGAAACGAAAGAGAAACGGTACTTGAATCTCTTGCAGAAGGGGTTTTAGCAATAGATGAGAAGGGAGAAATTTCCTATGCCAATACACACGCACTCGAGCTTTTAGATTTAGATCGTTCTATAATCGGCAAAAAACTCCCTCAAACACTTCCTCAAGCGTGTATGCGAGCAATTGCAAGCTGCAGTGCAGACGGAGCAGTTGTATTCGATGAAATTGAAATCCGACATAAAACCTTAAACCATCTCTATTTAAGCTTAGTCGCATCGCCTCGAGCCCATAGAGGAGAGGCAGCAAAAGGGGTGATTTTAGTTTTTCAGGATCGCTCAGTACACTATCGCCTGCTTCAAATGCGAAAAGATTTTATTGCTAATGCCTCACACGAACTCAAAACCCCTATTACAGTCATCAGAGGCTTTGCAGAAACACTCCAAGAAAATCCGCAGCTTTCTCGAGAGACGCAAGAAGAAATTACCGGCAAGATCGTCAAAAACTGCCGAAGGATGACAAAAATTATCCATAACCTTCTCACTCTTGCCGACATTGAAAACCTGCCCCTTTCAAGGCTTACGTTCATTTCATTGAGAGATCTCGCTGAAAACTGTTTTCATACAATTAAAGCTATCTATCCCACATGTATTTGCGAGCTTCATGTACAAGATCAAAATGACTCATATGAAATCATCTGCGACCCAGAATTAATTGAAACTGCGATCCACAACCTGCTTGATAATGCTGCTAAATACTCACCTACTCCCGCTCAACTTACAGTCTCGCTTGAGCGAAATATGGGCTTTATTGAGGTCAGTATCCAAGATAGAGGAATGGGCATCCCTGAAAGCGATCTCGAGTCTATTTTCCAACGTTTTTACACCGTCGATAAAGCTCACTCAAAAAAATTGGGCGGATCAGGTCTTGGACTATCCATCGTTGAAACGATCGTTCATAAACACTTTGGAACCATTCGCGTTGCATCTACCTTAGGCTTTGGATCTACCTTTACTCTACGGCTGCCTACAAATCTCGATGATAAGATCGATCTTTTGAATAAGATCTAACTGTACAATTTTGACAAAAGGTGTTACGGGTTAAGTTTCCAAGTCTATGGAGGATAGTTATGCCCCTCGAAGTTGGCAAGCCTGTTCCAGAGTTTGAGACAATCGATGAGTCCGGAAACGTCATTTCACACGAAGATTTACTTGGCTGTGCAAGTGTTATTTATTTTTACCCAAAAGATGGCACCTCCTTTTGCACAAAAGAGGCGTGCGACTTTCGAGACAATATGCATGCGCTAGACAATGAAGGAATTGTTGTTTTGGGAATTTCTCCAGACGATGCAGCATCTCACCGTCAATTTGCAGATCAGCATATGCTTAATTTCAGCCTCATTCCCGATCCAAAAAAAGAGCTCTGCAGGCTTTTTAAAGTTATGAAAAAAGGAGCTGATGGCTCAGAAACTCTTGAAAGAACAACCTTTATCGTAGATGATAAAGGGATCATTCGCTGGATCGAACGTCCAGTAGAAGTTGAAGGACATGTCCACAGAGTATTGAAAGCAATTGACAGCCTTAAACTAGGATAACACCAAAGTTCTAAACATCCCATGATCAGTGCCACTATTTTAACAAAGAACTCTTCGAAATATATTTGGCGAACGCTTGCCTCTCTTGAAAAATTTCCAGAAATTGTAGTCCTTGATACAGGCTCTGATGACAACACCTGCCAAATTGCACAATCCTTTCCAAATGTACGACTGCATAGGCACGAATTTATTGGTTTTGGACCGACGCACAATATTGCAACAAGCCTTGCTCAATATGATTGGATTTTTTCAATTGATAGCGATGAATTTGCCTCGCCTCAACTTGTCGATGAGATTACCTCCTTGCCGCTTGATGCTCAAACGGTCTATTCAGTACGCAGAAAAAATTTTTATCGAGGCAAAGAAATCAAAGCATGCGGCTGGTATCCAGATATTGTCTTTCGCCTCTATAACAGAACAACAACTCGCTTTTCTGATGATTTCGTCCATGAATCCATCCGTACAGATGGATTTCAAGTTAAGCAATTACAAAATACTCTTGAACATATCCCGTACGCATCTGTTGATGATTTTTTAAGCAAAATGCAGAAGTACACAACTCTTTATGCAGAACAAAATAGAGGGAAATCCAGCTCTTGCTTTAAAGCCTTTTTTCATGGTGCCTATGCATTCATTCGCTCCTACTTCTTTAAAAGAGGGCTCTTCTATGGACGTGAGGGCTTTGAAATTTCACTCTACAATGCCAACTGTGCATTCTACAAATATTTGAAGCTTGCTGACATTTCTTCAAGCAGGAAAAGTCTAGATCAAAAAAGTTAAAGCAGCAAATTGAAGTCAAAGGTTGAATTTTAACTTTATTTTCTACTAACCTGCCCTTTCACTCTCTCGAAAACGGCACTAAAAGCACGAAAGGAATCTATGCTCAAAATAGATTTTAATACGATATACCTCCTTCTTCAAGCTCTCCTATGCTGCACCTTGACAGTCTGCCATGCAGAGCCTTCAAAGCCAAAACCTCAAGTAGGCCTTCCTCTTTTGTATTACAGAGAGCCGCACCTCATCAATTTTGGGGATTATCTCTCTTTAAAAATTGTTGAGAGAATCGTGGGTGAGAAGGTTGTAGTGTATCCAAGAGTTTTTGGGATTCCCCCAAACCCAGGTGAAAAGAAATTATTAGCTATCGGTTCAATCTTTTCCTTTGCACGCACAAACGATGTGATTTGGGGTTCTGGAATTAATGGGAAAATTTCCAATAAGAAAGATTATCTCTTTTCACAATTAGATATTCGGGCTGTACGAGGTCCTCTTACGCGTCATTACTTGATGTATGAATTAGGAATTCCCTGCCCTGAAATCTATGGAGATCCAGCCCTCCTCATTCCCTATCTTTTTCCGGAGTTTAAGAAAAAAGAAAATCCCTCTCTTGACTACTTAATAATCCCCCATTACGCAGACATGAAATATTTCCCAAAAACCAAATATCAAAATGTCATTTATCCTACGGAACCATGGGATCGCATCATAAACAAGATTGTGGATAGCAAATTTGTCATTTCGAGTTCGCTCCATGGGATTATCGTTGCCGAAGCGTTTGGAATTCCTGCTAAACTGCTCCGAGTTTCTGAAACAGAAAAAATTTTTAAATTTCACGATTATTACTACGGAACAGGCAGATATGACTTTAGTTATGCAACTTCCGTTGAAGAGGCTTTAATGAAGGGTGGTGAAAAACCCATTAACTGTGATTTAAAGAAATTGTATGAATCGTTTCCTTTTGAATTTTGGGGAGAAAAAAAACCAAAAAAAATAAATTTTAAAGCAACTAAAAGCAATGCGAATAAGTAACTACTTTCTATTAAGCATACTCTTCTTCTTTGCATCTCTTAAAGGCACGTTTATTGACCTTGAAGAAGCCATGCTTGATAGCTTCGTACTTGAAACTACAAAAATTGAAATTCCTGAGTATCCAAATGCCTTTAATCCATCAATTATACGATGGAAACAGGGATTTCTCATGAGCTTTCGATCGGGCAATTACACCTATGATTCCTACCTTTTGAGTTTTCGAACACGAGATCCAGCCAGCGGCTCAACGAACGGTATTTGCTTGATTCTTCTAGATACTGACTTCAAACCAATAAGCGCACCCCAAGAGCTTGAGATCCCCCATGATAATCCCGCCTTTGCCCACCGTCAACAAGATCCAAGGCTCATTTCTATTAAAAATCATACCTACATCGTCTACAGCAACATGATTGAGGGAGCCCATGTTCCAGAAATCCGGCGAATGTTCATTGCTGAACTTCACTACGATGGTGTGCAGTTCTTCACAGGAAGAGCTGATTGTATTACCCATTTCGAAGGACAAACAGAAAGTCGCTGGCAAAAGAACTGGGTCCCCTTTGAGTATCAAGGACACCTCATGCTCTCGTATAGCATTAACCCGCACAAGGTATTTTATCCCTACTCAGGTACCGGCGCATGCAAGTTGATTTCGATTTCTGAAGGGAAGATCTCATGGGAATGGGGCGTACTTAGAGGTGGAACACAAGCATTTATCGAGGGTAGTGAATACCTTGCATTCTTCCACTCATCCAAAGAGATGAAGAGCGCTCATTCAAAAGGCAAGAAACTTCAGCACTACTTTATGGGAGCGTATACCTTTGAATCGGAGCCGCCATTCAAAGTAACGAAAATAAGCCCTAAGCCAATTGTTGGCAAAAATTTCTATCATGGCGAGCTCCATGCAACATGGAAGCCGCTGCATGTAGTATTTCCCTGTGGATATGTATCGGATAAGAACTATTTTTATATTGCATATGGAAGGCAGGACCATGAAATTTGGATCGCCACATTGGATAAAACCGCTCTTATGCAAAGTTTAGTACCAGTAGAGAGTGACTAATCGTATGCACCTTATCTATTGCCTTCTCCTCATAATGCCAATAGCGCTCCTGAGTGAATCGATTAATTTAGAACATTCCTTATGTGATGATTTGGTCGTTTCTACAAAGAGGATTGAAATCCCTGGAATTCCTGATGCTTTCAATCCCTCTGTTATTCGTTGGAAAAATAAACTACTAATGACCTTTCGGTTCATACCGGATATACGATCACGCTATACAACCTACACAGGAGCTATTTTCCTTGATTCGGAATTTAATCCTATAGGTGAGCCTATAGTTTTGACGCTACGAGACAGCAAATCACAAGTGCCATCGAGGGCCGAAGATGCACGTCTTATTAAAGTTGGGAGTAAGCTGTATATTATCTACTCAGACAACCCGAACCTCAAAATTACGAGAGGTGGCTATCGAGTTCATATAGCTGAACTTTCCCTCGATGGAGAAAAGATCAAAGTACTGAAAATAGATTGTTTTACTAAATTTGAAGGAGAGGATCAAAACCTTCGAGAAAAAAACTGGGTGCCCTTCACATATAAAGATACTCTTTTACTTTCCTACAGCCTCTCACCCCATACTATATTCAAACCATTCATAGGTCTAAGCGAATGCAAAACTTTTTGTTCAACAAAAACAAATGTATCTTGGGACTATGGAATACTGAGAGGAGGAACCCCAGCCGCCCTCGTTGAAAATGAATATCTTGCTTTCTTCCACTCCTCAATTCCCATGCAAACAATCCACTCTTTTGACAAGCCATCACTGCACTACTTTATGGGAGCCTATACCTTCTCGGCTGTTCCTCCTTTTGAAATCAAACGAATAAGTAAAAAACCAATCGTAGGCAAAAATTTTTATAGCGGGATTTCCTATAAACCCTACTGGCATCCAGTTAAAGCAATCTTCCCAGGAGGTTATCTCGTGAATCAAAATTCAATATTCGTTTTTTACGGAAGAGATGATCACGAAATCTGGGTTGCAACTATTGATAAAAAAAAGTTACTGTCCAATTTAGTTAAAACTTCAAATGGGGAAAATGATTTTTAGATTAATTGCTTTATTTCTGCTTATTTGCGGAAATAGTGAAGCAATGATTGAAAAAGTACTCTTAACTATTGATGGTCTCACCTCGCCCTATAGCATTATAGGAGTTGAAGAGATCGTTCGACCCATTCCTGGAGTTAAAAACGTGCAAGTTTGGCTTGCGAGCAGCCAAGCCCTCGTAATTTGGGACATCAGGAAGCCCTTTACTCCAGATGCCTTTATTAATGCATTTCAAAACACTCCCTTCCAGGTCACTGCGATCACTCTTGATATCAGCGGCACTATTGAGCCGGGAGATCCTATGACCCTACTCTCAACACCCGATTTTACTCAGTTCATTATCGATCCGAAATCAAAGGCTTTTGTTGAAAAGCTGCAAAACCCATTCATAATTCGTGCCCAAGTCAAACAGACTGATCAAGGAATCGTCCTTTTTGACGTCACTTCCCCGTAAACAACTATACACTTTTTAGTTGAAGTGATGAAAATCGTACCTTGAATTTTTGGCCAGTACTGTGATATTTCTCTAGCGCTCTGTCAATACGACAGAAAAGCGATTTTTATCTATGGACATGCACACAAAAGGTGCTTTAAAATCAAAAAATATCTCCAACTTACAAAGCCTGGGATTATATTCGGAAACGCAATAACTGCAGCTGGAGGATTAGCTCTTGCATCCCGAGGCCATATTAATTGGCTTTTATTCTTCACAACACTGTTTGGGCTCTCTTTCATTATTGCCTCTGCCTGCATACTCAATAACTATATTGATCGAGATATCGATGAAAAGATGGAGCGGACTAAGGGGCGTCCTCTTGTCAAAAAAACAGTTTCCACAGCAAATGCGTTCATATTTGCTGCTCTTTTGGCCATTCTCGGCACAACCATCTTGACCCTCTACACCAATATCTTGACGGTATGTTTAGCACTTTTCGGCCTCTTTGTGTATGTGGTGCTCTATAGTTTTTTCAAACTTCGATCAACCTATGGAACAGCAATTGGAAGCATTGCAGGAGCAATTCCTCCAGTTGTAGGCTATTGTGCAGTAAGCGGCCGCTTTGATTTGGGGGCATTTATCATTTTTATGATTGTCGCCCTTTGGCAAATGCCGCACTTCTTCGCTATTGCCCTCTACCGCTTGAAGGATTATACGGCTGCCTCCATCCCCGTTCTACCGGTTCAAAAGGGAATTTTCGTCACCAAAGTCCAAATGCTGCTCTACATCATCGCTTTTATTCTCGCAACATTTGCCCTCACCTATTTTGGCTATACAGGATACGGCTACTTGGCCGTTACAGCCATCCTAGGGTCTATCTGGCTATGGATGAGCATAGAGGGCTTTAGAACAAATAATGATACCGCCTGGGCACGCAAAATGTTTCTTTTCTCTCTCGTCACTGTCATGGGACTCTGCCTGATGATTTCGGTGGATGTCATTTAGACTCCTTGAGGCTGGATAAACAAAATTGTCTTGTGATACCCCTCTCTTTTCTTTATAAAAAAGATTTGAAAGATGTTAAGAGGATTGTTTAAACAGAAGATGACGAAAAAACCTGTATTTTACATGCTGCTCTTTACAGGCTTAATTCTGCTCGTCATCTTGATTATGCAGCCCTTGCAGATCCTCCATTTCCGCGAAAAAATTGCTGTGCTGTTTCCTAAAGGAATAATCGCGATAGAAGAGCGCAATCTTCTTTTCATCATTCAAATACTCATGCTGATCATAATCATTCCTGTGTACATTCTTACATTTATTTTCTCTTGGATATATAGAGCTGATAACCCCAAAGGAAACTATGATCCAGATATAGTTGACAACCGCATCGCTGAATACATTTGGTGGGGGATTCCCTGTGTCATGGTTCTCATCGTATCCATCTTAACAGGGATCAAAACCCACGAATTAGACCCCTTCAAGTCAATTGAGTCCAAAAACAAAGAAATGACCATCCAGGTCGTTGCCCTGCAGTGGAAATGGTTATTTATTTATCCGGAAGAGGGAATTGCGAGCGTAAATTTTGTGCAGTTTCCTGAAAGTACTCCTATCCGCTTTGAAATCACTGCTGATGCCCCGATGAATTCATTTTGGATTCCCCATCTGGGAGGACAAATTTATGCTATGCCAAAGATGAAAACGGTATTAAACCTGATCGCAAATGAAATTGGGGATTTTAGAGGCTCATCGGCAAACATTAGCGGCGAAGGATTTGCCGGAATGACTTTTGTTACTCGAGCATCAACGGACGATGATTATCATCAATGGGTGAAATCGGCAAAACAATCATCAAACACTCTCAATTTAAAAGAGTACAATCAATTAGCCGCTCCAAGCCAAAACAATCCTGTAGAGACTTTTCAGTTGAAAGATCTCTCTCTCTTCGATCAGATCGTTAATAAATATATGCACCCACATAAAGAGTAAATAATGTTTGGTAGATTAACCTTAGATGCTTTCAAACATGAATCGAGTCAAAATGGTGCAGTCTTTTCCATGCTATTCGGCGCCATTTGCCTCATTGGCCTCATTTCTTATCTTAAACGCTGGAAATGGCTCTGGAACGAGTGGTTGACGACTGTCGATCCAAAAAGAATTGGGATCATGTACATTGTTGTCGTTCTCATAATGTTCCTTAAGGGTTTTGGCGATGCAATAATGATACGCCTTCAACAAGCGATGTCTGTTGGAGACTCTCACGGCTTTCTCTCTTCTACTCATTTTCAAGAGGTTTTTTCTTCACACGGCACAACGATGATTTTCTTCGTTGCTATGGGGGCCATTTTTGGTCTAATGAATCTCATTATTCCATTACAAATTGGCGCCAGAGATGTCGCTTTTCCCTTTTTAAATGCTCTCGGCTTTTGGCTGTTTGCATCGGGAGCGTTCTTGACAATAGTCTCGCTTACAATAGGCAGCTTTTCAACAGCTGGATGGCTTGCATACCCTCCCCTTTCAGGCATAGAATATAGCCCTAATGAAGGAATTGATTATTGGATATGGGCAGTGCAGATTGCAGGTGTTGGGAGTACCCTCTCGGGGATAAACTTTTTGGTAACGATCCTGAAAATGCGCTGTCCAGGCATGACGCTTATGAAAATGCCTATTTTCACTTGGAGCGCCTTATGCACGATGCCTCTTGTTGTTTTAGCTTTTCCGATTTTGACTGCAACGCTTTATATGCTCACTTTAGATCGCTATCTTGGCATGCATTTTTTCACCGTCGATGGCGGGGGAAACTACATGATGTATGTCAATCTCATCTGGGCCTGGGGACATCCTGAAGTTTATATTATCATGCTTCCCATGTTTGGAGTTTTTTCTGAAATAGTGCCTACATTTTCGGAAAAGAGATTATTTGGCTATGTCTCTATGGTGTGGGCCCTTATTTTCATTGCGTTCATCTCCTTCATCGTCTGGCTGCACCATTTCTTTACGATGGGTGCAAGTCCAACTGTAAACGTTTTCTTCGCAATCATGACGATGATCATCGCAATCCCAACAGGTGTCAAAATATTTAACTGGCTTTTTACAAAATTTCGCGGACGCGTTCACTTCACCTCGCCAATGTTGTGGTTTTTTGCTTTTCTGCTCAACTTTACCTTTGCAGGAATGACAGGAATATTGCTCTCCTCGCCGCCTGTCGACTTCCAGGTACACAACAGCTTATTTTTGATTGCTCACTTCCATGGTATGGCAATCGGTGGAGTACTCTTTGGCTTTTTCGCAGCTTTTACCTATTGGTTTCCTAAATTTACTGGATTTTTTTTGGATGAAACATTGAACAGATATGCTTTTTGGTGCTGGTTAAGTGGATTTTTGCTCGCGTTTATGCCGCTGTATATGCTTGGTTTTATGGGAGCGACCCGTCGTTTAGATCATTATGACGCCTCTACTGGGTGGCATCCTTTATTCGTGATAGTGGGAATAGGAGCTTTCATCATTTTAATCGGCGCGACCATTCAGTTTTTTGGTCTCTTTTGGAGCATTATAAATCGCAAGAAAAATTGGGATCATACAGGAGGCGATCCTTGGAATGGCAGGACACTTGAGTGGTCTATTTCTTCTCCTCCACCTATTTATAATTTTGCTGTTATTCCTACAGTTGATCAACTAGACCCTTTATGGGCCATAAAACGGGGAGAAGCACCTATACCTCAAAAACGATACGAAAACATCTATCTGCCTATAAATACGCCTATGGGCCTTTATATTGGAATTTTCAGCTTAATTTTCGGCTTTGCAATGACCTGGCATATTTGGTGGCTGGCTATCGTTAGTTTTGTTTCTATTCTTGTATGCGTGATTATTCGACTCTCGGGAGAAGATGAACATGAAATCATCACTGTAGCCCAAGTAAAAGAAATAGAGGCTGCGCATGCAAGGAGAATGAAGTCGTATGAATAAACCTTTGACGATTCACCATCAAGACACCCTCGAACTTAATCCTGATACTCACCTTCCTGACCTGCATCAAGATACATTTTCAAAAACGACTCAAGGCTTTTGGATGTATCTGATGACCGATAGTTTGTTGTTTGCCACACTCTTTTGCGCTTATGCGATTCTTCACACGGAGACCTTTGATGGCCCCTCAGCACAGGACCTCTTCAGTCTCTCAACTGCCTTTACTGAAACAATGATCTTGTTGTTGAGCAGCGTAACATGCGGCTTTAGTATGATGGCTGCCCTTCGAAATAAAAAAAACCAAGTCCTTGCATGGCTCGGGGTTTCATTTTTATTGGGAGCCTCCTTCGTTGCTATAGAATTAACTGAGTTTACACAGTTAGTCCAAGATGGAAACAGCTGGCAAAGAAGCGCCTTTTTATCTTCTTTTTTTACTCTGGTGAGTACGCATGGAATGCATGTCTCTTTCGGATTGCTAGGGATGATTGTCATGGCTGCACAACTGTTTCTACTTGGTGTGACTGCCACCACTTTTCGAAGACTTATCACCTTTAGTATGTTTTGGCACTTCTTAGATTTAGTATGGATATTTATATTTACATTTGTCTACTTGATGGGAGTGGTTTAAATGACTCATGATCTAAGCCTGAAAGAGATCCAAAAACAGTGGCATGGGACTTTGAAATCCTATGCGATTGGATTTTTAGCCTCCTTTCTATTGACCGTTATTTCCTTTGCCCTAGTCGTCACGAGACTATTCTCAGACCGAATCGTAATGTACGCAATTGTAGGGCTTGCGATTTTGCAAGCCATCGTCCAACTGCTTTTTTTCTTGCACGTGGGACAAGAGGAGGATAAACCGAGATGGGCGACGATTGCATTTTGTTTTACGTTCTTGATTCTACTCATCATTGTTATTGGATCTCTATGGATCATGCATGATTTGAATGCTCGCATGATGCCAGGCATGTGATACCAGACTTGTCTTCATGAGCCGCAAATTTAAGTTAACGTATAGTTATAAATTATTATAAAACAGGATCCGCTGCGCTTGCAGGATCCGCCTTCGGCGGGCAGGATAAAAGAAGAGAAAATAGTTTATACTCCTAAAAATCCTGTTATTCTTTTATGCCCTGAAGAAAATGCAAGGTCTACAAGCTCCTCTCGAGACTTCCAAACCCCATCAAAATAATTGATATCCTTTGAAACAGTGATATGGAAAGGGTAGAGCTTTGCAAAATAGCGTGTAAAGCTATGCTGTGCTTTTGGAAGGGGTCGAACGGAAGAAGATGGAACAAGTTTATGCACATGACTCATCAAACGAGCCTCATCCATCTCCGATTCTAACTCTACAAATGGAAACTCATAAAGACCTGCCATAATGGCACCTGTTGGACGCTTTACAACTAGAAACTTACCATCTAACTCAAGCACAAAGACAAGCCTGAATAGATTCGTTCTCTTATCTGGTGCTTTTTTCTTTGGATATTCTGCTGTAGCATCATTTTGAAAGGCCTTGCAGCTCTCTTGCAAAGGACAGAGTGCGCATACAGGCACTTTTTTACATACAAGCGCTCCAAGCTCAATTAAACCCTCCATGGCAATATGAGGATCTTTTTTAGGCAGTATTTGGAGGAGTCTATTCGTTAATTCCTGCCTTGAGGATAGCACGTCCACATTTTTATCATACATAAACATGCGTGAAAGAACTCTCAAGACATTAGCATCGACAGCAGCGGCTCTTTTTTGAAAAGCAAAAGAGAGAATGGCTCCTGCAGTATAAGGACCAATTCCTGGAACTTTTAAAAGCTCTTCTTCTGTATCTGGAATAACTCCTTCAAGCTCATGAACAATATATCTGGCAGCTTTTAGCAGAGATCTTGCTCTACTATAATATCCAAGTCCCTCCCACAGCTTCATAACCTCTTCTTCAGATGCTTTTGCAAGTGTTTCAATAGTGGGATATCTCTTCATCCAGCGTGAAAAGTACTCAATTACTCGGTCGGCTTGGGTTTGCTGCAGCATTATTTCAGAAACGAGCACCATATAAGGCGTTGGATGTATGCGCCAAGGAAAGGAGCGTTTAGTAGCTAAAAACCATTTTTCAAGAGGAATTAAAGAAATCATTAGTGAAAGAGGGTAGTGATCTGGAAACTATAACCAATAGCAAAAGAAAAAATGAACCACTGAAGTTGCTTTATTTTTTACCACAGAGATCACAGAGTGCACAGAGATGAATTATTCTCTGTGCACTCTGTGATCTCTGTGGTAAATTTTTTACTGCTCTACTCTCACTTACTCTTCAGGCATTTACTCTTCAGGCGAAATATTTTTTCCAAAGAGCGGCCGAGCAATTGCTCCAATAAACAACCCTAAGCAAAGCCCAGGAGCAGAAATTGCAAGAGCTGCAACGGATGCGACCACAATGAAGCCGTGGAAAATACCTTCGTGGGAAATAAAATCTTTAAACTCATTCGTCATCGCAAACACTTTTTTAGAGAAATATAGACCCATCACAAAGCCCACAATCATCCCGCCTATGAATGAGTGGAAGAACGAGAGGATAAGACCGCCGATTAAAATAATATATGCAAGCGTATCGCCTATATTATTTCTTGCCATATCAACAGCGCCGCCAATCATAGTAGGTTTTTCTGCGGTCATCTTTTCTTTTGCACCACTTTTTTCCGGATTTGGTTTATCCTTTTGTGGATCAGTATTTGTTGGGGTAGTCATATTTTCATCTCCAATTGATTTCACTACTCTGATACACTTTTCTTAAATCGAATGTAAAGAAGGCTTTTTTTCTTCCATGAAGTTAACTCGAGAAGTTCTGAGACGAATAAATCTTCTCCTGCTTATTTTTGTACTCATCTTCATCGCTATTTATTTTATTTGCCCTTGGCTCAGCTCATTTTTTACTCAAAATAATCACTTTGATGAACCGCTTATTGTAAGGCCCCACCCATCTGGATATGAAAGCACTCCCAAGGAAGATCTTGAAAAGGCTTTCCAAACCTCATTCTTGAAATTAAAGCTTGGAGGATATGACCAGAGAGTACCAGACCTTCGGCAACATTTAATCTACTACGGTGCAAATTGCAGACCCGACTCAGACACCAGCACAACCTTCGTACGCATAGGGATTCGGGGACAAAACAAAAGCTACTCAGTCCAGGCTCTTAAGAAGGTTTACCTCAAATTTCAATTTGGACAAGGCTTTGGAAAATGGACTCTGGCTGAAGGCGAAGAGACAACTCCTTTTTGGCTAGAAGTACAGCCTTTAGAACGCGAAGCTGAAATCAACGTCTATTTACAAGATACGAAAGGCGAAATCATACGATCTCCAGCTGAACTTGCAACATTTCGTGTGCCCGTCACCCCATTGCCTCCTCAAGAACAGATAGCTCAAGCATTTGAAATAGGTGCTTATACTGCTGATCCTGCACTTTTTTCAAAAATGGGCGCTGTCTGGCACGGCAAAGATGTCATCTTTGAAGTGTTTGAGAAAGACTCTGAAAAGTCTGAAAAAGAACTCATTCTCTTTGGGCGTGACGGAGAAACATATGCTCTTTGGGCATCTCCTGGAGATTGTTTTACTTATGACAACGGCCGTTTTCAACCTGTAGTTTTGGGTCCTGAATCTACTACTAAACCGCTCCTACGACTTACTCGCAGAGATGATAATATACTCCATTTTACGCTCTGGGATACGACAGGCAAGGCTCAAATCTCAATTGATCTTCCTAAAATCCCTGCCCCTGCACTCAACCCCAATTTCCCCATAAAACTGCTTGGAGCTAGATCTCGAACCAAGCTTATCGCAGAGCTGAGCCATAACCGAACTTTAATCCAGGCTGATGAATGGCTTCTACAAACGAAAGATGGTATACTTCCCATTCAGTCGCAACAGCTGCTTGAAGAATATTTAAACGGCCAGGTGCAAGGAACTCTTTTGGCGCTTGATGGGATCAAAAAAATTAACAATCAGTCCGTCTTAACAGGAATTTTAATTGACCCAAGCAGAATATTATGGCAAGAATTTTCATTACCGTTATATCGATCTGCGCAAACAAACGATCAGAAAGACCAAGAAAATTCAGACGATGATGACGATGACACATATGATGACTCAGATGATGATTCTTCTGACGATGTAGTTGATACGAATGACCTAGAGGAAGAGGAAGTGGAATGATCACGCAACGATTGTACATAGCTTCAGTGTTAGTCCTATCTTATTTGCCCTTTGCAAATATAGATCTTACCGCTGTCTCTTTAAATGAAAAAAGAACTGCCTTGATCGAAAATAAAAGCACTTCGAATGAGGCTAATCAAAATACGCTAAAAGCAATTAATGCCGAATTAACGATCAAACGCGAAGAACTCGAGAAAACGTATCTAAAAGCAAGCGTGCAATTTAATACGCTTATTAACGCAAAAGCATCAGCCGAAATTCTTAACGAAGAGACTCAGAAACAATTAGAGAAAATCCGCCCCCTAAAAGAATCTATCTCTCTTCTTGAAGAGCAGTGGAAAAAGACTTCTGAAGAATCTTTAGACCAGGATTTTGACGCTCTTTGGCACCAACCTGACACAACAATCGGGCAGCTCGTTATCGATTATGGCTCTTCAAACTATGTCTATGTGATGCCTCCAGAAATTTCCGGCTTGAAGATTCATATTTCATCACAGCTTTCCGTCCCCAGAGCCTTGTGGGGAGAGATGCTTGAGCTTGTTCTTGCAGGTTATGGAATAGGTATTAAAGAAGTAAGCCCCTTCTTACGGCAGCTTTCATTCCTCAGAATCAACCCCTCGGGCCTTGCAACCCTCACAGATTCAAGAGATGAGCTCATGCTCATGTCAGATGAGGACAAAGTAGCATTTTTACTCACTCCGGAACCTGCCGATGTCCGAAGGGTTATGCAGTTTCTGGAGAAATTTTCCCCTCAAGAACAGATTTCGATCCAGCAAGTTGGCGGCTCAATCCTGATTATTGGTTATGTACGCGAATTAAATGAGCTATTGAAAATTGCAGGGTTTATCACATCCCCGAAGCTTAGCAATACATGGCGCCTTGTGACCTTGCAGAAGGGCAATGCAGAAGAGATGGCCCGAATGCTGGGAGCTCTTTTTGACACGGATGCAGGGCGATCTGACAACCCTATAATGATGGGTCATGGAGATAAGGGCGGTTTGCCCCTGTTTGGACAAGAGCCCATTCAAGGGCTAAAAGTGGTTCTCTTAAAACACCCTGGCCAATCTCTCTTTCTTGTAGGTGCAAAAGACTTAATTGATAAAGCATGCAAAATTATTGAAGATGTTGAATCAACTATAGGCGATGTCCAAGAACGGACCATTTACTGGTATGCCTGCCGCCACTCAGAAGCTGAAGAGCTAGCTAAAGTGTTAAGCCAGGTGTATGGACGCCTCCTTAATTTGAATCAGCCTGCTACACCAAAAAATCCGATAACTCCTTCTATACGAGTAGTTGAACAGAAAATTAAGACGCCAGAACCTGCTCAGCCTGGAACTGTTGTTCAAGCACCTCCCCTTATTGCTCCATCTACTCCAGAAAAGCAAAAATCTGGGTCGCTCAACGAAAACTTTATCGTTGATCCAAAAACTAACTCCATCGTCATGGTAGTTGAAAACTACATCCTTCCAAAGCTTAAAGAGCTTGTCCATAAGCTTGATGTTCCTAAGCAGATGGTTCAGATCGATGTGCTGTTATTTGAAAAGCGTATTGGCGACAGCAGCTCATTTGGCATGAACCTCTTGAGAATGGGCCATGCAGCCTCCAAAAAGCACAGAGACAGCCTTGTCTGGAATAATCACGATAGAGGCGAAAGACGTCACCACAAACATAAACATAAGGATGGGGAAGAGGGCAAAGAACCAGAAGACCCCTACACCGATAAGCTTGACAACTTTGTTCCTGAATTTAGTAAAGGAATTCTCGAATATGCCATGTCCAGAGCTAAGACTGGCTTTCTACCCTTTGATTTGGTCTTCCAGTTCCTTCTGACCCAGGAAAACATCCAGATCAACGCCAACCCAAGCGTAACTACCGTCAACCAAACACCTGCTAAGATCGCAGTTGTTGATCAAATTTCGATCAATACGGGAGCGGTTCCCTTTGGCCACGATAAAGTAGAAAATTCCTATACCCGAGCGGAATATGGTATTACTATCCAAATTACTCCGACCATCCACGCAAAGGTTGATGATGATGAACATAACTCTACGGAACAAAAGTTCATTACTCTTGCAACAGACCTCATCTTTGACACAACAAGGCCAGGAGACCATGATCGACCATCGGTGACTAGACGCAACGTGAAAAACGAAGTACGCGTTGCAGATGGCGAGACTGTTATTATTGGCGGACTTCGCAGAAAAACTCAGGATGGCACCCAAGAGTCTGTTCCCTTCTTAGGAGAGCTTCCTGGGATTGGCAAGCTCTTCAGCACAACTGCCTTAACTTCCCACAGCACTGAGATGTTTGTCTTTATTACACCTCGAATCGTCCCTGACGCTCAAGAAGAAATGAGAAAGCTTCGCCGCGAAGACCTTCTCAAGCGTCCCGGTGATACCCCGGACTTTTTAAAAGAAGTTGAAGAAGCTCGTATAAAAGAAAAGAGATTCCTCTTTGAACGCAGTTTAGAACTGCTCTTTAAAACGCCGGATCAGATTCAATGAGCTATCTTGAAACATTGCAAAAACAGTTTGATAAGCTCAAAAAGCTGCTTAAAAGAAAAAAATCAGATGAAGCAGATGACGCTGTATCGAACCTAAGAGATGAAGAGCGGCAGAGCTCATCTAGCGCTGCAGCCCATGCAGAAGCACTCGGTATTCATTCAATTATCAACCTCAAGGAAAGGGCTGTTCTTCACCCGCCCGAAGTTCTCCTTCCCTACTCGTTCGTGAAAAAAAACCTTATTGTGATTTTTTCTGAAGAGGGAGGAAAACTGCTTTTAGCAACACATAATCCCCTGCTTATCGACCCTATAGAAGAGGCTCATCTCCTCGTAAAAAGGCCCATCGAGATTGTGTATGCTCCAAGAGAAATCATCATTGAAACCATCGACACTCTCTACCAGCACAATCAAAACACCGCCTCTCAAATTATCCATGCAGCTGGAGAAAGTGAAGAAATTGTCGGCCTTACTGATGAAACAGATCTTTATGACCTTCTCGAAGACACCCCGGATCAAGCACCCTCTGTCCGCTTAGTCAACCTCTCGATCTCAGAGGCAATCCGGCAGGGAGCATCCGATATTCATTTTGAACCTCGAGAAAATGGCCTTTTAGTTCGCCTAAGAGTTGATGGCGTCCTCCACGACCATCTTTCGCCTCCAGAAGAGCTAAAAATGCCCATTACAACGAGGCTAAAAGTTATGTCCAAAATGGACATTGCTGAGCGCAGACTTCCTCAAGATGGCCGCATCAAGATGCGCATGGGTGCTAAAAAATTTGATTTTCGCGTCAGCACACTCCCCATAGCCAATGGTGAAAGAATCGTACTGCGTATTCTAGACAAAGGAAATATCGTCTTAGGTCTTGATAAGATCGGGATGCCGGACACTATCTTAACTGAATTCCGCCGCCAAATAGGCTTTTCCGAGGGGATTGTATTGGTTACTGGTCCTACAGGCAGTGGTAAAACAACAACCCTTTATAGCGCCCTTACCGAGCTTTCCGATCGTGATACCAATATCATGACTGTTGAAGATCCAGTTGAATATCGGCTTAAAGGTATTTCACAAATGGGTGTACACCCAAAGATCGGCCTTACCTTTGCTGCAGGCCTTCGCCATATCTTACGCCAAGACCCCGACATCATCATGATTGGTGAAATTCGCGATAAAGAAACGGCCGAAATTGCCATTCAATCCGCACTTACGGGCCACCTTGTACTTTCAACACTCCACACAAACGATGCCCCATCTGCAATCACCCGATTGGTCGATATGGGAATTGAGCCCTACCTCATCGCTTCTTGCTGCATTGGAGTATTAGCTCAAAGGCTTGTCAGAACTTTATGCCCATCATGCAGGGAAGCTCCTGACGAAGGGACTAAACGTCGTTGTACGCACTGCCATGGCAGTGGTTTTATTGGAAGATGCGGTATTTATGAACTTATGACCATAACTCCTGCAATTAAACGGCAAATCATGACAAGCGCAGAAGCGAGCCCTATAAGTTCTATAGCACTTCGAGAGGGTATGACCAAGCTTAAAGACCATGGCTTGCAGCTGGTCGAAGAGGGCATTACCACTAAGCAAGAGGTCTGGCGCGTTACTCGTGTAGATGAGGAATAGGCTATACACATCATGATTCAAGAGTTGGAATTTGGCAAAAGCAACGCTTAGCCAGTCTGTTAAAAAATCGCACCAATAGTATACTATTAGTAAGATTTTTTAACAGACTGGCTGAGATGTTGCTGAAGGCAAAGCCAATTCTTGAATCATGATGTGTATATATATGGCCACCTTTATCTATAAAGCAATTTCGACGAATGGCAAACGAAGTCGTGGCCTGATAGACGCCCATTCGTTGGCAGAAGCAAAAGAGAAGGTCAAAACTCAAGGCATTCTTCTTCTCGATATCCAAGAGACGAAAGCCAAATCACCCTCAACTTCTTCCCAGTTTGACTTCGAGGCATTAGTGCTTTTTACAACACAGCTTTCACAGCTTATCCAAGCGCAAGTGCCTCTTCACGAAAGCTTAATTGCCCTCGAAGAGCAGGCTCGAGGTGAAAAATATCACGGCATCATCGAAGCTCTAACAGACAGAATTAAACGGGGCCAAAGCTTTAGCAAGTCCTTAGGAGAATTTCCTGATAGCTTTCCTCCGCTATTTAGAGCGGCTGTTCAAGCTGGAGAATCTGCTGGCGCTTTGGGCATGTGTTTGGAAAAGATTGCCCTTTTTTACCAAAAAAGCAATAGAGTCCGAAAGCAGCTTGTATCTGCGCTTATCTACCCCGTAACCCTCTTCGTATTGCTTATCGTCGCTTTTTCTATACTTATGGGCTTTGTAATCCCAGCCTTAGAAGGGCTTTTCGAAGGAAAGGCGCTTCCTCCCTTTACATCTCTCATCCTATCCTTGAGCCATTTTTTTACAACTACCTGGCCCATTTTATTATGTGCACTATTAGGTTCCGGCGTTGCTTTTTACTTTTGGCTTAAACGAAACGGCATGAAGCGAATTGAGAAACAGCTCATGAAGCTTCCAATTATTGGCTCGTTTATCATCCACTCGAGCTTAGGTCGGTTTGCTACGACTTTGTCGATGCTTCTTTCAGGAGGCATACCCTTAGCACAAGCTATTGACCTTGCTAAAGAGGCTCTGTATAATAAGACGTTAGAAGAATCAATCTCATCTGCTCGAGATAAGATGATAGAGGGAAGCAGATTTAGTACTGAAATTGGCAGCATAAAACAGATCCCTCCTCTCTTTTCAAGAATGTTTCGAATCGGTGAAGAAACGGGCCGTCTTGACCCGATTCTTGAAGAGGTTGGGAAAATGTACGAAGAAGAAGCTGATCGCCTGCTGAACCGCACTTTATCGCTTTTACAACCAGCGCTTTTATTAATTATGGGTGTGATGGTAGGGTCGACTCTTCTGGCAATCCTTCTTCCGCTTTCGGATTTTAGCTCTGGATTCGATATGAATCCGTAAATTTTTATATAAGGAATATATATGAATAACCAAAAAAGAAAAAAACGGGCCATCACTTTAATTGAAATGATTATTGTGATGATCCTTATCGCAACCATCACTGGTGCTATCGCGTATAATTACCGCGGAAGTTTGAATGAAGGAAAGGCATTCAAAACAAAAGAGGGGATGAGCCGTATTGAAACAATACTTGCCATCTACTTTGCAGAAAATAGCGATGAGCTTCAGAAGTATCAGCAGGGCGACTGGAAAAAGATCATCCAAATGTCTCCTCTTATCAAAAACCCTGATGAATATATTAAGGATGGCTGGGGCAAACAATATGATGTCCAAGTATCCAATGACTCAGGCAATGCTGAGATCAAAGTACATTCAGACGAATATACCAAGTACATAAATAGTAAGAAAAAATAGATGCGTCAACGCGCCTTAACTTTAATCGAGGTAATAACAGCCCTCATTATTGTAGCACTCGCTTCGGGTATTGCTCTCTTCAGCATACCCAAAGCTCGCGCACGCTATAGTGATTCGCGTCTAAAAGCTGCGGCCCAAGTTCTTTTACACCGAGCTGTGCAGATCTCAACCATTTTGAATAATGAATGCACTCTTTCAATTGATACGGAAGAGAATCATAAATTAATCAAAATGAAGGTATCTGGACTCGTTTCCGGGGCAACACGGCACCACTTTGAAACAAACCTCGCTTTGCCCGAAACTGTCAACGATGTTTATTTTGAAGAAGACAATAAACGAACAGAATCGCTATCGATCTTACCCACATACAGCTCTGAAAGGTCGGACTTAAGCCTTATTATTGAAAATGGCTCTTCAAACAGAATCACAGTTTCTCTGCCAACTATTGAACCGCGATTATCTCCGCTTCTCCTTCCCGATGAGATTTACCAAGCTCGTTCGCTGAAGGGAGTTTAATAAGATGAAAAGAGCTTTCAGCCTCCTCGAAGTCATTATCTGCCTTATGATTGCATCAGTTGCTATGGCTCCATTGATTATGGCGCCGAGTGAAGAGCTTGCTCTCGTGCAGAGGGCTTCAAGCCAGTTTAAACAAAGATTGGCTATTGATAATGCATTAGTTGAAGGGGTTTCTCTGGTTGCTAAAGGCAATATAGAACTAGGCAATCTGGAAGACATTCCTGCCTCTTCGTGCGAAATATCTGTCGGAAAATCTGAATATAGCTTCCCACTTGCATTTGAAGTCATTGATCAAGATAGCGAAACATCGCCTCAAGCAGCACTAATCGCTTTAAAAATTCTAGGCGAAGATGATCAAACACTCAAAGAGATCGAGCTATGTATAGCCAAGAAAAAGTAGTGCGTACACGCTCGTTTACCCTCATTGAAGTGATCA